>ERZ777003.188-NODE-188-length-128979-cov-71.801084_pt1 | contig 128979 bp, 115 predicted proteins | sample MGYA00374956_ERZ777003 | MGnify/ENA primary metagenome ERZ777003 (study PRJEB29302, sample SAMN06268252) | bioreactor metagenome | isolation source: Joint BioEnergy Institute, California, USA | place: USA:Joint BioEnergy Institute, California, USA | collected...
GAACGCCCCCGGCTGGACTCGAACCAGCAACCACCGATTTAGAAGACCGGAGCGCTATCCAGTTGCGCCACGGGGGCCAGCGTTCGGCCCATTCTACGCGATGGCCTGTCCGCGCTTCTCCCCGTCCGCCCTGTCGATTCGGCCCGCCGGGTTCGTAGCGGCGGGGCGAGTCCCGGCCCGCCGGAGAAGGAAGGCGGCCACCTTCTCCGTAGCCGTCCGCATGGCGTCCATGCTGGGCCGATTATACCTGTGGTTCATGTTGGCGCTGTCCGGGGTGTGGTTCATCAGCGCCTTCATCACCCGTTCCGACACGCCCACTTCCTCTTCATCGGCGGTACTGGCGAAGGTGTGGCGGAGGGTGTGGGGCGACGTGAGCGCCGTGAACTTCCGGGGCTGGCCCTTCGGGTCTTCCACCCACTGGCCCGCCGCGTTCCGCCGGAAGCGGGGGACGCGCCCCTGGGCGTCGCGCATGTCGTCCTGTTCCTTCGGCTCCGACAGGTGGACCACCCGGCCTTCCTTGTCCCGCGTCGGGAACACCCACCCTTGATCCCCGCCGGGGAACAGGCGGGCGTTCTCCGCCTTCCGGCGCTTCAGGATCTCGACCACGGGGGCGGACAGGGGGACCGTAAAGGCCTTGCGTTCGCCACCCTTCGGGCATGGCCGGTGCATCGACTTCGGCGGGAGCGTCACCCGCTCGCCCCGGGCGACGATCCGGGCCGCCCCCGACCGCGCCGCTTCCCCGAGCCATGCTGCTTAATCGGAATCGTTCCGATCTGCCAGTAGCCGTTCAGGCCCGGCCGTGCAAAGATATAGTCCGCGACCGGGCGTCGTCAGGCCCGGGCTGCTGTCGTATCCCCGCCCCTCAACAACGAGAACGGCATGACCCCACCGGCTCTAACGCCCACCGCCTCTGCAGTCTCGGTCTCCAGCGCGGAGCCCATCGAGCGGGCCGAGGCCGCCGCTGAGCCCAAGGGGACGTTTGCGTCCGTCGTTGAGTTGACCAAGCCGCGGATCACCCGTCTGGTGACCATCACCTCCACGGTCGGGTTCGTCATGGCGGCCCTCGGGCGCGAGGATGGTTGGATGAACGGCCAGATGGCCCTCGCCGCCGTCGGGGCGACGATCGGGACGGCCGTTTCGGCCGCCGGCGCCAACGCCCTGAACGAGTGCTGGGAGCGGCCGCGCGACGCGATCATGCCGCGGACGTGGTCCCGCCCCCTCCCCCAGCGCCGGGTCTCGATGCCCTTGGCGATCAGCGTGGGGCTCGCCCTCTCGGCGGCCGGGGTGCTGCTGCTGTGGGCGGTGAACGGCGCTGCGCCGGCGCTCGTCTCGCTCGTGACCATCCTGAGCTACGTTCTGATCTACACCCCGCTGAAGCCGGTGACGCCGCTGGCGACGCTGGTCGGCGCCGTCCCCGGGGCCCTGCCCCCGCTGATCGGCTGGTCCGCGGCGATCCTCGTCAACTCCGGGCTCTCGGGCTTCGAGGCGATCTGGGCGCCCCTGTCCGGCGACGTGGCCTGGGGCGGCTGGGGGGGTTGGGCGCTCTTCACACTCATGTTCGTCTGGCAGATCCCCCACTTCCTCGCCATCGCGTGGATGTACAAGGACGACTACGCCAAGGGCGGCTACAAGGTCCTTCCGGTCGTGGACCCGACCGGGACGACCACCGCGAGCGTCATCCTCCTGTGGACCGCGACCCTGCTGGTCGCCACGCTCGGCCCGGCGGTGGCGATGCCCGATCAACTCGGCACGGTCTACCTCACGGTCGCGATCCTGACGGGCGTACCCTTCTTCTTCGCGGCGGTGCGGCTGGCGAAACGCCGGATGCGCACGGAGGCGAAGCACGTCTTCCTCGCCTCCATCGCCCACCTGCCGCTGCTGCTCGTGGCGATGGTCGCCGACGGGCTGATCGGTGCTCTCTAGCCGGCCCCTCTCGCGGGCCCGGCGGAGGTTCGCGGCACGATGACGCCATCGCCGGCGCAGCAGTTCACCACCACGCCCGAGCCCGGAGCGTCGCACGCAACGAACGCCGAGCGCGGCGCGCCCGGCCCCGGTCCCGCCATCGAACTCAGGAACGTCTGGCGCAGTTATCCCGTCCGGCGGGGGCACGACCCCCTCGTCGCGCTCCAGGGCATCTCGCTGACCATCCCCGCCGGGCAGCGCGTCGCGCTGCTTGGGCCCAACGGCTCAGGCAAGTCCACGCTGCTGCGCATCCTCGCCACGCTCGACCGCCCCGACGCCCGCGAATCCACCTCGGTCGCCATCCTCGGCGTGAATACCCACTGGCGCGGCGAGGTCCTGCGCGTGCGATCCCGTCTCGGCGTCGTCTTCCAGTCTCCGGGGCTCGACGCCCTGCTCAGCGTCGAGGAGAACCTCATGGCGCAGGCCTCGCTCTACGGCCTGGGCGGCGCGGCGGCCCGTTCGCGGATCGCCTGGGCCGCGGAGAGGCTGCGCCTGACCGATCGCCTCCGGGACCGCGTCGGCACGCTCTCCGGCGGGCTCGAGCGGCGCGTGGACCTCGCCAGGGCCCTGCTGCACGATCCGGACCTGCTCTTGCTCGACGAGCCCACCACGGGTCTGGATCCCCGCGCCCGCGAGGAGTTCCTCGCCACCATCGACGCCGTCGCCGACGAGCACCGCGGCGACGGCCTCGCCCCCATGACCGTCGTCATGAGCACCCACCTGATGGAGGAGGCCCAGCGCGCCCAGCGGGTCGTCCTCCTGCACCGCGGCCGCATCGTCGCCGACGAACAGCCCGACGCCCTCCGACGGCGCGTCGGCGGCGTCATCGTCCACTGCCGACCGGACGTGGACCGCGCCGCCGAGGCTGAGGACATCCTGCAAAGCGCTGGGCTCATCGTCTCCGGCTCGTCGGCGACGGGCAACGCGGCGCCGGTGGTCGTCGCCCGCGTGCCCGAGGACGGCGCGGGCCTCGAAGGGGCCCTGGTCGCGCTGGTGCGGGCCGGGATCCCCTTCGAAGTCGGGCCGCCGACCCTCAGCGACGTCTTCCTCACGCTCACCGGTGAAGGCCTGCACGCGGGAGACCCCGCCGCGGCCAATGGCGACGCGCCCGCGCGCCGCCACGCCAGGAGGGCCCGCCGATGAACATCCCCAACGCCGTCGCCTCGCGCAGCATCGGCCCCGGCGCGTTCGCCTCGCTGCTGCGGCGAGAGATCGTCCGCTTCCTGCGCCAGCCCTCGCGCGTCGTCGGCTCGCTGGGGACGGCTGTCATGATCTGGCTCGTTCTGGGCTCGGGCTTCGCCGGCTCCTTCTCCCCAACCGGAACGCAGGACGCCGCGGCCTCGCTCAAGTACGCGGCCTACGTCGTCCCCGGCATGGCCGCGATGGTCGTGCTCTTCACCTCCATCGTCGCCGCGATCTCCCTCATCGACGACCGCCACGCCGGGTTCCTTCAGTCCGTGCTCGTCAGCCCCGCGCCGACCTGGGCCGTCGTCGGCTCGAAGGTCGCGGGGTGCGCTGTGCTCGCCGTCGGTCAGGGGGCGCTGGTGCTGATCGCCTCGCCCTTGGTCGGCGTGCCGCTGACGCCGCTGGGGCTCCTGTCGTCGCTGCTCGCGCTCGCCTGCATCGCGCTCGGCATCGGCGGGCTGGGGCTCGCCCTCGCCTGGCGGATCGACTCCGTGCAGGGCTTCCACGGCATCATGAACCTGGTGATGATGCCGATGTGGCTCCTCTCGGGAGCCTTCTTCCCCGTCGCCAGCGCGGCCGGGTGGCTCCGCGGGCTCATGCTCGCCAACCCCATGACCTGGGCGACGGAAGCGCTCCGATGGTCGCTCCTGGGCGAGGGCCCGGGCGGGCTCGGCCAGGGGCTCGCCTGGGTCGGCGCCGCCCTCTTCGCGGCCGCCGGGATCGCGCTGCCGTGGTCCGTCCTGCGGCGGGGAAGGGGGCAATGATGCCTTTCCCGCAGTTGATCGGAATCATGGGGAGGAAGCGATGAACGGTGCGATGAGGGCGGTGCTGATCCTGGCGGCGTGCGTGTTCCTGGGTTCCGCGGGGTTGCTCCTCTTCTTCAGCGGCATGCGCTCGGCACGCGGCAGCGACGCCCCCGCCGGCGCGGTCGAAGGCGGAAACCAGCGCTCCGCCGACCCTCTCAAGCCCGATCCCATCGCCGAAGACCTCTCCCTCCCTCCCTTCGAACTCACGAGCATCGACGGCGAGACGGTCACCAACGACGTCTTCACGGGCCGCATCACCGTCGTGGACTTCATGTTCACCCACTGCCCGCTGGTCTGCCCGATGATGACCGGCACGATGGCGGACCTGGCCGACAGGCTCGACGGGACCGGCGTGCGGTTCCTGAGCATCAGCGTGGACCCCGAGCGGGACACCCCGGAGCGGCTCCGCGAGTTCGCCGGCCGATTCGGCGCCGACTTCTCCCGCTGGACCTTCGCCCGCGGCGACCGCGAGGCGACCTGGCGACTCGTGCGCGAAGGACTGATGTTCGCGATCGAGGACGATGAGAGCCTGAAGATCCCGCTCGCCGACGGCTCGACGATGTTCAACATCCGCCACCCGTCGCACTTCGTCCTCGTCGGCCCCGACGGGCGCGTCCTCGGCCTCTACAGCTCGACGAACGAGGCCGACGTCCGGGCCCTTGAGGCCAGGGCCCGGGCCGCGGCGGCTACGTTGAACAGGAACTAGCGACTCCCCGTGCACGGGGCGGTCACGTCCGGCGCGATCGCCCCGTCTCGTCGGGGTTCGGCCTCGGCGGCTCCCCGGCGCTGGCGTCACATGCGGCGGCTCGGAGCAGGGCGGCGCGTGCCCTGGCTTTCGCCGCGGCGACCTCGGCCCGCATCTCCGCCGCGGCGGCGAGCAGCCGCTGGACCGGCCGCCCCGTCCTCGTCCTCGTCGGCCCTGATGTGCTCCCTGAGTCGCTGGATTCCACGGTGCTTCCAGTTGTTGACGGTCGTGACGCGGACGCCGAGGGAGGCGGCCGCGTCACGGTAGCTCAGTCCCTCGCAGACGATCAGACGAACGGCCTCCTGCTCCTCGCGGCTGAGACGATCGAAGGCCGTCAGCACGCACTGGTGATCGCCGCGCTCGCCCGCAGCACGGGCGTCCGCGGCCCGGTCGGCGCTGCGGGCGAGTTCGCTGATCAGCCCGCGTGTGCGCTCGCTGCGCCGGTGGCGGCGTTTGAGCATGTTGTCCGCGATCTTGATGAGATAACTGACGGAGACCTGCTTTGTTTCGATGTTCGCACGGCTCAGCAGCCTGATGAAGACGTCCTGGGCGACGTCCTCCGCCGTCGCCGGATCGGTCGAACGGCGGACGAAGCAGTAGACACGATCGAAATACGCCTCGAAGAGCCGGAGGACGGCCGCGCTGGCCTGGCTTGTGGTCACGGGCGATCTCCAACGAGCGTCGGGGCTGGTCGGGAACAGTTGCACGCACCGCCGAGATTCCCTGGCTCCTGATGTGCTGCCCCGGACAGCGGGGCGGAGGTGACGAGCGGCGCCCGAGCGGGCGCCCGCGGGAGGGACACGGTACCGACCCCGGCGCGGGCTCCCCCTGATGGAAGCGAAAATTCACCCTGATCCGGGCGGGCCCCGGGAGCCCTGAAAGGAACCTCGCCCAGTGTGGTTGTCTCGGGTGCCGACCCTGTCGGTTGACACGAGCAGCAGGCGGGAGGCTCCGGGAGGGATCGACGACGGAGCGACACGGGGATGTGCGGACGGAGCCGCCCTCCCCCCCACTCGTCCCTGCTCCCGCCCGCCGCGCCCTGCAAGCCGATCGCCGCGGAACGGAGTCCCGCGGACCCGCCACGGAAGGCGGGGGATCGAGGGCCGCTCGTGCTTCCACTCCTTCTCGGGCGTCCGGCCGTCGCCGACCGGACGCCCGATTGACGACACGGCGGGAGGGTGGACACGCACAGCGGAGGCTGTCGGATGGGCGCGGAGCGCAGCGCGATCGCGGCGTGGGTCGCCTCGTGGGACGACCGGGAACGGTCATCGGCCCTGGAGGGCCTGGCGGAGAAGTCGCGCACGCTGCGCGCGGTGCTCGGCAAGGACTGCACCGCGGGCGAGGCGGAGATCCTCGCCGGCGCGGTCTTTCTCGAGTACGCGGAGCGCGTCGGCGTCTGCCCTCTCGAACTGCACTGGATCCTCGGCGACGCCGCCGCAGCGAGCGCGGACGCCGTGTTCGGCGTGCGCGTGCAGATGATGATCGAGGACGCGGCGCAGCGTCGCGCGGGCCGCAAGGCGAAGGTCGGTCAACAGCGTGCGCCACGAGCGGCCGGCGTCGGTCGCCCGTGCTCCGGTCGAACGGCCGGGGCGAGGCGGCCGCCGCGAGAAGATGCACGGCCGGGCGAAGCACCCAGCCGCGGCACCCCGACGCGGTAGGTCAGCGTGCCGCGGCCATCGCCCGCTCGACGGCGTCGATGCTCTTGGGGATCGCCCTGGTGATGATCTCGTTGCCGCTCCGGGTGATGACGACGTCGTCCTCGATGCGGATGCCCGTCTTGCGGTCGGCGAGGTAGATCCCCGGCTCGATCGTCAGGACCATCCCGGGCTTGAGCGTTCCATCGGGGGTGATGTCGTGCACCTCCAGGCCGAGGTGGTGGCCGATGCCGTGCATGTAGAAGTCGCCGTAGCCGGCCTTGTCGATGATCGACCTGGCCGCGGCGTCGATGTCGTTGACCAGGTGGGCGCCCGGCTTTGCGGCCCGGATCGCCGCCTCCTGGGCGCGGAGCACGATAGAGTAGAGTTCGCGCTGCTCCCGGGTGAACTTGCCGCTGACGGGGAAGGTGCGCGTCACGTCGCAGGCGTAGGCCGCGCCGGCGGGGCCGAAGGAGGCGCCCGCGTCGATGACGATCAGGTCGCCGTCCTCAAGGGTCGCGTTGTTGGCGTGGTAGTGCAGGACGGTGCCGTTGAGGCCGGAGCCGACAATCGAGTTGTACGCGGCGCCGCGGGCCCCGGCGCGCTTGAAGCCCATCTCCAGGGCGTGCTGCACGTCGGCCTCGTTGGCGCCGGGGCGGATCGCCGCCATGGCGGCCTGGTACCCCTCGGCGGTGGCCGCGGCGGCGCGGCGCATCAGGTGCAGTTCCGCCGCGGACTTGATCGACCGCATCTGCGCCAGGAGTTGCGTCTGGTCCTCCAGCGCCACGCCCGGGATCCGCTCCGCGAGTTTGCGGTAGACGGCCAGGTCGGGGCTGACCGGGGCGTCGTAGACGGCGAACGGGTGCAGCAGGGCGAAACGCTTGCGCCGGCGGACGGCGTTGGTCAGCATCCGCGGCAGGTGGTTCGTCCGCATGATGGTCCCGAACCCGGTCCGCTGCTTCAGCCCCGCGCCGATCTCCTCGCGCAGCCCGTCCCAGCGCTCGAGTTCGGGGTTGATCGGGCGCAGGAAGAGGATGCAGCGGTGGCGAGGGTTGTCGTTCCCGGGGTCGAAGAGGACGGCCGCGCCCTGCTCGTCGGCGATGCCGGTGAGGTACTGGAACGACGGATCGGCCTGCCAGATGCCGTGGAGCGACGCCGCGCCGTCGCCGGCGAAGTAGACGGCGACGGCCCCCTTCAGGGCGCTCAGGATGCGCTCGCGGCGCTTGGCGAACTCGGCGAGTGTGATCAGGTCCTGCGGCATCGGCAGTGGCTCCGTGGGATGGCCGGCGCGACGCGACTCACGCGGCGCAGTCGGCGAGGGATATACCGGCGTCAGGGTATCAGGAGGCGGCGCCGCCGTCGCGGGCCGAACGGGCGACGGCGCGGCGGATCCGCTCCGCCGTCTCTTCGGCGTACGCGTCGCGCTTGCCGAACCCCGGCACGGCGCCGGCGGCCTCGGCCTGCGTCTGAGCGTCCGGGTAGTTGCTGATGAGCATCATCGCGGCGCGGGCGTTTGGCGAGAGGTCGCGGATCAGGTCGATCCCGCTCGCGTAACCGACGTCCGTGTCCAGCACGCGGTTGACGAGCAGGAGGTCGGCGTCGGCGGCCGCGGCCTGGAGCGACTCGCGGTCGTCCGCCGACTCGACCCTCGCGCCGGGGACGGCGCGCTGCACGACGTTGCGGAGCATGAAACTGTCCGGCCCGCAGTGGCCGACGAGCACGATGAGAGGGGCGTGGTCAGACATGATCGGTGGCGCCGGCCGACGGCGCGGCGGCGAGCGTGACGGTGCGGGAGGTGATGCGGAGCGTCAGGCCCGGCCAACAGAAGGTGCGTGGGGCCGTCGAGCCGTCGCGCACCGCTTCCACTGCGGGGTCGAGAAGCCGGCCGGTGATCCGGTCGAGCCGACGGCCCCCGAGGAGCGTGGCGGCTCCCAATCGCAGGGTCTCGGTGACGACGACGGCCCGCTCCTGCCGGAGAAGGTTCCGGGGCCATGTCAGGCTGACGCCGCGATCGACGATCGATTCGTTGAGCAGCGCGGCGGCGCGGTCGTGGACGAGCCCGGCCAGATCGCGGAGGACCTGAGCGGTGCGGGCGATGCGCTTCTCGCCGCCGGGGCGAAGGGCGACCAGATCCCTGGCCGGGCCATGGCGCAGCGCAGCGCGGAGACGCGTGGTGTCGGTATTGGTGGCGTCCTCTCGCCAAGCCCAGCCGGCGAGCGTGCAGATCCGCTCGGCGTCGGCACGGGAGGCGTGGAGCATGGGGCGGATGAGGCGGATGTCCGAGACCGCGTCGAGCCGACGCGTACGGGCGATGCCGGCGAGCCCGCGTGGCCCGCTGCCCCGGAGCAGGGCCATGAGGAGCGATTCCGTCTGGTCGCCTGCGTGATGGGCGGTCGCGATGAACCGGATGCCCCGCTCCGCGGCCATCGCCGCCAGGGCCCGATACCGGAGCCGGCGGGCGATGGCCTCGGTGTTGCCCTTGTGGGGCTGAACGGAAATGTGCGCCTCGGCGAAGGGGAGATCGAGCATCGCCGCGAGGTCGCGGACGGCGTCCCGGTCGGCGAGGGCCTGCTCGGCGGGGCGCATGTCGTGGACGACGTGGGCGACGGTCAGTTGGCCGGGCTTGGCCGCGCTGGCCAGCGCGATGACAAGGGCGGAAGAATCTGCGCCCCCGGAGCAGGCGACCAGGGTCGGGGAGGCACGCGGCGGGCGGGGGCGACCGCCGGTCGGCTCTGCGCCGGGAGAGGTCAGCCGGCGCCAGGCGAGGACGATCCCCCTCGCCGCGGAGTCGCGGCGGATCTTGACGAGTCCTGCGGGAACGGGCGGGGGCGCTGGCACGAGGCATGGTAGGGGCTGTGCCGCGAGATCGTGTACGATGGCCGAACGGTGAACGAGATCGGTCTGGATGGACTGGTGATCTGGGTGGCTGGGGCGATGACGCCGCGCGGCGGCGCTGGAAGCGGCGCGGGCGTCGGCACCGGATGGGCGTGGGTAGCGCTGGGGCTGATGGCGGTGGGCGTGGGGATTCTGGTCTATTACGTGACGCAACTGCGGCGGGACCTCTCGGCGCGGGAGAGGGCGGAGGACGCGGACGTGCGGTTCGCGCCGGGCGAGGTGCTGGCGGATGTTGATGAACTGTCGCGCCGGCTGGCGGAGGAACTGGACCGGAAGGCCGCGAGGCTGGAGCGGCTGATCGCCGAGGCCGATGAGCGGCTGGGGCGGCTTGAGGCGGCGCTTCGACGCACGGGGAGCGCGGCCGACGGGCACGTCGGGCCGGGAGAGGGCGCCCTCGATCCGGTGAGCGTGCAGGTGTACGAGTTGGCCGACCGGGGGTACTCGGCGGTCGAGATCGCGCAGAGCCTCGGCCAGCACGTGGGAAAGGTGGAACTGATCCTGGCGCTCAGGAGGTAGACGCATCCCCGAGACGCCGGCGGCGGAGGGCGTCGAGGCAGAGGACCTCGAAGATCACGTGGCCGGCGAGGAGCGAGGTGATGCCGGAGACGTCGCGGTCGGGGAGGACCTCGACGACGTCGGCGCCGACGATGTTGACCCCGCCGCCGGTTCCCTCCCCGTCCGCGGCGAGGCTGCGGAGCAGGGCGAGGACCTCGGCGCTGGTGAAGCCGCCGACGCAGGGCGTGCCCGTGCCGGGGGCGTAGGCGGGGTCCACGACGTCGATGTCGAAGGTGAGATACGCCTCCTGGTCGCCGAGCGAGCGGAGGAACTGGGCGATGCGTGCCTGCCCGTCGCGCTGCGACCAGTCCTCGTAGGTCACGACGGTGACGCCGTGCTCCTGGGCGTACTTGAGGTCGTCCTTCGTGTTCAGCGGCCCCTTGATGCCGATGCTGAGCATCCGGCGCGGGTTGATGATGCCGGCCTCGATGGCGCGGATGAAGGGGGAGGCGTGGCTCCACTTCTCGCCGAGGGTGATGTCCACGGTGTCGAGGTGGCTGTCGAAATGGATGAGGGCGAGGCCGCCGCTGGGGCAGCCGCGGCGCTGCCAGGTGGCCTTCATGTTGGCGAAGGCGATGGAGTGGTCGCCGCCGACGGCGAAGAGTTTGGTGGTCTTCGGGTCGCCGATGGACATGGCGAACTCGGCGACGGTCTGGGCGTTCTCCGCGGCGTTGTAGGGGCGGACGGGGGCGTCGCCGGCGTCGGCGAGGCTGAGGTAGTCGCAGATGTCGATGTCGTGTTCGACGGAGTATCGCTTGACGTACTGCGACTCGTCGCGGATCGCGCGTGGCGCGAAGCGGGCTCCGGGGCGGTAGGTCACGCCCGAGTCGAACGGGACGCCGTAGATGGCCCAGTCCACGGGCGAGTTCTCCGGCGAGACGTCGGAGAGGCGGGGGTAACGGCAGAAGGTGGAGATGCCGGCGTACCGCGGGGAGCGGCGGGCGTCGGGGAGGATGGTCTTCCTGGGCATGTCAGGGAGTTTAGCGGGAGAGCATTCGGGATGTGGAGGTGAAGAGGGGAGCAGGTGCGGAGGTGAGGGGGAGGGAGGTGGTTCCAGGCACTCGGCGTCCGGCACTCGGCACTCGTCGTTGTCGGTTCTGCCCGAGTTCCGGGATCCGCGCGTGGCTGACTCCCCGGCCTTGCTCCCAGGGGCGGAGCAGGTGCGGCCGATGGGCACGCCGTTCCCGGCCGGGTGATCGGCTCGCTCGGCACCTGCCGAGTCCGCCGAGTCCGACGAAGGCAGAGCGCACGTGGGCCGGGTCGTCGGTCGCGACAAGAGCGGGAGTCAGACTGACGGATCAGCGGGAGCCGTCTCCCGGTCCGCCCTTTCCCTTCGGGGCCCTTGCCGGCCGTCGGTGGTCCGCCTGTGCGGTGCCTCTACCCATGGCGGCGCGTCGCGGCCTGTGCGCACGGGGAGGGGAGATGCGCGGCTTCTCTGTGCTCACAAGTGCCTGTGGAGACTGCGACAGAAATTTTTTCAGGGATTCTCAGGCAGCGCGCACGGCATGTCGCGATCCGTGCGCACGAGGGGAGAGGTGCGTGCAGGGCACCTGCGACATGGGCCCGTGGACCTGACGGCGAACCCCGGAACGAGGGGTGCTGTCCACGAACCGCGGGGAGCCCAAAGAAAAATCGCACGCCGGCGGGCGTGCGATTCTCGGGATGCTGAAGCGGCGTCGAGTCCGCGTCAGGAGGCCTTGGCCGGGACGGCGCGGGAGGCCTTCTGAGCGGTGGCCAGCAGTTCGTCGAAGACCTTGGGGTCCTCGATGGCGATCTGGCTGAGCATCTTGCGGTTGAGGGTGATGCCGGCGAGTTTGAGGCCGTTGATGAAGCGGCTGTAGCGCTCGCCGCGCATGCGGCAGGCGGCGGTGATGCGGGTGATCCACAGGGCGCGCATGTCGCGCTTGCGGTTGCGGCGGTCGCGGTAGGCGTAGACGCCGCCGCGGATCAGGGCGTTCCGGGCCTGGTACTTGTGCTTGCTACGGACGCCGAAGTAGCCGCGGGCGGCCCGGAGGATGCGCTTGCGCTTCTGGGTGCGTGCGGCGCCTTTGCGAACGCGGGGCATGGGTGAAACTCCATTGCAACGCCCGTGCGGGGCGGCCGGCACACGCGGCCGTCTTTGCTCCCGACGGACAGGTTCATCTCAATCGCCGCACGCGCGGGGCGTGCAGCGGCTGACTGACTGACGTATTTACTTCTTCGCGGCCTCGGCGGCGGCGGCCTGAGCGGCGCGGCGCTGCTGGGGCGAGGGGCTGCGCCGCAGGGCGGCGCGGGACTGGTCGCGCCCGCGGAGGCGGCGGTACAGCAGCCGCTCGAGGCGCTTCGCCTCGGGGTTCGACAGGTACTTGTCCTGGCGGAGGCGGCGGAGGCGCTTGGCGCTCTTGTGCGACCGCAGGTGCTTGCCGAACGCGCGGTTGTGACGCACCAAGCCGGTCTTGGTGATCTTCATCCGCTTGAGGATGCCTTTGTGGCTCTTGTTCTTGGGCATGGTGCAGCTCGGCGAGAATGTCACGGCGGGCGCCCATCCGTGGACGCCTCGTTCGGTTCATGACCCGGAGGTCCGCCCTGGTCCGACCCGCGGCCGGACCGGGGGACGGGAACAATAGCCGCCCAGCGAGGGGGCAGCAAGGGGGTGACGTACGAGGCGGGGCGGAACAGAGCAGAGGAAGGGAGAAGAGCACGGGCTGGACGCCCGTGCCACGGAGGGGGTCAGGGGGCGACGAAGTGATCCTCGAGGCCGCCGGGGGTCTCGGTCCCCTGGAGGGGTTTGGGCTCGGCGATCGCCGGGCCGGTCAGGCGGGCGACCGCGTTCTCAACGGACCGGGGGAGCCAGAGGTTGTCGCCGTTGGGGAAGACGGGGGAGGTCATCCATCGGATCGAACCGTCCCCGAGCAGGACGGACTGCCCCCGGCCCCCGTGATTCGGGGAGTTCTCAAAGACGCGGACGTGCAGGACGCCGGGGCGGAGCATGACCATGGTCGTCCGGTCGGAGATGACGACCGCCGAGGGGCTCTGGATGAGCGTCGGGGAGGGGCGTCCGAACATCATCCGGTAACTGTAGGAAACGTCCGAGAAGCGGCGCCAGTCCATCTCCCCGGCCTGCGACTCATCGACGCATGCCGCGGGATTGCCGACGCAGGCGAGGTCGGCGAGTTGGGTGTACCCGGTGCGGACGAGGGTGAAGAGGTTGGCGGAGTTGGAGTGCTCGGGCCGGCCGCCGACCTCCCACCAGGGCGTGCCCGCGCTGGAGGCGGAGGCCATCGGGAGGCTGTCGCGGCTGGAGGCGGCGTACTGGCCGAAGCCGATGCCGGCGGCCTGCATCGCCGACTGGCAACTGGCCTTCTGGCCGCTGGCACGCACCCCATCCATGATCGAGAAGAGGACGGCGCTGCCGATCAGCAGCAGCGCGGCGACGGAGACGAGGTCGGCGAACTGGATGCGCCCGCCGCGGGCGCGAGAGGCTTCGAGCCGCATCCGGTCGTCGTGCTCGTCGATGGCGAGCTGCACGGCCAGGAGGGTGTCGCGGATGCGCCGCTCCTTTTCGTCCTCGGCGCCGGGGTCGATGTCCAGGAGCGAGAGGAGGCCGAGTTGGCGTTGGGCCCGCTGGGCGAGGCGAGGCTCGGCAGCGCCGGGATCGAAGCCGGCGTCCACGAGCCGGTCGAGGACGGCGGCGTCGTCGGGGCAGAGTTCGCCCGCAGCGGGCCCGGCGGCAAGGGCGGGCGCGGAGGCTCGCATGCGCGCGACGCGCAGGAGCACGACGTCCTCCAGGGCCTCGGCCGCGGCGGGATCGACGCGGGCGTCATCGACGGCGCCGATCGCGTTCAGGAGAGCGGCGAGGCGCTGGGCCCGTTCGCGGTGCTCGTCGCCGACGGCGGAGGCGTCCCAGCCGGCGTCGATCAGGGCGTCCAGCGCGGCGGCATCGGGCGGCGAGAGCGTCGGGCCGAAGAGGAAGGAAGCGTCGCCGTTGTCCCCGGGACCCGGCGGGAGGGCGTCGCCCCCGGGCTGCCCCGCTCCCCCTGCCGCACCGGTGCTGAACACATCGCGCTGGCTCATACGTCCGAGATCCCCTTGGAGACCGTCTTCCACTTGCGGGCGAACGCCGCGACCGCGGCGTGAAGCCGCGACTTGACCGTTCCCAGCGGGATCTGAAGGGCGTCAGCGATCTGGTTGTAGCTCAGCCGCTGGAAGTACGCCAAGAGCAAGATCTCCCGCAGGGCATAGGGCAGCTCGTCGAGGGCTGCCTGGACCAGACGGTCCCTCTCTTCCTTATCCAACGCCGCGCCGGGGGGATCGATATCGATCTCCAGCAGGTCGACGTACGTTCGGCCCTGGTCCCCCTCCCCGGATGCGCCGCTTATCGGGGCAGAGAGGTCCAGCGCCTTGCGTCGAGTGTTCCTACGCAGGGCATCCCGTGCCTTGTTCGCCGCGATCGTGAAAAGCCACGGCTTGAAGCGGCGGGAGAGGTCGAACATGTCGGCCGAGAGGTGAACCTGGAGGAAGGTGTCCTGGAAGGCGTCCTCCGCGGCGGCGCGGGAGCCGGTCAGGCGGAGGAGGAAGCGCTGCAGGTCGTCGTGGTGGCGGCGCACGAGGATGGCGAACGACGCCGTATCGCCGTTGCGATACGCTCCGAGAAGTTCTTCATCGGTGCGTTGGTCGAGGTGGTCTGCCATCGGCCCTGGCGTCGCCTCCGCTGCGCCCCATCCGCCCACGAGCATCGAACGCCTCGCCCGGCGCCCCGGGGGTTGGAGCGGGCGCGACATTCACAAAGTCTAGAACCGGCTGTGCCGCCTTGTTCGCGCTCGGTGCGGGAACGGGGCCGCCGCGCCCGGAACGACGCCGACGCGCCCCTCGGCCGCCAGCCTTCTACGGTATGATCGGGATGAATCTTTGTTCGCACTAACTCTTCCGAGTGGCGGGCGTCGGTCGCCGCCCCGCCCCAGTCCCCCCGCCCCCACGTTTCCACCACACTCCCCGGAGTCCGCCAGCATGGGTGTCCCGATCTCACAGATGTGGACCGTCGCGTCGTACGTGCTGAAGCAGCGGCTGCGGGGGAACAAGCGGTACCCCCTGGTGCTGATGCTCGAGCCGCTGTTCCGGTGCAACCTGGCGTGCGCCGGGTGCGGGAAGATCCAGTACCCGGCGCACATCCTCAAGCAGAACCTGACGCCGGAGCAGTGCTTCAAGGCGGTGGACGAGTGCGGGGCGCCGATGGTCTCGATCCCCGGCGGGGAGCCGCTGCTGCACCCGCAGATCAAGGAGATCGTGGAGGGGCTGATCGCCCGGAAGAAGTACATCTACCTGTGCACCAACGCGCTGCTGCTGAAGCAGAAGCTGGAGGAGGGGCTGTTCAAGCCCAGCAAGTACCTGACCTTCAGCGTGCACATGGACGGGCAGGAGGAGCACCACGACTTCTCCGTCTGCCGCGAGGGAACGTACCGGACCGCCGTGGAGGGGATCCGCCTGGCGGTGAAGATGGGCTTCCGGGTGACGACGAACACGACGCTCTTCGACGGGGCCGACCCCAACAGCGTGCGGCGGTTCTTCGACGAGATGATGGACCTGGGCGTGGAGGGGATGATGGTCTCGCCGGGGTACGCCTACCCCAAGGCGCCGGACCAGAAGTCGTTCATGCGGGAACGGCGGAGGACCAACGACCTGTTCCGGATGATCCTGTCGAACCGCAAGAAGCGCTGGCGGTTCAACCAGTCGCCGCTGTTCCTCGAGTTCCTCATGGGCAAGCGAGACTACGAGTGCACGCCGTGGGGCAACCCGACGTACAACATCTTCGGGTGGCAGAAGCCGTGCTACCTGCTCCAGGACGGGTACGTGGACACGTTCAAGGAGTTGATGGAGCAGACGCCCTGGGAACGCTACGGGCGGGCCAGCGGGAACCCGGCGTGCCAGCAGTGCATGGTGCACTGCGGCTACGAGCCGACCGCGGTGAACCACACCTTCTCATCCCTGGGGGGGCTGGTCGCGACGGTGAAGGCGATGCTCTTCAGCCGCAACGCCGACCCGGCCGCGGCGGCCCAGCTCGAGCAGGAAGCCCTGCGCCCGCACGGGCCGCTGGTGCAACTCGGGATCAAGGTGGAGACCAGGGCGGCCAAGAAGGAAACGGTCGGGGCCGCCTGAGCGGCGGTCGCGAGCGAGCCGGAGCCTATAAGAAAACCGCGGCGCCGACGGGGGTCGGCGCCGCGGCTGAGTCGTCGTGCATCGCTCGCGGCGGCGGCTCAGTTGCCGAGCCAGGCCGTGAGGAAGTCGGAGATGTCGTTGGAGTTGACGACGCCGTCGAAGTTCCAGTCGCCCTCCATATCCGGGGTGCCGGCGCTGGCGACCCAGGAGGTCAGGAAGGCGGAGATGTCGTTGGAGTTGACGACGCCGTCGAGGTTCCAGTCGCCGGGGGCGAAGTTGTCGATGGCGATGGAGGGACCGTTGAAGTCGCCGGGGAGGTAGGCGTCAAAGCAGTCCCCGCGGTTGAGGCGGACGATGGTGCGCTCGCCGGTGAGGATGCCTGACCAGCGCCAGTAGTCGTCCCCGGGGCGGTCCTGGTTGAAGGACTCAAGGACCCGGGCCTGGCCGGGGGGATCGAACTGCGGGGCGGCGTTGTTGGCGCCCACCGTGTGGATGCCGATCCACCAGGCGTTGCCGGTGATCGCGATGCCGGTCGCGCACAGACGGAATGCGGGGTTCACAGAACCACCTCCTCGGCCGCGACGACCGTGACGGCGGCCCCGAGGCCGCGGGTAACGGAACAGGACAGAGTGAAGACAACCCCCCTGGTCCCTGAGATCGGGTGCTTCGTCAACAAAACAACCTCAGACTTTCTGGGCTCTTTGCTGGGAGCGATCCGCGCTCCCGTGGGGCCCCAAACGCTGACGCTCCTGGTCAGTCCGCCGGCGCCGCCGCCGGCTGATGGGACAAACACCACCCACAAGCCGGATTGGTTATCGGTCCCTCGGTGAGGACTTCTTCACTCAGCGCAGCAAAAACGCGCAGAAAGTGCTCACTAACACCCAAACAACAAGTGAATATGCCGCCTTTCAGGCCTCTGCGGCGCTCGGTGGCTTGGTGACGAAGGCGCCAATCCGGCGGGAGAAGACGACCCCGGGCCTGGTTCCGAACCGCTTCAGGCCATCCGCACGGAGCGCGGGGGCGTACTGGTGGAGGTAGTGGTTCAGGGCATCGCGGGAGGGGAAGACGTAGCGGACCTCGACCTGGACTCCGCCGGGAGCCCCTCCCTCGGCCGGCTCCGGGTCGAGCAGGATGATCGCGGCCGACTCCGCCCCGCCCGCGATGACGGCGTCGGTGTGGCCATCCTGGAGCCAGCGGATGTACTCGGACGCTACCTCGGCGTCCGGGAGAGTCGCGGTGACGGTGTAGGCGATGCGGGTCATGCGGGCAGCGTACCGGATGCGAGGGCGTCTTGGAGCAATAGACTGGGTGGCGCAGCGTTCATCGGGGGTCGATGAGGGCCATGTTGGATACTCGTCCGGGTCAACACGACTCCCCGCCCGGGGACCTGCCTGCGCTGCTCAAGGCGGCGGGTGAGGGGGACGAGCGTGCGTGGCGGGCGATCATCGACCTGTATTCGCGCCGGGTGTACGCCCTCGTGAAGTCGCGCGTCGGGCCGGGGCGGCACGACGTGGCGGAGGAGGTGACGCAGTCGGTCTTCGTGACGGTGGCGACCAAGCTCAGCGCGGGCGGGGAAGGAGAAGCGGGCGCGTACGTGGAGCAGGGGCGGTTCGAGTCGTGGCTCTTCCGGATCGTGATGAATCGCCTGCGCGACGAGATGCGCCGACGGAAGCGGCACGCTGAGCCGACGGACCCCGGGGCCCTGGCCCACGCGGCAGGCCTTGCGGCCGACGGGGAGGGAGAACCGGACGCGGAGATGCCGGAGGAGTTGCACCGGCTGCGATCGGCCGTAGCGCTGCTCTCGGACGCGGATCGGCAGGTGGTGGAGCTGCGTCACCATGCGGGCCTGTCGTTCAAACAGATCTCGGAGTTGCTGGATGAACCGCTGGGGACGCTGCTGGCGCGTCACCATCGGGCGCTGAAGAAGTTGAAGGAACTGATGACCGGCCCGGCCGCAGCGCCGGCCCGGCCCGCATAGGGGCGAGAGGAAGATGAGCGCGAGCATGGACGACAGCCCGATCAATCCCGGCGGCGAGTGGGACGCGTGGGCCGCGTCGGAGTTCGAAGGGATCAGCACCCTGCTCGATCGTCTGGCGGAGGCGGAGCGGGCGTCTGCGCCCTGCGGGCTGGGAGAGCGACTGCTCGCGGCGGTGCGCGAGGAGGTCGGGGGCGTCGCGGAGTCGGAGCGGGCCCTGACTGCGCTCGCCGCGAGGGAGCGTGCGGGCGCCGGCCCCACGCTGGAGGACCGCGTGTTCATGGCGACGCGGTCGTACCTCAAGCAACGACCGGAGACGGCCCCCGCGCAAGCGGTGCGGTGGGGTGCGGCGATGCGCCTCATGAGACCGCTGGCGGCCATGGCGGCGGTGATCGCCATCACCGGGATGGCGTGGATCGCCGTGGGGCCTGGACAGCCGACGCCGGCGCCGAAGGGGAGCGAGGTGGCGCGGGGGAGCGATGCGGAGTCCGTCGTGCACCTGGTGGCGTTCGTCGATCAGCGGCTTGACCGAGTGCTGGAGGCGGACTGGTCGCTGCCGCTGTCCGACCGGTTCGAGGACCTGAGCCGCGAGATGGAGTCGCTCTCGCAGCAGGTCCGCGGCGAGTTGTTCCAGTTCGGCGTGCTGGCGGACGAGGAGGCGATGTGATGCGCTGCTGGTCGCGGGCACCGTCTTTGGGGGTGAGGGCGGGGTGGTCGGCAAGCCGCCGGGCCGCCCTGATCGCCTGCGCGGTGGGAGCCGGATGGGCGGGAGCGACGGTGCTGCCGCTGCCGGCGGGCGTCGCGGCGGAGCCCCACGGGACTCAGCCGGGGGAGGCCGCGGCCGCCGGCGGGTCGGATCGAGCCGAGCGGGAGGCGATGCGGGAGCGGATGCTGCGCCGGGTCTTCGAACTGAACTCCCGCGCGGAGATGTACCAGCAGGCGATCACGCGGCTGGAATGCGGCGAGTCCGTGGAGTCGGTGCGCGAGTTCATCCGTCAGCGGGGGATGATGGTCGGCCGGCTGCTGGGGGACGCGGAGGCGCCGAGGGAGGTGGAGCGGCTCGAGGGGCGGCCGCCCCATGAAGGCCCGCGCCGGGGGCACGCTCGCCCCGGGGATCCCTGGCGGGAGCGGATGGAGTCCGGAGCGCCGCTGACGGAGGAGGAGCGCGAGGTCATCCGCGACATGATGCTGACGACCGAGCCGGAACTCTGGCTCAGCCTGGAGGACCTGAAAAAGAAGCACCCCGAGGAGGCGGAGGAGCGGATGCGCCGGCTGCTGCCGGTGGCGGGGCTGATGATCGAGCTGCGCCGGCGCGACCCGGAGCTGTACCGGCTGCGGCTGGAGCAGATGAGGTACGAGCGGCAGGTGCTGCGGATCGTGGAGCGGCTCGCCGAGGCGGAGACGTCGGCGAGCCGGAACGAGGCGGAGCTGGCGCGGCTGCGCGCCGAGCTGCACCAGGCGGGGTCGCGTGCGTTCGACATGCGGATCGCGATTCAGGCGCACGAGATCGCGCGCCTGCAGGAGCGTCTCGACACGGTTCGCAGCGACATCACCGCGCAGGAGTCGAAGCGGGAGGAGTTGATCGCGCACCACATCGAGCAGGTGCTCGAGGCGGCGCGGCGGAAGCGGCACGACGACCTGCACGGCGGGCCCCGTCACGACATGGAGAAGCCCCCGCCGCCGCCAGCGCGTGCGGCGGAGGGGGATCGTCCGCGCCGGAGATAGGTGTGCGGCGCACGCCGCTGAGATCGGGCATCAGGAAACGATGCTGCCCGGCCGAATCTCGACGTCCGGGCGGATGAGGATCACGCGGCGCTCCTCGGCCGGGTCGGCGGCGGCGGCGTCCTTGGGGACGTTGCTCGCGGCCAGCAGCATGCCGCGGGACTCTTCGCCGCGGAGCATGCGGGGGGCGAGGTTGGCGACGATGACGATGAGGCGGCCGACGAGGTCCTCCGGACGGTAATAGCCCTTGATGCCGGCGCAGATCTGACGGGGCGTTCCGGAACCGTCGTCGAGCTGGAGCTTGAAGAGCCGGTCGGCCTTCGGGTGATCCTCGACGCTGAGAATCCTGGCGACGCGCAGGTCGAGCCTGGCGAAGTCCTCGAAGCTGACGAGGGGCTTGGCGCCGGGCTCGGCGGTGGTGGCGGGAGCGGGGGTTGATGGGGTTGCGGTGTTGCCCTCGGCCATATCCGGTCTCCTGTCGGGTGGGCCGCGTCATCATGAGGCGCGCGGGGCCCGGAAGGCGAGTCTAGCTCTATAGAGCGGCCGGGGGAGGACCGGTCGGCGCGTTTCGATCCGGGAGGGTCGGGGCCGGTGCGGGTGGTTGAGGCTCCGCGGGCTCGCCGCCCAGGGTTTGCCACTGGCCGTTGCGCCACAGCGGGCGGGACGCGTCCACGCCGTAGGTGGCGCCGAGTTCGGCGGGGTCGAGGTCGCGCAGCGGCGCGCCGGCGTCGATGGCGACCTGCGCGGCCCAGGAGCGCTGGATGCCGCTGAGCAGGGCGGACTCGAGCCGGAGCTGAAGGAGCACCTCCTCGTCGGAGAGGCGCGGACCGGGATTGCCGCGGCAGGTGGCGCAGATCGACTTCGTGCCGCCTCCCTCGCCGGCGCGGGTGACGATGCGCTGGTTCCGGCACTCGGGGCAGACGGGCCACTGGTCGGCGTAACGCCGGATGGTGTCGGCGCCGACGCTCAGGCCGGGCCCGCTCAGCAGGCCCTGGTACTGGACGAGCAAGTCGAAGACGCCGGGCTTGTCGAGGAGCGCCTTGGCGCGTCGCCCCTCGCCGGAGCGCACGTATCCCAGGGCGGTGGCGAGGTCGAGAGCGGCCTCGCGCCGGGTCGGCCCCGGGCCCGGGGCGTCGAACTCCGGGTCGGCACGCGCGGCGTCGAGGGAGCGGGCGAGCGCGAGCAGCCAGCGCCGCTCATCGTCACGCGACGCGATGGAGGCGAGGGCGAGGCAGACGCTGCGCCCGAAGGCGCCGTCCACCCGTCCGCTGTCGCCCCCGGCGGCGGCACGCTCGAGTTCGTAGCTGAGGGCGAAGAGCGACTGCGCCAGCGGCCTGGCCGCCGGCGCGACCTCGACCTCGGCGGCGAGTTCCTCGGCGAGGAGGAAGTAGGCGCGGGGATCGTCGGGGGTGAGGGCCGTCAGGCGGGCCTCCAGGTCCGGGATCGGGATCGTCGCGAGGGGCTCCTCCGCCGCGGGCTCGCCGGGGATGTTCGGCGGCAGCGGCGGGAGCGCCGGCAGGGGCCCGGCCAGACCGGGGGCGCCGGCCGCCAAGCCGATGACGGCCGTGAGGATCAGGCGCCGGTCCATGCGGACTCCTTTCCGAGGCGCAGCAGCCAGAGGCGGAGCATGGCGCGTTCGGTGACGCGGATCTGCTCGAAGACGTGCGCGGCCGCGCGGCGCTGATTCGCGAGGTCGTCCATGATCTGGCGGACGTGGGGGGCGCGCGATGGGCTCTCGCCGCAGACGATGTAGGCGAGGATCTCGGCCAGCGATACCTGCTCGGCGGCCCACGCCTGTACCGGCCCGAGAGCGAGCGCCGCGCGGCCCGCCCGGCGGCTGATGATCTTCTCCAGCGGCATGGGCGCGTGGGGGTTGGGAGTGAAGGTCTCCGCCTCGGCTCGCCAGGAACGCCAGAGGTCGGCCAGTTCGGTGGCGGGGCCGCCGAGATCGGACCCGCCGCCGGGGATCGTCGCGGCCCCGTAGGCGCCGCGGAGCGTCGCGGCGGCGCGGTCGAAGGCGCCGTAGCCGGGGATGCCGCCGGCGAGCAGTTCGGCGAGCCGCTCAACTAGGGCGCGGCGAGCGGCGAGCGTCCACTCCGGGTCCGACGGGTTGGGGAGTTTCACGCCCGCCACGACCTCGATCATCACCGAGACCGACTCGATCTTCGGAGCCTTCGGGAGCGATTCGAGCATCGCGTTGACGATCAGGGGGTTCCGAGCCATGCGGGTGACCACTCGCTGGGCCGCGGCGCGGACTTCCGCCGGCGAGGCGAAGCATGCGGCCTCGACGAGCGTCTCGGCATCGGCAGGGCCGCCGATGTACCCGGAGTACTCCAGTTCAGCAAGGCGCTCCAGGCGGAGCTGGCGGTTCTGCCCCACCGCGAGGTAGGCGTACGCCCACTGCCCGTCGGTGGCCTCACCGGGTCGCAGCACGGAGGACGTGCGGGAGGCGGCGTCCACGGACGCCGTTGACCGCTCGTAGATGCTCGCGGCCTGCTGGATCGCCGACTCGGCCCGGGCGCTGTCGCCGAGCCAGAGGTGCCGCGCGGCCTGGTGGAGCAGGGCGAGTTCGGCGGCCTGAGCGATCTCGGTCATCGGCGAGGTGGACGGCCTCGTCCGGTTCAGAGCCGCCGCGACGGCGTCCGCCCACGCCTGGGCGGCTTCGTCACGTCCCGCGGCCTCGGCGATGCCCCATGCGGCGGCGTAGTCGGCGCGGAGTTTTTCCCGCTCGTGCTCCGCGGCGGTCCAGGGGAGGACCATCGTGGGGTTCACCCCCTCGGCCGCGGAGCCGGTGGCCATGGCGTTGGTCAGGACGTTGAGGTCGCCGCTGGAGATACGGGCGTCCCGGAACCAGTCCACGAGCCGCGCCCGCGCCGGCCCCCCGCGGCGCCAGCGGATCTCCGTGGCCAGAAAGGCGATCGCCTCGAAGACGCGCCGGTCGGCGTCGGGCTCGGCGGCGTCCGCCATGATCTGCTCGAGGCCGTCGATCAGCAGCCGCTCCTGGGCGAGCGGATCGTCGAGGGTCACAGCGATCGCCTCCGCCCAGCGGCGGAGTGCGGGTTCGACCGAATCGGGAGCCGCCTGCCCGATCGCCGGGCCGGGGCGGGTGACTGTTGGCGGGGGCGGCACGCCGATGAGCCGCAGGGGCATGCGTGCCAGGGCCGCGGCGGCGCCGGTGTTGAACGTCGCGTTGGCACGCGGACGATCGGCGCCGAGCGTCTGCCGCAGGGCGCGATCGATCCGCGACGTGAGGTCCGCCGGAAGGTCGCGCTCCCGCGTCAGCCGGACGAGCATCCCGGTGGACCACACGGCCGGCCAGACATCCTGAGCGGCGATGCCCGCGCCGCCGGCCGCGGGGGCCAGCGGGGCCGCCCCGGCGGCGAGGACGTCCACCGCGCTGGCCGCCTCGTCGGGCCACGGCGACACCGCGTAGATGAACTCGACGACGGCGTCGTTGGCGGCGCGGAGCTGGTCGATCTCGAGCCGGCACCACCACCCGCCGAGCCATTCGACGGCGTCGGCGAAGACGATGGACGCCTCCCCGGGCTTGCTCCGGGCGTCCTCCGCGGCGGCTCGCAGCGCCCGTATGGCCTCGTGCACGTCGTTGAAACGCTGCGCGGCGCGAGAAGGCGCCGGCGCCGCGGGGGCGGCGGGCTGCGGCGCCGCGGCCGACGGCGAGGACGGTGCTGGTGCGGGCGTCGGCTGAACCGGCGGCGGGGTCGTCGCCGCGGCCTGCTGCTGTTGCGGCGCGACCGGCCTGCTGGTGGTGATGATGATGATTCCCAGAAGAATGAGGAACGCGAGGGCCATGACGGCCAGCGCGCCGGCGATGATGAGCATCTCCCGGTTCTTGGAGTCCGCGGGCGAGTCCGGGCGTCGGGGTTCGACGATGGGCGCCGGCTGCGGCGGGGGAGCCGCAGCGGAGTGGGACGCCGCGGGGGCGAGGCCGGGGCGTGGGGCCGGCGCGGGACGAGGCGGCGGAGTGGCGGGAGCGGCGGGAGCGGATGCACCGGCCTTGTTGAGTCTCAGCAGGACGTCGGCGACGGCCGTGGACGGGAGCCCTCGCGCAGAGGCGAGCAGCGCGAGCCTGCGGAGCGACTCCTTGTTCCAGCCGCCGTAGTGCGCCAGCGTGAGCCGCGCATCGTTCTCCAGGCCCTGGAGGTCGGCGGCTGAACCGGTGCCTGTCCCGAGCGGACTGGTCGGCGTGCCGTCGCGCCACCGGAAGATGAGTTGCTGGCGGACGGCGGCGTCGAGGAGTTGAGCGGCCGCGGCGTGCAGAGCGAGGCGGACCTCGTCCGCCGCGGGCGTGTCCCCCTCGGGGTGGGCCTCGATGCGCTGGAGTTGCCGCTCCAGCGCGGCGAGGACCTGCTCGTCCGTCAATGAGTCCGGCGAGAGTCCCAGGATCGCGAACGGGCCCGCGCCCGCGGCGGCGGGGCCGAGGAACCGCTCGACGGATGAGGGCCGGTGAGGCGTCGTCACGGTCCACCCCCTGGCGCCGGCGACGGCGGAGTAAGGGGCGACTGCGGCGGCCTCTCCTCGCCGAAGAACTCATCAAGCTCGCGGAGCTTCTCTCCCCACGGCGGCGGCCCGTACGAGGGGTAGAGGACCTTGTGCTGCTTCATGGCGTCCCGGGCGCGGGGAGGGTCGAGCTGCCCGAGAAGACGGATGAGGTTGTACCGGGCCTCGTACCAATCGGGCGTGCCGGTCTTCAGGCCGGAGGCGAGCGTGCGCCAGCACTCCAGCGAGGTCTCGGCGTTGCCCGCGGCCTCGGCCATGCGGGCGAGACGGCGGAGCGAGGCCTCGTTGTTGGGGACGGCCTGAAGGATCGCGGTGTCGAGCGTCACCGCCAGGTCGCGCATCTCGGTGTCTGAGGTCAGGTCGTAAAGTTCGGCGGCGACCGCGGCGACGGTCGCGTGGAGGGAGAGGGTGCCGGGGTCGGAGAGGGCCTCGGGGGTGCTGCCGGTGCGTTCGATGATGCGACTTCCTCGGCGGACGACGGCGCGGAGCCGTTCCTGGTCCGCCGCGGGGGACTTCTGGAGGTTGGCCAGGGCCGCGCGGTAGAGCAGCCGCTGCGCCGCGTCGGCGAAGGGACCTCGCTCCTCCTCGATCTGTACAGCAAGAGCCTCCGCGGCCTCCGTCTCCTGGCGGGCCATGAGGATCTGGAGGCGACGGAAGGTGAGTTCTGCTCGGTGGGGCGTCAGGTCGGCGGCGAGGACCGAGGCGACCTCGTCCAGGATCGCCAGCGCTGCCTCGGCGCGGGAGAAGTCGGGCGCGCTGGTGCTCAGCGCGGCGTCGAGGATCTGCCGGACCCGGAGGACCACGCGATCGCCGGCCTGCCGCGCCTCCTCGGAGGCGCCCTGCAGCGCCGTGCGCCGGTCCAGCGCGAGAACCTCCTCGGCGACGCCGAGGAAGCGCGTCGCCGCGAAGTCGCGGTCGGACGCTCGGGCGCGGCGGTAGAGGCCGTAGAGGAGCCTCGCGGCCTCGCGCCGGGCGGACTCGTAGACGCTTGAGCCGCTGGGGACGCTCAGAAGGATCCGCACGGCCGCCTCCTCGTCGAGGAGGTTGCTCGCGCCAAGGCCGACGAGGAGTTTGGCGGCGCGTTCGGAGCCGGCGTAGGTCTGGAGAAAGAGCGCGGCGGCCTCGTCGCGCCGGCCGCGGAGGTCCCCGCGCCCTGCACGGACCGCGCGATCGAAGGAGACGACGGCGAGCCACATCGGCTCCTCGCCCTGGGCGGGGGTCGCGGCGGCGCTGGCGGAGGCGAGGAACTGCTCGGCCGCGGCGGCGAAGTCGCCAGCGTAGTAGAGCGAGAGTCCCACGAGCATGCCCGCCTTGCTCCTCTCGTTGCCGAACTGCGCGGCGTCGTCCTGTCGGATCGCGGCGTCCAGCAGGTCCGCGGCCTGGCGGTAGGCGTTGACGACGGCCTCGTCGGCCGCGGGCTCCTCCGGGTCGGCGCCGGATGCGCTGTGGGCCGCGCGGGCCCGCTCGTAGGCCTGCACGCCGCGGACGTAGTGGACGATGAAGCCGGTGTCGCCGATGGGGGCGGTGCCGTAGCGCTGCACGAGGTCGAGGACCTGGGCGACCTCGCCGCGGGTGACCAGGTCGCCGAGCGCGATCGAGGCGAGGTGGTCGATGGTGCCCGCGGCGTTGGTCTTGTCGGCTTCGAGCGTGACGACGGCGAGCATGCGGGCCGCGACCACCGGCAGCGGTCGGGTGTCGGGGCCGGCGCCGCCGCGGTCCGACCGGCGCTCCAGGCGGATGAGCCGCTCGAGGTCGGCCCAGCGGCGCGCCTCGCCGAGGATGCCGATCCGCCGCGGCAGGAGCTGCTCGAGGACGGATGGGGCGACCCCTTCGCCCGCGGCGACGGCGTCGAGCCAGCGGAGCGCTTCGACGTCGTTCCTGCGGACCGCCGCGGCCAGGCCGACGCCGACGGCGGCGCGGGCGATGTGCTCGTACTTGAGCAGCCCGGTGGGGAGGCGCTCGAGGTTCGCCGGGATCCCGCCGCTGGAGTTCAGCAGCCAGCCGAAGGATCGCTGCGCATCGAGCGCCAGACGCTCGTTGCGCGTCAGGTAGGCGAGCGAGTACTCCGTCCACCCCGAGTAGTAGAAGGCGAGCGAGCGGAGCCGGCGGGCTTCGGCGAGGTCCGCGGCGATCGTCTCGCTGTCCCGGCCGAGTTCCTCCAGTCGCTCGAGGTTCTGGACGCGCCCGTGGAGCTTCGCGGCGATCTCGGCCAGTTCGGGGGCGATCGAGCGGAACGCACGCACCGCCTCCTGCACCTCTTCCTCCTTCGCCAGGCGCAGGCGCGAGCGCTCCAGGATCTCCTCCGCGCCGACGTAGATCACGCGGGCGAGATTGAGCCGGAGTTCGTAGCTCGACGCCTCCGGGACCATGCGGAGCAGGTCGCGGCTGCGGGCCTCCCACTGGCGCCGCTCCGCGGGGTCGGTCGCGCTGGAGAGCATCTCGACGTAGATCTTCGAGAGTCGCTCGGCGATCGCGGTGCGCTCGGCGCCCGTCGCCGCCGCCAGTCGTTCGGCGAGGTGGTCCGCCAGGAGCGTCTTGAGGCCGAGCCGCTGGAGGTAGTTCTCCACCGCGATGTCGGCGGAGGCGACCTCGGGCTCGGGTTGGAGAGGACTGGCGCGGGCCTGAGCAGCGAGCGGAAGACCCGCCAGGGCGGCCGCGAGCATCCCGGTGAGCACGGAGCGAGGTCGCAACGACGATCGGGGCACGGTCCGAGAGCCGGCGCCGCGTGGAAAGAGTGAGCCGGGATGAGGTCTAGTGGCCGCTGACATAGCTGACGTTCTGGAACCCGGCATCCTTGCAGGCCTGCCACGCGGCGGCCGCCGCGCCGACCGGGGCGTCGTCGGAGACGCGAAGGAACGCGCCCCCTTCCTTGGGGAGTTCACGGAGGATGTTGGTCAGCGACACCTTGTCGTGCGTGACCCGCTCGCCGATGGTGTAGAGCACGCGGCCGTCGGGGCCGACGCTGACGGTCACCACCTGCGGCTGAAGGTCCGCGGCCTGTCCGCCCGCCTGCCGCCGCGTCTGGAGGGCCGCGGCCAGTTCCGCTTCCGAGCTGGAGAACCGCGCGGTGACCAGGAAGAAGATGATCAGCAGGAAGACGATGTCGATCAGGCTCGTCAGAGGGAGCCTGCCGATGCCGTCGGAGGAGATGCTTCGCGGCTTGAACCTCATGCGCCCCCTCCACCGCCGGCAGCGCCCGGCGCCGGCGGACGCGACGTCCCCAGGCGCCAGCCGCGGACGCCGAGGCGGGACAGGTCCGCGGCGAGGGCGTTGATGTGCCTGGCCGGCGCGGCCCGGTCAGCACGGACGAGCACGCGCACGCCGCCCGGCTGCCCGCCGGCCTCGGCGATCTCGGCGCCGATCATCTCGATCAACTTCTGCCGGGTGATCGGCTCGCCGCCGACGATCAAGGAACCGTCCGCCTGCACGTCGATGATGAGCGTCCCCTCGTCGGCGGCGGCCTGCTCGCGCTCGCCGGGCTCCTCGGGAAGGTCGATCGGCGACCGCAGCACCTGCGCGAACTGCGAGCTGAACATGAAGAAGATGATGAGCTGCATCACCACGTCGATCATCGGGGTCAGATCGAAGTGATCGAACGTGGCGCGCGGCCTGCGCTTGGTGAACCTCATGCCGGTGCGACTCCGCCGGACGGTGCGGGCCCGCCCACCGGGCCGATCGGGCGCGGCGCGGGAGCGGGGCCGGGGACGGGAGCCGGCCCGTGGCGCGGCGGGAGCGGGCGACCGGGGGCGACGCCGTGGGCCGCCGGCGCGGCCTCCACGTGCGAGGCCAGCTCCTCGACGAGCTCCGCCACCTCCCCGGAGATGCGGTCGATGCGGTTGCGCGTCCAGACGTACGCCGCGGTGCAGGGGATCGCGACCACCAGGCCCTGCACCGTGGTGATCAGCGCCAGCGAGATGTCGCCGGCGAGCTGCCCGGGCTTGGCGAAGCCGTCGGTCTGGCTGATGGTCTCGAAGGCGCCGACCATGCCGACGACGGTGCCGAGCAGCCCGAGCATCGGCGCGACGGTGGCGACCAGGCCGATGCCGTCGGTGGAGCGCTGCAGCCGGGTGACCTGCTCGGTCCCCTCCTCCTCGAGCGCGGCCTTGAGTTCGAGGAAGCCGAACGGCGAGCGGGCGCACCGCGCCAGCGCACCGCCGACCACGCGGGCGAAGAAGCAGTCGTTCTCCTCCGCCTGGGCGTAGCGGATCGCCCCGGCGACGTCGCCGGCGCGGAGCAGTTCGTGCAGGCGCGTGACGATCTCCGGCGGGGCGAGCCGCGTGAGCCGCACCTGCACCAGGTGCGCGATGATCAGCGCCACGGCGACGAAGGAGAGGGCGATGATGATGTAGCCGATCAGGCCGCCGTCGTTGATGTAATCGAGCAGCGACTTGCCCTTGGTCGCCGCGTTCGCGGTTGCGTCCTGCGCCATCAGGCGGAGGGCGTGGGTCGTCAGGAGGCTGTGGAGTTCGGTCATGCTGTGTCCGCTGGGAGGGAGTGGTGGTCAATCGGGCCGGTGATCAGGCGGGCGGCTCGGCGCCCGCCGGCGCGGGCGCCCCTTGCGGCGGCGCGCCAATGCCGTGGAGCTTCTCCCACGCCAGCGCCGGATGGCTGGGGAAGCGTCGGCGGAGTTCTTCGAGGAGGATGGATGCCGCGTCGTGCTCGCCCATGTCCCGCATCGCCGCCGCGGCCTCGGCGAGACAGACGCCGGCGAGGTACGGGTGGTCGTCGGCGAAGCGCGCCGGCAGGTGCAGGAGTTCGCGCACGCCGCGCCGGCGCAGGGACTCGTCCTGCTCGAGCACGAGGGAGCGGCCGATGGCGGCGCGGCACCACGCCTCCACCCAAGGCTCGGGGGCGACGGCGTTGGGGCCCTGGCCGGCGCTGAGGCGCCGCTCAAGCTTCCCGCGGGCGAGCCGCCGGTCGTCGAGCGTCGGCGCGGCTCGGGACGCCACAACCTCCGCCACGAGACGCACGCCGGGGTGGAACATGTCGGTCATCGGCAGTTCGGACGGCACGCCGGCCTCGAACGCCGCGGCATGCCGGTAGAGCGCCGCGAGGTCCGCGGTCACCGATCCCCCCGCAAGACCCGACGCGAAGCGCGACCATTCCTCGGAAGCGGCGACAACGGCGAGCGTGCGGCCGCCGACCCAGATCGGCGGCAGGCCTGGGATCAGTTCCGTCGCGCTGTCGCGGATCGCGGGGAGGTTGGTTCGCCCGCCCATCCAGCGGTGAACCTCGGCGTGCGAGGCCTGGAGCGTGCCGACCCAGTCGAGCCACGCCCAGACCGCCGCTCCCTGCGCTCCCCGGCGGAGCCTGCAACGCAGCAGCCCCTCGTGCACCACCGCCGCGGTCGGACCGCCGACGCCCTGGTACGTCCGCGCGAGGTCTTCGAAGAGCGGCTCGGCCGCGGCCCAGTCGCCGCGCTCCAGACGCGACCGAGCCCGCCACGCGCGATCGGCAACGGGAAGGAACTCGGCCGCGGCCTCTTCGTAACCGGGGATCGTGCGGACGAGGTCCCACCCGATCACCTGGCCGTGGTCGCTCCCGCCCCCCGGCGCGTCCCCGACGACCACCCCCTCCAGACTCACCTTCCGCACGGGTGCATCGACCTCGTCCGCCCTGCCACGCAACTGCACCTGCGCCGCGCCGGGCGCGGCAAGCAGGGCGACCAGGAGCAGGGACGAGAGGGGGCGTGTCACCGTGGGCCCCTGATGTGGTGGTACGTGCCGCCGGATTGCTGGGCGATCTCCCGCATCATCGGCTCGGCGCTGTTGTCGAGGAATGTGATGCAGTGGATGACCACCTTCTTCCCGGAGGCGTTGAGCCGCGCGATATCGTTGACCACCGACGGGTCGAACTGGCCGTCGGTCATGAAATAGATTGCGTCGGGGCGGGGCTTCATACGGAAGACCATCTCGAAGCCGGGAAGCGGGTTGGTCCCGCCCTGGGCCTCCACGCGGCCGATCTCCGCGAACGCGAACTTCTTCCCCTCGTCCGAAGCGTCGATCCACTTGGTCCTGCCGCCGATGCCGAAGGCGTCGGAGGAGAAGAAACTGACGTAGAAGGCCATGTGCTCCAGGAGCGCCTGGATCGACTCGATCAGTTCGACCTTGAGGACCGCCAGCGGCTCGCCGCGCATGGACCCGGAGACGTCCACGATGTACGCGAAGCGGCTTCCCCTGGCCTCGACGCCGAAGAAGCTCGCTGCGCCCCCGCCCGCGCCCCCTGCCCCAAGACCGGTACCGGTGTTCAGCCCGTCGCCGGTGCCTCGGAGCGCATCGGCGATGCCGCCGATGTCCCCCTCCGCGCCGGGGAGGTCTTCGCCACTGGGACCTTCCATGGGCGGCCCCAGGGGAACATCGACGAGCGTGTCAACGACGGTCGGGGTCTCGACCTCCAGCGCCGCGGCCTGGAGCTGCTGCAGCTCCGCCTCGCTGATGATCGCCAGCTCCATCTCCCCCCCGCCCTCGCCCGCTCCGCCCGCCTGCGCGGGCTGGAAGTAGATCATCGCGGCGAAGAGGAGAATGAAGAGATGCACCAGCAGCGACGCGGCCGCGCCGATCACCGACGCCCGCATCGCCCACCTGGCGATGCGCCGGCTCAGCGGCTCCTCTGCCTGCTCGATGGGCACGCCTACCACGGTCCCACCGGGGTGGTTGGCCGTCATCGGCATCATCGCTCGTCCGTGCGCCGCGGGTTGCTGCATCCGGCTCATGCGCCTCCTTGGCATTGATATCGGACGATCGTCAGCCCCGCATTGGCGGCTGGGCCGGCGTGACAGCGGCTGATCTCCGATCTGCGTGTCGCTCGCCCCCCCATCCCCCCCACTTCCGGCCCCCCGTGCCGCGGCGCTTGCTCCCCGCCCCTCGTGCATGTCATCGACGCACCGGCGCTTGGAGTCATCGTATGCCTCTTCGCAGGATGATCGCCCCCGGTTCGGGGCGGCGGGTCTCAGGAAACGGTCCCCAAGGCCGTCTTGACCAACCAGCGGACGGCCACCACAATCCCCCGCTCATCAGTGAGACGCTCGCCGGGTCCCCGGCGTTCCGTGGAGGTGGTATGTCGTCAGCCCCAGCGGGTTCAGATCCCGAGCCAAGCGATCCATTCGGCCGCGTGCTCCTCAAGCTCAGCGGGGAGGCCTTCTGCCGACCCGGCTCCAGCGGGATCGATCCGGATGAACTCGCCCTGATCGCCGCCGAGATCAAGGACGCCCACCAAACAGGGACTCAACTCGCCGTGGTCGTCGGCGGGGGGAACTTCGTCCGCGGCGCCAGCCTCGCCAAGGCCGCCCATATCCACCAGGCCACCGCGGACTACATGGGGATGCTGGCGACCGTCATGAACGGCCTGGCCCTCAAGGAGGCCCTGCTGCACATCGGCGTCGAGTCCCGCGTCCTCTCCGCGATCGAGATCCGGGCGGTCGCCGAGCCGTTCATTCGCGGCCGGGCGCTGCGCCACCTCGAGAAGGGGCGCGTCGTCATCCTCGTCGCCGGCACCGGCAACCCCTTCTGCACAACGGACACCTGCGCCGCCCTGCGGGCCACGGAACTGGAGTGCAGCCTGCTCATGAAGGCGACGAAGGTGGACGGGGTCTACACCGCCGACCCCCACAAGGACCCGACGGCGACGCGGTACGCCTATCTCTCCTTCACGGAGGCGATCCAGAAGAACCTCGGCGTGATGGACATGACGGCGATCACGATGTGCCGCGAGCAGGACATCCCCGTGCTGGTCTTCGAGTTCAAGACGCCCGGCAACATCCGCCGGGCGATCGAGGGGGAGGACATCGGCACGCTGGTGGCCAACGAGCCGACCGAGATGGAGCGGGCGAGGATCGGGTACAACGGGACCGAGGCGATCCCCGCCGCGGAGATGCGGAACTGGGTGCGGCAGAGCCGGCGCGTCCGGCACGTCCCGAAGGCGCCCTAGAGGCCGCGAGCGGATTTCCACCCGCCGCGGGGAGGCACGCCCCGCGGCGATCTTTCGAAACCCCCAGCGCCCACGCCGGGCCGGGAGATGCAGCCATGAGCGACCCAGACACTATTTTGCTCGAAGCCGAGGAGGCGATGACCAAGTCCGTGGAGTACCTCAAGAAGGAACTCCGCGGCATCCGCACCGGGCGGGCCTCCCCCGCGCTGGTGGAGTTCATCAAGGTGGACTATTACGGCACGGCCACCGACCTCAAGGCCCTCGCCGCCATCTCCGTCCCCGAGCCGACGCAGTTGCTCATCAAGCCCTTCGACGCCGGCTCGGTCGGCGAGATCAAGCGGGCGATCGAGGCCTCCGGCCTGGGCCTGAACCCGGTCATCGACGGCAAGCAGATCCGGTTGAACCTCCCCGCGCTCTCCGGCGAGCGCCGCAAGCAGCTCGTCGGCCACTGCAAGAAGCTCGGCGAGGAGGCCAAGGTCGCCCTGCGGAACGTCCGGCGCGACGCCAACAAGAACGCCGAGGCGCTGGGCAAGACCCCGGGCTCGAACATCCCCGAGGGGGAGATCGAGACGCTCAAGGAGGAGATCCAGGAACTGCTCAAGAAGTACGAGGCGCAGTGCGACGAGCTGGTCGCCTCGAAGTCGAAGGAGATCGAGCAGGTCTGAGCCTTGGCGTGAGCCCGCCCTCGGTCGGGAAGAAGATTCACCACCGAGCCACGGGGGGCACGGAGCAACGCAGGAGAGGGACCGAGTTCGGTCGTGCGGCTCTCGACCGGCCGGTCGGCCGCATCCGCCTGAGCCGCCCCGACCTGCCCTTCTCCGTGCTCGCCGTGTTTCGGTGGTGAACGTCTTTTCTGCGCTCTTTACCCGGCGAGCGGGTCGGGGCGGAAGAGCCTGGTGTCGAGCGCCCACTGCCGCTCGGTGAAGTTCCCGCCCAGTTCGCCGTCGGCACCCGCCGCGAGGTCGGGCCTCGCGGCGCTGAGGGCGATGAACGTCTTGGCGTCGAGATTGTCCAGCAGCGCCACGAAGACCGCCTCCGGCGAGGAGGGGACCTTCGCCGCCCCGTACTCCGGCAGGGAGTGGTGCGACAGGATGATGTGCTGCAGGACCATCACCAGGTTCTGCGGCAGCCGCACGCCCTGCGTCCGCATCACCTGCTGCGCCTTGTCGTGCAGCATGATGGCGCCGTCCACGATGTGGCCGATCAGTTCGCCCCGGTCGCTGTAGCCGAAGGTCCGGTCGTAGACCAGTTCGCGCGTCTTGCCCAGGTCGTGCAGGAACAGCCCGAGCATGACGATGTCGCGGTTGATCTTCGGGTACAGCGGGCAGATGCGGTCGGCGAGCTTGAGCAGGTTCAGCGTGTGCTCCAGCAGGCCGCCGATGTACGCGTGGTGCATCATCTTCGCGGCGGGGCAGCGCTTGAACGCCTCCATCAGGTGCTCGTCGTCGAGGTACGCCTGCGCCAGGGCCTTGGCCGCCGGGTGAGAGAGCGTCCCGAGCAGGCTGGTCAGCTCGGCGAACATCTCCTCCGGGTCGCGCTCCGAAGCGGGGAGCAGCTCCCGCATCTGCTCGACCGTCGCCTCCACCGGGTCGATCTGCTGGATGATCAGCTGCAGCTCCCCCTGGTACGGCTGCGTCTCGGCCTCGATGTAGACGAACCCGTCGGTCGGCAGCCGCTTGAACAGCGCGGGGTCGATCGACCACATCCGCCCCGGGAGCTGCCCCGTCTTGTCCCCGATCAGGCACTTGAGGAACGGCTTGTCCTGCTTGGTCCGCCCGAGCTGGGCGTTGGAGATCGAGTACGTCCCCGAGATCCGCTCCGCGGGGGTGAGGTCGCGGATGTAGCGGCGCTGGGCGGTGATGCGGATCGTGGACATTGCTTCGGGGCTCCTGGAATCGGTTGGAGGTCGGCCCCCATAGTACACCAAAGCGCCCGGTGCGCCCGGCGGGATCCGCGTGGAGCCGACCCGCCTGGCCCGAAACCGGCCGTCCCACCCTCTCAGGCGGCCCCGGCGGCCCATTCCGGCCCCCCCGCCGCTAACATCCCCTCCACATGGCGCAGCGGCGGGAACTCCACGACGCCTACTTCCGAAAGGCCAAGGCCGAGGGGTACGTCGCGCGCTCCGCCTACAAACTCCGCCAGATCAACGACCGCAAGAGACTCATCCGCCCCGGCGACCGCGTCCTGGACCTCGGCTGCGCCCCGGGGAGCTGGCTCCAGGTCGCCTCCGAGATCGTCGGGCCCGCCGGCGTCGTCGCCGGGCTCGATCTCAAGCCCATCTCTCCACCCCCCGGGGGCATGCCCCACAACGTCCGCGCCGCCGAGGGGGACATCTTCGCGGCCAGCGCCACCGACCTGCTCGCGATCGGCGGCATCGGGACCGACGGGGACGCCCACGAGGGGTACGACGTCGTCCTCAGCGACATGGCCCCCAGCACCGCCGGCGGGGGAGGCGGCTCCGCCGACCACTTCCGCTCCGTTGAACTCTGCCGGCGCATCCTTGCGCTGCTGCCGGGCATCCTCCGTCCTGGGGGCAACCTCGCGATGAAGGTCTTCGAGGGAGAGGCCTACCCCGCGCTGCTCCGCGAGACCGCCGCGTTCTTCGCGGAGGCCAAGGGGTTCAAGCCCGACGCCAGCCGCGACGTCTCGCGCGAGATCTACATCGTCGCCAAGGGATACCGCCCCCCCGCGGGCGTCGCCAGCAAACCCGACCGGCATGAGGGGATCGCCCCCCCGCCGCCTCCTGTTTCGAAAGGATGGTCGCGGTGACCTTCCTGGCGCCGACCGCAGGGCTGATCGCCGCGGCCATCGCCGTCCCGGGGCTGGTCTTCTTCTACCTGCTCAAACTCCGCCGCCGTCCGCTGCGCGTCAGTTCGACGCTGCTGTGGCAGAGAGCCACGCACGACCTCCAGGTGAACGCGCCGCTGCGCTGGCTGCGGCTGACGTGGCTTTTCGTGCTGCAACTCCTGGCGCTGCTCGCGCTGATCGCCGCGCTGGCCCGCCCCGCCATCGAGGGCGCGGGGCCGGAGGCGTCGCGCATCGTCCTGATCATCGACCGTTCCGCGTCGATGTCGGCCCGCGACGGGCGCGACCCCCGCACGGGCGCTCCCGCCGACCACACCCGCCTGGACGAGGCCCGCGCCCGCGCCGAGGATGTCATCGAGCGCCTCCGCTACGCCGGCGGCGCGGACCGCGCCCGCGCCATGGTCGTCGCCCTCGGGGCCGACGCCCGAGCCGTCACCGGCTTCACCGACAGCCCCGCCCTCCTGCGCGACGCCGTCCGGGCCATCGCCCCCAGCGACCAGCCCGGGGACCTCCAGGCCGCTCTGCGCCTGCTGGCCTCGCTCAATGCCGGCAAGGCCGATGAGACGCAGACTCGTGAGCGCACCACCGTCTACCTCTTCAGCGACGGCTCCTTTGCTCCCCCCGCCGGCGGCGGGCCTTTCTCCGCTCCCGGGCTGGGGGGGATGGACATCCGCCTCGTCCCCGTCGGTCCGGCGCCCGCCGCCGCGGAGGAGGGCGGCCCCGCCGTTCCCCCGCCGGTTGACAACCTCGGCATCGTCGCGGTGAGCGCCAGACGCGACCACGAGGATCCCGCCATCGCGCGGATCTTCGTGCGCGTCCAGAACGCCGGCGCCGAGCCCGTGAGCGCCACCCTCCAGCTCCGCATCGGCGGCAACCTCGTCGATACCCGCGTCATCGAGGCCCCGGCCCGGGCCGTCACCGGGGATGGACGCGTCACGCCGGGCCAGACCGCGGCGACCTTTGAGGTCAATCACCCCAGCGGCGGCCTCGCCGTCGTCACGCTGACCCGGCCCGACATCCTCGCCTCCGACAACACGGCCGCGGTCGTCCTCGGCGAGCCCGCACGCCCCGGAGTGCTCGTCGTCGCCCCTGAGGGGCGTGCCGACCCCTTCCTCCTGAGCGTCCTGGAGGCGATGGACCTCCAGCGCCTCGGGGTCTCCGACCTCGACGGGTATGAGTACCGCGCTCGGACCGGCGGCGAGCGGCAGGGGGATGGGCTCGGAGGAGTGGACCTGATCATCTTCGACCGTGTCACCCCGCGGACGCTCCCGCGTGTGCCGACGATCAGTTTCGGCGCGGGCCTGCCGATCCCCGGCCTGCACGTCTCCCGTGCTGCGATGGAAGCCGAGGATCGGCCCGGACCGCATGCCGCGAACTTCCTTGCCTGGCGCCGCACTCACCCCGTCCTCCGGTACGTCTCCCTCGACCCCATCGTCGTGAACCCGCCGATGCTCGTCTCCCTCCCCTCCGAATCTGGCGACGAGCCCCCGCCACCGCCGGAACCGGGGACCGGCTCACCCCCCAGCCCCCCCACCCCCCCGCCGCCGCCTCAGCCCTCAGCGCCGATCACCGCCTCCGTCTCCCTCGCCGAAGGCCCGGACGGCCCCCTCATCGGCCTGGTGGAGCAGGGCCAGGTCCGGCGCATCATCGTCGGCTTCGAGCTGGCACGCTCCACCTGGGGACCGGATGTCTCCTTCCCCGTCTTCATGGCCAACGCCGTTGAGTACCTCACCCTCCGCGGCGAGGGGGCGGCCGGCCGGGCCTACACCACGAGCGAGCCGATCTCTGTCGTCCCCGCCGCGGGCGCCTCCACCCTGCGCATCTCCGGCCCGCTGAGCGCCACCGTCGATGTGCCGGAGGGCTCCGGCGGGGAGCGGCCCCGGCAGGTCCCCATCGGCGTCCTCGAACGCGCCGGCGTCTACCGCGTTGAGGGAGCAGCAGCGTCCGACTCCGTGATCGCCGTCAATCTCGCGGACCCGACCGAGAGCGCTCTGGCCACCGCGGCGGCCATCGACATCGCCGGCGCGGGTGGGCCCGCAACCGCCCAGCAGGCGACGGACGCCGGCCCGCGCGAGATCTGGCATTGGTTCGTCCTCCTCGCCCTGGCGCTGGCGAGCATCGAATGGCTGATCTACGCGTGGCGGATGCGGCCCTGAGCCGATATCGTGCCCGCACGGACTCGGCCCACGGAGCACGCCAATGACGATCCCCGCCCCGATGATGACGGCCATCGGCGCCGCGTTTCTCTCCCTGTCGCTCGCCGCCGTGGCCCAGCCCCCCGGCGTGGCCGCGGAGCCCGAGGGCGACGGGACGACCATTCCCCCTGTCGTTTCAGCAACGCAGCCGACGCCGGCCCCGGCGCCCGCCGCCGAGCCCGTCTTCGACCCGAATCGGTTCTACTTCACGGCGAGCGGCGTCGGCGAGGCGACCTTCCGCACGAACCTTGACGACAACCCGGGCGACGTCGCCATCTACCGCATCGGCGCCGGGCTCGGCGTCGCCGGCCCCCTTCGCGAGCGGCTCCGCCTGGGCGTCAACCTCGATTCCGAGTTCTCGTGGTACGACTTCCGCGACGCCGCCGGGCTCGTTCCCGGGGCCGACGACCCGATCTCCGACGCCTACCGCCTCACGCTGCGGTCACAGCTCGTGGTGATCGAGTCTGAGAATCGCTCGTGGTTCATCGGCGGGATCGTGCAATCCTCCGGCGAGCCGGGCGCGGACTTCGACGACACGATCACCGGCGGCGGCTTCGCCGGCGTCCGCTACCGACTGCGCGACGACCTCGCCCTCTCGTTCGGGCTGGGCGCAACCTCGCGACTCGAGGACAGCGTGCTGATCGTCCCGCTCTTCGGCGTGGAATGGAAGCTGAGCGACACCGTCACCCTTTCCACCGAGGCGCTCGGCGCAGCGCTGAACGCGCGTTTGAACGACGACTGGTGGTTCACCCTCCGCGGCGGGTGGGAGTTCCGGGAGTACCGCCTCGACTCCGACGGCCCCCTCCCCGACGGGGTCTTCACCGACACCCGCGTCCCCATCGGCGTCGGCTTCTCGTACCGCCCCTCGCAGGCCGTCTCGATCGACCTCCTCGGCGGGGCGGTGGTCTGGCAGGAGTTCAGGGTCCAGGACTCCGATGGCCACGAACTCACCGAGATCAACGGCGATCCCACGGGCTTTGTCCGCCTCTCCGCCCGTATCACCTTCTGATCCCTCTCGACCGGGTGCTACGGCCGAGCGATCCGTTCGGGCGTGCTCGTCCCCCCGCCTCCGCTCAGATCTCCACTCTCGGATTTCCCCTCCTCGACTCGCGCCCCCCGGGGGGACCTGACGGCGCGTGCCGGCAGCAGGCTTCCTCTTCGTCCCGCCACCTCCCTCTACGCCTCCCCACGTCGATGCGCTCCCCTTCCCCCGCACCCCAACTCCTACCATCCTCCTCTCCCGGAGCCCGAGCCCCATGCGCACCCGACAGACCATCCTGATCCTGTGCCTCTTCTTTCTCTTGGGCGTCTTCGTTGCACAACTCCCCGCACGCGTCGCCCAACTCACCGGGTCCACCAGCCGTTACGACTTCTTCGACCCCATCATCGACGTCTACTCCACCATCAGCGGCTCCTATGTCGATCAGATCGACCAGGCCAAGCTCCAGCTCGGCGCCATCAACGGGATGCTGGAGGCCCTGGAAGACCCCTACACGCAGTTCGTCCCCCCCGTGGACCGGGCCGACTTCCACAAGGAGCTGACCGGCGAGTTCGTCGGCATCGGCGCCGAGGTCGTGATCGAGGGGGGCTACCTCACCATCGTCTCTCCCCTCGAGGACTCCCCCGCGTACAACGCCGGCATCCGCCCCGGCGACAAGGTCATCGAGATCGACGGCGAATCCACCCTCAACCTCTCCATCGACGAGTGCATCTCCCGCCTCACCGGGGAGCCGGGGACGCCGGTGAACATCCTCATCGCCCGCGACGGACTCACCGGCGAGCGGATCCCGATGACGATCATCCGCCAGCGGATCCACGCCCGCGCGGTCCGCGGCGTCCACCGCCGCACGCCCACGTCCGCCGAGCCCGCCGGCGCCGCCGCCTGGGAGTACACGCTCGACCCCGAGCGACGGATCGGGTACATCCGCCTCAGCCAGTTCACGCCGACCGCCGCGGAGGAACTCGCGGAGGCCCTCGACCTCCTTGGTGCGCGGAAGGACGGCGCCCTCGGCGGGCTCATCCTCGACCTCCGGGGCAACCCCGGCGGCGTCCTCGATGCCGCCCTTGAGATCGCCGACATGTTCCTGGACGGCGGGGTCATCGTGTCGGTCAAGGGCCGCGAGGGCGCCAGGCCCGTCAGCGGCATCCGCGACCAGGTCTACACCGCCCGCAGCGCCGGCACCCTCCCCGACTTTCCCCTCATCGTCCTGGTCAACGGCGCCAGCGCCTCGGCCTCCGAGATCGTCGCGGGCGCGCTGGCCGACCACGGCCGCGCCGTCGTCCTCGGCACGCGCACCTTCGGCAAGGGGCTCGTCCAGGCCGTGCAGACCCTCCGCAGCCCCGTCTGGGGCGGGGCGCTCGGGGCGCAGCTCAAGTTCACCAGCCAGCGCTATTACCTCCCCTCCGGGCGCATGATCCACCGCACGGACGACTCCGAGACCTGGGGCGTCGATCCCACCCCCGGCTTCTACGTCCCCATGACCAGCGAGGAGCAGCTCGCCCGGATGCTCCAGCGCCGCGATCGAGACGTCCTCGATGTTCCCGTCCTGGCCCCCGGCGCCGCCACGCTGCCCACCTCAGAGCCCGCCCGCTGGGCCGACCCTGACTGGATCGAGGCCGAGCTGAAGGACAAGCAGCTCGCCGCCGCGCTCCGGGCCATGCACTCGCGCCTGGCCACCGGCCAGTGGACGCCGGTCTCCGAGGTCGCCGATGCCGCGGAGCAGTTGGGGAGCGTCAGCCTCGCGGAGCTCCGCCGCCTCGAACTCGGGCGAGAACGCATGCTCCGCGACCTGGAGCGCCTCGAGCGCCGCATCGAAGCCCTGAGCGCCATCGCCGCAGGGGATGGCGCCGGCGACCCGGACATCGACCTCTGGCCCGACGACGCCCCGATCGCCGGCGGCCGGCTGGACGTGTACGACAAGGACGGCAACAAGATCACCACCCTCAAGATCACCGGCGAGAACCTGGAGCGCTGGCTCATCGACGCCGGCGTCGAACCTGTGCGGCCCGCCGCGGAACCCGCCCCAAGGCCGTCCGACCACTGACCCCCCTCTATTACCGCGATGCCCGACGACGCCCCCCTGATCCTCGGCCTTGAGACGAGCTGCGACGAGACGGCCGCGGCCGTCGTCCGCGCCGGGCGCGATGTGCTCAGCAACGTCATCGCCTCCCAGCACGAGCTTCACGCCGAGTACAAGGGCGTCGTCCCCGAGATCGCCAGCCGCGCCCATGCCGAGCGCATCACGCCGATTCTCCGCGAGGCCCTCGCCGAGGCCGGGGTCACGCTGGCCGACATCGACGCCGTCGCCGTCGGACGCCGCCCCGGCCTGATCGGCTCGCTCCTGGTCGGCGTCGCCGCGGCCAAGGCCCTCGCCTGGTCCCTGGGCGTCCCCGTCGTCGGCGTGGACCACGTCCACGCCCACCTCTACGCCGGCTGCCTCGACGACGACCTGCCCGAGTACCCGGCCCTGGGCCTGGTCGTCAGCGGCGGCCACTCCACGATCTACCTCTGCGAGTCCCCCACCGTCGTCACTCGACTCGGCTCCACCATCGACGACGCCGTCGGCGAGGCGTACGACAAGGTCGCCACCATCCTCGGCCTCCCCTACCCCGGCGGCCCGAACCTCGACCGCCTGGCATCAACCGGCGGCGGCGATCCGGCGTCGCACAAGTTCCCCGTCAGCCGCCTCGGGCGCGACTCCCTCGACTTCTCCTTCTCTGGTCTGAAGACCGCGGTCCTCTACGCCGTCCGCGGCGTTCCCGCCCGGCGCGGCGAGCCCGCGTCCCCTCCACCGCCGCTTGATGACAAGGGCCGCGCCGACCTCGCCGCGGCCTTCCAGCACGCGGCCGTCGGCGCGATCATGCTCAAACTCGAGCGCGCCCTGGAACGCTACCCCGCCTGCCGCACGCTCCTGATCGGGGGCGGCGTCAGTGCAAACTCGCTCCTGCGAGCCCGCTTGACTGAACTGGGCCGCGAACGGAACCTCGACGTCCGGCTCCCCAGGATGCCCTACTGCCTCGACAACGCCGCCATGATCGCCGGCCTTGCTTATCACATCCTTGAGTCCCGCCGCTGGCAGACCGATCCCCTCACCATGACCGCCGAGCCGACCACCTCCTGCTGATCCCTCATCCGCCGGTTCCCTCCTCCCGTCCAATCCCCCCTTCTCCCTCCTCTCCGTGCCCTCCGTGGTGAGATCTCTTCCGTGATCGATCCCTGGCCACATCCCGCCTGCCTCCCCGACGAGGAACTCCTCAAGCACTGCACCCTCGGCCGCGGCCGCGCCTCCGGCCCTGGCGGCCAGCACCGCAACAAGGTCGAAACCGAGGTCGTCGTCACCCACGACCCCACCGGCATCCAGGCCCACGCCAACGAGCGCCGCTCCCAGATCGAGAACAAGCGCGTCGCCCTCTTCCGACTCCGTCTCGCCCTGGCTGCCAACCATCGCGTCCCCGTCCCGATCGGGGAGATCGGCTCCAAACTCTGGCGCTCCCGGCTTCGCGCTGGAAAGGTCGCCGTCAATCCGGAGCATCGCGACTACCCCGGCCTCCTCGCCGAAGCGATGGACGTCATCGCCGCCGCGGCGTGGGACCCCAAGAAGGCGGCGCTCCGCCTTGAATGCACCCCCAGCCAGCTCATCAAGCTTGTCAAGGATCATCCCCCCGCCTTCGAACGCTGGAACCGCGAGCGCACTCAGCGCGGCATGCACGCGCTGAAGTGAGGCCATTCGCCGCTCCCCCCCCCTTCGCCGCCGAAGTCAAAGTAAAACCCCCGCCCAACGAGGGCGGGGGCGTCGTTGTCATCCCCCACTCTGCTGCCTGAGTCAAGAAAAGCGCGACGTGCTCAGCGCCGCCGACGCGCCGCCGCCAGCCCGCCGAGGGCCATCAGCGCCGCGGCGCCGGGCGCCGGCACCGGATTCCCCTCCACGATGATGTAGAACGTCGCGAGCGTCGGGGCCGCGAAGCCCACACGCCGCTCCGGATTCTCGAGATCGCTGTCGTACAGCCAGAACACGTTGGCGTTCCCATCCGGGCCGCTGGTCAGCCGCAGGCCGTTGAGGGTGCCCTCGCTCGTGTCGGTGATCTGCACGCCGATCATGAACGTCCCGTAGTCGCCCGGGTTCGTCCCGACCAGGTTCATGTTCAGCGGCACCGTGAACAGCGGCGTCACGCCGTCGCCCACCGTAACGAGTTCGGTGATGAACGCGGCCTCGTTCCGCGCCGCCAGCGAGACCGATCCGAACATCGTCCCCGGGCCGTCCAGCTCCGTGTCCGGCAGCGACGTGCCGGTCGTCGCCGTCGCCCAGAAGAGGTTGATGTCCGTCGCGGGGGCCGTGCCGGCCCGGCGGATGCCGACCGTCACGCGCGTCACCTCGATCGAGGTCATCCCGCCGAGCCGCTCCGCCGGGATCGGGATGTCGTCGTAGATCACGTCGGGCTGCACCCCCGAGCCGGCGGGATTACCGCCCACGCCGGGGTTGTACCGCGACCCGGTCTCGACGTTGTTCATGTACAGGATGCCCGGCATGCCGCGCAGCCCAGACTGGGCCACGTGGTACGGCCCGGAGACCGGCCCTACCTCCGTGACCACCCGTTCCTGGCCCAGTGCCGCGCCAGCGCACAGCACCACCGCGGCCGCTCCGACTGCAACCCTCGACATACCTCTCTTCTCCTCACGCCAGCGCCCCGGCCTGCTCCCGCCGGCACCTACGCGGGCAATCCCAGACCACAACCGCTCTCCCGCGCGGAACACTCGCGCGGGCGGACCGGCCAGAACAAACAACCTCTTGCGGCTTGGAGCCTCTCTCTCCACTCCGCAGGCGATAACACGGCCTCAAATATCACGCGCGTTCCGCGTGCTGTCAAGAAAGATCTCCGGGGTTTGTTGACGCCGCCGCGAAGCCCCCACGACGCACGCCGCCGGCCCAGCCCGACGCCGTACACACTCCTGATTCCTGTCCGTGCCCCTCTACCGCAGGCTCCGCCCGGGCCTCCCTCTTGTGCTACCTCTCAGCCCGCCGCCACCCCAGATCCGTGCCGCGCCGTCAGCTTCGGGCTCAGCGCCAGGAGCAGGTGCACCCGTTCGGTTTCATCAACCCAATCCTGCAGGGTCGCCGCGACCTCATCCGGGGGCGTCGCCGCCCCTGGAAGCGGGCACGCAGCCCCCAGCTGCTTCGCCGCCATCGCCCGGTAGCGCGACAGCGTCCGGTCCCCGAGCAGCGACACGAACTCAAAGTCCTCGTTGAGCCACAGCACCGTCGGCACCCGCAGCCCCCCGCAGATCCGAAGCGGCTCCGCCAGGTCCAGGTGCTCGTCGCGGTCCACAAAGCGCAGGTCGATCACCCCCGGTTTCGCCGCCGCGGCGATCGCCGCGAGCATCGGGCATTGCGCCACGCAGTCCCCGCACCACACGCCCGAGACCACCAGCATGTTGATTCGGCGGAAAAACGACCCGATCAGCCCTCGCTGCGCCTCGGTCAGCCGCACCTCGGCCTCGGCCCGCCGCCACCGCTCCTGCTGCGCCGCCGTCCCGGTGGCGACGTAGTCCGCGTACGACAGCCCCTGGTCGAACTTCGCCTTCAGCAGCGAGGGTGAGAGCATGGACATGGCCCCTTGATCGTGCGAAACCGCCGCCGCGCTGTGGCGTTCCGCCAGCCCTCCGCCCGCGCGGACTCGTCCGCATCCTAGCTCGGACTTTCGCCTCTTCTCGGTACACTCGAGTCGATGCGGCTCCGCCTCTTCCCCCAACTCGTCACCACGGACGACCGCGGCCGGCGGTTCCCGATGCACATCCTCTCCTCGGGAGACCCGGCGCTACGGGATCCGCGCGTCCAGGCTGCACGCCGCCGCATCGACGGCTGCTTCCGCGCTGAAGGGACGATCGTTGGTTTCCTCGCCGCGCTCTGTATCGCGCTCGGGATGCCGATCGTGCGGGACATGCTCGACCTTCCGGAGTCCTTTGCTGGCTCGGCGATCGCCGCCGTCTGCTGTTTCCCGTTCGTCTGGCTCCTCAACCTCGTCGCTCATCGCCGCACGCGGCGGATGATCCCCGCCGCGTCGCACATCCTGGTCAACGACGGCCTTTGCGGCGTCTGCGGCTACAACCTCCACGGCCTCGTTCCCGATCCGGACGGGTGCATCCCCTGTCCCGAGTGCGGCGCCGCGTGGAACCACGCCCGGATCCAGCGCACCGCCCCGCTCAACGAGCGCCCCGCCAGCGCGGCGCAGCAGTTCGGGCTCGGGAAAGAGGAACTCTGCTGGCGCCGCCGGCTCCGGATCGACCAGCGCTACGGCGTTGACGACCGGGGCCTTCCCATCGCGCTCGCCTCCGTCGATGCCCTCAGGAACGTTCACGCACGGACATCCGATCACGCCGCGCGCGCCGCCGATGCCGCATCGGCCATCCTCAAAGCCACGAAGCCTCGTCGCTACCGATGGCTGGCCGGCTGCGCCGTCATCGGGATGCTGCTCGTTGTGGCCGCGGTGATCGGTCCAGCACTGACCAGGCCCGCCTTGCTCCTCTTCGCCGTCATCGCCCTGCTCGCCTGCTACCTCCTCATCCGCACCGACCTCATCGTCCGCCCCGCGACCATCATCGCCGCGGCCAAGAACGCCGGAATCTGCCCCGCGTGCGCCCGTGACCTCCGCGGCCTCGCCGCCGCCACGGACGGGCTGGTCGAGTGCCCCGGCTGCGGAGCGGCATGGCGTCTCGCTCCCAGTCAGTTCCAGCCGCTCCAACGGGCCACCTTCGACCTCGCCGCCGCACCGGTCCCCTCCTCGTGAGCCCAGCCGATGCCCCGCTCGCTCCTCCCCCGTTTCGCCGTCACCGACGCCCGCGGCGTCCGCCTCCCGCTCCGCACACTGCGCGACCGGCGTTTCGGGCTCGAAGACAGCGATCGCGCTGCTGAACTCCGCGGGCTCATCCAGCGGCGCCCCTTCCGGAGGGTTCTCCCCGACGGCTGCGTGGTCGCCGGCCTCGCCTTCGGCGCCTTTGCTCCCGCCCTCAACACGGCCCTCTGCACCTCTTCACCCGGCCGCGCCCCACTCATCGACTCCCTTGAGGCCGGTGCGATCGTTCTTGTGCCGCTTGTGCTGCTCCGGCTCCTCCTGATTCATCTCCTCGCCCCGCGCACCGCCGCCAGGATCGCTCAGGACTTCCTCCGCCTCGGCCACTGCCCCTCGTGCGCCTACGACCTCGTCAACGTCGAGCCCGACGCCGACGGCATCACCTGCTGCCCCGAGTGCAGCGCCGCCTGGCGCGGCGTGCAGCGCCCTACGACGCGAACCGCTGACACCGCGCCCTAAAGCACCCCTTCACAGGCAGCACCCCGCCTGCCCCTAGCCTCACCGTGTTCCGTTCCAACCGGAGCACGGCCCATGGTGCAGCTCATCAACATTCCGGCCCGTCCGCCCGCCGTCGATGTCCTGCCCGGCCGCCGCGTTCATGCCGGCGACCTCGGCCCACCGCCGGACGTCCTTCCCCCCGAGCCCCGCTCCCGGCGTCTGGTCATCGTCGGCCTCATCTGCGTCGGCCTCATCCTCGCCTTCACCGCCGTCACCTCGGCCATGGTCAGCCACGGCGCCTTTGTCGTGCTGATGGCCGGGGCGTCGATCTTCGTCATCACCGTCATCTGGCGCAGGCCCGGCGCTCATCGCACTCGCCTCCGCCGCGCTGAACCCGAGGAGTTCGGCGCCGTCGGAGGCCGCGGACGCAACGTGTATCGCTGATCAGCCCGCCGCCCCTCCCGCGCGCAGAGGAGGGGCGCCGGGGGGAGCCGACCGGCATGTTCGACGTGATCATCATCGGCGGTGGTCCAGCCGGCCTCAGCGCCGCCCTTGTTCTCGGCCGCTGCCGCCGCGACGTCCTGCTCTGCGACCACGGCCGCGGGCGGAACCGCTGGGCGGAGCGTCTGCACAACTTTCTCACTCGCGACGGGATCGAGCCGCGCGAACTCCTCCGGCTCGGGCGTGCCGAGATCGAGCGGTACGGGGTGCAGGTCCGCACCGCCCAGGCCGTTCGGGTCGGCCGCCTCCCCGGCGAGGACGACCCCCGCGGGTTCTGGGCGGACCTCGACGACGGCTCGCACCACGAGTCCCGCATGATGCTCCTGGCCACCGGCGTCACCGACGTCCTCCCCGACATCCCCGGCCTCAAGGAGGTCTACGGCCGCAGCGTCCACCACTGCCCGTACTGCGACGCCTGGGAGCACCGCGGCAAGCGCCTCGCCGCCTACGGCAAGGGGCACGCCGCCATAGGCCTGGCGCTCTCGCTGCGCACCTGGAGCGACCACGTCGTCGCCTGCACCGACGGCGAGAAGGTCTCGGACCAGGATCGCGCCCGTGCCGAGCGGAGCGGCATCCGCGTCCGCGAGGAGCCCGTCTCCGCTCTCGAAGCGGCCGACGGCAACCTCGCCTGCATCGTCCTCGAGGGCTCCTCCCCCGAGCCCTGCGACGCCCTCTTCTTCAACACCGCCCACGTCGTCCGCAGCGACCTCGCCGCGCAGCTCGGCTGCGCACTCCGGCCCGACGGCTCCGTCCGCACCAGCGACAGCCAGTGCACGGACGTCCCGGGCCTCTACATGGCCGGCGATGCTGATAAGGACGTCCAGTTCGCCATCGTCGCCGCCGCCGAGGGCGCCACCGCCGCCGTCGCCATCAACCGCAACCTCCAGGACGACGACCGCGGCGAGGCTCGCCGTCGATGATCCGGCCCGCCCCCCGTGCCGTTCCCGGGTAACGCCTCTCACGATACGACAAGTCATGGGCGGGATGCCGGCTGCGCTCGGCACGCAGCCTCCCCTACCGACTCGCCTCCGACACCCCGCCGCGTCCACGAGACGCGTGCGCCGGGTCCCCGAACGCCAGCGCCGCCGTCTCGAGCGCGCGATGACGCAGGAATCCCCCGAGTCGCCGGCCCAGGTACACCGCGCACGCGGCACGATCCCGCATCGTGTACCGATCCGTCGCCAGCAGCCGCACCAGCCTTGCGGTCGTCATCGTCATCCCGCTCAGCCCGTTCAGGCGCATGCGCGGATCGAACCAGCTCCGCCGGGCCCGGTGCGTGAGGCGGTAGAAGTTGTCCGTGAACGACTCATCATGCTTCCGCACAGAAAAGAGGTACTCCGGCACCAGGGCCGCCCGCCCGCGCAGGAGCAGCCCCGCGAGGAAGTACCGATCCGAACCGACGAAACTTGGGATCAGCCCGGCCGCCGCCGCGGCGTCGCGTCGCATCACGCCCCAGATCAGCGCCGGGTACCCCTGCTTGAGCGCCGCGATGAACCGCTCGCCCGGCCGCTCGCTCGCCACGCGAGGGTCGCGTCGGGCGGGGCCGACGATGCTCCCCGTTGCGTCCACCCAGTTGGAGTACGAGTGGCACAGCACGACCCCGCGGTCGGCGTCGAGCGTCTCGATGCACCGCTCCAGGAACCGCGGCTCGCAGAGATCGTCGTGCGCGGCCCACTTGAAGTACTCCCCCCGGGTCTCCCGGAACGCGAAGTTGAAGTTCGGGGCCGCGCCGATGTTCTCCTCGTGCCGCACGTACGTGACGCGCGAATCCCGGCGAGCCAGCTCCCGACCGATCTCCGGCGTCGCGTCGGTGGACGCGTTGTCGGCGATCAGCAGGCGGAAGTCCGCGTACGTCTGCGAGAGCAGACTCGCCGCGGCCTGGGGCAAGTACTGCTCCCCGTTGCGCACCGGTAGCCCGATTGCGAGCCGCGGATGTGCCTTCATTGCTGCCTCCGCGTTTCGGTGAGGGAGGAGGAGCGGGCGACCGGGGGGCCGCGGGGAAGCGACGGATCGACGCATCCCCCCCATCTGCCCGCAGGAACGACGCTCCGCGTGCGTCGCCGTCTCCCCCAAACAGGTAACCGCTGCGGATGAGAGCGCGCCTCATCGCCCCCTGCCGGGGAGTCTTGGCTTCTCGCACGCGCCGAAGGCACATGCCGCGTCACGGCGCGATGACGCCAACTGAGCGACTGACCCGATCTGCGGTTCCCCCCCCACACCATTCTGAGGCCGCTCCACACCGGACACCGGGGATCGCCGGGTGCTTGCATAGTTCTGGATCGCCGCCGAATCCGCGCCGCTGGCCCGAGCCGACGCGGGAGAACCCCTGCGTTCACCCGCAAACAGGCTCCTAGACCATCTCCCGCAGTCTCCGCAGCGCGTCGAACGCCTCCAGCGGCGACATCGTGTCGAGCTTCACCTCGCGCAGCGCCTCCACCGCGGGATGAGCCACGTATTCGGTGAAGAGGGACAGCTGTCCGTTGCCCCCGCCGCCTGTTCCCCCCGCCTTCGGCACGCGCAGCTTCGGCCCCTTGCCCCCCTTCCGCCCCGCCGCGGCGTCCGCCTCGTCCCCGACGTGGTGCACAGCCAGCGACTCGAGCACCTCCCGCGCCCGGACGATGACCCTGTCGGGAACTCCCGCCAGTTTCGCCACGTGGATCCCGTAACTCTGGTCGGTGCGCCCGGGGAGAATCCGGTGCAGGAAGACGATGGAATCCCCCCACTCCCGCACGGCCACGTGCAGGTTCTTCACCCGTCCGGGGAGCCGCTCCTCCAGGTCGGTGACCTCGTGGTAATGCGTGGCGAAGAGCGTCCTGGGGCCGCCCTCGGCGGCGAGGTCCTCCGCGATCGCCCAGGCGAGGCTCAGCCCGTCGAGCGTGCTGGTGCCGCGGCCGATCTCGTCGAGAATGACCAGCGACCGGAGCGTGGCGTGGTGGAGGATCCGCGCCGTCTCCGTCATCTCGACCATGAACGTGCTCTGCCCGGCGTGGAGGGCGTCGTCGGCGCCGACGCGCGAGAAGATCCGGTCGGTCAGGCCGATCTTCGCCCGCTCCGCCGGCACGAACGAGCCGGTGTGGGCCAGCAGCACCAGCAGCGCGCTCTGGCGGATGAACGTGCTCTTGCCGGCCATGTTCGGGCCGGTGATCAGGGCCAGCGTCCCATCGGACCCGCCCAGGACCGTGTCGTTGGGGACGAAGTTCGTCCCCAGCAGCTCGTCGAGCACCGGGTGCCGCCCCTGGATGATCTCCAGGACCGGCTCGTCCACGATCTCCGGCCGGCACCAGCCGCGCCTCGCCGCCTTGTCCGCGAAGCACGCCAGCACGTCCAGTTCGGCGCACGCCTCGGCGAAGAGGCCGATCGCCGGGATCGCCGCGGCCGCCTCGTCGCACAGGTGCGAGAAGAGCATCGCCTCCCGCTCCGCGGCCCGCGCTTCGGCCGTCGTCACCTTGTCCTCGAACTCCTTCAGTTCGGACGTGGTGTACCGCTCGGCGTTGGTCAGCGTCTGCTTCCGGATGAAACTCGCCGGGGCGTTCCTCGCCTGGGCCTTGGTCAGCTCGATGTAGTAGCCGAAGACCTTGTTGAACCCGACCTTGATCCCGGAGAGGTTGTGCTCCTGCACCACACGCCCCTGGTACTCGGCGAGCCAGGAGGTCGCGTCGCGCATCAGCCGCCGGGCCTCATCCAGTTCGGCGTCGTAGCCGTCGCGGAACAGCCCCCCTTCCCGCAGGTGCTGCGGGGGCGAGTCCACGCACGCCTGAACGATCTTCGTGGCCAGCGGCGAGAGCACGCCCGCCACCGAGTCGAGCCGCTCCAGGTACGCGGCCATCGCCGGCGAGCCCGTGACGGCGTCACGCACCGCGCCGAGTTGCGACAGGGACCGGCCCAGGGCGACCAGGTCGCGAGGCGAGATCCGCGCCAGCGCCAGCCTCGCCGCGATCCGCGTCACATCCTGCACGCCCCCGAGCGCCGCGACCAGGGCCGCGGCGACGCGCCGGTCCTCCACCAGCGTCGCCACGATCCGCTGGCGCGACTCGATCCCATCCCGGTCCGCCAGCGGGCGGCAGAGCCAGTCGCGCAGCAACCGCCGGCCCATCGCCGTTCTTGGCCCCACGCCGCCGCCGTCGCGCTCGCCGGCGGCGCTGAAGACGCCCACGAGCGAGCCGGCGACCTCGCCGGAACGCAGCGTCCGCAGCACCTCGAGCGAGCGCAGCGTCGTCGCGTCGATGACAAGGAAGCCCGACGGCTCCTCGCGCCGCGGCGGGGAGAGGTGCGCCAGCGTCGGCCGCCGCATCGCCCCCCCCCCGCTCTCGCCCGCCGGCTGCTGGGTGACCTGGAGGTAGCGGACGATCGCCCCGGCGGGCTGGATGACCGGGTCGTCGTCGCCAAGGCCGAAGCCCGCGAGCGTCGAGACGCCGAACTGCATCAGCAGCGCCTCGCGCGCCTCGGCCAGGCGGAAGTGCCACGCCGGCTGCGGTGTTCCCGCCCCGCCCTTGCCCCCCAGCGTGAGCGCGTCGAGCACCACCTTGACCCGCGGCGGGGGCTCGCCCGTGGCGGTGTCGGCGTACAGCAGCTCCGTCACGCTGCGCCGGGCGAGTTCGTCCACGAGCGCGTCGTACGCGCACTCGAAGACCGTGAACTGCCCCGTGCTCAGGTCCGCCACCGCCACGGCGGCACGGGGGCGGTCGCCCGACTCGAGGAAGCAGACGGCCGCGAGCCGGCTGGAGGCGTCGTCCTGCAGAAGCGAGTCGTCCACCAGCGTGCCGGGGGTGAGGACCCGCGTCACCGCGCGTTCGACGACGCCCTTGGCCTCCTTGGCGTCCTGGATCTGCTCGCAGACCGCCACGCGGAAGCCCTGAGCGATCAGACGCCGCAGGTACACCTCCAGCTGGTGGTACGGCACCCCCGCCATCGGCACCCCCTCGGTGCGCTGCGTCAGCGTCAGGCCGATGGCCTTGGAGACCGTGACGGCGTCGTCATCGAACATCTCGTAGAAGTCGCCGATGCGGAAGAAGAGGACGCAGTCCGGGTGCTGCCGCTTGAAGCGGTAGTACTGCTGCATCGCCGGGGTTTCACGGGGGTCGGCCATCAGGCGGGAGTGTACGAAGGCGGGTCCGTGGATGCAGCCGGCCCCTGCTGCGGGGCGGCGGTACGATCCCCCCCTGCCCTCTCATCTCCCTCTCCTCCTGCCTTTTCGGAGGCCACCCACGTCGTGACCACAACCGACAGGACCAGCACGGCGATGCGGCTCCTCGCGGCGACGGCCGTCGTCGGCGGATGGCTCGGCGTGGCCGTGCTGACCTGGCCCGGGACCGCGGCGTCGAATGGGAGCCGTCCCGAGCCGCCCACCGCGGAGACGCCCCTCGCCCTTGCCGAGCCGCTGGAACTGGGGCCGATCTCCTTCTTCAACGCCTCCTGCGGCCCGTGCCACGGCGACTACGGGATGCTGCTGCGCGAGGAGCTGCCGCCGGAGGCGGCGCAGTGGGATTCCATCCGGAGCGTCATCCGCGGCATGGTCATCGGCCAGGCGCAGACGACGCTCCCGGAGCGGGAGATCGACGCCCTGGCCGCGTACCGGCTCAGCCTTCTGGACGGGACGCCCTACGTGGCGTTCACCGGGGCCTCGGACGGCGAGATGCGCGGCGAGGTGACGCCGGGGGCAACGGTGCAGGTTCTGGCGGGCGGCTCGGCGCACGCCGCGGCGGTGGACGGGCACCTATGGACGGCCCCGCTCCCTGCCGGCGCGGGCGCGGTGACAGTCCGCGCTGCGCTCGGGGGGCGCACGACGGTGCTGCCACTCGCCGAAGCGGCGTTCAGCCACGGAGCGGAGCGCTAGGCCCCGGGGGGTCAGGGGGCCCAGACGTTCGCCTTGGCGCCCTCGGCGACCTGACCGTTGGCGTGCGTGCCGTTGAGCTTGAGCGCCCCGCTGGCGAGCTTCGGGAAGTGCTCGCCCTGCCAGGAGGCGGGGTAGTTGGGATCGTCCATCTCGAGCGCGGCCTTGGTCGGGAAGAGGGGGCGGAAGGTGTCGCACATGACCGCAAGCTCCGCGGTGAAGGTCGCGTCGAGCGAGGCCTCGATGGTGCCGGGGTGCGGGCCGTGCGGGATGCCCTGCGGGTGGGCGGTGATGGAACCGACCTCGATCCCCTTGCGGGAGCCGAAGTTCCCCTCGACGTAGTAGAGCACCTCGTCGGAGTCGATGTTGGAGTGGTTGTAGGGGACCTTGATGGCCTGGGGGTGCCAGTCGAGCATGCGGGGGCAGAAGGAGCAGATGACGAAGTTGTGGGCCTCGAAGGTCTGGTGGATCGGCGGGGGCATGTGGAGCATGCCGGTGATGGGAGCAAAGTCCTCGATGTTGAAGATGTAGGGGTAGTAGCAGCCGTCCCAGCCGACGACGTCGAGGGGGTGGTAGTCGTAGATGTAGCTGTGGATCGCGTTGAGGGCCTTGATCCGGACCTCGAACTCGCCGGTCTCGTGGAAGGTCAGCGGGAGCTCGGGGATGCGGAGGTCGCGCTCGCAGTAGGGAGCGTGCTCGAGGAACTGCGCGGTCTTCTTGCTGAGGTACCGCGGCGGGGGGAGGATGTGCGAGCCGTTGACGGTCTCGATGACCAGGAACTTGCCGTAGGGCATCTTCGGATCGACCTCGCCGGCGTCGTTCTTCAGGTCGTCGAACTCCATCCGGTAGATGGTGCCCTTGGGGATGATGATGTAGTCCTTGGGGCCGAACTTCAGCGTGCCGAACATCGTGTAGCACGTGCCGGAGCCGAAGTGGATGAAGATGCACTCGTCGCCCTGGCCGTTCTTGTAGTGGTAGGTCATCTTCTCGGCCGGGTTGCAGATCGCGATCTCGCAATCGGCGTTGCCGAAGAGGACGGTCCGGCCGGTGATCGGGTCGCCCTTGGGGGGGCGGTTGCCCGTCTTGAGGTGGCGCATGCGCATGACGTCGGTCTCGACGTACTCGGGCTTGGTGGAGTAGAGGGCCTTCCAGCCGTGGACCTGCGTGGGGGGGTTGATGTGGTAGAGGGTGCTGGTGGGGCCGACGAAGCCCTCCGTGCCGAAGACCTCCTCGGAGTAGAGCTTGCCGTCGGGGCGGCGGAACTGGACGTGGCGCTTCTTGGGCAACTGGCCCAGCTTGGTGTAGTACGGCATGGCGGTTCCTCCGGCGGGAATCGGGTCTTCTGTCCAACAGGCCCCGAACCCCCGGAGCATTTTACGCCACCAAGGTCCATTTCGCCCCGCCGTCGGCCGGATGGACCGGCACGATCCCTCGCCAACCCGGCCGCACGCGATGAGGTTGCGACGAACCGACGTCTTCCGGCGTCCGCGGAACGCCCTCGTCGAGAATGCGACGGGGGCGTGCCGGCGGACGGCGAAGGACTGATGCGCTGCCCGGAGTGCGGCGGCGTGTGGCGGCTTCTCCCCGGTCCGGAGTCGCTCTAGCGCGGCGCCCGCATGCGACGCTCCACATCCTCCACCCACGCGTGCAGGATGAGCATGTGGAGCTCCTGGATGCGGTCGCTCGTCTCGCCGGGGACGATGATCTCGTAATCGCAGACGCCGCGGAGCCGGCCGCCGTCCTTGCCCAGGAGCGAGACGGTGGCGAGGCCCTTGTCCCTGCCGACGGCCGCGGCACGGATGATGTTCTCGGAGTTGCCGCTGGTGCTCAGGAGGATGAGGACGTCGCCGCGCTGGCCGAGGGCACAGACCCAGCGGGCGTAGACGTGCTCGAAGCCGTAGTCGTTGGCGGTGCAGGTGAGGTGGCCGAAGTCGGTGCAGGCGATGGCCGGGAGCGGGGCGCGGTCCTCGCATCCCGGGGGCGGGGGCCGGAAACGGCCCGTCAGTTCCTCGGCGAAGTGAGCGGCATCGCAGGCGGAGCCGCCGTTGCCGCAGATGAGGACCTTGTTCCCGGCCGTGAAACGCTCGGCCAGGAGGGCCCCGACAGCCTCGCAGCGGCGGAGGGCGGGCTCATCGGCGAGGAGGGTCTGGAGGGCCCGCTCGGCTTCGCGGAGTGACTGGGTGAACATGGAGGCAAGTGTAGGGGGAGGAGGGATATGGAGGTGTGGAGGTGAGCAGGTGCGGAGGTGAGGAGGAACTCTCCCTCAAGGGTTGGGGTGAGAGGGGAAGAAGGATGAAGAGAGGGGGAACCGGGGAGCCATGGAGAGAGGGAAGGGAAGCCACGGAGCCCTCACCCCAACCCTCTGGGGACCGGAAGACAGATGGGCTATGCTCACCTCCACGTCCGCTCACCTCCACATCCGCTCACCTCCACATCCCCCCCCCACCCCCACTGTTCACCATGCCTATTGCCATCATGGCCGCGATGCACGAGGAGATCGCCGCACTCTTCCCGCATGTCGAGCGGGCACGGGAGCATGTGGCTGGCAAGCGGGTCTACCTGCGGGGGTCGCTGTTCGGGCGGGAGGTGATCGTGGTGCACGCACGCTGGGGGAAGGTGGCCGCGGCGGCGACGGCGGCGCACGCGATCGGGGCGCTGGGGGCGAGGGAGGTCGTCTTCACGGGAGTGGCCGGGGCGGTGGACCGGTCGCTGCGGATCGGGGATGTGGTGGTGGCCCGGGACCTGTACCAGCACGACCTGGATGCGTCGCCGATCTTCCCGCCGCTGCATATCCCGCTGCTGGACGCCGCGGCGATCGCGGCGAGCGAGGGGTTGAGCGGCCGGCTGCTGGCGGCGGCGCGGGCGTACGTGGCGGAGGACCTGCGGGCGGACGTGCCGGCGGGGGTGATGCGCGAGTTCGGCATCACGTCGCCTCGCGTCGTGCACGGCGACATCGCCAGCGGGGACCAGTTCTTCTCGTCGGCGGAGCAACTCGCGCAGCTGCGACGGCGGGTGCCGACGGCCGCGGCGGTGGAGATGGAGGGGGCGGCGGTGGCGCAGGTGTGCCACGAACACGGCGTCGAGTTCGCGGTGGTCCGAACGATCTCGGACGCGGCGGACGAGGATGCGCCGCGCGACTTCCCGCGGTTCCTGACGCGGGTGGCGAGCCACTACTCGCTGGGGATCATCCGGCGGCTGCTGGAGGGGTAGCCGGCGCGGGCCCGGACTCGCGCGACAGACGCGGCGGCGGCTCTTCTCGCCTGATCGGCCGCCGCACTTCGGCCAGTTCGCGCGCCGCCGGGCCGGTGATGAGTCGGGCGCGACGGACCCAGCGGAAGTAGGCCCAGGCCCACTCGATCAGGACGATGAGGCGGTTGCGGTAGCCGATGAGGTAGGCGATGTGGACGGCGAGCCAGAGGAACCAGGCCAGCAACCCGGCGAACGGGCGGCCTTTGATGACGCCGACGGCGCGGGCGCGGCCGATCGTCGCGAGATTGCCCTTGTCCTTGTAGCGGAACGCGGGGCGGGGGGCGTCGGCCTTGCCGGCGACCTCGCGGGCGATGATGCGCGCGACGAAGCGCCCCATCTGCATCGCCGCGGGGGCGACGCCGGGGACCATCTCGCCGGTGGCGGGGTCTTGGACGTGGGCGAGGTCGCCGACGACGAAGACCTCGGGGTGGCCGGGGAGGCTCAGGTCCGGGGCGACCTTGACGCGGCCGGCGCGGTCGAGTTCGGCGCCGAGCATCGCTCCGAGTGGAGAAGCCCTGACGCCGGCGGCCCAGATGATGTTGCGCGTGGCGATGCGCTCCTCGCCGATCCGGACGCCGTGCTCGTCGATGCCGGTGACGGGGACGCCGGTCCAGACGTCCACCCCCATGGATTCCAGGTCGCGCCGGGCGCGGTCGGAGAGTTCGGGAGGGAAGGTGCTGAGGAGGCGAGCCGCGGCCTCGATGAGGATGATCCGGGCGGTGGAGGTGTCGATGCGGCGGAAGTCGTGGGGCAGGGCGCGTCGGGCGACCTCGGCGAGCGCGCCCGCCATCTCGACGCCGGTGGGACCGCCGCCGATGACGACGAAGGTGAGGATGGCTCGGCGGAGCATCGGGTCGGGCTCGCGCTCGGCGGCCTCGAAACTCAAGAGGCAGCGCTGGCGGATCTCGATGGCGTCGTCCACCGTCTTCAGCCCGCGGGCGACGGCGCTCCACTCGTCGTGCCCGAAGTACGAGTGAGTGGAGCCGGTGGCGACGACGAGGTAGTCGTACGGAACCTCACCGTCAGCAAGGGAGACGATCCGTCGCTGAACGTCAACGCCGGTGGCTTCGGCGAGGATGACCTCGGCGTTCCGCTGGTTGCGGAGGATCCAGCGGATCGGCTGTGCGATGTCGGCGGGGGAGAGAGAGGCGGTGGCGACCTGGTAAAGGAGAGGCTGGAAGAGGTGGTGGTTGGCACGGTCGATGACGGTGACGGCGACCGGGGCGTGGGCGAGGGCCCGGGCGGCGTAGAGGCCGCCAAAGCCGCCGCCGAGGATGACGACCCTCTTCCGGGAATCTGGAGACGACGCCTGAGCGATCATCCGTAGCCCTCCGGGGCGTGGGCATCGGCTACTTGTTGAAGGCTAGGTAAGCGGTGACGCACGGGACGGAACGGGTGGCGAGCGTCGTATAGTCCAGCGTTTCACGGGGCGGGCGGCAGGAGGGGCGCGATGCGAGGCACGAGGGTCAGGGCGTGGTGGGTATTGGCCGTGGCGGCCGCGGTGCTCGGCGGGTGCGCGGCACGCCCGGATGAGGCGATCAATCGCCGTCACGAGGCGCAGCGGAAGGCGATGGTGCGGTCGGGGCAGGTGGTGGGGCGGAACGCGGCAGGGTTCGACGAAACGCTCGTGTTCACCTCGTTCCGCGGGCGGGGCGATTCGGGGCTGCACCTGGCGACGAGCCGCGACGGGTACACCTGGGAGGAGGTGAGCGAGGGACCGGTGTGGACGCCGGAGATCGGCGGCGTGAAGGGGATGCGGGACCCGTCGGTGGCGCGCGGGCCGGACGGGGTGTACCACATGGTCTGGACGTTGATGGCCCCGATGCCGCGGTCGATCGGGTACGCCAGGTCAACGGACCTGCTCAACTGGACGGATGCGCGGGCGATCCAGGTCGTGCCCGACGACTGGGACGTGAAGTGGACATGGGCGCCGGAACTGTTCTACGACCAATCGAGCGGGGAGTGGATCATCGCGTGGTCCACCGCGGTGGCGGGGCGGCACGCCGAGACGGAGGGGCAGGCGGAGGAGAACCACCGGATCTACTGCAACACGACGCGCGACTTCAAGGAAGTCTCGCCGGCGCGGCCGTACCTGGACCCTGGATACCCCGTCATCGATCCATCGTGGCTGGCGCTCGACGGGGAGGTCCTGCTGTTCTTCAAGGATGAGCGGCACTGGGGGAAGGAGGGAAAGAAGAAGCAGATCCGCTACGTTCGGGGTCCGGGGCCGCACGGGCCGTGGAGCGAACCGAGCGACGCGATCACGATGCGATGGTGCGAGGGGCCGAGCCCGATCGTGCTGGACGGTGAGGTGGTGGTGTACTTCGACGAGTACACGCGGGACTCCTACGGGGCGGTGCGGTCGCGGGACCTGAAGCAATGGGACGACATCTCGGCGCTGATGAGCTTCCCGCGGGGGCATCGGCACGGGAGCGTGATCCGCGTTCCGGAGGAAGACCTGCGCCGGCTGGAGGAGCGGCGGGAGCGGGAACGGCAGAAAAGACTCGAACAGGAAACCCGCGCCGGCGCGTGATGCGCCGGCGCGGGCCGTCGCCACGTACACGTACGCCGGCGCCCGGGCTGCGCTAGCGAGGCCGGCCGATCACCTCGCCTCGCGTGCCGGGCTGCGTCTGATACTCCGGCTGGGGACCGTGGAGCCGGCCCTCCTGCTGGAGGCGGAGGAGTTCGTTCTTCTGCTCCTGGTTGATGTTGGGCATGGCGTTGACGACGCGGGGGCTGACGCCCTGGTCGATGAGGTACTCGCGCTGGTCCTGGTTGAGTTCGAAGACCTGGCCGGTGGCCTCGAGGCGCCGGATGATCTCTTCATCGCCGAAGCCGGCGCGGTCCTGGGCGATGACCTCGTCGAGGGTCACGAACCCGTCGCCGTTCACGTCGGCGGTGGGAGCACGCCGGGCCTCCTCGGCGGTGGCGGGGTTGCGCTGGGCCTCCTCCACGGCTTTGAGGGCGCCCTCCTCGTCGTCGCCGGTGATGCTGTCCCAGTTGGCCCCGATGAGGTAGCCGGCGCCGGCACCGATGGCGCCGCCGATGAGCGCGCCCAGGAGGGTGTTCTCCGCGACCGCGCCGCCGAGCACGGCCCCGCCCACGCCGCCGATGACGGCGCCCTGGGTCCCCTCGTCGCCGGGAAGGTCCTCGCAGCCAGCCATGGGCGCTGCGGCCACGCCCGCCGCAGCGAGCAGACCCGCGATGCTGTGCAACCTGCGCTTCGTCATGTGGCCCTCCATGGTCAGGAGTCGCGCGGCCCCCTCGCCCGCCGCCGCGTTGGTTGGTGGACAACCTGGCGCTCGCCGCGGGGGGCGCTCCGTGCGCTCCGGACGGGGCGGCGAGGCCATCATGTTGAACCTATCCGTCTCGACCGGAGCGGCCATCAAGCCCGGATGAAATCGGGCAGAGCGCGCCGAGCAACCGGGCGTCCGCGGCCGCAAACCACGCCCATGAACCGGGCGCACCGAGCGTCGCCGGCGTGAGCGGGCAAGAATAAGCGATGACGCACGACGAACGGACCGGACGCGAGGTGTGCCCGTGGCGGCTCTGGGGCGAGGGGCTGGAGCCGCAGGCGGTGCAGCAGATGGAGCACGCGTGCAGGCTGCCGGTCGCGGCGGCCGGGGCGCTGATGCCCGATGCGCACGTGGGGTACGGGCTGCCGATCGGGGGCGTGCTGGCGACGCGCGGGGTGGTGATCCCGTACGCGGTGGGCGTGGACATCGCGTGCCGGATGAAGATGACGGTGCTGGACATCCCGCCGGACGCGCTGACGAAGCCGCACGAGGTGAAGCGGCTGACGCGGGCGATCGAGCAGGAGACTCGCTTCGGCATCGGGGCGAGCTTCCAGAAGCGGCGCGAGCATGAAGTAATGGATCTGGACTGGTCGATCTCGCCGGTGACCGCGGCGAACAAGGACAAGGCGTGGTCGCAGCTGGGAACGAGCGGGTCGGGGAACCACTTCGTGGAGTTCGGGACGCTGACGGTCGATGAGCGGAGCGAGGTGGGGCTCGAGCCGGGGGTGTACCTTGCGCTGCTGAGCCACTCGGGGAGCCGCGGGACCGGGGCGGCGGTGTGCGCGCACTATTCGAAGGTGGCGATGCAGACGACCGGGGCGACGCTGCCGAAGGAGCAGCAGCACCTGGCGTGGCTGGACCTGAACTCGGAGGCAGGGCGGGAGTACTGGGAGGCGATGAACCTGATGGGGCGATACGCCGCGGCGAACCACGCGGTGATCCACAGGCACATCGCCAGGAACCTGGGGGCGGAGGTCATCGCGGACGTGGAGAACCACCACAACTTCGCCTGGATGGAGCGGCACGTGATCGACGGGCAGGAGGAGGTGGTGGTCGTGCACCGGAAGGGAGCGACGCCGGCGGGGCGGGGGGTGCTGGGGATCATCCCCGGCTCGATGGCGAGCCCGGGGTTCGTGGTGCGAGGCAAGGGCAACCCGGCGTCGTTGAACTCGGCGAGCCACGGGGCGGGGCGCGTGATGTCGCGCACGCAGGCGAAGAAGTCCTTCGTCTGGGGGAACGTGCGGCGCGAGCTTGAGGCGGCGGGGGTCACGGTGATCTCGGCGGGCCTGGACGAGGTGCCGGGGGTGTACAAGGACATCCACACGGTGATGGCCCAGCAGAACGACCTCGTGGAGGTGGTGGCGAGGTTCGATCCGAAGCTCGTGAAGATGGCGCCGGAGGGGGAGAGGGCGGAGGATTAGCGAAGCGGGATCGCCAAGCGAAAAGCGCCAACTGAGAGGTAGAGCAAGCGGGGAGGTAAAGAGCACGGCCGGCCCAGGGCGGCCGGCCGTGGCACCCGGAGAAGAAGAGAGGAGGAAGAGCGGGGGGAGACACGGGCTGGAAGCGGGGCCGTAGATGATGCGGAGGTACTCGCGCCCACGAACCTTGATGGCGGGCTGGTTGAGGCCGCGGGTGCCGCGGGAGATGAAGTCGATGGGCTTGACAACCATCCCCTCGCCGCCGCGGGAGGTGAGGTCGAGCCACCAGTCGATGCCGGCGGACTCGCTCGCCGGGTCGGCAAGGTCAACGGTGTGATGGCTCGTGGCCATCAGGACGCCGGAGTCGGCCGCGGTTGCGGACCAGATCGACGGGGTCCACGTCGAGGAGGAGGGCGGCGGTGCAGCGGTCTTCGGCGGCCTCGGGGTAAAAGACGTGAGCCGAGCCGAAGGAGAGGGAGAACCGCTGGACCCGGGCGGGGTTCTTGTGGAGGAGGTAGCCGAGGTCGGTCGCGGGGTGGTGGGTTGCGGTGATGGTGAGGAGCATGAGACACCCGGGCGGCGGCGCCGGAGGAGAGGAGGGGGTGGTCCATCTTTTTTCGGCGTACCGAGCGGCCGCGGCAGGATCTGACCACGAGATCGTGGTCATTCGCCGCGGCGCTTGGGGGCATGGTAGCGATCCCGGGATGGCAGCGGGCCGGGCGGCTGCCGACCGGCTTGTTCACCGCCGAGGGGCGGGGCAGAATGTACCCGACGGATCATGAGCAACGATCGACGGGACAGATTGCCGGCGGATGAGGATCGGGATGCGGGGGGAGAGGAGGGGGAGGCGGGCCGCCGGCCGCCGATGCCGGCGCGGCCGGAGCCGGCCGCGCCGACGGCACTCGAGTCGCTGCTGCTGCGGATGCGGCACGGGGACCGCGAGGCCGCGGCGGAGTTCATCCAGCGGTACGGGGAGCGGATCCGGCGGCGGGTCCGGTCGCGGCTGACGGGGGCGACGCGGCGGGTGTTCGACTCCAACGACATCCTGTCCACGCTGTCGCGCCGGCTGGACGACTACGTCGCGGGACGGAAACTGCAGGCCGAGACGGAGGCGCAGCTCTGGTCGCTGGTCTTCCGGATCGCCGACAACGCGACCGTGGACAAATCGCGGATCATGGCGCGGCTTCGGGCGGTGGAGGGGGAGGACACGCCCTTCGCGGCCCAGTTCCTCGAACGGATCGAACGTGCGCAATCGGCCGGACGGGACGGGCCCGGCGGGGCCGACGACATGATCGAGCGAGCGATCGAGGCGCTGGAGGACCCGATCGACCGCCAGATCCTGACGCTGTGGCTGGCGGACACGCCGCACACGGTGACGGCGGGGTGCGTGGGGCTGACGTCCGCGGCGGTGCGGAAGCGGTGGCAGGCGATCAAGGCGCAGTTGCGGGCGGCGCTTGATCTGGGCGACGGAGGCGCACCGTGAGCATCGCAGACGGGCCTGCCGTGCGCGCCGTGCGCCGGAGCTACCGCCACCGGGGCGGGGAGATCGATCTGCGGGAGATCCTCGCGCGGCATCCGGACCTGGACGACCGGCAACTGGCGGACGTGATCGAGGAGGACGCGAGGCTGCGCCTGGAGGCCGGGCTGGCGGTGGAACTGTCGCGGTACCTGGAGGCGGTGCCTGACCTGCCGGGCCGATCGTTGCCGCTGGACGTGGCGATCGAGTACGCCCTGCGGTGGCTCTCGCCCGGCGGGACGCCCGCGGCGGAGTTCGCCGAGGCGCTGATCGATCAGTACCCGGAACTGGAGGACCCGATCCGGGAGGCGATCCTGCTGGGGATGGCGCTGGAATCGGCGGAGGCGGCGCCGCGGGTGAGTCGAGAGGCGGCAGGGTCGGAGGTCAGCCTGCCGCGAGCGTTCGGCCCGAAGATGCCATCGTCCCGCCCGCGGTACCTGCTGCGGAAGGTGCTCGGGGAAGGGAGCCACGGGACGGTCTTCCTGGCGGTGGACCGTCACCTCTCGGAGGCGGGGAGGCCGGCGTGGGTGGCGATCAAGATCCTGAGCGGAGAGCCGACGCCGGCGGCAAGGCAGCGGCTGATCGACGAGGCGTGCAAGGCGCGGCGGATCGACCACCGGAACGTCGTGCGCGTGCTGGATTGGGGGACGTCGGAAGGGGGCGAGGTGTACGTCGTTTTCGAGTATGTAGACGGCGTGAACCTCGATGAGTGGGTGCGACGGGCAAGGGAGGGGATGAGGGAGCGCGGCGCTTCGCCGGGGGGAGTGACGCCGGTACAGGCCGCGGCGGTGATCGCGGCGGTCGCACGCGCGGTGCAGGCGGCGCACAACGCGGGGCTGGTTCACTGCGACCTGAAGCCGGCGAACATTCTGGTGACCGCGTCGGGGGAGCCGAAGGTCGCAGACTTCGGGGTCGCGGCCCGGGAGCAGGAACTGCCGGAGGGGGTCGCGTGGCCGGGGCCGCAGCGGCAGATCGGCAATCTGGCGTTCATCGCGCCGGAGCAGTACCGGCTGGAGGAGGGATCGCTCGCGCCGCCGGCGGACGTCTACGCGCTTGGAGGGCTGCTGTACTACCTGCTGACGGGGAGGCTGCCCAACGGCGACAGCGCCGAGGAGATCGCGAGGACGCACGACCCGGTGTACGGCCGGACGGAAGCGCCGTCGCCGCGGGCGGTGGTGCGAGGGATCGACCGGGATCTGGACCTGATCTGCCGGCGGGCGCTGGCGCCCGCGCCGAAGGACCGGTACGCGTCGGCGGACGCGATGGCGAACGACCTGGAGGCCTGGGCACGGTACGAGGCGATCTCGTGGACGCGTCCGGGGCCGCTGCGTCGGATGAGGCTGCTGATCGGGCGGATCGTGAGCGCCGGGCGGGGGAGGACGTAGCGGGTCCCAGCCCACCGCCCCCGTCAGACCACCCAGCAGGCGACGCGGTGGGGCGGGCCGCCGGCGGGGGAGGGACGCTCGACCAGAGGAGGCATCTCCTGCCTGCAGCGGTCCATCACCTTGGGACAACGGCCGGCGAAGGGACACCCCCGCGGGAGGTCATAAGGGCTGGGGACGTCACCCTGGAGAACGGTCAGGGGGCGGCGGTCGTCGGGGTCATCGATGGGATTGGCGCCCAGGAGGGCCTGGCTGTAGGGATGGAGGGCGCCGATCGAGTTGTCGTCGTTGTGCAGGCGGTCGCACGCGATCTCCTCGACGACGAAACCGAGGTACATGACCATCACGCGGTCGCAGAAGTGCTCGACGACCTTGAGGTCGTGCGAGATGAACAGGAGGGTGAGGCCGAACTCCTCCTTCAGACCCATCATGAGGTTGAGAACCTGGGCCTGGATGGAGACGTCGAGGGCGGACACGGGCTCGTCGGCGACGATGAACTCGGGCTTGAGCGCCAGGGCGCGGGCGATGCCGAGGCGCTGACGCTGGCCGCCGGAGAACTCGTGGGGGAACTTCGCCGCGGCGTCCGGGCGGAGGCCGACGGTCTGGATGATCTGGTCGATCCGGTCGTCCACGGCGGACTTCTCGACGACCCCGTGGAAGAGCATGGCCTCGCGGAGCATGGCGCGGACGGTCATGCGGGGGTTGAGGGAGGAGTAGGGATCCTGGAAGACGATCTGCATCTTGCGGCGGAAGGGCATCATCTCGGCGTGGCCGAGGCCGGTGATCTCACGGCCGGCGAACTTGATCGAGCCGCTGGTGGGCTCGATGAGGCGGATGACGAGCTTGCCGAGGGTGCTCTTGCCGCAGCCGGACTCGCCGACGACGCCGAGGATCTCGCCGCGGCTGACGGTCAGCGAGACGCCGTTGACGGCGTGGACGCGGCCGACGACGCGGTTGAAGACGCCGCCGCGGACGGGGAAGTGCTTGACGAGATTCGTGACCTCGAGCAGCGGCTCGCCGGGGCGGGGAGCGGCGGGGGCGGCCGCGCCGTTGGTGGTGGGCTGGGCGGGCATGGTCGTCATGCGGATGCCCCCACGGTGAGGGAAGCGGGGCTCTGGAGCGGGAAGTGGCAGCGGACCTCACGGGCGTCGCCGCAGGGGACGAGGGCGGGCTCCTCCTTCCCGCATCGGGGCTGGGCGTAGGCGCAGCGCTCGCGGAAGCGGCAGCCGGGGGGAAGATCAAAGAGGCTGGGGACGATGCCCTCGATGGTGGGGAGCCGCTTGCCGTGCTCCTTCTTGCCGGTCTTGGGGATCGACTCGAGGAGCGCCTTCGTGTACGGGTGGCGCGGGGAGTGGAAGAGGTCGCGGACGGGGGCGGACTCGATGACGCGCCCGGCGTACATCACCAGCACGCGGTCGCAGACCTGGGCGACGACGCCGAGGTTGTGCGTGATGAGCATGATGGCGGTGCCCAGCTTCCTCTTGAGGTTCTCCATGAGCTGGAGGATCTGGGCCTGGATGGTGACGTCGAGCGCGGTGGTGGGCTCGTCGGCGATGAGGATGGCCGGCTCGCAGCAGAGGGCGATGGCGATCATGACGCGCTGGCGCATGCCGCCGGAGAGCTGGTGGGGATACTCGTGGAAGCGGCGCTCGGGGTTGGGGATCTCCACGAGCTTGAGCATCTCGATGGCGCGGGCGCGGCGGGCGCGGCGGTCGAGGTCGGTGTGATACTTCAGGGCCTCGTCGATCTGCCAGCCGATGGTGAAGACCGGGTTGAGGGAGGTCATCGGCTCCTGGAAGATCATGGCGATCTTCGCGCCGCGGATCCTCCGCATGGTCGCGGGGTCGGCGTCGGCGATGTTCGTCTCGCGGTCGCCGTCGCGGAAGAGGATCCGGCTGCCGGGCTTGATGAAGCTCGTGCGCTCCGGCAGGAGCCGCATGATGGACTTGCTCGTCACGGTCTTGCCGCAGCCGGACTCGCCGACGATGCCGAGGGTCTCGCCGGGGCGGAGGTCGAAGTTGACGTCGTCGATCGCGGTGACGACGCCCCGGTCGGTGCGGAAGCACGTCGTCAGGTTGCGGACGCTCAGGATGGGCTGGTTGCCGGTCGTCATTCCTCTTCGGACTCTCCGATGAACGGCACGACCCACACCATGGCGACGTCGTCGCCGCTCTCGGGCGGCGGGACGACGATCACGCCGTGCTCGGGCGCGTCGGGGGGGAACAGAACGAACATCGCCCCGGCGGACTTGCCGGCGACACTGGACTCGACCGTCCCGTGGGCGTACGTGAGCGCCTCGGCCTTGAACCCGCGGATGCCGCAGATCATCTCGACGGCCCGGATTGCGCACGGGAGGGCGTCGAAGAACGGCGCCTCGCCGCGGGAGTCGATCGTCGAGGGCGTGAAGACCGGCTCGGACCGGTCCGTCTCGACGATCAGCGCCTCGCCCAGGGGCGGGCCGAGGTCGGCGACGATGCGCTGGAGCGGGCGTGGCGTCGCGGCCGAGGGGCTGGATTTCCTCTTTCTCGCCATGTTGATCACCCCACGTGCTTCGGGTCGAACGCGTCCTGCATCGCGTCCGAGACCACGTTGAACGCCAGCACCAGCACGAGCATGAAGACCGTCGCCGCGCCGATCTGCCAGAAGAAGCCCTGGACGACCTCGGGGCCGCTCTGGTTGATCATGATGCCCCAGCTGGCGCCGTCCTTGAGCCCCAGGCCCAGGAAGGTCAGGATCACCTCGCTCTTGATGGCGTTGATGAACAGAAGGGAGAAGGAGATGAACATCAGGTGCGTGGTGTTGGGGAGGACGTGCCGGACGAGGATGTACGCCCGGCCGAAGCCGGTGGCGCGGGCGGCGTGGACGTACTCCAGCTCCTTGACCTTCAGGACCTCGCCCCGGATCACGCGGCAGGCGCCGATCCAGAACGTCAGGCAGAAGGCGGCGTAGACGGGGATGAGCGTCCCCTCCACCTTCGTCCCGGTGAACATGAAGGCCAGGACCACGAGCAGGACGAGGTTGGGGACCGAGCTGAAGGTGGAGTAGAGCCACTGCACGACGGCGTCCACCCAGCCGCCGAAGTAGGCCGCGGCGGCGCCGAGGAGCGCCCCGATGATCACGGAGATCAGCGCGGTCACGAAGCCGACCTGGACCGCGACCTTCGCGGAGTAGATCGACCGCACCAGGATCGACCGCCCCTGGGCGTCGGTCCCCAGCGACATGCGTGCCGCATACACCGCCCCGGCGAAGCCGGTCGGCCTCGGGAACAGGTCGTCGATGCGGGCCTCCAGGCGCTGGAGCTGGGCGCGGATCTCGCCGTCGAGGACCTCCACGCGGGCCTGAGCCAGCGCCTCGACCCGGCGGAGCAGGTCCATCGGGATCAGGTCGACGTCCCCTCCCGGCGGCTCGTCCTCCAGGAGGCGGTCCACGGCGTCCTGCAGGTCAATGGGATCAATCTCGGCGAAAGGCCCGTCGTCCTCCGCCGCGGCCTGGGCGTCCTCGACGGCGAACATCGTGTCCTCGACGGCAGCGGCCGCCTCCCCCCGGACCTTGGCCGCCTCGGCCCACCCGCCCGGCTCGACGACCCGGCTCAGCCGCGGAGCAAGTTGCAAGGCCCTTTCAGCGCCGACCATCGCGGCGACGACGGGGCTGCGGCGCTGCTTGAGGACGTCCAGAGCGGCAAACTCCGCCTCGGCCGCGTCCAGGAGCTCCCGCACCCGGGCGGGCGGGCCCTCCACGAGCCGGCGCTCCGCGAACCGCACGCCGGCGAGGATCTCCGCGGCGCGGGGCGTGTCGTCGCCGACGCGGCCGACGTCGGCCATGGCCGCGCGCAGCGGGGCCAGGGTCTGGTCGGCCTGATCGATGCGGCGGTCGACGCTCTGCTCGACGCCGAAACCGGCGACCCATCGCGGGCCGGCCCGCTCGAGCGTCGCCTCGGGGAGGAGGGCGCCCAGGACGGGGACGCCGCGGAGGGTGAAGGCGCCGCTGGCACGACCGGCCCAGTCGATGGCCTCCATGGCGGCGATCCAGAAGGCCACGGCGAAGTAGACCGCGATGATCGCCAGGGAGGCCATCGCGAGGCGGTTGCGCTGGAACTTGGCGACGCCGCGGCTCTTCATGAATCGCTGGAGCATCACGAGAGCCTCACCCGCGGGTCAACCAGGGCGTACAGGACGTCGGTCACGATGTTGCTGGCGATGAAGACGGCGGCGAAGACGGCGGTGAACGCCTGGATCACCGGGAAGTCCTTGGCGTTGATCGCGGTGATGAGCGTCCGGCCCATGCCGGGGATGTTGAAGAACGTCTCGATCAGGATCGACCCGGTGATGAGGAAGGGGAAGGTGATCATCACGTGGGTGATGATGGGGATCATGGCGTTCTTGAGCATGTGGACGAACATGATCTTGGGCTTGCTGGCGCCCTTGGCCATGGCGGTGACGATGTAGTCGCGCCCGGTCTCTTCGACCATGACGGCGCGGTAGAAGCGGGTGTCGTACCCGATCGCGACGATCACGCTGATGAGCACGGGAAGGAGGCAGTAGTAGACCCAGCGGCCGGAGTGGAAGCCGCCGGCGTCGATGACCGGCTCGTACCCCTGGATGGCGAAGAGGTCCATCCCCCAGTTCTCGCGGAGCCAGTAGGCGCCGAAGTACTGCCCGAGGATGATGTAGACGAGGAAGCTGATGCTCATGCCGATGACGGCGGCGAACATCAGCACGCGGTCGGTGAGCCGGCCGCGGAAGTACGACACCAGCAGGCCGATGCTGACCGCGCTGACGGTCGTCAGCACCAGGGCGGGGACGGTGATGGCGAGGCTCGGGATGACGGAGGCGCGGAGCATGTCGCCGACGGGGCGCTTCTGCTCCCACGAACGCTCGGAGAAGTCGAGGGTGACGACGCGGAGGACGAAATCCCCGTACTGGACGAAGAAGGGGCGGTCGAGCCCCATCTCCGTCCGCAGCGCGGCGATCTGCGCGGGGGAGGGGTTCTTCCCGAGGTAGGCGGCGACCGGGTCGTTGACGCGCAGGGCCACCATCACCAGCAGGATGATCCCGAGGTAGACGGGGATGTTGTAGAGCAGCTTGCGGAGGACGTAGGCCCACATGGGAAGCTCAGCTTACCTCTTCCCGGGGCGCTTGGAGTCATCGACGTCGAGGTACTTGATCCAGTTCCACATCCGCTCGGTGGGCCGGCAGTTCTGCAGCCACGGAGCGATGAGGTAGAACCGGGTGCGGGCCATGGAGCCGACGTAGGGGGTGTCGCGGATGATCATGTCGCGCATCTTCTCGTAGAGCGCGGTCCGCTCCGGGCCCGGCTCCATGACGAGGATCCGCTCGTACAGGGCGTCGTACTCCGGGTTCTTGTAGTTGTAGTGGTTGGAGCCCGGGGACTCGTTGGGGCCGTAGAAGAGGGCGAGGTTGTTCTCGGCGTCGGGGTAGTCCGAGCCCCAGGCGAAGCCGAACATCGGGGCCTTCTTGTTGTTCACGAACTCGATGAGGGTGGAGAAGTCCACCAGCTGCGGCTGGAGGTCCACCCCGATCTTCGCGAGCTGGCGCTTGAGCATCTCGGCCAGCTGCTGGTTGAGGAGGTTGTTGGAGGTGAAGTACCGGATGGGGGGAAGGCCGCGGCCGCCGGGGTAGCCGGCCTCGGCGAGCTTCTGGCGGGCCAGCTCGAGGTTCGGGCCGCGGAAGCTCACCGGCGCCCGGCCCCCCTCGGGGTGACCGTCGAGGCCGGGGGGGATGGGGCCGTCGTAGATGACGTTGATCCCCTGGTACCACGCCTCGTTGATCTCGTTGAGGTCGATGGCGAGGTGGATCGCCTGTCGCAGGGCGCGCTTCTCGGGGGTGTAGCCGCCGAGGAGTTCGTCCTCCATGTTGAAGCCGCTGAAGATGAAGTCCAGCAGCTGGTCGGAATGGGCCGTGACGCCCTTGCGCTGCATCGCGGCGCTGAGCTGCTTGGTGCGCTTGTCGAACGCCTGCTCGAAGTAGTCGTTGGGGACCTCGATGTAGCCGAGGTTGCCGACGTCGAACTCCAGCCACATCGGCTGGTCCTGCACGAACATGGTGAACTCGACGCGGTCCACGAAGGGGACCCGCTCGCCGGCGGGGCGGTGAAGGCGGCGGCGCTGATCCTCGCGGGACCATTCCTCGCGGGCGGGGTAGCGGACGTCGTGGTAGTCAGGGTTGCGGTTGAGCGTCAGGCTCTGCTTGGGCTTCCACTGGTCGAGGATGAACGGGCCGGTGCCGACGGGGTTGAAGGCGAAATCCTTGCCGTAATGCTCCACCGCCTCGCGGGGGACGATGGACATCTGGAACTGGCTGAGGGTGTACATGAAGCGGTAGACCGGCTCCGTGAGGCGGATCTTGAACTCTCGGTCGTTGATCTTGACGAAGCCGGAGACGGGCGCGTCGTAGTCGAACGTGCCGCCGGCGTCGAGGGCCGCGTTCTGCTGCTCGTAGAACTCGTTGAGCCCCTCGATCACGCCGTCGAGGAGCCACCAGTTCTTCAGCCCGTTGCGCTTATCGGCGACTCGCTTGAGGGAATAGAAGACGTCGTCGGTGACCACCTCGCGCCCCTTCCCCCCCGGGAAGCAGGGGTTGTCGTGGAACCGCACCCCCGGTTTGAGGGTGAAATGCCAGACCTTGCCCCCTTCCTCCTTCCGCGGCATCTCGGTCAGCAGCAGCGGCTCGAGCTTGCCGGGGTCGGCGTAGCTGAACGTCACCAGCGTCTCGAAGATCTGGGCGCAGGCGAGGTTGTCGTACGTGGTCGAACCCTGGACGGGGTCGAGGCTCTTGGGGCCATCGGTGCGGATCGCCAGCTGCAGGACCTTGCCGGCGGGCTGGGCCTCGGATGGGCGGGCGGCCGCCGCGGCGACGCTCGGGGCGACCACGCCTGCCGCCAGGGCCGCCACCGCCAGGCAAACCACCCCCGCCGCACGCTGGATCGCTTGTCTGAGCATCCTGATGGGTCTCCGGACCTGCCCCCAACCGCCCCGGATCGCCGAACTCGGCCAGTCTACCCCCCCGCCGCTCCCTTGGTGCAAGGGCGCGTGCCGCGTCCTCGTCCCCGGCCCGATACGGCCCCGGGCGGGGACGGATGCTAGCTGGACGAACCACCCGGCTCTACCGCGTGTTCCGGGGGAGGCTGCGACTTTCGCGGCGTGTCAGCGGACGCCGCCCGTGACCCGGATCCGGCCGTTGCTGGTCTGCACGCTGGAGGGGTCGCCGCCCTCGCCGATCTTCAGCTTTCCCGACCTGGAGGAGATCGAGAGTACCTCGGCCCCACGAAGGCGCCCAATGTCCAGGCTACCGTTGCTGGTCCCGAGCGCCAGTTCCCCTCGGAAGGCCGGCCCGAGACGCAGTTCCACGCTGCCGTTGCTGGTCCGCACCCGCACCGGCCCGGGCGAATCGTCCGCAAGGGCGATCGAGACGGCGCCGTTGGTGGTCTCGACGTCCACGCCCGCCGCGGCGTCCTTGACCTCGACCTCGCCATTGCTGGTCCGGGCAACGACCGGACCGGCAGGACGGTCGATGCGGATCGCGCCGTTGCGAGTCTCGGCGGCGACCGGGCCGTTGTGGGCCACCGCCCAGATGGAGCCGTTGGAGGTGGTGAGCACCGCCTGGCCGGACATCCCCTCAACCTCGATCGCGCCGTTGGTGGTGCGGAGTTCGACCTGGCTCACCCCCGGGAGGGAGATCAGGAAGTCGCACCCCTCGCTGCTCTTGCGTTCGCCGTCGGGCCACGCGACGCCGATGACGAGGGTGCCGTCGTCGAGCCGCTGGGTGGTGACCTCCGCCGCCGCGAGCCGCTCCGGCGTTGTGGCCCGGATGTCGGCGCGGATGAGGACGAGGTCCTGGTTCCCCGAACGGATCGAGATGCTGCCGTTGGAGGAGACGACGCGAAGGGGGGTATCCGGAAGGTAGGGCGTCTGTGACTGGCGCGTCTCGCGGTGGAGAAAGCCGGCGCCGCAACCGGTCAGGAGCGCCGCGGCGAGCGTGCTCAAGAGAGCCCACAGAAACGGTGCGCGGGTGGCGGTGATTCCCATGTCGCCGGCCTCCTTCTCCAGTGCGCACGGATGGCGCACGCGGCCCGCCGCCCCCACGACCGCTCTACGGAGCCGCCCCGGCCCGTTTCACCGCGGCGGGCTACGCCGGCAGCCGGGCCAGTTCCGACTCCACCTCGCTCCAGAGCGTGCGGATCATCTCCGGCCCGAAGTCGAAGCGGAGCCCCGCGGCCTCGAAGAGCCGCGGCAGGGGACGGGACCCGCCGAGGGAGAGGCCCCGCTTGTACGCCTCGAGGGCGCCAGCGCGATCGCGCCGATAGTTGAGCCAGAGCTGGAGCGAGCCGAGCTGCGCGATGCCGTACTCGATGTAGTAGAACGGCGCGCCGAAGAGGTGCATCTGCCGCTGCCACATCATGGCGAGGAAGTCCTCCAGGCCGCTCCAATCGACCGCCGCGCCGAAGCGGGCGTTGAGCTCGATCCACTTGTCGCGGCGCTGCTCGCGCGTGTGCGAGGGGTTCGTGTAGATCCAGTGCTGGAACTGGTCGATGGTCGCGATCCACGGCAGGAGCGTGGCGAGCTGCTCGAGGTGGACGCGGACGGCCCGGGCGGCGTCCTCGGGGTTCTGGTAGTACTCGCCGAGGAAGTCGTGCGTGGTCAGCTCCATGCTCATGGAGGCGACCTCGCAGAACTCCAGCGGGATCTCCGAGCGGTACGCCAGCAGCGGATCCTTGCGGCACAGCAGGGAGTGGAAGGCGTGGCCCGCCTCGTGGACCATCGTCTCAACGTCGCGCTGCAGCCCCGCGGCGTTCATGAAGATGAACGGCTTGCGCATGTAATCGCGGTTGCTCTGGTACCCGCCGGGGGCCTTGCCCTTGCGGCTCTCCAGATCCAGGCATCCCCCGCCGCAGAGGGAGTCGAACAGTTCCGCCAGCGACGGATCGAGGCGGCTGAAGACGCGCCGCGTCCGCTCGACGAGCTCCTCGGCCGTCTCGAAGGGTCGCAGCGGGGCGCGGCCCTTGACGTCCACCGCCAGGTCCCACGGGCGGAGGCGGTCCACCCCCAGCAGCCGCTGACGCTCGGCGTTCAGCCGGCGCAGCGCGGGCACGACGACCTGCTCGACGCCGCGGGCGAAAGCGTGGCAGTCGTCCGGCGTGTAATCGAAGCGGCGCTTGGCCTTGAACGCGTAGTCGCGGAAGTTCTGGAATCCGGCGTTGAGCGCGACCTGGTGGCGCAGGGCAACGAGCTTGTCGAAGATCTCCTCGATCCGATCACGGTCCTGCATCCGACGCTCGGCGACGGCCCGCCACGCCTCCTCGCGGGTGGCGCGGTCGATCTCCTCCTGGTAGCGGCCCATCTGCGGGAGCGTGCGCTCCTCGCCGCGGAAGGTGACGGTCATGGCGCCGCAGATCGACTGGTACTCCTGCGAGAGCTTGTCGATCTCGGTCTCCAGCGGCACGTTCTCGGGGCGGAAGATCTCGACCCGGGCCCGCAGGTCCCGGAGCAGGACCTCGTAGCGCTCCTGGTCGAGCTCGGCGGCGAAGGGGCTGGCCGCGATCTTCCGGTCCAGCTCGAAGCCTGCCTCCTTCAGGCGCGGGGCCACGTGCTCGACGAAGGCGAGGTACGCCCCGCGGTGCCCTTCGTCGTCGGTGTGGCAGGTCATGTTGATGTACAGCGTCGCCTCGGTCTCGCTGACCTTGGCGTCGAGCTCCGAGCGGTCCAGGATCAGCCGCTCAAGGCAGCCTTTGCACTTCAGATCGCGGCCGATGAGTTCCCGGTACAGCGGCTCGAGGTTCTCCCACCGGGTGGCGTCGAGCCCTTCGGGAACGTAGTCGGAGGCACGCACGAACTCGCTCAGCATTGGGTAGAGTCCTTCCTGATTCAGTGGAAAAAAGGTCGGCCCGCGGTCGGGGCCCGCTCGGATCGGGAAGCTTACCGCGCGCGACCCGCCCCGTCAGTCCGACCGATCACATTCCAAGCGGCCCCGCGCCGCCCGCGGCCCGGACGAGAAAGACATCGCACGCCCGGCCGCACCGGACCCGGTACTCGGCCCGGGTCCGCTCCGCGACTCCCGGTGCGGCCTCGGGCGTCACCGCCGCGACAACGCAGCCGCCGAACCCCGCGCCCGTCATTCGGGCGCCGAAGACGCCGGGCGCGGGCCGATCCACATCGCCCACGAGGATCTCGACCATCGCGTCGAGTTCGGCGCACGAAACGCCGTACGTCTGGAGCGATCGGTGCGATTCGAGCATCAGGCGGCCGAACCTCGCCAGTTCACCCGAGCGCAGCGCCGCCGCCGCCTCGACGACTCGGGCGTTCTCCGTCACGACGTGCCTCGCGGCCCGGTAGAGGTCCAGATCGAGCGACGCCATCTGTCGCTCGACCATCTCCGGCGTTGCGTCTCGGAGCGAGGCCACGCCGAGCGCTCCCCGGGCCCGCTCGCACGCATCAACCAGATCGCCGTACACGCTCGCGGCAAGCGTGTGCCTCACGCGGGTGTCAGCAACGAGGAAAGCGATTCCGGACGGGATCGGGACGGGCTCCGCCGACGGGACGGAGAAGTCCATCAGCAGCGCGTGCCCCTCGCGTCCGGCCACAGCCGCAAACTGGTCCATCAGCCCGCAGCGAACGCCCGCCCAGCGGTGCTCGGCCCGCTGGCAGAGCCGGGCCTTCTCCAGCGGATCCAGCGAGACCCCCGCGGCCTGTTCCAGGAGCGTCGCGACGGCGACCTCAAGGGCGGCGGAACTGGAGAGCCCGGCCCCGATGGGAACGTTGCCGGCGACGGCAATGTCGATCGGGGGCACGGAGTACCCCGCCTCCTCAAACTCGGCCAGAACGCCGGCGACGTACCGCGCCCAGTGCCCCTCGGGGAGCGAGGCCGCGGCCTGCGCCGCCGGGACGGCGCGGCTGATCGCGACGAGTTCATCGAGTTCGGCCGCCAGGAGGAGCGATCCCGGCGCCGATCGGGCGAGGGCTGGTATTGCCGGCCCCCCCACCGCCACGCACCGGCGATCGATCGCCATGGGGAGGGCAAGCCCGCCGGTGTAGTCGGTGTGTTCGCCGATGAGGTTGACGCGGCCGGGGGCGCCCGCCGCAAAGGTGGGGCGTCGGCCAAGTCGCCGCCGGTACGCCGCGACCGCACCGGCCAGCACCGCGTCCACCGCGCTCATGAGATCGCCGCCAGCGCCGCCTCGCGCCATCCCGCGATCTCCATCCCCAGCCGCACCAGCACCCAGAGGATTACCTGCGCCAGCACGATCACCAGGGCCACCGTCTTCGTCTTGTTGAACAGCAGCCACACCACCAGCCAGTACGCCGCCCCCGCCAGCGGCCAGGCGAGGATCGACACAAGCCGGTACGGCGTCATGCCGACCAGGTGCAGCACCAGTTCGAAGACCGCCATGGCCACGAAGACCCTGGCCGCGGCGAGTTGGACCGCCTCCTCACCGCCGAAGGGCTCCTCGCTGATCCGCGCGGCCACTGCGACCGCCACCAGCCCCGTTCCCGTGTGCAGCACCACCTCGTACAGCACCAGCAGTACCGAGGCGATGACGAGCCACGTGCTCCCGCTCGGCGGCACGCCCATCCCCGCGGCGATCATCGCCGCCACACTGAGCACGCCCCCGGCGATCGCCAGGGCCCTCGGGCTCCCCCGCCCCGGCGTGACGAACGGCTCGGCCTCCGACTCTTCCGGCGCCTCATCCACGCTCTCGGTGCGGTGCTCCACCTGGCGCACGGTGTTGGCCAGCATGTCGTAGCCGCACTTGAGGCAGACGACGTCGCCTGGCCCGAGGGGAGCGCTGCATTTGGGGCAGCGGTCCTCCTCCAGTTCCAGGATCGGCTGGGCCTCGATCTTCGGGTGGGGCTTGTCGGCGTGCCCCTCCGACGCGGGCTTCGGCGTCGAATCGGGGCCATCCGCCTCGACCGGCTCCAGCGTCCAGGGCTCGTTCTCCCCCGTCTGCTGCCGCGGCTCATCGCTCATGCCGTCTTCCCGCTTCCTTGCTCCCCCATCGCCCCGACGCTTCCGGCCCGCTCCCGATGTTTCGGAACGCCGCCGTTCAGTTTGCCAGGTGGAATCGACCGACCTCCTCGCTGGCCGCCAACCGACCGTTACAGGATACCCCCGGTTGGGGGCCTCCTGTTCTGATAACCCCCACGATGAACGAGCACGAAGACCGCGTGAGGGGCGGTCGCGGCGGCATAGAACTCCGTAGACCTCGCGGAGGGCGGCCTATGCCGGGCCGGGTGATCCTCGCCATCGATCAGGGGACGACCGGGTCCCGCGTCATCCTCTTCAACCGGGACGGCCGAGCCGTCGGATCGGCGTACGCCGAGTTCCGCCAGCACTACCCGAAGCCGGCCTGGGTGGAGCACGACGCGGCGGAGATCTGGCGGGGCGTGGAGTCGCTGATCCCGCGGGCCCTGAACGACGCCGGGCTCTCGCCGGGCGACGTCCACGCCGTGGGGATCACCAACCAGCGGGAGACGACGGTCCTCTGGGACCGGGCCACCGGTGCACCTGTGGCGCCGGCGATCGTCTGGCAGGACCGGCGGACCACCGAGGCGTGCCAGGAACTGAAGCGGGCCGGGCTCGACGAACTGATCCGCGAACGAACGGGGCTCCCGATCGACCCGTACTTCTCGGCCACCAAGCTCGCGTGGATGCTGGACCACGACGCCGGCCTCCGCCGCCGGGCCGAAAAAGGCGAACTGGCCTTCGGCACCATCGACTCGTGGCTCATCTGGAATCTCACCCGCGGCGTGGGCGAGCCTCTGCATGCCACGGACGTCTCCAACGCCTCGCGGACCATGCTCTTCAATATCCACACCCTGACGTGGGACGCCGAGATCCTTCACCGGCTCCGCATCCCCCCAGCGGTGCTGCCGGAGGTAAGGCCCTGCGCGGGGGACCTCGGCCGCACGGGAGTGGCGGGGTTGGCGGGGGTTCCTGTTGCCGGGGCCGCGGGGGATCAGCAGGCCGCGCTCTTCGGCCAGTGCTGCTTCGATCGCGGCAGCATCAAGAACACGTACGGCACGGGGTCGTTCGCGCTCATGAGCACGGGGACGCATCCCGTCCCGTCGCGCGACCTGGTCGCCACGGTCGCCTGGAAGATCGGGGACGAGCCGGCTGAGTACGCGCTGGAGGGGTCGGTCTTCATCGCCGGCGCGGCGGTGCAGTGGCTGCGCGACGGGCTGGGGATCATCGGCTCCGCGCGGGAGACCGAGGCCCTCGCCCGCTCGATCGATTCGAACGAGAACGTCTACTTCGTCCCGGCCCTCGCCGGGCTGGGCGCCCCCCACTGGGACCCCGACGCCCGCGGCGTGCTCGTCGGGCTCACCCGCGGCACGACCCGCGCCCACCTCGCCCGGGCCGCCCTGGAAGCGATCTGCTACCAGTCACGCGACGTGGTCGATGCCATGCGATCGGAGTCGGCCCTGACGATCCCGGAGCTGCGCGCCGACGGGGGCGCCGCGACCAACGCCTTCCTCATGCAGTTCCAGGCGGACATCCTCGGCGTGCCGGTCGTCGTCCCGCCGGTGAGCGAGACGACGGCGCTCGGAGCGGCGTACCTCGCGGGGCTCGGATCGGGGTTCTGGACGTCGAAGGACGAGGTCGCGGCGCTCTGGCGGCAGGCGGCGCGATACGAGCCGGCCATGGATCACGGCGAGCGAGAGAGGCTGTACGCCCGATGGCGGAGGGCCGTCGAGCTGTCCAGGGGGTGGGAGCGCTCGCCGTGACGAAGGAGCCGAGGCCGCGCATCCCGCCGAACGTCGCCTCCATCCGCTTCGACCTCATCATCATCGGCGCCGGCATCAACGGGGCGGGGATCGCCCGCGACGCCGCGCTCCGCGGCCTGCGGGTGCTTCTGCTGGACAAGGACGACATCGGCGGGGCCACCTCGGCGTGGAATACGCGGCTCATCCACGGCGGCCTGCGGTATCTGGAGTACGCGGAGATCTCGCTCGTCCGCGAATCGCTCCGGGAGCGGAAGACGCTGCTGCGGATCGCGCCGCACCTGGTGCGGCCGCTTCAGCTCATGGTCCCGATCTACCGCCGCTCGACGCGCGGGCCGTGGACGATCCGCGCCGGCATGTTCCTCTACGACCTGCTCAGCGCCGGCGCCGCCATCGGCCGTCACCGGATGCTCCCGCCGGAGGAGGCCGCCGCACTGGCGCCGGGGCTGGGCCGTCAGGGGCTGCTCGGCGCGGCGCTGTATCACGACGCCCAGGTCGAGTTCGCCGAACGGCTGGTCCTCGAGAACGCGCTCGATGCGGCCTTCCGCGGGGCGGTCGTCATCACGCACGCCCCGGCGACGCGCATCGTCGTGGAGAACGGGGCGGCGGCGGGGGTGGAGTTCACCGACCGCCTGACCGGAACGAGCCACTCGGCCAGGGCCCCGGTCGTGATCAACGCCGCGGGCCCGTGGGCGGACGACCTCCTGGGCACGCTCGGCGCGACAGCGCCAGAGCGCATGGTCGGCGGCACGCGGGGGAGCCACATCGTCGTCGGGCCGTTCTCGGGCGCTCCTCGCGTCGCGCTCTACAGCGAGGCCCGGACCGATGCGCGGCCGTACTTCATCGTGCCCTGGAACGGCCAGTACCTCATCGGCACCACCGATATCCGCCACGACGCCGACCCCGGCGAGGCGCGTGCCGGCGGGGCGGAGATCGACTACCTGCTGAGCGAGACCAACTCGCTCATCCCCTCCGCGAGGCTGGGGCGCGGCGACATCCTGCTGACCTACAGCGGCGTGCGTCCCCTGCCCTATGAACCGGATAAACGACCCGCGGACGTGACGCGCCGGCACATCATCCACGACCACGGCGCCGACCCGTCCCCCATCCGCGGGCTCCTCTCGGTCATCGGCGGCAAGCTCACCACCTACCGCTCGCTGGCCGAGGAGGTCGTCACCCGGGTGTTCGCGCTCCTCGGGCGCGACGATCCCGGGTGCACGACCGCGGCCATTCCCCTCCCCGGCGCCCGCGCGAACCCGCTGGACCGCTACTGCCGCGAGTTCCGCCACGAGTTCGCCCTCCCGCCGGAGGTGTGCGAGCGGCTCCTGCGGATCTACGGCTCGCGCGCCGGGCTGATCGGGCAACTCGTCGAGCGCAACCCCTCGCTGGGCGCGCGGCTCCCCGGCGCCACGCCGGTGCTGGCAGCGGAGGTGGTCCACGCCATCAAGCAGGAACACGCCGCGACGCTCACCGACGTGCTCGCGCGTCGGATGCTGCTCGCACTGTCCCCCGACCGGGGCCTGCCGGCGCTCGCCCCCGCCGCGGCGGTCGCGCAGGAGATCTGGCCGCGGGAGAAGGTCGAGGAAGATGCGCGGGAGTACGAGCGGTTCGTGCGCGAGACGACCGGCGTGCCGGGGCCGCCCACGCCGCCCTGACCGGCGGTCACCGGATGATCAGGGCCCGCGGCGAGACGAGCAGCACGGGCTCGCGCCGCAGCAGGGACAGCGCCTCCAGCTGCTCGCTGATCTGCGCCCACGCCCCGGCGCCGAGCGCCTGCTCGACGAGCGCCGGGAGGTCCGCCAGCAGCCCGCCCGTCGGCCGCGGCCCGGAGGCCAGCATGAAGCCGCCGAACATCTCCTGGAGCAGCTCCTCGAAGCTCTTGGGGCCTGGGTAGTCGAGAACGTCGAACTTCCCAGCTTCAAGACCGAGCATGGCGGCCATGTCCGTGATCGCGTCGTTCAGCGTCCCCACCGCATCGGCCATCTTCAGCTCGACGGCCTGCCGGCCGGTGAAGAGCCGGCCCTCGGCGGTCTTGGAGAGGTCGATCCCGGACCGCCCCGCGGCGACGCGGGAAGCGAAGAGGTCGTAGACCTCCTTCATCTTCGCACGGATCATCGCCCGCTCCTGGTCGGTCCAGGCCGTCGTCGGGCTCAGCATCCCCGCCATCGGGCCGCGGCCCCGGCCGACGACGTTGACGTGCAGCTTCTCCAGCAGCCCGCCCATGACGACCTTGCCGCCGACGACGCCGATGGAGCCCACGATGCTCGAGGGGTTCACGTAGATACGGTCCCCCGAAACGGCGATGTAGTAACCGCCGCTGGCCGCCATGGAACCGACGCTCACCCACACCGGCTTCTTGGCCGCGACGCGCTTGACGCCCTGCCAGATCACCTCGCTGGCGATCGCCGAGCCGCCGGGGGAATCAATCCGGAGGATGGCGCCCTTGATCAGGTCGTTCTCCTCGATCTCCGCCAGGGCGCGGCGGATCGTGCGGCTGCCGACCGAGGCGCCGCCGGTGAGCCCGGCGGGCTTGGAGTCGCCGTCCACGATCGCGCCGTCGATGTGAACCAGCGCGATCGTGTCGCGCTTCGGCTTGTGCTCCGGCGTCTTTGAAAGGGCGCTGAAGATGGCGAACGGGTTGCTCTCGGCCTTGCTTCGCGTGGCCTTCGCCCCCAGCGTCTTCCAAGAGACGTCGCCGCCATAGACCGTATCGATGTGCCCGTCCACCGCGGGCCAGTCCAGTTCCGCGTCGATGAGCCCCGCGGCAACGGCGTCGTCCCCCAGAGCCATCCAGGCCTTCTGCATCGCCGCGTCGAGCTGCTCGTCGGTCAGGCCGCGCCCCTGCTTGATGCGCTCACGCATCGCGCCGTAGAGGCCGTCGAGCAGCCCCTCGATGTTCTCGTTCCACTGCGGGCTGGGGGCGTTGCGGGCCATCGGCTCGCTCGCGCCCTTGTAGTCGCCGACCTGCACCATGTCGGCCCGGATGCCGGCCCAGGCGAGGGTGTCGGCGAGGTACATCTCCGTCAGGTAGATGCCCGGAAAGGAGACGGCCCCGCCGGCCTGGAGGATCACCTCGTCCGCCGCCGCCCCGAGCATCAGCTCCGCCGGACCGAAGTTCTCGGCGTACAGGTGCACCCGCTTGCCCGCCTCACGCACACGGGCGATGGCCTGAGCGAGTTCTTCGACCTGCGTGGACTTCAGTTCCGCGTCCTTGAGGCGGATGACCACCCCCGGCATCTCCGCCGACGCCGCGGCGGAGTCGAGCAGGGCCACGGTCTCTCGGAGCGTCCGCGTCCCCGAGGCCGGAGCCAGCCACGCGAAGGGGTTGGGCCGGTCGGTCAGCGAGCCCTCGATCTCAATGAAGGCGACCGTCGGGCTGCCCCGCTCCGCCGCCGCGAGCGACGCAAGACCGACGGAGTTGAGCGTCAGACCGACGACCGCGACCGCAACCAACGCGCCAAACCGGTTCGAGCGTGAGAACATGTGCATCCTCGCCAATGGAACTCGTTCGACCCGTCCCGCCTTCGCCGCGCGACGCCCCCACTTCCCCCGCTCCGGCAAACCAGCCACGACGCCCCGGGTTGCACCGGCGCCGGACCCGGGAAGGGTACGCCGCGGCCGAGCCTCAGCCGTACCCGAGTTCTTCAAGATCGTCCTCATCGAGCCCGAAGTGGTGCCCGAGTTCGTGGAGGAGGGTGATCCGGATCTCCTCGTACACCTCGTCGTCCCCAGGCCCTCCCGCGCCGGCGGCCTCGGAGGACTCGATCCAGGACCTGGCCCCCTCCTCGCCCAACGCAAGGGCGATGATCCCCTCACGGAAAAGGTGGACCTGGTCCGGGAGCCGCCCCCCCTCGGTCTCCACGCCGCGCTCCGTGAGAGCCAGCCCGGTGTGCAGGCCGCAAAGGTCCAGACCGTCCTCGTCAGGCCCGAGGGTTCCCTCGCGGCGAAGATCCTCGATCATCGCGGGCGTCGGCCGGTCGAGGACGACGACGGGGATCTCGTCGAGCAGCGCGTGCACGTGCGGTGGAAGAGAGTCGATCACGTCCTGAAGCAGAGCGTCGAATCGATCGCGGGCGGCGTCGTTCATGCGGCGCCCCCCCCACTCACGCCCGCGCCCCCATCGGCTCTCTTCGCAGCGGCGGACTCCGCCCCCGGCGCGGACGTGCTCGGCGCAAGCAGGTCGCCCAGCGTCGGAGAGGGCATGCGGAGGGCGCGGGTGATCCGGACGGCGTCGATGACGGCGCCGGCAAGGCCCAGCGTGAGCAGCGCCGATCCGGTTGCGACCAGCCCGATGGCGACCAGCGCTGGGATCGCGGCGATCGACCGCGTCGAGTCGGCGAAGAAGAGCCCGACCAGGTCGCCGGCGGCGGCGACGACCGCGGCGACGGCGATGGCCGCGAGGGTCTGGCGGTCCACGCGCCCCTGCCGGAGCGCCAGCGACCTGGCCACCAGCACGCGGGCGTTGAACCGCAGCCCCAGCACGATCAGCACGATCAGCCCGTCCGCGGCGATGCGCAGGCCGATGACGCCCGCCGGGGAGGCGATGCCGCGGAGGTAACCGGTGACCGCGCACACGTCGGCGGTGCGCCCGAGACGCCACAGGACCCAGGCCAGCGGAACATAGAGGGCAACCGCCCCCGCCGCGGCGGCGATGTGCGCCCGCCGCAGGCCGCGGTGCGGCGCCACCAGGGCGAGGGCGCCGAGCCCGGAAAGGAGCACGAGCGCCACGATCGGCGCGGAGACGTCCGGGTGGGACGGACGGGCCGAGGCGGCCATGTCCGCGATCTCGACGAGTTGCGGAACCCAGGCCATCAGCGCAGCACCGAGCGCCGCGGCGACCCACAGGATCAGCCCCGCCGCGATCAGCGTGGGCCTGCGGATCGGCTGAAGTTCGCTGGCCAGCGGGTCCACGACGGAGAGGATCGTGGCGCGTACGGGCGTGCCGCACTCCGGGCAGTCGGAGCGGATGGACAGGCCGCGGAGGCTGTACCGGCACACCATGCACGGAAGATCGCCCGCGAGGCTGCGATCCAGGGGCGAGGGATCGGCGACCGGCGTCCGCCCGGGCAGGGGCGCTGGCTCCCCCTCCCCGGTGCGACCGTGTGCTTCCGATCCATGTGGCGCCATCGAGGTCTAAGCCTAGCGTCCGCCGCGCCGTTCGGGAGATTATGGATAGCCGCCCGCCCGGGGCGCGACCGGCCCGAACGGTCGCCTCGGGGCCGTATACTCGCCGACCGCGGACCGTTCCGCCCCCAGCCCATGGAGAGCGTCAGCGCATGATGGACCCGTACGCCAAGGTCGGCAGGCTCCGCGAGAACATCACCCGCGTCTATCTCGGCAACCCCGAGGCGGCGGACCGGCTCATCTGCTGCCTGCTGGCGCGGGGGCACGCGCTGGTGGAGGACGTCCCGGGCGTGGGCAAAACGGTGCTGGCCCATGCGCTGGCGAGGAGCATCGACTGCACCTTCTCTCGCATCCAGCTCACGCCGGACCTGCTCCCGGCGGACATCCTCGGCGTCTCGGTCTTCAGCCGCGAGACGCAGACCTTCCAGTTCAACAAGGGCCCGCTGTTCGCCAACATCGTCCTGGCGGACGAGATCAACCGCACCCCGCCGCGGACGCAAACGGCGCTGCTGGAGGCGATGAGCGAATCGTCCGTGACCGTGGACGGCCGGACGCACCAGCTCGAACAGCCCTTCATGGTCGTAGCGACGCAGAACCCGTCCGAGTTCGAGGGAACGTACCCGCTGCCGGAGAACCAGCTCGACCGCTTCCTGATGCGTTTCAGCCTCGGCTACCCGTCGGCCGAGGACGAAGCGAGGATCCTCAACGTCCGCCCGGCGGAGCACGCGCTGCGCGACCTGACGCCGGTGATGACCGCCGCCGAGGTGCTCGAACTCCAGCGGCTCGTGGACGGCGTCCGGCTCGACCGCTCGCTGGTGGACTACATCATCGCGCTGGCCAACGCGACGCGCGCCAGCCCGGACCTGCGCCTGGGACTCTCCCCCCGAGGCTCGCTCGCGCTGGCCCAGGCGACGCGGGCCACCGCGGTGCTGCGCGGACGTGACTACGCCGTCCCCGAGGACGTTCTCTGGAACGTCTCGTCGGTGTGCGCGCACCGGATCATCGGCCTCGGCGGCGCGGGCATCGGCGGCGCCGAGGCGATGCGTCAGGTCGGCGCCATCCTCACCCGCCTGCTCGATTCGATCCCGAGCCCGGCGTAAGACCCATCCGAACCCGCCGGCGCGACGCGACCGGTGCGACACGAAAGGAGCCGCCCCATGCCCCGCCTGGTCCGCCACGACCTCAACGGCCCGATCAAGATCGAACCGCAGAACAAGCCCATCTGGGTCTGCGGCTGCGGCCTCTCCGCCAAGTTCCCGTTCTGCGACGGGACGCACAAGGCGTGCGTCAACGAGCCCGTGGGCGTGGTCAGCGTCTACGGGCCCGACCGCAGGACCATCGTCGAGGTGCGGCCGGACGAACCGCCGCCGCCGGTCCAGAGCCAGAATACTGACGCGCCGGCGCAGGGGAACTGATCAAAACAGCACGAATATCGCCTGTGGGCCGCCCCATCACCAGCCGGCAGGGAGCGAGACGTTCCCCTCGGCGCGACGCCGCGTCTCGGCCGCGAGCGCCTCGGCGGCGCGCAGGTCGCGGAGCCGCTCGTCATCGCGCCCGGGCAGGAGCGGGTCGAGCGTCTCACCCACATCCGAGCGTCCGGGGGTCGGCCGGTCGATGGAGAACGCTCCGCCGGGGATGCGCAGGCGGCTGACCCAGTGCCCCGCGGCGGTGTGCTCCACGCCGCTGGCCGCGTAGTCGGGCATCCAGTACGCGCCGTCCACCAGATAGCTGAAGCGGTGCTCGCCGGGGTCGATCGGGAGGTCAACGGACCACCAGCCGTCCTCGTCGCGGCACATGGAGACCGGCGAGGCCTGCCAATCGGTGAAGTCCCCGATCAGTTCGACGCAGCCGGCGTGGGGCAGATAGATGCGGAAAGCCGCGGCCCCTTCTCGAGTAAGCGTCACCATGAACGGCGCTCCTTCGCGTTGCGTTCGCCCTCATCCCTGAGCAAGGGTCAAGGTAGCACTCACGTCCGCGCCATACAAGACTCGCGATCTGAAACATCACTTAACGTCGCGCTCGTCGCACGAGGCGCCGTCCCGACCGGCCGAGTCGCTTGCAGTCGGCGCATCGGCCCCGGGGTCCGGCTGGCAGCACGGGGCGACGTTGCACCCGCACCGGGCGCACTGGCCGTGCCCGTGCACCCACACCAGCAGCAGCGGCGCTGCCCCGCACGCGGCGCAGCGCTCCGTGGGGCCGCCCAGGGCGCTCGGCGGCGCGCTCACGCCCCGCCTCCCGTGGCCCCCCTCGCCCGCTCCGCCGCCCGGGCCAGCGCCGCGACCCGCGCGTGGTCCAGTTCGTTGCACCAGACTCCATCCTGCTTGCACGCCGAGCCGACGATCAGCGCGTCGGCGTGCTCGAAGAGCGCCTCCACGGTCTCCGGCGTCACGCCGCTGCCCACGAGCACCGGCAGCGCCACCGCCCCCCGCACCGCGGCCACGTCGCTCGCCTCCGCCGGCCGCCCCGTCGCGGGCCCGGTGACGATCACGCCGTCGGCCCCGAAGAACGCCGCGGCCTGCGCCGCTTCGGCGATCGTCACGTCCGCCGTGATCGCGTGCGAGGCGTGCTTCTTCTTCACATCGCACAGCACTCGGATGTGCTCCGCGCCGATCACCCGGCGGTACCGCAGCAGCGGCCCCGCCTCCGCCCGCTCCAGCAGCCCCTCGTCCGCCACGTGCGCAAAGACGAAGTTCTCCACGCGGACGAACGACCCGCCGCACGCCAGCGCCACCGCCAGCGCCTCCCGGCTCCCCCCGCTGAGCACCTGCACGCCCAGGGGAACGGACCCGAGCCCGACTCTGGCCAACTCCTGCCGCACCGCGATCCCCGCCGCCGTCATCGCCGCGACCACCTCCGGCCCCTGCCGACCGTGCACATACGGCCGGTCGTGCATGTTCTCGATCATCACCGCGTCGAACCCCGCCTCGGCAAGGATCCGCGCCTCCCCCGCGGCCTTGCAGGCGATCTCGCCGATCGTCAGCGCCGACGAGGGAGACCCCGGCAGGGCGCGGAGGTGCACCATGCCGATCAACGCCTTCGGACTCGCCCACGGCATCGGACGGGCTGCGGCATCGAGTGGTTCAGGCACGGCGGACTCCAGACCGGTCCCCGCACGCCCCCGTGCATGCGACGTGATAGGCTACGCCCATGGAAACCCGAGCGGCCATGACCACGATCCCCACGCCGCTGGGCGAGATGGTCGCCGCCGCCGCCGATCAGGGCGTCTGCCTCCTGGAGTTCACCGATCGCCCGGCGCTGCCGGGAGAGCGTGCGGAACTCGAATCGATCCTCGGCGGCCCGCTCGTCCCCGGCGACCACCCGCACCTCTCGCTCCTGCGGCAGGAACTTGACGCGTACTTCCGCGGCGGCCTCCGCGCCTTCACCGTGCCGGTCTGGACGCCGGGAACGCCCTTTCAGCAGCGCGTCTGGCGGCGGCTGCTGGAGATCCCGTACGGCCGGACCGAGTCGTACGAGCGCATCGCCATCGACATCGGCTCCCCCGGCGCGCAGCGGGCCGTGGGCCGCGCCAACGGCCAGAATCGCGTCGCGATCGTCGTCCCATGCCACCGCGTGATCGAGAAGAACGGCGCCCTCCGCGGCTACGGCGGCGGCCTGCACCGCAAGCAGTACCTGCTCAACCTTGAACGCGGTCCGGCCGAGACGGGCACGCTCTGGGAGAGCGCCGCTCCCGCGCGCCGGTGCATTTAGGCGGATCGCCCCTCCCGCGAGTGCGGCGAGGCCTCCCCGAACGCCCGCCAGCGGATCCGATCGATCCGCGAGGTCACGGACTCGGGGCAACACATCGGCGCCGCCGCGGCCGCCGCCTCGAACGCGTGGCGGCTGACCAGCAGCGCCACCGGGTGCAGCGGCGTCGGCCAGCCCGCAACCCCAGAATCCGCCAGCGCTCGCAGCGCCGCCCGGTCCGCACGCCGCAGACGCAGACGCCGCGCCATCTGCCGCAGCGCCAGGTCCGCCGGGTCCATCCTCTCGGCGGCCCGGCGGCGGTACAGCACAACCGCGCCAAGAGCCACAACCGCCAAAGCAACGATCAAGACGGCCGCCGCCCCAGGCGCAGCGGACGCTGCCCCCTCACCGGCCGGATCAGCCTCGCCGGTTACGAGATAAACAGGGGCGATGGGCTCTGCTGCCGCGGCGGAAGACGGTGCGATCATGACGACATCTCCGCGGGATGTTCCACCTCAAGCCGCACCGCGGCCCGCGAAGCCCAGTCCGACCGGAAGCGGACCATGAGCGCGGCGGCGCACCGCTCCGCCCGCACCCGCACCGCCGGTTCCGGGTCGTCGCAGCCGAGGGCGGAGACCCGTCGGGCGATCTCCCCCCACCCGTCCCGTGGCCCCTCCGGCGCCACCCGCTCCGCCAGCCAAAGACCCGCGATGCGGTGCATCGGCCGATCATCGGCGAGCATCGCCCCGAGCCCGGCGATGTCCGCCGCACCGGCGCCGCCCGCGGCTGTTCCTATCAGAAATCCGCCGCGCAAAGCCCCGGCGCGGACGCGGTGATGCTCCCGCTCTGCCCGGAACTCCGCCGCGAGCGAGCCGATGCGCGACCTCGTCGCATCATCCGCCCCCGCCCAGCGGGCGCGTCGCACCAGCGCGTCGAGCGCATTCGCACGCACGCGAGCATCAGGCGCCCCCAGCAGGGCGAGCAGTGCATCGTGCGACGATGACGTCGACAAATGCCCCAGCGCCGCCGCGGCAGTCGCCGCGCGCCGGCCCTGGTGCCCGGACGCCTGAAGAACCGAGAGCAGTTCGATCTCGACCTCCGCGACGATGCCGAGGTCCACCGCAAGCCTCGCCGCGGCGACTGATGCCGCCTCGTCGCCCGAAGTCAGCCGCTTCCGCACCTCCGCCAGCAGACGCCCCCAGTCGCGACGCAGCAGGTCGCGTGCCGCCAGGCGGGAGCGTGCATCGCCCAGGAACAGGTCATCCCCGTCAATCCGCACCTCCCGACCCAACCGTCGCACGGGCGCATGCGGTGAACGGCGCAGTCCCCTCGCCACCGCGTCGAGCGTCGGCTCCGGCGTGCGGCCGATCCGCCGCCACGGCGCCGCAACGAGCACGGCGCTGCGAGCGCACCGAACATCGGCGTCGAAGCACAGGTCGAGCACGAACGAGAGCACCATCGGCCGACGCGCCGCCCCCGCCCGGACCATGCTGTAGCGGACCGATGCCGACCGATCTGTGAGCAGGGGCAAGACGAGCCGATCCAGTTCGGCCGGCCGGATGCCCGCCGCATCAAGAAGGGTGGGCGCCGCCGCCCGCTCCGCCTCGCGGCAGTCGGCGCCGGCGGCCGCCGCGGCGATCGGATCGAACACGGCCGCCCCCCCGCTCCTGCCCGCGAGCCGGCGAAGGCCCGCCGCGCGGCACGGGTGGGCGACCAGGTGGCCCAGCCCCAGCAACCCTCGCCACCTCTCGCTCGACTCCAGCCCACCCTCCCGCTGGATCCGAGCCAGGCACGCAGGCGTCAGCGCCGGGTAGCGCATCAGACGCCAGGCGTCGGCAACGCTCACCGTCCGCGGCGAACGGCGGATCATCTGCCTCGCCGCCCCGTGGATGGGATGCGACTCGTCCTCGGCAATGGCCCGCAGCGGCCCCCCAGGCGCCGGCATCGCCGGCCTGGCGAGCAGCCGCAGGAGGGCGATCACCGCCGCGACCGAACGCGTCCTCTCGTACTCATCGGCCGCCCGCGCCACCGCGGCCTCCGCCGGACCGCCCCACCCCCTCGTCCCCTCCTCCGCCGCACGGCCTGCCAGGTCGATCAGAGCCGCCCCCGCCGCCGCACGGACCCCCTCATCCTCATCTCGGAGCAGCGGCGCGAGCCGGTCGGCGACGGCGAGATCGGGCACGTCCGCCGCGAGCCCCGCGAGCGATGCCCTGAATGGGGGATACCGGTGCTCCGCCAGGAGTGCGGCGATCTCACCCCACCACCCATTCGACATGCCCTTCAGCCGCTCTCGCGCCGAGGCCGACAGCCGGGTCCAGCACCCGGCGAGCGCGACCAGAGCGGGGATGTCCAACCGTTGGGAGGTCAGGTCGAGCAGTTCGTCGGCAAGGACGTCGAACTCCTCGTCCCCCGCCACCGGCAGGGCCGCGGCAATGGCCCCGACCCGCGCGCGCGGCGTCACCCCCCTGAGGGACCGCACCTGACTCCGTGGCGACCAGCGCAGCATGACGCCCCACTCCGCACGACTCTGCGTTCCGAACGGCTCCCACATCGAAATCGGCGCAACCGACAGGAATCTGCCGGGAACCACGACTTCTGGGGTCGGCGAATAAGGGATATCGAACAGGTTGTTGCGGAATCTTGGAAGAAGGGGATTGAGGGGAACTAAGCGATCGCTAATATGGCCGCGGGCCGTCACGGAGGTCGGCCTGTTCGGATCCCAGAAGGATCCCGGTCACGAATTTGCCCTCAATCGCACGGAAACGACCTCAACCGCTTGGAGCGGACAGCGTAAGGACAGGGCGATGAACCTCCCCGTGAAGCCGATCAGCCTTCAGACCTGCCAACTCATCCTCTACCGCCGCGCTCTGCACCCCGAACTCTTCAGTCTGAAAGGGCGACGTTCGGTTCGTCACGGGCTGTACGAGCTTGAGGCGTGGGTCATGCCCGCGGCCCACATGCTCCGCTTCACCCATCAGGGCTTCACGGCCTGCGAACTGGTCACGTTCCAGGAGGACGGCCTCCCGACCGAAGGGGCGGTCACGACCTTCCCCTGCGCCGGCGAGCACGAGTACGAGCACCGCTTCGAACTCGAGCGAGTCAACTACATGTCCACCGTCCAGACCGAGACGCTCAGCGAGAACCTCTACAACGCCACCTACCAGGAGATGCTCGAGTTCGGCGCCGAGACCAACGCCCTGATCCACAAGTGGTCGGACCCCGACGGCGGCCGGTGCATGTCGATGGTGGACATCCAGCGCTACAGCAAGGAGATCCACGCCCAGACGTACCACCTGGTCGCCCAGGGCGGCTTCGTCCTCCGGACGCAGACGATCTTCGAGCACCGCTGACCCCCATCCGTGGCAAGGGCTTCCAGCCCGTGCCCTCCTCCTCTCCCCGTCCCCCCCGCCTCTTCCTCACCCCGGTCTCCCCACGGACCGATACCCCGGTTGATCCGGCCCCCTCGGCCGGTATCGTTCTCCCCATGATGCTCTTCGCACCATACACCGCGATTCGAATTAGCCGGCCCCGCTGAGGGGCCTGGCTGCGATGCGCTCCGCGGGGGGTTGGGTGATCCACAGCACAGCGCACGAGCGAGCCGGCCGCGGCGGGGCCCTTCCCTGAGCCGTCGTTCTCCCTTGCCATACCATCCGCGTCCCTCCCGGATCCTCCGGGCGGGAACATGTGCGAGCCACCGGCCCCGCCCCGGTCGCCCCTCCTTGAGACACCCCATGAGCACCCCGACCTCCCCCGAGCACGCCCCTCAGTCTTCCAGCCCCAAGGCCGCCGACGCCAAGGGGTACAAGGCCACGCTCAACCTCCCCAAGACCTCCTTCCCCATGAAGGCCAACCTCGTGCAGAACGAGCCCGCCAGCCTGAAGCGCTGGTCGGCGATGAACCTGTACGAGAAGATCCGCGAGGCCCGCCGCGGCAGCCCGGCCTTCAACTTCCACGACGGCCCCCCGTACGCCAACGGCTCGATCCACCTCGGGCACCTGATGAACAAGTGCCTCAAGGACTTCGTCGTCCGCTCCAGGACCATGGCCGGGATGGACACCCCGTACGTCCCCGGCTGGGACTGCCACGGCCTGCCCATCGAGCACAAGGTCATGATGGAGCTCGTCGAGAGCGGGAAGATCGACAAGCTCCGCACGCTCGAGGAGGGACAGCAGCGCATGGCGGTGCGGCGCGAGTGCCGGGCGTCGGCCGAGAAGTTCGTCAAGCTGCAATCGACGCAGATGCAGCGTCTGCTCACCCTCGCCGACTACGCCCACCCGTACCTGACCATGAGCCCGGAGTACGAGGGGGCGACGCTGGAGGTCCTCGCCGGGCTGCTCGAACAGGGCCTGGTGTACCGCGCCCTCAAGCCGGTGCACTGGTCCATCGCCAACCAGACCGCCCTCGCCGAAGCGGAGCTGGAGTACGAGGAGCGCGAGGACATCTCCGTCTACGTGGACTTCGAGGCCCTCGACGCCGACGCCGTCTACGACGCCTTCGGCCTCCCCCCGCACGCTGAGGGCGAGGATGACGACGAGGCCGCCGAGGGCGAAGGCAAGGCGCGGGTCGTGCCCGGCCGCCGCCCCAACCAGCGCCCCAGCTTCATGATCTGGACCACGACGCCGTGGACGCTCCCCGCCAACGTCGCCGTGGCGGTCAACCCGAAGAACCTGTACGCGCTGGTCTACGTGGACGGCAACGTCACCGTCATGGCGGCGGACCTCGTCGAGAAGGTCACGAAGCAGGCCAAGGCGGAGGAGGTGATCGTCCTCGCCACGGCGACGGGCGACCGGCTCATCGGCCTGCGCTACCGCCACCCGTTCGTCACCACCCCGCCCCCGTGCGGACTCGGCCGCCAGTGCGACGAGGCCAAGCTCTGGTCCATCGTCCCAGCCGACTACGTGACCCTCGAGGACGGCACCGGCCTGGTCCACACCGCGCCGGGGCACGGCGAGGAGGACTACCAGACCGGCCTCCGGGAGGGGCTGCCGATCTACAACCCCGTCCGGGGCGACGGCACCTACGACGACACCGCCCCCGAGTGGCTCCGCGGCGTCATCGTCTGGGACGCCAACAGGAAGGTCACCGAGTGGCTCCGCGCCTCCGGCCACCTCTTCCACGACCACATCTTCACCCACTCCTACCCCCACGACTGGCGCTCCAAGACCCCGACGATCTTCCGCTGCACCGAGCAATGGTTCGTCTCCGTGGACGGCGGCCACGGCGCCAAGGTCAACCTCCGGCAGATGGCCCTCGCCGCCACCTCGCCCGGGTCGGCGGAGAGCGTGAAGTTCGTCCCCGAGTGGGGCCGCAACCGCATGCGCGGCATGCTCGAGTCGCGCCCCGACTGGTGCATCTCCCGGCAGCGCTCCTGGGGCCTCTCCATCCCCGCCTTCTTCACCCCCGATGGGGCGTGCCTGATGACCCCCGCCAGCGTCCGCGCCGTCGCGAAGGTCTTCCGCGAGAAGGGCTCCGACGCCTGGTTCACCGACTCTCCCGCCGAACTCCTCAAGCACTACGACCCCGCGAGCGACCCGGACGCCGCGCCCCTGCGCTCCGCGCTCACGCCCGAGGGGATCGCCAGACTCACGAAGGGGCAGGACATCCTCGACGTCTGGTTCGAGTCCGGCTCCTCCTGGAACGCCGTCCTCCGCGAGCGGAACCTCGGCTACCCCGCCGAACTCTACCTTGAGGGCTCCGACCAGCACCGCGGCTGGTTCCAACTCTCCCTCCTGCCCGCCCTGGGCGTCACCGGCCGTCCGCCGTTCAAGGCCCTCCTCACCCACGGCTTCATGGTGGACAAGGACGGCAGGAAGATGTCCAAGAGCCTCGGCAACACCCTCGAGGTCGAGGACCTGCTCAAGGACTACGGCGCCGACGTCTGCCGCTGGTGGGTCGCCTCTCTCAGCTACGAGAACGACGTGAAGGTGGACCGATCCTTCTTCGACGTCGCCGGCGAGGGCTACCGCAAGGTCCGCAACACGCTGCGCTTCATGCTCAGCAACCTGTACGACTACGACCCCTCCTCGCCCGCTCCCGCCCCCGCCCCGACTTCCCTCGACGCCTGGGTCCTCGGCGAGTACGACCGCCTCGCCCGCGAGGTCATCGCCGCGTACCACGCCTACGACTTCCGCGAGGCCCACGCCCGCCTCTACGACTTCTGCAACCACACCCTCTCGGCGATCTACCTCGCCGCGACCAAGGACCGGCTCTACTGCGACAAGCCCGACTCCGCACGCCGCCGCCGCACCCAGGCGACGCTCTGGTCGCTCACCGACGGCCTGTGCCGCCTCCTCGCCCCGCTCCTCCCGCACACGGCGGACGAGGCGTACCGCGCCCTGCTCAAGGTCGATCCCGCGGACACCGAGACGTGCGTCCACCTCCAGACCTTCATCGAGTCCTTCGGCGCAGCGACCGATGAGGCCTGGCCGAAGGTCCTCCAGGTCCGCGAGGCCGCGATGCGGGCTCTGGAACGGGCCAAGACCGACCTCGGCGTCGAGAACCCCCTCGACGCCGGCGTCATCCTGCCAGACCCCGACGGCGCCCTCGCCCGCTTCGACCCGGCCGACCTCGCCGATCTCCTCGGCGTCAGCCGCGCGGCGACCGACCCCAACGCCAAGGACGTCATCGTCCAGGACCTCCGCGACCAGCCCAGGTGCGAGCGTTCCTGGAAGCGCGACGCCACCGTCAAGCAGCGCAGCGACGGCGGCTGGCTCACGGACCGGGACGCCGAGGCGGTCGGCGTCCGGTAACACGCACCGCGTTTCGCCCCTCCAACACCCGCCCGCGCGGAGCGGGCGGGTGTTCTCCATTGGCAACGCCCCGCCTGTCGCATCCCTGCAACATCCCCTTCAGTCCCGCTCGCCAGCGGTCGATCCCACGCAACATGACCCCCCCACCGCCGGACGACCGCCCTCCTGCGCCCGTGCTGCGCCGGCAGAACGCCCCTGCCGACGCCCCACCTGACGGCGTGGACGCCCCCTTCGCCGCCGCGAGGCTCTCGGCGCTCGTGCATGAACTCGCCAATCTCCTCGACGGCTCCATGCGCTGCCTCAGCCTCGCCCAGCGCTCCCTCGGCGCGCCGGCCGACCCGGCCGCCGCCGCGGCGATCTCCCCAGACCTCGTCCGCCGCCTCGACACCGTGCACGCCGCGCTCGCGCAGATGGCCGAACTTGTCCGCTCCGCCATGGTGGGCGTCGGACCCGACGCCCGCCTCGGCCGCCGCCCCGGCCTCGTGGACGCGTGGTCCCTCGAAGACGCCCTCCGGCACGCGGCCGAGGTCATGACTCCCATCGCGCACGACGCCGGGATCACGATCTCCCTCGACATCGACCCCGGCGCGGGCTCCACCCGCTGCGGGGCGATCTACCCCCCCATCGCCGCGGCGATCCGAAACGCGATCGAATCCATCCAGCGCACCGGTCGCGGCCGCGGCCACATCTCCATCACCGCCCGCACCGCCCCCGCCGAGGGCGAGCGTCCGACGCCGACGATCATCATCGAGATCGCCGACGACGGCGCAGGCCCACCGCCGCTCCCGGCCGGGCAGGAAGACCGCGTCTTCGAACTCGGGTTCACGACCAAGACTTCCCGCGGGCCGCGCCGCCGCGCCACCGACCCGGCCGCGGGGATCGGCCTGGCGATGGTCCGCGACGCCGTCACCTCCCTCGGCGGAAGCGTGCGGCTGCTGGCCCGCCCCGAAGGGGGCGCGGTGCTCCGCATCGCCTATCCGATGAAGGCCTGCTGCACGACGACGAAACCGGGAGGGACCGAGCCTTGCTGAGCGAGCAACCCGCCCCGGCGGAATCGCAGCGCCTCCGCGTGCTGGTCGTCGATGACGACCCGATCGCCGCGGAGAGCCTCGCCGAGTTCCTGCATGCTGAGGGGCACATCGCCGCCACCGCCTTCAACGCCGAGGAGGCCCTCGCGGCCCTGGCCCAGACCGGCGGCTCGGAACGCGGCGGGCCGTTCAACATCGTCATCAGCGACGTCTCCATGCCCGGCATGGGCGGGATCGAACTCCTCCGCCGCATCGGCAAGGAGCACCCCGGCGTCGTGGTCATCATGCTCACCGGCTACGGGACGATCGAGTCCGCCGTCGAGGCGCTGCGACTGGGCGCGGTGGACTACCTCACCAAGCCGGTGGTGGACAGCGAACTGCGCCTCGCGATGGAGCGGGCGATCCGCCAGCACGCCCTCGTCGCCGAGAACGCCGCCCTCCGCGGCCAGCTCGACGACCGGTACGGGCTCGACGCCATCGTCGGGTCCGATCACCGCATGCTCCGGATCTACGACCTCATCGAGGCGGTCGCCCCGAGCAAGACGACCGTGCTGATGACCGGCGAGAGCGGTACGGGCAAGAGCCTCATCGCCCACGCCATCCACCGCCGTTCGCCGCGGAAGGACCGCCCCTTCGTCGAGATCGCCTGCGGCTCCATCCCCGAGACGCTCCTGGAGAGCGAACTCTTCGGCCACGTCAAGGGCGCCTTCACCGGAGCGTACGTAGACAAGGTCGGCAAGTTCCTCGCCGCCGACGGGGGCACGATCTTCCTCGACGAGATCAACTCCGCCTCGCCGGCGATGCAGCTCAAACTCCTGCGCGTCCTGCAGGAACGGCGGTTCGAGCCGGTCGGCTCCACCCGCACCATCGACGTGGACGTCCGCGTCGTCCTCGCCAGCAACCAGCCGCTGGAGCGCCTCGTCGCCGAGGGGCAGTTCCGCCAGGACCTCTACTACCGCATCAACGTCGTCAAGATCGAGCTGCCGCCGCTGCGCGAACGCACCGGCGACATCCCGCTTCTGGCCGAACACTTCCTCCGCAAGCACGGCGCCGAACTCGGCAAGCAGTTCGCCGGCTTCACCCCCGGCGCGATGGACGCGCTGCGCCGCTACTCCTACCCCGGCAACATCCGCGAACTCGCCAACATCATCGAGCGTGCGGCGGTCCTCTGCCGCGGCCAGACGATCACCGAGGCCGACCTCCCCCCCCACCTCCTCGACGGCAGCGCTCCCGGCCCCCTGGCCTCCATCGGCCCCGCCGCCGGCGCTGCGCCCGATGACGATGATGAGGCCTGGGTCCCCCAACCCCTCGAAGTGGCCCTTCGCGAGCCCGAGCGCCGCATCATCCTCCGCGCCCTGAAGGCCAACAACTGGAACCGGCAGAAGACCGCCGAGCAGCTCGGCATCAACCGCACCACGCTCTACAAGAAGATCAAGCAGCTCGGCATCGAGCCCACCGGCGGGAGCATGGCGGGCTAACTGTGGCACGGGCTTCCAGCCCCGTGTCTCGCGCTCTCCGTTCTCTCCTTCCCTCGTCCGCACGCCCCGCATCCAGCCCCTGCTCCCCCCTGAACCCGGACCGTCCGCTCGCGCCGCGGCCGGGCTTGCCCGCCGTCAAAGATCGGCTTATGTTTGGTCGATGTCCTCCGCGAACGAGTACAGGGACGTCCCTCACTCCGGCCCCATCCGCGGGCGCGGCGCCGGCCTCAACCCCGGCAATCGCTTCGAGAACATCCGCCTCCACGTCCTGGGTGATTACCTCGACGAGGTCATCTCCGAGAACCCCGACGGCACCCGCGTCGCCACCCGCATCTACCGCGACGCCTCGCGCACCATCATCAACAAGGTTGCCGACAGCCCTGACATCCCCTTCAACTGGACGATCAACCCCTACCGCGGCTGCGAGCACGGCTGCATCTACTGCTACGCCCGCCCGGGGCACGAGTACCTCGGCCTCTCCTGCGGCGTGGACTTCGAGACCAAGGTCTTCGCGAAACTCGACGCCCCCGACCTGCTCCGCAAGGAACTGAGCAGGCCGAACTGGACGGGCGAGTCCATCGTCATGTCCGGCGTCACCGACCCGTACCAGCCCGTCGAAGCCAGGCTCCGCCTCACCCGCCGGATCCTGGAGGTCATGCACGAGTTCGGCCAGCCGGTGGGCCTCATCACGAAGAACCACCTCATCACCCGCGACATCGACCTGCTGGCCGACATGGCCAGGCACAACGCCGCGTCGGCCGCGATCAGCATCACGTCGCTGGACAACAGGCTCGCCGCGAAGATGGAGCCCCGCGCCAGCAGCCCCCGCGCCCGCCTCGCCGCCATCCGCGAACTTTCTCAGGCCGGCGTCCCCGTCGCCGTCATGACCGCCCCGATCATCCCCGGTCTGAACGACCACGAGATCCCCGCGATCCTCAAGGCCGCGGCCGAGGCCGGGGCCACCAGCGCCGGGTACGTCCTCCTCCGCCTGCCGCACCAGATCAAGGACCTCTTCCTCGACTGGCTCGCCCGCCACTTCCCCGATCGCGCCGGCCGCGTCGAGTCCGCCATCCGCGCCGCCCGCGGCGGCGCGCTCTACGACGCCCGGTTCTACGCGCGCCAGCGCGGCGCGGGCCCGCTGGCCGAGCAGATCGCGGCCGCCTTCCGGCTCTTCGCCCGGCGCTACAGCCTCGACGCCCCGCACTCGGGCAAGTCGAACCGGTGGTTCCTCCAGAAACGGGCCGAGCGTGCCCGCGCTGCGTCTGGGCCGACGCTCTTTGATCTGTAACCGCGGCCCATCAGCCGCGCCCGTGCAGCATCCTCTTCAGCAGCGGCGTCAGCAGCAGGATCAGGAGCCCCGCGCCGCAGGAGGAGATCACGAAAACCAGGAAGAAGTCCGCCCGACCGCCGAGGATCGGCGGGAAGAGCTTGCCCTGCTCGATCTGCTCCACGTAGCTGGCGATGTACCCGCCGCCGAGGTTCGCGATGAAGCTGGAGATGAACCACACGCCCATCAGCAGCGAGACGAACCGCACCGGCGCCGCCTTGGTGACGAACGACAGCCCCGTCGGCGAGAGGCACAGCTCGCCCAGGGTGTGCAGCGTGTACGTGGCGAAGAGCCAGAACATGCTCACGCGGACGATCTCCCCCGCCTCGCCGCTCTCGCTCAGTTTGGCCCCGATCACCATGAAGACGTAGCCGCCGCCCAGGAGCAGCAGCCCCAGCCCGATCTTCACCGGCTGGCTCGGGTTCAGGTTCCGCCGCCCCAGCGCCGACCACAGGAACGCGAACGCCGGCGCCATCGTGATGATCACGAACGGGTTGACCGACTGGAACCACGAGGCGGGCATGTCCCACCCGAAGATCACCCGGTTGGTCCGCTCGAAGGCGAAGACGTTCAGCGTGGACCCCGCCTGCTCGAACGCCAGCCAGAAGAACGCGTTGAAGAGCATGAAGATGAAGATGCAGGCGACCGGCCCCTTGTCCCCCGGCTTCTGGATCGCCACGAACCATCCGACGACCCCCACGACCAGCGCCGTCACGCCCAGCGGCACCGCCACCTGAGCGGTCTGGTTGGCGAGCACGCCGGACACCCAGCCCCCCAGCCGGCCGAAGAACCCGACGTGGAAGAGCCACGCCACGCCGGCCGAGAGCACCAGCGAAGCGACCAGCAACGCCGGCAGGATGTTCGGCGCGTTCGCCGGCGGCTCGCCGATCCCCTTGAGGAACTTCGGCCGTCCGACGAGGTACACGGCCATCCCGGCGAGCATGCCCACCGCCGCGGCGCCGAAGCCCCAGTGCCACCCCACCTTCTCGCCGAGGGTGCCGCAGACGAACGTGCAGATGAACGCCCCCAGGTTGATCCCCATGTAGAAGATCGTGAACCCGCCGTCCCGGCGCGGATCCCCCTCCGGATAGAGCTGCCCCACCATCACCGACACGCACGGCTTGAAGTACCCCGTCCCGATGATGATCAGCGCCAGGCCGCCGATGAACGTGCTCATCCCCAGGGCCGAGTGCTCCAGCGCCCCCAGCCCGCTGATCGCCAGCACGACGTGCCCGAGCGCGATCACCGATCCCCCCAGCAGCATCGATCGGTGCGTCCCCAGGAACTTGTCCGCCAGCAACCCGCCGACGACCGGCAGCAGGTACGCCAGGCCCGTGTACCAGCCGTAGAGCCGGTACGCATCCCCCTCCGCCCATCCGCGCCCCGGGTTGAACCCCGGCTCGCGGCCCTCCATCCCCGCCGTGCTTGTCACGAGGTAGAGCACCAGCAGCGCCCGCATCCCGTAGTACGAGAACCGCTCCCACATCTCCACGATGAACAGCAGGAACAGCCCCGGGGGCTGCCCCTTGGCCGGCAGGGGCTGCCCGTTCGTGGCTCCGATCGCCCCTCCCGGGCTCGCATCACTGGCGGACGGGAGGGTGTCGCTTACTGGATTCGGTGTGTTGCTCATGGTGATCTCGGGGAGGCCGCGGGCCGCGGCCGCGGTCACGATACACCAGATGCCACCCCGACCGCCACCGGGTGGCCGCGAATGCCACCACGCCACGGCCCGGCCGCACGCCCCGGGGTGGTATTCTGCAACCCCCTCGCCACGAACGCCCCGGCTGGAGCCCCCTGATGTCCGATCAGCAGCACGAGCACGCCGCCTCCCCCTCCAAGCGCCGATTCGGCCCCCTCGATCTCATCGAGTGGATCGGCAACAAACTCCCCGAGCCCACGACCCTTTTCGTTCTGGGTGCGGCGCTGGTGATGGTCCTGTCCCAGGTCGGCGTCTGGCAGGGATGGGAAGTCCAGCCCAAGAGGCTCGTCCCTGCGACCGAAGTCGTTCTTGACGCCGCTGGCCAACCCGTCATTGACCCGGTGACCGGCCAGCCGCAACGACAGCCCGTCATCGGCCCCGATGGCAAGCCCATCCTCGAACTGGTCGCTACCAACGCCCCTCCCATCCGCGCCCGCAGTCTCCTCACCGGCGACGGCCTCTACTGGGCCATCTCCTCCCTGGTGGACAACTTCGTGCGCTTCCCGCCGCTGGGCATCGTCCTGGTCGGCATGCTCGGCATCGGCCTTGCCGAGCGCGTCGGGTTCATCGGCGCCGCCCTCAAGGCCTTCATGCTCGTCGTCCCTCCGCGGCTGCTGACGCCGACGATGGTCTTCCTGGGGATCATGTCCAGCCTCGGCACCGACGCGGGGTACGTCGTCCTCCCGCCGGTCGCCGCGGTCTTGTACAAGGCCGCCGGGCGCAGCCCCCTGGCGGGCATCGCGGCGGTCTTCGCCGGCGTGGCCGCGGGGTTCAACGCCAACCTCCTCATCACCAGCCTCGATCCCCTGCTGGCCGGCTTCACCGGCCCCGCGGCCCAGACGATCGACCCCGCATACCAGGTCAACCCCGCCTGCAACTGGTGGTTCATGATCGCCTCGACCGTTCTGATCACCCTGACCGGCTGGGGGGTCACGTCCTTCATCGTCGAGCGGCGGCTGCGCGGCAAGAGCCCCGAGGAGGGCGGGCCGGTGCAGGTCTCCGCGGAGGAGGTGGCCGCGCAGAAACTCACCCGCGCCGAGATCCGCGGCCTGGCCTGGGGCTCTGCGGCGGTCGTCGCCGTCACGGCGGTCTTCGTCGCCTTCGTCGTCGTTCCGGGCGCGCCGATGGACGACTACCTCCGCGGCCCCAGCGGCGCAGCCGTCACCCGGGCCGACGTCGAGGCCGTCATCGCCGGCAACCCGGCCGGCGACTCCCGAATCGCCGACCTCGCCGCGGGGCCGCTGGCCGGGCGCGACCTCGAGGCCCTGGCCGCCTCCGTCCGCAAGCCCGGCGACGCCATCCGCGACCCCGCCAAGCGGCTCCCCGACAGCGTCCGCGGCCCCGGCCTGGGGGACCACTTCGACCGCTGGGTCGAATCGATCGTCCCCATGCTCTTCCTGGTCTTCATCGTCCCCGGGATCGCCTACGGGCTGGTGACCGGCGCGGTCCGCTCCGGCCGGGACGCCACGAAGATCATGGTGGACACCATGGCCTACATGGCCCCGGTGATCGTGCTCGCCTTCTTCGCGGCCCAGTTCATCGAGTACTTCAAGTTCTCCAACCTCGACAAGATGCTCGCCTACACCGGCGGTCAGTGGCTCGCCGGGTCGAAGATGGGCCCGTTCATGCTCATCGTCTCCTTCATCGCGCTCACGGCGGTCTTCAACCTCTTCATCGGGAGCATGTCCGCCAAGTACGCGATGTTCGCCCCCATCTTCGTCCCCATGCTGATGCTCGCCGGCATCGCCCCGGAACTCACGCAGGCGGCGTACCGCATCGGCGACTCGGTCTCCAACGTCATCACGCCGCTGAACGCGTACCTGGTCATCATCCTGGTGGTGATGCAGAAGTACGCCCCCAGGGCCGGCATGGGAACGCTGATCTCGATGATGATGCCCTACACGATCATCTTCGGGATCGTCTGGACGATCATGCTGCTGGCGTGGATGCAGCTCGGCCTGCCGCTGGGGATCGACGGGCCGCTGTACTACACGGGGGCAACGCACTAGCCGGACAGCCGGGCGCCCCGGCCCCATGCCCGCCCCGGACGACGCCGACCGCTCCCACGGAGCGGCCGGCTCGCCAAGCCGGTCGCCAGGCCGCGGGAGACCGCCGGCCAGCGGGGGAGTCTCCCCTAAACGCAAGCCGCCCCGGGGGACCGGGGCGGCGTTCGGGGGTCTCAAAGTGCGGCTGAGAGGATTTGAACCTCCACGGGTGTTACCCCACTAGAACCTGAATCTAGCGCGTCTGCCAGTTCCGCCACAGCCGCAAGCAGTGGGCCGAAAGGATATGCCGGGAGCTTGGAACGGGCAATAGCGATCGGGAACGCTCATGTGGCGGTGTAGAGGTGAGCAGGTGTGGAGGGGCCGAAGGGTCAGTCCGGCTCGGCCGGACTCCGGACAGTCCTGGCGGCCTTCGGAGACATTGGAAAGACCCAGGCGTCGGCATGGGTGATCATTCCGACCTCGGTTCTCAGGACCTCTTCGTACGCTTGGTAGATCGGCGTCGCTTCGTCCAGGGAAAGGTGCCCGCAGGCGACTGCATAGCGAATCCAGTCCTGCGTCTCCGCAGCCTTAGCCTCCGCATCGTTCATGCTTACTAACAAATACTGACTCGTGCCGGCATTTACGCCATGCCTCGGCGATGTTCGCCGTGACCGAACGGGATAAGCGACGAATCGGATCGGTGAGCGAGTACACCTCCTGGGGGGAAAGCCCTTGGACAACTCGAAGAGCTTCATCGACGCATCGAATGCCCTCTGCCAAACAGAAAGATCCCGGTGCGACCGGATCAACTTCTGATCGGTCTCACCGGGATCTCGAGGTGGGTGGCTGCTGCTCACCTGCTCATCTCCACACCTCTACTTCGTACACCTATTCGGCGTCCGGATCCGTTCCCTCCTCGTCCTCCCCGCCGGGGGCGATGGCGGGCATCGGGTGGGTGGCCTTGACGGCGAGGGTGCGCTGGCGGATCTCCTTGAAGAGGTCCTCGTTCTCCTTGAGGAACTTCTTGGCGTTCTCCCGCCCCTGGCCGAGGCGGACGTCGCCGTAGGTGTACCACGCGCCGCTCTTCTCGACCACGTTCGCGTCCACCGCGAGGTCGAGCAGGTCGCCCGCGGCGGAGATCCCCTCGTCGAACATGATATCGAACTCCGCCTCGCGGAAGGGCGGGGCGACCTTGTTCTTGACCACGCGGCAGCGGACGTGGTTCCCCACCGCCGTCTCCCCATCCTTGAGGGTGCTGGTGCGGCGGATGTCGATGCGGACCGAGGCGTAGAACTTCAGCGCCCGGCCGCCCGTGGTCGTCTCCGGCGAGCCGAACATCACGCCGATCTTCTCGCGGATCTGGTTGATGAAGATCACCGTGCAGTTGCTGCGGGCGATGACGCCGGTGAGTTTGCGCATCGCCTGGCTCATCAGGCGGGCCTGGAGCCCCACCTGCGCCTCGCCCATCTCCCCCTCGATCTCGGCCCGCGGGATCAGGGCCGCGACGGAGTCCACGACGATCACGTCCACCGCGTTGGAGCGGACGAGCAGTTCGCAGATCTCCAGGGCCTGCTCCCCGGTGTCGGGCTGGGAGACGAGCAGGTCATCGATGTTGACGCCGATGCGCCGGGCCCAGGAGGGGTCCAGGGCGTGCTCGGCGTCGATGAACGCGGCGACGCCGCCGTCCTTCTGCGCGTTGGCCGCCACGGTCAGCGCCAGGGTGGTCTTACCGGAGGACTCGGGGCCGAAGATCTCGACGATGCGTCCGCGGGGAATGCCCTTGCCCCCCAGGGCCAGGTCGAGCGAGAGAGCGCCGGTGGAGATGCCGGGGATGTTGATGTACGCCTGCTCGTCCAGCTTCATGATCGAGCCCTTGCCGAAGGACTTCTCGATCTGCTGGACGGCCCGGCTGAGGGCCAGGGCCTTCTCTTTGGACTCGGGGGTCGCCGCGGCCTTGCCACCGGGGCCGGCCCTGCCGTTGCTCTTGGCCTCGACCTGAACCGGCGCGGGGGGGGCGGAACGTGCCATAACTGTCGTCCTTTTTCTCTGCCGTGCGTGGCCGTCGGGCCCATCCAGCCGGATGGGGATTGGTGACGGGCGTCACGGGACCCAAGCGCGGATTTGCCGCGACCCTCCAATGGTCAGCGACGGCAAGCCGGGGGCGGCGCTGGTCGCGAGCCCGGCCGGCGGAGTTTATCAGAGACCGAACAATTCGTCAACGTCTGGAATCCGTCCGATGTGGAAAAACCCACAACAGCTTGTAGAACAACAACTTATGATCCACCAGAACCTGAGACGGCCTCCGTGGCGCCCGGCAGAGGACCGATCCGGCCGCTCACCATGGTGACCGACCGATGGCATGGCTCCAGCCCCCTTCCCGCGATCGCGGCGAGCGCGCACACCGTCGCGCCGACACTATTCCGCAGGCACACCGTCGACCAGTCCTCAACAACCTGGCGGGACCAGCCGCAGCCGCAGCCCACCGGCGCGGGCGGCGGGGAGACCGTGAGCACAAACGCGTAGATCGCAAACAGCGCCAAGAGCCCGGCGAGCAGGGTCAATGGACGCGACACGCGCCGCAGGTCGGCCGCATCGCGTGCAACGAGCGCTGCCACTCCAAACTCGATCGCGACAACCGCCCAGGCGGCAAGCTCCGCCCCCGCCGCGGGGACCACCCCGTGGGCGGTGATGATCCCGACAAACTCCTCCATGGCGAGCAGCTTCGTGCTCGCGAGAAAAGCAAGGCCGACCGCCGCGCCAACCACCAGAAGCCGCAGGGCGACTGAGGCCGCCCCACGCCATCCCCCGATGTGGATCAACCCCTTCGCCGCCACCATAGGAAGATCCCAAACCCGATCGCCAGCCCCCCCGTCAGGATGAGCGGCCCCGCCATAAAGGCGACGCCGTCCCGGACCACCGGACCGCCGATCGGAGCCGTGCCGGGGGCGCGCGATGCCGGATCGGGCCTTGTCATCTCCGCCTGGCTGGCGCTCTGGCCGGCACGGCTGCGGGCCCGCCGTTCGAGCTTGATCATTCGTTCCGTCATCTCGTCAACCACGTCCGGCGTCAATCGGGTCCGCGTTGCCGACAGACCAGGCTTGATGTGGGCTTCCAGCAGTTCCCACCGGCCGGGCGCGATCGTGCCGATCGGAACCCCCGGCGCGGCTTCGCCCAGATACCGGATCTCCTCCGATGACCCCGCGTCCAGGCGATCGGCTCGGATCAGGCGGCCATCGGGGCCGACGACGAGGCGGTACCGCCACGGGGGCCAGCCGAAGGCGTCACTGTCGGCGCCGACGAGCGCGGGATCGCCGTTGGGCGCCTCGAACACGATCTCTCTCGTGCCGTCGCTCGCCGCCGTCACCGAATGCACGGCCTCCGGGTGCTTCGTGATCTCCCGGAGCCAGATGAAGGGCATCACCCGGCGCTCAAGAAACAGGCTCCGATCCGGCCTGCCGAGAAACTTCGCCCCCTGCTCGCCCTCCGGCCAATACATCGTCCCATCAGAGAGCCTTGCTCGCGTCACACCGAACCGGCGCTCGTACCACGCCCCCGTTCCGAGGTCATAGCCGTACGCTTCATACGCGCCATCGTCCGGATTCCAGAGGACGCACTCGATGAACCCCGATTCCGGCAACAGGACCCGGAGTGCAGACAGTTCCGACGGAGGCTCGGCGTCCGCACGCCTCGCCGCAGAAGCAAGGAAGCCCAGGCTCAGGATGGCTATGCACGCGAGTTGCAACGGCTTGATCGGCGATGCCGGCTTCTGGCAATACATCGGGTTTCCAACTCTTGCGGCCCGCACTTGAGAGGATTCGCCGGGTTATGCACCCAGGTCGCGTGTCCGGAGCGTCTCCAATCCGACACGCGTCAACACACGGCTCCGACCTTCTTTCGAATGCTCCCGAACGGGCCAGTTCTATCGATCTCGCCCGCGGCAGCCGAACCATGTCGTGAAGACAGGCACCCCGACCCCATTCTCGTCGATCTCCGGCATGCCTTTCGTCAGCAGGTCGCGCCAGTAGAACGATCCCACACTTCCATCGCAGAACGCCACAGGACCAGGTGGGGATCCATCGATGCAGCACCACGGCGATTGGATCTTGCCGTCTCTTGTGACACCTACTTTGAGTGCCCCTCTCGATGACGGAAAGAGCACTTCCGCGGTACGCACTGGCCGCACAACCCATGTTTCACTGGGTTCTGTGCAGCCTGGGCGCATCAACAGCGGATCGAACAATGGGCAAACTGACAGTGATATATTGGACCTTCCACCTGTCAATCGGCCCGCATCCGGATCGATATCACGGATGCCCGAGATATACCCACCGGACTGAAGCGGCCTGTAGAACATGTAGGCCGCGAGCGTTGCGTGCCCATCTCCGGAGAACGGATACACACCCTCGAAGTCCTCGCAGTATTGATGCAAGACCACCGAAGCTTGCTGCATGGCCACGAGCGATCGAGTGGCAAGCGCCGCCCCACGTGTACCAGCGAGCGACGGCAGCAGCAGACCGACGAGCACCATCACCACGCCGATGACCACCAGGAGTTCAATCAGGCTGAACGCCCGAGGACTCCCGTGGCGATGCGGCCAACCCGGATCTCCGCACGGCCTCCACGTCATGATCACCACTTGTCGGACCAAGGACCAGCCGCCTAGTGCAGCGGCATTGTGAGCAGCATACACACGCCCCCAAACCTGTGCAACCCCTTTTTGGCAACAGTTCGCCCGCTTTATGAGATGACGGCACACTGGTGTGTGATGTTTCCACGCCCCCCGGATCAGGGCAGACCAGATGGTGAGATCGTGCTCAGTTCTGGCCCAGGGGCGTCCTCTATCCTCGTAAGCCCGCGTTGCGCGGCCGCGCTCGGAGGGCCATTCATGCGCGTTCACAGCCTCAACTGCGGGACGTTCTGCCCTCTCTCCCGCCGGCTCTTCAACGGCACCGGCTCCCTCTTCGAACGGGGCCGGCTGGTCTGCAACTGCCTGCTCCTCGAAACCGGCGACGGCCTGGCCCTGGTGGACACCGGCTTCGGGCTCGGCGACATCGACCGACCGCTCTCGCACATCGGACCGGTCTGGGGGGCGATCAACCGGCCGCACCTGACCCCTCGCCTGACCGCGCACCACCAGGTCGAGCAACTGGGCTACCGCCCCTCGGACGTGCGCCACATCATCCTGACGCACCTGGATTTCGATCACGCCGGCGGCCTGCCGGACTTTCCCCACGCGCGCGTGCACGTGCACGCCAACGAGCACGACTCCGTGCTCTACGACTGGTCGGTCCTGAAGCGGCGGCGCTACCTGCCGGCGAACTGGGCGCACAGGCCGCGGTGGAAGCTCTACCACGGAGATGGGGACCGGTGGATGGGCTTCGAGGGGGTGCAGGCGGTCGAGGGGCTGGGGATGGAGGTGCTGCTGGTCCCCCTCTTCGGGCACAGCGACGGGCACTGCGGCGTGGCGATCCGACTCCGCAACGTCTGGCTCCTGCACTGCGGAGATGCGTACTTCCACCACTGGGAGATCGCATCCGAGGGGGCCAGGACGCCCCTGGGGCTCGCGGCGTACGAGAACATCTACCAGGAGAACCGCTCGCTGCGTCTGCGGAACCTGGAGCGGCTGCGCGACCTCGTGAACGAGCGCCTCGACCAGGTCTGGATCATGAACTCGCACGACCCGGTGTACGCGGAGCGTGCCGAGTCGATGCTCCAGGTGCCCGTAGACGAGGAGCGGCGGGCCGTACGGATGTGAGAGACGGGCGAGCAGCCGGGACTATCCGATCAGCCCGTCCCGCCGCGCGAGCCGCCTGGCGAGGGACGTGCCGCTCTCGAGCGCACCTTCCATGTACCCGATGAACCGGTAGCAGGCGTGCTCGCCGGCGAAGTGCAGCCGGCCGGCGCCGGCTCGCAGGAGCGGGCCGCCCCTCGTCACCTCGCCGGGAGCGGGGAAGGCGTAGCCGGCCATCGTCCAACGGTCACCGGGCCAGTCCATGAAGCGGGCGTTGCGGATGGACGCCTTGAAGCCCGGGTAGATCGCCTCGATCGCCGCGGCGTAGGCCTCGTCCAGAGCCGGTCCGCTGCGGGCGCGGCACGCTTCCGCCGCGGGGCCGCCGGAGAAGCAGTGCAGCGAGGCCCCGCCAGCGCCGGGCTGGTTGTCCGTCCCCTCCCAGGTCATCGAGATCTCGCCGTCGGTCAGGCTGTCCGCGGCCAGTCCCCGCTCGAGCCAGAACCGCGAGCCGACCGCCGCCAGGTACTTGAGGTTGCACCCCATCTGCGGCGCGATCGCCGCGGACAGAGCGGGGCGGAACTCGATCCTGCCCCAGACGCTCGGCGGAACTGCGAGCACGACGTCGTCGCACTCGATCACTCGGCCGTCCCGGCACGTGACCCTCGCGCGATCGCCGTCCCGCTCGACCGCCACCACGGGGAGTCCGAGCAGGATCCTGGAGGCGCCGATCCCCTCGGCGAGCTTGAAGGCGAGTTGCTGGTTGCCCCCTTTGCAGCGGTAGACCTCGCTGTGCGTCCAGTACTTTTCGAGCCCGCCCCCTTTGATCTGCGCAAGGTTCCCCAGCAGGCTCTGCCGCGCGACGTCCTGGCCGTTGTCGGCGGTGAACTGGACCGTCAGGGCGCGACGGCAGAGGTCCGACGTCGCGGCCGCGTCGATCCACGACTTGGTCGTGCGGGCGTCGAGCGCGGCCGCTCCCTCCGTCTCCCATGGCTCGTCGGCGTTCACCGGCGCGGCCAGCTCGTTCAACCCGGCCAGCACGGCCTCCATCTCCTCGTACAACGCTTCGGATTCCGTCGCCGTCAGGCGCCGGCCATCGAGGACGATCGGGAACTCGACGCCTTCCGGCTCCGTGACGTCGAGGAACTCCAGACCGAACTTGTGCGCGTAGGCGACCCAGTTCGGGTGGTTGGAGCCGATCAGTTCGCCGCCCCCTTCGACGACCTTCCCGGGAACGAAGTTGGTGAAGCTCAGCACTCGCCCGCCCAGGCGGTCCCGGGCCTCGATCACCGTCACGTCGTACCCCGCGCTGCGCAGCTCGTACGCGCAGGCGAGACCAGCGAACCCCGCCCCGATGACGACGACCCGCTTGCCCGCCCCGCCCCTCACCGTCGCCGACGCACCGGGAACCCCGCTCAGGAGCAGCCCGGCGGAGGCGGCAAGAGTGGCGCGAAGGAACTCGCGGCGGGCGCGGGCGTCCACAGGCGGGCCGTGACGGGCCGCGAGCCTGGCGAAGAGCGAGCGTGACATGCGGAGAATCCCGGGACGGCGTCGAAAGGGCAGGACCCGCGACCACACAGGCCCGACTTGGCCCGGAGCATACCGGAGGACGGGCGTCCACGAAAGGCCGCAACGTCTCGCCCCCCCTCTTCACCGGGTACGCTTGCGACTCGACCCCGCGGGGGAGGAGGGGCGGCCGATCGCGGCCGCGACCGATTTCATACCATCTCTGCCATGTCCGATCACACCACCCAAGCCGCTCCATCCTCCCCCCCCACTTCCGCCGCTTCCGCCGGAACGGTCCCGCTGCGCGAACTGGTCGAACAGTACCGCCAGACGGAGCAGGTCCTGCGACTCGGCGGCGGGCCGAAGGCGATCGAGCGTCAGCACGCCAAGGGCCGGCTGACGGCGCGGGAGCGGGTCGAGCGCCTGCTGGACGACCCTCGCTCGTTCATGGAACTCGGGCTGTGGGCGGCGTACGGGATGTACGCCGAGTACGGGGGCGCGCCGGCCGCGGGGGTGGTGACGGGGATCGGGGCGGTGCAGGGGCGGCAGTGCATGATCATCGCCAACGACGCCACCGTGAAGGCGGGGGCGTTCTTCCCGATGACGTGCAAGAAGATCATCCGGGCGCAGACGATCGCGATGATGGCGCGGCTGCCGCTGATCTACCTGGTCGACAGCGCGGGCGTCTTCCTGCCGCTGCAGGAGGACGTCTTCCCGGACACGGACGACTTCGGGCGGATCTTCCGCAACAACGCGGTGATCAGCGCCGAGGGGATCCCGCAGATCGCGGCGATCATGGGGTACTGCGTCGCCGGGGGCGGGTACCTGCCGGTGCTGTGCGACACGCTGCTGATGACCGAGGGGAGCGGGCTGTACCTGGCCGGGCCGGCGCTGGTGAAGGCCGCGATCGGGCAGGAGGTCACGGACGAGGAGCTCGGCGGCGCGCAGATGCACGCGCAGATCAGCGGGACGATCGACTTCCGCGAGAAGGACGACGAGGCGTGCATCCGGCGGCTGCGGTCGCTGATGGAGAAGTACCCGCCACCTGCCAGTGGCGGGGGCCGCTCGGTCTTCTCGGCGGCGCAGGACCCGCAGCGCGTCTACGACGTCTTCACGGACCGGCCCGGCGCTCAGTACGACGTCCGCGAAATCATCGAGACGATCGTGGACGCCCGCGCCGTGCCCAACAGCGACGGCCACAGCAGCCTCGCCCCCGACTTCGACGAGTACAAGGCGGAGTACGGCCAGACGATCGTCTGCGGCTATGCGAACATCGGCGGCCGCGCGTGCGGCATCGTCGCCAACCAGAAGAAACTCGTGCAGCGCACGATGCCCGGCGGCAAGGCGGGGCCGACCAAGTCGGTCCAGATGCCCGGCGTGATCTACGACGACTCGGCGGACAAGGCCGCCCGGTTCATCATGGACTGCAACCAGCGGAAGATCCCCCTGGTCTTCCTGCACGACACCACCGGGTTCATGGTCGGGCGCGACAGCGAGCAGGGGGGGATCATCCGCGCCGGTGCGAAGATGGTCAACGCGATGAGCAACTGCGTCGTCCCCAAGATCGTGGTGATCCTCGGGGGCTCGTACGGGGCCGGCAACTACGCCATGTGCGGCCGGGCCTTCGACCAGTTCATCAGCTTCGCGTGGCCGAGCGCCAAGTGCGCCGTCATGGGGGCGAACCAGGCCACCGGGACGCTGGCGACGATCGAGGAGGCCGCCCGGAAGCGCCGCGGCGAGGTCATCGACGAGGAGACCCACAGGCAGATCCTCGCCGCCGTGCACGCCGGCTACACCGAGCAGGCCGACATCCGCCACGGCGCCGCCCGCGGCTGGGTGGACCGCCTCATCGAGCCGCACCGGACGCGCGAGGAGATCATCGCCGCGCTGCGGGCGGCGGAGGGGTGGGACTACTCGAGAGAGTTCAAGACGGGGGTGTTGCAGACATAAGGTCTGTCTGTATACTGATTGTTATGTGCGCACCGAACACGGCGTACGAACTGATCTCCGACATGCTGGTGTGGCTGCAACGCACCTACAACGAGCATGGCTTCCATACGGAACGGGATCTCGTCTGGACGTTTCAACGCCGCCTATCCGATCAGATACGCCGCTCCGGTTTGCACTTCTGTGTTCAATCCGATTTCCCGATGATCAAGGGGCCGCGCCGCGCGCAATGCGCGGATCTTGCCCTGCTCTCGATCGAACAGGCCGCCACAAGCGGGCGAACGGCGCAGGAGATCGTTTCGCACATAGCGCGACCGCTCCCGTTCGTCGCGGAGTTCAAGTACGAACCCGATCACACGCGTGCCACCGGCGCTCCGCCGGAGATCTGGCCAACCAAGCTCGACCCATCAAAGGTGTTCTGGAATGAACCCACGGGTTCGGTGCTCGTGGATGTGGATCGCTCCAGGAGATACGTACAGGCCGGGCTGGCCGAGTTGGCAGTCAGTGTCTTTATCGATGAGGGCGGACACTTCAGGAACAAGGCCGCTCCCGCGGGCGCAGCTTGGGAGGATTGGCCTGGCTGTGGACCGTCGGGGAGATGTGCTGCGCTGATCGCATGGTTCCGCGGGTCCGGCCAGTAACGCCCGCCCGGGACGCCGGACCTGAGGCGCTGCGAAGGTCCGGGTCGCGCGATGCACGACCCACGCCTGTGGTACGCTGCAACCCATGCCCACGCGATGGGACGACTGGGTGGCCGTGATCGTCTCAACCCACGGCACGTGGCTGCCGGGGGACCCGCGTGGGTTCCGCGACCACGACCACCGGATCCACTCGTCCGGCGACTCCAAGCGTCCGCCCCCGTCCGGCGAGCACGCCGGCCTGCATCGGTACGCCAGGCGGCACGCCGATCCGGAGGTCGTGATCCCGCCCGAGCTTCACCCGCCGGTCGCGGAGACCTTCGGCGAGAAACTGCTGGCCATCGGATGCCCTCCCCGGATTCTCGCCATCGGCAAGGTCCGTGGACACATCCTCTTCAGTGTCGGGGCGGCCGACGCCAAACTGATCATCGGTCGGGCCAAGCAGCTCGCCTCGCACCGGGTTCGCGACCGGCTCCCGGACGATCTGGGCGCAGAGTTGCCATGTGGTCCGGATCGAGGGGGAATCGCACTACCGGTGGGTTGCCCGGTACATCCAAGCCCACGAGCGGGAGGGGGCCGTGGTGTGGATCCACCCGGACCTTCGCGGGGCCTCAGGTCCGGCGTCCCGAGGGCCCACTCGGGATCGATCCGATGGGCCCGGAGCCGACATCCCGCGTGACGGATGGGGCCGGGAGACTGTACGCTCTGGCGCATGAGCCTCCTGCTGCTCTCCCTCCTGGTCATCGCCCTCCTGACCGCCGGGTATCTCCTCTACGGCTCGTTCATCGCCCGGCAGTACAACCTCGACGACGCCAACGCCACCCCGGCCACCATCCGGAACGATGGCGTGGATTTCGTCCCCACCCGCCCCTTCTACCTCATGGGGCAGCACTTCTCCGCCATCGCCGCGGCCGGGCCGATCGTCGGGCCGGTGCTGGCGTGCATGGCCTTCGGATGGCTCCCGTGCATCCTCTGGATCGTCCTGGGGGTCATCCTGATCGGGGCGGTGCACGACTTCTCCGCCCTGGTCGCCTCCGTGCGGCACGGGGCGCACTCCGTCGCCGAGATCGCCCGTCAGCACCTCGGCCGCCGGGCCTACCTCTCCTTCGTCGCCTTCATCTGGCTCGCCCTGCTCTACGTCATCGTCGCCTTCACCGAGGTCACCGCCGAGACGTTCGTCGGCGTCGGCGAGGAGGTCGAGGGGCTCGGCGGCGGGACGTGGGAGTTCAACCGGGGCGGAGCGGTCGCGTTCGCGAGCGTCGCGTACCTCGGGCTCGCCCTGGTCATGGGCGTCGTCGAACGGTACCTCAGGCCGCCGATGTGGCTCGCGACCGCCGTCTTCGTCCCGGCGACGCTGGCGGTGATCTTCCTCGGCACGCGGCTCTCGACGCTGCTGGTCTACGATGTCCGATTCTGGCAGGGGGCCATCCTGGCGTACTGCTTCGTCGCGTCGCTGCTGCCGATGTGGCTGCTCCAGCAGCCGCGGGGGTATCTCGGCGGGTTCGTGCTGTACCTGGCGATCGGTGCGGGGGTGGTCGGCCTGCTCTTCGGCGACTTCGTCGTGCAGCAGCCGCCGACCAGGCCGCTGGCGGACTACGGCGCGTTCTTCGGGCTCAGCGACGGCCCCGCCCCGGCCATGACGGCCCTGATCTTCCCGTTCCTCTTCGTGACCATCGCGTGCGGGGCGTGCAGCGGGTTCCACGGCCTGGTCTGCGGCGGGACGACCTCCCGACAGATCGCCAAGGAGTCGCACTGCAAGCCCATCGGCTTCGGCGCCATGCTGCTGGAGGGGTTCGTCGCGGTCATCGCCCTGGCGACGGTGATGATCGTCTCCCCGTCCGACCTCGTCGGCGAGAGCGGCGCCCCCAAGCCGCCCGGCGCCGTCTACGGGGAGGGGCTCGCCCGCTTCTGCGCCGTCGTCCTCGGGGACGATCCCGGAACGATGCTCGTGCTGAGGACCTTCGGGACGATGGCGGTGGCGACCTTCATCTTCGACACGCTCGACGTCTCGACGCGCCTGGGGCGTTACCTCCTCCAGGAACTGACCGGAAAGCGAGGCCCCCTCGCCGGCGCCGCCGCCGCGGGGCTGACGGCGGGCGTGCCGCTGCTGGTGCTCCTGGCGACGCAGCGCGGCTCCTACAAGCTCTTCTGGACCCTCTTCGGGACCTCGAACCAGCTCCTGGCCGCCCTGACGCTCCTCGGGGTGACGGTCTGGCTCTACCGCTCCGGCAAGCGGTACTGGTACACGCTCGGGCCGATGGCCTTCGTCATGGCCGTGACGCTCACGGCCCTGGCGCTGCAGATCTACACCGGCCTCCGTGCCGCCGCGACCGGGGCGATGTGGACCGACGAAGGCGCCCTGAATCCGATGGTCCTCAACGCCGCGGTGGGCGCGGTTCTGATGGTCGTCGCGGCGGTCTTCGTCGCCGAGGCGTGGCGGTCGGTACGATCCTTCCGGCTGGAGCGGATCGCCGAACGCGCTCGCGTCGCGGTCTAGCCCCCGCCTTCGCCGACCGAGTCTCGCCGAGAGCCAGGGCATGGCCCCCACGACCGCCGACATCCCGAGCCCACGCGGCGGCAATGGCCCCCCCGGCGTGCGGCTCTACCGATTCGACGAACTCGACTCCACCAGCCTGTACGCCCGCCGGCTGCTCACAAGCGGCGAGATCCGCCCGGCGGACGGCCCGGTGCTCATCCAGGCCGTGCGGCAGACTGGCGGGATCGGCCGCTTCGGCCGCGCGTGGGCCAGCCCCGTCGGCGGGCTGTGGTGCACGCTCCTGGCCCCGCTTCCCCCCGGAGCAACCGCCCTCCTCGACGGGCTCGGCCTGCGCGTCGGCGTCGCCTGCCTGAACGTGGTCCGCGGGGTATTGCAAAGAAGCGGGAAGGCCGACCTCGTGAGGCTGAAATGGCCCAACGACGTGCTGATCGCGGGCCGGAAGGTCCTGGGCGTCCTCTGTGAGAGCGCCCCAAGGTCGGACTCGCTGTGGGTCATGATCGGAGTGGGGCTCAACGCGAACTTCCCGGCCGACTCGCTCCCCCCCGCGCTCCGCCGCCCGCCGACGACGCTTCTCGATGTCCTCGGCAGGGAGGTGGACCTGGACGGGATCAGGAATGACCTCTGCGCGGGGCTGCTCGGCGCCCTCGACCCGGCCGCGAACGCCGCGGCCCTGGCGGCCGCGCGGCAAGCCCTCTACGGCATCGGCGAACCGGCGCAGATCCGTCTCCCCGGCGGGACCGAACTCAGCGGCACGCTCCTGGGACTGAGCGACTCCGGCGTTCCCCTGCTCCGCGCCGACGACGGCGACGTCGCCGCCCCCCCCGGGAGCGAACTGGTGCTGGACCTTGCACGCCGTAACGCCGACCTCCCCCTGCACGCCCCATGACCTCGTCACCCGAAACTCATCTGATCGCCCGCGCCGCCGCGGCCATCCGCGATGCCCGCCGCATCGCCGTCCTCACGGGCGCGGGCGTCTCGGCGGAAAGCGGCGTGCCGACCTTCCGCGACGCCATGACCGGCCTGTGGGCGAGGTACGACCCGCACCAGCTCGCCACCCCCGAGGCCTTCGCGCGCGACCCGGCGCTGGTGACCCGCTGGTACGACTGGCGGCGCTGCCTCGTCGGGGCATGCCGTCCCAACGCCGGTCACCTCGCCCTGGCCGCCCTCCAACGCTGGGCGACCGGCCGCGGCCAGGCGTTCACGCTGCTGACGCAGAACGTTGACGGCCTGCACCAGGCCGCGGGGAGCACCGGCGTCGTCGAGTTGCACGGGTCGATCCGCACCTGGCGGTGCACGAAGACCGGAGAGGAGGTCGTCCCCGGGCCAGAACCGATGACCGAGTTCCCCGTCCGAACAAAGGCGGGCGGGCTGCTGCGTCCCGGCGTGGTCTGGTTCGGCGAGGCGCTGCCGGAGGCGGCGCTCGAGGCGGCGGCCCGTGCCGCAGAGGAGTGCGACGTCTTCCTCTCCATCGGCACCAGCGCCGTCGTCTACCCGGCCGCGGGGCTCGTTCACGCCGCGGCGGGGGCCGGCGCGACCACGATCGAGGTCAACCGCGACCCGACGCCCATCTCCCGCCGGGTGGACATCTCGATCCGCGGGCTCAGCGGCGCGGTGCTGCCGGCGATCGCCGCGGCGCTCGGCGTGGCGATGGACGAGAACACACAAAAATAAAGTCGCCGCGTAACCCGCGCGATCCGGCTGTGGACCGGACCTCCGCGGACGACGCGGCGGAAACGTGCGTGCCTCGGGCCGCGGCGGACCACCGGCAATCGGCGCTCACCGACGCCGGCCGGCGGCCGCTTCAGCGCCCCTCAGACCATCGCCTTGAGCGTCTTGAGCGGGCGGATCTTCACGACGTTGCGCGCGGGCTTGGCCTTGAAGATCGTCTTCTCGCCGGTGAAGGGGTTGATCCCCTCGCGCTCCTTGGTCGCCGGCTTGCGGGTGACGGTGACCTTCATCAGGCCGGCGACGTTGACCACGCCGGGGCCCCCCTTGTTGAGGTCGGCCTGGAGGATCTGCGCCATCACGTCGAAGACCGAGGCGACCTGCTTCTTGGTGAGCTCGGTCTGCTCGGCGATCGTGCCGAAGAGCTCGCTCTTGGTCCGGACCTTCTGGGCCGCCGCGATCTTCTTGGGCTTTGAGGACTTGCCGTTCATCCCGCCAGCCTTGGCCGTCTTCTTCTTCATCGTCTTCGCCATCGCCATCTCCATGGTTTTCGGCGTTCCCCCCCGGATCAGAACGCCTCCGTGAGCCGGCTTTGTAGCGAGTTTCGTCGAATTGTTCAACTGGACCCGGGTCAAAAACCATCGGAAAATCGTGCGCCGATGGGCGAGCCCGCCCCCGTCGGGGGGGGACGCCCGCGGCGCCGGACTCGCGCCCTCACCCCCCGCGGCCGAATCGCGCCAGACCGAGGAACCCGATCGGGTGATCCGTCGCGCCCCGAACCGACAGGTCCGCCAGCACCTCCCCCACCACGCTCGCGAACTTGAACCCATGCCCGCTGAACCCGCACCCCATCGCCACCCCCGCCAGCCGCGGGTGCCGGTCGATGATGAAGTTCGAATCAGGCGTGCTGGTGTACAGGCACGCCCGCACCGCCAGCAGCGGCCCGTCCGCCCGCGGCAGGAACCGACGCAGCGCCGGCCGGAAGTCCGCCTCGTCCTCCGCGGTCACATCGCGGGTCGCCCCATCGGGCGAGACGGGAACCCCCGGGACATGCCGGGCGATCTTGAACCCTGGGGCGCTGGGAAGCATCGGAAAGCCGTAGTACAGCCCCGGCGGCTCCAGCGCCGGCGCCTCGATCGCCCAGACCGGGCACCGGCCCAGTTCGAACAACTCCGGAGACTTCGGCCACACCCAGCCGAGCACCTGGCGCGTCGCCACCAGCCGGACACCGAGGTCCGCGATCAACCTCCCCACCCATGCCCCGGCGCAAACGACAACCCTTGAGGCGAGGTACCGCCCCCTCGACGTGGTAACCACGTAGCCGCTCCCTTCCGGTCCCCATTGCAGCACCGGCTCGTGCCCGTGCAGCTCGGCCCCGGCCCGCAGCGCCAGCTCCGCCTGCGTCGCCAGCACCTCCTCCGGGAGCAGCAACCCCGCCGTCGGCTCGAAGAACCCTGCAAAGTCGTCCGGCACCTCAAACTGGGGATATTCACGGGCGATTTCGTCCCGGCTCATGAGCCGATGATCGAGCCCGTGGAGGGTCGCCGCCCTCCTCGCCCCGTTGATGAACTCCCCATCGCCCCGGCCCAGGTAGAGCCCTCCGGTCACATGCAGCAGCCGACGTCCGCTGGCCGCCTCCAACTCCCGCCAGAGGTCGTACGACCGCCGAAGCAGCGGGACGTAGTCCGGGTGCTCGGCATAGCACAGCCGGATCATCCGGGAGAGGCCGTGTGAACTGCCGCGGTCGTGCGGGATCGCGAACTGCTCCAGCCCCAGCACCCGCACGCCGCGCCTCGCCAGGTGCAGGCAGGTGGAGGACCCCATCGCGCCAAGGCCGATGACGATGACGTCGTACATCCCGTCAGCGTACCGGACCCGGCCGCACTCTCGCGAGCGGGGCGGCCCTAGTCCATCAGGGCGATCAGTTCCGCCAGGTGCCGGCGGATCCCCTCGTGCCCCCGGTCGAGAGCGACGCCCAGGGAGCGAGCGGCGCCCTTCGTGAACGTGTTCTTCGGCTGCGGCGGGCTGGAGAAGTCGATCGCCGCATCGATGCCCAGCAGCGCCGCGGCCATCGCCGCCCAGTCGGCGTGCCGCGCGTAGCAGTCGGCCAGGTTGAACGGTCGCCCGGCCACGGCAGGATTCCCGACGGCCGCCACCGCCGCGGCGGCGACGTCGTCCACATGCACGTACTTCCCGCCGCCGGGCTGCGTGAACGGCTCCCCCGCACGGAGGGCCTTGATGATCCGGTAGCCGTGGGATCGCTCCAAGTCCGGGTCGATCCCGTAGACGGCGCACGGGCGCAGCGCACAGGCGTTGCGGCCCTGGGACAGGTGCTCCGCCCACAGGTGCGCCTCCACCGCGGCCTTGTACGCGCCGTAAAGACTGCTGGGGCGGAGCGGGTGGTCCTCGTCGATCAGGCCTCCCCAGCGGGGGCGCATGTCATGATGCACGGCGATCGTGCTCATGAAGATGAACTGCCGCGGGGCGGAGGCGTGCAGCAACTCGATCGACCCGACGAGGTTGCTCCGCAGATGGGCGTCCAGGTCCGCCGGGGCGCGCAAGGGCGCCCAATCGACGCTGTTGTGAATGACGCAGTCCGCCCCCTCCAGCAGCGCGGGCCACACGGACCGATCGGCCTGCTCCCCGACCACGAAGCGGTCAACGTACGGCTCGATGTGGTCACGCCGGCTCGTGGCCCGGACCAGCCCCGTGACGGTGTGCCCCGCCTCATGCAGCCGGCGGGCGATGACGGAGCCGATGAACCCTGAAACGCCAGTGAGCGCAACCCGCATGATGACGGACTCTACGCGGAACGGGCCGCGGCATCGCGACTTTCATCAGGCGACGGGCGCCGGACGATGACGAGGGCGGTCTGGTCGTCGCTCGGCGGACGGATCGTGCCGTCGGGACGGACGCCGTGGTCCCCCAGAGCGGCGTCGAGCGCGGCGATGATCGCCTGGGCGGAACCGTCCGTGCACGCCCTCGCCGCGCGGACGGCCTCGACGGCCCGCTCCACGCCGAACTGCGTCCCCTTCTCGCTCGTGTACTCGTAGTATCCATCGCTCAGGAGAACGAAGGCATCCCCCGGGTCGAGCCGCAGCGTCTCCACCGGGACCGGGCCGGTCCACGGGGCCACCCCGAGGGGAAGCGTCGTGGCGTCGCGCAACTCGTAGGAGCCGTCGGCCCGAACGACCAGGATCGGCGCCTGACCCGCCGAGACGTACCGGATCCGGTTCGTCCCGTCCTCCCCGTCCCCTTCGCTCCCATCCTCCCCAAGCATCCCGATGAACGCGGTGACGAACCGCCCGATCGGCAGCGCCTCGCACATCAGGGCGTTGAGGTGCGAGACGGCGTCCTCCAGGGATGCCCCCAGCCGCACGGCGATCCGGAGCATCGCCTGCACCTGCGTCGCCGAGAGCGCGGGGCCGATGCCGTGGCCCGTGGCGTCGGCCATCAGCAGCAGCGCCCCCCGCCCCCCGCGCAGGCCGAGGATGTCGAACGTGTCTCCCCCCGTCTCCTCCGCCTGACGGTTCGACGCGGCGATGTCGTACCCGCGGACCGCCGGGAGCGTCGCCGGAAGCGTCGCCAGTTGCATCTCCCGCGCGACCTTCAGGTCCGCCTCGATCTTGTTCTTGCGCTTCTCCGCCTCCAGCAGCCTCGCGCGGCGGATCGCCACCGCCGCCTGCGAGGCCAGCGCCCGCGCGATCGTCTCATCGAAGGCGTCGAAGACAGCCCCCCCATTCCCCTCCCCCCCGTCCCCACCGCGCTTGTTCAGCACCTGCGCGACCCCCTCGAGCCCGCCGTCGAACGAGGCCAGCGGGACCGTCAGCATGCACCGCGTGCGGTACCCGGTCTGCCGGTCGATCTCCTTGTTGAACCGGGGGTCGGCGTAGCAGTCCGGCACGTTGACGATCGACCTCGTCCGCACGGCCTCGCCGGCGATCCCCAGGTCGGCGCTGAAGCGCAGCGACCGGTCCACCCCGTGCGCCCTCGTGGCGAAGAGTTCGTGCGACGCGTGGTCGTACTGAAACACGCTCGCCCGATCCGCCCCGAGGCAATCGCGCATCGAGTCGATGATGAGTTGAAGGACCTCTCCCAGGTCGCGGCTGCTCGCCAGCCGCTCCATGACGGCGACGACCCGCTCCCAGACGTGCGCCGGGATGCTCAGGTCGTGCTGGCTGCGAGCGGAGGGCATGGGGCGTGGGCAGGAGAACAGAACACGGCAGCGTACGGATCAGCGTCGTCCGCTTCGGGAGTGTAACGCGAACGCCGCCCGCCCGCCCGACCCTGCCTCAGGCCGCGAACATCGCCTCGACGAACGCCTCCGGATCGAACTCCTCCAGGTCCTCCGGCCGCTCCCCCACGCCGACGAACTTCACCGGGATCTCGGTGGCGCTGCGGATGGCGATGACGATCCCCCCCTTGGCCGTCCCGTCGAGCTTGGCCAGAACGATCCCCGTGACGTCCACCGCCTTGGAGAACTCCTCCGCCTGGCGGAGGGCGTTCTGTCCGCTGGTGGCGTCCAGCACGAGGAGCGTCTCGTGCGGGGCGTCGGGGATCTGCCGGGCGATCACCGAGCGGATCTTGGTCAGTTGCCGCATGAGCGGGTCCTGCGTGTGCAGCCGCCCGGCGGTGTCGATGATCAGCACGTCCACGCCGCGGCTGATCGCGGCCTTGGTCGCGTCGAACGCCACCGCCGCCGGATCCCCCCCCTGCTGCCCCTTCACCACGTCCACCCCCAGCCGCTCGCCCCAGATCTCCAGTTGCCGCACGGCCCCCGCGCGGAACGTGTCGCACGCGGCGAGCAGGACCGTCTTCCCCTCCGACCGCAGCCGCCAGCAGAGCTTGGCGATGCTCGTCGTCTTCCCCGCGCCGTTGATCCCCGTCACCAGGATCACCGTCGGCTTTCGCCCCTCGGGGGCGACGCGCAGGCGGCGGTCCTGCTCGGGCCACATCCCCTTGATCTCACGCTTGAGGTACTCAAGCACGTCCTCGCCCTTCGACATCTTCCCGGCCTTGTAATCGGCGCGGATGCCGTCGATGAGCTTGGCCGTCGCCGCGACGCCGACGTCGGCCTGGATCAGCCTCGCTTCCAGTTCGTCGATGAGGTTCTCGTCGAGCCGCCGCCCCAGCAGCATCGAGCGGATGCCCGAGACCCCCGTGACGAACACCTCGCGGGTGCGTGTCAGCCCCTCCTTGAACTTCGACACCACCGACCTGAGGAACGCCATCGCTACGCACCCTCCCCCGCGCCGGCATGGCCGGTCGGCTCCCCTCCCCCACCGCCGGAGGCCGCCGCGTGCGCCTGCCGCTCCGCCAAGACCCGCTTGAGGACCTTGTCCAGCAGCCCGTTGACGAACGCCGGGGACTTCTCCGTGCTGAACGCCTTGGCCAGTTCCACCGCCTCGCTGACCGCCGCCTTCGGCGGCGTCCTCCCCGAGGTCATCTCGTAGTGCGCCAGCCGAAGGATCGCCCGGTCCACCGCCGCCTGCCGGTGCGCCGGCCAGGCCGGGGCGAGCGCCGCCATCTCCTCGTCCGCCGCCCGCCGCGCCGCGTAGGCCTCCACCGCCAGCCGGAACGCCTCGTCCCGCTCCTTCGGCGTGAACCCCTCCACCTGGTCGAGCGACTCCCGCACCGCCGCGGCGTCCTGCGCCGAGCCCGATCGCGCGTCGAGCTGGAACAGCGCCTGGAACGCCAGCCGCCGGATGTCTCTCGGGCTCGCCATCAGCGTCTCCCCCCCGCGGCCTTCGCCCGCCCGTTCCGAACCACGCCGCGACCGTCCCCCGCCGCCTTGTCCGGCAGGGCGACACCGCCCGCGATCTGAGCAGCGTCCCCGCGCTCCAGCGACCGGATCGCGTCGATCGTGTTCAGCAGCGCGACCATCGCCTCCGCTCCCTTGTTCCCGTGCACCCCGCCGGCCCGCTCCCGCGCCTGCCGTGTCGTGTTGACCGTCAGCACCCCGAACGCCACCGGCACCCCCGTCTCCACCGTCACCTGGGCCAGTCCGGTCGCCACGGCGCTCGCGATGTACCGGTCGTGGTCCGTATCCCCGCGGATGATGCACCCCAGCGCCACCACCCCCGCGAACCGCCCCGTCCTCGCCGCGGCGTTCGACAGCGCCACCAGTTCGTACGCCCCCGGCGCGTCCACGACGGCGACCGCCGCGGGGTCGCCGCCCGCTTCCCGGTAGGCCGCGAGCGCCCCTTCAAGCAGTTTTCCCGTGATCGAGCCGTTGTACCGGCTCACCACCACCGCGACGGCCCCGCGCGGAGCCGGCGCGGCATCGGCGATGGATTCCCCCCGTCCCTCGGGGGCGGCCCCGGCGGGCGTGTGTGTCGGACCAGATCGGCTCATGCTCGCCGATGGTACGCCCCAGGCACCTTTTCTTCCCAACCCGGCCCCTTCCCGCGGCCGGTCGGTGCGTCGGCCCGTACCATGGCCCCGATGCGACGGACGATGCGGCGGCTGGCGCCGATCCTGCAACTGACCCGAGTGACCACGGCGTTCGGCGCCGTCGCCAACGTCTGGTTCATCATCCTCTGGACGCGGGCCGCCGCCGAGCACGAGCCGGGTACCGCCGCCCTCCGCGAGATGCCCCTGTGGGCACTGCTCCTGGGCGGGGCGGTCAACGCCCTGGGCCTGTTCGCCTACGCCGCGGCCCTGAACGACGTCCTCGACTTCCGGCGCGACCGGATGCTCCATCCCGACCGCCCCCTCCCCTCCGGCCGCCTGTCCATCGGCGCGGCGGTCACCCTCGTCGTCTGCACGTTCATCGCCGCGGTTCTGGGCGCGACCGTCCTGGGGATCGGCGCGGTCGTCCTCACCCTCCTGATCGCCGGCGCGATCCTGTTCTTCAACGGGGCCGGTCGATTCGTCCCCGCCGTCGGGCTGGTCGTCCTGGGCCTGATCTACGCCGGGCAGATGGTCATCCCCAATCTCAACCTCGTCTTCGTCTGGCCCGTCTGGCTGGTGATGTCCCACTCGCTGGCGGTGGCCGCGACCTCTCATGTGCTCGGGAGGAAGGTGCCGCTGCTGTCGCGTCGCGCCGCGGCCGTCGCGGTCACCGGCTGGACCTTCTGGAGCGCGGTGATGTTCTTCTTCGCGTGGCGGCGCGGCGCCGACGGGCTCTGGCCGCCGTGGGTGGACCCCAACGTCATCTTCCCGCCGCTGACCCTCGCGGCGCTCTTCGCCGTCTGGTCCTGGCGGAAGGTCCGCATGCACGGCCTGAGCCCCCGCGCCGCCGAGAAGATCTCACGCTACGGCGGCCTCTGGCTCGCCCTGTACGCCTGCGCGTGGATGTTCGGCCAGGCCGCGGCCGACGGGCAACCCTACACCCGCGCCGGCCTGATCCTCCTGACGCTCACACTCGCCGGCTTCGCCGGCATGACGGTCCTGCGCGAGGTCTACAACCTGCTCCAACACCCCCTCGGCTACCGACGCTAGCGCCGCCGTCCCCACACACGATGTGTGCTGTGTGATGTGCGTCCCCTACCCCGTCGCACCCGTCACCGCAGCCTCCCCCTCCCCGCTTCCCACACCCGCCTCGGCACGGGCCTCCCCCCGGCGCCGGCCCTCCGGCTCCACCACGAGCGGGCGGGTCACCTCGACGACGATCGTGTCGTCCGTCGGCGGCCCGAGCCGGTGCTCATCCACCGCCGCGAGGATCGCCGTCACCCATCCGCCGACGCCCACGGCCACCCCGGCCGGGTCCGGCTTCCCGCTGGCGAGGATCCGCTGGATCGCCTTGATCCCCAGCACCCGCCCCGACTCATCCCGCGCCTCGATCGCCCCGTCCGTGTAGGCCACCAGCGTGTCCCCAGGACCGAACGGACGCTGCTCCGGGGCCGGGTCGAACTCCGAGTCCGAACACGCCCCCAAGACCAGCGCCGTCGATTGGAGTTCGTCGAGCGTCCCGTCCACCGCCCGCAGGAACGCCGGCGGGTGCCCCCCGCTGGCGTACTCCAGCAGGTTTCGCCCCATCTCGATCCGCACGCAAAGCGCGGTCACGAAGACGGAGTGTTTCGCCAGCGTCAGGTGCACGTACCGGTTCAGCGCACGCAGGACCTCCCCCGGCCTCGCCTGCGGGTCCTCCGCGAAGAGGCGCTCCACCTCCCCATAGAGCCGATTCACCGTCAGCGCCGCGGCGATCCCATGCCCCGTCACGTCGATCAGGATCATGTTGAACGCCGGAGGCTCGCCCCCCCGTGGCGGAGAAAAACGGGCGTAGAGATAGTCCCCCCCGATCTGGAGCATCGGCTCGTACCGGTAGTCGAACCGCAGCGCCCCGGACCGCATCGGGTTGGGGAACAGCGACTCGTGGATCCGCCGGGCGTCCACCAGCTCCCGCCGGATCATCCCGTAGCGAGACTGCAGGAACCGCAACTTGAAACTCTGCGTCCGGCGCATGTGCCGCGTGTAGGCCAGCGCGATCCCCGGCCCGGCCGCCAGCGGCGTCAGCAGGATGCCGATCAGCCCCCCGACGCTGAAACTCGCGAAGATCACCCACGACAGGGCGTTGAGGATCAGCAGCGGGACCATCGGCGCGATCGCCTGCCGGGTTGACCACGGCAGCAGCGCGGCCGCGAGGCTGTGCGCCACCATCGTCCTCAGGATCCCCGCCCCCGGCGTCCCGAAGACCGGCTCGGCCGCGATGTCCAGCACGCCGTCGAGAACGATGCACAGCGTGCTCAGCCGCAGCAGGATGTGCCGCTGAGGCCGGGCCGTCAGAACGTACGCGATGATCCCGAGGTACAGCAGCACGGTCGCGGCGTCGTGCACCGCCCCGACCCGGTTGATCGCGTCCGCCGCCGTCGCCTCCTGCAGCAGCCGGCTCTGCACCAGGATGGACAGCCGCAGCCCGAGCTGCACCAGCGCCAGCCCCGCCGCGATGCCCGCGAACCACAGGAACCGGCTCCGCAGGAGCGAGGCCGTCTCGGCCTCGAACTCCTGGTGGAACTCGCTGGTGTACGTGAAGGTGCTGGTCATCCGGTCGCGCCGCGCAGGACGGGGCCGGCCCTGCTCCTGCCGCCCCAGTGTACCGCCCCCTCGACCCCGCTACGTCGGACGGTTCGCCCCCGGCGCCCACAGAACATCCCCCTCCCCGCCCTGGTTCGCAACCCGGCCGAGGACGAACAACAGGTCGCTCAGCCGATTGAGGTACCGGACGGTCTCCGGGGCCGTTGCTCCCGGCTCCTCGTTCATCAGCGCCACCACGCACCGCTCCGCCCGGCGGACCACCGTCCGCGCCACGTGGAGCGCGGCCGCGAGCGGCGTCCCCCCCGGGAGGACGAAACTGCTTAAGGCCTTCAGGCCCTCGTTGTGCAGGTCGATCGCCTCTTCGAGCCGGCGCGTCTGCTCCGGGGTGATCCGCAGCCGCGTCTTGCCCTTCCCCTCACCCTCCCCTTCTCCGATCGGCACGCACAGGTCCGCACCGAGGTCGAACAGGTCGTGCTGGATCGACCGCAGCAGCGCCGCGATCGCCGCGGCCGGCCCCTCCTTCCCCTCTCCGTCACAGAGCGCGATGCAGACGCCGATGGACGCGTTGGCCTCGTCCACCGTGCCGTACGCCTCCACTCGCAAACCCGCCTTCGAGGTCCGCTTGCCGTCCCCCAGCGCGGTGGTGCCGTCGTCGCCGGTCTTCGTGTAGATCTTGCTGAGCCGGACCATGATGCCTTCCTCGTGAACCGCCGCTGGGCGTTGCATCCCCGCTCCGCGCCGAGCGTCCCCGCGCAGTCTACGCCCCCCTCCCCACCGGGCGAGCCGAGGACATCCCCCGCTCGGCTCCGCTATGCTCCGGCGTGCGCGGACTTGTTGGAAAGTGGACATTCCGGAGCCAATCGGGCCCCGACCGCGGCCCCCTTCTCGACCGCATCCTCGCGCTGCGCGGCGTCACCGACCAGGGGAGCGCACGCTCCTTCCTCGAGCCGCGCCTGACCGACCTGCACTCCCCTTCCCTCATCCCCGACCTTGACAGGGCCGCCGAGCGGATCCTCCGCGCTCTCGGCGCGGGCGAGCAGATCGTCATCTACGGCGACTACGACGTCGACGGCGTCACCGCCACGGCGATCCTCTACCACACCATGCGGGCCATCCGCCCCGACGCCGATGTCCGCACCTACGTCCCGCACCGCCTTGAGGAGGGATACGGGCTCAACAGCGCCGCGATCGCCGAACTCGCCCAGGCCGGCGCCGGGGTGATCGTCTCGGTGGACTGCGGCGTCACGGCCGTCGGCCCCGCGCGCGTCGCCCGCAGCGCCGGCGTTGACCTGATCATCACCGACCACCACACCCCTCCCGCCACGGAGGCCGAACTCCCCGACGCCTACGCCGTCGTCCATCCGCGCCGGCCCGGGTCGCAGTATCCATTCGGCGAACTCTGCGGCGCGGGCGTCGCGTACAAACTCGCCTGGCGGCTGGCGACCATGTCGTGCGGATCGGAGCGCGTCTCCGATGCGCTCCGCGCCCTGCTGATCGACCTGCTCCCCTTCGCCGCCCTCGGCGTCATCGCCGACGTCGTCCCCCTGGTCGGCGAGAACCGCGTCATCGCCCGCTTCGGCCTGGAGCGCACCCGCCACACCCGCTTCGTCGGCCTGCACGCCCTGATCGAAGCCTCCGGCCTGGCGGGCTCGAACATCGGCGAGCTGGACGTCGGGTTCCGCCTCGGCCCGCGGCTCAACGCCAGCGGCCGGATGGGCCACGCCCGCGACGCCGTCGAACTCTTCACGACCGCGGATGGGCCCCGCGCCCGCGAGATCGCCGAGCACCTGACCCGTCAGAACGAGGCCCGCCGCGCCGTCGAGCAGGAGATCCTCCAGCAGGCCATCGAGATGGCCGAACGGTCCGGCATGACCGGCCCCGACCGGCGCGCCATCGTCCTGGCGCACCCGGACTGGCACGTCGGCGTGGTCGGCATCGTCTGCTCACGCCTCGTCGAGCGCTACAGCCGCCCCGTGATCCTCATGCACCGCCACGGCGGCGTCTGCTCCGGCTCGGGGCGCAGCGTCCCGGACTTCAACCTCCACGCCGCGCTCGCGGCCTGCTCCCACCTGCTGGAGAAGTTCGGTGGCCACGACATGGCCGCGGGCGTGCACGTCCGCGACGAGAGGCTCGACGAGTTCGTCGAGGCCTTCATCGCCCAGGCCAACGCCGCTCTGGCCCCCGACGACCTCCTCCCCCGCGTCGAGATCGACTGCCCCGCGGCCATCGAGGAACTCACCCCCGACGCCGTCTCCCAACTCGAGCGGCTCGCCCCCTTCGGCCGCAGCAACCCCCCCGTCCGCGTCCTGCTCCCCTCTCTCCGCGTGGCCGCGGCCCCGCGCCTCATGGGGGCCCACGGCAAGCACCTGGAGCTGCAGGTCCGCTCGCACAAACAGGGGTTCGGCCTGCTGCGGCTCGTCGGCTGGGGATGGGGCGAGCGGATGGAGGCCCTCGACACCAACGTCCCCCTCGACGCGGTGATCGAGCCGAAGTTGAGCCGGTGGAACGGTCGCGTCCGCGTCGAGGCCGAACTCAAGGACGCCGCCCCGGCCGCGAAGTAGAGCCCGGAACTACAGCAGCCCGGCCGTCTCCTCCAGCCCGAGCATCACGTTCGCGTTCTGGATCGCCTGCCCGGACGCCCCCTTCACCAGGTTGTCCTCCGCGGCGACGATCACCACCCACCCGCCGACGACACGCGCGTTCAGGTGCACCATGTTCGTCCGCTGCACGTCCCGCAGCGTCGGCGCCTCCCGCCGGACGACGATGAACGGCTCCCCCTCGTACGCGCTGCGCAGCGCCGCCATGACCGACTCGGTCGTCGTCCCCTCCCCCGCCGGATGGGCGTAGATCGTCTCCAGGATCCCCCGCTCCAGCGGCAGCAGGTGCGGGACGAACAGCGGCTCCGGCCCGTCGGCATTCCCGAACACCGCCAGCGACTGCGAGATCTCCGGCTGGTGCCGGTGCGTGCCGATGCCGTAGGCCGAGTAGTTCTCGTTCGCCTCGGGGAAGTGCAGGTGCGGCCTGGGCTGCCTCCCCGCACCGCTCACCCCCGACGCCGCGTTGATGATGATCCCCTCGCGCCGGATCAGCCCCTCGCGCAGCAGCGGCGCCAGCGCCAGCGCCGCCGCGGTCGGGTAGCACCCGGGGTTCGCCACCAGGTCCGCCCCCCGCACCCGCTCCCTCGCCAGTTCCGTCAGGCCGTAGACCGCCCGGCCCAGGTTCGCCGGATCGGTGTGGGGATGCCCGTACGCCCGCGCGTACGTCGCGGCGTCCCGGATCCGGTACGCCGCGGAGAGGTCCACGACCTTCACCCCGCGCTCCAGCAGCGCCGGCGCGTGCTCCATCGCCGCCTCGTGCGGCAGGCACAGGAACGCCAGCCGGCACTCCCGCGCGATCGAATCGTGATCGATCCCCCGGCACTCCGCGGCGCCCGCGCCGATCCGCCCCGCCAGGCGGGGGAACTCCTCGTCGATCCTCGGCGCCGGCACGCGAGCCGACCCGAGGTAGGCGGCCCGGAGCACCGGGTGACGCGACAGCAGTTCGAGAAGCTCCAGCCCGGTGTACCCGGTGGGCCCGAGGACGGCGACGGGGATCGTGGTCATGGCCGGAGTGTACGTGCGCCCACCCCCGGGGCGACCGCCGCGGCCTCCCGCCTCACACCAGGCCGAGCGCGTAGAAGATCGCCGTGAAGATCAGGTCCGCCAGGATGATCGCCACGACCGACTGCACCACCGTCCCCGTGGTCGCCCGCCCGACGCCCGCCGCCCCGCCCGAAACCCGCAGCCCGTTCGTGCACGCGATCAGCCCGATCAGCAGCCCGAACACGAACGCCTTGCCCACCCCGGTGATGAAGTCCACCTGCTTGACCTGGTCCAGCGTGTTGGCGATGTACTGGTCCGTCGGCATCCCCAGCGCGATCGACGCCGTCAACATCCCCGACGTCACCGCGACCACGTCCGCGATGACCGCCAGGCACGCCATGCTCACGACCGACGCCAGCACCCGCGGGACGACCAGGAACCGCACCGGGTTGAGCGCGTGCGCCTCGAGCGCCTCGATCTCCTCCCCGACCACCATCGTCCCGATCTCCGCGGCGATCGCCGCCCCCGCGAACCCCGTCAGCACGATCGCCGCGATCAGCGGGCCGAGCTCCCGCAGCACCGCCACCCCCGTGATGTTGGCCACCAGTTCCTGCTGCCCCCAGGTCTCCAGCGGCGGGGCCATCTGCAGCACCAGGATCAGCCCCACCGACCCCGACACCAGCGAGATGATGAAGATCGACCGCACCCCGATGCGCACGATCTGCGACACGATCGCCGGCCGGCCCAGCCGCGTCCGGCGCATCGCCCACCGCCAGAGCCACAGCAGCATCTCGACCAGCAGGAACCAGACGTCGCCGACGTGCTCGAGCAGATCGATGAGCCGCGCACCGACCGCCTCGATCGCGCCCAGGGCCCCCCGCCGCCGCCGTGCCGCCTCTTCGGACATCCTGGCCTCTCTCCGCGCGGGCCCGCGCCTCGCTCGCTACGCCCGCAGCGCCTCCTCGGGCGTCGCGTAGATCGCAAACACGGTCTCGAGCCTCGCGATCTCGAAGATCGAGCGCACCCGCTCCTGGAGCGAGCACAGCGCCATCCGCGTCCCGGACTTGCGCGCGATCTGCATCGCCTCCACCAGCGTCGCCACCCCCGAGCTGTCCATGTACGGCACCCCCGACAGGTCCACCACCAGCCGCTCCGGCCGCCCCTGCAGCACCTGCTTGAGCGCCTGCCGCAGCGACGGCGACACGTTCAGGTCCACGTCCCCGCTGGGGCGCACGACCACGCCGCCCTCCACCCGCTCGGTCCTGATCGTCGGGCCCGCCTCACCGGGGTTCGCCACTGTGCCCCTCCTCCGGCTCGACTCGCTTCTTGATCATGATGAGCCTCATCCCCCGCCCCTCCCTGCGCTCATAGGTTACCTCGTCCATGACCGCCCTGATGATGTGGACGCCGAGCCCCCCGGGGCGGACATCCTCGAGCTTCCGGCTGCGGATCGTCGCCGGGTCCACTTGCCGGGCCTCATCCTCGATCACGATCTTCAGCGCCTGCGTCGGGTTCTCGCTCGCCCCGGGCTTGGCCACCCCCCCCACCGGGATCAGGCTGATCCAGATCGGGTGATCCGCCTCGCGGCCGTAGCCGTGCCGGATCACGTTGCACAGCGCCTCGTCCACCGCCAGCGCGATCTGCCCGCACGCCTCGTCGGTGAACAGGAGTCGGCGCGCCACCGCCGCGACCATCTCCCGCGCCCCGCTCAGGTACAGCGGGTTGCTCCTCATCTCGATGCGGATCTCTGGACGTTCAGTCATGGCCTGGCGCTCTGCCCCCCGGCAAATCCCCGGTCCCCCGACTCCCCCCGGGACTGGGCACGATACCACGCCTCCCATCGGTCCGCAGCCGCCCGCCGCTCCGCTTCCGGCGCGGCGTAGTCGTACCCGAGGTTCTGCCCCGTCATCTCCTCCAGCGCCAGGATCGCGAACAGCCGTACCGCCGCATCATCGCTGTCCAGAAGGGTGATGATCCCCGGGATCGCCGAACGGTCCCCCGCCTCCACCGCCTCCCGGAGCGCAGCCAACCGACTCGCCGGCTCCGGGTCCCGGAAGTCCGCCGAGGGGGCACACCCGCCGAAGGCCCCACCTACACTGAGCGTCAGCGCGATGCCAGTCGCCCTGTTGGTCCATTGACGGCGCACGGGTCCATAGTATGACCGAGCGGGTCCCCGCGGCGTCTACGCCACCCGCCGCCGCGGTCACCGTTCCCGTCTTCGGCCCACGCCCGCCTCCCGCTCCCCCAGTCCTCCCCGCGAGTCCCCTCCGCATGACCGACCGCCCATCCTCCCAGTCTCCCGCCACGGCCCCCGCCGCCCGCGGCCTCCCCGCGCCGGATCGCCTGCCGCACGACGAGGTCATCCTCATCCTCGACTTCGGCTCCCAGACCGCCCAGCTCATCGCCCGGCGCGTCCGCGAGGCCGGCGCCTTCTCCCTCCTGATCGCCCCCGACACCCCGGCCGAGGTCATCGCGCAGTACCGGCCCAAGGGGATCATCCTCTCCGGCGGCCCCAGCAGCGTCTACGAGCCCCACGCCCCCACCTGCGACCCCCGCATCCTCGACCTGGGCGTCCCCGTCCTCGGGATCTGCTACGGCATGCAACTCGCCTGCCGCATGATGGGCGCCCGCATCGAGCGCGCCGACCGGCGCGAGTTCGGCCGCGCCCAACTGGAGATCACCGACCGATCCGACCTCTTCAGCGCCATCCCCGAACGCACCGCCGTCTGGATGTCCCACGGCGATCAGGTCGTGGAGCGCGACCAGGGCTCGAAGTGGCACGGCGGACCGGAGGGCCGCATCGAGGTCCTCGCCTCCACCGAGACCTGCCCGCTGGCCGCCGTCCGCGTCATCGATCCCCAGCGCGGGGAGACGCCGGGACGCCGCTTCTACGGCGTGCAGTTCCACCCCGAAGTCACCCACACGCCCCACGGCGTCAACATCCTCCAGAACTTCATCTACGAGATCTGCAAGTGCTCCGGCACCTGGCGGATGTCCGACTTCGTCGAGACCGCCGTCGCCCGCATCCGCGAGCAGGTCGGCTCCGGCCGGGTCGTCTGCGGCCTCTCCGGCGGCGTGGACTCCGCCGTCACCGCCGCGCTG
>ERZ777003.189-NODE-189-length-128354-cov-7.751861_pt1 | contig 128354 bp, 137 predicted proteins | sample MGYA00374956_ERZ777003 | MGnify/ENA primary metagenome ERZ777003 (study PRJEB29302, sample SAMN06268252) | bioreactor metagenome | isolation source: Joint BioEnergy Institute, California, USA | place: USA:Joint BioEnergy Institute, California, USA | collected...
GCACCGGTCTCCAAAACCGGGTGTCGCAGGTTCGAGTCCTGTCTCCCCTGCCAAGTAGAACGTTCAGACAATTTGAGTACAGTAGCAAACGGTTCGTTAGGTGTAAAACGGACCGTTTTGCCTTTTAATTCGAGGTTCGATAGTACAAGTTTCAATAGTTCACGCTTTTCATCGTGGCTGGCTACTTCAAATATCTTTTCACCGTGCTTGAATAGCTGTAACAGATAAGAAGCTGTTACATAGAAGCTTTTATCTACTTCTTCAAGCCTTTCGATCTGCTGTTTGATACGTGCTATTTCTTGATCGTATCGAAGCTTGTTATCCGTATAATCATCTGGGGTAATTCACTTAGTGACGCCGATGCAGAAAAGTTCTGTCAAGATGATAACCTAACGCCAATTTTGAGCGGCAACTCTGAATATAGTGATGTGAATATGATCGATGTGTGGAACTATAATAAAAATTATATGGATACAGGAGATTATGACAAAAATGGCTATCCAATAATGATCCTTACTTGGAACGGTAAGCGTGGAGATAGCACTTTGAGCTTTAATTGTTATGTTAGTGATACAAAAGACAATGCCGAACTGCACTATCTGTCTATGGGTAATGAGGTAATGCGAGGTAGTTCGGATTACCAAACATACAGCAAAAACGGTGAAGCTAATTAAAAATCAGATTTAGCCGTTGCGTTCTATCTCAAATCTCACAACACATTCACACCCGTCGTGTAGTCCACCGCTCTGAACTTCGTAGATTTCTTTGCTCTGATTGCCTATAAACAGTGCCGTAACGTCAATCGTAGTGCCATTCATGTCTGCACATTCAGGGCAAGCGGTTGGTAATGCCTTCCACGTTTTCCATATTCGTACTGGAAACTTAGCCTCATCTTTAGTCCAGCCTTTAAGCTCTGAAACGATACTGGCGTGTTCGCTTTCGGTCACTACAACACGTTCAGTATCTGTGTCTGCATTAATCTGTTTAGCTTCGAGTGTTTTACCTTCTAAGGATTCAATACCTTCGGTATAATTTTTAGAGAAATCATCAACCCGTAATGCATATTGCGCACGAGCATGCTCAAGTTCTTCTTGGGTGAGATTAGACTCGTCAGCTCCTGTTACTAGTGACTTTATTTTTTTGAAGATCATTAGCTATATCATACCATTTATATCAAGACGGGTTGTAATACTATCACCTAGTCCTACAAAAGCATATTTTTCTAATAATGGACCTAGTACAAAGTTAATCATTTCTAGTGGTAACTCTGGGTTACATATTGCGTCCTTCAGCCCCTGCCAGACTACGGAAAATGCTTTGCAAATAAAACACCCCTTCTCATCAGAAAAGGGGTGTTTCTATTTTTAGTATAGCTATTTAACGTAAGCCAAGCTTAGCACTGCATGCAGGCCATGCACCCCATCCTTGGATGGCTTTCAGCTTCTCTGCACGAGCAATTTGCTCGGCTTTACTAGCTTGATGCGGATAACCGGTGCCACCTACAGCACGCCAACTGCTTAGGCTAAATTGCAAGCCACCATAGTAACCATTGCCCGTATTAATACTCCAGTTACCACTAGACTCACATTGCGCTAGACGATCCCAAACACCGCCATCTACATTTGAGGTGACAGGTGCAGTTTGGGTTACAGGACGTGACTGACTAGCGCGAGCCTTTGGGGCTGCTACAGTCTTTGTAGCTTGCTTCTTTGCAGCTATCGGTGCAGCGCCTGGTAACTGACGATTTGGTAATTGTTCCTCTGGAGAAGGAATCCTAATATCTTGACCAGGAAAAATCCTGTCCGGGTGTTCTATGTGCATATTTGCGTTATACAGCCTTACGTATGTTGTGCCATGTTCTTTGGCAATACCAGATAAGGTATTTCCTGGCTGTACTTTGACAATAGTTTGTCCTGAATTTTCAGGTACTTGCTGTGACTGTGCGTTCACTGAACCGCTACTGATTGTAGCTACAGTGACCACTGAAAATAATGCAATACCAATTGCCTTTACTTTCATCTATTCTCCCTCCTTGGCAACCACAAAAAGACCTAGCTTTGTCCCACCAAAGCCTTGTTTGTTTTCGATTAATTGCTATTAGAAATTCATTTGCAAGATAAAAGCTTGGGTCATTGTAGGTCGCCTAAAGTGTCTCTCAACCTCACTTGTTTCAAGACACAAATTCTATCGTACACGACAAAAAAATTATGTCAAGTATATCAGATAAGATATAACGCATATGCTTATTGGTTGGTGTTTTTATAATTCGCAGCATATTGGCTATAATGTATGGCAAATGAAAAAAATATTTCATAAAACACACGATCCAATTTGGCATTTGGAATTGGGGGTAGTTGCTATTATTGGTCTGCAATATATCACTGCCCATTTGTTTTTACCGGGCAGTAAAGTGTTATTAATAATATTAGAGTTTGTTCTTTTGTGTGTATTAACTATCTTAACCCCCGACGGATATTACAGAGTTTCTCCTGCCAGACGCAGCATAGCGTTAACGCTTATTGGGGTAGTTGCAGCTACAAATATCTTTTCGCTTGTTATACTCATTGACAGCCTCGTAACCGGGAGCTCTACATTAGACAGCAAAAACCTGCTGCTCAATGCTGCAACAATTTACACAACAAACATTTTCTTGTTTGCGCTTTGGTATTGGGAAATGGATGGCGGTGGACCAGATAAAAGGCTTCGATCGTTACAAAAGGAAGATTTCCTGTTTCCGCAATTAATCCATAGGCACATTGCTCCAAAAGATTGGCGTCCGGGCTTTATAGATTATCTCTATCTTTCTGCTACTAATGTTACTAACTTTGCGTCAGCTGACACTATACCAGTAAGTCATCGGGCAAAAATGATGATGTTTGTACAGTCACTAGTGTCTTTGGTGACAATTGTGCTGGTAGTATCTCGAGCTATCAACATTATGTAATAACTACACTCACATTCTTTATAACACTAGTGTTTTAAAGTTTGGCGAATGAGCGAAGGTTTAAAAACTGTTTTATTAAATTATCTTTAAACAATGCAATACAGCCATAGAACATAACCTTTGTAAAACGGTTGTGTTTCTAGCGTAAGCGGTATACAATACAACGTAAGATTAAAATACGTACAAAGGGTAATGAAAGTATTAATGCTTGGCTGGGAGTTACCTCCTTACAATAGTGGTGGGCTGGGAGTAGCTTGTTACCAGCTATGCAAGGCTTTGTCGAAAAAAAATATCGACATTGAATTTGTACTCCCCTACAACCATGATCATCCGATAGATTTCATGAAAGTTACCGCAGCACATCCACAAGATGTTAAAGCCATAAAAATGAGCGGTATTGCATACGACAGTTATAAATATATATTTGCTGATGGACACGAAGAGTATCTCAGTCTCACAGAACAGCAATCTTTGTACGAGCGTGCAGTTGCACAATTAGTAAAATACGGTAAATACGATGTTATCCATGCGCACGACTGGTTAACTTTCCGTGCTGCTTTGCGTGCACGGCAAATTACCCGCGCCCCATTAATTGTTCATATTCATTCGGTGGAAAGAGACCGTGCAGGCGGCAATGACGGTAACCCATATGTGCGAGAAATTGAAAGTATTGGACTACTGATGGCAGATAAAATTATTGCTGTCAGCGAGCATACCAAGCGCTGTATTATGCGTGATTACGATATTCCTGGTGACAAAATTGAAGTGATACATAACAGCATTGACAGCGAAGGATTAGAGCCACTTGATGAGCATAATGCGTATCAGTATTTATCTGCAATGAAGCAACAGGGACACAAGGTAGTGGTCAGTATTGGCCGTCTAACCATGCAGAAAAACCTACCGAACCTCTTGCGCGCAGCAAAAGAAGTAATAGCACGAGCACCAAAGACACTGTTTCTCATTGTCGGCAGTGGCGAACAATACTTTGAACTCATTGAACAGGCAGCAGAACTTGGTATTTCACGCAATGTCATCTTTACCGGATTCCAACGCGGTAAGAATTGGCGTGATGCCTATGCTATAGGTGACGTATTTGTTATGCCTTCTATATCTGAGCCATTTGGACTCACACCGCTTGAAGCAATTAGCTACGGTACACCGGTAGTAATCAGTAAGCAATCAGGGGTCAGCGAAGTAATAAAGAACTGTCTTAAGGTAGATTTTTGGGACGTAAATGAACTGGCCAACCAAATTACTGCTATTGTTATGAACGACAGTTTGCGCGATGAGCTTCATGATAATTCATACCATGAATTTGTGAACCTTAGCTGGGATAATTCGGCACACAAACTTGCAAATATATATCGTAGGCATTACGCGGAGGCTGCAGCATGAGTCGAGCGATAATACTGTACCTGCATGTCCATCAGCCGTTCCGTATACGACACTATACGATCTTTGATGCTGGCAAAAACCACGACTATTTCTTTACTATGCCATATGAAGATCGCACAAGCAACGAGCGTATTATTCATAAAGTTGCTGAGAAATCTTACTTACCAACCAATGCTAAGCTACTAGAACTTTTGCATCGTTATCCTGAGTTTCGTCTCAGCATATCTATTACCGGTACTGTGATTGAACAGCTTGAAATGTGGTCTCCAATGACTTTACAGTCGTTTAAAGACCTTATTGACACAGGACGTGTTGAAATTGTTGGAGAGACATATCACCATAGCCTTGCCTTCTTCTACAATCAACAGGAGTTCGAAACGCAAGTTGCCATGCACAGAAAGAAAGTGCAAGAAGTGTTTGGTAAAACACCTGCTGTATTCCGTAATACCGAACTTGCATACAACAATGATTTAGCATATTGGGCTGATAAAGCTGGCTATAAAGGCATACTTGCTGAGGGTTGGGATCCTATTTTGGGTTGGCGCAGTCCAAATTTTGTCTATCGGCCAAGCTATACTGAAAATATACGGTTACTCATGAAGAATTACCGATTAAGCGACGATATTGCGTTTCGCTTTAGCAACCGTAATTGGTCAGAGTGGCCACTCACTGCAGACAAATTTACCCATTGGCTGAATGAAACGCACGACGGCACAAACTTCAATCTATTCATGGACTACGAGACATTCGGCGAGCACCAATGGGATGATTCCGGAATTTTCAATTTCCTGCATCACTTACCTGAACAATGGCTAAAGACACCTGGTAATACGTTTATGACTGTAAGTGAGGCAATTGACGCCTACGAGCCAGTTGATTATGTTGACATGCCGTATACCGTTACTTGGGCAGATACTGAACGTGACTTGAGCGCATGGCTTGGCAATCGTATGCAACAGCAAGCAATTCATGCGCTGTATGATTTACACGATAAAATTATAGGTTCTAAAGACTTACAGCTTATCGAAGATTATCGACGCTTACAGACCTCTGACCATTTCTACTATATGTGTACAAAGTGGTTTAATGATGGTGATATCCATGCATATTTCAGTCCGTATGAAAATCCATATGAAGCCTTTATTGCCTTTATGAATGCATATCATGATATGAAATTCAGACTGAATGAAAAAGGAATCGAGGTATAATCATGGCACGACCAGTAATGCTTGGTAACGGGCAACTAACCGTGGGGCTCAATGAGTCTGGATTGATTCATGATTTTTACTATCCATACGTTGGCCTAGACAATCTTACAACTGCCCGCAGTGCACACCATAAAATCGGCGTATGGATTGATGGTGAATTTTCGTGGATAGATAAAAAAAGCTGGGATATACTGGTTGATTTTGAGACAGATGCGTTGGTAAGCAAAGTCTCTATGAAACATCACGGCTTAGGTATTGAGCTGCTTTGCAGTGATTTTGTAGACTGCGAGTTTAATGCATTATGCAGGCGTATTACTGTAAAAAACAATGCTGACACAGCTCGTGATATTCGAGTATTTATTCATCAGGTATTTCAGATATCACGAGCAGGCCGCGCGGATACTGCATTATACATTCCGGACGAGCATTACATACTGGATTATAAGGGTCGCTGCAGCTTGCTTATATACGGACAGTTATCAGACGGGATCGCGTACGATCAGTTCGCTATCGGTAATTACGGCATCGAAGGCAAAGAAGGCACCTATAAAGATGCTGAAGATGGCGAACTGTCTAATAATCCCGTAGAGCATGGCGGTGTTGATTCGGTACTACGTTTTGTGTGCAGCACCGAAGCACACGGGGAATCAGTAATCGAATATTGGATTGTAGCAGCCGATTCCCAATACCGTGCAGAATCTATACACCACACCTTAAAAGAAGACGGCCTTCAGGTACGTCTCGAAAAAACACGCAAGCACTGGCAAAAGTGGCTTGACATCGGTCGAAGCAGACTTGAAAAAATTGCACCTGAATATTTGGACATCACCAAAAAGTCTCTCATGATTATTAAAGCGCACACTGATAAGCGCGGCGGTATTATCGCCTCCTGCGACTCGTCAATATACAACTATGGCCGCGATTATTACAGTTATGTGTGGCCGAGAGATGGCGCGTATGTTATATGGCCCTTAATGCGTCTTGGGTATAAAGACGAGGCACGAAATTTCTTTAAATTCTGCCGGGATATCATTACTGCTGATGGCTATTTGCAGCACAAATTTCAACCCGATCGTTCGATTGGTAGCACCTGGCACCCTCAAGTACACGGCAGTAGACGTGAGTTGCCTATTCAAGAAGATGAAACAGCCATTGTGCTGATTATGCTCGGCGAATATTACAGCATTACGGGCGACGAAGAGTTTGTCATGGACCTATACACCACATTCATTCAGCCAGCTGCCAATTTTATGGCTAAATTTATCGATGAAGAAACCGGCTTGCCCCACGCAAGCTATGACTTGTGGGAAGAGAAGTTTTTGACCACCACCTATACAACCGCATGCACATATGAAGCTCTCTTAGTTGCGGCTGAATTTGCAGATAAATTCGATTTTCCTGACGATGCAGTTAATTGGCGTGAAGCTGCAGATCTAATCGCAAGTAACGCTGCTATATTTTATGACCCTAGCAGAAACATACTTCGAAAAGGATTTTTGCTACAAGAAGACGGCTCGTTGTCATTTGATAACACTTTAGATGTTTCAAGCCTATACGGCGTCATAATGTTTACTCAGGGCAACTTTTTCAAAGGCAACGAAGTGCATAACACCGTCAAAGAAATAGAATCAAGTCTATTAGATCAGTCACCTTCCGGCGGTGTACCAAGGTATGAATATGACAACTACTTTGCCTCGAACCCTAAGTACCTTGGTAATCCATGGTTTGTCACAACACTTTGGATGGCTCAATACTATGTGCGCAATCGTCAAGTATCCAAGGCAAAACACTATCTTGATTGGAGTTTGAGTAAGACCCTGCCAAGCGGTGTACTATCAGAACAAGTTAATCCATCAACAAGTGAGCAAGTTGGTGTTTCTCCACTTGTATGGAGTCATGCTGAGCTCATAAATACCATTCTGGACGTATCAATGAGCAAACTAAGTTCATAAAATTATTAAAGACTTTAAAAAACTAGAAAGAGCCGCTTACTTGCGGCTCTTTACTTCATTTCGACCCAAGTTTTTCTTGGTTTCGGTGAAGATTACATGTTTGCGTAGTTTTGGACTGTATTTACGGAGAGAAAGCTTTTCTGGCGTGTTCATCGTATTTTTTGTGGTGTAGTAAATACGCTCACCAGACTCTTCGCTTACCAGACCAATTATCTTACGCTTATCGCCTTTTTTTGCCATAACGTGTTAATTTTATCAGATTATTTCATTGCTTTCAAGAAACCTGGAGCCACGAACGGGGATCGAACCCGTGACCTCATCCTTACCATGGATGCGCTCTACCAACTGAGCTATCGCGGCATCAAATCACTTATGCCTATTATGCCAAAATCAGTGTGCCGTTTACCAGATAAGTTTTTGCCACACCCCACTATGACAAATACTAGAGAATTATATCATAATACTGTTATATAGCCAGTCAAAAACTGCTTTTTCCAGTATAAACTTAGCCGTATCTAAATTATCACGTTCTATGTTCTGGTATTTTGAACCAATCTATATGCTATAATTTCGGGCAATGAAACGACCAGAGGTGAGTATTCATAACCTTGACGAAGTTTATCGGTATTATGAAACATGTCAACCAAATCCACGCCTGGCCAAATTAGCACATCTGACCATGAGTGCACTTATGCGTACAGATGTCGTATATCCAGAAAGTAGCAAGACCGTAATCTCTTCCTTATTAGAAGATAATACGAGACTGATCATTGCCGGTAATCATCTTACATATTATGATCAATTTACACTTGGAGCGATGGTGCAGCAGGAAGAGACACTACACCCTCTCCGAGGTAATACATTTGTCCTTGCAAAAGAGCCACTCTTTAATAGTCGTATTCCAATTCTTCGTCGCACGATTGATGCGCTAGGCGCTGTACCAGTTTTTCGCGAAAAGGATATAGAAACTGACACTCGTCTGGTTAGCCCAGATAAACGAGTAGCACTACGCTATGAGGCAGGCCGACGAATAATTAGGCTTGCAACCCAAAAAATAAAAGCAGGCTCGCATATGGCAATCTTTCCAGAAGGTACAAGAAATACGCAGAATCTTCAACAAATCCTGCCGCTCAAGCCAGGAATTGGTGCTATCGCAACTGCTGCGTCACACGATGTTGATGTAGCAGTTGTTCCAGTAGGTATGTGGTACCGAGATGCTTCCCGGTCTGTTCCGAGACACGTCACGGTTTATATTGGCAATCCATTCCAAATTTCAGGCGATAATCCAAGATCTATTACTAATAAATTGCAATGCGAACTACAAGAATGTGTTGACAGAGCAGCCTCTATTCAAGATGATACACCAGATAAAGAGAAAGTATTAACATAGCGAGTACCCTAACCCTACTCTGTTATCACAAGATCAATATTATATAAAAAAGCCTCCGGAGAGGCTTCATATTCAAAATGGTGCAGGGTGTAGGATTCGAACCTACGAAGGCTAATGCCAACAGATTTACAGTCTGTCGTGTTTGACCACTTCACTAACCCTGCATGCTTTAGAAATGTTAATAAAATATCGAATGGAGCCACCTGTCGGATTCGAACCGACGACCTACTGTTTACAAGACAGTCGCTCTAACCAACTGAGCTAAGGTGGCAACGTTTAATAAATACAGGTGTTAGTGTAGCAAATACGCCACTTTTCTTCAAGTAAACGATCAGCTAAGATGAGTGTATGGCGGAAAGGCATCAAAACAGTCCTGCTGACGAAAACCCTTGGGACATACTTAGAGATCCTGATTTACCACATGACTCTGAGCGTTTTACAGATGTGCAGTATAATCCAGAGATTGTTTCGGAAATTGTTGATACTGATACAAATCAGCCAGTATTTGTCGTTACTATTGATAAGTTTTTACAATACGATTCTGGAAGTGAAGCAACACCATTCCAGCTAAAAAGACTGTTGACAGCACTGTGTAGCCAAGCGCATCGAGGCAATGACACGATTGGAAAATGCTTACACCCTAAACCTTGGGACTCTTTCATGTTAACGCCTACCGATAAAAAGACATTCGGTATTAAAGCTGAATATGCCCCGGAGCTTTACGCTTACATTACAGATACTGATTCTGACTTTACAGGGTTCCACCAGGGTGCAAGCGTAAGCAAGACTGCCTTGGAACATTTTCACCAGATTGTCGAAAATCTATCAAAAAGACCAAAACACTAAACAACGACTCTTTTAGCACGAGTAATACGCTTTGGACGACCGCTTGGAACGATAAGCTTACGCAACTTCTGTTCAATCATATCTGCTTCGGCATCCATACCATGTGAACGGTATGCGTTTATAAGTAACTTATATGATTCTTTATTCGGTTCAAGTTCGACTGCGCGCTCCAAATGCTGGAACATAAGCTTACTATTCCCAAGCTTTTCCTGAACTTTAGCATAGGCAATATGACGTGCAGCTTGATCTTCTTCCAACTTTAGTGCTTGCTCAAACGCTGTAGCAGCCTTACTGTAGTTTTCAGTTTCGTAGTATATGAGGCCAAGGTTATGAAGACTTGATGGAGTCGATTCAATGCTTGATGCAATTTCAAAACAATCAATTGCATCACGATACTCTTTTTGCTTTGCGTATAAAATGCCTAGCCGGTTATATGCAGCAGCATTGCGCTCGTCGATTTTAAGAATTGTTAACAGGGCTTTTTCGGCTCGTAAGAAACGGTTTTCGCGCATTCCCTGATGAGCAATGTCCCATAATTTTGCAAGACGATCACCAACTTTTCGAGATACGTCAGCAAAATCATCCCCGTGGATTTTGAGGTTGCGATAAGCCAAAACCCCAAACCCTGCAACAACAGCTAATTCCAACATATCATGCATTAGTATAGTCGTTTATATATGCAAAAACAAGCTTGTTAATACCAATTTTGATTGTGTATTTTGCGTCAATAACTGTTTGGCTTCCTCTGCGGCTTGTAGTATTTTTGCCCATCGCTTTATCACCGCTTCTTTGCTATTCTCTCGCTCCGCTTCAATGTACATAGCCGATCTGCTGATAGTACATATTGCCGATACTATAGCTTCTGCCTGTTTATTTTTCACTATTTCTTCAATAGCAACCAACCGTTCAAAGCAGTCGGATTTTAATATTGTCTTAGCCTTTTGAATAGATTGCACCAAGGGATGATCTTGATTTTCTGAAAGCAATGCATGCATCAGACCAGGCAATCCACTGCTCATAAAATAATATTGCTGAACACTATTTTGATCGTAGCCCTTAGTTAAAAAATAGTTTATGGTTTTAGTTTGATCAGTTTGCAGCACAGAAACTGTTTGCAATCTTGACTGTACGGTTGACAGCAAACAGGAAATATCAGTCACGGTAAGTATGAATACTGTATCTTCAGGCGGTTCTTCAAGTGTTTTAAGCAGTGCATTTTGCGCCTCAACAGTCATTGCTTCAGCATTTTCTATAACCACCACGCGACGTATCGGATTTTTGCCCGTAGTTTTCAGTTTGGTGAAGCTGGTAATATCGCGTACTGCCTCGATAGAAATAGTACTTTTTTCCGGAGTATATATTCGAAAATATGGATAGTTCTGCAGCTTCTCTAACGTATTATTTAAAAGTCTCGCTGCAAGATGAAGAGCAATAGTTCTTTTGCCCGCTCCAGTAGGTGCAAGCAACGCTACTGCGTGTGATGGCTGAACAGCAAACTGATTTAGTTGTGCGCGTGTGCTTTCATGTAGCAGCAAATCATTCATTACGCAACCTCTTATAAAATGATTCAGGTAATGTCGCATAAAACACTTTTCGTTCACGATTTGGCAGCGTCAACTCAAGAGATAAAGCATGCAGATATAATCTATCAGCTTCTTGACCACCATACAGCACATCTCCTACAATAGGTCGCCCTAAATGCTTCAAATGCACACGCAGCTGGTGCGTTCGACCAGTTTCAGGTTTTAATTCTACTAAACTATACTGTTTACCTGTTTCCAGCATCTTGTAGTGTGTTTTAGCCGGCTTACCATTACTGCCTACACGAAACGTTTGTGGTTTTTTAGGATTTCGCTCAATCGGCATATCAATAATTGCTTCTTCTGGCTTTAATGAGCCGACTATGAGCGCATTGTAAGTCTTTTTTGTTTTTCGCTGTGAGAACTGTTTTTGCAGCCAACTCAACGCTTCAGGCGTTTTTGCGCAAATCATCACACCGCTCGTTGCTCGGTCAAGCCGATGTACTATGCCAGCTCGCTCACCTTCCATACCCTTTATTCGAGATCGCAGCCATGTAGCAACTGTTGCCTCGGGGTTAAAAGCACCTTTACTGTGCGTCAGTATACCTACTGGCTTGTCGATAACCACACAATCATCGTCTTCATACAAAACCGGCAAATCAATCTCTGGAATCTGCTGCGCTTCCTCACTGGTATATGCAACCCTCACAATATCATTTTGCTTCAACTTATAACCAGCTTTTAAAACCGGCTTACCATTAACAAGTACTTTCCCGTTTTCAATCAGTCGGGCTGCAAAACTGCGACTCATTTCCGGAAATAGCTCAACAACATACTGATCGAGCCGCTTTGCAGTGTATGTTTCTACTTCATGTGCCTCGTTCATTTTCGCAAGCCAACAGCTTTTTGTACTCTTAGAAGCGTTGTACTAGCAACCTCGTTCATTTTCGCTTCATCAGCAGTAAGTTTAGCAAGCAATGCCGCTTCATCTACCTCTGCTAATTTTGCCTGAAAATCAGTCAAAAATGCCCCGACCTGTTCAGCTACAACTTTCTTTAGATCGCCATAGCGTTTTTTACCTTCCCATTCAGCGTTGACCTCAGCTTGAGACTTATGAGAAAGCAGCGCAAATATTTGTAGCAAGTTTGATATACCTGGACGCTCGCTGAAATCATAATGAATTTCACCGAAACTATCAGTTTCTGCGCGCATAATCTTTTTTGCAGCTTCTTCAGGGCTATCGCTGAGCATGATTGTGCCTGATGGGTCGCTTACACTTTTACTCATCTTCTTTTCTGGATTGCGTAAGCTTCGTATTCGCACCCCATTATCTCGCTCAGCAAACGCCAATTGTTTCTCCCATGGTTCAGGCACTACAAACAATTCCTGCTTAAACTTGTTATTAAGTCTGATTGCCAAATCTCGTGTGAGCTCCAAATGTTGCCTTTGGTCTTCGCCAACTGGAATATATTTTGCGCCATACAGCAATATATCAGCGGCCATAAGTACCGGATAATTAAATAATCCAGCCGAAACCCGATAATCACCAAAATCTGTTTTCTGAAAAGTTTTTTCACCGTTAGCATCCGCAAAAACGGCACTTTTAGTGTTTAGGGCCTCTTTGTATACCTCATGTTGCTGTTGTTTTTTGTCTTTAAACTGAGTCATGCGTGAAAGTTCACCAAAACCAGTGAAACAATCAAGTATCCAGGTGAGTTCACTATGTGCAGGAATGAAACTCTGACGATAAATATAGGTATCTGAATTATTAATATCCAAACCGGCTGCTACAAACACCTTTAAGTTATCAATGATTTGCTGATACAACCTAGAGTGATCAATCGGAGTCGTAAAACTATGCAGGTCAGGTACGAACATATTCACCTGATACTCACCTGCATGTTTTTGCTGCAATTGTATCATCGGCAAAATACCGCCAAGATAATTACCTAAGTGAAATTCACTATTTGCCCGAAGCCCGGTAAGAATGACTGGTTTACTCATTGATTCTTATTATAGCAACACCCTCTCTTTAATGCCGTATTTCTGTGTAATACTCTGGATGCGTTTGTGGCAACGCTTCAAATACATCCATAATTCGCTGGGTAATTATTCCCGGACGATCTCCAAAAGTTTTATCCTCAACCTGTCTGCACCATGATACATTTGCAGCCGTACCAGTAAAAAATACTTCATCAGCAGTAAATAGCTCTTCTTTGCTGACTTTTCGCTGCTCGGCAGACAAACCAAGCTCTTTTGCAAGATCCAATACTGTCGCACGGGTAATACCAAGTAAAATATCTGAATCGTCTGAAGGAGTAATGAGTTTGCTGTCTTTTACAATAAACAAATTCATGACCGCACCTTCGCTGATATTCCCATCTATGTCCAGCATGACGGCTGAGTCATACCCTCGCTGATGCGCTTCGTCAATTGCAAGCGCCGAATTGATATACCCACCAGAAGCTTTCGTGTGCGGCGGGATCATTTTCTGATGATTACGTACCCAGCTTGAAATACACACAGACGTGCCTTTGGTATTGTCAAAATAAGCCGGCATATCAAGCATGTACAATGCAAAATCATACTCGCCAGCAATATCTGGTGAAATTTTTGTATCGCTTCGATAAATGAAAGGCCGAAAATAGGTAACACCAGTCGGTTTATTACACCTTACCAGCTGAACAAAAATCTGCTTAATCGCTTGCTCATCAAAATCGTAGCGAAATTTTAAAAACTCACAGCTGCGCTTTAAACGATCTACATGCTCATCCAGTTTAAATATCTGTAATCCTTTATCAGTCGGAAAACCTTTAACGCCGCCGTATACTGCGATACCGTACTGCAGCGCGTTAGTCATAATCGATACCTTTGCTTCATCAATTGGCGTAATACTGCCACGAATATAGGCGTACGGATATGGTTGAAACGGCTTCATGAAGCGTTCCTTTCTTTATCTACTGCACTCGGATACGAACCAAGCAATTTAAACATTCGACACTTGCCATCAAACTCCTGCAAGGCTTCAGCTATGTTCTGTTCAGATTTATGACCCGCAATATCTATATAAAACGCATACTCACCATCATTATACCGTTGAGATTCTAGCCGAGTCATAGAGATAGCTCTATCAGCAAACACTTTCAACGCTTCATATAACGCACCTGGCTTATCGCGCAGCGTACAAACTATTGAGGTTTTGTCATTCCCTGATGGTTGTACGTCAAAACCACCAAGTGCTACAAAACGAGTGGTATTTGTTGCTTGATCGTTGATATTTTCAGCAAGAATATTTAACTCATACTTTTCAGCCGCACGCTTGCCTGCAATAGCTGCTGCACGCCCATCTTGCTGTGCATGCCTAGCAGCTTCAGCATTACTGGTACAGGAAATGACCTCCGCATGCGGAAGGTGATTTCGCAACCATTGTCTTGTTTGACCAAGAGCTTGCGAATGCGCATAAACTGTTTGTATAGCTTGCATATCAGATGATTTTGACAGCAGATTATGTCGAATAGGCAAATACAGCTCGTTGATGATCTGTAAATTGGTCGCCATAAGTAATTTATGTGCATCCACTACTGCGCCTTCAGTCGAGTTTTCTAGCGGAATAAGCGCAATGTCTGCTGCATTGTTTTCGGCCTGGCGCACTACTTCTGCTAGGTCTACGCACGCTATGTATGTCGCGCCTGACCCAAACAGCTGTATAGCTGCCTCTTCTGAATACGTGCCCTCTGGCCCCAAATAGCTCACTTTAAGTGCAGCCTGTATGGCCCTACAGCTACTGATGATTTCTCTATAAATAGCTTGCAAGGCACTCGTAGAAAGCGGTCCGTCATTTATTGTTTCTAGATGGCGCATTAGTTCAGCCTCACGTGACGGAACGTATATCGGACCGCTCCCTTTAGCGTCTTTGATTTGCAGCGCAAGCGCAGCTCTTTTATTGAGTAATGAAACAATTTCAGCATCAACAGCATCAATATCCGAACGCAAAGTAGCAATATCTTTTAACTTTTCCATAGTTTTTTATAAACACTTATCAGGCAACAAGCGCCTCACCGTCATGTTTAGTGTACATGCTCTTTTTTATTTCATAAAGCTTTCGTATACCTTCAAGAGCAATCTCAAGCGGTATAACAGGGTCCGTCGGACTCTCTATATCGCTTGCTTCCAACATAATACCTGCTGGAATATAACCTTGTTGGGCAAGTTCAATCACATGCTCAAGTGCTTTTATCTGGCCTTCGACTGATTTTTTATTTGATGGGTCATGTGCAATTTCACTACCATGGGCCGTATCAATAATCACACGGCCATCAGTTTGCTCAATTGCTTTTTTATATTCCTGTTCCCACAATTCAGGTGTCAGTGCATTCTCGCCACCCCGATAAATCAAAATAGCTTTTGAACCGAGCTCACGTAACGCATTCACAGCACGAACCCGCCGCAACGCCTCTTCTATGTGTCCATTAAGACCGTTCTTGACTCCTATAGGAATCGTTGGGTCATGAATTGCTAAAGCCTCAATCATCTCTGATTTATGCACATTTCTGCCACCGATCCAGATCATCGACGCGAGCTCACCATAACGCACAATATGACTATAATGACCTGTTTCTATTGCAACGTTTGCACGTAGCTTTGCTTCAGTGGCTAATTGACTATACGCAGCTACCGGTTCAGTTGTTTCGAGTCCATGCCAGTCACGGGGATTGGTACGCGGCTTCCATGGTGGCATACGATGCAATGTTATCAAGTCATCGTGGCTTGCTCCAAGCTCAGCAATCCGCTTTCCTTCAGCTTGATGCTGCTGCGGATTATTTGTTAATGCACATGGACCAACAATAGCTATCAAGCCGTTTTTAGGATCATCGATTATGTCCGTTATCTCTTCACGTTGTATGTTGATCTGTGTACGATGTTTATCGTCTATACCATACTCTTTTTCTAACGATTTTGTATCAGGATTATCTGGGTATCTTGGCACTTCACAATCTCTCATATTTCACTCCTTAAAAAAACCGCCACCCTTCCTTGGTGACGGTTTTTGCTTTTCTGTATCGACAGTTAGCGTATTTTATGCAAGCACGCGCCAAAAACCGCCACGGATAGTGTCGGTAAACCAAAAGCATCGGCACATTACTTGACTCATAGTATGCAAATATACCCCTAAATAGATCCGTTGTCAACAACCCATTAAAAAGCGTATAGCCAACAGGTTAACTATACGCTTTTTACTAATACAGCTATTAACGCTTAGTGAATTGTCGTTTCTTACGAGCACCCTTAAAGCCGAACTTCTTGCGCTCTTTTTCACGCGGATCACGACTTAAGAGATCTGCCTTCTTCAGTGTGCCCTTAAGGTTTTCGTCCATTTCAGTCAAGGCCTTCGCAATACCCAAACGGATAGCCTCAACCTGACCTGTATGACCACCACCGCTTACACGCACACTGATATCAAACTTATTTTCCATCTGCAACACTGCAAAAGGCTCTTCAAGCTTGCGCAGCAAATGCTTGCTATCTCCAAAGTATTCAGCTGCAGGCTTGTCATTAATCACAATGGTACCTTTGCCGCCTTGCAAACGTACACGCGCTGTTGCGCTCTTGCGTCGGCCGAGTGCATAGAAATATCGGTCATTCGCCATATTTATTTACCTTCCTTTAGTGAAAATACTTCTGGCTTCTGTGCCTCATGATTATGCTCGCTACCAGCATAAATCTTGAGACGCTTTAGTCGCTCATCACGAAGTTTATTTACTGGCAACATACCACGAACTGCACGATAGATTACCTCAGTAGGATCTTTTGCCATCTTTTCAGCTAACGTAGCTTCCTTGATACCTCCTGGATAACCACTGTGGCGATAATATTTCTTGTCCGACATCTTATTGCCAGTCACAACTAGCTTATCGGCATTGATAACTACCACATAATCACCACAATCAATATGCTTGGTGTATTGCGGCTTATTTTTACCGGTAAGCAGTGTGGCGATCTGTGCTGCCGCACGACCAAGCGGCACTTCAGATGCATCCACTACGTACCATTTTCGTGTTACATCGCTGGGTTTTGCACTATATGTCCTCATTGGGCTTTCTCCTCAGCTTTCTTAGGCTTTGCCGCTGATTTAGCAGCAGATTTTTCTTCCTTCTTTGCTGTCTTGGCAGCGGGCGCTTCGCGCAAGTCATCAACGAAGCTTACCCGTGCCATTTGCGCATTATCGCCTCGTCGCACACGAGTATGTTCAATGCGTACATGACCGCTTACACGACCAGATAATTTCGGTGCAATTTCATCAACCAGCTTATGTGCACTCTCTACAGTTTGCAGGCTTGCAATAATCTGGCGACGATTATGAAGATCACCCTTTTTAGCCTTAGTTATTAATTTTTCAATATAAGGGACGACTTCCTTTGCTTTTGGCAAAGTAGTTTCGATTGATTCGTATTTGATAAGTGAGTCAGCAAGGCCCTTTAGAAGAGCTCGACGCTGATCACGTTCGCGGTGTAATTTCCGCCCTTTATATCCATGACGATGCATTTTACAGCTCCAACTCCGCTAATTTATCTTTTACTTCATCAAGTGCCTTGCTGCCGAAACCTTTAAGGTCACGAAGCTCTGCGTCACTGAGCGAGAACAAATCTTTGATTGTATGAATATCATTGTTGATAAGCGCATTTGTAGTACGTGCAGACAAATTCAAGTCTTCTACTGGAATATTCAATAGTGAAGGCTCATCGTCTGCATTATCGCCAGAGTTGTTGCCTTCACCTGAGCTTGGTACAAGTGGCTCACCTGCAGCAACACGAGTCTTACCAGCAAGTGCAGTGTACTGATTTACAAGAATAGCAGCAGCTTCTTCAAATGCTTCTTGCGGGGTAATTGACCCATCGGTATCGATAGTCAAAATCAACTTATCAAGGTCGGTTGCCTGACCAACACGAGTGTTTTCAACCTTGTAGCGTACACGCTGTACTGGACTGAAGATTGCATCAAGCGCAATCATGTCGCTTGATTTATTTGCAGTAGCATCTTCGATAGTTCGATAGCCTCGACCAGTCTCAACTACAAGATCCATGACAAAGCTTGCCTTATCATCATCAAGCGTTGCAATAACATGATCAGGATTTACCACTTCAACATCAGCATTGACCTTAATATCTTTAGCAGTAACTACGCCTTTACCCTTCTTTTCGATGCGAAGTGTTTGTGCGTCATCACCGTATACGCGGAAACGAACGCCTTTGAGGTTCAGCATAATATCTACTACATCCTCTTTTACACCTGGGATAGTAGTAAATTCATGAGTAGCACCTTCAATCTTAAAACTTGTTACTGCTGCGCCAGCAATGCTCGAAAGCAAAACACGGCGTAAACTATTACCGAGTGTCATACCATAGCCACTGTGCAGCGGCTCAACTACGAATGTTGCACTAGTCGCGCTGTGATCGTCTACTTTAACAAGTCCTGGTGTGTGAATGTTTTTTGACATACTAGTTTCCGCCTCCCTTAGCGTGAGTAATATTCCACGATTAATTGTTCATTAATACCTTCCTCTGCATCTTCGCGAGAAGGTATACCAGTAACCTTAATTGCAACTTTTTTACGATCAACCTTAAGCCATGGTGTTGACTCGGTTGGTGCCGGACTTACTTCATCTAACTTCTTGAAGTACTCTGTATTTTTACTGTGATCACGCAGTACAATTTCATCACCTGGCTTAACGCGAATTGAAGGAATATCAACACGTACACCATTAAGTAGAAAATGACCATGTGTCACAAGCTGGCGAGCCGCACGACGGCTTGGCGCAAAACCAGCACGATAGACTGTATTATCAAGCCTTCGTTCAAGCAGTTCTAACAGCAATTCACCTGTATTACCCTGTTTGCGGTCAGCTTCCTTCATGAGATTACGGAATTGCTTTTCAAGCAATCCATAAAGGCGTTTCACCTTTTGCTTTTCACGAAGCTGCAGCGCATACTGACTAGGTTTGCTGCGCATACCGCGTTGACTGTGTTGCCCCGGAGGTGTTGGACGCTTCACCAATGCTTTGTGCGCCTTAGGATGAAGCGCGTAACCTTCGCGGCGAGACATTTTTACGATAGAATGAGTATCTCGTGCCATATCCTTACCTTAGATCCTTCGTGCCTTCCTAGGTCGTACGCCACCATGAGGTACGCCAGTCACATCTTTAATACTTTCTACTTGAATGTCTAGACCGCCTAATGCTCGGATAGCTGCGTCACGGCCAAGACCAACACCCTTTACGAACACATCAGCTTTACTGAAACTATACTGCTGTTTTGCTGCTTGACCAGCCTTTTCTGTAGCTACCTGTGCTGCATATGCAGTACCTTTCTTGGAACCACGAAAGCCACAACCTCCAGCACTTGCAGCAGTGAGCGCATTGCCCTTATTGTCGGTAAATGTAACGATTGTATTATTGAATGTAGCCAAAATATGCACTTGACCACTTGGTACGGAGCGCTTGGCTTTCTTCTTTTTAGTTGTTGCTTCTGCCATAAATCCTCTCTCCTATACCTTACGTTTTTGATGGTACTTTCTTAGCTGTGCCACCTACCGTAACTTTTTTACCTCGACGAGTACGAGCATTTGTTTTTGTTCGCTGGCCACGTGTTGGCAAATTCTGCTTGTGTCGCAAGCCTCGATATGAATTGATATCCTTCAGACGTTTGATATTGCCTGCAACAATACGCTGCAATTCACCTTCAACCACGTAATTATTATTGATTATATCTTGAATACGAGAAATTTCGTCGTCTGTCAAGTCTTTTGTGCGAACCGTTGGATCAACCTTAGCTTCAGCTAAGATCTTTTGGCTTGTCTTAAGCCCAATACCATATACATACGTCAGACTAATCTGAATCTGCTTTTCATTTGGAATAGTAACACCCGATATACGTGCCATCAATACACTCCTTATCCTTGACGCTGCTTATGGCGCGGCTTAAGTTTATTAATGACATACAATCGACCTTTACGACGGACAATAATGTCGTCTGGGCTAATCTTTTTTACACTTGCACGTACTTTCATGTACGGATCAGTCTCCTTTCATGAGATTGACTCACTGCTTATTTTTATAAATCTATAAACGTCTTATTACTAAGACTTCCGGTATGTAATCCGACCCTTCGTAAGATCGTAAGGTGTCAACTCTACAGTGACCGTGTCACCAGGCACAATGCGAATATAATGCTTCCGCATTTTCCCGGCAACGTGAGCTATAATTTGATGTCCGTTCTCGAGCTCAACCTTAAATTGAGTACCCGGAAGCGTCTCAACGATCGTCCCTGTTAACTCAATTACTTCTTTACTCGCGGCCATAAATATAACAAGAATTGATTATAGCAGCTTTTCACAACATTTGTAAAGTGTTTTTTGCTGTTTTATGTGGATTTTTTACGAATACGCGGTATACGGAAACGACGTTTTTTGTCAGTTTTCTCTTTTTCAGCTTCTTCAGCGATCGGATCACCGAAGAAATCAGGACTCGAATACTGGTCATAGGTAATCATAAGCGCACGTGATTCAGTTGCGCGCAATGCTTCAAGTGCCACAGATACAAGGATAAGGATACCAGTACCACCCAAAGTAACATCAGCCTGGATAAACAACTGAGCAAAAATAGGCACCAACGCCAAAAGACCAATGCTAATAGCGCCGAATAGTGTCAGTCGGTTTACTATCACTGAAAGATATTTTTCAGTCTGAACACCGGAGCGCACGCCCTCAATAAAGCCACCCTGTTTTTGCAGATTTTCGGCTATCTCCTTGCTGTTAAAGGTAATGCTGGTATAAAAGAATGTAAACAGCACCACTAAAACAAAGTAGGTAACCGGATAAATAAACGCATGCCAATCACCGCTTAACAATGTTTGAGCAGTCGGAGCTTGGAACCAAATTACCAGATTTTGCCCAAGCTCTGACAATCGTTCGTTATTGACTCCAGACAACAGCTGACCTGCAAAGCTTGGAACACTCAAAAATGCCACCGCAAAAATAATCGGTACCACTCCGGCAGTAATAAGCTTTATAGGCAAAACAGTCGTCACACCACCATAAGTTCTATTACCCTGTACACGTTTTGCGTAATTTATTGTAATGCGCCGCTGCGCCTCATTCAGTTTCACCACAGCCCACGTCATGAAGATCACGCCAAGCAGAATGAGCAATACCAAGCCAAGTTCTTTTGCGTCCACTGGAAGCTTCCAGCCAAATATTTCCCAACTCTTGTCACTACCAAACGCTGCGCTTCCAACATCAGCAATAGTGCTTGGAAGTGTGCTAACGATACCAGCAGTAATAAGCAATGAGATACCGTTACCAATACTTTGCTCGGTAATCAACTCACCAAGCCACATAAGAATCATAGACCCAGCCGTAAGTGCTGAAACCATTAATATCCACTGGCTTATGCTAGCATCTGCCGTAATATCACCAACACCTGATACACTCTGCGCAGCTTGACGAATAAGGTAGATTGCACCAATAGATTGGATAATAGCTAATGGAAATGTCAGAATTCGTGTGTATTGATTAATCTTCCGTTGTCCAGATTCACCTTCTTTTCGCAGTGCCTCAAGCTTAGGAATTGCACGCGTTAAGAGCTGCATAATAATAGAGGCATTGATGTATGGGCCTAGTCCAGCCACCATGATAGAGAAGTTCGCAAGCGCACCACCGGATATAATATTTAGGAAGTTCAATAGCTGTGGCGTTGCGTCTGAAGTAAATAGATTATCAAGCACCTGTTTGACTGTCTGTGGGTCACCAAATGGTATCGGAATATGCGCCAAGAACCTGTAAATGATAATGATGCCTATTACCGCAGCAATACGCTTTTGCATGTCGCGGTGTTTAAGCGACCGCCAAATAACCTTCCAGTTCATGTAGAATATGTCCCTCTTTTATCTCAGAAATTCTCTCCCGACCAGTATACAAGAAAAACGTCCGAACTAAAAGAATTAAAGGTACATTTTATACATAACTATCAGAAGTTTACTCGAAGAGATAGGTGTAAGTAGCATATTTTTATGTTAAAACATAAATTTAACATTACCGACAATGTTCATGAGTGTTCAAAGATAAAACATAAGACCGCCCTGGAGAGGGCGGTCTTATATAGGTCGATCGGTTGGAGTTACTTGTCTGCCTTAGTCTCAGCTTTGGCAATCTTCTTTTCAGAAGTCTTTGGCCGTGCAAGACGCGGCACCTTCTTAAAGCTACCGCCAGCTTTTTCAACAGCTTCGATAGCAGCTACACTCGCACCCTGTAGTTCAACAGTAACTTTCTTAGTAAGTTCACCTTTAACTACCAATTTGACTGAAACATACGGACTCGAAATAAGACCAGCTTCAGCAAGTTCGACTGTCGTTACCTTTTTGTTAGCAAATGCTTCTAAATCACCGGTGTAAACAGTCTCTGCAGCTAGCCGAAATGAGCGGAAACCGCGCAACTTTGGCAAACGCTGCATAAGCGGATTCTGACCACCTTCAAATCCTGGCTTCTTAGATGAACCTGCACGCGCTTTTTGGCCCTTTGTACCGCGACCTGCAGTCTTTCCACGTCCTGCAGCAATACCGCGACCGACGCGCTTTGACCTCTTAAATCTTGTTACTTGGAGTTCATGAAACTTCATCTACTTACTCCTTATCCTTTGCTACAGTCTTCTTTTTAGCTGTAGTCTTTTTAGTCGCTGACTTTTTAGTAACAGTCTCATTGCTGTTCTTTTTAGTTACCCATTCGCTTGATGGAACAATTTTCTTCAATGCTTCGATGGTGGCGTATGCAGTATTTGCTTTATTTGTAGAACCAAGAGATTTACTGAGTGCATTACGTACACCTGCGACTTCAAGAATGGTACGCACGACACCACCAGCAATCAAACCAGTACCTTGACTTGCAGGCATTACAAGTATCTTTGCACCGCCTACCTTAGCCTGTGCCTCATGATACAATGTATCGTTTTTAGCTAAGGCAATAGTAATCATGTGTTTTTTTGCTACATCTGTTGCTTTAGCTACTGCCGCTGTCACATCAGCACCTTTTGCAATGCCAATACCTACACGGCCCTTATGGTCACCCACCACAACAAGTGCGCGGAATCGGAACCGCCGACCGCCTTTTACGACACGTGCCACACGGTCAATATGAAGTACCCGCTCATCGAACGGCTTCTCTTCTGGCACTTGATCAGGGCGACGTAAACGTTGATCAGTTTGTTGTTGTACTGCCATATTAGAACTCCAATCCTGCCTTACGCGCTGCTTCAGCAAGCGCCTTTACTCGACCATGATACATTCGACCACCTCGATCGAACGCTACTTTTTTAACCTTTGCAGCTTTAGCTTTTTTCGCAATTTCACCACCTATCCATTCAGCTTTTTCAGTCATGGTTTTTGGTAGATCTTTCTTACCCACCGTGCTTACATATGCCAAAGTCTTGTGAGCTGTATCGTCGATAACCTGGGCAGTGATATGCTTGTTGCTAATATGTACACTCAAGCGAGGTCGCTCTGGGGTACCATTAATCTTTGAGCGGGTACGATTCTTGCGAAGCTGGAGCTTTTCTAGTTTGTGTGCTAATCGATTCATAACCTACTCCTACTTATCCTTTCCTGACTTACCGCTCTTACGGATAATGCGTTCATCAACATACTTAATACCTTTACCTTTGTATGGCTCTGGCTTCTTCAGTGCGCGGATTTCTGCTGCTACTTGACCAACTTGCTGTTTGTCAATACCGCTAACAGTAATAACATTGCCTTCAACAGTCGCTGAAATACCTTGCGGCAGGTGATAAACAACTTCGTGTGAAAAGCCAAGGTTAAACTTCACATCTGTTCCAGCTAAAGCAACACGATAACCTACGCCATTGATTTCCAGTTTTTTACTGAAACCAGTAGTTACACCAGTAACCATATTTGCGATCAATGATCGCATTAGCCCGTGCTTTGCACGAACTTTTGGCTCGTCACTGTCTCGAGTAACGATAATTTGATTATCTTTTTGCTCTACTTTAATCCCAGGCATGGTGAATTGCTTGAGCGTACCCTTACTCCCAGTCACCGTTATGTAGTCTGGGTCGACAGTGATTGTCACACCGTTTGGAATGTCTATCGGCAGTTTTCCTATTCGACTCATTTACTTTTCCTCTTAAATTAATAAACCTTACAAATTAGCTCACCACCCACTGACTTGGCCTTTGCCTCTTGACCAGTCATGATGCCTTTAGAGGTCGATACTACCACGATGCCACGGCCATGCTTAACTGTTGGAATATCTTTAGCCTTTACGTAGTAGCGGCGACCTGGCTTACTCAGGCGTACGATTTCAGTAATTGGCGCGTTCTCGTTTTCGTCATTAATCACAAGCTTCAAAGTTTTACCAACACTTGCTTTAATGACTAGTACATCTTTTAGGAAGCCGTTTTCCTTGAGGATTTCAGCCACAGCCTGCTTTACCTTTGAATGCGGCATAACGACTTCATGCTTACGCACCATAATAGCATTGCGTACGCGCGTCAACATATCTGCAATTGGATCAGTTGAAGTCATACTCATAGTTTTACCAACTCGCTTTCGTTACACCAGGGATTTCACCCTTGCTTGCATGTTCACGGAATGAAATACGGTTTAGACCAAACTGGCGCATATAACCATGAGGTCGGCCGGTCTCAATGCAGCGATTCTTCCAGCGTGTCGGACTTGAATTACGCGGCAACTTCGCGAGACCTTCGTAATCACCCATAGCTTTTAGCTGAGCCCGCTTGGCTGCGTATTTCTTGATCATCTTTTGACGCTTTAAATCACGTACAACGATAGATTTCTTCGCCATATTATTTACCTTCCTTTTCAAACGGCATACCGAACTTTGCAAGCAGTGCACGTGCATGCGCAGGTTCCTTAGCATCAATGACGAACACTGCCTGTAGTCCGTGTGTTGTTGTCGTTTCTTCAAACGTTAACTCAGGAAATACAGATTGGTCGACCAAGCCAATACTGTAATTTCCCTGCTTATCAAATGACTTATTGCTTACACCATGAAAGTCGCGAAGACGAGGCAACACAATATTCACTAATCGATCAAGAAATTCATACATTCTATCACCGCGCAGTGTTACCTTCAGGCCAATCACATTACCCTGGCGAAGCTTGAAGCCAGCGATAGACTTCTTTGCAACTGTTTGTACTGGCGCTTGACCAGTAATCTTACGAAGTGTATTTGTAGCTGCTTCTAATACTCGCTTATCATCCTTAGCTTTGCCAAGGCCAACATTTATTACAATTTTTTCGAGCTTTGGTACCTGGTTTACGTTAGCAAGACCGAGTTCCTCTTTCAGCTCGGCTACATATTGCTCCTTGTACAAAGTTCGGAGACGAGCAGGCATAGAAGCTGGTTTTGTCGCTGTTGCCATTACTTAATCTCCTTTCCTGATGCTTTTGCGACACGTACTTTTGTGCCGTCTTTATTAATCTTGTAGCCAATGCGAGTAGGTTTCTTTGTTTCCGGATCTTGCAAACCAACCTTGCTGACATAGATTGGCTTGGTAATCTCGATAATGCCGCCTTGTGGGTATTGCTTATTTGACTTTTGGTGCTTCTTAACTATATTCACACCCTCGACAGTCACCTTGTTTTCCTTTGGATGTGTTGCTAGTACCTTACCGACCTTACCCTTATCCTTACCGCTGCGCACTACTACGGTATCACCCTTCTTCAAACGGATCTTATATCGCTTACTCATTACAGTACCTCCGGCGCAAGGCTAATAATTTTACTGTAGCCCAAATCACGCAACTCACGCGGCACAGGACCAAAGATACGGGTTGCACGCGGCTGTTTGTCATTATTGATAATTACGGCTGCATTATCATCGAACTTAATAGTTGAGCCGTCTTTACGACGAATCTTTTCCTGTGTTCGTACTACTACAGCACGCACAACCGACTTTTTCTTAACAGCGCCATTTGGACTAGCTTCCTTTACAGTAGCAACAATAACATCACCAACACGTGCATAACGACGGCGAGTGCCACCAAGCACGCGAATGCACAAAATTTCTTTTGCGCCACTGTTATCACACACTACTAGGCGAGATTCTTGCTGGATCATACTACACAACCTCGCTTTCTACTTCTGTTTCTACATGCTCAACGCCAGCTTTTTCAATAATGCGATCAAGCTTATAGCGCTTACGAGCACTAAGCGGACGAGTTTCAACAATAGCCACACGATCACCTACATGCGCTTCGTTGTTCTCGTCATGCGCCATAAACTTTTTGTTGACTGTATATTGCTTCCGATAAAGCGGATGAGTTTTACGAGCACGAACAGTCACTACGATAGTCTTATCAGCTTTATCAGATGAAACGGTTCCAATTAGTGTCCTTGCCATTACATCTTCTCCTTTGCGAGCTGTTCGCTCATCACCGTCAGCATCCGTGCAAGGTCTTTGCGCTTTGCACGAATGAGACGTACATTTTGCACCTCACCTGTTACGGCGCGGCGTTTTAGCTCGCTTATTTCTTCGCGTAACGCCGTTGCCTGAGCAGCAAGCTCTTCAGTTGTTAATTTTCGGATATCAGCGATCTTCATACTATGACTCCTCCCGAACCAAGAACTTGGTCTTTACCGGTAGCTTATGAGCAGCTAGACGCATAGCTTCGCGTGCAACAGGCTCAGGTACACCCTGCATTTCAAACATAATTGTGCCTGGTTTTACCTTGGCTACAAAGTATTCAGGACTACCTTTACCGCTGCCCATTTTTACGTCCTGTGGTTTCTTAGTAACCGGCGTATGCGGAAATATACGAATCCAGATCTTACCACCACGCTTGATATGTCGGGTCATAGCCTGTCGAGCTGACTCAATCTGACGTGAAGTAATACGTTCATGTCCTTGAGCTTGCAAAGCATATTGACCAAATGCGATGTAGTTACCCTTTGAGGCAACACCGCTGATGCGGCCTTTGCGAACCTTACGGAATTTTGTACGATTTGGGATTAACATACTACGCTACCTCCCCTTTGTAGATCCATACCTTCACACCGATAATACCGGCAGGTGTCTTTGCTGCTACATTCGCATAGTCAATATCTGCCCGGAGTGTATGGAGTGGAACACTACCTGCTACTTCTTTCTCGCGTCGTGACATTTCAGCACCATTAAGTCGACCCGCTACCTCGATACGCACACCTTTCGCACCAGCGCGCATCGTTGCTGCACTTGCTGATTTGATAGCACGACGGAAACTGATTCGACGCTCAAGCTGGTTCGCGATATTTTCAGCTACCAACTTTGCATACAATTCAGGTTTCTTAATCTCTTCAATATTTACCCGCGTTGGCACACCGTATACTTTCTCGATTGCTGCTTTCAACTCTTGAGCGCCAGCACCACCGCGACCGATAACTACACCTGCTCGAGCAGTAGAAATAGTTACAGTCACAAGATTTGGCGAACGCTCAATATCTACCTTGTTGATAGCACCACGAGCACCAATCTTATCTTGAATAAGCTTGCGTACTGTAAGGTCTTTCTTTAAATAGTCGGCGTATTCGCGCTTATTTGCGAACCACTTGCTGCGCCAGTCTTTATTGACTTGGAGGCGCATTGAAATTGGATTTACTTTCTGTCCCATTATTTTGCCTCCTTCTTTGTTGCTGGCTTCTTTGGTGCCCGGACTTCACCCTCGACAACTACACGGATATGTGAAGTTCGCTTTTGATATGGTAATGCCATACCGCGTGCTGCTGGGCGATATCGCTTCAGGCGTGGGCCAGGAGTAACACTGATTTCTACAATCTTAAGCGTCTCTGGTTTTACATTGTGGTTATGGTCTGCATTTGCCTGTGCGCTTTTGATAGTTTTCAGCACCGGTATTGCAGCGCGACGTGGTGTGTGCTCAAGAATAGTAATTGCATCAGCAACAGTACGACCACGCACCAAAGCAGCAACTACGCCAACCTTGCGCGGACTCATACGGACACCTTTTGCTATTGCTTTCACTGTCATTACTTCTTTCCTTTCGCGAGCTTACCACCATGACCACGGAATTTGCGGGTAGGTGCAAATTCACCAAGCTTATGGCCAACCATATTTTCTGTAATAAATACCGGTACATGCACACGGCCATTATGTACAGCAATCGTTCGACCTACGAATTCTGGTGGAATAGTACTAGCCCGTGCCCATGTTTTGATAATCGTACGATCCTCTGGACCAAGCGCCGCCACTTTCTTAGCGAGCTTCGGATCGACAAATGGTCCTTTTTTCAGTGAACGACTCATATCCTACTACTCCTTACTTCCTCTTCGCCTGATGACGGCTTTTTACAATAAACTTATCAGTTGCTTTACGACGACGCGTCTTGTAACCAAGCGTCTTCTGACCCCAAGGTGTACGAGGTGCCTTTGCCATGCGGTGACGACCACCGTCACCACCACCGTGCGGATGGTCAGCAGCATTCATCACAACGCCGCGAACACTTGGACGTCGACCAAGATGACGGCTTCGACCAGCCTTACCAATCTTGATGTTCTGATGTTGCTCATTACCAACTACACCGATAGTAGCCATACACTCTACGCTAATCATGCGGATTTCACCGCTTGGCATACGCACCTGCGCATACTTACCTTCTTTTGCAGTAAGCTGCGCACTGTTACCAGCTGCACGCGCAATTTGTGCACCTTTGCCAGGATGCAACTCAACCGCATGAATGATACTACCAACTGGAATTGCCTTAATAGGCAAGCGGTTTCCTACCTCAATCGGCGCATCTTCACCGCAGACAAACTTCTGACCGACTGTAACACCTGCAGGTGCTAGCACATAGTGATAGTTATTGTCTTGATCCTTTATGCGTGCAATATGTGCTGAGCGGTTCGGATCGTATTCGATGTGCTCCACTGTCGCTACAGTACCAGCAGGTAACGCAAAGTTTACTAATCGATAAAAACGTCGCGCACCGCCACCGCGATGACGGGTAGTAATGCGACCCTGATTATTTCGGCCACTGCCGCGCTTCTTAGCCACTAATAAAGAACGTAGAGGCTTCTTAGTGGTAATGATGCTCGTATCCTGAGATGTCATACCACGTCGGCCAGGAGTAGTCGGATTGTATACTTTAATCGCCATTATTTCTTCTCCTTCTTTTCAGCCTTCTTTGCCTCTTTTTCAGCTTTCTTTTCAGCCTTTTCAGCAGCCTTTTCCATCTGCTTTGCTAGCTTTTCTTCCTTTTCCTCAGCTTCTTCAATAGCCTCAAAGATTGGCAAACTTTGGCCTTCAGCAAGCGTTACATACGCCTTCTTAATATCAGATTGGTTGCCATTTACTACACGACGACCACCTCTACTAATGGTGCGCTTAGCTTTACCCTTCTGATTCAAAATATTCACACTCTTTACCGTTACCTCATATTGAGCCTCTACTGCTCGAGCAACACTATGCTTGTTTGCATCTTTTGGCACCACAAACACATACGTGTTCGTCTGACTTTGTGCATAGGTCTTTTCGCTCATGCGAGGTTGGAGGATCATGGTCTTGCTCATTACTTCTTACCTCCAAGCCATTCATTAATTACTGCTAATGCATCTTTACTGATAACAATAGTGTCAGAGTTCACAATCGTATATACATGTAAGTTCTTTGCCAGCACCACTTCCAGTTTTGGCACATTGCGACTTGCAAGCTCAAGATTTTCATCTTTTTCATGATTTACAAGCACTGTTCGGCCCGTTACGTCAAGCTTTGCAAGCAACTTAGAAAGTGTTGCTACCTTGCCGTCTTTCACTTCAAATGCATCAATGACACGAATACGATTTTCGTTTGCAGCCAAAGTCAATGCCTGACGTAGCGCTGTGCGCTTCATTGCGGTTGGTACTTTTATGCGGTAGTTTTCCTCGCCAGTTGGGCCAAATACTACACCACCGCCACGCCAGATTGGATTTCGGCTTGAACCAACACGAGCACGACCTGTACCCTTCTGTCGCCAAGGCTTGCGACCACCACCACGCACCATACCGCGTGTCTTTGTAACTGCTAGATTACTGCGACCGTTTGCGAGATATGCAGTATAAGCAAGCTTCAGAAGCTCATGATTTTTTACTTCCACGCCAAAAACAGACTTATCAAGCTTGGCTGCAGTTGTCGCTTTAGCACCAGTCTTTGTATATGTTGCAACTGCCATTACTTAGCCTCCTTTAGGATAACAATCCCTTTGCGTGGACCAGGAACTGCGCCAGTGACACCAATAACACCAAGCTCGGTATCCACCAATGCCACTTTCAAGTTCTTTACGGTCACTTGCTCATTACCCATTTGACCGGCCATTCGCTTACCCTTTAGGACTCTCTGCGGATACATAGAACCAATAGAACCTGGCTTGCGCACATTACCATTGCCGCCATGAGTCTTGCGGCCGCGATGGAAATTGTGACGTTTAATCGTACCAGCAAAGCCTTTACCTTTGCTAATACCGGTTACGTCTACAACGTCGCCAACTGAAAAGACCTCTGGGTTGATATATGCGCCAACCTTGAGGTCTTCAGTAATTTCATCCACGCGGAACTCACGGACAATCTTTGGTGTCTTGCCCGCAGCCTTAAAATGACCTGCCTGTGGTTTCTTTACCTTGTTTGGTTTTGCGTCTTCAAAACCAAGCTGCACAGCTGTATAGCCGTCAGTTTCTTCTGTTTTTACTTGCGTAATAACGCAAGGACTAGCGGAAAGCAAGGTAATAGCCTGCACACTACCATCTTCAGCAATGGTAGAGGTCATGCCAACCTTTCTCGTGATTAATGCTTTCATAGTTACCTCGTTATTTTTTAGCTCCGCCTGCCTGAGTACAGACAGTAAAATGCTTGGATCTGGTGGTTTCTACCTCTGTAAGAGTCGTAGACCTGCCAAATATCCAAGTGCGGAAGATTGATATACCGTTACAGATTAGCACAAAACGTTTACTACTGTCAATACGTTGCTAATTTCACAATAAATACTTGTGTTTTGACTAACCCTATACTTTAATTATAGCACATTTTTATACAATAATCAACTATTGAGTTGTCTCAACAGCCCTAAAGCGAGATAAAGAGTCCAAATGGTGCCCAGAAGCCAATGAGTGCAGCTACAAGCAATACCGCATAATCTATTTTTCGGTCAATATTAAAGTGCTCTTGACTCGCCAATACCATACCTACAATTAGCCCGACTGGTATAGGAAAAATAGTATGATCATTGGAAATCTTCAGCCATAGGGTGCCTAAGATCAGATAAAGCGCCAGCTTGAACGCAAATACACCATCGTACGGATCATTGCTAATAGCCTTTATGGCACTCGTTTGCTTTCGTTTTGTTTTTGTTTTCTTTTTAGCCATTATCTATTAGTTAAGCATAAGCGCATACAATACACAAGGTGATTACCTTTTGGTTATACAGCAACCATCTTTTGCAAATCTGTGTCCACCTCTTCAGAACGCCCTGTTACACCTTCGGTGCCACCTACTTGTACTCGGATCGCCATACCTTCGTACACTGCTCTAATATGGCCGTACTCTGAATTATGCATACCCTGCATATATGCATTCTCCGCGTCAATACACCCCTTCAATTGAGGAACTATAAGCTTGTCTACTTTCCTGCTTGACTTGCGAAGCGCCTCGAAGGCAAAACGCGCTTCACTCAACGTAATATCAAAATATACTTCTTTTGCTGTTTCTGGCTTGCTGCTATCTGCCTTAAATTGCCTTAAGAATGATGTAACGCTGTCACGACGACGAACATCACCGTGTTCTTGGGCATACCGTATCACGTGAGGCAAAATCCGAGGAATAAATTCACATTCTTCAATCCTTACCCCATAATCCACAATTTTGGGGTATTTATCTTCTGAATCGTATACTTCGTATAATAAAGATTTCATAATACAAACGCCCTCTATTATACGACGTTTTATAAGAAAGTAAATTCGTTATGCTTAAAAAGCCCATTGAAAATGTTTCGATGAGCTTTTTTTCACAGCTATCACACGTATCACGTTACATCTTGATTTCGACGTCACAACCAGCAGGAAGACTTAGATTCATCAACGAATCAATAGTCTTTGGTGTTGGGTCGTATACGTCGATCAGCCGCTTGTGTGTACGCATTTCAAACTGTTCACGGCCTTTTTTGTACACATGCGGACTTTTAATAACGGTAAATGTACTGCGTTTTGTTGGAAGTGGAATTGGACCAGCAAGCGTTGCACCAGTGCGTAGTGCAGTATCTACAATCTGTTTCGCTGCTTGGTCAATTACTTTATGATCGTATGCCTTTAGACGAATACGGATACGCTGTTTCGTTTCTTTTGTTGTTTTTTTGGCATCTGCCATAAGGTGATCTTCCTTTCGTTATTATTTGCTGTAACATCTCATGCTCATATGTCATGCGACTTTTAGTCAGCAAACGTTTACATAACCCTATAATTATATTATAGCACACTTTAGCAATTTAATAAAGTACTTTACGGTGAAAGTATCCAAAAACACTATACGGCAAATCGCAGCTTAATAAAAGAAGAACCCTCGCGTTTTGAGGGTTCTTCTTAACAGTTGGTGCAAGATCAATTATTTGATGATCTTGGTTACCACACCAGCACCTACGGTACGGCCACCTTCGCGGATAGCGAAGCGAAGACCCTGATCCATAGCAATTGGTGCAAGCAACTTCACCTTGAAGGTTACCGTATCACCTGGCATAACCATTTCTTTGTCAGCTGGAAGCTCAACTTCACCTGTTACGTCAGTGGTACGAAAGTAGAACTGAGGCTTGTAACCCTTGAAGAATGGAGTATGGCGACCGCCTTCTTCTTTAGTAAGCACGTATACTTCAGCCTCGAATTCAGTATGTGGCGTGATTGAACCTGGTTTAGCAAGCACCTGACCACGCTCAATGTCATCACGCTCAATACCACGAAGCAAGATACCAGCGTTGTCACCAGCCTGACCCTGATCAAGTGTCTTCTTGAAGGCTTCGATACCGGTTACAACAGACTTCTGGGTTTCGCGAATACCAACGATTTCAACTTCGTCGTTCAACTTCACAACGCCCTGATCAATACGACCAGTTGCTACAGTACCACGGCCCTTGATTGAGAACACATCCTCGATAGGCATAAGGAATGGCTTATCAAGATCACGCTTTGGCTCTGGAATGTATTCATCCATAGCCTTTACAAGTTCCATTATTGCATTTTCAGCATCTGCGTCGCCTTCAAGAGCCTTTGTTGCAGAACCTTTGATAATTGGACAATCACGATCGAACTCATTCTTTTCAAGAAGATCACGAACTTCTTCTTCGATAAGCTCAACAAGATCAGGATCTGCAAGGTCCATCTTGTTGAGGAATACAACGATCTTAGGCACACCTACCTGGCGAGCAAGCAATACGTGTTCACGAGTCTGAGGCATAGGACCATCAGCTGCAGAAACAACCAAGATAGCACCGTCAACCTGAGCAGCACCAGTGATCATGTTTTTCACATAGTCAGCGTGACCAGGCATGTCAACGTGTGCATAGTGACGCTTCTCACTTTCATATTCCTGGTGAGAAGTAGCGATGGTGATACCACGAGCCTTCTCTTCTGGAGCGTTGTCGATATCCTCGTAGTTCTTTGGCTTGTTTACATCGCTTGGAAGCTTCTTCGCAAGCACGTGAGTAATAGCTGCAGTTAGTGTTGTTTTACCGTGGTCAACGTGGCCCATAGTACCAACGTTCACATGCGGCTTACTACGGTCAAATGTCTCTGCCATAGATGTTTGTTCTCCTTAATATTAATTGTTTAGCATGAGAATATTAAAACTCACACGAGTTACCAGCATATCTTAACTTATCGCAAGAAGTTTGTAAAGGGTTAGTACAAGAAACTTCTTAAAAACTATTTTGCACTTTTGGCAATAATCGCTTCAGCAACGTTTGGCGGTACGTCAGCATAGTGATCAAGCTCCATGCTTGAGCTTGCGCGACCTTGTGTCATAGAGCGAAGATTGGTGGTGTAACCAAACATTTCACCAAGCGGCACATATGCCGTGATTTCCTTAATGCCGGCTTGCAGGTCTTCCATAGATTCAATACGACCACGCTTGCTGTTTAGGTCACCAATCACATCACCCATGAATTCTTCTGGAGTTACCACCACTACCTTCATGATTGGCTCAAGCAGCACTGGATTTGCTTTCTTGACACCTTCTTGTAGTGCCATAGAAGCAGCAATCTTGAAGGCCATTTCGCTTGAGTCGACTTCGTGGTATGAACCGTCATACAGTTCAGCCTTGATATCAACTACCGGATAGCCAGCAATGACACCGTTGCTCATAGCTTCCCTAATACCGTCTTCAACAGACTTTATGTACTCGCTTGGCACCACGCCACCTTTGATAGAGTTGATAAACTCAAGACCCTTGCCAGGCTCGTTCTGGCTGAGACGAAGCCATACATGACCATACTGACCGCGACCACCAGATTGACGCACAAACTTACCTTCAACTTCAACCGCGTCTTTGCGGATTGTTTCACGATATGCAACCTGTGGCTGACCAACATTAGCATCAACATTAAATTCACGCTTCATCCGGTCAACGATAATTTCCAAGTGCAACTCACCCATACCAGAAATTACAGTCTGGCCAGTTTCTTCGTCAACATTCACACGGAAGGTTGGATCCTCTTCTGCCAAGCGCTGAAGTGCAAGACTCATCTTTTCCTGGTCACTCTTAGTCTTTGGCTCAATCGCAATCGATACTGGCGGTTCAGGGAAGTCGATAGATTCAAGCACGATCGGATTATTCTGGTCGCACAGAGTGTTGCCAGTTGTGGTACCCTTAAGACCCACAATCGCGGCAATATCACCAGCTCTTACTTCGCTCACTTCTTCACGCTTGTCAGCCTGCAAGCGCACAATGCGACCTACACGCTCTTTTTCGCCAGTAGTACTGTTGTACACATAAGAACCAGCTGTTACCTTACCTGAATATACACGGAAGTAAGCAAGTTTACCTACAAATGGGTCTGTCGTGATCTTGAATGCAAGTGCTGCAAATGGTTCAGATTCACTATGCTTTCGCTCGATCTCTTCACCAGTCTTTGGATGTGTACCCCAGTTGCTACTTCGGTCGTTTGGTGCCGGCAGATAGTCGGTTACCAGATCAAGGAGCTTTTCTACAATCACACCACGACCGTCACCACCGGTTACGACATAGAAGCTACCTGAAAGTACAGCAGTACGAATCGCGTGCTTGATCTCATCTTCAGTAAGACCCTCTTCACCAACCTCAAGGTACTTTTCAAGCATAGCCTCATCTTCAGCTACGGCGTTTTCGATCAAGAGGCTGCGGTATTTCTTAGCTTTATCAAGCATGTCTTCAGGGATTTCACCCTCAATCAGCTCGTGGTCAGTATAGTCACTGTAGGTATAAGCCTTCATATCTACGAGGTCAACAACACCCCGAACACTCTGTTCAAATCCAATTGGCAGATGAATTGGAAACGCCCGCTTTGAAAGGCGGTTATGAATTGAATCAAGTGACTTATAGAAGTCACCACCAGTCTGGTTAATCTTGTTCACAAAACAGATACGAGGCACACCATACTTGTCAGCCTGACGCCACACTGTTTCAGACTGTGATTCCACACCCATCTTACCGTCGAATACCACCACAGCACCATCGAGCACACGAAGGGAGCGTTCAACTTCTACCGTAAAGTCGATGTGTCCTGGAGTGTCGATAATGTTAATCTGATGATCCTTCCAGTAACAGGTTACTGATGCAGCAACAATCGTGATACCACGTTCACGCTCCTGTGCCATCCAGTCGGTTGTAGTCTCACCTTCATGAACTGCACCAATCTTATGCTTTAGCCCTGTACGATACAAAATACCTTCGGTTGTTGTAGTCTTACCCGCATCAATATGAGCAATGATACCCAAGTTGCGGATCTTTTCCATTGGTGTTTTCTTATCTGCCATATAGTTTTACCCTTTAATTCATTTAATGTGTGAACAATGTTCTCTTATATCTGAAACTGCTTTATTTGCTGCCGCGATACCTGCCACTGCAAGTTCAGCAAACCCGATTACAATACCTTCTTTAAAGGGATCGCCTTCTGCTTGTTCGGCAACAAGATTAACTAACCTGTCTTTTAGTATTTCTCTATTTGAAGCAGAACCACCCCCAATATCCATATCTTAACCTCGAGCAAAGTGAGCAAACGCTCGGTTAGCCTCTGCCATCTTGTGGGTATCTTCACGCTTCTTGACTGCAGCACCTTGACCGTTATAAGCGTCAACTAGCTCTGCAGCAATACGATCTTCCATACTCATACCCTTACGCGCACGAGCAGCTTGTACAAACCACATGATAGTCAGATGTGTTTGGCGCTGACCCTTTACTTCAAATGGAATCTGGTAGTTTGCACCACCTACACGACGAGAACGTGTCTCAACATGCGGTTGAATATTCTTAAAAGCTTGCTCCAATACTTCAAGTGGATTATCCACTTTCAATTTATCAGCAGCTTTCTGCATACCGTTGTATACAAGGCGTTCTGCAAGCTGCTTTTTACCATTAAGCATAACTCGATTAATAAGACGCTGTACCACTACGCTGTTGTATAATCGGTCAGGCTGAATATCACGAACGAGAGATTTAGTCTTTTTCCTAGGCATTACTTACTCTCCTTCTTGGCACCATACTTAGAACGACCTTGCTTACGATCTTGTACGCCCTGCAAGTCAAGTGCGCCACGGACAATATGATAGCGCACACCTGGAAGGTCCTTTACACGACCGCCGCGTACTAAAACTACTGCGTGTTCCTGCAAATTGTGACCCTCACCACCGATATACGCCCACACTTCCTGGCCATTACTCAAACGAACACGAGCAACCTTACGAAGCGCAGAATTCGGCTTCTTTGGTGTTTTGGTAGTCACCTTGATACATACACCACGCTTAAATGGTGCATGTTTTTCATAAGTTTTCGTTTTTAGGTTGTTTACCACTTTATGCAAGGCAGGAGACTTGCTAGACCCCTTGGCCTTCTTGCGTGGCTTTCTAATTAATTGATTAATTGTTGGCATCTACACTCCTTTGAGTTTGTAATCTACTGCCATGTGGGAGATATTGTCATGTGCCAACACTGACAATATCTTTCTCCCCACAGCTCGGATTACTTAATTATTTTAAACGTGATTATTTTAGCAGAATTATGCTTTTTCAGCAACTGCTTCTTCTTTCTTTTCGATTGGCTGATAGCCAGTACCTACAGGAATCTTGCGTCCTAAGATCACATTTTCCTTAAGGCCGTACAGACGATCCAAGCGACCGCTTGTTGCAGCACTAATCAGCACGCGGGTGGTATCCTGGAAGCTTGCCGCACTTAAGAATGAATCAGTACTTAAGCTTGCCTTGGTAATACCAAGCAGCAGCTGATTGTAGCTGATTAGTCGCTTACCTTCTTTTGCAAGCCGTTCATTAGCTTCTACAACAGCCATCTTGCTTGCAATATCGCCTGTTACGAATTCACTATCACCAGCATCTTCGATCTGAACGCGGCTGAACATCTGTCGCACGATAATCTCAAGGTGCTTGTCAGCAATGTTTTGACCCTGACCAGCAAAGATCTTGAGAATTTCGTTCATGATGTAGCGCTGGGTTGCTTCTATTCCTTGTAGACGTAGTAGATCCTGAAGATTTACCGAACCATTTGTAAGTTTCTGACCAGCAACCACCTTATCACCGTCCTTCACCAGTAACTGCTTAAAGCCAGGAATCTCATAGCGAACAGCTGCACTTGCAGTCGGTGTAAGGATGATCTGTTTATCAGTCACCTCAACTTTGCCAGCGATTGGAGCAGTCAATGGATTCTTGCCCTCTTCGTTGGCTGCAAGCACATCGCCAATCGCTACTTCGCTGCCATTCTTCACCTGAACAGTGCGGCCTTCGAGGTTCAGCGCGACTTGCTCATCAGCATCAGCAGTTACTTGAACTATGTAGTGCTCGCCTTCTTCCCATGTCCTTACAGTACCGCTGATCTCTGTTAGGTATGCCTGACCCTTTGGCGCACGAGCCTCAAGAAGCTCTTCAACACGGTTCAAACCTTGTGCGGTGTCATCTGCAACAACTGCACCTGAGCGGTGCTTTGAGTCAAGAGACAGCTGTGTACCTGGCTCACCGATACTCTGAGCTGCAATAACACCGATCGGATTATGATCAGCTACCAACTCGCCAGTAGCTGGGTCAATACCATAACTCTTGCGCGGTACACCACGTACGTTTGTTGCACTCAATACGCTGTAGATCTTTACGCTATCAATGCTTTCATCAGCTTCAATAGCTTCAGCAATTTCCTTGGTAATAGCTTCACCGGCCTTTACGTAATCTTTCACATCTTCAGCTGCATAGCGACCTTCAAGCCGAGAAGCATATGATATACCAACATCTTTCGCATCCTCACGCAGCATGCGGAAGCCTGGATCCTGCTCAGCAATATCGCCATCATCAACTGTAAACACATCTTGTGCTACGTCTACCAAACGACGTGTCAAATAACCAGCATCAGCAGTCTTCAGGGCGATATCAATAAGCGCTTTTCGAGTACCACGAGTACCGGTAAAGTATTCAAGCGGATCAAGACCAGCTACATAGCCAGACTTCACTGGCAGCTCAATCGCATTGCCGGTCGCGTCAGAAAGCACACCCAACATACCAACTGAGCTCTTCATCTGACTGATGTTACCGCGAGCACCGGAATTCATAGCGATAGCGGTAGCATTGTCTTTGTTTACCATTTGCTCGGCGAGTAAGTTCTGTACTTGAGTATCTACTTTGGTCCAGTTTTCAACAGTAAGACGAGCACGCTCCTCGTCAGTAATGAACCCTTGTTCATACTGCTGACTAATTTCAGTAGCACGCTTTTCACCTTCTTCGATGAGCTTGTCCATACCTTCAACATCATCAAAGTCGCTCATACCCATTGAAAGACCTGAGAAGGTTGCATAGCTAAAGCCAAGGTCTTTGAGCTTGTCGGCAATTCGTGCAGTTTCAGCTTGACCGTATTTCTGATATACATCAGCCATCACACGCTGCAAGCGCTTCTTGGTCATTGCTTCATTCTGATATGGAAAATCTTCAGGGAAGATTTCGTTAAAGAGCAAGCGACCAACGGTAGTATCGTGCACTTGACCACGGAATGGCACACGAACTCGTGTTTGTAGGGCTACTTTATTTGCATCAAGTGCCATGATCACTTCGTTGATGCTTGAGAATGGCAATGGTTTTGCATCATATCCCGGACGATCATATGTCAGATAATATGCACCAAGCACAATATCCTGTTCAATATGCAGAATTGGCGAACCGTCAGCTGGCTTCAATAAGTTGTTATTTGAAGCCATAATTTCACGCGCTTCTGCCTGTGCTTCATCTGAAAGCGGCAAGTGCACAGCCATTTGGTCACCGTCAAAGTCAGCGTTGAAACCTTTACATACCAATGGATGTAGCTGGATTGCACGACCTTCGATCAATACCGGCTGAAACGCCTGAATTGAGAGACGGTGCAGCGATGGTGCGCGGTTGAGCAGCACGTATTTACCTTTAATAACCTCGTCAAGCGCATCCCATACAGCTGTTTCACCAGCTTCAATCATACGAGTAGCGCTACGAATATTGTGCGCCTGCTCACGTGCAATCAATTCACCAATTACAAATGGCTTAAAGAGTTCAAGCGCCATCATCTTTGGCAGACCACACTGATAAATCTTCAGTTCAGGACCGGCCACAATTACAGAACGGCCAGAGTAGTCGACACGCTTACCAAGAAGATTCTGACGGAAGCGACCCTGCTTACCTTTCAAAAGATCAGACAGTGACTTAAGACGGCGACGCTGACCAGTCGCAGCAACCGCACGTCCACTACGAGCCGCGTTGTTATCAATCAAAGCATCAACTGCTTCCTGAAGCATACGCTGCTCATTGCGGCGAATTACTTCTGGTGCATTTAGCTCGATGAGCTTCTTCAAACGGTTGTTCCGGTTAATAACACGGCGATAAAGATCATTTAAGTCTGATGTTGCAAAACGGCCACCGGTAAGCTGTACCATCGGACGAAGATCTGGAGGAATTACTGGAAGCACCGTCAAACACATTGACTCAGGCTTGATACCTGCGCGCTCGATATTCTCAAGCAAGCGAAGGCGCTTCATTATCTTTTTCTTACGTTGACCCTTTGCTTCCTCAGCTTCAGCAGTCAAATCAGCAATGAGCTGCTTCAAATCAATCTCTTCTAGCAATTCACGAAGCGCTTGTCCGCCCATGCCGACCTCAATAAGATCACGTACATCTTCTGGAAGATTGCGATAATCTGTTTCGCTGAGCAGGTTGTACTTTTCAAGGCTGGTAAGCTGAGTGCGAAGTTTCTCGAAGTCTTGTGTCAGTTCTTCGATCTCTTTCGTCTGCTGCTCAGCCAATGCCTTAACATCAGCGCCTTCTTTTTCAGCTTCTTTTTCATAGCGAAGTTTGATAGCTTGCTTTGCTGCCTCAAATTCAGCTTCTTTATCCGCAAGCATCTGATCACGCTTTTCGGTATCAACCTTCTTGATAATGTAGCTCGCAAAGTAAGCCACACGCTCAAGATTCTTCACAGTCATACCAAGTATCAAACCGATTGCTGATGGTGTACCACGCAGGAACCAAATATGCGCCACTGGCACAGCCAAGCTGATATGACCCATGCGCTCACGACGCACGATACTGCGGGTAACGATCTCACCATTCTTGTCAACTGCAGCCTCGCGTGAACGAACGCCCTTATATCGAGCATCATGCGGATTAATATCTTTTACTGGACCGAAAATTCGCTCACAGAACAGACCATCACGCTCCGGTTTCTGAGTGCGGTAATTAATAGTTTCCGGTTTGGTAACTTCACCGTAGCTCCACTCTAAAATATCGGCCGCGCTTGCTATCGCAAGACGTACTGCGTCAAAGTCTGCAATATTTGTGCCATATGAGTAACGACGCATATTAGGCTACCTCCTCTTTCTGGTCATCTTGTTGGTTGTCATTGTTTTCATCAGCTGTAACCAAAGCCGTGTCATCACCGGCGGATGCGTCATCGTTCACATCGAGCACTTGGAATTCATTTACAGCCGCATCTTCGGTTACATCTACATCTGACGCTAAAGGCTCTGGAACTGGTATATCTGATTGGTTTTTCGCTTCGTCCTTGATATTGTCAGCCAAAATTTCTTCTGCATCGATTGTCTTGTCTGACTGAACAAGATCTACCTTAAGGCCAAGACCTTGCAGCTCCTTCACAAGCACATTGAAGCTTTCTGGTACCTTTGGACCAACAATATCTGTTCGCTTGATGATTGACTCGTATGCCTTTGAGCGGCCGTATACATCATCAGACTTGATGGTGAGCATTTCTTGAAGTGTATTTGCCGCACCGTATGCCTCGAGTGCCCACACCTCCATTTCACCGAAGCGCTGACCACCGTTTTGTGCTTTACCGCCAAGCGGCTGCTGAGTCACCATCGTATATGGACCAGTTGAACGAGCATGGATCTTGTCAGCGACCATGTGGTTTAGCTTGATCATATACATACTACCAACAGTTGTTCGCTCCTTAAACGCTTCACCAGTACGGCCATCATATAGCTGCTGCTTACCATCTTCTGGAAGTCCAGCTTCTTTAAGCAGTTCCTTAATCTTCTCAGTTGGAACACCATTAAATGACGGGCTTGCTACCTTAAACCCAAGCGCACGCGCTGCCATACCGAGATGTGTTTCAAACAACTGACCAATGTTCATTCGGCTTGGTACACCGAGCGGATTCAAAATGATATCTACAGGTGTACCATCTTCCATAAATGGCATATCCTCAACTGGAAGAATTCGTGCAATCACACCCTTGTTACCATGACGACCACCCAGCTTGTCGCCCACAGCAATCTTGCGCATCTGTGCTACGAAAACTTGGATCTGCTTGATTACACCAGCTTTAAGCTCATGACCGTTCTCACGTGAGAACACCTTTACACCCACAACCTTACCGTGTTTACCATTGCTCATGCGTTGTGAAGTGTCGCGAACTTCTTTCGCCTTTTCGCCAAAGATAGCTCGAAGCAATCGTTCCTCGCTTGAAAGTTCTTGCTCACCTTTTGGAGTAATCTTACCTACCAAGATGTCACCTGGATGCACTTCAGCACCAACACGTACAATACCGTTTTCATCAAGATGTCGCAGTGCTTCTTCTGATACGTTTGGAATATCGCGTGTGACAACTTCTGGACCAAGCTTTGTTTCACGAACTTCAATCATGAAGTCAACAATGTGAATGCTTGTAAGCGTATCATCTTCTACCAGCTTACGAGAAACGATGATCGCATCTTCGAAGTTGTAACCTGCCCATGGCATAAACGCCACAATCAAATCCTTACCAAGCGCCAATTCACCATTCTGAATTGACATACCTTCAATCAGCACATCACCTTCTTTAACTTTTTGGCCAGTAGAAACAACTACCTTTTGGTTAATACTGGTACCTTCGTTTGAACGTACAAAGTGCTGCGGCTCGTATGTTTCCGTACCGTCTTTGTACTTCACAACTACTTCGTCAGCAGTAGCCTTGATTACCTCACCATCGGCACGAGCCACAATAAGCTGACCCGTATTGCGTGCAGCATGTGCCTCAAGGCCAGTACCAACGATTGGCGCTTCTGACTTAATAAGTGGTACAGCTTGGCGCTGCTGATTACTACCCATCAAACTTCGGTACACGTAGTTCTTCTCAATAAACGGAATCAAACCTGCGCTCGAACCAATAATCTGGTTCTTCGCAGCGTCCATATGAGTTACATCATCTGCATCAAACTCACCAGACTTCAACTGAGTTCGTGCACTCACACGAGACTCTACAAAGTAACCATTCTCATCAATCTTATTACCTGCGCCTGCGATAACACACTTCTGCTCTTCGTACGCATCAAGGTACACAACCTCATTTGTCACCTTAGCCTTTACTGGCCAGGTAGCACGATCTTTTACTGTAGCAAGCTTCTTTGCAGCTTCAGCAGTGATCTTTTCACCAGCCTTTACCACCACTTTACCGTCTACTTCAAAATCAACACGTGCAATATGCCCAGCAGCTTCTTTTGCGGTTACTGCGTTAATTACTTTTCGGTAAGGAGTTTCAATGAAGCCGTACTCATTGATACGAGCATATGTTGCAAGATTAAGTACCAAACCAATGTTTGCACCTTCTGGTGTTTCTACCGCACAAATACGACCATAATGAGTAGCGTGTGCATCACGAACCTCAAAACCTGCACGTTCGCGTGAAAGACCGCCAGGACCCATAGAGCTCAAACGACGCTTATGCGCAAGTTCAGAAAGTGGATTGATTTGATCCATGAACTGTGAGAGCTGTGAGCTTGCGAAGAATTCACGAACAGCAGCAACTACTGGTCGAGCATTGATCAACTGACCAGGCATTACTGTTTCGATATCGCTCATAGACATGCGATCTTTGGTATTTCGCTCCATGCGAAGCAGGCCGATGCGGAATTGACGCTGCACTAATTCACCCACCAAACGCACACGGCGATTTGCAAGTGAGTCAATATCATCAGCTGGCTCTTGCGTATTATTCAAGCGGATGATCTCAGCGATAATTGCCGTCAGATCATCAAGACGCATGACACGGTTTTCAATGGTATTTGGCACATCAAGATTCAAACGCTTGTTGATCTTATAACGACCGACTCGAGAGAAATCGAAACGCTTGAAGTTATAGAACATGTTTTCAATCAAACTTCGAGCGTTGTCTACTGTTGCCAAATCACCTGGGCGCAAACGTCGATACACTTCAATCAATGCATCGTTTTGACCCTTCGTTGGATCTTTTTCGAGCGTTGCCTCGAGGTAACTCTTTGGACCTTGGTCAACATGCTTAAACGCATCCTTCATTGCAGCTTCAGTCATACCAAGCGCGCGAAGCAAAGTAGTGGCTGCAATCTTTCGCTTTCGGTCAATCTTTACATAAATCGCACCATTCGATGCGGTTTCAAACTCAAGCCATGCGCCACGACCAGGAATCACCTTTGCGCCATAAAGATTCGTAGCACCATGCTGATCCGCAGTAAAGAACACGCCGCTACTGCGCATAAGCTGACTTACAACAACACGCTCTGCGCCATTAATCACAAAAGTACCGCGAGAAGTCATCCAAGGATAATCACCAAGATAAATTTCCTGCTCTTTCACCTCGCCGGTAACCTTGTTGGTAAGCTCAACGGTAGCTTTCAGCGGTGCTTCATAACTAATATTATTTTCCCGAGCTTCCGCCTCGGTCATCTTTGGCTCTTCAAAATGATAGTCTTTAAAGCGTAGTGATAATTTTGTGCCAGTGTAGTCGTCTATTGGACTTATCTCGTCCAATAGTTCTCCAAGACCTTCTTCAACAAACCATTTAAACGACTTGTTTTGGTGATCTACCAGATTTGGCAAATCAATAACATTATCTTGACTTGTGTAATATACGCGGTTTTGTACATTGCTTGTCGTACTTTTCGCCATATACAAACAGTTCCCCTTATTTAGTAATTTATTACGTTATTTTTAACGAGCTTAAAAATATACCTTTTAAGCTATAAATCTTTGTTGTAATTTTTCGCGCGAAGATCACTAATTCGGGGTTTTTGGCACTTTCTTTTTACCAAAGCCAGCACTGCCCAAATTACACTACTTCTTACTATCAAGTTTGAACGACAAAAAATCAAATGTCAAGTACAATTTTTATGCGTATACGAGCAAAATCACTTTGGTCTTATGATTTGTTATTTGGCAGCGTACTAATCACTGCGTCTACAATGCCGTAATCTCGTGCTTCTTCAGCAGATAGCCACTTATCACGCTCCATGTCATCATGGATTTTTGAACGCTTCTGACCGGTGTTTTTTGCCATAATCTCTTCCAGTAAATGCTTTATTCGGAGCGACTCTCGAAGATCAATCTCCTGGTCAGTCACTTTACCGCGAGTACCGCTTGAAGGCTGGTGAATCATAACCGTACCATGCGGCAAGATAAATCGTTTACCTTTGGTACCACTACTGAGTAAAAATGCTGCTGCAGACGCCTGAATACCAATACCAACTGTCTGAATATCGTTGCTTACAAACTGCATGGTGTCATAAATTGCAAGCGCATCATATACACTTCCGCCTGGACTGTTGATATACAGACTGATATCTTTCTTTGGATCTTCATTATTTAGAAAAAGAAGCTGCGCAACAATCACGTTTGCAGTCGCTTCGTTTACATCATTGCCCAAAAAGATAATTCGGTCTTTTAATAAACGTGAATAAATATCATAGGCACGCTCATAGCGGCCTTCATTTTCTACAACTGTAGGAATCAGCATATTGTTATATATACCGCTCATAAACATTACTATACGCGGTAAATTAGCACTCGTCAACCCAGAGTGCTAACCTCTTCTTTCATTGATTCAATTTCAGTAAACACCCGCTCCAGTGTCAGCTTTCCAAGCTGACATACCGCACTTTCAAACTCACGCAATTCTTTTTCAGACAACTTCTCGTTTGTAGGATAGCGTCGCTCCTGAACCTTATCTACAAGCCGCATTAAACCTCTATAGACCATAGATTATTTTTTGCTGCTATTTAACTCCTTAAGTCGTTCGACTGTTTTTTGCGTGAGTATGCGTCCTGCAATATCACGGCGATTTTCTGGCTTGTCGAGTTCTTCCTGCATACGCTGATCGCTTTGGTACTGGTTCTTTAGTAGCTGGATTTGCACTTCTAGCTCATCAGGTGTTACTTGTAGCTTTTCAGCTTCAGCAATCTCGCTCAGCGCTAATCCCGCTTTTACTCGCAACGCTGCTTGGTCACGGTTTTTCTCACGATGCTCTTCTTCGGTCAAACCTTCAGCGTCCAAATGCTCTTTCCATGTCAGACCGCGGTACATAAGGTTTTGTCTTTCTTCCTGCTCCATACGAAGAATTTGCTCATCCACGAGCACTTTTGGCACCGCTACCTTTGTCTTTTCAGCGATTTTCTGAACTAACTCGTTTTCGTACGCTTGCTCAGCATTTCGCTCCTTGTCAGCGAGCAATTGTTTTTTAATATCTTCTTTCAGCTCACTTAATGTCTTAAACGGACCAACAGTTGCTGCAAAAGCGTCATCCTTCTCAGGTAGTTTTAGCTCCTGTACTTTGTGTACCTTTACTGTAAAGGTGACTTTTTTATTCTGAAGCGACTTTTCACCGTAGTCTTTCGGAAATACAACATCAAAAGTTTTTTCATCCCCAGCCTTTAAGCCGATAAGCTCTGGCTCAAAACCAGGGATAAAGGTATTGCTGCCAATACCAAGCGGATATTCTTTACCATCCGCACCCGGAATGGCCTTCTTTGTCTTTGCATCAACACCTGAAAAATCAATCACCACCTCATCACCGTCTTTTGCTGCTCGTGAAACCTCTTTACGCTCTGCCGCACGACTGCGGAGATTTTCAATTACTTCGTCAACTTCTTTTTCGGTGACAGATACCTTTTGTTTGGTAGCTTTAATATTTTTGTAATCAGGTAGTGTAATTTTGCCCACGACTTCTACCGTCGCTGTAAATTCCAATGTGTCATAGGACACGAATTTCTTTATCTCAACTTCTGGGCGTGAAACAGTTCGCACACTCTCTTTTTCAACACTACGGATGAACAGCTCATTAACTGCAGTCTGCAGAAACTCAGATTGCAATAGTGCTGGATCAAGATGTTTCTCCACCACTGTGAGCGGTGCCTTACCCTTTCGAAAACCGGGAATTGCACCAGCTGATTTTGCGAGCTGCTTTAATACCACTTCTTTAATTTCTGCTAATTCTTTTGCTTCAGCAGCAACAGTAAAAGTAACCTTTGTATCTTCTAAATATTTTGTCTCTACATGCATACTCATCGAGTTTAACAGATGTCAAGGCTTTTTACTAGTAAATTACAGATAATTCCCTAAAATGGCAGCACAACCACCCAGCCACACCAGCTCTACCACTCCACCAATCGGCCGCTCGAACCACTGAATTTTTGATGCAAATGCATAAAAACCATTTCGTACAAACTGCTTACCGGTTAATATGCTCATGTACAAAGGAACCCATAAAAGATCAGGTGCAGCAGCCACAAAAGCGCAGACTGCTGCCAGTATCCAGTGCTGCGGCTGAAAGAATGCCAGTGCAGCTACCAGTAATACACAAAGCAGAGCGTCTACTCCTAGATAGACCTTAAAACCCTTGGCCTTCATAAAAGAATCTTTATAACCAAAGTGTGGTATTGCATCACAAACAAAATGCGACACAAGCGAAGCAGGTAAAGCAAATAGCGGATTACCTACCGCCAATCCAATAAGCGCCCCGGTACAAGCATGATTGATTGCAATCATATTAATCTTGCGACCTGTGATCCTGGATGATACTTACAATACGCTCAGCACTGTGTTTTTCTTCTACGCCAGTGTCAAGATTCTTTAAATTGTACTGTTTGTCTTCTATTTCTGAATCGCCAATAATAATTGCATAGCGAATGCGTTTCTTTACCGCAGTTTTAAGCTGTTTATTCGGTTTGCGGCCAGAAGTATCTACTGCAATATTTAGACCAAGCTCACGAAACGCACGCAGTACAGGCACTGCTTTCTCGTACACATCACCGATCAATACAACATACGCATCGGTTTCCGGCTTTAACTCAGGCAACAGCTCATGAGTTTCCAAAAAGTTCTGAAGCGTTACATCACCCATGCCAAACCCAACCGTCGGCACTGGCTCTACACCAAACAGCCCTACCAAACCATCATAACGACCGCCGCCAAACATAGAACGATTATTATCTGGATGCGTATCAAACACTTCAAACACAATGTCAGTGTAGTAATCAAATCCACGCATGAGCGTAACGTCAAACTGTGCATTCGTAATCTGCACATCTTCCAGCATGGTCAGCAGTTTTTGTAGTTGCTTCACCGAGCTATGCTCTTTTAGTTGGCCCGGTAATTTATTAAGTGACTTGACCTGCAAAAGTTCCACAAGCCGTCTGTCTACTCCGTCTTCCCGCTGCAGTGGCGTCATAATAGCGTCCATCTGTGTTAAGAAATCTGCATAATCCATCTTATGCATTCGATCAATCAGCTTGCTTACACTATGTGCCTGCACTGCATCAAGCTGCAAATAGCCCCGAAGCGCATCGTCCATTAGTTTACGGCTATTTAATTTGATAACGTACATACTTCGCTTAGCGCCAAATTCTTGCAGTATACTGTCGGCAACTTCTATAACCTCGTGTTCAGCCGCCAAACTATCAATACCAAAAATATCGACATTTAATTGCCAATGTTCACGGAGCCTTCCTCGCTGCGGACGCTCATACCGCCATAAATTTGGAATGCTATATAGCCGCAGCGGATACGCCAGTTCCTGTCGGCGCGCTGCAACCATGCGACTGACCGTCGGTGTCATCTCCGGACGAATAACCACTTGCCGCCCACCGCGATCCGTAAACGCATATGTTTGTTCATTGACTATTTCCTCACCGGTCTTTGCTAGGTATAGCTCCAAAGGCTCGAGAATCGGTGCGTCATATTCTTCATAGCCGAAACGCTCCACAACGTGGCGCATCATATCAAACATGTAGTTTTGTACACGTTTATCCTCAGGATAAAAATCCCGCGCACCTTTATAGGGGGTTGTTGGTAAACTCATAACTGCTTGAAATTATACCCTATTTCCTTGCAATTTCTATTTACGATTATTGTGCTGGGTGGTTAAATGAAAACGGCTATATTTAAATAAAGACAACATAATAAATAAAAGAGAAAGAAATAAAAAGGAAAGCTATGGACGACAAAACGCCAAGTATCAAACAAAGTGATAGCTTCTTTACCGTTTTAGGGAATACATTTGGCCTTATTGGCACCTCATGGGAAGCATTGCTATTTAATCTCCCGACATTTGTAAAAATATACCTCTTGCCTTTGCTTATCGTTACACTTTCAGTACCGTTCTTGGTTATCACGGCTACAACCGCTAGTCACGATAAAGCCAATGCTGCTGTTCTTATCATTGCTGCCTTAGTTGCAATTGGATTAGCTATTCTTACTGCGCTGCTTTCCATCGCCTCAATAATCACACAGCTAGCAAGTGTACAAGGCAAAAAAATCAGTTTCAGTAGCGCAATTAATAAAGCGACTCCGTATTTCTGGCGTTTCATCGGGCTTGGCATATTGTCAACATTAATAATTCTTGCTGGCACTGTAGTGTTGGTGCTTCCTGGGTTGATAGCAACAATACTTCTTATATTTGCAGGGTATATTTTGATAGATAAAGATGTAGGCGTTATCGAAGCTATAAAACAGAGTGTACAGCTCTCAAAAGCTAATTGGAAAGTTCCGCTTTCACTCTTCATTGTATTTATTGTTATTCAATTCCCTACTGCTATTATTCCTATTCCTGGTGTATTGATCATGACCGCACTCTCAGTTGCCTATTTCTGTCTACCTGCAATCCTGTATACCCGTATAACCAAGTCACACACATCGCAGCGATAACAAATAGCAAGCGCGCCCATTTAACACTAAACAAAACACCGGGTATATACCTGGCGTTTTAGCTTATAGCAGCACGAGGCTATGCATGTGGATGTGAAGATTTCTTTGTAGCCTCATTCGCCGTAATAATCGCGTTACGCATTTGTTCGCTGATATCGCCCATACCACCAGGGGAATGTGGAATCAAAATAGTATTAGATTTGCTTGCCAAACCAATATCTTTTATGGTGTCAAAATATTGCGTCATGAGTACTAGATTCATGACATCCTGGGCTCGCGCACCTTCAATGTTGTTACTAAAGTTTTCTACCGACTCTTTCAATCCATCAATAATTGCTTTACGCTGATTCGCAATACCTTGACCTTGCAGCGCTTTACTCTCAGCTTCACCTTCAGCAGCCTTTACAACACGAATCTTATCAGCTTCAGCCTGCTGTATTGCCGCCTCTCGAAGTCGCTGTGCAGCATTAATTTCGTTCATACTTGCTTTGACCTTTGCGTCTGGATCGATATCAGTCACCAACGCTTTCACAATGCCATAACCAAAATTATCCATCACCGCATCAAGCTCGTCTTTTACAGCTTGTGCAATGTCATCTTTCTTTTCAAATACGTCATCCAAAATAATATTCGGCACTCGTGCACGAACCGTATCGAATACAAAGGAGGTGATTTGTGCTTGAGGATTTTGCAAGCGATAAAATGCATCAACCACTTTGTTTGGCAGAACATAGTACTGCACACTTACCACCACCATCACAAACACATTATCTTTAGTTTTTGTTTCAACACGCACATCAAGCTGCTGAATTCTGAGCGAAAGCCTACCAGCAACCCGATCAATAATTGGGATTTTGAAATTGAGCCCCGCTCCGGCTACCCGATGAAATTTACCCAGCCGTTCAATAATTCCCGCCGTCTGCTGCCGCACAATAAAAATACCGTCTGCAATCACCAAAATGATTGCGATAATCAAAATTGCCAGAAAAAACCCCATAACTCCTCCTCTTAAATTGTTAATTTTTATTGTATCACCCCTTAGGATTTTTTGAATTTGTTTTTTATTAATTTTATTATATTATATATTTCATGTCAGAGACGTTAGTGAATTCGGAGTCCTCAGTCAATAACGAAACACTGGAGGCCAAGCCTCAATTTAAAGAGCTTTTAAATTTTGTCATCGAATGCACACTCAGCGACCCAAGCGTATTTACACAACAAAGAAATGCCATTAAAAGTAAAACGCTCGCAACTGTACTACGCCCGCACAAACATTGGCTTACAGAAACGTCTTTAAATAAGCCTCCAAGGAATACTAAAGAAACACCAAACGCACACGAGCTCACCCCCACAAGACTTATTATTGAAACAGAGGTACAAGACGATATCGAAGCATTAGGAAGAGCAATTCTCGACGAAGCATTTTTATGTCTTGGAGATGATGCTCCAGAAATGGCTGAAAAATTTCAACGTGCTAAAACCTTAGAAGAAGAGCTCACAATTTGTCACTGGCTAATACACAGAATGGAACAGATTAGCGAAAACGCTGCACTTAACCATGATGAGTTATCGTCCAACGATAATCCTGTTTATCACCCGCTTAGACTTTCTCCAAAGACAATTGGTAGCTTTCCAGATATTCGCGTCGAACCGACTTGCTTAGGCTACTCCATATTAGCCGCTTCATTTTTCGAAAAGGCCGGTGCACCATATTTGCATGCTGGAGTAGTATATTCAGCCTACAAAGAAGCAGCCATTTCACTAACCCAAACGGCACAGTACCTCACATATCTTGCCGAGAAAAATGCAATATCGTTACCTGATACAGTTATAAGCCAATTACAGTATGCCATAGAATCTGCAGAGCAAGCTAGCATAGAAGGCAACGATGGATTTCATACCGCAATATTGGTAAAACTGTCAGATAATACATGGAGACAATTAGACCCAAATTTTGGACAAAATGCTGCTTGCTACCCTGAGCAATCCAGGCAAATTGAAAAAGCATATCAAAGTATTTTGTCTCATACAGCACAATCTAAAGGGATGGAATATCTGTGCGTAAGAGATCTAGATACAACAGCTTTGTCATATTTTAACGCTATTATTGATCTTGACATAACCCCCATGCCATCAGTAGCAGAGATTATGCAGTTTTTACAGCACTTACCACTAGAAACAGCATACGCAGAGATTATGCAGAAATATTTCCTTGAACAAATAATAGCCAAAAATCATATGTTCAATAGGGAAAAATTTTTAGATCTCAATATAGCTCGATATTGCAGATTTAACCACCTAAACCCGTATGAATATCTGCAGGATACTATCTATACCACGCTTCTTGAGTACGTGTTTACAGACGCTTCCCAGAATGAAGATTTTATAGCTTCAATTAAACGCTGCAAAACTGACCAAGCATATTGTCGAAGAAGAGCCGAAGATTTGCTTGCTGCCCCTTATATATGGTTCATAAAATTGCAAAGTAACTATTCACAAATTTTTATCGATAACAGATTTCAAGCTCCTCATTTTGCTATGGAAGTTGGCTCTCCTGCATATAGAATTGGTGCATGCGTATTAAGTGACTTTGCAAGTTATTGCGGAGACAAATTACCCCTGAGTTTCTGGATGGCATATTGGCCGAGTGCAGTAAGTTTTTTGGAACATTATATAAATGATATGACCGAAACAACATCATCGCAACACAAACTTAAAGAAGAAATCCTAAAAGACTTTTCATCTGTTGCTTGGTTCTTGCGATATTATAAAATCAATACTATACTAAGTATGTCCAACGAGTAGGAGGTGTTTTATTGCCAGAGATTCCGCCAGATAAGCTCGAACAACTCATCGAGAAATCTGGAGTAGGACGGCGCGCTGCCAAGATGCTCCGCGAAGCCAACGAAAAGCGCGAAGATACTAAGCAGGCCAGTCGTCGCCGTCGCTTCGGACATGGCTCACCCGCCGAAAGGCGCAAGCCACTGGTCACATTCTAGAAGTCCAGGTATCAAGGGGTCGGTGACAACTTACGGTGCATGTCACCGACCCCTTATACCACCTCCTGTTGCGAATTAACATTTGGAGTCAATCAGACTGTTGCATTGCTATCTTTAACTTAAATTAATAGCGCAGTTTACATATACTCCCTCATCTCTATTCGCTACTCTTGGACTTTTTTCATGTTTAAGCACTACCAGTTATAGCCACTGCGCAACGCCGCCATGATGTGAGCACGTTCCGCTACGGCTTTGGCTGTAGCTATATGTTCCATCACGACACTTTGCAGTAGCGCCTGCTGGATTGGAAGAAGGAGATGGTACGTAATTTCCCTGGGAGTTGATATAGCCACTTCCACTACCAGAATTTGTATTCTGAGGCGCAGGCTGCGGTTTTACGTATGTACCAACTAGAATTACTTTATTGACAGCTGGTTTTGTAATTTCATTCTTGATCTCTTTTCTAGCCGTTTCTTTATTTTTTACATAGGTAACTTCATAAGTTATCGTTCGTTCACCATTTACTCCTTCAGTTGCAACACGTCGTTCACCAGCTGGAATTGTTGAGTCCTTCTTTTCAATTGTCTCAAATGGTATAGCTGTCGTTTTCTTTTCAATTTTTACTTTAGGTTTTGCTTCTTCTGCTTTCTTTAAACGCGCCTTCTCCGCAGCCTCTTTTTCTTTTTGGATTTTTGCCGCCAGCGCCTTTTCTTGCTCTCGCTTCGCTTTGGTGCTATCTGGTTCTGTAACTGTCATCAAACCACCGAACACAAACACCACTACAAGCGACGCGATAGCTCCAGCAGCCAGCGTCTTTATTCTCGGTATCTTTTTACCTGTTTTTGGATCTTTAGGATCAATTAAAAAGCCTAACACTCCTAGACCAATAACCAATAAACTACCGACAAGTAGTAGCGCGCACAGGTAATATATAAACACCATCGCTTATTCCCTTTTAAAAATTTATAAAGATTTTATTAAAGAAATCTTAACATTGAGCCTTCGCTTGTGAATGAACTTGTGACCCAGATCACACGATATAATGAGCTACATGAACACTGTGGGAGTTGGACCACACCCGAAACCGTGGCCTGATAATGAGCGATACGATCCAGAATTGTTAGCACATGGCGACAGTCGAAATGTGATTGACAAATATCGTTACTGGAAAGTTGAAGCAATCAAGGCCGATCTAGACAAAAGCCGGTTCGATATTCATATTGCTATTGAAAATTGGCAGCATGATTTTAATATCGGTACCATTGTTCGCAACGCCAACGCATTTAATGTGACAGCGGTACACATTATCGGCAAAAAGCATTGGAACCGTCGCGGCGCTATGATGACTGATGCATACATGCACATCTTCCACCACAAAACCGTACAAGAGTTCCAAACGGCAGTACGTGGCCGCACCATTGTAGGTGTAGACAATATATCCGGTGCACAGCCGATTGATCGCTATATATATCCTGAAAAACCCGTATTTGTTTTTGGCAGCGAAGGGCCAGGACTCAGCCAAGACATGCTGAAAATATGCCAGGATGTGATTATGATTCCGCAGTACGGCAGCACGCGATCTGTTAATGTTGGCGTTGCGTCCGGTATTGTCTTATACAACGCTGTGCAGCAAATTATAAAGTAGTAGGGTATACTAAAAGCATAAGGAGAAACACATGGGAAAAGTTATCGCAATTGTCATTGTTATCATACTCGCAGTTGGCGCCTGGTGGACCTTTAGTCAGATAAATAACGCTACGACACCATCGAACGAAACGGTTACTGAGCCAATCGAAAAGGCGCGTGACTTGCAGCAAAAAGCTACTTCTCCATCCCGCGGCACGATAGATGAATAGCCATAAACCTTGTTGTATCTTTTAGCCAAGTAAAAAACCGGCCTAAAACCGGTGCTTTACTTGGTGCGGATGAAAGGACTCGAACCTTCACGCCTTACGGCACATGCTCCTAAGGCATGCGTGTCTACCAATTCCACCACATCCGCGTGAACCCTGTATTTCAATCCTAAGCAGGACGAACGCTTGTATTTTATCTGATTTACTTCTTCGAGACAACTGCAATAGTACCCTATTTTTTTATTATAACACTAAACGCTTATGTTTGTCAATGCTTATAGAAGATGAGCTGGCTGTCGCCATAGTGTTTCTGCTGAACGATACGCAAGCCTTCAAAATGAAGCGGTTCAAAATTGCCCGGCCAGGACAAAACCAGCACACCATTATCAGCTACATGCCGCGGCATGCGTTTCAGATCTCGCCAAGGGATTTTGTCATACGGCGGATCAAGTAGCACAATATCAAACTTTTTATTCTGATGACGCGTTGACCACGCGCCAGCATAGGCTTTGGTAACTTTCACTTTGTCCGCAATGCCAAGCTGCTCCATGTTATGCGCCGCCGTTCGATATGCACCTGGGTCAACCTCTATAGCAACCGCGTATGCTGCTCCCCTGCTAATAGCTTCGATGGTCAACGCCCCGCTACCTGTAAAGGGATCAAATACTGTTAGTCCTTCGATATCGCCAAGGGCACTGAATATCGCGCCCCGCATCCGTTCACTCATGGGATGGGTGCGATGTCCGCGCGGAGCTTCAAATAATCTACCACCAAGCGTGCCAGCAATAACCCTCATATTGTTTCCCCGCACGCTTCACGAGCTGCTGAGTACCAAGCGAGCGTAACTGTTTTTGTGATCGTAGGCGCCAAATTTTTACGGATACGCCGTGCTAGACGCGGTGTCCAGCCTGTCCGATAATACGTTAGATACAAATCGAGCGCTGCAATTTCTTTCGCAGCCCGCTGAAATGCCTTAATCACACCGTCTTTTTGAAACAATTGTATCGCTTGCGCATCAGGAAACGCGTGTCGAATCTTAAGCGGTGCGACAATTGTTGCTACTCCAAGCTCAAACATACCATGCGTACTCATCAGCCCTCTTGGCCCCCACATTTTCCAGTTATTGCGCACACGCTCACTCGGTTTTTCACCAGGCATGATGATTTTACGCATAATGGTATTCCGTGTCTCCAGCCCTTCATTGCCTCGTAGTTTTCGTAGTTCTTTTTCGTAGGGGTAATGATGTGCCGGTGTTAGCCCATCAACAATCGCATGTGCAAGCCACGCTGCTTCAAAGGCCGCTTTTGTAGAATCATGCTGCCGAAGCGCACTCACGAGCTCTTTATAGTGCAATCTGATAATGGTGTACAGATCGCCATCCGTATCATCAAACGGATTTATGTAATGCCACGGCTCATTTTGTGCCGGACTTTTACGCTTTATGCCATCTGGCCCATTCTTGCCTTCAAACTGTAAAATCTCACGAATACTTGGAAAGAATGCGTCGTCTTCATCTAAAAGTCTTTTTAGATGCCGTCGTGCCACTCGGTCGAATTTCTGATGAGCTCCGAGAATGCGTCCTGAAATTGGTGTAAGTGTTGTACCGGAATACATAAGAATTAATTAAGATTGCTAACCTTCTGTAGGTGCAATACGCGTTTATGTAACTGAGGATAGTCTATCAGACGCCCACCCTTTTTGATAAATGTTTCCGCAGCCGAACGCGCAAGCGCAATCAGCTTTGTGTCACTCAAATTGACAATCCTTAGATCCAGCGCGCCATGCTGCTGCGTACCATAAATAGCGCCCGGACCACGCAGTACCAAATCTAATTCAGCAAGTTTAAATCCGTCATTGCTTGCTTCAAGTGCCCGTAAACGCCTGCTTGGCACACTTGAATCACTAGTCATTAAGTAGCAGTATCCTGGATGCTCACCACGACCCACGCGCCCTCGCAACTGATGAATTTGTGCCAAACCAAACCGTTCAGCCGACTCAATGAGCATGATCGAAGCATTCGGTACATCAACACCCACTTCGATCACTGTGGTAGATACCAAAATATCAATCGCGCCATTTACAAAGTCAGTCATTATCTTATTTTTTTCATCAGCCCTCATCTTGCCGTGCAAAAGCCCTACCTTTCGGTGTTTAAATACCGAGGTCATTTCATCAAATACCACTTCGACAGAACGCGCAGGTAATCCGTCAGATTCAGTAATGACAGGACACACAACAAACATTTGTCTACCTCTAGCCAATTCTTTATCAATCTTTTCATACAGTTGCCTACGGGAATTTGGTGAACATATCTCTGTCTTTACTAGTTTTCGACCTTGTGGTTTTACATCAAGCAACGAAATATCTAGCTCGCCATACAGTGTTAATGCCAGTGAGCGTGGAATCGGTGTTGCCGTAAGACTCAACACATGCGGCATTTTGCCTGCTTTGGCCATAAGTTTTTTACGCTGCTCCACGCCAAAACGATGCTGCTCATCGATGACAATCAGTGCCAGCTTGTGCATATCCACATTTTCTTGAATCAGCGCATGGGTGCCAACAATTATTTTTGCCTGTCCACTTGCAATTGCCTCGTGTGCACGCTCTTTTTCACGCTGTTTCATGCCGCCCACGAGCAGCACTATACCGTGATGTAACCCAAGTGGTTTCAAAAGATTATGAAGCGTTTCAGCGTGCTGACGAGCCAACAGCTCTGTTGGCGCCATAAGTGCAGTCTGCATACCCTGCTCAGTTACCATGAGTGCCGCCATTACTGCTACCACCGTTTTACCTGAACCGACATCGCCTTCTATAAGTCGGTTCATTGGATGCGGCTGCTGCATGTCTTGATAAATCTGCCACACTACTTTGCGCTGTGCGTCAGTCAAGCGAAACGGCAAATGTTTTACAAACTCCTTCGCAAGACGCTCGTTAAATGGAATTACATGAGCCGGCTCAGATAATACTTCTTGCTTGGTAAGCAGACTAGCCAGTATCAGCTCAAACACCTCTTGAAATCCTAGTCGTCGTCGCGCAGCCTCTAGTGCCGCACCGTCAGCTGGAAAGTGAAGCGTTTCTATAGCTTCGTTGTATGGGATTAGTTTATATGTTTCGCGTATCCAAAGCGGTAGACTGTCAGGCAACATACGAATATACGGCAGCGCTTCTTTTACAATTTTCCGAATTTGCTTACTGGTAATACCCTTGGTTTCACGGTAGACTGGCACGATCCGCGCAGTATTAACCGGAAAATTGCTCACTAGCTCAACGCTCGGATTAAGAATGCTTAAGTGCCGATAATGCAACCCAAAATCACCAGCAATGAAATACTGCTTCTTCGCCTTCAGTCCACCTGCGCGATACGGCTGATTAAACCACACCAACCGCACACTGCCCGTGTCATCACTCGCAACTGCTTCAGTAATATGCAAGCCACGCCGAGTATACCACCCTTTAACCTGTTTTATTTCTGCCTGAATAGTAACCGGACCGGGTTTCAGCTGATCAATTGACGTAACACGGGAATAGTCTTCGTATCTCCGTGGAATGTTTTGCACGAGGTCATCAACTGTTCGCAAACCCAAAACCTGTAGCTTCGCTGCAAGCGCATCACCTACACCATGTAACTCAGTAAGTAATTTTGTCATTACTTACTATTATAGTGCTGATTGGCTTATTTGGCTTTTTTCACCAAGAAAAAGACGCTTGGACCAAAGTAAATACTTGACAACGTTGGCTGCAAAGCACGTTCAACAGCCAACATAAGCTGCTTTGGCACCACTTTCTTAACACTTGGACTTCGAAGGTTTGATACCGAAAGCGTACGTTCTACCTTAAATCCAGCATGCGCCAGCTGTTTAATGACCGTATTTGGGTTGTGGTTAACAAACGGGATTTCATCTTCGCGTTTGTTCTTTTCAGAACGAATATCTACCGGTTCTTTTGGCAGCGGTTTGCCTTTCAAGGCATGCTTCAAGCGATTGCGGCCATGAGCATAATTAGCAACTTCCAAAATCAAGTAGCCATCATCACTCAGTACCCGATGAAACTCTCTAAACTCCGGCTCTGGATCAGGTAAATGATGCATCACACGAATAACTGTTAACAGATCAACAGAACCATCTTTAAACTGTAAGTCACTAGCTTGCAGTAGTTTACGTTCGATTTCCGGATGATCTTTCAAATACTCTTCGGCAATATCAAGCTGCTGCTGACTTGGCTCAGCTAAGGTCACTTTATCTGCATAATCTTTCAGCAGCAAACAAAGCCGTCCATACCCGCCACCGACATCAACAGCGTGCTTAAATCTTTTGCCTTTAATTAGTCGTTTGATCGCAATTTCTTCAGACGCATGTTCATAATCGCGCCCGTTCCAATAGTGTAAGTAATTGTGGCTTGGGTCGTTGTATTGATCAGCTTTTCGTAAAACCTTTTTTACTTCAGTTTTTTTGGCTGTAGCTTTCGTTTTCTTAGTTGTCTTTTTGCTCATAAGTAAATAGTATAGCAGCTTAACGTAGTTCTACCAGCGCAGAATCTTTGAATTTTTTACCTTTTCTTAAAAGCAGGCGGCCATTTTGAAAATCTGTCGGCTCAAATTGTTCACGAGCAATTTTTTGACCATTAACAGCTATTGCATTTCCTTGAATCAGTCGGCGCGCCTCTGTCTTTGAAGCTGCAAGTTCTGCGGCAACTAGAGCGTCAACGATACTGCCGCTTTCACTCGTTTGTACGGCAGCGATTTCTTGCCGCAAAACACTCAAAACATCATCGCTTGTTTCCTGCAAGTTCGCATGACCCGTCAGAATTTCAGTTACCGTTTGAGCAATTTCTGTATTTTTTGCACCGTGCACCAGTTCAGTTACTTCATTAGCGAGTCGCTTCTGAGCATAGCGCTTTCCTGGATCCTGGTTGTGTTCAGCAACAATCTGGCCAATTTCATCTTGTGAAAGCTCGGTGTAAATTTTTAGATATTCTTCCACACCTTGATCATCAACGTTAATCCAGAATTGATAAAACTGCGTTGGCGATGTTTTCTTCGCATCAAGCCACACCGCACCTTCTTCAGTTTTGCCAAACTTTTTGCCAGTTACCTTATTCACTACCAGCGGCGCTGACCATACATGTACTTCATTACCAGTAATACGACGAATCAGATCAACGCCAGTAATACTGTTTCCCCACTGATCAGCACCGCATACCTGCAGCGTCACACCTTTTTCACGATGAAGATGCAAAAAGTCATAACCCTGAATTAAGGAATAACTAAACTCTGCATAACTAATGCCACTGCCGTCTTCACCTAAACGGCTCTGCACAAAATCACGACTAAGCATCTGGCGCATCGGCACATGCTTACCAATATCACGCAAGAAATCTAGATAACGGATATCTTTAAACCAGTCATAATTATCGACCAGTTCAAACGGATAATCACCGAGCAATGTCTTATACTGCGCTGCGATTGCAGCCTTGTTTTGAGCAACTTCCTCAACGCTTTTTAGGTCACGCTCCTGAGTTTTGCCGTCAGGATCGCCAATCAGACCGGTGGCACCACCGACCAACAGCACCGCCCTGTGACCATAACGCACAAAATGGCGCACCATCATAACCACTGCAAGATTGCCAATAGTCATACTGTCAGCACTCGGATCAACACCTAAATAAAACGTGATAGGACCTTTGTCCAGCTCCTTGATATCTTTATACGTCGTTTGATTGACAAAGCCTCGCCACGCTAATTCTTCTGATAATGTCTGATTGCTCATAGTAGGTTTTAGTATACCGTATCTGTGTAATTTTTCGATGGTTGATACTGTATAAAAATACATTGCGGGAGAGCTTTTTTTGCTATAATTGAGTGTGTATTTAGATGCAATGTGGGCTTAGGGAGAATTAGAACTTCATGAAAAAACCTCGGAAACCGCTAGGTCGTAGGCGCGGCCAGAATACGTACACAACAAAAAGCGGCAAAACTATAAAAATCAATCGCTCGATTTCTGAACGATCACGCATACGTAAAGAAATGCGTGCACGTGAGAAAGCCGCTTATTTAAGTACGTTGCCAAAAAACCGCTTTAAGCGAATTTTATACCGTATGCACCCCAAACGAATGGCGGCCTATTGGTTCAGTCGTGAGGGTGCTATCATGGCACTTAAGATCACCGGCATTGGCATTGTTGCCGGCTTCCTGATACTAGTTGGTACCTTTGCATATTTCCGTAAAGACTTACCAAAAATTACTGATATTGAAGGTTCAAATATTGGCGGTAGCATCACCTATTATGACCGTACTGGTCAAGTTGTGCTCTGGCAGGATTATGATGCGGTACAGCGCTTCCCAGTAAAGGATGAGGAAATTTCTCAGTATATGAAGGATGCTACTATCGCAATCGAGGATAAGAACTTCTATAAGCACGGCGCCTTTGACATAACAGGACTACTCCGCGCCGCCATTAACGACATTACCAACGGCGGCCCAAGACAAGGTGGTTCTACTATCACTCAGCAGCTTGTGAAACTCAATCAGGATTGGACTGAAGATCGCACTTATACCCGTAAAATCAAAGAGTTAATCCTTGCAGTTGAACTAGAACGCGAATATTCCAAAAAGGAAATTTTGACCGGATATCTTAACATTGCCCCATACGGCGGTATCGAATACGGCGTTGAAGCTGCTGCAAGAAACTATTTTAACATCAGCGCAAAAGACTTAAACCTTGCACAATCAGCATTTTTGGCCGCAATTCCGCAGTCACCAACATACTATTCGCCATATAGCCCCGACTACAACAAAGAGGCATTAATCGGCCGTCAGCACTATATCCTTGATCAAATGGTGAAGCAAAAGATGATCACCAAAGAAGAAGCTGAAGAGGCTAAGAAAATCGATATTGTCGCAACTGTCAAACCTCGACAGCCAAAATACAGCGGCATCAAAGCACCATACTTTGTGCTTGCAGCAAAGAGAGAACTAGAACAAAAATATGGTTCTAGCACTGTAAATCGCGGCGGATGGAAAGTTATTACTACCCTCGATATGAATTTGCAGGCAGAAGCTGAGAAAGCCGTCAACAATACACTGCCGATTATCAAGCGTCAACGCGGTGACGTTGCTGCGTTTGCTGCATCTGATGTACAGACTGGACAGATGGTAGCACTCGTGGGCGGTGTAGACTTCAACAATAAAGAGTTCGGTGAAATCAACTATGCCCAAACCGAATTGCCGCCAGGCTCAAGCTTTAAGCCATATGACTACGCAGCGGTTATTGAAAACTCAACCAGCGCTGGCGCAGGTTCAGTACTGTATGACATTCAAGCGCCTATAACAGGATATCCATGTACAAATAAACAGCGTCCGAAAGATGGCGGTAACTGTCTGTGGAACTATGATTTCAAATTCCCAGGACCTGTCACTATCCGCTATGCACTTGGTGGCTCACGTAACGTGCCAGCCGTAAAAGCTATGCTGATTGCTGGCGTAGAAAAAACAATCAAAACTGCTGAATCCATGGGACTTGTCAGCGGTTACAACTGTTACGCTGACGAAAAACTTACCCAAACAGCACCGTGCTACGCTTCGTCAGCTATCGGTGACGGTGCTTATCTTAAGCTTGATGAGCACGTAAACGGTTATGGCACATTCTCAAGAAATGGAGTATACATTCCAAAAACCTATATTCTTAAGATCACTGACGCACGCGGCAAAACACTTGACGAATGGAAACAGCCACAAGGCAAACAAGCCATCAGGCCAGACACCGCGTATATTATCAGCGATATCCTCTCTGATCCAAACGCAAGCTATATGACACAAAAAATCCATAACTTCAACGGCTGGAAATTTGCGGTAAAAACCGGTACGACAAACGATGCAAAAGATGGTTGGATGATGGGCTATTCAACAAAATATGCAGCTGGTGTATGGGTCGGATACCACGATCGCACAAGAGAAATGTCAGGATTCATGGAAAATATGACCAGACCAATATGGTACAACTGGATGAAAGCAGCACACCAGGGCGTACCAGCAAAGAACTGGGAAAAGCCAGAAGGAGTAAAGACAGCTCCGGCATATGTTGTACGGCAGCATGTCGGCAGTGGCTCACGCGAACCAAGTCCTGCAAATGACTTATACCCATCATGGTATAAACCAAAGGCTGCAGGTGGCAACACTGCACAAGTTATCGACCGCGTATCCAATAAGCTGGCAACCGACTGTACGCCAGAGGCCGCAAAACAAACCGTCAGTAATGCCCGAACAAGCAGCTTCTCTATTGATATCTTTGTTGATGCAAACGGCAGAGGTACAAGTGTCGCCGCAAACACCACCGCGACGGATGATGTACATAACTGTAGCGACATTAAACCAAGTATAACGGTTATGAACCCAACAACGCCGTGTATTGTAAATAACGTATGTCAGCTCACGGTAACTATTGTCCAGGGTACTCATGCACTTGTAGACACTTCACGAAACGTCGGTGGCGGCACAGTAGATCTGTATGTTAATGGCCAAAAAGTCGCCAGCCAGACCGCAAACAGCACTGTTATATTTGAATACGTTCCAAACACACCGGGTACAATCTCCGTACACGCAACTGTAACAGACAGCGTACTCTATAGCACATCATCAGCACCTGTATCAGTTACAGTACAGTAAAGTCTCTACAAAACCAGCTTTTTACGACGAGTAGCTTGCTTTCCTGCTGTTGCCTGACGCAAACGAGAAGCAACTGCAGTAGCTGTTTTACGAACAGATTTTGCGTTTTGTATAGAGGTCTTAGGTGTCGTTGATTTCGGCAGCACATGCGCAAACACCATTTTACCCGCTATTGTCTGATGCATACGATCTACTTCAGCAGTGATCGTAGACCCAACAGCACGAGCTGCGCCCTCGACCACTATCATCGTACCGTCTTCTAAATACCCCACACCTTGTTGTAAATTGTTGCCTTTTTGTGTAATTTTCACCTTAACCTTTTCGCCTGGCAAAGCTACCGGACGCAGACTTTGTACCAAATCATGAATATTGAGTACCTTTATCCTTTCGACAGAAGCAACCTTATTGAGACTATAATCAGTAGTACAAAGCACAGCGCGACGTTTTTTAGCTAAACGAATTAATTTATCGTCAGTTGTATTCACCTGCGGAATCTTGGTTTCGTCAATAAGCACATCTACCCAGGTATATTCTTGTAATTCTGCTGCAACTTCCAGACCAAATCGTGCTCGCTCACGCTTCTGAGTATCATTACCATCAGCAAGCAACTGTAGTTCACTCAAAACAAACCGTGGGATTATTAACTGATCTGCCACAAAACCAGTTCGCACTAATTCCACGATCCGTCCATCGATGAGCGCACAGCTATCTACAATAATCTTTCGCCTACCACCTTTTAAAAAAATCAATCCTATTATCCCCTGATTTTGCAGCAATAAGAATATAACAATAATCAACAGTAGAATAACGATAATATCCATACAGTTACTCTCTTTCTAGGTATTGATTGAGTGCGCTTCGCACATCAGTAGCAACATGCAGTAATTTGCTCTGCGCTGCACTCAAGCCTTTTGTTCTTGGTCCAATCGCCCCATCAAATCCTAATTTCTTTGCCTCCGCCAAACGCTTTTCGACAAATGGCACATGTCGCACCTCTCCGAGCAAACCGACTTCGCCAAACACCACGAGATTTTTATTCAGCTGCATGCCTTTTGCAGCCGAACCAATTGCCATGCATACTGCTAAATCTGCCGCAGGCTCGGTTATGCGAATGCCGCCCACGATATTTATGTAGATATCGTGTTCAGCTAAATTCAATTTGGTGCGTTTTTCTAACATTGCTACCAGCAGATTTAAGCGATTCAGATCCATGCCACTTGCCGCACGCTTTGGATACCCATAGCTAGTACGATTTACCAGTGCCTGCACCTCAACTAACAGCGGTCGTGTTCCTTCCATAGTCGCAAGCACAATTGACCCGTCGCTCACCTGACGTTCCGCGAGTAGCGCTGCTGAAGGATTATCAACTGGAATTAATCCTGTGTCCTTCATTTCAAAAATACCGGCTTCATTAGTTGATCCATAACGATTTTTTACCGCCCGAAGCACCTTAAACCCACCGTACCGATCTCCTTCAAGCTGCAACACCACATCGACCATATGTTCTAGTACTTTCGGTCCAGCGATTGACCCTTCTTTCGTAACATGCCCAACCAAAATCACAGCTGTGTTGGTCTGTTTCGCCGCATTAGTGATCACCTGGGTACTTGCCGTGATTTGACTCACTGTTCCAGCCGCTGACGAAAGCTCATCAACCGAAACCATCTGGATTGAGTCTACAACTACAATCTTATGCTTCCCGCTTGCAATCGTAGCAGCAATATCATTTGCAGAATTCGATGTTGCAATCTGTAGTTTCGTAGCCTTCACTCCAAGACGCTCTGCCCGCAGCCCTACCTGATGCGCAGATTCTTCACCGCTCACATATAAAACTTCCACTGTCTGACCCAGCATATTCGCAAGCTGCATCAGCAAGGTACTTTTGCCAATTCCCGGCTGACCAGCAATCAAATTCACACTTCCTCCTACAATGCCGCCACCAAGTACCATATCCACTTCGCTTATAGCTGTAGGGATACGTTTGAAATCCTCTTTTATAGATTCTTTAATATTTCGCGATGTAATTTCACGACCAGTTTTTACAATCTGCTCAACTTCTGTCGGCACCTGCTCTACCAGTGTATTCCATTCACCACAATTAAAGCATCGTCCGCTCCACGCTGCTGACACCGCGCCGCAATTTGTACATACATACTGATGAATATCTTGCTTCGCCATATGTTCTTTCTAGTATAAAGCAAATAACTGCAGGTTTATACCTACATCTGCTGCGGGCGGCTATCTATAGCTTTAAAGAGATCTTGATGCTCTAGTACCACTGCTTTGTATTTTTCATACAAACTGTTATAGCGATCTACCATCTCTGAAACCTGCTTAACTCGGCGGTTATAATCGTTTATTGCTAAATTGTAGGCGTTTACCCGAGCATTAAACGCATCAGGGTCTACCACGCCATTACGTTCACCTTCCAGTTCGTCCATTTCTCTCTCAAGTCGTACTTGCTCCGCTGCGAGCACTTCATTTTCAGCTTCGATTTGCCGTTTTAATACTGTTAATTGCTCCTCGTATTGTTTTGCAAGATATTTACGTTCGGCAAAGGCTGCCTCGTACGCTTCAGAAAATGCCACAATCTGTTTTCGGTTTTCAAAATATTTTGCATAATATTGCTCAAGCTCAGCCGGTAAATCTCTCACCTCAGTGCCAATAATAGAATGAAGCTCATTCGGTAACACCAAAGAATCATGTTTTTCATACTCCGCCAAAGTTTCACGCAGACGTTCGTTATTTAAATTTTCATACACCTGAGCAGTAAGCCGATCAACTTTCGCACGCTCATCACTAGACAACCGATCATATGCAGCATGTAAAAACTCATGCGCAGCTGTAACTTCTTCTATACCGTCAAGACGCGGATCATCAACACGGAAAATGTAAATGCCTCTCCCCGCTGAATAACACCCAAGCACAATCGTAAATTCACCGTCACGACAATGCTCGTTAAATGTCTCTCGAGGCTCTAATTGCGGGTGATACACATAAAATACGCGCCGGGCACGCTCGTTCATTGTAGTGTTATCTGCAAGTGCAACAATTTCAGCTGGCGGCTGATAGCCACGAAGCCGCCACCAGTCATAAATTGCTTGACGTTCAACCCATATAAACACTACTGCTGCCCATACCAACACCACAGACAACAGTGCTAGTATGGTTCCTCGACGTGAAGAAGATTGCTGCATACCTAGCGCCTAGTATACCGCGCTATTCTCCTATTCGCCACTAGTTAGGTACGCAAGTTCGCCTTTTTTAGCAGTCACCTTGACGATATCACCCTTCTGGTACTGCTCTTCCAGCAGCTGCAACGCGATATGATCTTCTACCGTATCCTGAATGAGCCGACGAAGTGGCCGTACGCCGTTCTTAGAATCATAGCCATGTTCTAGTAAGTACTGTTTTCCGGCCGTTGTCAGCTCAATACCAATACCCTTCTTTTGCAAACGCTTACGCAAATCATCAATCTGAAGATCAATAATCTTGTAAATATCTTTCTTCGTTAAGGCATGGAAGACAATGATTTTATCAATACGATTCAATAGCTCCGGACGCATAGCCTTACGCAAATCTTCCAGCACCTTGTCTTTGTTTATTTCATGCAAAGCATCAAGATCTTTTTCAGCCTGAGTATTGATCGCGTTAAATCCAAGTGTAACTTCCTTTTGTAGCTTATCTGCACCAATGTTGCTGGTCATAATGACGATCGTATTAGTAAAGTCAATTTTTCGTCCTTTAGCATCACTGAGATGACCGTCCTCTAGAATTTGCAGCAGCATATTAAACGTTTCTGGGTGTGCTTTCTCTATCTCGTCAAACAGCACCACACTATACGGCTGACGACGTACTTTATCTGTCAATTGTCCGCCATCCTCATAACCAACATACCCTGCTGGTGCACCAACCAAACGCGCAACATTATGCTGCTCACCAAACTCGCTCATGTCGATCTTAATAAGCGCATCATCACTGCCGAAGAATTCTCGAGCCAGTACCCGTGCAAGTTCGGTCTTACCAACACCAGTTGGACCAAGGAATATAAACGAACCGATTGGGCGCTTGCTACTTGCTATACCTGAACGGCTACGGCGAACAGCACGAGCCACTGCTGACACCGCCTCTTCTTGGCCAATAATATGTTTGCCGATGTTCTTTTCTAAGTTGAGCAAGTACTTCGCCTCAGAACGAATCACCTTCCCAACTGGTATGCCGGTCATCCGCGATACTACTTCTGCAACATCATCACTCTTCAATACAAGACGTTTTGTGGTATTGCCAGAAGCCTGAAGCTTTTTCAGTTCTTCATTAATCTGACTTGCACGCGTCTTTTCCCTTGCAGCACGCTCATAATCTTCAGCATCAACAGCATCATCAATACGTGCATTAACTAGTTTTAGCTCTTTCTGCAGACGACGAACTTCAGGCGGTGTTTTGCCTTTATCTACTCGCAAATGCGCAGCCGTCTCGTCCAAGAGATCAATCGCTTTATCTGGCATATACCGGTCGTTTATATACCGATCTGCCAATGTTACGGTATCCTCAAGCACTTCATCGCTAATCTCCACACCGTGATACTCTTCGTAATGCTTACGGAGTCCTTTCAAAATCGCAAGCGTCTCAGCAGTATTGGTTGGCGGCACCTGAACGGGCTGCAGACGTCGCTCAAGTGCAGCATCCTTTTCGATGTGCTTTGTATACTCGTCGGTTGTTGTAGCACCAATTAACTGGATCTTTCGACGAGCCAAAGCAGGCTTCAAGATATTACCTGCATCCATTGCACCTTCAGCCGCACCAGCACCGACAAGCAGATGAATTTCATCAATAAACACAATTGTTCGATTGTCAGACTCAAGTTCGGCCATCACCTTCTTCAGGCGATCCTCAAACTCACCGCGATACTTTGTTCCAGCAATCATTGCCGCCAAGTCAAGCATGATGATGCGCTTGTCTAACAGTCCATCGGGCACATCTTCTGCTGCAATACGCTGTGCCAAACCCTCTACAATCGCCGTCTTACCTACACCTGGCTCACCAATCAGCACTGGGTTATTTTTTGTGCGGCGATTTAGGATAGTAATCACTCGCTTAATCTGATTATCACGGCCAACAACAGGATCCAACTTGCCTTTGTGTGCCAATTCAGTCAGATCAGTGCCATAGAAATCAAGTGCAGTCTTACGGCCTTTGCGTCCGCTGCGCCGTATTTGTGCTGCACTATCATTACCTTCCTCATACTGCTGCCGATTAAGAAACCGCTCAATCTCAGCAATCAGCGCATCAACATCAACATTCATGTCACGCAGCAAGATGGTTGCACGCGCATTTTTCTGCGTTAAAATACTGTATAAAATATGCTCCGTGCCACAGAATTCCTGACCATAATCTTGCGCAAGATCATATGCCATTTTTAGCGTTAGCTTCACGGTTTCACTCAAACCTTTAGCACCTATATTTACTACCAATGCTTTTGGTGTAAGATTTAACGCTAATCGAGCACGATCTAATGTCACACCTGCGCCTTCAAGTATTTTGGCGCCCATACTAGATTCCTGTGCAAGTACGCCTAGTAAAAGATGCTCTGTGCCAATATATGCGCTGCCAAGCCCTCGAGCAATCTCGTCCGCGTGACGAAGGCTGCCGTGCGCATTATTTGTCAATCGTTGGATAAATTCTTGGAAATCTGGGTTATTTGGCATCATAGTCTTCTACCACCCTCCCTTTGGGATTTACGTAGCTCACATGACAGGAAGTTATTTTTCTTGCTACTGCCCAAATTATTTTGATCTGCAAGCGAAAGTATGAATACACACTTTCCACCTTATACCATAATAACAAATTAGCACTCTCCATGCAAGAGTGCTAATTTAATTTGTGAGCTCAAATCCACCGACAAGCCTTTACTCGCCGTGCTCTTCGATAGCTTCAAGCAAACTGTTTTCCAGGTCGCTTTTACGCTTAATTTTTTGTGTTACCGGCTTCGCTTCAGCATTGGCACCTTCAGCTGGCGCTGCTTCTTTTTCAGCTTCAATATCTAACTCATAGCCGGTCAACTTGCTGGCAAGACGTACATTCTGACCACCCTTACCAATCGCTATACTGAGCTGATCTTCCGGCACAATAACTTTCGCTTTCTTATTGGCTTCGTCGATTTGCACGTGTGAAACCTTGGTTGGACTTAATGCATTTGAGATATACTCTGCAGGATCTTCACTCCACACTGTAATATCAATCTTTTCCTGCTCGCCAATTTCACTTACTACCGCATTTACACGGGTGCCATGACCGCCGACAAAGGTTCCAACTGGATCCACACCCGGCACAGTTGAATGTACAGCAATCTTACTGCGCACACCAGCTTCGCGTGCAATACCCTTGATTTCTACTGCACCACTTTCCATTTCTGGCACTTCAGCATGGAAAAGATGCTCAAGGAACTCAGTATTGCCACGAGATACAACAAGCTGCGGACCATGGAAACCTCGCTCAACATCCTTCAAATATACCTTTATGCGCTGACCTGGATAGTATCGCTCACCTTGAATCTGCTCACTGCGTGGCATAATACCTTGCGCTTTGCCGAGATCTACACGCACAATATTACCTTCTACTCGCGATACTACTGCATTAATAACCGAACCAATTTTGTCGCTGAATTCTTCCATTACTGCTTCACGTTCGGTTTCACGAAGACGCTGCAAAATCACCTGCTTTGCCGTCTGGGCCGCTACACGACCAAAGCTTTCCACCTTTTGATGAACTTCGATTTCATCTCCTACCTTGGCATCTTTCTTTATAGTCTGCGCATCCTTAAGACTAATTTGGTATGTAGGTTCTTTAACCTTTTCAACCACCTCTTTAGTAACGTAGGCATCAATTTCGCCAGTATGCAGGTTCATATTCACACGCACCGTCTGATCCCGATCACCATAGTCACGGCGATACGCAGCAGCAAGCGCATGCTCAACAATTTCCTGTACTTTATCCTCTGGTAGGTTTTTTTCTTCAGCAATAGCGCGAATTGCTACTGCCAATTGTTTCATATCTAGATCCATAGTTTTCCTTTCATAAGTCTCTTTGTAATGTTCGCTACATGAAAAAAGCCGACCATTTTGGTCGACCACAACACCCAGTAGTATAAAGAACTTAGTTTTCGTTGTCAAACCAACACATAGGTTTATCTCTTTTCTTTGCTACACTTTATATATGGCAAAAACAGTAAAACGACTTTACGAGACATTTCAACCAACTCATTACACATTACATATTGCACCCGATAGCAAAACCATGCACTTTACCGGTACAATCGAGATCAAAGGCAAAAAAGTCGGCAGGCCAAGTCAGCGCTTCACCTTCCATCAAAACGGCCTGAAAATCACCAAAGCTACTGCTATCAAACACGACAAAAAAGGCGACGAAACTGTAGATATCGTACGAATTAATAATCAAAACACGCTTCATGAAGTCCGTCTGCACAGCGACAAATTGCTTTATCCCGGCGACTATACCATATATATGGAGTTCGAGGCACCGATTACGAGAGGCATGACTGGGCTGTATCCCTGCTTCTTCAAGCACAACGGCGAGGAAAAAGTACTGCTCGCTACACAGTTTGAAAGCCATCATGCACGCGAAGTATTCCCGTGTATTGACGAGCCGGAAGCCAAGGCTACATTTGACCTTTCAATCACCGCGCCATCTGAGCTCACCGTGCTTGGCAATACACCTGTCAAAGAAACGACTAGTCCGCGTGAAGGATTTACCACCACCACCTTTGAAACTTCACCGCGGATGTCATCATATCTTTTAGCTTTTGTCATTGGTGAAATTCACAAAAAATCAGCCAAAACCAAGAGCGGCGTGGAGGTAAACGTTTGGGGTACCATAGCGCAGCCAGCAGAGTCATTTGATTTTGCCCTGGATACTGCAGTGCGTTCAATCGAATTTTTCGAAGATTATTTCAAGGTACCCTATCCGCTTGCCAAGGCAGATCATGTTGCACTCCCAGATTTCTCAAGCGGCGCCATGGAAAACTGGGGACTTATTACCTACCGCGAAGTTCTGCTCCTGCTTTACCCTGATGCTGTATCTCAAAGCGCCAAAGAGCATATTGCCCTGGTTATTGCCCACGAAACCTCTCATCAGTGGTTTGGCAATTTAGTCACCATGCAGTGGTGGGACGATCTTTGGCTTAACGAAAGTTTTGCCAACATGATGGAATACGCCGCTGTTGACGCCCTGTTCCCAGAATGGAACATATGGGAAAACTTTATCACAGCAGAAGGCTTATCAGCATTCCGTCGTGATGCGGTACCTGGCGTACAAGCTATAAAAACCACCGTACGTCACCCTGATGAAATTAGTACGCTTTTTGATCCTTCAATTGTCTATGCCAAAGGCGGACGACTACTGTACATGCTCAAAAATTACCTTGGCGACGAAATATTCCGCCAAGGCCTGCAGAAGTATTTCACAAAACACGCTTATAAGAACACTACTGGTGCTGATTTATGGGAGGCTCTTTCTGAAGCCAGCGGCAAAGACATTGCCAGCTTTATGAACCCTTGGCTGGAGCGTTCCGGTTTTCCAGTTGTCTCAGTCAAGCAGCAGGACAACACCCTTGAACTGGCGCAGCAACATTTCTCTGACAACCCCGAAAAAGCGGATAAAAACCGTCTCTGGCCAGTGCCGCTTTTTGCAGAGCGAGGCGATGTACCGCCGCTGCTTGAAAAAGCCAACAAAACCGCTGCGCTTGAAACCGACACATTTGTACTACTAAATCAAGGCGGCAAAGGGCACTATATCACTCAGTATCTCGAAGAGGCTCATCGCAACCATCTTATCTCCCTAATCGAAACTGGCAAGCTGGCAACGATTGATCGTTTGATGCTACTCACCAACAGCTCCATGCTTGCCCGTGCCGGCTATCAATCATTTGCTGAAACACTGAAACTACTGCAAGCGTATACCAAAGAAACTGCCGAACCAGTGTGGGATATCATGTCACTTGTTATCGCTGACACACGCCGCTTTATCGAATACGATGGATCGCTCGAAGACTCCATAAAGGAGCTTGTTCGAACGCTGATTGCAGCAGAATATAAGCGTCTGGGATGGGAAGAAAAAGATACCGACTCTCCGGCTGACCAAAAACTCCGTGCTACAATTCTTGGCCTCGGCGCATATGCCGAAGAATCAAGCATCATCACAAAAGCAAAAGCATTGTTTGAAGCATACAAAAATGATACAAGCGCTGTCTCAGCCGAACTACGCGACATTGTGTTTACTGTAGCCGTTAAAGAAAATGTCACTGGTGCGGTCGAATATCTGCTTGATCTATACAAACAAACCAACAATAGCGATTTACAGAGGGATATCTCAGGTGCATTAACTGCTACCCGTTCGCCTGAAACTGCACAACAGCTCCTTTCACTCGTAACTGACCCTAAGATCATAAAGCCGCAAGATGCTGACCGTTGGGTATTCTATTTGCTTCGCAACCGCTATGTACGAGAAATCGCGTGGCAGTGGATGGAGGACAATTGGAGCTGGGTAGAAAGCACCTACGCAAGTGACAAGTCATTTGACTACTGGCCACGCTACGCCGCATCAGTAGTAGCCACGAAAAAATGGCAAGAAAAATACGTGCGTTTCTTCACGCCAAAACTCGATCAGCCACTGCTACGCCGCAATATCGAGATTGGCTTTGAAGAAATCCAAGCTCGTATCAATTGGCTCGAACGCGACCTCAGGGGCGTACAAGATTTCTTCCAAAACCTATAATTCTATAACATCAGTCACTGCAAAATTTTCACCACACACCGAAGCGGCAGCAAGCGTATATTCTCCTTGCCAGTGATGTTGTGCGACCCAAAATTCAGCTGCAAACGCCATCTGACGAAGCTTCTTAGGAGTTATATACGCAAGCCCATCACCGTGACTATTGGTTTTACGGTACTTAACTTCTACGAAATGTATGGTTTTATCTCGCTGCGCCACAATATCAATCTCACACCAGCGTGTCCGCCAGTTTTGCTCGAGAATTTTATACCCCTGTGCGCTCAAATAGTCGGCCACCGCTGCTTCTGCTTTTCGCCCCGTTTCTGTCGTGCTCATGCCAGCAGCACCTGTATCGGTTTATAACTTTTTCGATGCAGCGGCGACACACCATGCAGCTTCAGTAGTTCAACATGCCGTTTCGTACCATAGCCAACGTGGCGATGAAACTCATATTCCGGATATAGTTTATGCGCTTTTTCTGTCATCCATGTATCACGTGCCACTTTTGCCACGATACTTGCCGCACTCACTGCCGGGATCATGCTATCTGCGCGCACTATCGCCCGAGCCCGTGAATCTGTAGCTAGATAATTTATATTGCCATCAATAATAATTTCATCATACGAAATGCTGATCTCATCTATTGCGCGCTGCATTGCCACACGCACTGCATTACTTAGCCCAATTGCGTCAATCTCATCTGGTTGCACCCAGCCAATTCCTATTGCTGCAGCGTGCAGTCTGATTTCCAGCGCAAGGATTTCACGCTGCCGTTTCGTCAATTTTTTAGAATCAGTTAATCCTGCAATTGGCTCATGTAAAATAACCGCACCCGCCACCAGCGGTCCTGCCCAACAACCTCGTCCAACTTCATCAATGCCAACAGTCACCATATGCTTTAGTATAGCAAGCGTTATACTTGCTTAATCAGCTGTTTTATGATATAATGTAAATATATCCCTATTATTACTAATACTACAACGCAAATTAAATAATCCCTAACGTTCGAGCGTTAGGGATTATTCTTGCACTCTTTTACAGCTTAAGCGTTATTTTCTTCGTGGCGAGCAGCTACCTCTGCAGCTTTCTTCTCAAGTTCTGCTTCTTCAGCTGCCTTCTTAGCTGCCTCAGTTTCTGCTGCCTTTGCAGTTTCTTCAGCCAACTTTGCAGCTTCTTCTTCAGCCTTCTTATCAACAACAGCGTTTACTGCTTCACGATCAAACTCTACACCACTGAGACGTGCTGCCTTACCGGTACGGTTGCGCATATAAGACAGATAGTTGCGGCGAACCTTACTTCGCTTTACAACTTCTACCTTTAGTACAAGTGGACTATGAAGCAAGAAGCTCTTTTCTACCCCCACGCCGCTTGCAATACGACGTACGGTAATACGGCTTGTGTGACTACCCTTTCGGTCAGTACGAATTACCAAACCCTGGAAGACCTGCACACGTTCTTTATTGCCTTCCTTAATTTTTTGATGTACTTTTACAGTGTCTCCGCTTTTTACGTCAACCACTGCAGGCTTCTTAAATTTTTCTGAAACTTTTTGAATCACAGATTGCATAACTAATTAACCTTACACTATTTTCCTCATTTAATCAAGCTTTTCACGCTTGAAATATTCCTTACATGTTATTATAGCACATCTGTTATGAATATAAAATACCTAATTAGCTGTATTATATTAGAGTGAGATATAAAAGGGGAAGATGAGTTCTATAATCTAGATATACAATTAGCTGTATTATATTAGAGTGAGAATAAAGGAGGGGTATGGACTATAGCGAAGCTGCACTCGAGAAGCATAAAGAATTAAAAGGAAAAATTGCGCTCAAGCTGAAAGACACACTAGACAGCAAAGAAAAAATGAGCATTTACTACACGCCTGGCGTTGGTGCAGTGAGCGATTATGTCGCAAAACACCCCGAGGAAACCCGAGACTATACGTGGCTAAATAATAGTGTTGCAGTAGTTAGCGACGGTTCAGCGGTACTTGGCCTTGGTAACATCGGCCCCTACGGTGCACTGCCGGTCATGGAAGGTAAGGCTATGCTCTTTAAACACTTTGCTGACATTGATGCGGTACCAATTGTGCTAGATGTACATACCGCTGATGAAATCGTAGCCGCAGTAAAAGCCATAGCACCAAGCTTTGGCGGCATTAATCTTGAAGACATTGCTGCCCCACTCTGTTTTGAAGTTGAAGAACGGCTCAAGACCGAACTTGCTATTCCAGTCTTTCACGACGACCAGCACGGCACTGCTATTGTCACGCTCGCTGGGCTTATGAACGCCACTAAAATTACTGGTCGCAAATTAGAAAACACCCGTATCGTAGTCGTGGGCGCCGGTGCAGCCGGCACTGCAATCATGAAACTACTTAATAAGTATGCACACCCTGAAATTTTAGCTGTCGACAGTAAAGGCATTGTCAGCAAAGACCGCGATAACCTAAACGAAGCAAAAAAGACACTGCTTTCATTTACCAACAAAAACAATGTAAACGGCACACTCGAAGATGCAGTAAAAGGCGCCGATATATTCATCGGTGTGTCTCAGTCAGGCCTACTTACACCTACAATGATTCAAACGATGGCCAAGGATCCAATCATTTTTGCTATGGCCAATCCAGTACCGGAAATTATGCCTGACGAAGCAAGAGCAGCCGGCGCAGCCGTAATTGCAACCGGCCGCAGCGATTTCGCTAATCAAGTAAATAATTCTTTAGCTTTCCCTGGTATCTTCCGCGGCGCACTCGATAATCGTGTCCGTCAGATCACTGATGAACATAAAATTGCCGCTGCTGAAGCAATTGCCGGACTTGTGCCAAATCCTACACCAGAAGAGATTATCCCAGGACCATTCACCGAAGGGCTTGTTGAAGCAGTAGCCAAAGTAATCAAATAACCTACTCTAGCACACGTGCAAGTTCTTCAAGTGTAGTTTCACCTCGGCACACCGCCAAAGCGCCATTTTGCAGCATCGTCAGCATGCCACTCTGGATTGCAGCCTGCTCTATTTCAGCCGTACTAGTAAATCGATTGCCGGTTTGCAGTATTCGCAAGATTTCGCCGCTCATCGTGAACTGTTCGCGCAAGGCAATCTGACCACGGTATCCATAAGGGTTTTCTTCTGAACTGCCTGGCTTATAAAGCTTTACTTCGTGTACATTTGGTCGTTCAACGCCTTCTGGAAGGGTATCAATAATTCTTTGCAGGCGCGCTCGCTCAGCCTCCGTTGGCTGATATTCCTGTTTCGTAGCATCATCCAGCCGACGCACCAATCGCTGCGCCATTACCAAACGAATTGCCGATATAAATAGCGGGTTTTCGCCAATAATTTCCATGAGTCGTGTCAGTGACGCAGCAGCCGAACCTGCGTGGAACGTTGCAAGCACCAAATGACCGGTAAGTGACGCCTGTAGTGCAGTTTTTGCGGTTTCTAAATCACGAATCTCTCCCACCATTACAATATCAGGGTCAAGCCGAAGCACTGCACGGAGTTTCTCAGCAAAACTCTGATCATTTGCACTGTGACTCCGTACTGAAATCTGCGTAATTCCTTCAAATTGATACTCAACCGGATCTTCAATGGTAATAATCTTACGTTCCTCGCTATTGAGCGAATTGAGCATGGAATACAATGTTGTAGTTTTACCTGACCCAGTCGGCCCTACAACCAACACCAATCCCGACGGTTTTGCAATAATATCATCGACAACCGCCCGTTCATCTTCAGATAAGCCAAGTCGATCAAGCTGATACATATCCTGGCGCATATTAAATAGACGCATTACCACATCCATACCATTTATGGTTGGTACTGTTTCTACACGCAGGTTCACATCTACTTCAGCGCCATCAGCCATTTTTACACGCTGTGCGATATGACCTTGCTGAGCCTCGTCAGCGCTGGTAGATACATTCGCGCCGCTCGCAATTGCCGAAAGAAGAATGCGATTTTTCTCAGTCGACAATCGAGCAATAGCATGCAACACGCCATCAATTCGGAAACGAATCCGCACAAAATCCTTTTGATGTTCAATATGAATATCCGACGCCTTCAATTTATGAGCTTGCTGCACTAGATACGCCAACATATCGTCAGCACGCACCTGTTCAAGCGTAGCTGAAACACGAGATATAAGGTCCTCGCTACCTGCAGCGCTTAGCTCAATATCTTGGTACACCACTTTCTTGGGCGGATCATACAGCCGAATATATTCATTAAACCCTGCTTCAGAGATGATTGCGAAAGACACTTTGCTATCTGCAAACCGATACTCGAGCTGCTGCATAGTTTGCTGCGAAGTAGTTGTGGTAATACCAAATAAAATATTGCCTTTTGTAACCGAAATTGGAATAACACGCAACGACTTGAGTTCCGGAACACTCAGTATATCTTTAAACAGCGGCTTTTCAACCATCTGTGAAGTGTCAATATAGTTCATTCCTAGCAGGTATGCTCGACGTTGCGTTGCCTGCTCTTCATCACGACGTGCATCTTGGCTCATAGCTACTTACATTATAAACCATAAGCTGTATGTTAAATACGTATTTTGTATAATAACCTGAAGCATGAATCAGATCGCTGTTATTGCGCATAATATACGGAGCACCCATAATGTTGGTGCACTTCTGAGAACCTGCGATGGTCTCGGCATTCAATCTGTCTATTTAACAGGCTATACACCACATCCTGAAATTCCGAATGATCCTCGTTTGCCGCATGAGATTACCAAAACCACTAAGCAAATTCACAAAACGGCACTCGGCGCTGAAACCTCTGATTTCTGGCAGTACTATAGCGATGCGCTAACCGTAATCAGCAACTTAAAATATCAAGGCTACACTGTCGCCGCACTTGAGCAGACAAAAAATGCTGCACCGCTTCACACTTTCCAGGTTCCTAATAAGATTGCCCTTGTTTTAGGACGCGAAGTAGAAGGTATCGAACCAGAAATCATCGAAGCCTGTGACATAGCTATAGAAATAACAATGTTTGGCAAAAAAGAATCATTTAACGTCGTTCACGCAGCGTCTATGGCTTTGTACCACTGCAGATTTTACCCGTTTTCAAATATGTAGTATTTATGTGTTACAATTGCATAAAAGCATAAACACAAAAATCAGTATGGCAATTGCAACCAAACCAAAACCAAAAACTACCATTCACCATAAACGACGCGTCGGAAAACACCAAAAAAGAAACAACAGTTTCGTAAAAGCATATTGGCCGTATATTCCTTTAGCGCTTATTGTTGGTATTGGACTACTCTTAAACAGCCTCACTATGCAGCGCGGCGTCCTTAGTTACGCCACCAACATGACTCACGACGGCCTGCTTGCGAACACAAATGAAAGGCGTATTGAACATAACTTGCGGGCCTTGACTCACAACCCCACACTTTCAAAAGCTGCACAAGCCAAAGCAGAAGATATGATTGCCCGCAACTACTGGTCACATACTACACCCGAAGGCAAAGAACCGTGGATCTTTCTCGACCAAGTGGGGTATCGTTATGCAGCTGCTGGCGAAAATCTAGCCTACGGCTTCAGTGATAGCGCAAGTGCGGTAGCTGGATGGATGAACAGCCCCGGACATAAAGCCAACATACTAAACAGTAACTACAGCGAAGTGGGATTTGGAATCGCTCACAGTCCAAATTACCAAGGTGAAGGCGAACAAACTGTTGTTGTTGCCATGTACGCCGCACCAATACTTGATAGTACTACGTTAGCAAGTAGTGATATTGAAGTCCCGCCACAAGCCACCAACGGTCAGCCGATCGCCATAAATACTCAAAACAATACTGGACGGATTCAAATTAGTGCTGTAGTGCCTGGAGAAACTAAGGTAGCTCGTATCCAAATGGCAACCAGCGGCAGTGCGCCATGGAGTATTTATGCGCTTTCTATCCTTGGCGCAGTACTCCTCATCCTACTCATCACCCGTCATAGTCTCGCCTGGCACCGTGCAGTGGTGAAAGGTGAACAATTTATAATTAAACACAAAGTGCTGGATATTGTGATAGTCAGCAGCATTATGATCGGCTTTATCCTGACACGAACTGTAGGTGTTATTCAATAGTACAACTGCCCGGGAACACTGCTACTGGACTTTGACGTTCGTAGCACCGACCAATGCTGTAATTGCATCAATAAGCTCGTCACTCTTTTCTACTCCGCCAGGCAATTTAATAACTTGTTTCGCATCCGACGGCCCAAGTACTAATACCACGTCCATATCACCTTGGTGGTTGTCTATTACCTGTTTTAGCGACAGTAGTAGCTCCTGGTCATCGCTGTTAATCAACCGGATATACAGCCGTTCCGGTTTTTTCACCACTTCCGCTTTCTTGGTGGTAGCTATTTCCGCTTTCACTTTTTTATTTGCCTTTGGAGCTTTTACCTTTTTGCCAGTCTCTTGGTAGTTTTGCGCTTGTTCAGCAGTAATTTCACGACCATCATCTACAATAATCTTCACCTCGCTACTGATATTACCGTCTCTGTCTTTAGCCGAAACTTTGCCATTTACGAGCACTACTTTATCGCGCTCCCAAAGACCAAGTGTTTGCTGAAAACTGCTTGGGAACACAATCAGCTCCATCTCAGCAGTCTGGTCTTCAATACGGACAAAGGCCATTTTTTTGCCGTTTTTTGTAGTGATTTCACGCACATCATTAATTGCGCCGCCAACTCGCACTGTTTTGCCATCGTGCTCTGGAAGTAATGTTGCGAGCTGTATTGTCTGCTCATTTAAAAACTTCTCATACATTGATAGCGGGTGTTGGCTCAAATACAGTCCAAGTAGTTCACGCTCCCATAACAACTGCTCACGCAAGTTATGTTCTTTTGGCGCTGCTTCTAATGCCAGTTTTGGCTTCACATGCGAGGTATCTTCAAGCAGATTGCCAAACAAATCTGTCTGACCGCTTGATGCCTCTTTCTGCAATCGGGATGCATATGCAAGCATGCTATCCAGATTGTGCAGCAGCTGTGAACGTGAACCGAAACGATCAAAGGCACCGGCTTTTATCAGGCTTTCGAGATTCTTTCGGTTCACAATACGCACATTAACTTTTGATAGGAAATCTTCAATATCAGTAAACTTGCCATCAATAGCGCGCGCTCGTAAAATCTCCTCAACCGCATTTGTGCCAACATTTTTGATAGCACTCATACCGAAACGAATTGGCGCCTTACGGTTGTCAGGGTTATCCTTATCTTTTACAATCGCAAATTCACCGAATGATTCATTCACATCCGGCGGGAGCACGTCAATGCCCATATGCTGACACTCGGCAATTTCAATCGCCAAACGATCAATGTCATCATAGTCACTTGTCATTAGCGCCGCCATAAACGCTGCTGGATAATGTGCTTTCAGATAGGCGGTTTGGTACGCAATCAACCCGTAACATGCTGCGTGCGATTTGTTGAAACAGTAGTTCGCAAACTCTTCAAGTTGTGTCCAGAACTTTTCCATTAATGCTCGATCAGCGCCGCTGTGTTTTACTGCACCTTCGATAAATTCCGGCTTGATCTTTTTCATCATGGACATGATTTTCTTGCCCACGGCCTTACGCAGTGTATCCGCCTGGCCACCAGTAAAGCCGGCAAGGTCCTTAGAAATCTGCATGAACTGCTCTTGATAGACCAAAATACCGTATGTACTACTGAGTGCAGCCTCCATCTTAGGATGCAGATATTTTATTTCTTCCTCGCCATGTTTACGACGAATAAAGCTATCAATGAACTGCATTGGACCCGGCCGGTACAAAGCCACCATCGCGATAATATCGTCAAACACTGTCGGCTTTAATTCCTTCAAATAGCGCTTCATTCCGGCAGATTCTAACTGGAACACACCGGTTGTATCACCACGCTGGAACAGTTTAAATGTCTCCTCGTCATCAAGCGGGATAGCGTTAATATCAATATCTACACCATAAACTTTTTTAATAATACGCAGCGTATTTTTAATGATCGTCAAGTTGCTCAGGCCCAGGAAATCCATCTTAAGCAACCCGAGTTCTTCAACCGGCCCCATTGGATATTGCGTGGTGATTACACCTTTTTGTGCCATTTCAAGCGGCACAAACTTCACAATATCATCCGGCGCAATCACGACACCCGCCGCATGTACACCATGAGACCGAATCGTTCCCTCAAGACGAAGCGCCTGATTAAACACCTCACGGGCAGATTCGTTTGTTTCATATTCGTTTTTAAGATCTGGATCATTTTGCAACGACGTTTCTAATGGGATATGCCGACCCTGCACAGGGGCTGGAATCATCTTGGCTATACGATCAGCCTCAGCATATGGCACCTGCAGCACACGCGCAACATCACGCACTGCGTTACGTGCAAACATACGACCAAACGTCACAATATTAGCTACTCGCTCTTTGCCGTACTTTTCTACACAATACTGAATTACCTCATCACGACGCGTATCCTGAATATCAATATCGATATCTGGCATACTGATACGATCAGGATTCAAAAAGCGCTCAAACAGCAGATCATACTTAATCGGATCAAGTTCGGTGATTTTTAGCGCATACGAAATAATCGACCCAGCCGCACTACCTCGACCTGGACCAAACACAATACCCTGATTCTTGCCCCAGTTAATAAAGTCCTGGATAATCAGGAAATAACCATTAAAACCCATATTGTCGATCACCGACAATTCGTACTCTGCTCGTTTTAAGATATTTTCGGGAAGCGTTTTCTTGGCATCTGCAGTGCTCAGTTTCGCAGCCTTTTCTTCATCAACACCACCATAGCGCCATGCCAGCCCTCGATACACTAGCTTATCTAGATATGATTTTTCAGTTTCACCTTTCGGCACCGGAAATTTAGGAATCAGAATCTTACCAAGCTCAATCTCCAAATTACATCTATCGGCAATTACTTTGGTATTGGTAATGACCTCTGGGTGATCTTTGCCCCAGCGCTCAATTAACTCTGCAGGCGGCACTACATGCAGCGGAAAATCCTTAAGCGTCATACGATTTTCATCGCTCAAATATGATCCGGTTCCGATACAGAGCAGAATTTCGTGCGCATCCTGATCTTCATGGTGCAAATAGTGCGCATCACAAGTCAATACCACTGGAATATCCAGTTCTTTACCAAGTTTTAAAATACCTTCATTGATTCGTTGCTGCTCTGAACTTGCTAGCAGATTATCTGGATGACCATGATCCTGTAGCTCCAAATAATATCGATCACCAAAAACACTTTTGTACCACTCAGCAATCTTTTTTGCTTGGTCATACTGATCTTCTTTGAGCGCGCTGCCAACTTCACCACTCATACAGCCACTGAGCGCTATAATACCTTCATTGTACTGTTTGAGTAGATCATGATCGATGCGCGGATAGTAGTAAAATCCGTCAAGATTGGCAATAGTCGATAGCTTCATCAGGTTTTGATATCCCTGCATATTCATCGCCAAAAGAATTAAATGATACCGCACCTTGTCTTTCTGCGGGTCTTTATCGGTATGTTTACGCGCAGCGACATATGTCTCGATGCCTATAATCGGCTTGATACCGCGCGCAGTTGCTTCTTTGTAAAACTCGATCGCGCCTGATAGCGTGCCGTGGTCCGTCATAGCGACCGCTTCCATGCCATGCTCTTTTGTGAAATCCATCAATGGACCTACGCGCGTCAACCCGTCAAGCAAACTAAACTGTGTATGATTATGCAGGTGCACATAATCACTCGGTTTTAATGACGCTCGAGCGTCTTTTGCCATGTTTCGCTACCCTCTTTCTTTGGCACTTATTATAAGGTGTACGTGTCGAGAGGGCTAGATGAAGTTTTACAACAAGACAATTTTACCTTGAGCCACCCTCAATAGTTCGCTGTATTGCTTCAACAAAACCACCGATAAGCGGCACGTTATTAAATAGCGATAATACCCAAAGCAGCAGTGCAATTACTACTGTTGCACCAATCACGCCGCCAACACCGCCTAAAACACCACGCAAAAATGCTGCCTTATAAAAGGCTAACTTGTCTGGATGGATGTTGAGATATAAAGCCTCAAGATCACGGCCCATCTGTTCGTATTCAGCAGCTGTCCTTTTTTTCACAAGTGGCGCTTTTTGTTTTTTGTCGTTTGATCGAGGTCGCATAAAAGTAACTATTTCTTCAAATACTTCTTTAAGTGCTCAACTGCTTTTTCGGCTTCATCAATAGCTTTTTGTAGATCACTGTCTGAAGTTTCGCCGTCACGCACCCCGCTCAGCGCAATGCGCACCTTATCTTTTGCTCGCATCGCTTTATCAACGCGATCTTCTATTTCTTTTTTGACTGTACCTTTAGCCTGCTGCGCTCGCTCGCTTGCATCCTTAATAAGTGCAGTAAGCTCTGTATGTTTTTTCTTAAGCTCCCGTTCTATCTCTGCGATTTTTTTGTTTGCAGCATTTTTAATATCTTCGCGTGTTTCTTTACCGCTTTTTGGAGCTGTTAGTATGCCTGCAACATAACCTGCTGCAGCTGCAAATAACGCACCAAGAGCGAATCTTCCTGCATGTTTACCCATACCTTATTTCCTCCGTTTCGCATTTGTAGCTTTCGTTATAGCATTTGCCAGCGCAGCAACCACGCTACTAATACCAACTGTCATTTGCGTTTTTCTAATTGTCTCACCAATTGACTCTACTGTATCGGTAACGTTTTCTGCTTTTTGTACCACCTTTTTTATTTTTTTCACCAGTAGTATGAACTGTATCGCGCCAATAATCGCCAGTACTAAAAATATTACTAATACGCTCGAGGTAATGATAACTAGAATTTCAGCCGCTTCACTCATACCCCAATTATACCACTAATGATATGAAATTGTTTTTAATTTGCTAAAGTTACAGATGTATTTGATGAAATGACACGATTATAAAATAATTGTAACTATGAATTTGGAGCGTCAGCCAGAGGTACATGAAGCTACAGTATTAATGACGTATAGCAGCGTCATTCGTGAAGGAATGAACTATCCAGTACCATCTCGACTTAGCCTATTGGCTGCCCTAGCAGCTCGGGAATATATTGGCTCGAACAAAATCAAGCTGCTTATCGCTGGCGAGCAAAGTTATCGGGATTTTCCGCAGACTACCGGAGCGCTGCTGGCGACATCGCATAAAAATCTGCTGCCAAATAACGCATCAGTTACACTTTTGCCTGCTGGCCAAAACCGACTAATCAATACACCTTACCAGGTGGAAACACTGGCCAACTATTGCGAAATTGAAAAAATCAAACAACTACAAGTGGCAGGCTGGGAGTTTCATAGCCTACGTACTATAGACCTATTTGAAGCTTATGCACCACAGATTTCAGTTGATTATATCAGTACAGAATCAGTGCTTATTCGAATGGCAAAAAACGAACTGCAAACCGAACTAGAAATGATGGGATTTGAAGTCGACTTTAAAACTATCCTGGTAAACGGCATTGCCCAATATGCAAAGCGTGAACGACTAACCCGGCTAGCAATGATATTTGATAAAAAAGGCCAGATCATAAAAGCACTTTCCTGGTTGCGAAATGCTGGTCGCTACGATGATCTCAAACCTGACAGCACTGCCCACATGGGACTAACAGACAAGCCCACTTGGCTTGCTAGCGACTCTTGGTATAGGTGGTCTTGGCGTTGACGAAACTTTATCCAAAGGAATAAAGTACTGTAATACCGTATTTGAAAATTCCTATTTCTCTAAAAACTTGCTCTTTATTTTGACTATTGTTTGGCAACGACTTCCTCTAAATATTTTCGAAATTCATCTTTGATATCATCGCGCATCAGTGCAAAGTCTACAATCGTCTTCACATACTCTAATTTATTGCCAGCATCATAATATTTTCCATTTGTCTTTAGCCCGAACATTTTATATCCATCATCAATCATGCGCTGCATTGCTGGCTGAATCATAATCTCTTCGCCAGGTTTTACAAGCTTCTTCTGCTCATGCAAATACGGGAATATTGCTGGGTCCAATAAATATCCTCCGACACTCGCAATAGATGATGGCGCCTTTTCTTTCGAACCAGGCTTCTCAATAATTGTTTTTACCGCGTACAATCTACCATCTAATTCATCGCCAGCAATATAGCCATACCGTGCGTAATCATCTGGCTTATCAGCATCTATACAGGTGAGTACTGAGCTACCTGGGTTAGCCTCATAGACTTTTACGAGCTGACTAAACCGACTTGGCTTTGCGACCACAAAATCATCCGCATACGTATAAAGAAACGGCTCGTTTTCAATAAGATGCTCGGCACATAACAGCGGCGTCGCAGTACCATACATGCCTTTTTGCCTAATATAGACAAAATTCGCCATGTTACTAACTACTTCAGTCTGCTGTATTAAATCTTCTTTGCCGCCCTGCTTTAGATTGTTGATTAAATCAGCGTTCGGCACATCAAAATGATCTTCAATAGTACGCTTATGATAGCCAGTGATGATAATTATATCTTCAACCCCTGCATCAACTAATTCTTCTACAATATACTGAATAATTGGTTTATCAACGAGCGGCAGCATTTCCTTTGGCATAGCCTTTGTTTGCGGTAAAAACCGTGTACCAAAGCCTGCGGCGGCAATGACTGCTTTTCGGACTTTCTTTGGTGTAGTATTTGCCATAACTTCAAGTATATATAACCATGAACACAATAGCTAGACACCAAGCTGCTTGCGGATAATCTCTTGAGCCAGCGACGGATTTGCCTTGCCTTTTGAAGCTTTCATAACCTGCCCTACCAAGAAACCAATAGCCTTCATTTCACCGTTTTGCACATCGCTCACTGCCTTTGGATTATCAGCAATCACCTGCGCGACGATCTTAGCAATCTCACCTTCATCAGATACCTGGATATAGCCCTTTTCAGAAGCGAATACCTCAACACTCTTCGGCAGCACCCCTTCAGTCAAAACATCAAGAATAAGCGCTTTCACATTAGTTGAACTCAATTTATTAGCCTTTACCAATGCATGTACAGCAGCATATAGCTCAGAGCGCTCCACATCCTTCAGCGAAGTACTTACTTCATTGTCGCGTCGGAACGGAATCTCAATATTCACCAGCCAATTTGCAAGCGTCTTGGCAAATTCTTTGTCATCTAAATGCTCTTCTATGAGTGGCAGATAACTATAGGCGTCTTCTTCTACCTCAGCATCAAGCAATGTATTAATCTGCGCATGATCGAGCCCTAAACCTGCCAATCGCTTTCGCCACTCATCCGGCATTACTGGCATTTCCGCCTTTACTTGCGCAATATATTCATCATCAAGCACAATTGGCGGCAAATCAGGGTCAGGGAAATATCGGTAATCATGCGCTTCTTCTTTGGTACGCTGACTAAATGTCCGCATATTAACATCGTCCCAACCGCGAGTTTCCTGAATTATCTGGTTGCCTTTTTCCAGCTCGGCAATTTGACGGTTTGCTTCATACTCAACTACCTTTTCTACAGCACGGAACGAGTTGATATTTTTCGTCTCGGTGCGCACACCTAGCTCATCCGTTTTGCTTACACTCACATTGACATCAAAGCGCATATTGCCGTAATACAGATCAGCATCAGACACATCAGCATATTTCATACGCAAATACAGTTCACGCGCATAGGCTTTTGCTTCTGCTGGTGAATGGATTTCGGGTTTACTTACTATCTCAAGCAGCGGTGTACCAGCACGGTTCAAATCGACTAAGCTGTAATCAGTACCCGCCGGATGTGTGCTTTTGCCCGCATCTTCTTCAAGATGTGCACGAGCAATGCCTATAGTCTTTTCCTGCCCATCAACATCAATAGTAATCGCACCATTAACAATAATCGGCTGATCGAACTGCGTAATCTGATACCCTTTTGGCAAATCTGGATAGAAATAGTGCTTACGGTCAAACTTGCTGAATTTTTGTGGCGCTGTACCAAGCGCAAACGCCGCTCGCATAGCCAGATGCACCGCCGCTTTATTGAGTACCGGCAGCGCACCCGGCAAACCAAAACATATATGGCTTACTAACGTGTCTGGCGCTGCGTCACGCGCATCATTACCAACTGCTGCAAACAGCTTGGTTTTTGTCTTGAGCTGCACGTGACACTCAATACCAACGGTAATTTTGTACTGGTTACGAATCTCTGGTGCAATCATTTATTAATCGCTCCTAAATCTCTCAGCGCCTGACGGATACCAATCAGTGCATCCTTCACATCGTTCTTATTTAGTTTTACATCTGTCTCATGAGCTAGTTTATTGCGCAGCTTATGCCCAAACCACACCCCGTCATTGTCACTCAAATCTCGCTGCGCAGCCACCAAACGTTCACCCATGGTCTTGCCTTTGTATCCAGCTTTCTTAAGCGCCTCGTCCAGTATATTGTCCGCTGTAATAACTGCAAGCGGCCAGGTTTCTTTACGAGCACAGAGCTTTTGAGCTTCGTTCCACTTTTCTGTGAAGTATTCAACATTGAGCGGTTTTTTGCGCTTGCGAGTCAGTAGTGCAAGCACAATTAATACAATGCCAAAAAATACTGCAGCTACAACACTGATTGCCAATAAATCACCGTTCATGTATCACTCCTTCAGTAAACTTAGCAAAGCTCAATAAACTTCGGTCACAACGCTGTGCAGCAAACAGCTGCAATCCTACCGGCAAATTATCACTCATACCTGCAGGAATGCTGATTGCCGGCACGCCAGCAAGATTAGCAGCTACCGTCATAATATCAGTCAAATACATCTTGAGTGGATCACTAGCGTTTTCGCCAATCTTAAACGCTGTCGTTGGCGCCGTAGGACCAAGCAGAAAATCAACAGACTCAAACGCAGCAGCAAATTCTTGTATCAATTTCGTACGTACTGTTTGAGCACGCTTATAGTACGCATCATAGTAGCCGCTTGAAAGCACATACGTACCAAGCATAATACGACGCTTAGCTTCTTTACCAAATCCAATTGAACGAGTTTTACTGAAACTTTCCTCTAAGTCTTTTGCTTCTCGATAACTATAACCATAACGCTGACCATCATAACGGCTCAGATTACTGCTCACTTCAGCTGGACAAATAATGTAATACACTGCCAGCGCAAGCGGCAACGAAGGTAGACTAACCTCAGTAATTTCTGCTCCAGCTGTGCGCAATTTTTCAATAGCGCCCTCAATCTGCTGTCGCACGCCTGGATCTAGCCCATCACCCATATATTCTTTTATTACACCAACCTTCTTTCCACTCACATCAATAGTCAGGTCAGTGTAAGTTTTCTCACGATCTATCGTAGTGCTATCAAGTTCATCACGGCCAGCCATGACATCAAGTACTACTGCCGCATCTTCTACAGTAAGCGTCATTGGACCGATCACATCCAGACTACTTGCCATAGCCACCACACCGCTTCGACTTACGAGACCATAGGTTGGCTTATACCCTACTGAACCAGTGAAACTTGCCGGTAGGCGTATAGAGCCGCCAGTATCAGTTCCTAGTGCAAACGGCGCCATTTCCAGCACTACTGCCGCAGCACTACCACCCGAGCTACCGCCCGGCACCCGCGTTGGATCATGTGGATTTTTGGTAGTCATAAAATCACTGTTTTCAGTTGAAGAGCCGTGCGCAAACGCATCAAGGTTTGCCTTAGCAACACAAATCGCACCCTCGGCTTCTAATCTTTCAATAGCGGTTGCCTGATATGATGCTTCAAATCCTTTTAAAATATTGCTAGCTGCTGTCGTCTCAGCACCAAATACCAAGAAATTGTCTTTTGCAATAAACGGCACCCCAGCAAGGCGGCCAACGTATTGCCCTTTTGCCACCATATCATCAATCAGTTGCGCACGTTCTCGTGCCCTCTCTTTAGTTGTAGCAATAATCGCTTGAAAATCAGCCTTTTCTTCAATAATCTTTAACGACCGCTCTACCAGATCTGCGGCCTTGAGCTCACCAGCCTGCACTTTTTGAGCAATTTCAGCTATTGGCAACCAAACACCCATCACTATCCAATCATCCTTTTCACCTTGATTTGATCATCCTGCACTTCTGGTACTTGTTTCAACAAGTCAGCCGGTGTGTATCCGTAATCTTTTTCAACATCCTCACGCATCACATTAGTAAGACCTGTCACCTGACTCGTTGGCTCGAGCCCAGAAATATCAACCGATTGCAGCTGCTCAACATACTGCAAGATTTCATTAAACTCGCCCTGAAATTCAGTAATTTCTTCCTCGCTCAAATCAATACGAGCAAGTTTAGCCAATTTTAATACATCGTCTCGTGTTAGTTTCGTCATAACTTATTTAATAATCATAGCAGATAGTACCACCTGTCCAAAAGCACTGACTGTTGTGTATTTATACGCAAACATACACTTACGACTTATCTTCTACTTGCAAGTACGTTACTATTAATGATAAATGCAGCATACGCCACCACCAAAAATTCCACTCGATGGACTGATTAGTCTTATGAAGCCCGCACACCGGCGAGTAGCCGAACAGATCTGTGAAGACTACAAAGATATACTTTTCATGATACCCGGCTCATCCAGCAAGCACCAAGTATGGGAAGGTGGTTACGTGTCTCATCTTGAAGAGACCATGAATCTCGCAATTATTTTGTATCATCAATTATCAATACGACGACCGCTTGATTTTAGTCTTAGTTCTGCGCTGTTTTGCTTGTTCTTACATGATTTTGACAAAGTACAGCGATATAGAATGGTAGATGGTCAACTATACTCAAAAGGTACCTATAATTCAAACTACCTAGAAGAGACAAAACAGCTTCTTGCCGAAAAATATGATTACAAATTATCGGCCGAAGAATACAACGCTCTGAAATATACACACGGTGAAGGTAATGATTATCAACCGGGTGGTAAGCGAGTTATGCAACCACTTGCTGCGCTTGTGCACTGTTGCGACATCATTAGTGCGCGTATCTGGCACGATTACGGTCAAAATGCTGAAGATTGGAATACATAATTGTAAAATATCTTACAATTTTTTTGTAAGATTTCTTACTTTTTTACCTTGTCTACAGTTTTGATTTTATATCGTTTATGATGTCACGCAGCTCAGCTGCTTTTTCAAATTCCAAATTTGCGGCCGCCAGCTCCATTTGCGCAGTCAAATCTTTAATAAGATGCTTGTACTCATCTTTTGGTATTTTGCGAAGATCAAGCTTTGCCTGTTTAGCCTCTTCAGGCAGATCTGGCCGCAATCCTTTTTCAACAGCTTTACTGATACCTTTTGGCGTAATACCATGCTCTTTGTTGTAAGCCTCTTGGATTTTGCGCCGGCGAGCTGTTTCATCAATAGTCGCTTTCATACTGCGCGTAATAGTATCAGCGTACATAATCACATGACCTTCCACGTGACGTGCTGCCCGACCCACCGTCTGAATCAGCGCCTGTTCGCTCCGCAAAAACCCTTCTTTATCCGCATCCAAAATAGCTACCAAACTCACTTCCGGCAAATCTAAGCCTTCACGCAACAGGTTAATCCCTACTAGTACATCATATACACCAAGACGCAAATCACGCAGAATATCAGTTCGCTCAAGTGTATCGATATCACTATGCAAGTACGCCACCTTGATGTTTAGATCTCGTAAATATTCCGTCAAATCTTCGGCCATGCGTTTAGTGAGTGTGGTCACCAGCACCCGCTGGCGCTTATCTACGGTAGCTCGAATTTCAGCAATAAGATCATCAATTTGGCCTTCTATCGGACGCACATCGATGATCGGATCCAATAACCCTGTTGGACGAATGACTTGCTGCACCGGCTCAGGACTGCGGCTCAGCTCGTATTCTGCCGGAGTCGCACTAACATAGATCGCTTGATTTATGTGCTTTTCAAATTCAGTAAACGTCAGCGGCCGATTATCCAGCGCACTCGGCAAACGGAAACCATGCTCCACTAAAGTTTCCTTGCGTGCTCGATCGCCGTTATACATACCACGCACTTGCGGAATAGTCATGTGCGACTCATCAATAAACATCAAAAAATCATCAGGGAAATAGTCAAGCAGCGTAGCCGGCTGCTCGCCCGGCTCACGGTTTGTGAGATAACGGCTGTAATTCTCAATACCTTTTACAAAACCTGTTTCCTCGAGCATCTCAAGATCAAATCGTGTTCGCTGTTCGAGCCGCTGCGCTTCTAACAACTTGCCTTGGCTTCTGAAAAATTGCAAACGCTCCTCTAACTCTTGTTCGATTTTGCCAAGCGCAATCTTCAGTTTTTGTTGTGGCGTTACGTAATGACTGCCTGGGAAAATTTTACATGTATCAAGGTTGGCCAAAATCTCACCAGTAAGCGGATCGATCTTCGTAATACGGTCCACTTCATCGCCAAAAAACTCAATCCTATAAGCCACCTCTTCACCAGCTGGAAATACATCCACCACATCACCGCGCACCCGAAAAGTACTGCGGTGAAAATCCACATCATTTCGCTGGTATTGAATATCAGTTAATTGCCGCAGAAACTTATCTCGCACCCGCCGCTCACCTCTTTTTACCTCAATAGAAAGCCCATCATAGTCTTCAACCGAGCCAATACCGTAAATACAGCTCACACTCGCCACAATAATCACATCCCGACGACTGAGCAGCGCATCGGTAGCTGCATGGCGCAAGCGGTCGATTTCCTCATTAATTTGACTATCTTTCTCGATGTATGTATCAGATTGCGCAATATACGCCTCTGGCTGATAGTAGTCAAAATAGCTGACAAAGTAATGAACCGCATTGTCCGGGAAAAAATTTTTAAACTCGTTATACAGCTGCGCTGCAAGTGTCTTGTTGTGACTCAATACCAGTGTAGGTTTTTGGACATTTTGAATCACATTCGCCATGGTGAATGTTTTGCCAGAACCAGTCACACCGAGCAGTGTTTGATCCCGAAGACCCTTTTGTACACCTTCTGTTAGCTGCGCAATAGCCGCCGGCTGATCACCCATCGGCTTGAAGTCAGCTTTCAGATTAAACTTCGCCATCTATATATTGTACCAATTGACAACCTATTATTGGAGTAGCACGAACGTTTTGAGAGATTTCTCGACAGTTGCACGCTGATCCTTTGTACCCAGATTAAAACTATAGTCAGCAATCTTGTATGTCTTGCCTGCTTTGTCTAGATAATACGTATAGATTTTTGCGCCAACCTCATAACTCATATCACCTGCTTCGGGGTTCTCATACAGAAAGGTGTGTATTTTGTTACCTGCTGCTGTTTTAAACGGTCCAAGATATTCCGAGCCTACACTATAGTCCGTGCCCTCTGGTACTTCTTACACCTACACCACAAAACCTGTTCCGATTCCATACCCGCCAGTGGTCGTATTTACTACTGCTTGTATGTCATTTGTGTCTTTCATGTTTTCAGTTGATACATACAGCAACTTATCAGTCGGATTATAATCAAACCGCCAACCATCCGGTAGCTTAATCTGATACGATCTATCTTCTGGCGAAAACGTCAACCACTTTGCTGTATTATCTGTTGACCGCTGAGTATTCTTATCAGTCTTGGAAGTCGTTGCAGATTTTTTAGCTGTTTGATCCTTACTACTCTGCCGATCCCATACGTGATATCCTGTGAAACCAACAATCACCAAAATAAGAATAATTAAGAGATCCTCCACCAGTGTAAAGCCGCTCTGCAACTTCTTCCTTGTCATAGCCGTCCTTTATGCTTATGTTTCCATTATCAGCGTTGTGTATCACAAGACTGTTGTCAACATATCAGCACTTACAATTTTAAATTTTGCTATACTAATACGCATATGCAAGAAGATACAAACACTCAGTCAAAATATACACAACCACAACCACGACCAGTTCTTCGGCGCGACGAAATGCTCCGTGAGCTAGAGCGAGAAACCGCCGAACGAATCTCTCATATAGAGCAAGACTTCGCCAAAGGCTTTGAAGTCATCAATAAATACAATGACACGGTCACCATTTTTGGTTCTGCACGCTTTACTCAAGATCACCCGTATTATCAAAAAGCTGTAGAAGTCAGCAGCATGTTAGCCGAGGAAGGTTATACGGTTATCACCGGCGGTGGCGGCGGTATTATGGAAGCTGGCAACCGCGGCGCATACGAGACCGGTGGCAAATCTGTCGGCCTTAACATTCAATTACCGAACGAGCAAGCATTAAATCCTTATACTACCGATTCTCAAACATTCCGCTATTTCTTCTCCCGCAAGGTTATGCTGGTATTTGCTGCTGAGGCTTACATTTTCTTCCCTGGTGGCTACGGAACACTTGATGAGCTATTTGAACTATTAACACTCGCTCAAACAGGCAAAATTCCGGCAGCACCTATCATTTTAGTTGGCGATGACTTTTGGGGTGCACTGGATGAGTTTATTAAGAAAGAATTGCTTGAAGGCACCCATACCATCAGCCCAGGCGACGAGAAAATTTATACAATTACCGAAGATTTGCAAGTTATCAAACAGATGCTCGATGATTACCGCAGACAACAAACACTTGAAATTCTATCTAGCTAATTAAAGTCTTCAATCTCTACATACGCTGGCTGCGCTGCAAGCTCTGAAGCTATAGCTTTTTCTATGTTTTCATGATTCAAATACCGAATCATTAGCTCCTGCCATAATGATTTACGGATTGATTGTATGGTACGCTGCGCGAATGGCAAACGATTACAGTAATTAAGTGCAACATCTAGCATATTAAGCGATACTTTTTCATCGTACTGTAGATATGCGGTATATCGAGTATCGTGCCAAAATTCAAGCGCTGGATGTATCTTTTCAACAAACGATTCAGGATGATACCACTCAAGGTCACTTGGGTGCACGTGAGGCTCAAAAATAAGCTGATTGTATGCATGTTTAAACCGCGCATAGTATTGATGCACTACACGCCATGGCACTGGTTTATCCGCCAGCCATGCAGAAGTAACCGGTTCTTGCAATACGATATCTTTTACTACTTTTCCAAAATCAGGCTTAAACTGTTGTAACTTCAAAAATGATGTTGCGCTACTAATATCATTCAAGCCACTCACTACAAATAGCAGATTCGTTAAAAGCAATCCTGCTCTTTTAGCCTCTACGGGCAGTACTATTACTGTCCCTAGCTCGTTAAATGAAACTACGGTATGCCGGTGGTGCTGTGTAACAAATTTCGTAAACTGAATCCACCGATCAGTCTGTGGCAATAGTATTTCTGCTGGCCGAAGCTCAAAATCCGAAGCCTGCAGCTTGGTATATTGGTCCAAAAACCGTTTTCTCCATGATGGTGACTCACACAAAAAAGCTGCTACATACACCTGCGGCACTGTCTCATGCTTTAATATAGAGTCAACCGACCGATATCCAAGCTGCTTCATCGCCCGTTTTGGAGGTGTTTTTTTAAGCATGCGCTTCGCAACACTGTTTTTTAGCGCAAATACAGTACGTTTACCACTTGTTGCTTTTACAAATCTTACTATGGTTTTTAATATTTCTTGCGTTGACGCGTCCGTTGCTACCTTAAGGCTTTCTCGAGCAAGTTTTTCATCGTGCTGAAAACGCTCCAACAGGGCATGGTACAGCTCCTCTGGTGTTGTGTCGTTTGGATCAAGCTGTAATTCAGCTATTTTCTGTCGTGCTCGGTGCGCGATTTCAGTAGTCAAACGAATATCAGTACTTGGCCTTCCTGCAGCCTGCTCCAGTTGCTGGATAGTCATACTGAAGTATGGCTGCGCTGCCCCCAAAAGCTCTGATAATACCCTCGTCATTATTTATAGATTAGCACAAGCAGCATGCTATAAAAATACTTACATTGGGTTTGGATGGTACCAATCCGGAGCTTTTTCCAAGAACTCCAATAACTGTGACTCTGTAAGCAAACCTTCTTGCGCTCCAGGTTTCTGGACAACATTCATAGAGTTAATTGGCGCCCACATAAGTGCTTCCTGTACACCTTTTCCGCGCATAATAGCCGCTGTAAATGTAGAAGCAAAGGCATCGCCCGCCCCCGTTCGCTCATATGGAGGCGCAATATCAGGATAAATCGGCATAAAGAACCTGCCTTCAGGTGCTGACGCGTACGCACCGTTCGGGCCATCAGTAATACAAACAATTTCAGGGCCAAGCTCATGAAGTTTATTAAACAAATCGTGAATATCGTGAATATTCCCGCCACTTACTAAGGCCGCCTCTTCTTTATTGAGGACCAAAATACTAGCATGCCTATATATACGGCTAAGACGTTCTGTGCCAGCATTCATCTGAAAAGTGCCCGGCTGAAAAGCAAGTTTTACCTCAGGATTTTCATCAAGCCAGTCTGCCAGTTCATCATGATACTGCAGGGCATTCTCGGCTACCGAACTAAAGTAAATCCACTTCGGCGCTTCATGTTTGCGCAGATTTGGCCATACATATTCGTATTTTTCATGATTAATAAGAATCGTGCGCTCTTCCTTATACCAAAGGACATAATGATAATTTGTCTTTTTGCCTGGATTTACCCGAACGTAGCGTGTATCAACTTTTTTATCATGCAGAGATGCAATAATACCTCGGCCATATTTATCTTCACCGACATTAGTCACTAGTCCACAGGTGAGCCCAAGCCGCGTTAAACTTACTGCAGCATTCGCAGCATTACCAACACCCTCAACGATAACCGCTTTTTCAAATGGTATTTTCGTGCCATATTCCATGGCTAGCGTTTTCACACCATGTTCATCAACATACGTGTGTGCCTTGTCGTCAAACAGTTTAATAAACGCGTCAGTTACTACATCCCCTACACTTAACACATCCAACTGCATACCACCCTCTTTCGCCTTAAATCATTATTAAATGCTTATGTTTTCAACCAGTATGACACATTCCCAATTTTTAGTAAACTTTGGCCTTGCCACTTGATCCAAAAAGCTTAATTTTAGACTCTACCACATCTTGCACAGCGCTAATAACTTCCGGCATAAGCTTCATAACAGCATATTCATTTGGATTTTCACGAAGCACCTTTTCAAGCGTCTGCCGAAACGCAATCCGCATATCAGAATTGATATTTATCTTACTAACACCAACTTGCGCCGCTTCTTCAAAGTAATGCCCTGGCGTACCACTACCACCATGAAGACTAATTTGGCAATCGATCGCTTCTCTGATTCTACGCAACAAATCTATATCAAGCTGCTTTGGTACCGGATAGCTACCATGCAAATTGCCAATCGCGGCCGCAAATGTATCGATACCAGTTGCATCAACAAATTGCTTTGCACCTTCAGGTGTGCTAAACGTTTTTTTAATTTCCTCATAATCAATTGCTTCGGTGTGCACATTAGAACTGCCAGCGAAATAATGCGGCTCACTTTCTACCAAGGCGCCAGTGAATTTCGCATACTCTACAACCTCGCGCGTTTTATTGATAATTTCCTCATCTGTTGCATCATGATCAGCTTGAGAAATATCTATATGAATAAACTCGTAACCCGCATCAATCGCTGCTTTAGCCTTTTCCACCGTTGGCGCGTGATCCAGGTTGATATATATTTCAATGCCGTATTCTTGTTTGTAATTGTCTACCAAGCAGCGCAAATTCTCCAGACCAATCGCTTGCACTTCGCCATCACTGACTTCAACCAGCACTGGTGCATTCAGCTTATGGGCCGCTCGACAAATTGCAATAAGCGTTTCTTGATTGTCGATATTAAACGCACCAACTGCAAACCGCTGTTCTCGCGTCCGTTTCATCAAGTTCCGTGCATCTTCACAATTTTTCTTGATCTGCTTCAGGTTCAGGGACACGCTTAATCTCCTTATTTCTTTTTCTTATCAAATACTTCGTGGGCAGCAAGCATAATGTTGTGATATGTCAGACCAAAGTGCTTTAAAAGTTCGTCAGGTTTACCTGACTCACCAAAACGATCTTTCACACCAACACGCCTCAGCGGCATTGCCATCTCTTCTGCTAGTAATTCTGCTATCGCGCCGCCAAGTCCACCAGCGATCTGCGCTTCCTCGGCAGTAACCACGCAACCCGTTTTCTTTACACTTTCTAAAATAGTCTTCCTATCTAGCGGCTTAATCGTCGGACAATGAATCACTTCTGCGTCTATACCATCTTTAAATAATTTATCTGCCGCCACCAATGCCTGATAGGTCATCGTGCCAGTTGAAATAATTGTCACATCTGCGCCACGAGCATACACATATGCCTTACCGATTTCAAATGGTGTTTTATCTGTAGTAATAATTGGAGTCGCTTCACGTGCTAAGCGTAAATATCCTGGATGTTTATCTTTTGCCAACGCCAGCGTAGCCTTCTCGGCCTCTACACTATCGCCAGGCGCAATAACCACCATATTTGGAAGCACACGCATCAGTGCAATATCCTCAAGCATCTGATGGGTTGCGCCATCAGGTCCCACACTCACACCAGCATGACTACCAACCACTTTTACCGGCCGATCGTTTAAACAGATAGTGGTACGAATTTGCTCCCAGTTTCGCCCAGGACTAAACGCCGCGTAACTGCTCACAAATGGAATTTTACCCATAGCCGCTAGCCCCGAACCAACAGTCACTAGGTTCTGCTCAGCAACACCTATCTCTACAAAACGCTCAGGAAACTCATTCTTAAACAAACTCATTTGGGTTGATTCAGTCAAATCAGCACAGGCGGCTACTACGTTTTTATTTTGCTTACCAGCTTCGAGCAACCCACGACCAAACCCCTTACGGATTGGCTCACGTTCCACATCTTTTCTCAGATAGTCATTTAAATACATCTCACGCATACTAAACTCCCAAATATAGTGAATATTTTGTACTAAAGGCAGTTAAGCGAAGTGCAGGCCGAATGCCGAAACGCTGCCTTGAGTCAAAATACGAACAACTACTCATGTTCACTCCTAATCTTCCCTTGCAGCGTTCGCAGTTCTTTTAAGGCAATTTTTGCCTGCTCTTTGTTTGGCGGTGCACCATGCCAGTGAAAATCATATTCCATAAAATCAACGCCCTTACCAGGTATTGTATGCGCAATAATCATTACTGGCTTTTCTACGATAGCTCGCGCCATCGCACACGCATCAATCACTGCTTCAATGTTATGACCATCAATATCAATCACATGCCAGCCAAAACTTTCCCATTTACCTTTCAGGTCTTCAAGCGGCATCACCTCCTCGGTAGGACCATCAATTTGAATGTTATTTCGATCAATAATACCAATGATATTATTAAGCTTTTCTTTGCCAGCAAGCATAGCGGCTTCCCAGACATTACCTTCGTTCAGCTCACCATCACCCATTACCACATACACCCAGCGATGCATTTGCTTATTCATGCGCATTGCTAGCGCCATACCGCATGCCTGACTCAAACCACATCCAAGCGGCCCACTCGTAGTCTCAATACCTGGAAGCTTTGTTCTTTCGGGGTGTCCTTGCAAGCGAGAACCAAATTGCCGCAAAGTCATAAGCTCTTTACGATCAAAGTACCCAGCATGCGCCATCGTAGCATACTGCACCGGCACTGTATGACCGTTACTGAGTACCAAAATGTCGCGTTCCTCCCAATCTGGATTTTTCGGATCGTGTTTTAAAATGTCAAAGTACAACGCCGTAAAGATGTCGGCGAGGCCCAGCGGCCCCGCAGAATGCCCGCTCCCAGCATGCTCAAGCATACGAATAATATCTTGACGAATAATATTCGCCTTTAATTCTAATTCAGGAATACTATAAGTATTTGCCATTTCTGCTTATGATTATACCAGTTTTTATTTTCTGTATCAGCTTAATTGAGCTTTCAGCGTATCATAGGCTCGCTGCGCATCTGGCGCTTTTTGGATATACCCGCCGCTTACTATCATCTCAACACCACCATCGGCCAAAGCTTTGATGTTTTCATCAGTCACACCGCCATCCCAACCGATCTCGGCGCGCTTACTTAATGCTCTAATGTGTTTTGCTTTTTCCAGCAAGCCCAAATCTATCTGGCCGCCATAATGCCCGAGATCGCCCGAAAATATCATCACATGATCTATCAAATCAATCGCAGGCTTGATTATGTCAACCGGTGTCTTCGGCAACAATGCTACCCCTGCTTGTATGCCATGGTAATGCAACTGCTTGGCAAGCGTTATAAAATCACCTTCCGCCTCTGCATGCATAATCACTAACTGCGGTCCGAGCGCTATAAGCGTATCAATAACTTCAATCGGCCGCCGATACATGACATGGATATCAGCCTGTACACCACCCGGCCACCACACTTCACTCGCATCAATTGTTTTATTCGGAGCAAAAACTCCGTCCGCAATATCAATATGTAGCCGTGTCGCAAACGGTGCCACACGCTCTATTTGGCGCTTATATTCTTCGGAATAGGTTGCAAGTACCGACGGACATATACTTACTCTCATGCCTGTCTACCCTAACTCATCTAGTTGAGCAATCCTTCGCTTAAACCGAATCGCACCTGCAAATGGTGTCGTCAGCCATACATGCGTAATCGCCTTTGCTTTCTCTGGTGAAATTGCATGTGCCGGTAAACACAGCACATTACTATCACTGTCATTTCTTGCAGCTTTTGCCTCTCGGTTATCCCAGCACAAGCTTGCCCGAATACCCTTAAACCGGTTTGCCGCCATACACACACCCTGTCCGCTCCCGCAGATCAAAATACCTCTAGTGTCTTTTTCACTCGATCCTAATACCTCATGCGCTACGCGTGCAGCAGCAACTGGAAAATCATCATTTGGGTCAAGCTCTTTTGTGCCAACATCGACCACATCATAACCAGAACGTTTTAAATCATCTATAAGCACCTGCTTGAGTTCGTAACCGTTATGATCTCCGTCGATGTAAACCTTCATTTGCCCACCTTTTTTCTGCTTACTTTTTATGCAGCAGCCGACCAGTATCCGCCACAAGTTCAATTAAGCGGTTACTGTAACCCCACTCATTGTCGTACCAAACCACCACCTTTGCTAAATTACCAGCTACAACCTTAGTCAGCAAGCCATCTACGATACCTGAGTGGCTGTTGCCGATAAAGTCACTACTTACCAGTGGTTCTTCGGTGTAATCAAGAATACCTTGGTAGTATGGTTCCTTTGAAGCTTTTTTGAGCGTTTCATTAATCTCTTCAGCAGTAACATTGCGCTTAAACAAAATTGTTACATCGCTTAGTGACACCACTGGAGTAGGCACCCGCACGCTCATGCCGTCAAACTTATTCTGAAGCTGCGGCACAGTCAAAGTTACCGCAATTGCTGCACCCGTTGTGGTTGGCACTATATTCTCCGCCGCGTTACGACCTTCACGCAAATCTTTCGCCGGTGCATCCTGTAGCACCTGGCTGGCTGTATAGCTATGTACAGTGGTCAGCATAGCCTTTTCAATGCCAAACGCCTCATCTAAAATCGCCATTACCGCTGCAACAGAATTGGTAGTACAGCTTGCATTACTAATAACTTCTGTGGCATTCTCAAGTTTTTCTTCGTTTGCGCCAAGCACAATAGTATCAACGCCCTCACTTTTAGTCGGGCCAGAGATCACGACACGCTTTGCGCCAGCCTTTAGATGCAGCTCGGCGTCTTCCTTCTTCGTAAAACGGCCTGTTGACTCTATGACAACATCAATATTCAACTCACCCCATGGCAACGCGGCGGGATCTTTTTCAGAAGTAACCTTAATTTTGTGGCCGTTGACTATAATTTCGCCTTCGCCAGCAGCTACATCATAATGATACGTGCCATAATTACTATCGTGTTTGAGCAAGTACGCCAGTGTTTTTGTATCTGCTAGGTCGTTAATTGCAACAATCTCTAGATCACTTCTTTCAAATGCAACCTTAAACGCGCTTCGTCCTATTCGGCCAAAGCCATTAATTGCCACCCTCGTTTTCATGCATCATCTCCTCTTATATGCTTTTGCTTAATTTTATTGTAAAAGCACAAGGAGTATACTGCAAGCTATTGACCATAAAATATTTTGTTTTTGAGCCCAAATCGAATACCAATTGCCCACGAGATTGTTTCGAATCGGTTCACCACATCTTCAATACTCATCCACTCGTAAGCACTATGCTCAAAGCTGAGCTTGATATCAGGACTCTTTACTTCTGTGGCGCACAAAAACCGAAGCACTACCAGATCATCGGAATCGTCCGCGTGCGTGTATATAATTTGCAGATCTGACGGCGCAATCGAAATACCAGTTTCTTCCAAAATTTCCCGACTAGCACCAGCCAGCACGTCTTCCCCTGGATCAATATTGCCACCTGGAAAATCCAAGCCACCCGGCCGCCTTACATCTGTATCACTTCTTGTGAGAACCAGAATTTGACCGGATTCATTAAAGATGGCTGTTTTAGCAACAAGCTTAACGGCATTATCCTTGATTACCATATCGTTCAATTGATTCTGCAATTACCGCCTTTGCCGCCTCAATATCACCCCATCCAAGCACTTTGGTAGTGCCTGGCTTTTTGAGATCCTTGTAATGAGTAAAGTGATGCTCAATTTGCTGCCTCCAGCGCTCACCTAAATCATCTAGTGAATTAATAGCGTTACCCGTATTACGATCATCGGCCGGCACCACTACAATCTTGTGGTCTGCCTCACCATCATCTTCAAAATTCAATACACCAATAATCTTCGCTTCAAACCATACGCCAGTTGGAATTGGCTCAGCGCATACCACGAGTGTGTCAAGCTCATCGCCGTCTTCGTCTAATGTCTGCGGAATAAAACCATAGTTTACTGGCTTTGCAAAAATCTGTGGCTCTACACGATCGAGCATAAATGCCGCATTTTTGCGATCCCATTCAATCTTCAATATCGAACCTTGTGGAATTTCCACAACCGTATTAATAACACCATTTTGGTAATCACCTGGTGTTAACACTTTGTTAAAGTCTGCCATATGCATACACTCCTTTTATCTCTGTTTTCTACTAAAGATATTGTACACTATATGCAAGATATGAAAATTATTGCTCATCGCGGGGCGTCAGGCCTTGCACTCGAAAACACCATTGAATCTATAAAAGCGGCACTAGACCTACATGTCGAAGGCATAGAGATTGATGTCCGCCGCACCAAAGACGGCAAATTGGTGGTCATTCACGACAATCATACCGACCGCGTATCACACCAAAAAGCCAATATTCACCATCTTACCCTAAAAGAAACACAAAAAATCCGACTCTATAATGGACAACGAATCCCCACGCTCGAAGAAGTCTTAAAGCTCACAAACAACAAAAAACATATTGTCATAGATATTAAGGATAGAAACGTCAGTGATGAACTGATACGTTTATTAAAAAAATACCCCCATGACGACATGAGCTTTACCGGTCTGCAACATGCTGAAATGAAGAAAGCATTCCAGGCTTTACCGCATATCCCGTTCTACGTTCAGGAACATTTTAGCCCGTTTGAAGTTATCCAAACCGCACGTCGCACAGGTGCTGCTGGCATTAGTTTAAACAAATGGCTCATGAACCCGCTCACGTACTATCTAGCAAGACGGCACAACCTTAAAATTCGTCTCTATACTGTAAATCATCCATTTATGGTACGTTTTATGAAGTTGCTATATCCAGGGATAGAGATTTTCACCAACCATCCGCACAAATATGTTCGATCACGACACGCAATAACTAAGCGAAAGGCCAAGACAGCATGATACAAGCAATTTATAAAGACTTTATCGAAGAAGCAGATAATATTCGAACTTTTCGTTTCAAGCCTAAACAGCCTGTTGACCACGTCGCAGGTCAATTCACCGAATTGTACCTCCCACACAACAATCCTGATGAACGCGGCATAAAGCGCTGGTTCACTATTTCCAGTGCACCATTTGATGAGTATCTCACGATTACAACCAAGTTCAGCAACCCAAGCAGCACCTTCAAGCAAGCACTACACAAACTCAAGCCAGGCACTGAAGTACAACTTGCCGAACCAATGGGAGATTTTGTACTACCAAAAGACAATGCTATTCCGTTAGTTTTTGTAGCTGGCGGCATCGGCATCACACCATATCACAGCATATTGTCCTGGCTCGCCAAAGATGGCAAAGAATATCGTAATATTAAACTGATTTATGCTGTTGAAAATGAAGATGAAATCATTTTTCAAGATACGTTCAATAAAGCAGGAGTGCATGCGACGATTGTTGTCAATCATCCATCTGACGAGTGGGGCGGCGAGCGCGGCTTAATTACCGCCGATCATATCCTCAAGCTCACCGAACCAGAAAAAGGTACACTGATTTATGTTTCAGGCCCTGAGCCAATGGTCGAAACCATACAAAAAGACTTAGTCAAGCTCAAATTTCCGAGAAACCAAATCGTCACCGATTTCTTCCCGAATTACACGCAATACTAGTTTAGTTCTGAATAGGATGCTCACGGCCTTCGAGATATTCACGAATCATAAGCGCTGCAGTTGCGCCTTCACCAGTAGCGCTTGCGATTTGCATCGTTGCACCTGAACGGATATCACCAGCTGCAAAAATACCTGGTACTGATGTTTCGAGTCGCTCATTTGTTTTCACAAGGCCAACTTCATCGAGCTCCACACCCGAGCCTTCAAGAAACTTTGAATTCGGATCAAGTCCTACGAAAATAAACACACCATCAGTGTGAAACTCAACCGATTTTCCGGTCTCCTTGCTGGTACCAATTACTTTTACTATCTTATTGTTCTCGCCTACGATTTCATCTGTTGTCGTATTTAGATGAACCGTGATTTTGTCTTTGTACTTTTCAAGTTCTTTCTGCAGTACATCACTAGCACGGATTTTACTCCGTACTAATAGATCAATATGGCTCGCAAAACGCGTCAAAAAGATCGCCTCTTGCACCGCTGAATTACCACCACCAACGACGACCAACTTTTTATCCCGATAAAACGCACCGTCGCACGTCGCACAGTAATGCACGCCACGCGCATAATACTCTTGCTCGCCTGGCACGCCAATTTTCTTATAATCACTACCGGTTGCAATTAGTATCGCTTTAGCCAATCTGTCGCCGTCTGTAGTAGTGACCCGCTTATACTCACCCTCATCTTTGATAGACAACACTTCAGTAAACTCAATTTTGGCACCAAATCGCTCAGCCTGCTGCTGCATATTTGTTGCCAACTCTAAACCTTGGATGCCTTCAGGGAATCCTGGATAGTTATCTACCTTATCAGTAATAGCAGCCAGACCACCTGGCACGCCTTTTTCAAACAATACTGTCTCAATATCTTCGCGCGTGGTATAAATCGCCGCACTCAAAGCCGCCGGCCCTGCGCCGATCATGATCACATCGTGTACCTTCACGTCCCCATCACTCATGATTTCCTATTCTACCTGACTTTTTACGTTATTCATACCTTATCCTGGAAAATATCTAGATTTTTCTTTGGATGAAATGCAAGGCAAAATCGAACATGAAGCAAGCTGTACTATGCAGGTACAGTGAGCGAAACACGCAGATTTTAACACCGCAGTTCGCCAAAGAAAAATTTTCTAGGCTATAGCAGGGGCAAGTTTCGCTAAGTTATACCCCACCACCACCGCTTTCGTATCATCATCTTTGGTTACTACAGTGATAGGCACTGTTAAGGCACCGCTGAGCTCAAGCGCTTCTGCCTGACGTTCTGGATTTTGGTCTAGGTTCACTTCATCATACTGTAACCCCTTTGCATCCAGATACTTTTTTACCATCGGACAGTATGCGCATGTTGAAGTGGTATAGATAGTAATATTTTTTGGCATATATTTCCTCTTTTTTATAATTGTATTAACATACATTATATATAGCGTATATACTTATATCAATACGCTATATATTGTGTTTTTTACTATTTCGACCTTTAACTATTCGCCGATTTTAACTAATTCAATATCAAATACTAGATCTGAGTTTGCTGGGATATCGGCTTGTGCTTGATCGCCGTAAGCCATACTCGCAGGAATAATCAAACGTCGCTTACCGCCAACTTTCATACCCGGCACGCCTTCCTGCCATCCCTGAATTACACCACTAAGCGGAAATGATACCGGCTGACCGCTGTCATGAGAACTTTGGAAAATTGTGCCGTCCTTGGCCAATGCTCCGGTGTAGTGAGCGGTTATCGTTGCTCCTGCTTTTACTTCTTCACCTTCACCCTTTTTTAAGTCAATAATCTCGAGCTTTTCAACCTTTTCTATTGGCGTAAAATCAGCTAATTTGGTTCCTTTCAAAGCACCCTCCTTCGGTTGGTCAGTCTCATTCTGGTTTATTGTGGTACTATTTGCAGCCTTATCATCCTTGATAAACTGCTCCCATATCACCATTGCACTCAGTGCAAACGAGCTGACAAAAAATACAACGACAATTACTAAAATGGCTATACGTGTCACGTCCCACTTAGCTACTTTATCGGCCATATTGTTTATACTCCCCTCTCTGCTTGTTTTTCATTATACCACTTGCTATCTATGCGACAGTCTTTTTGCCGCGAATCCTTCGTATCAGATTAGAAAACTTGATACGCAAGAATTCAGCACCTAAATAGTAGTATGGGAACACGGTAATCACCAGGAATGTACTTGAGAGCAAGCCGCCAATTAACACCACTGCCAATCCCTCCCAGAATGGACTGGTAATAGCCAGTGGAATTAATGACACTACCGCTGTAAGGCTCGTTGCAATCAATGGACGGAAGCGTTCGCCGAGTGCAGCAACCGTCGCATCAATTGGACCCATACCTGCGCGACGAGCTTGATTAGCGTAGTCTGTAAGCAAGATGGTGTTTTTGATACTGAGCCCAATCAACGCAAAGAAGCCAAGCATCGCGAAAAAGCTGAACGCATTGTCAGTGAGATACAATCCAAGCGCGATACCGAAGAAACTGAATGGAATTGCCAGGAAAATCAGCAGTGGCTGCAGCAGTGAACGAAACTGCACTGCAAGCAGGATAAAGATTGAAAGTAGTACCACTGGAAATGCCAAAGCGAGTGACTTAAATGACTCCTGGTTTTCAGATTCTTGCCCCAGATCAAATGACACATCAGCCGCTGTCAAACCATACTGCGCCATTTTTTCATTATTAAACGTTTTCTTGATATCATCCTGAGCCAAAGTGACCAATGTCGTTGTATCAGTATCGTCAAACACCGCCACTACTTCAACAACTGGTTTATTGTCACTGCGAGTATATTCTTTTGGATTTGTAATTGTGGCAGATTTAATCTTCGAAGTTTCGCCATTTGGGCGCTTCAGCGTATGTCCATCAAGAAACTTAGCAATATCCCGAGCAGCACGTACGGCATTTTCTCGATTCTCTGCATTGACTTGCACGGTAAAGGTTGCGGTTGGCGGTCCCACATCAAGCTGATATGCATCTACGCGCACACCGTCAGGATTCTTTTCAAAATCTGCTTTTACCTTGTCTACCAACTCTGAGGCTCGCGGCTCTCGCTCAGCGTATGGCTTCAGATCTATATATAACGTAGCCGACTCTGCGCTAGCCATACCATAATACGATACCTGCACCAAGTTATCACCCAGCAAAGTGCTTATTCGCTTTTGCGCCGCATCAGCAAGCGTTTCTGCCTTTGTAATCGACGTGCCTTCAGGGAAACTTATATTAACAGCTATTTGGTTTGTATCTTTACTTGGCGGAAAGATATTCAAAGTCACACCCTTAAAAGCAATAATCCCGCCCGCAATCACAAATCCAATACCAATAAATACTGCAGTAAGCCCTACAAATACCTCTTTTAGTCGTGAATGCTTCGCCCACAACATCGGTCGGGCAATACCCCTTGCAATACGTGCTTCTATATCAGCAGCAACTTCTTTGACGCTTTTCTCACCCATCTGCTTTTTACCAAGCAGCAAGAACCTTGCAAAGAGCGGTATGAAAATCAAAGCTACAAACAAACTAGTAAGTAGTGCCGCGATGATAGTAACCGGTATTGCCCGGATAAAGCTACCTAAAATACCGCTGACAAAAAGCAATGGCGCAAAACTGAGTACCGCAGTCAGTGTAGCAGCCACCATTGCGCGACTAATCTTTCGGGTAGCCTGACGTACTGCTTCACGCGGTGTTTTATTACGCTTTCGGGCTGCATCCAGCGCCTCGGTCATGATAATGGTATCATCAACAATCAACGCCAAACCAAGAATCAGCGCAAACAAAGTAATTACATTGAGTGTATAGCCACCGACATACAATACTCCAAGCGTAATAGCAATTACTGTCAGCATCGCCATCACTATGATGGCAGACGCACGAAATGCGATGACAATTGATCCAACAATCAATACCGCAAGCAATCCCTCAAGCAGTGCTCGCTGTAGTTCATCGATACTCTCATTGATAGCAGGTGCCAAGCTAGCACTTACCGCCATGTTAATATCATTGAATTTTGACTCTTTCTTAACAGCAGCAATCGCCTCTTCAATTTGCTTATCCAGCTTCAGAACATCTGCATTTTCAACACCTGCTACGCCAATAATGACTGAGTTATAAAAACTGTTTTTATTATCACTCCGTACCGCAAAGCGATCGAATGAGCGCTGAATAGTAATTTCTTGACCGGTGGCCGGATTTGTAACCGTTTCAAACGGCTCCTGCACAAAGAACCGTTCAATCTGAGTCTGCTTGTGCTTGTTTAATTCTCGAGCAACTTCTTTTGCTTCAGCAGTCAGCTCCTGGAGCGACTTGTCATTTTTCGGAGCATATACCGAAATTGTGGCATCGAGTTTTTCCAACGACCCACCAGTCACGCCGAAGTACGGCGCAACAAATGAGACTTCAGCACCTTCAGGTATTGCACCTGCTTTTTTCGCTGCAGCCTCTAACTCTTTTTTCGCTTCCTCTGCATTGACCGCCTCTTTATACTGTACCGTCGCGGTAAAGAAATTATTTTCGCTACTGGTAACAACTTTTGTAACCTCACCCTGCTCCAGCGCAACTTTTGACAACGGCTCTGCTAAATCTCTGTCGACCTTTGCGGCGTCATCTACTGCATATGAACCGTTTACTACGACTATCGGGATTTCAATGCTAGGAAACCCCTCTCTTTTCAAAAGCGTTGTATAGCTTATCGCACCAAATATTACTAAAACTATCAACAGCAAAGAAGTAAATTTTGGACGCTTAAAGAACGTCAGCGTTACTTTTGGTAAAAGCTTATCTTTTGGCTCTGGAATAGTTGCTGTTTGTTGTGATTTCTTTGCCACGTAACTCCCCTCTCTTGTACCTGTTTATGGTAACAAAAGAACACTCTAGGCTCCAACACTTTTTTTATTTTTATGCTTATCCTCCATAACCCACGACTTGTCATGAATCCTGGAAGATATGGTAGGTATAACAATTAAGAAAATGGAAAAAGCGGGAGGAAGGCAGCGCCGAATTCGGCACTAAGGCGTTGTTTTTCGGGGGATTTATCGAGAAAAAACGCCCAAGCTTTTAGAGAAGCGCTACTAAAAGCTTACCTTCCTCCCGTCCCCCAGAGGGCATATGCGGTTGGGGCTTGAACCCAATATACGACCCGTTAATTTCGAGTCTTGCCGCTGCTCACTACCGTGAGGGCCCTCAAGCGCTTAGGGAATCTTTGACACGCGCCTCTTCTCTTCCCCGAAAAGGTATTTTGGTTTTGCGCCGACGGCTATCTAGTATATAGATACCGAAATACCTTGTTAGTTATACCTACCAAAGTACATATTTTGGGAATCTCAACCTCTTGCAGGGAGCACTACCACCAAAATAGTGTTTTTTATAATACTCTATTTAGCAAAAATTGCAACTACAGCCGTATAGCACTTATTGCACTTCCTAATTGCTCAGCAAGGCCATCAAGCAACATGGTCACCTCTTCATCCCGCATTGTTTTTTTATAACTAACAATCGTGATGCCAAACGTTACATGTTTATGTTGCTTATCATCTTCTTTTTGGTATATATCTTTGGTGACAACATCCAACTTTGTATGCTGAGGCCTATTGCCGTATAGATACTCAGTAACAAGCTTCAGAAGTTTTGCATGACTTATATCTGCAGTTACTCTCAGCGTGATATCCTGCATTACTTTCGGGAACTTTGGCAGCGGTATGTAGGTGACTTGCTTTTGACGACGCACAAAAAGCAGTGGATCTAGTTCAAAACCTGCTGTAAGCTCCGGTAATTTCAACTTTTTGCGCACAGCTGGCTTAAATTCGCCCAACACACCCCAAATATAATCTTCTTCATCCCGAAGTAGCACACTACGCTCTGGATCATACGGCGCAACTAATTGCTCAATCCATGGATCATTCAAGACACCTGCTGAAACAAGCGGCTCAAAAATCAGGTCCTCTACATTACACACATTAAACAAGTAAGTGAGATACTTTCGTGCTGTATAGTAGGCTGCACCTATACCTTTATTGGCAGCATATACAAAACTAAGTCGATGCGCTTCTTGTGGCAGTTCCGGCTCATCAGGATCAGATTCGCCTACTATATGCGCCTTGCCAAACTCAAATAACCCAAAGCCATCCGTATAACCCGCCTTTATATTTGGATGAACCTTTTCAAGCAAACTCGGTGTCAAACTCAAACGGTAATATTGCAGATCAGGGCTCAGCGCATTACTCAATTGGAATGCTAAATCCTTACTTTGACCCATCTTTTCTAGAAGGTCGCCATGCACAAAACTGTAAGTTAATGCCTCATTTGCACCTGCCCGACTCAATACATTACGGATTTTTGCCTTAGTTTCCAGTAGTGTGTTTCGCTGGGTTGGTGCAGTAATTCGTTTCGGCAATTCCTGTGGTAATTTATCATAACCATAAAGCCGCCCCACTTCTTCAACAACGTCTTCAGGAATCTTAATATCCGTCCGCCAGAATGGAGCTTTAATATGAATTGCTCCCTCAGTATCATACGCAGTAAACTCTACCGCTGTAAGCAGTTTTATAATTTCGTCTTCGTTAAGACTTAGTCCAATCCTTTCATTAATAAACTTCGGTTCCATCGAAAATGGATTATGCACCGTGTTTTCGGAAAGAGACGACTCGTTCCCTTCAAGAGAGACCTTATCAATAATCTCACTTGCCTGTTTTGCGTCAGCCAATTCACCAAACAACTGCATTGCTTTTGCAGTTATTTTGTCGTTTTGCAACGGACTTTGACCTTTATTGAATCGAGTTACAGCATCTGTAAACAAGCCATGCGCCATGCTGGTGCGGCGGATAGAGTACATGTCAAAGTTGGCGCATTCTAAAATAATGTTTTTTGTGTTCTCATCCACTTCAGTATCTGCGCCACCCATTACACCACCAAGCCCGATAGGTTTGGTAGCACTGGCAATCAGAATCGCATCTTCGCGCGGCTCAACTTCTTTGCCACTGAGAAGTGTCAGTTTTTCGCCCTTGTGCGGCTTACGTACCACAAGCGTTGCTGTATCACCGCCATCAATCGCTTTCACTTTGTCATAGTCATAGGCATGCAGCGGCTGGGCAGTCAGCATCATAATATAGTTCGTTATATCCACCACGTTATTAATCGGACGAATACCTACACGAGACAAATACGATTGTATCCAAATTGGACTCGGTTTTACTTCCACACCACTCATAGCAACGGCCATAAATCGCGGCACAAGCTCCGGGATTTCATTACGCACTTCGAGTGGTAGTGTTTCGCTAGATTTTTCTACCACGTCTTTCAACGGCTGCAAATACCAATCTGGTGAAGTGAATTTATGGCCTAAAATACCGGCAATTTCGCGTGCCACACCCAACTGCCCAAAGCAATCTGGGCGGTGGGTGAACATTTTATTTTCAATATCAATAATGTAGTCATTTAGTTTGTACACCTCAGCAAATGCCTGCCCTGGCTGCGCCTCGACGTCAATTTCCAGAATGCCGTTATGATCTTCATTAATAGCTAGCTCTTTGCCACTAGCAAGCATACCATTACTTACCACGCCACGAAGTTCACGAGCTTCAAGCATAAATGGATCACTCGTATCATATGTGCTTGGCACCACAGCTTTTGGCGGAATCCATGCCACCAGTAGCCCCTCACGTACATTTGGCGCACCACACACTACTTGTATCAACCCTTGCTCGTTGCGCGTTACATCTTGCACTACTCCGCCATCATCAATCAGGCAAACATGCAGTTTATCAGCGTTCGGATGCTTTTCGCACGAAACTACTTTTGCCACCACAACACCTTTGTATTTCACGCCAAGATCAATAACTTCCTCGACCGCACCGAGCTGGGCGCCAATTTTTACTACTAATTCACCAATTGGCGGCAACTCAAAATCCAAATATTCCTTAATCCAATTAACACTTACTTTCATACAAACTGCCTCAAGAATTCTAATTTACCACTTTGGAAATGACGGATGTCTTCAATGCCGTTTTTCATCATAACCATACGTTCAATGCCCTGACCCCACGCAAACCCTGTGTAAACTTCTGGGTCAATACCAGCCATTTTCAGTACATTCGGGTGAATCATGCCACAACCCAAAAGCTCCAACCATTTTTGCTCTTCAGAGTCATCTTTACGCAAAATTGCCGGACGCTCCACCGCAAGCTCAAAACTTGGTTCAGTAAACGGAAAGTAAAACGGCTGTAATTTTACTTCCAAGTTTTCACCAAAGTATTCATTCAAATACGTCTTGAGTGTAGCGATCAGCATGCCGGCATGTACGCCCTTATCGACATAAATTCCTTCTATTTGATGAAAAGTATGTTCGTGTGTTGCGTCCAAATCTTCGTTACGAAATACACGATCAGGGGTAACTATCGCAATCGGCTCACCTTTTTCTAATCGCTCTTTGTAAGCTTTGAGTACCCGATGCTGCATCGTGCTCGTATGTGCTGGCGCCACAAGCGGGTGATCATTCTTGTCTTTTTGCACTGTCATAAAAGTATCGTAATCATCACGTGCTGGATGACCCGCTGGGAAATTAAGTGCTGTAAACATGTGATACTCGTCATCAATTTCACGTGACTCAACCACCTCAAACCCCATACGGTAGAAGATATCCGTAATACGCTCAATCTCGGTTGTTAATGGATGTTTGCTGCCGTGTTCTGTCGGCAAAAGTTTCGGACGCTTATCAATAGGCGTATTTACATCAAATGGCGCAGTTACATCAATTGGCGGCAATGCTTCGGCTTGCTCCTGATGTTTAGCTACGAGCTCTTGTAATTCTTGCTTCAGGCTATTAATTTCTTTTCCAAAACTAGCCCGCTGCTCTGGTGGCAATGTAGGAATTTCAGCATACAGCGCTTTTAATTCCACTGCCTTTAAAATATCCGCTTTGTTTTCTAACTCAGCAAAGCGCCGCTTCAACACATCAGCAACTTCAGCGACTTTTGGATTTTGATAACTCATATGCCACCTAGTATATCAGAGGTCATGTGCACATGCATGTATATATTTATACACATTGTTGTTGTCTAAATAACAAAAGCATTACAACAACACGCAAAGTAAACTAAAAATTAAGACAAGACTAAGTGAGGTAATCAAGAGAGTCGTCATGGCGGTTACTATTAGAGAAAATATTGATCTCAGTCCAATAACTGAGATCCCTAAACTAGATCCTCAAGATTTACAAAATGGAAAACCAGCAATGCTCGTACGAGGCAACAGCATCGTACTCGGCGAAGTTCAAAGACAAACTCCTACGCACATCTATTTCTCACCATATGGTGACGGACGCAAACCAAAACACATAGTAAGTATTTCTAGCGAATTAGAAACTGGTAAAGCTGCTTTTTTCGAACATCCACAACTCTCACTGCCTGAAATAGCTCCTGAAGATTTTTATCAAGAGTCAAGCAACTCATATGATACATTTAGAAAGCCACCGCTAGAAGAGCTAGGTGCTATCGCACTGAAACTTCGACAAATCAGCTTGTTTGAACTATAAACTATAACTCTACAATAACATGGCAAATTTTAGCTTCGATATCGTCAGCGAATACGATAAAGCAGAAATGAACAACGTATTCGACCAAGTGCAGCGCGAAATCGCATCGCGCTACGACTTTAAGAATACTCCGGCTGCGATTGAATGGCTCAACACTGACAAAACTGGCCTAAAAATTACTGGTAACGGCGAATGGCAAATTGACGCCATCCTAGATATTGTGCGCAAAAAAATCGCAGCACGCGGACAAAGCCAAAAAGTGCTCGACATCTCGAAGGAAATTACCGAAAGCAATCTCAAAGCCACTAAAGATGTGCCTTTTAAACAGGGCCTGGATCAAGAAAAAGCCAAGAAAATTATCAAACTTATCCGAGATGAATATCCTAAGGTAAAAACCCAAATTCAGGGTGATACAGTACGCGTAACTAGCAACAGCAAAGACATACTTCAAGCCGTGATTCAGTTGTTAAAACAACAAGACTTTGATTTCCCACTGACCTTTACTAATTACCGCTAACGGTTATACTGAAGGTCATGGACAAGATTGATGACGCTTTAGAAAAAAACACAGCGCCAACTGAACCGCACAAACACACACAAAAAGATGCAAAAAACCTTGCAGCAGCAGCCCAAAGGGTTTTAGAAGAAAATGATCGTGGACATTACACTGCTCCAGCACCAAATCTGTACCCACATCAATGGTTATGGGACAGCTGTTTTATCGCTATTGGCATTCGCCACTATGATATCGAACGAGCAAAATTAGAAATTCTCAGCATACTCCGCGGCCAATGGACTAATGGTATGGTGCCGCACATGATATTCAACCGTGACCAAAAATACCGGCGTGACCGCAACATATGGCGAAGCTGGGTAAATCCACATGCACCCGACGACATAACCACGAGCGGCATTACCCAGCCGCCAGTACTGGCTGAAGCGGTCAAGCGCATTGGTGAACTCATGCCACTTGCAGAACGCCGAAGTTGGTACCGTATGGTTTGGCCATCACTGCTTGCTTATCATGAGTGGCTTTACTATGAACGTGATCCGCATAGCGAAGGTCTGACATTGCAAATCCACCCATGGGAAACCGGCCTTGATAATACCCCGCCATGGATGCACGAGCTACATGAGCATATTTTGCCGTGGTGGGTGCGTGCAGTAAAAGCCGTAAAGCTTGATAAATTCATGCGGTTTATCCGTCGCGATACCCGCTTTGTACCTGTTGATCAGCGGTTCGACAACGTAGAAGCTATGACATTATTCAGTGTACAGCACCGTTTGCGCCGCAAAGCTTATGAAACAAACAAAGTACTGAATCACTCACTTTTCACTATAGAGGATTTAACATTCAACTGTATACTGATTCGCGCCAATACTATCTTACAGGAAATTGCCAAAACCATCCGCGAAGAAATACCACACGAACTACTCGAGCGTTTCCAAAAAAGCGAAAAAGCTCTGGAAGAATTATGGGATCCATATGCCCAGGAATATTTTTCACGAGACTTTATTACACACAAACTCTTAAAGCAGTCCAGTATTGCAAGCCTTATGCCGCTCTATGCCGGATGCATCACGAAAGATCGAGCCAAGATATTGGTGAAAAGTCTTGAGAATGAGCATTTATTCGGCACAGCATACCCCGTGCCGACTGTACCGGTGAGTGCACCAGAATTTGACGCAGACCGATATTGGCAGGGACCATCATGGGTTAACATGAACTGGATGATTATTGACGGACTAAAACGCTATGGCTTTAAAGATCATGCACTGGCACTCCGTGACACCACACTCGAAATGGTAGAAAATGGCGGCTTTTATGAATACTTCAACCCACTTACTGGCGAACCGCTTGGCGTACCTAACTTTAGCTGGACCGCCGCGTTAACATTGGATCTCTTGCATAAGAGTCGTTAATCCTCGAGTTGCGGCTTTTCAAGAAGCAGCGGTTCAACTCCAGGAGATTTTTCAGCAATACGAACAATATCTTTATCAACTTTCTTCAGTTCTTTATGAGCATTATTAAAGTGATTCACTGTTGTGCCAAGTGAACTACCTAGCTTTTGCATGAGTTGCTCGTAGGTGCTGATGTGTCTGCCCAGTTCACCAACGCGTATTTGAATCTCTTTGGCTTGTTCTTCAATTTGCAAGCTCCTCAACCCCTGCAACACCGTTTGAAGATACGCCATAAATGTTGTAGGACTTACAATAATAACATTCCTATCACGAAATGCATATTCTATCAGATCCCGTGCACTTGCATTGGTAGCACCAACTTTATTTATCAGCAGATCATAATAAATTGCCTCGCTCGGGATGAACATAAACGCATAGTCCATCGTATTTTCTTTCGGCCGAATATACTTTGCTGTTTCATCAATACGCTTTTTAAGATCTTCTTTAAAAAACCTTACTAACGTTTCTCGCCGCGCTTTATCCGTTTCTTCAATCAGACGATTATAATTTTCCAAACTAAACTTACTGTCTATCGGTAGCAATTTGCCTTTTTCCAAAATCACCACCGCATCAACGATCTCACCATCTTTGAATTTATACTGCAACTTAAAGCGCTCAGGCGGCAGTACATTTTCAAGCACCTGAGATAAATAATACTCCCCCAACACACCACGTTGTTTCGGGTTTTGTAGCACATTTTGCAGTGTCTTTAGTTCACTTGCTACATCAACCACACGCTTATTTGTATCATCGAGTTTAGTCAGCCGCTCAGTCACTTCACTGATCAATTTACTACTCGCACTAAACTGTTTCGTTATAGAATCACGTATCATCTCTTGGTTTTTATCCAAGCGATCAGTGATTTGCGCATTCAGATGATCCTTTAAACTCGTAATATCATCACTGAGTTTCGTAAGGTCCTGCTTCAACAGTAGCGCAGCCTGCGAATCGTTTGCGGCTTTTTGCTGTCGAATCAAAAGCACCGCCAACACCACACACACAATTGAAAGCCCTATTACCACAAAAAGCATATTCATATTGTAGCAGCTATAAAGATACCTTTGCTACAATGGAGCTATGGCACACTTAGCGCAAACAGAAACAGCGCTTGATAGATTCAGCAGCAACCTAGAAGAGATCACCGGCCGGATTTTTAATTTAGAATCCATTACACTACTCATTTCACTTTTAGTCGCTGCTTTTTTACTTGGTCGTCTTATTGCATTAGTATTACGCGGCGTTAATAAGTTTTTAAGCCGACGCGCTGATAAATCAACACATTTGCCTACTGTAGAACGATATCGTCGGGCAGAAACAATTGTTGTTATATCTATTGCGCTCATTCGGGTCTTCTTATTTGCTTTTGCTGTATATCTATGGTGGATTATCGAACACCCCGGCCAGCAACCAACTGCAATCATCGGTGCCAGCGCCATCTTCGCTGTCCTTGCTGGCGGTATATTCAGTCCGGTGCTTCGTGACCTTGCTGCAGGCAGCATGATGATGACTGAACACTGGTACGGTGTCGGCGACCACATAAAAATTGAACCATTTGCCGATATGCAAGGCGTCGTGGAACGCGTTACGCTACGCTCTACTCGTATTCGAGGTATCAATGGTGAAGTAATTTGGGTTAATAACCAAAATATTCAAGCAGTGCGCGTTACTACAAAAGGTTTGCGCACCATTGCAATTGAACTCTTTGTATCAGACCCTGAAGCAGGCCAGCAGCTTATCGAAGAAACAGATCTTCGTTTACCGTCTGGGCCACTTATGGTCGCAAAACCGCTTAGTATTATGGAGATTAGCGAAGTTGGCAATGAACAACACAGCCTGTGGCACATCACTGCAATTGCCCAAACCGCCCCGGGTCGAGAATGGCTGATTGAAAAATATGCTCTTGAGGTGATTCAAGAACTAGACCAAAAGCGCAAACAACCAGTACTAAAGAGTGAACCGATTGCCCGTAATGCCGATAGCGAGGCAGAACGAAAGTTTGCACGAGCTATACGTAACGCTCGAAAAGTTCCTACGAAGCGCAGTCTTACTGCACAGCTACAAAAGGCAGCTCGTGAGCACAAAGACATTACCCAAAAGAAGCGTCGTATTAAAAAAGTAATATAAATTTCAAAAAGTTAATGATGATACTCAAGCTGATGCGTATCTTGGATATGAGTATGCTCAGTATTCACCTCCACATGACGATGAGCAATAGAAATAGATACAGCAACAGTAAGCAATCCTACGATCAGTAAAATAGATTGTATATCAAAAATCTTTCTATGATCTGTATCTTCGTGTAGCAGCGGTACAACATCGCTCAGTGCAATATATAGTAAAAATCCTGCACTCAGCCCCAGCAGAAAGCCGATTGGCAACTTCTCGGCATCACCTAAACTATACGTTGCTACAGCCGCAATAACAGTAGCTATTGCACTTAACAGATTCACCAGTAGCACCTTTTTTCGCGCAACGCCCTTTTTAAGCAGCAGACCGAAATCACCAATTTCTTGAGGTATTTCGTGCGCTGCTACCGCAATAGTTGTAACGATACCAGTTGGCACACTCACTAAAAACGCAGCAGCAATCGCCACACCATCCAGCGCATTGTGCAACGTATCACCGGTAATAATCAGCGGAACAGCTGGATCGGTCTGTGTGTGTTGATGATGGTGATGAAACCAGCGTAAAAACCTTTCAGCAAAAAAGAAAATAAGAATTCCAATGAGCGCAGCAACAAGTACCGTATTAGCAGTTGAATCCTCTAATCCTTCCTTTAATAAATCTAAAAATACAGCCGCAAGCAAGGCACCAGCAGCAAACGGCGTCGCATAGTACGCCATTTTATGTGCTAGCGTTTCTTTACTTAATAGCAACATTGCTCCAATGAGCGAAAAAACACTGCCAAGCAGCGAGAAAACAATAACATATGTCAGTGTACTCATAGTTGTTACTATAGTACTTCCAATATACATCTATTGCAATTTTGTCGCAATTTGTTATATTTTTGAGATGACTACCAATAGAGACTTATTGAAACAACGACTCAAAAGCTCTGGTTATAGCATTACAAGCACTCGTTTGCATGTATTTACTGCCTTAGAAAAAAGTGAACCACTAAGTATGGAGCAGCTTGTTAAACAAGTTAGCTCGCATGTTAATCGTGCAAGCGTATATCGCACTATTGACCTTTTTGAAAAGCTCGGTATCGTCCAGCGTCTACAAATAGGCTGGAAATACAAACTAGAACTATCAAACGAATTTCAAGAACACCATCACCACATAATATGCACGAGGTGCGGCAAGATAAACACTTTCCGTGAACCAGGAAATCTAGACTACATGCTCAGCAAAATCGCCGAAGCTGAAAATTTTGTACTACAGCATCACCAATTAGAGCTTCGCGGTTTATGCAAATCCTGCCAGAAACAAACATAATCCCCGGTCAATCACTGCCGAGGTTTTTGGAGCCTCGCACTCCTACATTCATGGTACGCCCAGAATACTAATTTTATGTGATATTAACGACATAAAAAAGCCGCAATTTATGCTAATCTAAGTTTCTTACGAACCGTTTCTGGCAATACATGCAGCAAGGAAACTACACCTAGTCCAACAGCAAATCCCCCGATAATATCAAGCGGAAAGTGTACACCCAAATATACTCTCGACCAACCTACCAACACTATCAAAAACAGCCCTACTACACGCAGCCATCCAGACATATATAACCAAAGCGTCAGCACAACTGCCGTTATGACTGCCGTATGTGCAGAAGGAAATCCCATACCATCTTGCGCAGCTCGCAATATCGTATCAGCAGGTAGCAGCATTTCTGGTCGTGCCCGGCCGACAATATGTTCTGTGACAAATGTAACTACATACGCTACAACAGCAGGCACTGCAACACGCCAAGCTGCCCAAAAATATTTTTTAAACAAAAACAATGCAGCTGTTATAAACGCAACTGCCCACACCATATCGCTCACTACACGTGCAAAAATCGTTACAAAATCAGTCGGCTGCCACCCATTTATTGCATCAAAGACACTACGTTCCCAGGCCCCTACCGTACCTTCGGACGCTGCGGTAGCCGTGATAGTAAAAATCACTAACGAAAAAAGAGCCAGCAGGCCATATAATTTCCGATCAGGCACCGCTTCGCTGTACTTTTTTTCAGACAGCCTTTTTATATCAATCATTTCAACTAGTCTACCATGTTTAACACTTGTTGCCTCGCGCTTTTTCGGATCTTCAGTAATCAACTCATAAATTAATCGTCCCGCTCGTGCCGATATGCGATGCATTTCGTTAATTTCATAAAAACGCAAGTACTTTGACGGCCGGAATATATAATGAAGATTCTCTTTAATTACCAACGGATCGTATCTACCGTATATCACATCGGTTGGCATCCGAAGCCGGTGCAATCGCTGAAGCGACTGCTGTTGTATGATGGTATTTCGTAAACTGAGTTCAAATGGCTGCCAGGTTCGCTCATCCAATACAAAACCCGCTACTTTTGAAGCAGCCCGCCCGAGCACTTTAGCGTACCACAATGTTATTTTCGGATGTTCCGCGAGGTAACGAAACGCTGAGAGATACGCCTGACGTCTGAAATCTTTCATCTTTAACTCAGGAACCAAGCTATAAATCGGCATTTGATAAAGGATCAGATGCTTCACGCGCCACGGGTAATTGCGGGCAATATATGCCGCCACCAAACTACCCATAGAATGTCCAACCAAAATAACCGGCCGGGTAATCCTCAGACGCCTCAGTGTTGCTAACACCGCTTTTGCATGATCTTCGACAGAGTATTCCAGCCAATCAGGCTGCGGTGAATCACCGAATCCCAGCAGATCCAACGCAATCACACGATACTTCTTTTTATCCAGCAGATCTGCAACATAACGCCAGTTCTCTCCAGTAGAAGCAATGCCATGCAAAAACACTACAGGTTGACCGCGGCCTTTATCTATACGCGTCGCTAGTGAGTACGGACGACGCAAAACCTTATGCCAGTAGTAGTCAAACCAAAACATAACTACTACAAATTATACTCGTACAGTTTTTAGTTTCAGAAAATCAAGCTTTCCGTTGTTCTAAGGCGTTTGCCTTGCGGGAAGAAAGAATCGCTGAACCGATCAAACCAATGCCAACAATTCCCGCAATCACTTCAGGTACATGCCAAAAAATACCAAGTAGTAGCACTGCTGATAACACAAATACTGTATAGTGCGCACCATGTTCAAGGTAGCGATATGCACGGAGCGTACCCTTACGTACCATATAAATAGTTAATGAACGTACCCATACTGCACCAACACCCAAGCCCAGCGCAATCAGCAATACTTCCTGAGTCACCGCAAACGCACCAATCACACTGTCAAACGAAAAGCTAGCATCAAGCATTTCCAAATACAAAAAGCTAGTAAACGCAGCCATACCTGTTTGTGCAGCAGCCTTTTTTACAGCATTTTGCTTATCCTTCCTCGCCTTCAGATTCTCAAAGAAGCGAATAAGTGCATGCATAACTGTGTAAGTTGCCACACCAATAAGCCCAGCTACAATCGTCTCTTTTGGATGAGGATTAAATGGCAGCAGACTCAGCACAGCCATTACCACAATCGCCACCACTGCCGGCATCCAAAATGTTGCATATTTCTGAAGGTTTTTTTCTAGGCTTGTAAACCACAACGTTTTGCGGTTTTTATCTAAAAAGAAATGAAGCGCCAACATCAGCAAAAACGCTCCGCCAAATGCCGCAATTTGCGGATGTGCTTCAGTCAGTTCTTTGGAATATTCCGTCGGATGATTGAGCGCAAGGTCAACAACCTCTCTCGCTCCAAGCCCAGCAGTAATCATAACAATCACAACTGGAAATACCACGCGCATACCAATAATCGCGATAAAGATACCGACTGTCAGGAAAATGCTCTGCCAAAACCGCGAAAGTCGGGCCAAAATCTTAGCGTTTATAATCGCGTTTTCAAAGCTAAAAGTAACCTCTACCACAATCAGTACGAGCGTCACAAACAATCCACTTACACCGAATCCCCACAGTGCAGCAATTATTGCAGCGACGGTGGCTACTACTGAAAAAGTAAATATCCGCACTGGAGAATGCGCATGTAAATATTTCTTCATCGCTCCGTAGTATATCATTTTTGCCGGTAAAGTCATTCTAGTTCACGAATATGCGAATGCTCCAAACCAAAATGATGTGCTAGCTCATGCCACAGTGTCTTATGTATTTCTTCTTGTAGCTCTTCTAACGTTGATGCGTGCCTTGCCATTGGCAGCTTAAAAAGCGTGATTTTATCCGGCAACACTCCGCTATAATTGTTGTTACGCTTTGTAAGCGGAATTCCTTCGTACAACCCAAACAATGTCTCATTGCCGCGAAGCTTCAACTTTTCCCGCTGTTCAGGTGTCGGCTCATCTGCGATCACAATACCTACATTTTTCGCTTGTTCCAGCTGTTTAGACAGCAGATCCATCGATCGCCCTACCATTTTTGCAAATTGTTCATCAGAAACTTCAATCATACTATACACAGTATAGCCGAAATATCTTTAATGGTTATGTGTCATCCTTGCTGCTCAGTAGTATGTGCAAAATAGTCGCAATTTTTGTTTTGCGATGTTACATGCCTATATTTATATTATAGCATATTTATAATAATCGTGCAATATTGATTTCCTGACAAGTGTGCTTATAGTGGTGATATGGATAGACTTGTACTCAATCCTGCAGAGCTTGCCGCAAGCATAGCCTATAGACACGCTTCTACTAACTCACTGTCTCAAGAAACAATCGAATCAACCATCGAAAAGCTCGATGAGGCGGCTACCCACTTGAAACTACTTGATAAAGATTACTGGGTACAAGCATCTCGCGGCATAACAATGCCGGTTGAATTACCGACTGATCCAGAAGAAGCTGTACAAATAATAGATTTTACAGACACAAAAGTATACTTTCGCGGCAGGTTTGTATGCTACTCACAGGTAGCTATTGCAAGAATTATTGGGGCAAGTACCATACATGCACTCTGTCTCGTTTTTGATGGCGCAACACTCTCCCCGGAGACACGACGAATCCCCGAAGACCACCTACTCCACATCCCAATACTTGCTGTGAACGACATAGACCGGGTAACATCTCTATCGCTATAGTAGGTGATACAATAGACCGTATGAATATATCGGTGGCCGCATCAGTCAACGCTATTCGAGCCATAGGAAGCGAACTGGCCTGGAGACTCGTAAGACAATATATCGTTCTTGGTTTGCTTTTGGCAGCCATACTGCTCGCCTTGGGTGGCTGGCTTACCGCCAAAGATGCGCTGTGGTGGATCCTTGAAGGAATTTTTATTGCCTATACAGCATTGTTTTTACTCCTTGTTCTTGCCGTCCGGTTTTTGCTGCAACTTTTTTCACCAAGCCTCACAGCCAGACAGAAAAAAGCCATACAGCAGTATGTTGATAAACTGCAGCGAGTTGCCGACACGTTAGGTATCTCACGTTTTGTGCTGCTCTTTCGTATTGTGCGAGATATTGTGCGTCCAACTGAGCAGCCTTTTATTAAGCAAATTGCCAATGATTCTACTACTCTTCATTCCGACTTTATAAAACTTCAAAAACTGTTTCAAAACGAGTAGGTAGCCTATGGATATACGACCCTTGGCAGAGCGGATGCGGCCGGAAGCACTAGATGAAGTCATCGGACAAACGCACCTTGTTAGCGACGGTAAAATTATTCGCGAAATTGTCGCAAAAAAGCAACCAACCAGCCTCATTCTCTGGGGGCCGCCTGGCAGCGGTAAAACCACACTCGCCCGCATTATTGCGAAGGAAACAGAGGCTGATTTTATTGAACTAAGCGCTGTAACATCCGGCAAAGCTGACGTTACGAAGGTTATTGAACGCGCTCAACAAAACCAACGACTTGGCATACGCACTATTTTGTTTGTTGATGAGATTCACCGATTTAATAAAGCTCAGCAAGATGCCTTTTTACCGTATGTCGAAGACGGCACTATTGTACTCATCGGCGCAACTACGGAAAACCCAAGCTTCGAAGTGATTACCCCGCTCCTATCACGCAGCCGGGTACTAGTACTAAAGCCACTCAGCAAACAGGAAATTATTAAAATTATTGAAAAAGCGGCCAAAGCTGAAAAGCTTACCAAGAAAAAACTACCTGATAAAAGCATAAACCTTATTGCAGAACTTTCCGGTGGTGATGCCCGCGCCGCACTAGGCAATCTTGAGCTTGCTAAGCAGCTTGCTGGCGACAAAACTATCACACCTCAGGTTGTCGAAACTGCCACACAAAGTCGCATGCCTGGTTACGACAAAAAAGGCGAAAACCACTACAACATCATTAGCGCCTTTATAAAATCAATGCGCGGTTCCGACCCAAACGCTACACTGTATTATCTCGCCCGCATGCTGCAAGCCGGCGAAGACCCAAAATTTATAGCCAGACGTATGGTAATTTTTGCCTCAGAAGATATTGGTCTTGCTGCACCTGCTGCATTAAACTTAGCTATTTCGACATTTTTAGCCGTTGAGCGTATCGGTATGCCAGAGTGTCAGTATAACCTCTTCCACTGCGCTACCGTACTTGCCAAAGCCCAAAAATCACGCGAAGTCACCGATGCAATGTATAAAGCACTCGAAACTGCTAAGCAATATCCTGATCTGCCAGTACCGCTGCCGCTTCGAAATGCACCAACTAAACTCATGAAAGACCTTTGCTACAACCAAGGTTACCAGTGGCAAGCAGACTTCAAGGTCGATGACGGCTTCTTGCCACCAGAGCTGAAAGACCTTGATTTATTCAGCTAAGATTGCCCGTGATAAAGCAGCGCCAAGCCGATGAGCGTCTGTTTTTGCAGCAACCGCAATACGTACCGCACTACGGTCTTCCTCCGGCAAAATTTGAGTAGTATCTTTGAAGCCAAAACTTTGCCCAACTCCTGCAAGTTCTCTTACTTCCTTTTCACGCATCAGTCGTTCGGCTACTTCAAATTGCTCGCCAACTGGACACGATACATACAGAAGCGGACTTTCGCCTTCACACCGAACACCAGGAAGCTTTGGGTGGGATACTTTGATACCCAAATTATCCGCCGTTGCTGCATAGAGGTGTTTAGCCACCGCCTCATTATTTCTAAAAAGACTTTGATTGTGTTCGTGAAATGATGCTTCATCTGGCAGCAGTTGCTGGATGCGCTCAAGTTGCCCAATTGCAGGCACAAACCCTCTATTTCTCCTATAAGTGCGTACTGTTCTTAGAAGCTCGGAATTTTTGCTATAGGTCACACCAAGCATCTCTTTGTTATAAGTGTATGATTTTGTCCCGCTTTCTACTACTAGCACCTCATCTTCGTCACTTATTGTCTCACTAAGCGGCAAGCCAGTAGAAAGCGGCAAAGTGTTATCAAGCACAAGTCCCGCTTTTACTTCGCGACATATTCGCAAAATACTTTCTACGTTTAAGACCGGCACTCCAGGACCATTCCCAACAGTTTCTGACACAACTATATCAGGCCGAAAATCAGTAAGCTTCCTTTCTATCTCTTCGCTGTTACTGCTGTCAAAATATACAACTTCTCTACCCAACATCTCCTGCTGTGCAACATATGCTCTTGTTTGCCCATACATACATTTAGCCGCCGCAATCTTTTGCGCTGCCTGACCCCGATACAATTGCAAAGACTCAACAGCACTCACAACAGCCGACATACCACTCACCGAGAGTATCAGTTCATCGGCATCCATACCCGCAAGTTGCGCTGCTTTTGCTTCTAGTTCGGTAAGTAGTCGCCTGCCATCTCGAGGATAAAAATCCGAATCTCCAAAATTACCACGCTTTATTAGTTCCTCCTCATATTCACTAACCGAAGAATACGATGGTACTATCTCCTGACTTTTACAGCATGGTTCTATCATAAATAAAAAAATCCTTTCTCGTGTATGACCCATCTGAGAAAGGATATTGCTAAGAGAGTCTCTTAATATCTTTCCCAGACTGGGCTAGATGGAGCACCTTGTCGGTTGCTCAGGCCGACAGGTTGCTGGCAGGTCATCGAGCTAGTTCTCTCGCTGCCTCTTTATATTGTTTGTTAAGCCTTTTCAGCTTAATTGAATTCGCGGCATTTTGCAAGTTTCGAGCAAATCAATAGGCCTTAGCACTACGTGTTTCCATCTACAGATACGGTCTTCTCCCGTCTTTAGTCTTGGGTCGCCACATTCAACATATTCCCGCTCCACTACCTTAATCTCAGGACCCAACCCCTCTTTTACAAAGAAATCACACCACTATATTGCCCAAACGCGCAACAATATATCCTTGTCGTTCTTGAACCTCAGGTACTAAAATCTCGCTCATCACATTCTACTTACTGTGCTTCAAAAGTATCTGGCGGTATACATACTTGTTCAATCTGTATAGCGCCGTCTTCACCGATTGGCCACACATCACCTCGCAGTTCAGCACGTCCGTTTGACAGCCTAGGATCCATAATAATCCAAATACCCCTTCTAGCAAGCTCAGCCCGATCTAATGGTATATACCGTTCTTCTTCAAGTATTTCACCGCTCTTTTCGTCAAGTTCACCCTGGACTAAAAATTTACAAACTAAGCCTTCCGGAGTCTCGATAACTCGTCCAATACCAAGTAAAAAAGTCAAGCGCAAATCACCGATAGTGATCGGCTTGTCACTGTCCATATTATCGACTTCGTGATTATCGTGAGGAGTGCTTTCAAAATTCAATTGACTACTCCTATATAGTGCGTATTATTCATTATACCATATTTGTAAACAAAATTCTAGTATGTACCTTCTGCGACTTCTTGAGCTATGGCGTCAGCGTTACGATACACTTTGTGTAGAGACTGAATTTGAGGCATTACAAATTCATTAAGCACATATCCCGGCGTAAAAGCAAACAAGACAACAAACAAACCAACAAGCAACAGCTTCATGCAAGAAAAATACCATGAGATGTGTAAAATAAAAATTGCTCATGGTTTCCTTTATGACATTGAGTAGCATTATTACGGATTATTTAGTATAATTCCCCTGTCTGGAACTTTGGGGGTTGAAAACAACAAGTAGTAGTTTGTAGGAAATCTTGTCTGATAGCTTGTTGTTTAGACAAAAGTTCTGAGTTTAACAGTTCGAGTGTTTACTTCCTGGTTGAGCGGTGGGGATTGGCCAAGTGGTAAGGCAACGGATTCTGGCTCCGTGATCGGGGGTTCGAATCCCTCATCCCCAGCCAGGAAGCAAACACTCGAATTCACTACTCTTTCTTGGTTTAGATATTATACGTGGCAAATCTCTACTTTTTCTCTGTATCAAAAAGAAATCAAAACAGAAACTTCTAAACCTACAATTCATAGAATTCACCAAAACTAGAAACATTCACTGGTTCGTAATCTTATTTATTACCTTTTTGGTATTTTCTCAATAATAGAATATCGCTTGATGCAACTAGCCTTATCCATTTCAGGAACATCACTCAAGCTAGCAAAACGCACAGTTACTACCGATCTCCGAATTTTATGATTAGCAATATAGTCCTTATAGGCTGGCACACGTTTGGCGCTTCGACGATAGAGACGTACTGCCCTCACCTTACCTAAAGCGACTCGAAAATTACCCACCTCTAGCACCAAGAAAAAACGATACACACTTATCGATTGGAATTCTTGCACTTGGTACAGGTGTCGCTGATTTACCCGCTCTAAATATAAATACTAGATACGAGCTATTTGGATCTTCTTATTTCTCTTCTGTTAAATCAAGAAAATCTGATGCGCACGGTGATTGCTTATAATTGCGCGAATGGATGCAAATAGCAGCCTCCTTGAGTTATTGCTCGCCAAATATCCATAGTTGCTCACCAACAGCATAAGGTTGACTCTTTGTACTAAACGGCGCCATCATATAAAACACATCACTACTATCTACCATTGTTCGAAGATAAATATTTTTAAGCATCCAGAAAATACCAGGCGCTCGCAAAATATTTGGATATTTCACCACCCAACGCATCATATTGCCATTTAGCTCCATACAATCATATGCCAAGCCATCACCAGTAGACTGTTTTTCTTTTTGATTGTAACGAAGCCAATGGCACAATTCCCTGTGTACCGATTCGTCAAACATATCATCAAATACTGCTCGCTGATTAAGCCATATTACCTTATGTGCCTTATCAGGACTCAATTAAACCAATTTCATCATACCACTAGCACGAGCAATCTCCTGTATATTGTTCAAAACTTTATCATCAATCCCTGCATAATACTTCTTTCGTGATGTTTGTTGTTTTGAAAGCGCGTCAATAAGTGCAGAGTTACGATCAGATATATGCTATGCTATTTTGCCAACCGCATATTCAACCAAACCGTCACCTTTTAAACTATTTACACTGAGGAGCTTTCATACAACATTCAAAGAATGACCAAGCGCTTGCACATACCATTTGAGATGTACCATAAAGACACCCATAGACACAAAGCTAAATATATACGATATATCTGTCGACTGTAGTCTTCGTGCCCTATCGAAATAAAAACGTATGTGATCTTCTGGCTCAAATTTTAGACGAATCGGCTGTTCATTATGTGGAGACGGGTATTTGTTTACTAGCAGCAACAGCTCTGTCAGATCTTTATTTTTGTTCATAATCGTAAATTTATAGGTGCAATATATATAGTGCTGAAGCTGTCTACAGTGACTTAATATAGATAAACCCTGTTATCGAGGTCATTTTTTAGCGTGGACTCCTATTTTTGCCCTTCTTTAGAACGTTTCCACAGGGTCGGGAATTCTTTGTGTTTTTTTACAAAACGCTAATGCTAAAATTGAATCAGCATTAATATATTAACAAGGGTTAAATATTATGCGACACATTAAATACTACATTAAACAAACTGTATTTCTTGTTATAGCATTGGTGCTCCTGACGGGCACTGTTGCTATGCGCAATCCACAGACTATTGCTGCACCGGGAGATAACACGGACTGGCATGCGTTGAGCAACCCGGGCTTTTCGACAGGAGAGGTTTACCACATCTCGCTTGCCTTTAGCAGAGATGGCACGCTCTATGTGTCGTACCGGGATGTAAGCAATGGCGAAAAAGCCACGGTCATGCGCTTTAATGGCTCAAATTGGCAAGCAGTAGGCAGTGCAG
>ERZ777003.190-NODE-190-length-126965-cov-13.240927_pt1 | contig 126965 bp, 97 predicted proteins | sample MGYA00374956_ERZ777003 | MGnify/ENA primary metagenome ERZ777003 (study PRJEB29302, sample SAMN06268252) | bioreactor metagenome | isolation source: Joint BioEnergy Institute, California, USA | place: USA:Joint BioEnergy Institute, California, USA | collected...
CCGTTGGCTTGATCATCATCATAATACGCATAATTCTTAAACACGCTCTGAACAATAGTAATTTTAATCAACTGAGGATCTCTTTCTTGCTTTGCATCATCAAATACCATCTAAAAAATACTACGGTATCATTCTTTGTTTCACCGTATTGCATTTCCTTATATGTTTCTTTTATAATTATAAGAAATTATGTACTAATTTCTATAAGATGTGAACCACTGGACAACTGTTCAGTTGTATCTACTGGTTGCAATACAATAAAATTTCTTTCTTGTTCTGGATTTGCATCAGATTCAAAACTCACATGAGGATATCCTATATGCTTCCAAGTACCTTTTAATCCTGAAGCTGAAAATAACATTCCATATGTCGGATTACCAGATACAATCTCAACAGTGACTAATAAAATATTACGAGGTGTAATATTTATTACATCAATAACCCGTAATTCTGTACATTTCATTTTATCTACCTGATGCTTTCTGATATTCTAGCTGTCAAGTTCCGAGGTTTCTCTTTATCCGGTCAATTTCTTCTGGTGTCCATCCATCACGTGCCGCAATTTCTAGTAACATATGTTGTGCTTCAATTTCTCTTCTTGCACGCTCTAAAGGATCTATTTCAACACTAACCCACCCTGCACGACGGTGCTGCCCCAAATGAATAAGTTCCTCAATAACTTGAAGGCGTGTGGGATTCTCAGGAAGTACGAGTACACCTGGACCACCACTCAGTGCCCAATATAATGCTCCTGCATTCTGATTACGTAAAAGCCTTTCTGCATCTTCACCTCTATAAACTGTAATACCTTGTGTCTCTAAATATGGATTATATGTCAAACAATCTGCAAGCGCGCTTGGCAAGCCACCTTTCGCGAGACGAGCACCATGCCATTTTAGTAGACCTGCAGTTGCAACAAGATCGCCAAATGGCAGATTGCCATCTGCTGCTCCTAATTGTTGAGCTGTCATGATCTGACCTGCGGCATCAGCATCCCCTGTAAGTGCAGCGCCAGCCATCAGTAGATCATCTGAAAATCCCGCAACTCCACCTGCAACCGTTGTTACTGTTGCAGCGGTTGGATGTGCGATTAAGTAACTTTGCCCCGCAATTGCCGCCCAACTTGCAGCTTCCCAAGCAAAGATACCCCCACCAACTAATAAAGCAGCATGGGATACAGTCCAAGCGCTGATATAGGTATTTGCACCTAATTGTTGGGTAAGCGACGCATTAGGATGATTAGCAATGTAGATTGCTTTATCAAGATTCGAGCAGTTCAGCGGTTCAATTGAGCGCAGAAAGGCAATCGGTTCGTAACAGTTGCCAGAAGGATCAGCAAGATTAATTGGATTATTTCCAACATATCCATAGGCATGGAGCGTTTGCGGATGTTGAGGAATACCAGACCATCGGTCTTTCGATGTGAAGGTGCCATTGGTAGCATTGTACCACCGTGCCCGCAGGTAGACATTATCGCCCTGTTGCAGTTCGCCGGTAAAGCCAAAGGTGCCAACACTGCCGCGCTCTGGGCTGCCCCAGGGGTCATAGGTTGCGCCGCTGAACGCAGTGCCGTTGTTGTCCAGCGTTAGGCGCACCGAGCCGATGTCGCCGTCGCGCTGAGGCATGGGTTTTCAAGCGCCGGAAGACTGTGGCGAAGGACAACCGCACTGGTGACAGGATCGGCTTGCTTTCCCTGTGATACAGGTTAATGATGGTGTCAGCAGAGATCAAGCCTAAGAAAGTAGGGCAAGCCAATTCAGATGTCAATGTAACCCACTATCATAGACTCCCGAACCGTAGCATCAATCCATCTAGCTTATTTCTTCCTTCCTAACACCCTTCCCTATCGCGGTAAAAATCTAGCTTCTAATATCTCACCTGTATCTCGATGAATAAGAATAATGATATTTGCCCCCCTTGAATGGCTATTTGTGTATATTCGCCACCCTCGCCATCCAAGTTTTACATCAACTGGCTCACTCCAATACCAACCTCGTTCCTTGGAAAACTGCTGAGCTAAATCGAGAGCTTGCTCTTTAGAAATAGCGGGAGGGGTTCGTCGGAAAACATTCCACCACTTCATTGCAGTATCTCCTTATATTGTACGATCAATAACTACCATACTTCCACAACATTTGGCAGAGTTAAATCGGCAGCAGATCATTGGTCAAAAATGCCAGTTTTTCCTTGCTGCGGCGGCGGCTTGAGGATTGTCGCGCACGAAGTAGATGCGGGATAGTGATCAGCGAAAATGAGCAAATCGCATAAGAATAGGAAGCGCCCGATGTCGTTGATGTCATCGGGCGCATTCCCGCTACTGCTAGCTGTCGCGCACGGCGACAACTCCACAATGTCCTATACCAAGCCCGCCCCGAACGGGAACAGCGGCGCTTCCGAATCGTAGGGCACATCGGGCTTTTGCTGGCGCACCGCCTCCATCGATGAGGGCAGCTCGATCGGCAGGCGACCGCCAGCCTTGGCGCGCCCAAACACCACATCGAGCAGCGCCGCGTCGCTGGCACCGAAGTTCGCCAGCAACACCGTGCTCGCCTCCGCGATCTCGGGGATCACCGCCGCTCGATCGAGGTAGATATCGACGATTAACGGCACCTGCGCGGCGATCCCGATAATGCGGTTGCGCTCCTCCGGCGAGAACTCCAGCGTGCCAGCGTGAAACAAACGCTCAAGGAACCCATCGCGCGGCTCGTATGGCGTTGCCAAGCGCAGGATCGCCACGTCGGCCTCGCCGAGATCAGTGACCACATCGCCGTACTCAGCGGCCACCTGCGGATCGATCCCCTCGATATACAGCGCAGGCCGATTCTGGATCGGCACCAGCGGCTCGATGCCATCCGAGCCATTTTTCAGCAACACGAACGAGCGCCGCTGCGCCGCCTCTCCCGCCGCACGGAAATCCGCCCGTCCAACGATCTGCTCGGCGGCATCCTCATCGACGTACGGGTTATCGAATAAGCCCAGCCGGAACTTCTCGCGCAGCAAGCGCCGCACCGATTCGTCGATGCGCGCCTCGCTGACCTGGCCGCTGCGCACCAGTTCGACCACCACCTCGGGGCACGCCTCGCCGCCGAACTGATCGACACCCGCATCCAACGCCTTCTTAGCGCGCTCCGCCACGCTCAGGTGCTCGATACCCCAGGCCCGCGCCACCATCACCTCCTCACCGAGATGTTTATCGGTCAGCAGGCCCCAATCGGTGCAGACGATGCCATCGAAGCCGTAGCGCTGGCGCAACAGCCCAGTGATCACATCACGATTAAAGCCGAACGCCACTTCCTCAAGCGGCAGACCGATCGGCATGCCGTAGTACGGCATAATCTGCGATGTGCCCGCCGCAAACGCCGCCTCGAACGGGATCAAGTGATACTCGAAGTTGTTGCCGGGGTACACCTGCTCGCGCCCATACGGGAAGTGCGGGTCCTCGCCGTCCTTCTGCGGACCGCCGCCGGGGAAATGCTTGGTCATACAGGCCACACTTTGCGGGCCGAGCGTCGGACCCTGGAAGCCCCGAATGTACGCCGCCGTCAGGCGCGCCGCCAGTTCAGCATCCTCACCAAACGTGCCATTGCTGCGGCCCCAGCGCGGCTCGGTCGCTAAATCGGCCATCGGGTGCAGGGCCACACGAATACCCACCGCCAGATACTCCTGGCGCGCTATATCCGCGAACTGCTCCACCAACGCCTCATCGCCGATCGCCCCAAGCCCCAACGGCTCCGGCCACTGCGAGAACTTACCAGCAAACAGGCTCGTCATCGGGTTATTCGAGAACGAATGGCGTGGATCGGACGATATCGTGACAGGAATGCCTAGGCGCGTCTGCTCGGCCAACTCCTGTAAGCGATTGTGCCACACGGCCATCTGGCGCGGTTCGGCCACCGACAACACATTGAAATGGTTCATCAACTGCTCCTGAACCATCTTGGTCGTGTACATCGGGCCGATCATCCCCACCCCATCGACCAGCGAGCCATCCGGCTGCATGGCGATCATCGTGTGGAACATCAATCCAGCCTTCTCCTCCAAGGTCATTCGGCCAAGCAAATCCTCAACTCGCTGCTCGATCGGCAGGCGCGGGTCCTCGTAAGGATCGAGCACACCGTTCTTGTTGAGATCGCGGAACTGAACACCATCGTCAGTCGATTGCCTAGTAATACGCATACCTAGCACTCCTTGATCGAATCGATGAACCAAACCTGATTGTGGAGGGGAATGTTATACGGCGCGGCTTCGCAAAGCCTCGCGGATGAGACGGTAGCCGATCAACTGCACGCCAGCATTGGCGATATAAGCGCGCACATCGCGGTCGAGACAAGCGCGATAATTGGCCACGCGACTGTCCCAGTCCGGCACAATCGCACGCAACTCGGGTGTATCCTGTGCGGGGTGGAGGATCAGCATATGCAAGCCCGGCGACAAGCCATCGACCACACGCTTGATGATCTCAGCGTGGTCATGCGGATCGTTCAGCGGCAACATCGACATCGAATCGAACAGCGGCGCGCCTTTCGCCTGCAACTGCTGCCAAAGCGAATCATCGTAGTGTCCACCCATCGCGCCGCCAGTCGCGGCCATCAATTCATCGGTGGCGGGCTGAGTGAGGAAGAAAAACGGCAACTTGAACTCCCTGCCGAGCGCCATATACGCCTGCTCCACAAAACGGGGCGCAAACAGCGTACCCATATGCGTATCGATATGCGTCACATCGATGCCGGCCCGCAAGGCCCACTCGAGTTGCATGCGCACCTCCTGCGCCACCGCATCGAGTTCGGCCTGCTGCACCACCACAGACGGCTGGCGCGGCTGATAGCCCTGCTCATCGAGCAAGCCCGAGCGGGGATCGCGCGTCGAGATCGGTCCCCAGCGGTAGCGCTCCCACTCGCAGTTCAGCGTCAGATGCACGCCCATATCGATGTCCGGATGGGCGCGGCAGAACTCGGCAGCCTCCAAAAACCACGGACACGGCACCATTGTCGCCGCCGACGTAACGATGCCAACCTCGAACAGATCGGCCAAAATCGGGATCGTCGCCTGGCCCATCCCAATATCATCGGCGTGGATCACCAGCACACGATCGTTCGCGCTAAAGCCTAATTGATGCAAAATGGGGTTCATCAACATCCTCTCCCTGCTAAACTCGCCGCCACGATGCGACCCGAAGACGATGCGTGATTGGCACGGGCGTGCCCTGTGGATGCGGATAGTATACAGCGTTTTCCTAAACGCGGTGAGGATAACGAACGTATCCACAGATTTCACAGATTACACAGATTAGGAAGAAACGAACATCGTCATCCTGAACAAGCCTCAAGCGAAGTGAAGCATCTCACCGTGAAAGCAACGAAACGCCCTGTCATCTCGAACGGATGTGAGAGATCTCACCGTAAAAGCAATGTAAATGCATTGTCATCTCGAACGCACGTGAGAGATCTCACCGTAAAAGCAATGAAAACTGCATTGTCATCTCGAACGCACGTGAGAGATCTCAACGCCAAATTCAATGCAATACAACGAGATTCCTCTTCTCGTGCTGCGTACTCCTTTCGAAATGATAAAGAACACTCCACGCAAAGCTTTGTCATCTCGAACGAATGTGAGAGATCTCACCGTAAAAGCAATGAAAAATGCATTGTCATCTCGAACGCACGTGAGAGATCTCAACGCCAAATTCAATGCAATACAACGAGATTCCTCTTCTCGTGCTGCGCACTTCATTCGGAATGACAATGAAAACTCCACGCAAAGCTTTGTCATCTCGAACGAATGTGAGAGATCTCAATGCCAAATTCAATGCAATACAACGAGATTCCTCTTTTCGTGCTGCGCACTCCTTTCGGAATGACAATGAACACTCCACGCAAAGCTTTGTCATCTCGAACGCACGTGAGAGATCTCACCGTGAAAGCAATGTATTGCATTGATTTTGACCTGTCAGGTGCGGCTCTATAGAACATCAGAAAGCCTCAGAAAACACCTGACAGGTCGGCAAAGACTTTTCAATGTATTGCATTGTGTCGTGATGTACAGGGAGAGTAGTCACATCTCAACCAACACCTACACACCTCAAAAACGTGGTGTCGGCGCGCTGCACGTAGCAGCGCACCGACACCACAAAAAAGGAAAGTACCTTGCTGCCGCAGGCTAAAACAGCCTTATTCAAAGCACCAAGTAATCTCTAGGCCAAACAGATAACACAAATCCTAAAAATCTACGTAATCTGTGTAATCTGTGGATGCAACCACACCCTAGCGCAAGAACGCCTCGTGCAAGCCGCCATCCACACTGATCGTCTGCCCGGTCGTCTGGCGCAAGCGATCGCTCATCAACAAGAAGATCGCCTCGGCCTGGTCGGCGGGCGTGATCGGCTGCTTCAACAGCGTACGATCCGCGTAGAACTGCGCCAACTTCGCCGTCAGCGTCTCGGTGTCCTCATCGTCGGAGTACGGGATGTTGTACTTCGCCAACGAAGCGATCACGCGGTCGCGGGGGAACATCGCGCTGCCCTGCACCACCGTCGCGGGCGCAACGGCGTTCACGCGGATCAGCGGAGCCAGCGTCACCGCCAGTTCGCGCACCAAGTGCGCCGCCGCCGCCTTGCTCGTATCGTAAGCCAGGCTGCCCTTCTTCGCCACCACCGCATTCGCCGAAGTCGTGATCACCAGTTTGCCGCTCAAGTTCTGCGCCTGCCAGATCTTCTGCGCCTCATCGGCCACCAACGCCGGACCAGTCACATTAATGGCGTAGGTGCGCGCCCACTGCTCGTCGGGGATACGGCCCTGCAGATCGGGCGACACAAAAATGCCCGAGGTCACCGCAACCGAGTCCAGGCCGCCGTAGGCCAACATCACCTGCTTGAACATCGCCGCGATGCTCGCGCGATCCGTCACATCGGCGTACAAGCCGATCGCCGGGCCGCAGTTCGAGATGCCGCTGCCCGCCACGCCGATGCCCATCCCGTATTTATCGATGATCTGCTGGGCGGTCGCCTGCGCGGCGGCCTCATCGCGATCCACGCACACGATATGCGCGCCCTCCCGCGCCAAGCGCAGCGCCGTCTCGCGCCCAATGCCGCTGCCACTACCGATCACGACGATCACCTGGCGGGCCAGTTCCTGCTCGGGCGGCATGCGCCGCAGCTTGGCCTCCTCAAGCAACCAATACTCGATATCGAAGGCCTCCTGCAACGGCAACGCGGTGTACTCGTCCAGCGTCTCCGCACCGCGCATCACCTCCACCGCGCAATTGTAGAACTCGGCGGTCACGCGCGATTCGCTCTTATCCTTGCCCCACGCGATCATGCCCAGGCCCGGAATGAGAATCACGGTCGGGTTGGGGTCGCGCATCGCGGGCGAATCGGCGTGCTTGTGCTGCTCGTAGTAGGCCGTGTAATCCTGGCGATACTGCGCCAAGCCTGCCACCAACTTCTTCTGCAACGCCTCCACATCCTCGCGCTGCGGATTCCAGTCGATGTACAACGGCTTGATCTTGGTGCGCAAGAAGTGGTCGGGGCACGAGGTGCCCAGTTCGGCCAGACGCGGCGCGTCGTGGCTGTTCACAAAGCGCAGGATCGTATCGTCGTCCTGGATGGTGCCGACGAAGCGACGCTGTTGGCTCACCTGGCCGCGCAGCCAGGGCAGCAGCGTGGCGAACAAAGCGTGGCGCTCGCCCTGAGCCAGCGACTGGTACTTCTGGCCGCCGAAGGTCTGCTCGCCCTTGTCGCGCTCGGCGATGTAGCGCGCCGCCCGCTCGATCAGCGAGAGCGTCAGGTCGTAGCACTCCTTATCGTCGTTGGCCCAGTTGATCAGACCATGACCACCCAGAATCACGCCCTTGGCGTTCGGGTGCTCGCGGCAGATGCGCTCCAGCAACAGGCCCAAATCGAAGCCGGGACGCTGCCACGGCGTCCAGACGACCTCATCGCCGAAGATCTCGCGCGTCAAACGCTCGGCGTTCTTCGCGGCAGCGATCGCGATCACCGCATTGGGGTGCATATGGTCCACGTGCGCATACGGCACAAAGGCGTGCAACGGCGTGTCGATCGACGAGGCGCGCGGGTTCAGGTTGAAGGTGCAGTGCGGGTAGTAGCTCACCATCTCGTCTTCGGCGGCGCTCTTGGGGCCGTTGTTGGGCGCGTTGCGGTAGCGTTCGCGCAGGCCCAGCAACTTATCCATATACAGCGACGCGAAGTTGGCGCGCTTCGAGGTGCGCAGGTCGCCGCCGGAGCCCTTCACCCAGAGCACCTGCACCTGCTCGCCACTCAGCGGATCGGCCATGGTCACCTTCGATGAGGTGTTGCCGCCGCCCGTATTCGTGATCCGTCCATCGGAGCCGAGCAGATTCGAGCGATACACCAACCGCTCAACCGGATCGAGCGTGGCGGCGTACGCATCGTCCCACAAATAATCGACGTGTTGGAAGGCATCCTGTGACATTGGCGAACTCCTTGAGCGTTCGGCGGCGAGGACGCATAACCGAACATCAACACATTGCTGCCGCTTCACGGCACACAAACGAAACTATTCTGAAAAGAAAGTGTTATGTTTTTCTTATGATGGATGGTAGCACGCCCGCTTAATGGCTGTCAAGCATGGAAATGTTCGTATGCAGCGGTTGACGAGCAGGTAATCGGGCTGAAGCGACTGCTCCAACCGCGCTAGAGCCTGTTTTTCGCATTCAGATGCTCTTTACAGTGCGCCAAACGCCTCAATCCCACGAAACCCTCTCCATTCATGCCGATCGGCGATTGGCCTCATCCAGCATCGCCATTCACGAGACACCAAGGAGCTAATCTGCTTTTACATGCGAAAGAACCTCACGTCACCCTCATTCCCTCCACCTTACGTGCCAACCATCACAAAGAGTGAACTCTATTTCCGCAACTGTAAGCAAAATCTGCTCTATCATACAAAGCGCTCCACTCCGTTTATGAGCCAGCACCATACAGCACCATCGCCCAACGAATCTTCCAAAATCCAAAAGTTATCCCCAAAAATGGTACAACCTGTGGATAACTGTCATAAAATGTAATGAATTATCCTTCACCAATACGCCAAAAAACCCGCAAACAAAGGGAAATTATCAACATTTCACCGATCCGTTCATGTGATTGTGGATACTATTGGCTCATTCCCAGGTTGACCGCGCTTCAGCGCCTGTGCTATGATGACTTACGAAATACTTTCGATTAGCGAGAATGAAGCATGCACACTGCCGACCTATCCTCATCGCCCGAGCGGCGCCGCGAACAGATCGTGGCGTACCTCAGCACGCACGATCGCGGCTCGGTGGGCGAACTCAGCCAGTTGCTCGGCGTCTCCGAAGTGACAGTGCGCAAGGATCTCGACGCGCTAGAGGCGCAGGGCTTGCTGACGCGCATCCACGGCGGCGCGATGGCATCGGGGCGCGGGCGGCTCGAACGCTTCTTTGCGGCCCGCGAACAGGAGCATCTTGAGGAAAAGCGCCGGATCGCCCAGGCTGCTGCGGCATTGGTGCACTCCGGTCACCGCATTTTCCTCGATGCCAGCACCACGGCTCTGCAAGTGGCGCGGCTGCTCAAGGATCGCGAGGACCTCGTGGTGGTGACCAACGGCCTGTACACCGCGCTCGAACTGAACTTTAGCGAGGGTATCACCACCATCGTGGTGGGTGGCGTGATGCGGCGGCGCTCAAGCTCGCTGGTCGGTGGCCTGAGCGATAGCGCACTACAACGCCTCCGGGTCGATATCGGCTTCTTTGGAGCGCAGGCCGTCTCGGCCCGCGATGGTCTGATGGAGGCGGGGCTAGAAGAGGCGCAGGTCAAGCAGCGTATGGTCGCCGCCGCCGAGACGGTGATCGGCATCGTCGATTCCAGCAAGTTCGGCGGTCGCGCCCTGAGCGCGTTCGCCCTCCCGCACGAGATCAACCGGATCATCACCGACACTGGCGCGCCCGATGCGCTTGTAGAAGCCCTTCGCGCCCAGCAGATCACCGTCGATCTTGTCTAAGGACAAGGTGACAAGGTGACCTGGTGACTCGATGACAATAAGGCGACGAAAAGCATTGTCATCTCGAATGAGCCACCAGGCGACGTGAGAGATCTCCCCGACAAAACAATGAAAACAGGGTCATTCTGAACGAAGTGCGCAGCACGAAGTGAAGAATCTCTCCGTAACAACAACGTAAACCAGAGACAACGAAACGCATTGTCATCTCGAACGAGCCAGCCACAGATTCCACAAATACGCTTCCCTCATCTGCGTAATCTGTGAAATCTGTGGACGATCCTACGCCGTATGGAAGTGGTAGCGCCCCGCAACGACCTCGTACACCGCCACATCGGCCTCGCGGCGCAGCAACTCCACCCCCACGGCCTGCTCGGCGGGCACCGAACCCTCGAACACCTCCTGCCCCTCCTTCACGGGCACAAACACCGTAGCCGTAGTATTGCACGGCACGCTAATCTCCCAATCGAACGCATCGCCCTTCAGCGTCCACGCGCTGCTGATCAGCCCGTACATCGAGTGCAGCGAGGCGCTGACGTTGCTGAGCCCGCCACCCGGGCGTGGCCGCATAATGATGTGCTTATAGCCAGGCTGCTGCGGATCAAGCGCGATGCCCGCCACCACCGCGTACATCCACGCGCCGATCGCGCCGTAGGCGTAGTGGTTGAACGAGTTCATACCGGGCGATTGGAAGCCGCGATCGTGTGTCCAACCGTCCCAGCGCTCCCAGATCGTGGTGGCGCCCTGCGTCACCGAGTAGAGCCACGAGGGCCAGCGCGTCTGCAGCAACAAGTCGTAGGCCACATCCAGATGCCCCGTCTCGCTCAGCACGAAGTTGAGGTACGGCGTACCCACAAAGCCCGTGCTCAACAGATTGCCGCGCTGGCGGATATCGCGCACTAGTTCGGCGGCGGCCTGTGGGCGCAGTTCCTCGGGCATCAGGTCGAAGTGCAGCGCCAGCACATAGGCCGTTTGGGTTTGCGCCGCCATCAAACCATCCGGCGTGATAAAGTGGTTCTGGAAGGCTTTGCGCACCCGCTCGAACAGCTTCTGGTAGCGCTTGGCATCGGCGGTCTTGCCGAGCACCTCGGCGATCTGGCTCATCAAGCGGGCGCTGTGGGCGAAGAAGGCGGTGCCCAACAACTCCTTCGAGGTGATGCCGAACGTGTTGACGCTGCCATCGAGCGCCAGCCAATCGCCGAAGCCCTGCCAATGGGGATAGCCGGGGTAGTTGCGCCGCCCGTCCTTGCTGGTTGTTTCGAGGAACGCGATAAAGCGCTGCATCGAGGCGTAGCGCTCGGTCAACACGCTCGTATCGCCGTACACTTGGTAGATAGTCCAGGGGCAGATCGTGCCAGCGTCGCTCCAGGCCGGGCCGCCGTTCGCACCCTCACCGAACGCAGGAGCGTACTTCGGGTAGTCGCCATCGGGCGATTGGGCGTCCTCCAAGTCGCGCAACCACTTGGTGAAGAAACCCGCCACGTCCATGTTGAAGGCCGCCGTGCTGATGAACACCTGCGCATCGCCCGTCCAGCCCAAGCGCTCATCGCGCTGCGGGCAGTCGGTGGGCACATCGACGAAGTTGCCGCGCTGCCCCCACTCGATATTGTGCTGAAGCTGATTAAGCAGCGGATTCGAGCAATGGAACGTGCCGGTCTGCTCCATCTCCGAGTGGATCACGATGCCCGTCAGCAGGTCGCGGGGCGGCGGCTGCTTGCCCGGGTAGCCGATCACCTCCACATAGCGGAAGCCGTGAAACACGAAGCGCGGCTCCCACACTTCTTCGCCCTCGCCACGCAGCGTGTACTGGTCGATGTTGCGCGCCCGCCGCAGGTTCTCGGTGTACAACGAACCATCGGGGTTCAGCACCTCGGCGAAGCGCAGCGTGATCGTGGTGCCCGCCGGGCCGCTGATCTTCAGGCGCACCCAGCCGACCATATTCTGCCCCATATCGAAGATCCAACGTGTGCCGTGATGGTGCGAATGGCTACGCGGATCGCTGATCGGGGTCAACTCGCGGATGCGCTTGACGGTCGGCCCACGCATCGCGTTCAACTGGATATCGCCCGGATCAAACGTTGTGACCGACAGCCAGCGCGAATCGTCGTAGCCGGGCGCATCCCAGCCGCACAACTCCTGCCGCGCATCGTAGCTCTCGCCCATCTGCATATCGGATTCGAGGATCGGCCCGTAGCACGCCTTCCAATCCGTATTGGTGGCGATGATCTGCTGGCTACCATCCGCAAACGTGATCTGCAACTGGGCCAGGAAGCGCGGGCGATCGCCATAGCGCTGGCGGTCGATCCAACTGATGTAGCCGCAGTACCAGCCATCGCCGACGATCGCGCCCAGCACGTTCTCGCCCTGCCGAAGTTGTTTCGTCACGTCGTAGGCTTGGTACTGCACACGGATGGCGTAATCGGTCCAGCCGGGCGCGAGCACATCATCGCCAACCACGCGGCCATTGAGGTGCGGCTCGTAGACGCCCAACGCGCTCGCGTAGAGCCTCGCGCTGGCCACGGGCTTATCGAGCGTGAAGGTGGTGCGAAAGAACGGCACAGGGCTGCTGGTGCGCGGGCCTCCGGCCAGCATTCCCTGAATCCATTCGGCCTGCCAATCGCTGCGGTCGAGCAGGCCCATCTCCCACCACGCCGCCTCGCTCCACTCGGAGGGCTGTCCGTCGGCGTCCCACACGCGCACACGCCACCAGGCCCGTTGGCCCGAGCCGAGCGCGGCGCCTTCATACCGAACATGGATCGACTGATCCGACGTGACCTGGCCGCTATCCCAGAGATCCGCTTGATCAAGCGCGGCCTGGCTACTGGCGACCTGAATCTGATACGCGGTCTGGCGGGCGCCGCGCCGCTCATCGCGCAGTTCCCAACTGAGGCGGGGTTGCTTGACATCGATGCCCAGGGGGTTGGTGAGGTACTCACAACGCAATCGGGTAACGTGTGGCGTGGACATAGCACCGTCCTCTTTGTACTTTCATCGTCGAAGGGCTTGGGCAATTATAAGCGATGCGATGTGGTGTTCAATACGAGGTTGCTATAGAAGAGCCGTGCATATCGCCGAAAACAGCCCAACTGCCGTTGGCTTCATCCACACAACAAAGCCGCCGTTCTGCACGAGCAAAACGACGGCTTCGCACAATCATTCATCGCATTCGCTTAAATGATCTCCAGGTAGTCGCGGTCCGGCAGGGGCGGGAACGGCGCGGCGGGCAGCGTCTGGTACCAGTACGCCACCGAGGCGATATCATCCTGCAGCGGCAGGTAGCGGTGGCCCTGTCGCCACCCCAACGCCTGAATCGTCACCCGCAGGTCCTCCTCGAAACGGATCGGGTCGGGGATGTGCCAGCGGTACATGCCGAAGCGCTGCTGCGAGGCGTAGAGCCCATCGGGGCGGATCACCTGCAGGCCCGTGTAGGGCGTCGAGAACTCGCGGTAGCCGCCGTTCTCCTTGCCCACATCGAAGTTGTAGGAGCCGCAGAAGTAATCCTCGGTGCCCGTGCCGCAGATCGTGGGGAACTCGTCATCGCCATCGATAAAGAACTTGATCTCGCCCTCGCCCCACCAGCCGGAGTTGTTGACGCCCCAGGCCATATACGTGCCGACATAGTGGCCGCGCCCCCGCACGCCATCGAGGATCGTGTAATCCTGCTTGTAGGGCAGCGGATTCGTGCGGCGGAACTGCGCGTGGAAGTACGCCACATCGTCGGGAACCTCGGTCAATGCGTAGTTGATCTGGTAATAGAGTTTCATGTCCTCGTCGCCCAGATTCGTCATTGTGATGCGGGCGCGTTTGCGGAACGGCATCTCCCAGTAGCAGTTCAAGCCGCTGCCAGGATTCACACAGACCGCCAGCGACGAGATCTGGAAGTACTTCTGCCAGCCACAGGCGAAGAAATCGCCAACCGGGCACTCCACCGATGGCTGCTCGGAATCATCCCAATACATGCGCAAAATGCTGTGCCGCCAGTGCTTGGTCGGCGTCATCCAGATCTGCTGGATCGCGCCCTGACCTTGGATATCGGCCAGCGTAAAGCATTCGCCCGACTTGATTGTGATCGATGGAGAAACCTTCCACTTTTGGCCGAGATCCCGCGCCGCGAAGGCCCCATTGCCTTCCGTCGCCATACCGCCTTTGCCCTTCTCTCCCGTGAAGTTCTCTGGGCTGATCGAGCGCGTCTTCGCATTCGATAGCCGAGACAGATTGCCGAGGTGCGTCCCAAGCCCATTAAAGGTTGCCACGTTGCACTGCCTTTCTGTTGCCGTTTGGAAGATTATCTGCCAGAAGTTACGCGAGGATCGCCACTTCGGGCTATTGTACCGCAGGATTCGATAGCGCTTTTATGAGCAACACAAAGCTTTCTGCGCTTTGAAATGGCGATAGGCTGCTCATGCAGCCCATCGACATCATCTCGTTCAGCAGTGCAACATCGCACCGTTCATGCAGCCGAACATCCGATCACACACCAAACACAGGGAAAATCAGGTGATACAACATTTGATCGGTGATCGTGACGGTGGTGACCCCAGCGCCAATCGACGCATTGGTTGGCGCGGACAACGAGACCAAGAACGTCGAGGAGTATTCATCCTCGCTGGTGCTGAGGATCGGGATGCTGATGGTTTGGCTCGTCGTGCCGGGTGTGAATGTGAGTGTGCCGCTACTAGCTGTGTAGTTGATGCCAGCCACCGCCGTGCCGCCACCCGTGGCATAGTTCACCGTGATCGGCAAACTTGATGCACTGCTGAGCGTCACAGAGAGCGTGAGGGTGCCAACATTCTCATCTACGGTTACGCTCGTCTGCGACATCATCAGCACCGGTGCAGCATCATCATCGTGAATGGTGATCGTCTGGGTGCTGATCGTGCCGAGTGTGGCATTGGTTGGCGTGCCCAGCGTCACAACCACCGTCTTATCCTCTTCATTTAGCGCATCATCCACCACATTGAACGTGACGCTCGCCGTCTGCGCGCCAGCCGGAATCGTGATCGTGCCATCCGCTAGGTCGTGTTCCACGCCGCCGCCCATGGCTGTGCCACCCACCGTGAACGAAACCATCACGTCCAACCCACTCGCACTACTCAACGTTGTGGTGATCGTTACCGTGCCCACGTTTTCGGCAACGCTCTGGCTCGCCGTATCGAAGCGACCTGTGGTGCAGGGTCATTATCCTGAATCGTGATTGTTTGCGTGGTGTTTGTGCCGAGTGTGGCTTGGTTGGCGTACCCAGCGTCACAATCACCGTCTCATCCGCTTCATGCAGCGCGTCATCCACCACATTGAACGTGACGCTCGCCGTCTGCGCGCCAGCCGGAATCGTGATCGTGCCATTCGCCAGGTCGTGATCCACGCCGCCGCCCGTAGCCGTGCCGCCCACCGTGAACGGCACCGTCACGTCCTGATGCGTCGCCCGATTCAAGTTAGCCGTAACTGTTACAGAACCTACATTTTCGGCAACGCTCTGAGTCGCGGTGTCAAGCGAAACCGTCACTGGAGCAGTACACAGCGTCGGATCAAAACTTTTTAATATGACATCATCAAGATTAAGGTTGAATGCCGAACTAGCATCAGGGTTCGATTCTTCAAAACGCAGAGTGCGTTGAGCACCAGCGAATGCCGTTACATCAATACTCACCAACGTGTAACCCGCATCGTAATCTGTTGTTGAGTCAGTGATTCGAAAAATTTCAGTTGTATCCATCAAAACACGAAAATAGGTATTTGCACCAGTGCCATTATGCTGACCAAGCCACAGGTAAAAGTTCAACTCTGCATCGCCAGGAGGCAGGTCAACAACCTGAGAGACAAAACCTTCTTCACTCAGAGACTTACCACCAAGCCAAGCCCAAGTATCCCCTGTACGAGGAGAAGCAGTGCCTGCACCCGTCCCACACGCCGTATTACACAACACCGTACCAAACATCGTTGAACCAGAACTCCAATATGGGTTATTTCTGCCTGCCTCAAAGCTTGGGTCTTGAATAAGTTGGATGAATTTCTCAACAATCACCTGAATATCTGTTTCGGCGCTTAGTCCACCGCTATCAGTCACCCGTAATCTCACCGCATACGTGTTTTCTAACACAGCGCAGTTTGCAGAGACGGTTGCCGCAATTGTCCCATTCCTATTGGTCGTCGTCACAGTCATGCCCACTGGCGCATTGACAACGGTGATTGTCAGACTGCCAGCCGCATCCTGCCCATCTGATACCGTAGCCACATTGTCAGTAACAGCAGCGCCATCTAAACTCACATACAGGCTGTTTATCGATATGATCGTTGGAGCAGTATTCACTTGGTAGCTATCGCTGGCGAGGTGTACATTGTTAGTTTTGTTCGATAGAGGCGTAGCTAATGCTATTTGGAGATCTGGAGCAACTAAGAGGATGAACAGCATAAAAAAGGTGAATATTCGGACGAGTGGCAACATACTATCATTCCTTCCATCATTCCAGTATTACTATCTAATATAAAACGGTTCCATTACCAGTATGAGCGATTATTGCAAATTTATTCTAGAAAATTAACAAATCAGTTCTACAATTTACTCATTAGATCTCAAAACCTATAAGGACTGTTGATATCGTTTGAAATGCTTCATGTCGTTCATCGACAACTATGCTCCTTCCAAGCGCTCGTCCAAATGCGGAGCAACTTCCACTAGCACAAACCACCAATCGGCGCTACACTACGCGCATCCAGCCATTTGTGGAGGTGCAACGATGCAACGCAACCCCATGTATGGAATCTTCCCCATCCTGATCACCCCGTTTGATGATCGCTCCCGCATTGACGAAGAAAGCCTACGCCGCCTTGTCGAGTTCAACCTAGCCGCTGGAGTCCACGGTCTTGGCGTTGCGCTCGGCTCCGAGATCTTCAAGCTCTCGGAACCCGAACGCGAGCAGGTCACCCGAATCGTCGTCGATCAAGTGCGCGGTCGCGTGCCTGTCGTGATCAACACTGGCGCACCCGGCACCGACCTGGCTGTCTACTACAGCAAACTCGCCCAGGAGCATGGCGCCGACGCGCTGATGATCATCCCGCCCTCGTTTATGCCCGTCGGCCCAGCCGAAGTGCGCCACTACTACCGCACCATCGCGCAGGCAGTCGATCTGCCGATCTTCATCCAAGATGTCCCCAACGCGTCGGTCGCGCCCGCACTCGCCCGCCAGATCGCCGAGGAATGCGAACACGTGCGCTACATCAAAGTCGAAACGCCGCCAGTCACCAGCAAGGTGGCCGATACTGTCGCCGCAGCAGGCGATCTGCTCACCATCTTCGGCGGCGCGGGTGGCGGCTACTTCATCGAGGAGATGCGACGAGGCGCACGGGGCACGATGCCCTTCTGCACGCAGCCCGAAGCGTTCGTCGGCGTGTGGGAGCACTTCCAGCGCGGCGAGGAGCAGGCCGCCCGCGAACTGTTCGACCGCACCATCGCGCCGATCAACCGCATCGCAGCGCAGGGCAACGGCATCTACTACAACGTCCACAAACAGTTGCTCGTCCATCGCGGCATCATCGCGAACGCCACCGTGCGCGCCCCCGCCCCACAACTCGACGAAGTGACGCAGCGCGAACTGCAAGCCGTACTCGACGAGCTGTACCCAACGTCGTAGGCGACTCCGAGCAAGCAACCAATCACTCATCTCTAATCTATGCAATCTGTGGATGATCTCCTGATCCGCTCACAATTAGTGCTCTGTTTGGAAAAATTTAACATTTTTATGTTCAATGAAAAGCACTGTCATCTCGAACGAATGTGAGAGATCTCAACGCGCACTACAATGCGGAACAATGAGATTTCTCACGTCGCCTAGCGGCTCGCTCGAAATGACAATGGGAACTGTGAAAGATTTACAAAACAATGCAATTAGTGGGTTTCACTCCGAATCCTGCAAACTCACAGAGGAAAAAGATGAAAATCGTCGATATCCAGGTCATCCCGTTCCGCGTGCGTCGTCGGGGGTACAGCAACGGGCAGGTGCTCCCCGAGAGCGATGTCGTGCAGACGCTCACCAAGATCATCACCGACGAAGGGGCCGAGGGCTACTACTTCGGCGGATTCGGCCACGGCGACCAAGACGGCATGCCCAGCGACCAGCGCGCCGCGCTCGAAGGGCGCATGAAGCGCCTGCTCGTCGGCCACGACCCGTTCGACCGCGAGAAGTTCTGGCATTGGATGTGGGTGGCGAACATCGAGGAGAATCTGATCAGCGTGATCGACATGGCGCTGTGGGATCTGCAAGCACGGGCCTTCAACATACCGCTCTACAAACTGCTCGGCGGCTGCCGCGAGAAAGTCAAAGCCTACGCCAGCACCTACCCGAACATGGGCAGCATCGACAACTACGTGCAACACGCCCTCGATTGCCAGCGCCAGGGCTACAAGCACTACAAAATTCACCCGTACTACTTCTGGAATCCCGTCACCCAACAGCCCGATCCCGGGCGTCCCTCGCACATCGCCCAAGATATCGAGTTGTGCCGCGCCATCCGCGCCGCCGTCGGCGACAGCATGGAACTGAGTTTCGACCCGTGGGGCACCTACCGCACCTACGAGGACGCCTACAAAGTCGGGCGCGTGCTCGAAGAACTCAACTTCCTCTGGTACGAACACCCCATGCCCGAATACCGCGTCTCGTCCTACGAAAAGCTCACCCGCGAGCTCAGCATCCCCATCCTCAGCCCCGAGATCGCAGCGGGCAGCCTCTACACCCGCGCCGAGTGGATCAAGCGCGAAGCCTCCGACATGACCCGCATCGACGTGCTGCGCGGCGGCATCACCGGCGTCAAAAAGCTCGTCGGCGTCTGTGAGGCGTTCGGCGTCAAATGCGAGATTCACATGAGCGGCTTCGCCAACCTGCAGATCCTCGGCTCCACCAGCGAGGACACCTGCGAATACTACGAGCGCGGCCTGCTCGCGCCCGGCGTCGATTACGAGACGCCGCCGCCCTACTTGGCCGCCATCTGCGACCCGATGGACGCCGAAGGCTACGTCCACCTGCCCGACGCGCCCGGCCTCGGCTACCAAATCGTGTGGGACTATATCGAGGAGAATCGACTGTAGGATCAGGGGTGGATCGCTCACACACAACCTGAAAAACGTGGCATCGACCTTCTGTTCAACGCAAAAGATCGATGCCACCAAATCAATTACCTTGCTGCCGCAGGCTAAAACTACTTTCCTCTCAACAACCATCCATCCAACTATGAACCAACATCAAATCATAATCTGTGCAATCTGTGGATACAACCCAACGCCGTGACGAGAAAGGAGCGAGCATGACTCCCAAACGCATCCTGATCACCGGAGCCTATGGCCTGATCGGCAACCTGCTCTACGCGCACCTCGCCGCCCAACCCGAACACTATCAGCCCTACGGCCTCGCGCGCCCCGAACAGATCGCCGACCATGCACCGCAGCGCCAACGCATCCCCGACGAATACTTGCGCATCGCCGACCTCACCGACTACCAAGCCGTGCAGCGCGCCGTCGCCAATATCGACACCGTCGTCCACCTCGCCGCCGATCCAAGCGGCGACGCGCCGTGGGAGAGCATCCTGCAGAACAACATCATCGGCACCCAACACATCTTTGAAGCCAGCCGCCAAGCGGGCGTACAGCGGATCATCTTCGCCAGCACCAACCAAGTCGTCTTTGGCTACTATCCCCGCGATGCCGACCACACCCGCCCGCTGACCGACTTCACCCCAATCACCGAGCAACAGCCCACCCGCCCGATCAACTTCTACAGTTGCAGCAAAGTGTTCGGCGAAGCGCTGGCGCATATGTACGCCCACACGCACGGCATGTCGTGCATCAACGTGCGCATCGGCTGGGTCACGCCCGACAACCGCCTACCGCACCCCATCGCCCGCATGCTCTGGTGCAGCCAGCGCGACATCCTGCAACTGCTGCAACGCTGCGTGGATGCACCCGCCACCCTGCGCTACGACACCTTCTTCGCGCAATCAGACAACCAATACAACTTCGTGGACATTCAACACGCTCGCGACGTGCTCGGCTACCAACCGCAAGACAACGCCGAAAACGCCCAGCAGCGTCCGCAAACATAACGCAACTCAGCGCTGCCCCAGCCTTGTGCGCCTCCCAAAAACGCAGCACCACCGCCTCCAGTTCGTGCGGATACGCGAAGGCATACCGCGCAGCCAACCAACGCCCAACCCGCGCCATCTCCGCGCGAATCCCCTCGATCACTGCGATCGCCTCCTCGGGTGTGCGCGAAGGCGCACCGAGCAGATCGCTCTGTGCCGCCGAGAGTCGCCCAGCCAAGCCCTTGTGCAACGCCCCGATCATATGCAGCGTCGCCCGCCCATCGATATCCAAACCAACCAACTCCATATGCCACGCCCGCAGCAACGGCATCCGCTCCATATACAAACCAGCGAACAAGGAGTAATCGTACTTCCTCGCCAGTGCCTTCAACTGCTTATGCGTCGAAATCCAATAATCGACAAAAAACTGCCGCACCACCGCCCCATCGATCTCGCGGACCAGCGCAGCCGCCGGGCGCAAAAACTCCTCCAACATCACCCGGAACGCCTCATCGCGGCACAACAACACCACAATATGCGGCTCGTAATTGTGGCTCGTCACATCCTGCACATAAAAATCGACGATCGCGCCATCCTCCAGCACCAAATGATGCAACAGCGCCCGCTCGCCGAACCGCAACAACACCCCGCCGCACGGAGGCGATGGCAGATACCGCGACCAATCCGGCTCGACCCAGTGCTCAACATCCTCTGGCGCAACCGCCACCCGAAAATCCACATCGCTAAACACATCGCCCGTGCCAGCCGCCAAACTACCACCCACCCAAATCGCCCGAACAGCCGCATCCGCCGCGCACAACCGCGCCATCCCGTCGATCAACGCAGCATGAGGGCCACCTTCAAGCACCCCCAACGAAACATCGCCCATAACCGCACATCCTTCCACAAAAGGGCATCATCGTGAGAAATCGGGGCATAAACAGCAGCCAAAGCATGCTAACCGATCATGACACCATTCGATTCACAAAAAAACACCCTATCATCTCTAAAATCCGCATAATCGCATCGTTTTTTCAATCTTTCACTGTGCTCATTGTCATTTCGAGCGAGCCGCCAGGCGAAGTGAGAAATCTCATTGTTCCGCATTGCAACATACTTTGAGATCTCTCACGTGCGTTCGAGATGACAGTGCTTTTCGTTGAATAGGACAGTGTCACAGACTTCCAAAACAGTGCAATAATCTGTGGATACAATCGTCAAAACAGCATCACTCTCACCACCAATCACCCAAAATCAATAACTCATAATCTGTGTAATCTGTGTAATCTGTGGATACAATCGTCATCTGTGTAATCTGTGGATAAAATCCTCAAAATACTATATTGACACCCTTCAATATATCTGCTATACTCAGCCGCATGAGCGACACCAACACAATCGAACTTATCGCAACGCCCGACTGCTGCGCCACCAGCGCGCCGCTCGCGCCCGACGTAGCCCAGCAACTCAGCGCCGACCTCCAAATCCTCGGGCACGCCGTGCGCCTGCAACTGCTCACCCTGATCGCCCGCAGCGCCGAGCCGATCTGCGTCTGCGAGCTCGAAGCCGCCGTGCCCGTCAAACAGCCGACCGTCTCGCACCATCTGCGCCTCCTGCGCGAAGCGGGCCTGATCGACTTCGAGCGGCGCGGCGTATGGGCCTACTACTTCGTGCAGCGCCCCGCGCTCGACGCCCTGCGAGCCCGTATCGCTGGGCAACTCGCGCTACTTGGCTAACAAGCGCAGCTCTTTTTTTTAGGTTATATATCGAAGGTCATCAATATAACGAACCGCCATCGCAACCCAAACGTGCATGTTCTGCTGACGCAAAGAAGCGCAACCTCAGCAGCAACGCCCGTGGTTTTGCCCACGCGTATGAACACACGCGTACGCGATATCGCACAGAACCACAACCCTCACACGGTTGCGTCCGTTGTGGCGGTCGCCGTATCACCAGAAAAGCAGAGGGAGAACACCATGCCAACAAATAGCCTACCAATCGCCATCATCGGCGCCGGACCGGTCGGCCTCGCTGCCGCCGCGCACCTCGTCCACAAAGGCCAAACGCCGCTGGTCCTCGAAGCCGGAGCCACCATCGCTGCCAACATCCGCGCTTGGGGTCACGTGCAACTCTTCTCGCCCTGGCGCTACTGCGTGGATAGCATCGCCGCCGACATGCTCAGCACCAACGGCTGGACCATCCCCAACGAGGACGCCTACCCCACCGGGCACGAACTGATCGACCAGTACCTCGCGCCGCTCGCCGCCCTACCGAACATCGCGCCGCACCTGCACCTCAACCAACACGTCATCGCCATCGCCCGCCAAGGCTACGACAAGATGAAGACCCCAGGCCGCGAGCAAGCGCCCTTCGTGGTGCGCACCCGCAGCGCCGACGGCCACGAAACCGAATGGCTGGCCCGCGCCGTGATCGACGCCTCCGGCACCTACCGCACGCCCAACCCACTCGGCGCGAACGGCCTACCCGCACTCGGCGAGGCCGCCCTCAGCGACCGCATCTTCTACGGCATCCCCGACGTGCTCGGCGAACACCGCGAGCGCTACGCCGGGCAGCGCGTCCTCGTCGTCGGCAGCGGGCACTCCGCCTTCAACGCCCTCCTCGACCTCGCCGAACTGGCCCAGCACGCGCCGAACACACGCATCACCTGGGCATTGCGGCGTGCCAATCCCGAGCATGTCTACGGCGGCGGCGCCGACGACCTTTTGCCGGAACGGGGCGCGCTCGGCCAACGGCTCCGCCAACTCGTGCGCGATGGCATCATCGACGTCCAAGCCAACTTCGCCATCACCGCGCTCCATGCCAGCGATGCGGGCATCGTCGCCGAATCGGCGCAGCGCCGCCTCGCTCCCGTGGATCAGATCATCGCCACCACCGGATTTCGCCCCGACCTCGCGCCGCTCCGCGAACTCCGCCTCAACCTCGACTCCGCCGTCGAAAGCCCCGCCGCCCTCGCCCCGCTGATCGACCCGAACCTACACAGCTGTGGCACCGTACCGCCACACGGCATCGACGAACTATCGCACCCCGAGAGCGGCTTCTACATCGTCGGCATGAAGAGCTATGGCCGTGCGCCCACCTTCCTGCTGCTCACGGGCTACGAACAAGTGCGCTCGATCGTCTGCGGCCTGGTGGGGGATTGGGAGGGCGCTCGCTCCGTCAAACTCGTCCTGCCAGCCACAGGCGTCTGCTCATCGGATCGGAGCGCGGGAGGCGACTGCTGCGGCGCACCCATCGGCGCGGGTGTCATTCAACTCCTCGATACAACACCCAATCGCACGGGCTGCTGCTAAAGCGTCCAATCAAAAGTGCGCTCGATCTTTAAGCAGAGATCGAGCGCACAACATACAACAAATCTGTGTAATCTGTGGATAAACTAACTGTGGACCTTCCTGCCGAAACAAGAAGGCCCACAGACATCAAATCGAAACGCTATACCTAGCGGCGCTCGTAGTTCGGCGCTTCCTTCGTGATCGTCACATCGTGCGGGTGGCTCTCGACCAAGCCAGCCATCGAGATGCGGATAAAGCGCGCATTGCGTCGCAGTTCCTCGATCGTTCGGGTGCCGACGTAGCCCATACCAGCGCGCAAACCACCCACCATCTGGAAGACCGTATCGCTGAGTTGGCCTTTGTAAGGCACCATACCCTCGATACCCTCGGCCACCAACTTCTTGCCCTCGCCACTCTGGAAGTAGCGGTCGCCGCTGCCGCGCTGCATCGCGCCGATCGAACCCATACCACGGTAGCTCTTGTAGCTGCGGCCTTCGTACAGGATCATCTCGCCGGGGCTTTCTTCGGTGCCAGCGAACAGCGAACCAATCATCACGCTATGCGCACCAGCCGCCAACGCCTTCGGAATATCGCCGCTGTACTTGATGCCACCATCGGCGATCACCGGCACACCGAAGCGCTCGGCAACCCGCGCGCACTCGGTGGTCGCCGTGATCTGCGGCATACCCGCGCCCGTCACCATACGAGTCGTGCAGATCGAGCCTGGGCCTTGGCCAACCTTCACCGCATCCACGCCCCGCTCGCACAGCGCCGCCGTAGCCGCGCCGGTCGATACATTACCCGCCACCAACTGCGTCGAAGGGAACGCCTCGCGGATGCGCAGTACCGCATCCAACACACCCTTCGAGTGGCCGTGCGCCGTATCGATCACCAGCACATCCACGCCGACCTTAATCAGCGCAGCGGCCCGCTCCATATAATCGCCCGAAGCGCCGATCGCCGCGCCAACCCGCAGGCGGCCCTGCTCGTCCTTGCAGGCGTTCGGGTGGGCGATCTGCTTCATAATATCCTTCACCGTGATCATGCCGGTCAGACGGCCCTTGCGGTCAACCACCAGCAACTTCTCGATGCGATGCTTATGCAGGATCTCCTTGGCCTGCGTAAGCGTCGTGCCCTCGGGCACCGTCACCAGATTCTGAGTGGTCATCAACTCGCGGATCGGGCGTGAGCGGTCGGTCTCGAAGCGCAGATCGCGGTTCGTGACGATACCGACCAAATCGCCATTCTCCGTTGTGATCGGAATGCCCGAAATGTGATAATCGGCCATCAGATCAAGCGCATCACCAACCGTCTTATCCGCACCCATCGTGATCGGGTCGGTGATCATGCCGCTCTCCGAGCGCTTCACACGCCGAACCATCTCGGCCTGAGCCTCAATGCTCATATTCTTATGGATGAACCCAATACCACCCTCACGCGCGAGCGCGATCGCCAAGCGATGCTCAGTGACCGTGTCCATCGCCGAGCTAACGATCGGGATCTGCATCTTGATTTTGCGCGTCAGATACGTTGACACATCCGTCTCGCTTGGCAACACATGCGATTCCGCAGGCACCAGCAACACATCGTCAAACGTTAACCCTTCAAGGGCGTACTTGGCATCCCAATCGATCATTGTATCCTCCTCCTGGATAGTTTATAACTGATATCACACTCGAAGAGTCGCCGTCAATCAGCTAGCCTCGAATACAAAAAAGCCCCCGCGCAAAAGCGCAGAGGGCAGCACGGCTACTGCCGTTGGTGGTTTTCCAATAGTAATCGGGTAAGGAGTTGCATCGCCTCATCGGTTGAATTGAGATATTCCTGGTACTATAAAACGCTGATTATACCATGTCAATCCGACTTTCGGAGGATTATCATTTCGTTCGGACCAACTGCCCAACAACCAAAAGACTGCAGCGCTTCAGATGAAGATCTCCCTTTGCCCAAAGATGGATAGTACCGCTCGACTCAAAAAGCAGCTGTGTCGCAAGCGCTGATCGACCGCTTCAGAGCCATACCGATCGTACTACAAAATATCGTACTATCGTACCTTTTATAACCAGATCAGTTAGGTACCAATTACCCGTTGAAGTTGGGCGCAAGCTATGGTACGATTCTCGTCATCTAATAACATCGCACCAGGAGACATACGTTGCAATTAGAAGGTACAATCGATAGTTTTCCGCTTCGCGAACTTATCGAAATGATTACCTATAGCTCAGTAACAGGTATCCTGGAGCTACAAGCACCCCATGCCTCTGGCAAACTCTACTTCTACGATGGGCGACCATATCATGCAGTAGCGGGCGAGGACACAGGTTTCGAAGCAGTCGTGAGGCTGTTCGAGCTTTCGGATGCCACCTTCCGCTTCATTGCTGGCTACACCTCCGACGACGAATCGATCTGGCACGATCAGTGGGAACTGATCGAACAGGCCGAGTACCAGGCCAAGCAGTGGAAGCGCGTGCGACAGCACATCCCCAGCATGACACTGGTGCCCACGCTGCTCAGCCATGCCCATGCGAGCCACATTCATATCGACGAATCGACCTGGCCGTACCTCGCCGCCGTCGATGGTCAGCGCAACATCAACGACATCGCCGAGCATCTTGGCGTCTCGCAGCTCGATGTCTGCGTCGCGCTCACCAATCTGCTTGAGCAAAAGCTGATCGCCATCCGGCTACCGCGCTCCAAACTACTTGAACCGCGCAAACCTCAGCAGCAGCAAGCCGCTGAGAACAAATCAGAATCGACGCCAGGCTTCTTGGATCGCCTCCTCGCTCAGGCCACCGAAGAAGAGAAGCAGAAGCGCCCAAATCTGCTCGACGAAGAACCGCCCGATATGCAGCGTTCACACCGCTACGTCAACCACCGCTACATCAAGAACGGCTAACGCCCTTCCCCAGCGCACAACACGAGCTATGCAATCGCGGCTCCGCATCAGCAGAACCGCGATTCCTCATTCGCTATAACACTATCGGCAGCGCCCTACGGCTGCGCGGCGAGCGTGCGCTGTATCTGATCGATATGCCCCAATCCATGCTCGGCATACAGGCGCAATTGCTGCTCCAACGTCACTGGCCCGTTCTCCAGATGATTGCCGACGCGGCTCCACGCCTCCTCGGGCAGTTGCTCCCAAAACGCCACCCAGCGCGCATGTAGACCCCGCAAGATCATCAGCGACGTGGAGATGTCTGCCGTGCTCGCATCGGGAAGCGCCGCCCAGAGATCCTGATCGTACGGCTTCAGCGGCGGATTCTCCTCGGTCAGTATCAACTTGCAGCGGATATAGCTATTCACATGCGAATCGACCAGGTGGTGAACATTCTGCGCCACAGTCCATTCACCCTCCAAAAACGGCGTGGTCAACTGCTCGGGTGTGAGACCCGCCGTCAACTGGGCGATCTGCTCAGGCAATGCGCGAATGTGCTCGATCCAAACACGGCGTTCAGTTGCGGTAGACATCGTATTCCCCTCTAAAACATGGTACTATGCCAGCATCCAAAACCCACCCGCAAGCGCAACACTGAGCTTTTTTGGGAAAACCTTGAGGCGAAGATGGCAACGATCCAATGGCAAACGCAGCCGAAGGAGCGCGGAATGCCATCTATATCCCTGAGTATAGCCGAGCAGAGCGATCTCTTTGAACAGCATTGAGACCGAGATCCGCAATTGGGCTTAGATGGGTTCATAGAAAAGGAGCACTTGGTTATGTCACAACCCAAACGAGTCGTCGTTACTGGCGCAACCGGGCTGATCGGCTCGGCCCTCTGCCGACAACTGCTCGCGCAAGGCTATGCGCCAGTGGTGTTTGCGCGCAACCTCGAGCAGGCCCGCAAAAAAGTGCCTGGCATGGCCGATTATGTCATGTGGGAGGCATCGGAGGATGGCCCGTGGGCAGCGGCTATTGACGGCGCGTATGCGGTGATCAACCTGGCGGGCCCCTCGCTCGCAAACAAGCGTTGGAGCGCCGCCTACAAGCAGTATGTGCAGCAAGCACGGGTGATCGGCACGCGCGGCATCGTCAATGCGATCGCCAAGGCGAACGAGAAGCCGCAGGTTCTTCTGAGCGGCTCGGCGGTCGGCTACTACGGCCACCGCGACGACACGCCGCTCGACGAGCAATCGCCGCCCGGCACCGATTTCCTCGCGCAACTCTGCCAAGCGTGGGAGCACGAGGCGCTCAAGGCGCAGAGCTACGGCGTGCGCACGGTGGTGCTGCGTACGGGCATCGTGCTCGACAAGAAGGGCGGCGCGCTACCGCTGTTGGCGTTGCCGTTCCGCTTCTTCGTGGGTGGGCCGGTGCTACCCGGCACGCAATGGATGCCGTGGATTCACATCGCCGATGAGGTGGGCCTGATCATCGCAGCGCTCGAACAGCCGCAACTGCGCGGCCCGCTCAACCTTAGCGCGCCCCACCCGATGCGCAACCGCGACTTCAGCAAGGCGGTTGGCGAGGCGCTGCATCGCCCCTCACTGTTTCCCGTGCCAGGTTTCGCATTGAGGATCATCGTGGGGGAGTTCGCCGAGAGCCTGACCACCGGGCAGCGCGTCCTGCCCGTCCGAGCCGAGAAGATCGGCTACCAGTTCAAGTTCCCGGAACTGCAAGGCGCGCTCAACGACCTATTGCGCTAACACGGCGTACCATCACGGGAGTTTCACCGAGCGCAGGAACTTCGCGCTCGCTTCGGGCAGCGCCGTGTTGATGTACATGCCCGTGCCCAATTCGAAGCCAGCCGCACGCGTGAGGCGGGGCACCACCGCGACGTACCAGTGCAGGAAGTCGGAGCCGCGCTCGTTCTCGGGGTACGAACGCACCACGTAGTTGTAATCGGGGTCGTTCAGGCCGATGTACACCTTCCCCAGCAAAGTGCGCATCAACTCGGCCAGATCGCGCAACTCGATCGGCGTGATATCCAAGAAACTAGCGCAGTGGCGGCGCGGCACGATCCAAAAATGGAAGGGTGAGAATGCTGCGTAGGGGATAAACGCACTAAAAAACGCGCTCGAAGCCAACAAACGCGTTTCAGCGATCTCCTCCTCGTGACGCATACGGCACATCACGCATTCCTGATGCTCCTCGTAGTATTGGCGGGCCTTCGAGATGCGCGACCGCACCTCCAACGGCACCACGGGCAAACCGAGCATCTGCGCGTGCGGGTGCACCAACGAGGCCCCCGCCGTGACACCGTGATTCTTGAAGAAGATCAGATGATCGATTCTGGGATCGGCACTGAACACCTGACCGCGCATCTGGAACGCCTGCAGCGTCAACTCGATCTCTTCGACGGTCTCTGTAGCGGGCGATGTGTTGTGCAGACGCGATTCGACCACGACTTCGTGGTAGCCCACCCCACTGATCGAACGGTTGAGGCCATCGAAATGGGGCACTAGTTCGCCTTCTTCGTGCAGTGCTGGGTAACGGTTTGCCACCACACGAACCTGCCAATCGCCAGTGGCGGGCAGCCGCAAGCGCTCGAGATCAAGCTCCTCGTTGCCTGGGCAAAATGGGCACGTATCAGCACGAACTGGGCGATCTTCGATACGTTCCTTATCGGCTTGAATAAACTCCTCTGGCCGCTTGGCGCGCTCCGTGGCGATAATCACCCATTCCTTCGTCGCCAGATTTTGGCGCAACTCCGGCATCGCTACTCCCTCAAAGGTTCGTTCACGGCAAACAGCAACATGACCATCACAAACACCAACGCGCTGTTCGTTAGTATACTCGCAGTATGCCGAGAAGGGAAATATATTCTGTTTCCCCCTTGCTGCTTGTATAGACCCTCAGCACATGCGCACAACCATCACCCTGATGAATGAGGAAACACGTCACCAAAGTTCGTGCAAAAAGGCACAATCATGGGTATAATCCAACTGAACATATTCAACGAACGGCATATGTTGGCTCTGCGCCGCACAAGATGTCAGTTCGCATAGGAACAATATGGTTTCGATACCTCAATCTACCCACGCAGCCGAACCGCTGATCCGCCTGGAGCGCATCAGCAAGAGCTTCATCGAGGGTGGTCACGAGCGCGTCGTGCTTCACGAGATGAGCGCGACGTTCGGACAGGGCGAATTTGTGGTGCTGATCGGCAAAAGCGGCTCGGGCAAAAGCACGCTGCTCAATCTGGTCAGCGGCATCGATACGCCGACCAGCGGCACGATCTGGGTCGCCGATCAGGCGCTCACCGAGCTTTCCGAGCGAGAGCGCACGCTGTTTCGGCGCAAGAACATCGGCTTCATCTTCCAGTTCTTCAACCTTGTCCCCACGCTCACCGTGATGGAAAATATGCTGCTGCCGCTCGAACTGAACGGCAAGATCAGCAAACACGACCGCGACTACGCCCACGAACTGCTTGATCGGGTTGGCCTCGCCGACCGCCACGCCACCTATCCCGATCGGCTCTCGGGTGGTGAACAGCAGCGCGTCGCCGTGGCCCGCGCGCTCGTGCACGACCCGCTGCTGGTGCTTGCCGATGAGCCGACCGGCAACCTCGACTACGAAACCGGCCAACACGTGCTCGAACTGATCGACACGCTCACCCGTCGGGCGGGCAAAAACGTGATGATGGTCACGCACAGCTCCGATGTGGTGGAACTGGCCGACCGCGTCTTTCGCATCACCGAAGGGCACCTGATCGAAGAGCCGATCACACATACGGTGAGCCGCTAACTGGCGCTTCGCCCACGACTGGATGGAACATCGCCATGACACCTATTCTGCTGAAAAGCTCGTTGCGCTATCTGCTCAAGCACCCTTGGCAGATCGGCCTCGCCATCCTTGGCATCGCATTGGGCGTCGCCATGGTCGTCTCGATCGACCTCGCCAACGCGAGCGCCCTACGAGCCTTCGAGCTATCGGCGGAAACGGTGACGGGGCGCGCCACCCACCAGATCATCGGCGGGCCGACGGGCCTCGACGAAGCGCTCTACCGCCGCCTACGGCTTGAGCAGGGCGTGCGCGAGAGCGCGCCACTGGTCGAGGGCTACGCCAGTGCCATCGATGCGCCCGGCCTGACGCTGCACATCATGGGCATCGATCCGCTGGTCGAAGCGCCGTTCCGCCCCTATCTGGCGCTCGGCAACTCGGCGCTCTCCAACAACTTGTCGGGCTTCTTCACCACACCCGGCGCGGCGCTGCTGCCCGCCAGCACCGCCCAAAGCTACGGCATCCAACTTGGCGACCGCGTGCCGTTGGCGGTTGGCACGCAGCAGGTGGAGGCCACCATCATCGGGCTGCTCGAAACGCAGGACGACGCCAGCCGCAACGCGCTCGACGGCCTGCTGGTGGTCGATATCGCCACCGCGCAGGAGTGGCTGGGCCTCGAAGGGCGCCTGAGCAGCATCGATCTGCTGCTGCCCAATACGCCCGCAGGCCAGGCGCTCGCCGAACGCATCGCCGCCACGCTGCCGCCCGGCGCGATCCTCGATCGACCAGCGCAGCGCACGCAGTCGATCCAGGCGATGACCGACGCCTTCGAGGTGAACCTGAGCGCGCTCAGCATGCTGGCGCTGGTCGTCGGCATGTTCCTGATCTACAACACCGTCACATTCTCGGTGGTGCAGCGGCGCGGTCTGTTCGGCACGCTGCGCTGCCTGGGTGTGACGCGCAATCAGATCTTTGTGATGACGCTCAGCGAGGCGGTGCTGGTCGGGTTGATCGGCGCGCTGTGCGGCTTGGGCCTCGGCATCGTGCTGGGGCGCGGCCTGATCGGCCTGGTCTCGCGCACCATCAACGACCTGTACTTCACCGTCACCGTGCGCGATGTCGCGATCAGCACGTGGCCGCTGATCAAGGGCTTTGTGCTGGGCATCATCGCAACGTTGGCAGCCGCCACTGTGCCCGCGCTTGAGGCGACCAGTACACCGCCGCGCAGCGTGATGCGGCGCTCGTCGTTCGAGGAGCGGGTGCGCAAACTGGTGCCGCTCGCGGCGGTCGGCGGGTTGCTGCTGCTGGCGCTCGGCGTGGGGATGATGGCCATCCCCAGCAAAAACCTGATCCTCAGCTTCGGCGGCCTGTTCGCAACCACGATCGGCGGCGCGGCGCTCACACCAATGGCCACCCTGCTGTTTATGCAATTGCTCCGCCCGATGCTGGGCAGACTGTTCGGGCTACTGGGCCGCATGGCGAGCCGCGATGTGATCGCCAGCCTGAGCCGTACGTCGGTCGCGATCGCTGCGCTGATGATCTCCGTGGCCGTGATGATCGGCGTGGGGCTGATGGTCGGCAGTTTCCGCTACACCGTGGTGCGCTGGCTCGATAGTTCGCTGCGCTCCGATGTGTACGTGGCCGCGCCGAGTCTGGCGCTGAACCGCCTCAGCACGCCGCTGCCACCCGCGCTGATCGAGCGCATCGGCGAGTTGCCGGGTGTCACGCGGGTGCGCCGCCACCGCAGCGTCACCGTCGAGAGCCCGAACGGGCCGACCATCCTGATGGCCGAGGAGATGGACGAGCGCGATCACCAACTGATGCAGCTCACCACCGCAGATCACGAGCGCATCTGGTCGGGTTTCGAGCAGGGCACCGTGCTGGTCTCCGAGCCGCTGGCGTATCGGCTCAACCTGAACATCGGCGATACCGTCGCGCTCTACACCGATCAGGGCGAACAGCGCTTCCTGATCTCGGGCATCTACTACGATTACGGCTCCGATCAGGGCGTGGTGCTAATGTCGCTAGAGACGTACCGCCGCTTCTGGAACGACGAATCGGTCACGTCGATCGGCCTGGATGTCGCGCAGGGCTACGAGATCGAGCAGGTGATCAGGGAATTGCGCAACGCCATCGGGACCACGCTCGCGCCGAACCAATCGCCCGATAGCGAGCCGATCCAGATCCGCTCGAACCGTGCGCTGCGCGAATCGTCGCTCGAAGTGTTCGACCGCACCTTCGCGATCACGAATGTGTTGCAGTTGCTCGCCACGATCGTCGCGTTCGTCGGCATCCTGGCGGCGCTGATGGCGCTGCAACTCGAACGTTCACGCGAACTGGGCATGCTGCGGGCCAACGGCCTCACACCCGGCCAACTGTGGGGCGTGGTGATGTCGCAGACCGGGCTGATGGGCCTCACCGCCGGGCTGCTCTCCATCCCAATGGGCATCGGCTTGGCGCTAGTGCTGGTCTACGTGATCAACAAGCGCTCGTTCGGCTGGACGCTGCTCTTCCAGCCCGACCCGTGGCTGTTCACGCAGGCGCTGTTGGTGGCGGTGAGCGCGGCGCTGCTGGCGGGCCTCTACCCGGCCTGGCGGATGAGCTGCACATCGCCCGCGCTGGCGCTACGTGAAGAATAAGGCAAGGAGCATCGCAACCGTGGCAAAACAGTCATTCTTGAAACACTTGCTGATTGTGCTATGCATCCTCAGCCTGAGCGCCTGTGCTGACGATGGAGCGTCAACCTTCGAGCCGCGCGCGAGTCTCTCGGCAGTCGAGGCGGTCAGCGGCAGCAACGTGGAGGGTTTCGCGCGCGCGCTGGAGCCGAGGCCGTTCGTGTTCCCTCGCGATCACGGGGCGCACCCCGAGTACGCCACCGAGTGGTGGTATTACACGGGCAACCTCGATACGCCCGATGGCAAGCATTTCGGCTTCCAACTCACCTTCTTCCGTTCGAGCCTGACCCCCACGCCCGTCGAGCGCAGTTCGGACTGGGCCGCCGACCACATCTACATGGCACATTTTACGCTCAGCAACGTCAGCACTGGCGAGTTTCGCGCCTTCGAGCGCTTCAGTCGGGGCGCGCTTGGACTCGCCGGGGCGACTGGTGAGCCGTTCCGCGTGTGGGTGGAGGATTGGAGCGCCGAGGGCAGCGGCCCTGAGGGCATGACGATGCGCCTGCGCGCCGCCCAAGACGACGTGGCCATCGACCTCACTGTGGAGAATCAGCGCCCGCCGATGCTACAGGGCGACCAAGGGCTGAGCCAGAAGAGCCCCACACCCGGCAACGCCTCGTACTACTACTCGCTGCCGCATATGCGGACCAACGGCACCATCACCAGCGCGGGGCAGAGCTACAGCGTCAGCGGGTTCACATGGATGGACCACGAGTTCAGCAGCAGCGCGCTCGATGCTGGCGCTGTCGGTTGGGATTGGTTCGGCCTGCAACTCGACGACGGGCGCGGCCTCACCTACGCCCGTATCCGCAACCAGGCAGGCGAAACCACCTACTCGCTCGCCGCCCTCGCCGAGGCCGATGGGCGAACGCTCGATCTCACCGAGCAAGCAGCCACTCTCACGCCGCTGAACACCTGGCGCAGCCCACACACAGGCATCGAATACCCGTCGGGCTGGCGCTTGCAAATCCCGTCGGCTGCTATCGACCTCGAAATCACACCCTGGTTGCTCGATCAAGAGCTTCAGGTTGCGGTGATCTACTGGGAGGGTGCGGTACAGATTCATGGCACCATTGCGGGCCAAACGATCACAGGGAACGGTTATGTCGAACTGACGGGCTACGGTGACAACCGTTCCGACAAGCCGCGTATCCGTTAAGAGTCGGCGAGGTGAGAAGCAACTCGTAAGCCATGCTATTCATATTCTTATCCACACTGTGGGCAGAATGTGGATAAAACATCTTACACCATGCCTAACAATGAGCGCTACAGTTGCTTCGAAAATCGAGAGCGACTCTCATTTTTTTCCTATGATTTCCTCATATTTTCTACATAATCCTAGGCTATACTACGCGTGCTGATGAATTAAATCCAGCAATACACGTACGCTATATTGTGGACACAAAGCCAACAAGGGCGAAAACCAATGAATCTGGTTTGGTATGTTACCCGTTGACTGAAAAAGTAATAAGGAGCGTTTGATTGAAAATCAAAGTAATCGCAGCCATTGCCGCACTGATCGTCGTTATCGGCGGTTTCTTTGTGTACAACACAGTGTTACGAGAGCCAGAGCAAGCTAGTGGCCCAGTTGAAGCCGTTCCTGTCTCGGCAGGAGGGGATGCTCGCACATTCCAGATTGTTTCGGAAGAATCGGAAGCCCGTTTTATCATTAACGAGGTTCTGAACGGCACGCCGACCACTGTGGTGGGTGTGACCAAACTCGTCGCTGGGCAGATCGCCATCGATCCCAACGACCCCTCCAAATCGCAGATCGGTGTCATTCAGGTGAACGCGCGCGACCTCACCACCGACAATTCGTTCCGCAATCGCACGATCAAGAACAACATCCTGAAGACCAACCAACACGAGTTCGTGACCTTCACGCCCACCGCGATCAGCGGCCTGCCCACCAGCGGCCAAGTCGGCCAGACCTACAACTTCCAGATCACTGGCGACCTGACGATCGCTGGCGTGACCAAGTCGGTGACCTTCGAGGCCAGCGTCGTCGCCGAATCCGAGCAGCGCGTGGTCGGCACGGCCCACACCACGGTCCAGTACGCCGATTTTAACATCACGATCCCGAAGGTGCCGCAAGTGGCCAGCGTCGATCCAGATGTGCGCTTGGAGATCAACTTCGTGGCGACCCCGGCCTAACCTCTCGTCACATCTGTTTCTTCCCGCGAGGCGGTCCTCTTGCAATGGGGCCGCCTTATGCATGGCGGCTATTGGGGTTTGGGAGAAAGAAGCGCCGATGCAGATTCAGCGCCGTACCAGCATGCCCCGGAAGCCCCGGACTGGCGGCTTGACGACGGGCGTACCAACCCTGCATGGTTGCCGCGCTGGCGCGCACCACACCGCCGCATCCGCACGCACAAAGGCCCGCGCAAGCGCGAGCCTTTCGTCTTTGGAGAAAACGGGTTAAGCGATATCGACCTGGAGGCGCGCCAGGGCTTCGTCGGCGCGGGGGCAATCGCCATCGGCTGCGGCCAGCGCCCGCCGATAGCACGTCACCGCCTCGCCGGGCTGATTCAGCTTTTCGTAGACGCTGCCCAGCGCCAACAACATCGTGATGCGCTGATCGCGTAGCTCCACGCGGCGATCCTCAACATACGTCGAATCGCCGAAGAACGGGCAATCATCCATATAGTCGCCGCGATACAGGGCCAACGCCTCGACGAACAGCGTGCGGGCCTCCTCGAGTTGGCCTTTGTGGAGCAGTGTATGGCCATGCTCGGCTGCCGCCGCAAAGGCATCGGCATCGCACCAGGCCACGCAGGAGGGATCGAGCCAGTAGCGCTCGTGGTGATAAGTGATGGTGCGGCTCTCGTTGGCGCGCTTGAGGCCCGGCTCTAGCGTGCGGCGCAGCGCCGAAACAGTGCGATGAAAGGCACTGTCGGCCCGATCCATATCGAGGTCGGGCCAGATCAGTTCTTCGGCTTCGTCCTTGGTCACGCCCCGTCCGCGACGGTCGAACAAGAAGGCGAACAGCGCCTCGGCCTGGTAGGTGCCCGCCTTGTCGCCACCCCAGCGCTCGATCGGCACACCGTCGCGCTCGACGCGCAGCGGCCCCAACGCGAACACGCGCAACCCCTGCCTGCTGACCTTCTCGAGGTTGGTGGCGGAGGTGGCTTGCTGTTCGAGTTTCCGCGAGACTTCGGCGGCGCGCTCGGCGAGTTGTTCCTGTTCCAGGCGCAACTGCTCGGCCTGTTCGGCGAGCGCGGCCATAGCCAACTCTTCCTCTTGGCGAGCGCGGGCGTGCTTGATCTCGTGGGCTAAGTTGTCGCTCAACATCGCGAGCACGGCCCGCTCGGTCTCGCGGTATGGCTCACCGGAGCGCTTGGGACTCAGCACAAGCAGACCGAGCGTTTCTTCGCCACGGCGCAGCGGCAGCAACAGGCGCGCATCGGGCCAAGGCTCCCAATCATCGTAGTGGAATTGGGGCCGTTCGGGCACCACGACATTGCGCAGGGCATCGGCCTTGAGTGGCGCGGCACCGTACGTGGCGATCACACGTGGGCCGATGCCCTCTTGCACGGCAACCAAGCCCGCACGCACACCGAGCGAATGGCAGATCGACGAGAGCGCGCCTTGCAGTTTGTCGGCGAGGTCGCCTCGGTTAAACAAGTCGTCGCCAAGTGTCCGCAGCAGTCGCCCATAATCGAACTCGCGGTGGAAGAACAACCGATCAAGCCAATCGCCGATCACATCGCGCAATGGCCCGATAAGCGCTATCAGGACAATCAACGCAAAGATCGTCACTAACGGGATATCCAGTCCCAAGATGCGCCGCGATTGTTCCTCGATAAGTAGGAGCACGGCGACGTAGATCGCAGTGAGAATGCCGCCGAGCAGCGATCGAAAGAAGGTTCGCCGAGCGACGCGAGGAGGCAGCAGCAGGCGATAGGCCAGCACCGTGTAGGCCATCAGCGCCATGCCCGCGTCCATCAACAGGTGGCCTGGCGCTTGCGAGAGGTTGCTGCCACGGGTCGCGGTAGCCCACAACGCGCCTAGAACGGCGATCACAGCTGCAATGGCGAACAACGCACGACGGCGCCGTTCGAGGTCATCGCCTCCGGCCTGCCAATAGCTCATAAAGGTGAGGAAGAGCGCGAACAGCAGCGGCACCGCACGCTGCACGGTCCAGATCATGGTAAGCGAGCCTTCGGGGAAGCGCGGCGGCACGCTGATCAGCGATTCATGGCTTCCCAACAGGGCATAAGCGGCCAGCAAGACACCCACAATGTAGGCCACGATCACGGTGGACCATTGAATTGGGCGGATCGCGCGCACTTGGGCCACGAGGACGATGAAATGCAGGAAGATGGGCGGCAACAGAGCGGTTTCGAACAGTTGCAACCGACTCAGCGTTGGGCCGATCTCGGGGGCGTGCGGCAGGTAACTGATCACACTCGTGAGCGCGTAGAGCACAAGGTTCAGGCACAGCCAAGCAAACGCACGCGCTGCACGATCACGAGGCGAGCGCACCAGGAGACTAAGGCCCAGCCAGCATGCCAGCACGGCCATGAGAAAAGCAGGCAGTAGCTCTAGTGTCATACGTTCTTGCCGCCAATAGTGTTCCTTCTACAAAAGGCAGTATAGCATCAGATATCGAGCCGATGCAAGGATTGCACCGGTGACCCAGCTGCATCGGATAACACAGCTATCGTTTTAGTGGAGTGGTTCTCTCCGGGATCGGTCTCCGCCTATTCGCACTTTACCAATGTCATAGAACAAAGGCCTCTTTCACGTCCTCATATGCGCGCATTGTCGTCCTACGCGGGTCGTTGGGCAGACACAAGAAACCAACAACAACTATCACCAGGATTCAATATTTCCATGACGAATAACGGTTTTCAGTCAAACAGAACGCTTCAAAACGCTAACCAAACACTTTGACTCATTGTGACACTTTTTCTTTCCAACAAAACACAGACGAATCAGATCATGTAAAATCCGTTTTGAACTGAACAATATTGTGGTACAATAGACCATCTTCAACCGATCCAATTCAATTCTCACGTTCCAACACATCTTCTTCCTATCACGATTCAAACGGGCTATAAGGACAGGGATTTTCTATTATCAAACATGTCCACTCCCTCCATATGTTGGTCCGGCAGTGTGCATGCTGTTTTGGAAACATCTTGCAACTGCTCATAAATATAGGGAGGAACCCATGAAACGACAGATGCTTTTGGTTTGGGGACTGCTCTGTGCACTGATCCTTAGCTCATGTGGCGCCAGTGCAACAACCCCCACTCAGGCCCCTGCCGCCACCACCGCTCCAGCAGCGCCCGAGGCTCCGGCAGCGCCCGAAGCCACCGCCGCGCCCGCACCAACCGAAGCGCCCGCCGCACAAGCTACCACTGCGCCCGTAGCAACAAGCGGCCCCGTCGCAACTAGTGGCGGTCGCCTGCAGACGATCAAGGATCGCGGCCACTTGCTGTGTGGCGTCAACGGCGGTTTGCCGGGCTTCGGCAACCTCGAGCCGGATGGTAGCTATACAGGCTTCGATGTGGATATCTGCCGCGTCATCGCTGCTGCGATCTTCGGCGATCCGCAGGCGGTTGAGTTCCGTCCGCTCTCTGCGCAGGATCGCTTCACCGCAGTGCAAACGGGCCAAGTCGATGTGCTCAGCCGCAACACCACCTACACCATCAGCCGCGATAGCTCGGTTGGCCTCGATTTCGGGCCGACCACGTTTTACGATGGCCAAGGCTTGATGGTGCGCAAGGAAGTTGGCGCGACGACGTTGGAGGATCTCGACGGCGCCACGATCTGCGTGCAGAGCGGCACCACCACCGAGCTGAACTTGACCGACCAGTTCCGCTCGCGTGGCATCTCCTTCCAGCCAGTGGTGTTCGAGGAGATCGACCCGACCTACCAGGCCTACGACGAAGGCCGCTGCGATGCCGTCACCAGTGACCGCTCGCAGTTGATCGCCCGCCGCACGGTGCTCTCGGCACCCGATGATCACGTGATCCTGGATGTGACGATCTCGAAGGAACCACTCGGCCCTGCGATCGCCCAGGGCGATAGCCAACTGCTCGACGTGGTTGAGTGGGCGGTGTACGCCACCTTCCAGGCCGAGGAGTTCGGCATCAACTCGCAGAACCTGAACGAGTTCCTCAACTCCGACAACCCCGATATTCGGCGCTTCTTGGGTGTCGAGGGTGAGCTTGGCGCTGCCCTGGGCCTGCCGAACGACTTCACTCAGAAGATCATCACCGGGGTTGGCAACTACGCTGAGATCTACAACCGCCACCTCGGCCCCGACACGCCGTTTAACCTCGATCGCGGCCTGAATAAGCAGTGGACCGAGGGCGGTCTGCTCTACTCACCGCCGTTCCGTTAGGCACCCCGATGAGGCGGCAGCCACACACTGCCGCCTCGTCATCCCACATCTGGCCTGTGTAGCGTGATACGCGCCACAAAGATGATGTGGTAACGCATTCACACTGTCGGTCAAACCCAATAGATGGTTGAGTATTATGTCTGAATCGGCAATTACACGCACCAATACTCGCCCGCCTTTCTGGCGCAATGTCCGTGTCCTCTCGATCATCGGACAAGTGATCTTTGTCGTGATCATTGTTGTCATCGCCAGTTGGCTCTACGGCAACGTCACAGCAGGGATGCGCCGCATCAACATCGGCGGTGGCTACGCGTTTATGAATCAACCCGCAGGCTTCGAGATCGGCGTGACACCGATTGCGTACACGCCCACCGATACCTATTGGCGCGCCTTCCAAGTGGGCATCGTCAATACGCTCTCGGTGACGCTGCTGGGTGTGGTGTTGGCCACGTTTGTCGGCCTGCTGGTGGGTATTGCGCAGCTATCGAGCAACTGGCTGATCGCGCGCTTGGCGCAGGTCTATGTGGCGATCTTCCGCAATACGCCGCTGCTGGTTCAGTTATTCTTCTGGTGGTCAGCCGTTTTTCTGAGCATGCCGCGCGTCCAACAGGCCATCACGCTGCCCGGCCCGATCTACCTGAGCAACCGTGGTGTGGCAATGATCGGCCTGCGCGGCACCGCCACCTTCTTGCCCTGGCTGATCTTCGTCGCTGTCGGCGTGGTGCTGATGATCGTCACTGTGATCGCGTTGCGCCGCCACCAGGAGCGAACAGGCCAACAGAGCCCGCGCTGGCTGATCGGCTTTGGCTTGGTGGTGCTCTCGGCGGCAGTGGGCTGGCTCATCCTCGGCCAACCGCTTGAGACGCACGTGCCGGAACGGCGCGGCTTCAACTTCGTCGGTGGGTTTCAGCTCACGCCCGAATACGCGGCGCTGCTGCTCGGCCTGGTGATCTACACGGGTGCGTTCATCGCCGAGATCGTGCGATCCGGCATTCAGGGCATCTCGAAGGGCCAGAAGGAGGCCGCGCTGGCGCTGGGCCTCAGCCCGCAGCGCAGCATGCGCCTGGTGATCTTGCCGCAGGCGTTGCGCATCATCATCCCGCCGATCACCAACCAATACCTCAATCTCGCCAAAAACTCCAGCCTCGCGATCGCGATCGGCTTCCCCGATATGTACAACGTAGCCCGCACCATCTCGAACCAGACCGGCCAAGTGGTGCAGATCGTCGGCCTGGTGATGGCGAGCTACCTCGTGATCAGTCTGTTCACATCGCTGATTATGAATCTCTACAATCGCAGCGTGCGGCTCGTTGAGCGGTAAGTCCGTTTTGTTCGTGGAAGAGACGTATGACAACAACTCCACTGATCGAACGTCCAAAAACGCGCTTTGACCCGATCGACTGGTCGCGCAAAAATCTGTTTAGTACGTGGTACAACGCGCTACTCACCTTTGTGGCGGTGGCGATTATCTTTGCCGTCGTTCGGGGCATACTCGGTTGGGTGTTCTTTCGCGCCGAATGGCAGGTGATCGCCGTCAATCTGCGCCTGTTTATGATCGGCACCTTCCCGATCGATCAGATCTGGCGCGTCTGGTTCACGATCTACCTGGCGGCAGCGCTGTTGGGCTTTAGCTGGGCGCTCTGGCCGAATGTCGTGCGAGACATCGCCGTGGCCTACGGCAGTGCGCTTTTATTGCTGGCGCTCCTGCCCTTCAGCCTGAACAACCGCTTGGCGTTGGGTGTGTGCGCGCTGCTGATCTTCGGCGGCATGTGGCTCGCCCGCCGATTGCAACCGAAACTACCCTGGTTCGGTCGCGGCGTGATCATCGCCTGGTTGCTGCTGCTCCCGTTCTTTATTGTGATGCTGCGCGGCTTCGGCGGTCTCCTGCCCGTGATCTCGACCAGCCAATGGGGCGGGCTGCTGCTCACCATGGTGCTCGCCATCTTCAGCATCGTGCTCTCGTTCCCGTTGGGGGTGCTGCTCGCCATCGGTCGGCGCAGCCAACTCCCCGCGATCAGTTGGTTCTGCACCGCCTACATCGAGTTGATCCGCGGCGTGCCGCTGATCACGATCCTCTTTATGGCACAGAACATCTTGCCGTTGCTGATCCCGGGTGGCGAGACGATCGATGCGGTGATGCGCGCTGTGGCGGGCTTCACGCTCTTCACCGCCGCCTACATCGCCGAGAACGTGCGCGGTGGCCTACAAGCCATCCCCAACGGCCAAACCGAAGCCGCCAAAGCCCTCGGGCTCAACCCCGTGCTCACGATGGGCATGATCGTTTTGCCGCAAGCGCTGCGCATCGTCATCCCCTCCAATGTGGGCCAGTTCATCAGCCTCTTCAAGGATACATCGCTCGTGGTGGTCGCATTCAGCGTCTTTGATCTGCTCGGCATCGCCCGCTCGGTCGTCTCTCAAACCGACTTTTTGGGCCGCCACACCGAGACGCTGGCCTTTGTGGGCGTGGTCTACTGGATCTTCGCCTATTCGCTCACCCACCTCAGCCGACGGCTCGAACAATCGCTCGGGGTCGGGCAGCGCTAAGGTGTGCCACATCTGCAATTGTGAACGAGGACAGCATGACCACCAACGGACATAAAGATCTCAGTCAGGCCGAAGCCATCATCACCTGCACCGACATTCATAAATGGTACGGCGATTTTCATGTGCTCCGAGGTGTCAGTACCAGTGTTAAAAAAGGTGAGGTAGTCGTGGTGTTTGGCCCGTCAGGCTCGGGGAAATCGACCTTTATCCGCTGCATCAACCGCCTCGAAGAACATCAACGCGGCCAGATCGTGGTCGATGGGATCGAGCTCACCAACGACATCCGCAATATCGAGGCGATCCGCAGCGAAGTTGGGATGGTGTTTCAGCAGTTCAACCTGTTCCCGCATCTGACCGTGCTCAACAACATCACGCTGGCCCCGATGTGGGTGCGGCGCTGGCCCAAAGCCAAGGCCGAGGCGACCGCGCTGGAACTACTGCGGCGCGTCGGCATCGAGGAGCAGGCCCACAAATACCCGGGCCAACTCTCGGGTGGGCAGCAGCAGCGTGTCGCCATCGCACGCGCCCTCGCGATGCAGCCCAAAATTATGCTGTTCGATGAGCCCACATCGGCGCTCGATCCTGAGATGATCAAGGAAGTGCTCGATGTGATGATCGAGCTGGCCAACAGCGGTATGACGATGGTGGTTGTCACGCACGAGATGGCGTTCGCCCGCCAAGTCGCCGATCGTATGCTGTTCTTCGACAAAGGCCAGATCGTGGAGCAGGGCACTCCCGAGCAGATCTTCACCGCGCCAAAAGAGGAGCGCACTAAGCTGTTCCTCAGCCAAATCCTGCATTAACGCGTCGTACAGTCTATCGCTTCGAAACACAAAAGCGGTCGGCACAACACCGACCGCCTTTTGGTTTATGCGTACAGCCGTTAGCGGGCCGTCATCGGCATCACGATATGCACAAAACCATCGACACCGACGGGCTTGAACACGCCAGGATTCTGCGCCGTCTGCGTTTCGATGGCGATCTGCGGCGTCTTGATCGCATTGATGGCATCGGCCAAGAAGCGCACGTTCAACGCGATCTGGCCGCCCTCACCGTGGATCATACCGTCGAGCGCGCTCTTGTTGTTGCCAACCTCGGCGGCGTTCGCGCTGATGATCAGCTTGCCGGGTGCCAAGTCGCCGCCCGGCTCCATCGTCAGCTTCACCGTATTGGCCGAAGTGGAGGCGAAGAACGAGGCGAGTTTCACCGCCTTCGCCAATTCCTGCGTATCCAGCACGGTGCGCGTGGCGCTCTGGGTCGGAATAATCCGCTCGAAATCGGGGAACTTACCATCGATCAAGCGCGACACAAGGTCCATACTTTCGGTATGGAACAGGATCTGACCGCCGCTCGGCGTGATGGTCACTTCGACATTACCCTCGACATCGCCGATGATGCGGGCCAACTCCTGCAAGGTGCGGGCTGGCACGATCACATCCTGTGGCTCGCGCACAGGCTCGGGTAACTCGATCGTGCGCACCGAGAGCCGGAAGCCATCGGCAGCGGCGAAGGTGGCGGTGGTGCCCTTCAGGCGCATCAACACACCAGCCAACACCGGGCGGGTATCCTCGGAGGAGGCGGCGAACGCCACCTGATCGACCGTCTCGCGCAGCAACTCCGGTGGGAACGATGCTGTTGGCTCCCGATCCGCAACAGTTGGGATAACGGGGAATTCCTCGGCCTCGATACCCTTGATGTTCGCCTCGAAGTGCGCGCAGGTTAGGTTCAAGGTCTGTGTACGCGTATCGACCTCGAACGCAATTTTATCGTTTGGGAGACCGCCCACCACATCCGAGAGCAGCTTAGCGGGTACCGTGATCGCGCCTTCCTCCTCGATCTTTGCGCCAATCCAGCACGTAATGCCAACCTCGAGATTGGTGGCGGCCAACTTCAGACGACCCTCATCCGAAGCAATCAAAATATTCGACAAAACTGGCAGCGTACTTTTGCCAGCGACCGCATGTCCGACGATCGCCAAGCCGCGCTTTAGATTCTCTTGGAGGCAGGATAGCTTCATCGGAACTCCTCTATCTGTTGCCGATCAATACGGGAGAGCTTACCATTCCGCCCTTCGCCAAACAATGATCGTTTTACCATAACGACTCTATGCTGCAAAGCACTACCTGAACAGATTGATTATAGCATAGGTTCCTACGTTAGCGGGCATTGCTTCGGGTTTCGCGAGGCCCGCTACAGAGGATAGCAAACGCCTATAATCGCTCTTATGCAAGGCCGTAAGAGGGGGCAAAGTGAATTGACGCAGATAGCCTAATCTCGTATACTGAATCAGTAGCGTAGCGCTCGTATCCCTTGACTTTTACGAGCTGATGATAGCTGGGAAGCGCGGTCATGCGCATCTTTCGCCGCCCTCGCCGCTCAACTATCCGTGCGGGTCGCCGGCTGTCGGCGCAACGGCGTGTTCAACAATTACGTCTCCTCCAGGATGCTAGCCGCCAGATCGCAGCAGCCCTCGATATGCCGACGGTACTGTCGCGGCTTGTACAGGCGATCCAGCAGGCTATGGATTATCAATACGTCTCGATCGGTTTGATCGAAGATGGTTTTTTGATCTTCCATAACACCATGGCCAAACCTGGCCCTCACTACCTATCGAACACATTACGAATGCCTCTCGATGGCCCTGGAGCCGCCGCGTGGGCCGCCCGTCACGGCGAGCCGATGCTGATCGATGATCTGGGCGAATCCTCTAGTATGCTGGAAGGCTCCGTGCCGCTGGCCCGCTCGCAACTCGCCATCCCACTGATCGCCCGCCAACAGGTCATCGGCGTGATCGACTTGCAGAGCTCCCAACCGTGCGGCTTCGACCGCACCGATGTCAGCCTGATGCGCACCCTGGCCGAGCACGCTGCTATGGCGATCGACAATGCGCGACTGTATCAAGCCGAACAGCAACGCCGACGCGAACTCGAAGCGCTGCAAGGGATCGCGCTCAAGCTCGGCGGCGATTTGGATGTCGATACGGTCTTGCGCACGGTGGTGGAGAGCGCCACAAACCTGCTCGATGCCCAAGCCGCCAGCATCCTCATGCCCGATCAGAAGAGCGGCATGTTGTCGATCCGCTCTCACTACAACTTGCCCACAAGCTACGCCGATAAGCTGCGCTTGCCGAGCCGAGAGCTTGAGGAGTTGATCGAGCAGTGGGGGCAGGCCGGTTCGTTGGAATTACCACTCACGGTGGGCAATCAAATCATTCGCGCCGATGCCTCGGCTGTGGTCGGGTTCACCGGTCTGGCGGCCTGTCGGCTCTCGGTCGAGGGTGGGTTTATCGGTGTGTTGTGCGTCTACTTCCACACGCCCCGCCGCCTAATGCCCTCCGAACGGCGTCTGCTCAGCGCGTTGGGCCAACAAGCCGCCCTGGCGATCAGCAGCGCACGGCGCTATCAGCACGAACGGAAGCTCCTGGCGGAATTGGAGCATTCTTACGAAGAACTCCAGTACACATTCAGCGAACTGCAACGCGCTCAGGAACAACTCGTGCGAACCGCGCGGCTACGGGCGCTTGGCGAGCTTGCCACAGGTGTCGCCCACGATTTCAACAACCTGCTCTCGGGCATTCTTGGCAACGCACAGCTCCTGCTCGACGAAGAGGACCCCGAGCGCCGCCATATGCTCGGTGTGATCGAGCAAGCGGCACTGGATGGCGCGGCGATGGTGCGTCGCATTCAGGAGTTCGCCCGCCAACGCGAGGATCGCACCCGCGAACTGGTCGATCTCGAATCCGTGATCGACAGCGCGCTATCGATCACCCGTAGCCACTGGCACGATACCGCCCTACGCGATGAGCGGCCCATCATTATGCGTCGGGAGATTCGGCATCCATGCCGCATCATCGGCAACCCCACCGAGTTGCGCGAACTATTGGTCAATCTGATCATCAACGCGATCGATGCGATGCCTACAGGCGGCGAGTTGACGCTCCGCCTCGATGAGCTGCCCCCTGCGCCGCCCTTCGAGCGACGAATGGCGCAGATCGAGGTGATCGATACAGGCATTGGCATCGCGCCGGAGATTCAGGAGCACATTTTCGAGTCGTTTTTCACCACTAAACCTGCCGGGCAAGGCAGCGGTTTGGGCCTCGCGATCAGCCAGCACATTGTCACGCGCCACGCGGGCCAAATCGATGTTGAGAGCGAGCCAGGAAAAGGCTCCACATTCCGCGTCCTTCTGCCGTTAGACGACTTCCCTAGCCTCACCAAGCCCCTGCTTACGAACCCCACCGCCGCCGCCTCGTGCCGCATCCTCGTGGTGGACGATGAGCCAGCCGTGCGCGATGTGCTGGCCCGCATCCTGCGCCGCGACGGGCACGAGGTCACTGTCGCCGCGAACAGCGATGAAGCTATCGAAGTGTTCGTGCCCGGCCACTACGATATGCTGTTCACCAATTTGAGCATGCCCGGCATGAGCGGCGCCGCCCTGTTGCGCCACCTGCGCGCCCGCGACCCACGCCTGATCGCCGTGATTGTGACGGGCTGGAGCCACGACGACGATCCGGCAGGCCTAGTGCCCGGCGCCGCCGGCGTGATCGTCAAACCCTTCAGCGCCAACCGTATCACCGAGATGGTGAACGAACTAATCGGCCTGCGTGCGGTATAATACCCTGCAATTCTGCGTATCGATATGCGTTTGTGCAGCTTCACAGCGCCATGCTGGCCTGTTGAGGCCATCGTTGGGCATCTCTTCTTCGGGATATTCCAGCAGAATCGCTCCGAAACACGTTTCGGATACTGTTTTGACACTTCACTTCGCAAATATATAAGGAGGCTAGGATGTCTGTATTGCAAACGCTATGGAACAGCGATCCCGATGTCGCGCAGATTCTCGCACACGAAGCGCGCCGCCAACGCGATGGCCTCGAATTGATCGCAAGCGAAAATTATGTGAGCCGCGCGGTGCTCGAAGCGCAAGGCTCGGTCTTGACCAATAAGTACGCCGAGGGCTACCCGGGCAATCGTTATTACGGTGGCTGCGAGTTTGTTGATGAAGTGGAGAATCTGGCGCGTGAACGGGCCAAACAGCTGTTTGGCGCTGCCTACGCGAACGTGCAACCGCACTCAGGCACCCAAGCCAACATGACCGTGTACTTCACGTTCCTCAAGCCCGGCGACACGGTGTTGGGTATGGATCTGTCGCACGGCGGCCACCTGACGCACGGCTCACCCGTCAACTTCTCGGGCCAGTTGTACCGCTTTGTGGCTTATGGTGTTGATCGTGAGACGGGCCGCATCGACTACGATGCCGTGGCTGCGATAGCCAAACGCGAGAAGCCCAAAATGATCACGGTCGGTGCCAGCGCCTACTCGCGGGCCATCGATTTCGAGCGCTTCCGCGCGATCGCCGACTCGGTTGGTGCGTTCTTGTTTGCCGATATCGCGCACCCCGCCGGGCTGATCGCCAAGGGCCTGCTGCCCAGCCCGATCCCCTACGCGCACGTGACCACCACCACCACGCACAAGACGTTGCGCGGCCCACGCGGTGGCATGATCCTGTTGGGTAAGGACTTCGAGAATCCCTTCGGGCTGACCGCCGCCAAGAGCGGGCGCACCCTGATGATGTCGGAGTTGCTCGATAAAATGGTGGTGCCGGGCATTCAAGGCGGTCCGCTGATGCACGTGATCTCGGCCAAGGCGGTCGGCTTCGGCGAGAACCTGCAGCCGTCCTTCGCGAGCTACGCCGCTGCGGTTATCGCAAACGCCAAGGCGCTGGCCAACGCGCTGATCGAACGCGGCTACAACATCATCTCGGGCGGCACCGACAATCACCTGATGCTGGTTGATCTGCGCAACAAGGGCTTGAACGGCAAGGCCGCGCAGAACGCGCTCGACAAGGCAGGCATCACGCTCAACAAAAATAGCGTGCCCTTCGATGACAAGTCGCCGCTGATCACCAGCGGTATCCGCATCGGTACACCCGCTGTCACCACACGCGGCATGGGCGTCAACGAAATGACGCAGATCGCCGAGTGGATTGATCAGGTGCTCAGCAACATCGACGACGAGGCCACCGCACAACGCGTCGCCAACGAGGTGCGCGAGTTGTGCAAGAACTTCCCGGTGCCGGGCGTCGATGGCTACGAACGCTAACAGGTTTCGGCGGGTGGAATGCGCGTTTGGATGCGATTCCGCCCGCCATCGCTACAAAAAGGAAAACAGACCATGTTTCGCGACCTTCAGATCGCCGTGATCGGCACTGGCGTTATGGGCGAGGCGATCATCAGTGGCCTGCTGAAGCAGGGCATCATCAGCCCATCACAGCTGGTGGCGACAGAATTGCGCAGCGAACGACGAAACGAGATCGAGCAGCGCTATCACATTCACACAACCGATAACAACGTTGAGGCGGCCCGCTGGGGCAACATCGTGATCTTCGCCGTGAAGCCGCAGACGTTACCACACTTGCTGCCAGAATTACACGGCACCATGAACGATGGCGATCTGGTGATCTCGATTGTGGCTGGCGCGCCGATCAGTCATTTCATCGAGGGCCTGGGCTACAATGCCATCGTGCGCTCGATGCCCAACACGCCCGCACAGATCGGCGAGGGCATGACGGTTTGGACAGCATCCGACGCTGTGACCGAGTTGCAGCGCAATTGGACACGCAGCATCCTTGGGTCGCTGGGCCGCGAGCTCTTCGTGGACAACGAGCAATACCTGGATATGGCCACAGCGCTGAACGGCTCGGGCCCTGCGTACTTCTTCCTGCTGCTTGAGGCGATGATCGATGCCGGCGTTCATATGGGTTTGCCGCGCTACCTGGCCGAGGAATTGGTGCAGCAGACGGCGCTCGGCTCGGTGCGCTACGCCATCGCCAGCGACAAGCATTTGGCCGAACTGCGCAACGGCGTGACTTCGCCTGGTGGCACCACTGCCGCTGCGCTCTCGGAATTGGAGCGCGGCGGCCTGCGCACGGTTCTCTCCGACGCGATTTGGTCGGCCTATCGCCGCTCGATCGAGTTGGGCAAGTAGCGCGTTTATCACAGTCGTTCGGCGATAGGGAAAGGTGCCATGCTCGATCAGATCGTGTTTGTGTTGTGTCGCACTCAGCGGGCCGTGAATATCGGCGGCGCGGTACGGGCGCTCAAAAACATGGGCCTGCGCCAACTGCGGCTCGTCGCGCCCGAATCCTACGATCCAAACGTGATCACGAGCGTCGCGCACCGCAGCGATGATCTGCTAGCCAACACTACCATCTACGATACGCTCGACGCGGCGCTGGCCGATATGAGCTACGTGGTGGGCACAACAGCCCGCGTCCGCGATGTGGTCACGACCACCTCCACGCCGCGCGACTTGGCGCCGATGCTGTTGGAGCGCGCAGCGGTGGGGCCTGTGGCGATCCTGTTTGGGCCGGAAGATCACGGCTTGACCAACGACGACCTGGATCGCTGCCACATCCGCTTGAGCATTCCCACCGCTCCCGAATATTCATCGCTGAACTTAGCGCAGGCCGTTCTGTTGGTGGCGTACGAGTTACGCCAAGCCGCACAGCAACCCACAAACCTCCCGCGTCCGGCAGATCCACCAGCAAACGCGGCACAGTTGGAGGCGATGTTCGAGTCGATCGAGCGGGCGCTGTGGGGTATCGAGTTCTTCAAAAATCGGCAGAGCGAGGTGCCGATGCGCCACTTGCGAACGCTGCTGTACCGCGCCGAGCCGAGCGTCCGCGAGGCGGGCCTGCTGCGAGCAGCGTTTTTGGAAGTGCTGCACTTTTTGCGACGCAAAGGCATCGAACCGAGCGAACCACCATCGAAACGGTAACCACACGGCATCAATCAGCGCGATGGGGCGCTGATTTTGTTTAGGAGCCAGTTATGTTTGAGTTTGCACGCTATCTCAATATTCGCAGTGCGTATGGGGGCACATTCACACCGAACGGCGCGCAGATCGCGTTCCTCAGCAACATCACGGGCGTGCCACAGGTGTGGCAGGTGCCGATCGAAGGCGGTTGGCCGGAACAACTCACCTTCTTCAGCGATCGAGTCAGCTTCGTGGAGTACGCCCCGCAGCACGAGCATGCCGTGTTGGGGATGGATGTGGGCGGTAGCGAGCGCACTCAGTTGTTCCTGCTGACTAAGCGCGGCGAGCAGTGCATCCCGCTCACCAGCGAGGCGCCACAAGCCATCCACGCCTTCGGCGGCTGGTCGCACGATGGCTTGCAGATCGCATTCAGCGCGAACCGCCGCAACGCAGCCAACTTTGATGTGTACGTGCGGCCCGTTGGCCCCGATGGCGCAGGCGAAGCGCGCTGCGTGCTCGAAGCGCAGGGCATGCACTCGGTGGTGGGCTGGGGGCCGCAGGGCGATTGGCTGATCGTGCGCCACGACATCACAAATCTGAGCCACAACCTGTATCGGCTCTGGCTGGCCGACGGCAAGCTGGAACTCCTCACGCCGCACACGGGCGAGGCGCGCTACGAGTCGGTGAACGTCACGCCCGATGGACGTGGGCTGTACCTGGCAACCGACGTCGATAACGAGTTTGTGCGCCCCGCATACCTCGATCTCGAAAGCGGCGCGCTGCGCATGCTCGATCAGGTGACGTGGGATGTGGATGCGGTGAAACTCTCGCCCGATGGTCGCGTGCTGGTGGTGATCACCAACGAGGATGGTTATTCAAGTTGGGAGCTGCGCGATTTAGTGAGCGGTACGCTGTTGCCCGCGCCTGTGCTGCCGCCGGGCGTGTGCATCTATCCGAGCTTCAGCGCCGATTCGCGTTTGCTGAGCCTCACACTCAGCGGCCCGCAGCACCCCTACGACGTTTGGATCCACGATCTCACCACCGGACAGACGCGCCAAGTCACCCAAAGCTCGTTGGCGGGCATTCCCCGCGATAGCTTCGTGGTGCCCGAGTTGGTGCACTACCCGACCTTCGATGGGCGCACCATCCCGGCATTTCTCTACCGACCGCTCGGCGGCGGCGATCTGCTTCCCGTAGTGGTTGATGTGCATGGCGGGCCAGAGGGCCAGCGACGCGTCGAGTTTAACTCGGTGTTTCAATATTTCCTCCAGCGCGGCTACGCGATCCTCGCCACCAATGTGCGCGGCTCGACGGGCTACGGGCGCACCTACACGCACCTCGACGACGTGGAGAAGCGCATGGACTCGGTGGCCGATCTCGCGTGGGCGGCTCGCTGGCTACGCGATTCGGGCGTGGCAAACCCGCAGCAGATCGCGGTGATGGGTGGGAGCTACGGCGGCTTTATGGTGCTGGCCGCGCTCACCAATTTCCCCGAATTATGGAATGCAGGCGTGGATATCGTAGGCATCGCCAATTTCGTCACCTTCCTGGAGAACACAGGCCCCTGGCGGCGGCACCTACGCGAGGCCGAATACGGCTCGTTGGAGCGCGATTACGATCTGTTGGTGTCCATCTCGCCCATCCACAAAGTCAACGAGATTCGCGCACCGCTAATGGTGATCCACGGTGCGAACGACCCACGCGTGCCGATCAGCGAGGCCGAGCAGATCGTCGCATCGATCAAGGCCCGTGGCGGCAGCGTGGAATACCTGCGCTTTGAGGACGAGGGCCACGGAATCGTGAAGTTGGCCAATCGGCTGGTCTGCTACCCGGCGATCGCCGCCTTCCTCGATGCACAGATGAAGAACGTGGAATAATCGCATCACCATCAAAACAAAGCGCTGGGTGCACGAGCATCCGGCGCTTTGTTTGTGAACGATATCGGCACCAGCCTGACAAACGAGACCACGACGGTCGGCGAAGCCAACAAATGCGCAAAATGCCACAAACCCATATTTCTGAAAGCGGCGTCTGATGGTACAATACCTTCAATGTGCATCACACAAGGAGGTTGCTGTGGCCCCGCGCTTCTCGCGTCCGCGCCTGATCAGCTCCGACGACAAACAATATCGGGCATTTCTGGCGCAAATCATGATCAGTAAAGACAACCAGCGCGCCATTCGTCCACCTCGCGCCCGTGATCTCTTCGGAGGCGAAGCCGAAGCCGCACTACGCGATTGGCTGACTCAGCAGTACACATTGTCTGATCGGCGGATCGTCGAATATCTCGAACATCGTGGCCGCTCAGCCATCAAAAAATATCGCGAGCTCGATGCAGTGGTGTTGCCAGATCCGAAAACGCTTTACGCCTTCGAGATAAAAGCAAGCCGCAAAGCCGGGAGCCTACGCCGCGCGAGTCAACAACTTCGTGATACGCGCACCATCCTCAACATGCTATTTCACCGCGTCTACACCACCATTCTGCTGGTCGATACGGGCATCCCCACAGCCGATGAGGTGGCCGAGATTATGGCTGCGGAAGATGCGCCGCCGGTGCCGCCACCCACGCTCGACGATATGTTGGAACAACTGCCGCATTTGCGCCTGATCAACTCGCTCGACGAGCGCGACCCCGATCCGAATATCGTGAATCTGATGCGCTTTAGCGTCGATGATATTATCGCGATGGTCGGTGCCGAGAACCTACATCTCGATTGGGATGAGGACGAGGAGGAATTGACGGAGGAGGATGCGGAGCCTATCGAGGAGAAGCCGCGCTTCGCCTACACAACCGAGGAAGAATCCTCCGAAGAGGACGAGGACGATAATCCCTTGGCGGCGGCACTCCGCAAGGCGATGCAGGGACGCGATACCTAAAGGGAAATAGGGTGAGTCAGAACCAAGATACGCGGATCGAGCCGGGCACAGCGCCAACTCGATCCGCGTCTACGCATCTACAAGCACTTGTCTCCCGAGTTGCGAACGAACGTTGGACCCTTCCACTCGGAGTATTCCTGCTCTTTTTGGCGATTTATGCGCGCACGGCAGCACCAAGTGTGCTCTCGGGCGATTCCGCCGAGTTTCAGTTAGCGGCGACGCTGTTGGGCGTGCCGCATCCCACCACCTATCCGCTCTACATTCTGCTGGGCAAACTGACCACACTGCTCGTCCCGATCGGCGAAATGGCCTGGCGCGTGACTCTGCTCTCGGCGATATGCGCGGCGCTGGCTGTGGCGCTGATGGCCGTGCTAGCGCGCCGCATCACCGGCTCGACAGCGGCGGCATTGGTGGCAGCGTTGGCCTTCGGCTTCGCGCCTGGCCTCTGGAACGCCGCCACGCTCGCCGAAGTCTATGCGCTACTGGCCGCCCTGCTGGCGGGCTTAGGTGTACTGCTGCACCGCCTCAACGAATACATGTTGTCGCCTTCCTCGCCACGTGCGACACCAACCCTCTATGGAGCAGCCTTGCTAACGGGATTAGGCAGCGCGCATCACGGCCTGTTTGTGCTGTGCGGCCTGCCACTATTCGCGTTCGTTGTGCTGATGCGTCTACTGCGTCGGCCTCGCCTCAGCATCGGGCAATTGGCAGCGTTGGCGCTCTGCTTCGCAGCGGGCCTCACGCCGATGCTCTATCCGTTCGTGCAGTTCGCCCGCTACGGGCCCTTCAACGGCTGGGACTACGGCCTGCCGCAACACTACTTTTGGGGCGCACCGCAGACCTGGGCCGATGTGTTCGATTTGATCGCGGGCGGCGCAGTGCGGCGCGGCATCTTCCAACTGCCCACGTCAAGCGCAGCAGCCGCTGTCCTAGAGATGATCGCCAAGCGCATGTGGTTCGAGTTCGGGCCGCTTGGCGTTGCGCTCGGGCTGGTTGGCTGTGTGATTCTGCTGCGCAGCAAGCCATACGTGTGGGCTCTGAGCGCGTGGGTGGCCGCGATCACCACGCTGTATCTGCTGCTGCTCGGCCCCGCCGTCGCCGATGCGCCTATCTTCACGTTGCCAATCCTGCAGCCCTGGGCGCTGTGGATCGCAACAGCGGTGGCCGCTGTGCTGAACGTTACCCAGCATCTCGTGCAGCGCTGGCAAACGAACATACTGTGGCGGCGCTGGGCATTCCAGCAGATCAGCCTGGGTGTCGCGTTGCTATTTGTGGTGGCGACATTTGCGTGGGGTTACACTCGCATTCAACACTCCAGCAAACGGCGGCTGTGGCTCTTCCGCGAGTTCGGGCAGACCACGCTCGAACTGATGCCACCTAATGCCGTGATCCTAACGCACTGGGAACAGGGCATGACATTGCAGTATTTGCGCCTTGTAGAGGGTATACGGCCCGACGTATGGGTGGATGTGGTTGAACCTGGCGATGAGGCATGGGCAAACCGCGCCGAACGACGCTACGCTGACCGTCCTGTGTATTTCGTGGGGCGAGCCGAGGACCTAGCGGGTTTAGCAGTGGAAACGGTGCGACCTCATGAGTACGCCGATGTATTACAACTACAGCCCGCCAACTAACGTTGCGGAGTAGAAATCACAGCATAATTTTTTACAATTGACTCGATCTCCTGTTCACTGATCACTTCTTCGAGATCGTGAAAACCGTAGGGCGCTCGCTCCTCTACAATATCGATGATCCGCTCCGGGCCACCAAGCCGATTCGAATGGACGATTTGCGCTGTTGCAAATAATCGGATCGATTCATACGACCGTAATGCTGTAACCACATCATTGGTACTCCCCAACTCTTCGGCGATACACTCGGCATCGAGAATCGCCTGCGTGGCACCGTTCGAGCCGACTGGGTACATTGGGTGCGCAGCATCACCAAGGAGAGTCACTCGACCAAACGACCATTGTGGTAGTGGATCGCGATCACACATAGGAAACTCGTAAATAGTTTCTGTCATCTGGATCATATCCAACAGATCGATGGTCGGCAACTCAAAGATCCGAGCGATCTCAGGAGCAAGATCTTCGTGGTGGACGTGATAGTTCCAATCTGCCCGATGAGGAAGTGGCAACGAACCATTGCTTATACGACGGGTGATCGCCCAATTCAACAGATTCGTACCAGGAACGTCGGTGGTTGGCGCTATCGGATACAGAACGAGTTTCGCATCCATCCCACCGCAGACCAGCATGCTGTGCCCTGTAAGGAGTGGGGCCGAGGGAATCGCGCCACGCCAGACCATAACGCCATTCCAGCAGGGCGGACCTTCGTGCGGATAGAGAAACTGACGCACGCTTGACTGAATGCCATCGGCGGCGATTAAGAGATCGCCACGTGCGAGGCGCTCGGTGCCATCACTTTGGATAAATGTGGCCGTTACACCCGATGCATCTTGGAACAACGAGCGCAGTTGATGATCGACATGGATTGCCTGAGCACCTATTCGAGCGAGAGCCGCTCTATAGAGCAAGCCTTGTAGCCGCCCACGGTGAATCGAAAACTGAGGGTAATCGTGACCTGCATCGAGGCCACGAGGTTCGTACCAAAGCGTTTGACCGAAGCGGTTAGCGTACACCAATTCTGCAGTGCGGACACCTACACTATCAAGCTCATCAAGAAGGCCTAAGTTGGTAAGTACACGAACCGCCTGTGGCAGCACGTTCAACCCAACACCAAGCTCATCGATAGCGGGAGCCTGTTCAAAAACTTCACATTCAATCCCTTGGGCATGGAGAGTCAATGCGGTTACAAAGCCCCCAATGCCACCACCAATCACAAGAGCCTTCATCTTCTACCTCCTTGTGCAAAAATGCTAGTTTGTTGTTGTGTTGGCATGCTTGGCCAGAGTTGAGGCGAGGCCCTACGGGGTGCATTATCAGAGCGCTGATGAGAGGTGTTACGAAACGCGGTAAAACAACCTAGGGTTGATTTGTATAGCAAGTTTTCTGCCATCACTACGATGGATCCACCTGTCTGTATATCCAGACATACGACATAGCCTCGGTTCTATATGAATGCTGTTGCAGACAGCACAGACTCAAAGGCCTTGCTCAATCCTAAGCACTTGCGTTCTATTCAGTTCTATTCGATAATATGCGCACAATCGCGATGAACCGCTCAACGTTCACTCAATCGAGGGCATATCTTCACATCACCTCGTATCATAGTGCCCTACTCATACCAGCTGTAAAACTGAGTATCGCGTGCTAAACGACCAGTAGGCATCTCGTGAATGGCTAGCCCATGAAATCCAGGTACTTTTATTTCAGTATCTGATGCCTCTACTTGATCACCTTAGCACGATCTAGTATCATAGGGCCAGTAACTCAAACCCTAATCGTGATCGGAAGGCCAATGGCGCTTCTCTACATCGCCTCGACAGAAACCTTCGTCGGCAAAAGTGCGGTTTGCGTTGGTATCCTTGATCGAGCACAACGCGATGGATTTGCTGTCGGTTATATGAAACCAGTGAGCGTTGCTGTCGCACGAGCCGAAGATATCGTGCTCGACGACGACGCTGGTTACATCCGTCAGCATTTCGGTTTGACCGACCCGCTAGAGCGTATCGCCCCGGTGCAACTTACACCAGGGGTGATTGAGCGTTTATTGCGTGGTCAGCCACCGGATCTCCTACGCAAATTGCAAGATGCCTATGTCGCCATTTCACGCGACAAAGACTTGGTCGTCCTTGAAGGGACCAACCATTGGGCCGAAGGCACATTGGTAGAGCTTTCTGCCGATCAAATTAGTGAAACGCTACAAGCTCCGGTGTTACTGGTCACGCGTTACCGCAATTCGTTCTCTATCGATTCGATCCTATCGGTTCAACGCTATGTTGGAGATCGGCTCGTAGGAGTCCTTCTCAATCAGGTGGAGGAAGCGCAACTCGATTTTGCACGCTCACGCGTTGTGCCGTTCCTTGAACAACGCGGTATCCCCGTGTTGGGCACACTCGTGCAAGATCCGCAGTTGGCGGGCGTCACTGTTGGCGAGTTGCTCGAATATCTCGGCGGGCAGCTGATCGGCAACCAAAGCCTGCTCGACAAACTCGTCGAACACCTGATGATCGGCGCGATGAGCGCAACTGCAGCGCTCACACACTTCCGTCGCCGTAACAACAAAGCCGTCTTTACAGGCGGCGATCGAACCGATATGCAGCTCGCCGCACTCGAAACATCGACATCCGTACTTGTGCTCACAGGCAATATGCGCCCCTCTCCGGCAGTCATCGACCGCGCAGAAGAATGCGGTGTGCCGATCATCCTACTCGCCGATGATACACTGAGCGCAGTCGAACGTGCTGACCAAATCTTTGGCCATATTCGCTTCAAGCGCACGGCCAAAATCGAGCGTTTCACATCGCTGCTTGAGGAACACTTCGACTTTGCACGCCTCTACGACGAACTTGGCATGGTAACCTATTAACATCCTGGTTGGGAACGAACCCAGAACCAAGCACTCAAAGCGCGTTTGGAGTTTGCAAACGGGCACGTTTGAACGTGCCTAGCTTGCATCTTTTTATATCACCACGTGATGTATCGCACATGTGCATAAGGAGTTTTTATGTCAACTCTAATCGAAGACATTGTTGCACGCGAAGTATTGGACTCTCGCGGCAACCCAACCGTGGAAGTGGACGTACAGCTCGCTAGCGGCGATGTGGGTCGCGCGATCGTGCCCTCTGGCGCATCAACGGGTGCCCACGAAGCGTTGGAGCTACGCGATGGCGACAAATCGCGCTATGGCGGCAAAGGCGTGCTGAAAGCTGTTGAGCACGTCAACACCACCATTGCCGAAGCGCTGGTTGGCCTCGACGCCGCCGACCAAATCGGCATCGACAACGAACTGCTCCAGCTCGACGGCACCGAGAACAAAGGCAAGCTCGGCGCCAACGCCATCCTTGGCGTGTCGCTGGCCTGCGCCAAAGCAGCCGCCACCGCCTTGGGCCTGCCACTCTACCGCTACATCGGCGGCGCCTACGCCCACACGCTGCCCGTCCCGATGCTCAACATCCTCAACGGCGGCAAGCACGCCCAAAACAGCACCGACTTCCAAGAGTTTATGATCATGCCGGTTGGAGCCGAAAGCTTCCGCGAAGCATTGCGCTGGGGCGCCGAGATCTACCAAAGCCTCAAGAAAGTGCTGCACGATCGCGGCCAGGGCACCAATGTCGGCGATGAAGGTGGCTTCGCGCCCAGCCTGCCCACCAACGAGGCAGCCCTCGAAGTGATCGTCGAAGCGATCCAGGCAGCGGGCTACACTCCGGGCAGCCAAGTTATGCTCGCGATGGACCCCGCCACCACCGAGATCTACAAAGACGGCAAATACCACCTCGAGCGCGAGAACCGCACACTCACCAGCGCCGAGATGGTCGAATACTGGGTCGATATCGCCAACCGCTACCCACTGATCTCGCTCGAAGACGGCGTTGCGGAGGACGACTGGGAGGGTTGGAAACTGCTGCGTCAACGCCTAGGTGATCGCGTGCAATTGGTCGGCGACGACTTCCTCGTCACCAACGTCAAGCGCTTGGAGCGCGCCATCAACGAGAACGCCGCCAACTCGATCCTCGTCAAGCTCAACCAAATCGGCTCGCTCACCGAGACGCTGAGCGCCATCAACATGGCGCAGCGCGCTGGCTGGACCGCCGTCATCTCGCACCGCTCCGGCGAGACCGAGGACGTCACCATCGCCGACTTAGTTGTGGCCACCAACGCAGGCCAGATCAAGACTGGCGCACCGGCCCGCACCGACCGCGTAGCCAAGTACAACCAACTGCTGCGCATCGAGCAGGAACTGGGCGACTCCGCCAAGTACGCAGGCATCAAAGCCTTCAACGTGCGCCGCTCGGCCTAATCCGCTTCACAAACACAAAGCACGGTAGTGGCCCGTCACTACCGTGCTTTTCTTTCCCCTCAAACACACCGCAATCGAAGCGCCATGTCATGTATGGTTTGAAAAGAGCAACCTCAACCTCAACGTCCGTCGCTCTGGTATCAGCCCGTTATATGCAAAGAAGGGTCTCAGGATGTATGGCATAAACGATCAATTAGCCGCCACACCACCGAGCAATGTCTGTACATCCAGACACCAACACCACACTCATCGAACGAACTCTATTAACGAACCTGTCTGTACATCCAGACAACAGCACTACAACTCATCGAGCAAACGCTGGAGATCCTTAAACAACAACTCACAATGCTCAGCGACCAACGTACCACCATCATCATCCTGCTCGGCCAAATGCGCCCACCGCGCCAAAATAGAACGCACCGTCCGCAGATCACGGCGCAACTGCGAAGCGATATCAGCTTGCTCAGACTGACGCGCAACCGAAGCGCGTGAAGGCGGACTCACATCGCGCACAATCTCGCGCACAGCCGCCGTAGATAAATCGCCCGCCAACACCCCAGCGATCAGCGGCTCACGGGCCTCCTTCGACTCCAACCGCGCGATCTCTCGGGCCGCACGCAACGCATCTGGGCGCTGAGCCACCATCTCCTGCACATCGTCGGGGACCTGCAACAACTTCAGCCGATCCTCGACATAACTCTTATCCTTCCCCAAACGCTCGGCCAAACGACGGATCGAATACCCACGCTGCTCAATAAACAACCGAAAAGCCCGCGCCTCTTCAAGTGGAGCGAGATCGCGGCGCTGGATATTCTCGGCCAAACCGATCTCGATCAATTCTTCATCGGTATGGTCAGCGATCTCGCACGGCACCTCATGCAAACCAGCCAAAGCCGCAGCGCGCAAACGCCGCTCACCAAACACCAACTGGAAAAAACCAGCCTCGTTCGGATCAGCGCGCACCCGCAAACGTGTCGTAAACCCCTGCGCCTTAATCGCCTCGGCCAGTTCCTCCAAATCCACAAACTCAACACGCGCCTGAAACGGATTAGGACGAATACGCTCGATCGGCAGGTCTTGCACCACAGTACGGCGCGGAACGATCAGCGCAGCCACCTCGCGTTGGCGCGCCGCCTCATCCTCGGGCCGTGTAGCCTGGCCAAAAAAGCCCCCTTTACGACGCGGTGGCACGCAACACCTCCTCGGCTAGCGCACGATACGCACGTGCACCCTCGCCGTTCGGATCATACTGCAAAATGCTCTGGTGGCTCGCCTGCGACTCTGGGAACCGCACCGAACGCTTCACCAACGTATCGAAGATATGCACCTGGCTGCCCAACTCGCGACGCGCATACTCCACAGCCTCACGATGAAACACCGTGCGCGGATCAACCATCGTCAACAACACACCACTGATCGACAAATTCGCATTCAACCCCGAGCGCCGCATCAACGCCACCTGATCGATTAGCAAAGAGACCGACTCTGTCGCCAAATACTCAGCCTGAAGCGGGATCAACACCTCGTGTGCGGCAGCCAACGCATTCACCACCAACACACCCAAATAAGGCAACGTATCGATCAAAATCACATCGTAGCGGGGCGCCAGAGGAGCCAGCAACTTCTGCAACACATACTCACGCTGAATCGCCACCGCCAACTCATCGTTTGCCAAATTCAAGCGAGCGCTCGTTGGCACCAAATCGACGCCCGCATCAGTCGAGCGGATTGCCAAATCGAGCTGTGGCTCAAAACGAGTCAAAAAGTACTTGATCGCACTATACACCGTGTGCTCGAGCTCACTAGGCCGCAAACCAAGCGCCTGCGTCAAATTGCCCTGAGGATCGAAATCGACCAACAGCACACGTTGGCCCTGTTCGGCCAGCGCAGCCCCAAGATTCAGCGTCGTCGTCGTTTTCCCAGTGCCACCCTTGGGCACAGCAACAGCAATGATGCGAGCCATAGCATCTCCTTCTTGTGGCCTGAAACGCAGGTCGGGTTGACGCTGACGGCCACCCTCACGCAAAAAACGCTGAACCTCCGAGGGCAGCACCAAACGTTGATTGCCGACCATCCGAGAAGCAAGGCGACCATCCCAAGCAGCACGACGCAAACGATCGGCTTTAACACCGAACAACTTTGCAGCCTCTTGTAAAGGAATTAGCTCTTCCACATGATGCTCCAGCAACCACCGAACAAATGAACTACTGGCATTATAGCATAGCTTCACAGAACTGTGACACTGTGAAACAATAACCACGCACAAAAAAACGGTTGATCCACCATCAAGGCAGATCAACCACTTTACACGATAAAGAGCGTCACTAGGAAGGAACGTGCTCGCGTTGGAGCGAGAACTGAGGGTTCCACTTATCGACGATCGCCCAAAGAATAGCGACCAACAACAGCCACAGCAACTGCTCACGCACCTTCATCGCGAACGAGACCGTATCCGACGACACCGGCAACATCTCAAGCAAACGCTCAAAGCCCATCGAAGGAGCGGCTAACAGCTGGCTCAACGCATCACCGATGCCCATATGAGCAGCCATCAACGAGATAAACTGCCAAGCAATCGCCAACGACAACCCAATCGCAGCAGCAGTGAGCAGATACACAGTCACTACATACCAACGCTTCGGCATTGCCCGTACCGGAGCCGCAACCGAAGGTGGCGGCGTGATAAGAGCAGCCGGGCCAGCCATCGCCAAGCTCATCAAGCGTGCCGTCAACTCAGGCGGAGCCTGCCAAGAAAGCTCACTCCGAAGCATCGTATCAAAAGCCAACTGAGGCTTCTGGTAGCTCCTGCAGCTCTTGCACTCAGCAAGATGCTCCTGTAACGCCGCATCCGTGCTTGCAGGTTCGAGCTCCAATAACTCACGAGTTGCATCACAATCGATCATCATATCACCTCGCCCCAAAAGGTGCGATCAACAAAGCAATCGGGTTAGCCGCACGCGAGGGCGGTCGTTCAACCACCTTCGGTCGAGACACCTCAAGGGTAGCAGGGGGCTCTTCCTGCTCTTGCAACAGAGCAGCCAAGCGCTCCTTACCACGGCGAATATGGCTCTTTACCGTATTCAATGGAATATCGAGCACCTCTGCAATATCATTATACTTCATATCATCGAAGTAGTAGAGGGTCAGGACCAAACGATAATGCTCATCCAATTGTTCCAAAGCGCGTCGCACATCATCGCGTAGCTCACGCGAATCCAAGGCAAGCGCGGGATCAGCCCAACGATCATCGTCGGCGACACTCGCCAACTCATCTTGGGCATCTTCAGTCGCAGCAGGCATCACAACCGGAACCTGGCGACCACGTCGGCGCAACTCATCGCGCCCTAAATTCACCACAAGCCGATAAAGCCATGTTGTAAAACGGCTTTCCCCATTATATTGCGGCAATGCGCGGAATAGTCGCACAAATGCCTCTTGCGCTAAATCAGCAGCATCCTCAGGATTCTTCAGCACGCTCATTGCAATGCTGTAAACATAATGCTGCTGGCTAATGATCAGCTGCGTTAGCGCTTCAGGATCACCGGCCTGTGCTCGGTAAATGATATCAGCAGATGGCTCAGCCACCGTTGTCACTCCTCGTTGCACCGGCCCCCGTGGCGACCGGGCTGCATACGTGCCTGTCTACTAGACGTCCGGAGTTTCTTTTTTGTTGCAGGGAAATTGTAGCATATTCCACAGCAAATCGTTGGGCAGAAAAGAAGTACCATTTTGACAATCTTCCATCTATTGACCAACACCATAGCGCCAACTATAATAACTGCCTATCTTTAATGAATGATATTGCGGAAGGAATGTTCATGCGTATTCTAATAGTAGACGACAACCGCGATATCATTGAACTCGTACATCGAGTTTTGGAACTCGAAGGCCATCAAGTTATCATCGCGCGCGACGGGCTAGAAGCGCTCCAACAAGAAGCGGCCACCCAACCCGATCTTATAGTTTTAGATGTCAATCTGCCAGTACTTAACGGATGGGAAGTCTGTCAACGCATCAAAGCACGGCGTTCGGTTCCCATCATCTTACTCACTGTGCGTGGCGAACCTATAGATATCAAAAACAGTCAAGCCGCAGGCGCAGATGATCATCTCCTCAAACCCTTCGACATAACCACCTTTATCGAGTACATCTCGAAATTCAACAGTGGCTCAAACCCTTCATCAGCGTCATCACAAAACCCACGTCAATAACAACTCCCACAAAACAGGGCAACCCACAATACCTCAATCACCAGTGAGGCAAAAATAACGCGCTCTTGAATCGAAAAAAGTGGAGAAAAAAGGGATCACATGATCGCTGCGGGGATGCAGCGTCGTAGAAAAAAAGAGGGATGGCTGATCACGAAAGAGGAGTACATCGGGCGCGACTGAGCAGCAGTCGCAGCCCGATCACATCCGCCACTTACGGCAAATAATGGTAGTACCTACACCTTCCTGCGAACGAATCTCAAACTCGTCCATCAGACGCTTGGCGCCGGGCAAACCCATGCCCATACCACGTGAGGTACTATAACCATCCTGCATAACAAGATCGATACTGGAAATACCGGGACCCTGATCCTCGCAAATCACTTCGATCCCTCTACGGCCACCACGCTCAACCTCACGCACAGTTACAGTACCTGTACCTGCGTAGAGGAACACATTACGAGCCAATTCGCTTACGGCGGTAGCAATACGAGCCTGATCGATAGCGCCAAAACCCAACGATTTCGCAGTATCACGGGCGAGCGTCCGGGCAATGACGATATCAAGGTCGCTGCGGATGACCGCCGCTTTACCCTGCGCCATCACCACTCTCCTCGACCTGACGCTGCAAAGCCGCCAAGCCCTTCTCTAGATTCAAAGCTGTGAGGACCCGCGGCAGCTCAAGCCCTAACTCAACTAACGTAATTGCGACAGCGGGCTGCAAACCAGTGATAACAACTCGAGTACCCATCAGGCCTGCCATCGAGGCAATGTCGCTGATGAGGCGACCAATAAAGCTATCAACCACGTCCACAGCCGTAAGATCGACGATCAGACCTCGTGCTTTAGTTTCGTAAATTCGCTGAAGCAGGTCATCTTTAAATTGAACTGCCGACGCATCATGAAGTGCAACTTGAATCGATGCGATCAATACATCGCCGATCTTTAAGATTGGAATACGGAGGCTTTCCAATCAGAACCTCCTGCGAGCCTCAACAGCGGCCCAGTATAGTACGGACACAAGAAGGAGTAGTGTAACCAAACCTGGCTGAGGTTTTTGCATACAAACATACACTGGCCTTATATCACCATTATAGTTCATATGCAATACTTCTGAACCGCAAGAACCAAGAAGCGCCTATCCTTCGAATGTTAAGCTGTATAGGTTGCCTATGATAGCCTCCTAAAAGCCCACACACTCCATTGTATAAGTCATGACAACTGCCGTCTATATGACGACAGTCCTATCATACCATAGACATAGCAACTAAGTATTAACCCCAATGGCAATACTACCTAGTACCTTTAAAGTATGAGTACGCCAGCACCTGGTTGGTCTTGAGGTCTACCTAATCACTTTTCCCTAACATCTTTCATAGTATACCATACTCATGTCGGCGGAACTGATGCTATAATGCAACGAATTGTTGGAGAATACGCAATATACCGACTGACCGGTGGGTCAGAAGTTCTATGCACATAATACGAGACTTCACAGCGACCACATTTGTTGTCCATAATGACCAGACCTTGTTGCTCCTCCATCGCAAGTTGAACAAATGGTTCCCCCCTGGGGGGCATATTGAACCCAATGAGCTCCCTAGTCAAGCTGCGATTCGAGAGGTACGCGAGGAAACAGGTCTTGTTGTGGAGTTACTCCGCCGAGAATCGCAACTCGGTCCAGTTACTGTATTGCCACAACCAGAGTGTATTCTGCTCGAGAACATCTCTGCGGATCACCAACATATCGATCTTATCTTCTTCGCTTCTGTTCAAGCCGGTCAACTGGCCTATGCCGAACGTGAGGCCCAAGATGCACGCTGGTTTTCTTGGGAGATGTTGGCCGCGCCAGAGATAGCTGAAGACATTCGTGTGCTTGGGCGACGCGCTATCGAATCCTACCGCACGTAATTCGCCTCATAAACTGAAGCAATAAAAACAGGCCAATGCATTTATGCACTGGCCTGGCATTGTCTTATTCAGGCACCTCAGAATACCCAGAGGAACTCACCGACCGTTGCTGCCTCTCGGCCCTGGCGGGGTTAAGCAAGTATCTGCCATTCCTTGGTGCCATCGGCTATTATAGTGGTGGCCAGTGAGAATGTCAAACGTGAGGCGTGGTTTTTTGGTGGTGCGAACAACACCTCTATTGATCGGTATACCTTTCTTTATTCACATGTAATGTATAAGGGATCCCGTGGGAATAGTAGGTTGTGTGAATTAGTGGAAAATTTTGGGGATTCCTCTTGTCAGTGCTTTATTTGGCCTGTGAATAGCATGTGAGAAGTTCTCCAAGTTTTCCCCATTTTGGTAATACGCCTCTGTTTTGTGGAAAATTGTACACGGCTATCCCCAAATATATTCGCAAGTTTATCCACAATCAGGTGTGGTTATCCACAGAAGATCGGTAGTTATCCACATGCTTATGTTTATGTGGAAGATTTGCGGAGATACATGTTAGAGGTGAAGATGCTCGCCTTGAAGGTGTGGGGATTAAGGGCGCATGGAAAAAATGCGCCCCTACTCAAGGACGCATTTGGGGGAAAGAATATCTTCTTGTTGTCTGATGAAGCCTTACTGTTTGCCCTTCTTCCCTTCGTCGTCATCAAAATCGAGGGAGTTGATGAACTCGCGGAAGGGCGACAGGCCTTCTTCATCAACTGATTCGTTATCGGATTCCTCGATCGTCGGTTCTTCGAGAGAGGCGCTCTCCTCATCATCGGAGGTTGTTCCGGCTCGCTCGAAGACGTGCTCCTCGACGTAGATGGGAATATCGGTGCGAACGGCCAGGGCGATTGCATCGCTAGGTCGTGCGTCGATTTCGAGCGTATGACCCCCTTGCTCGACAACAATACGAGCAAAGAAGGTGTGCTCATCCGCATCGTTGACGACGATGTGGTTCACTGTTGCGCCGAGTTCAGTGAACACGGACTTGAGAAGATCATGTGTCATTGGGCGTTGCGGTTCGTAGCCTTGTAATGCGAGTGCGATCGCATCGGCTTCGAAGGGCCCAATCCATATCGGTAAATATCGACGGCTATCAGTTTCCCGCAACACTACAATACGGTGTTGTGTAAGTAAACTGACGCGGATACTATCAACAGTTACGCGGATCATCGGTTGGCCTTTCCGAGGGCCACGCGCGAGGTAATGCCTGTGCGTTTCCCTGCTGATATCTCTTCAGATAGACAGTCTTCCGCATAGTGTTCATAGTAACACGTTTGCAAAGGGTACGTCAAGGTGTTTATCGTTTGACAAAACAGCTGCTCCATATTATTGTGTGCATGAGTTTGTTTTGTGGCTACTTTGGCCTCGTTGCCTTAAGGGTGGTTAGTATCACTATGATCCCGTTATCATAGTGGGCCGCTTGTTTTGCGGTGAAACGCCCTGCAGCGTTGAGAAAGTGCACGGAGTATGGCTGAACCCGCTTGGGTGTTGCGCGCGCGCCGTATGCGTGTTCGTCGCTCACGCTTTCGTGGTGGTAGATTATCTCGTTTTGTATTGACATCGCAGATTGTAGTCTGGATTCAAAATACATGGGTTGGTAGATCGCTTGCCTGGCTCGTTCAACCGTTCGTACAACTGTTAGTATCTTCACGAGCACAACAGGCTTCCAAAGCTGCTTCTGCTGCACGAGCACTTCTAGATGGGCAGATAGCATCTACATCTCAAGAACCTTCACCTCCACCTCGACAGCAAATTCAATTTCGCTTTCCATCCATTGGTGTCTCTTCGATACCGATGCGTGTTGCTGCACATATTGTCATTATTCTTGTGGCGTTTTGCGTTTTTTTCACCGACGCTTCGCCTCAAGCTGGCTTATTGCAGTTAGATATAGCTCCGCAAACACTTGCGGAGTCGGTGGTTGCTGATCGCCAGGTGCGTTGGATTGCTCCAAGCGATACGTTTGTTACAGAGCAGATGCTTGAGCAACCTGCGTTGCGTGCCCCGCTCGCTTCATTTGAGCCTGCTTATGTCGCTAGCCATACGGTTCAGGAAGGTGAGTTGTTGGGGGAGATTGCTAACCGTTATCGTGTAAGCGTCGCAACGTTGTTTTGGTCGAATCATCTGGATAACGGGAATATTTTGGCTGCTGGCCAGGAGTTGCGTATTCCTCGGCTCTCTGGCATCCCCTACGTGATCGCTCCTGGTGATACTCTAGAGTCGATCGCGGAGCGCTTTCAAGCAGATCCCGATGCTATTGTGCTGTTACGGGCGAATGGCATTTCTCCGGATAGGCCTTTACCTGTTGGCTCCGAAATTTTTATTCCTGATGGCGTACAGCCTTATCCTGAGGCTATCTTGGATTTGTATGGCAGTGATCAGGCGGTTGGCGAAATGAAGGCCGTCGCTGCTGGTATTGTCCAAGAATCCGAGACGAACATCCGAACTGGCCCTGGCCGCGTTTATCCTCGGCTAGGCTATTTGGAGGCCGGTCAGCGGCTTGAGTTGATCGCTCGCCATGAGGATTGGGTGAAGTTGAACGCTGGTAGCTTAGGTGTTGGCTGGGTTCGGGCGGATCTGATTGGTTTGGACGAGGCGGCTTTGAGTCGCCTAGAGGAAACCGATGACTTTCCGCCGCCTCCACCTGTTTGGGTGTGGCCCGCCCGAGGAACCCTCACTTCCAATTTCGGCTGGCGTTCGGTTCCATTCCGCAGTTTCCACGACGGTATCGATCTCGCCAACAGGGCCGGTACTCCTATTTATGCCGCTCGGAGTGGGCGCGTCTTTGAGGCAGGCTGGTGTAGCGGTTTTGGCTACTGTGTGAAGATCGATCACGGCGATGGTGTTACGACCATTTACGGGCATATGTTGAAAAAACCGTTGGTGGTCGCCGGCGATGTGGTGGAGGTCGGTCAACAGATCGGTCATATGGGCAGCACGTTCGACCGGAGCGGTGGCGGCTATTCAACAGGTGTGCATTTGCACTTCACTGTGAAGGTGAATGGCAAGGCTGTGAATCCTCTGAATTATTTGCCCTAAACTAATCTATCCTGCTTGAGAAGCCCGCTGTTCTACTTGGAGCAGCGGGCTTTTCTGCGCCCGTCTTGGCAGGACTCTTTGCTGCGTGTTACAATGCTGTGGCAAGGCGGTTCGTGGTTCTCAGCATTGATTTTCATAGCTTCTATCGTGTCGATAGTTGCGCTTCACTCCGTTACTGGGTGTAACACGTGAAACAGGGATTGCTCCTGTTACGCTGATTGTTCTTGAGGTTGTTGTGTTAGTGTGAGGGTGTAACACGTGAAACAGAGTGAGCATGCCTACATCGTTGCTGTCGCTAACCAAAAAGGTGGAGTCGGAAAGACCACAACTGCCGTTAGCCTTGCAGGAGTGTTTGCCTCGCAGGGTGAACGAGTGCTCCTGATCGACTGTGATCCCCAAGGAAATGCCACAACCAGTGTAGGTATCGCAAAACGCACCCTAAAGACAACTACCTATGATGTGTTGATGGGCCTCGCCTCCGCTGAAGATGCCATTTGTGCGACTGGTCGCGAACGATTTTCGATCATACCTGCGAGTGAACATTTGGCAGGCGCTACTCTTGAACTCGCCACCTTTGAGCGTCGAGAATGGCAGCTCAACGAAGCCCTCAAACCGCTCCTAACCTCGTATGATTGGATCATTATCGACTGCCCTCCCTCGTTGGGGTTGCTCACTCTCAATGCGCTCTGCGCCGCCTCTGGTGTGGTCATTCCTCTACAATGCGAGTTCCTAGCCCTAGAGGGCTTGGTACAACTCAAAGGAACGATCGATCGTGTGACGCAGCATCTGAAGCCAACTCTAGGTATTCTCGGAGTGGTGATGACAATGTACGACGGTCGCACGAATCTCGCCCAACAGGTCGTTGAAGAGGTGCGGCGGCATTTCCCCCAGCGCATTTGCAACATCCTGATCCCACGCAGTGTTCGGTTAAGCGAAGCGCCGAGCTATGGGCAGTTGATCACCGAGTATGATCCGCAGAGTCGGCCTGCCCAAGCTTATGTTGCGCTTGCCGAAGAACTGCGTGGACGTGTATCCAAAGGAGTGACACTATGAGCCGACGTCAAGGCGGGCGTGGTGGTCTCGGTAGTGGCCTTGAAGCGTTGCTACCCTCTGAACAACCAGGTATGCGTGAGATACCGATTGAACATATTCAGCCCAATCCCCGTCAGCCGCGCACGGTGTTTGATGAGGCTGCGCTAGAAGACTTAGTGGCGTCCATTCGTGAGCATGGCATTATCCAGCCTCTGATTGTGAGTGAACGCGCTCCAGGGCAGTACGAACTTGTGGCTGGAGAGCGACGTTGGCGCGCTGCGCAACGGGCTAACCTCACGCATGTGCCCGTGATTGTGCGCGAGACAACACCTCAAGAGCTGTTGGAGATCGCCCTGATCGAGAATGTGCAGCGCGCAGATCTGAATCCGCTTGAAGAAGCATTAGCGTATCAAGCATTGTGGGAAGATTTCAACCTCAGTGATAGCCAGATTGCGAAGCGGGTTGGAAAAAACAGTCGTGAAGCGATCGCCAATACTCGTCGGTTGTTGAAACTGCCCGCCGAAGTGCAGGATGCTGTGATGAAGAATAGCATCACTGCAGGCCATGGTCGTGCGCTCCTGAAACTCGAAGAGCCGCAACATCAAATTCAAGCCCTGCATGCCATTCTGGCTGATGAGTTAAGTGTCCGTGAGGTGGAGCAATTAGGTGATCTCGTGCCGATGTATGCTGGAGATTTCACCCGTGCTCTTAGCAGCATTCGTCAGCAGCGCGCCCGCCGAACCTCAGGCAATCGCAAAGGTGATGCGAAACCAACTGGCGAGAAGGAGACGATCCATTCAAGCTCTGAGGATCAAGCGATACAACGTGAATTGGAGCGTGTGCTTGGCACCCCTGTCACACTTACACGTAGCTCCAAAGATTTGCGCGTCACAATCGTATTTCATTCAGAGGAAAAACTTCAGGAATTTTTCGATCTGCTCAATGACAACTGATTTGGCTACTTTCGATACAATGAACGTCGGATATACCACCTTTCGTTGGTGTTCCCTCGCATCCTCCGATTGAATAAGAATACAGGTTGAAACTACCCGTATAGGAGATATACCGGGTCATGATCGTAACGTATCCCATTTTCGGGATGCGCCGTTGAGTAGTTCGTGGGCCTACCGTATGCGCCGAATCGGCTCGTATGTTGGTAGGACAATAGAAAGAAAATCGTATGATCATCGCTTTTGGTAATCCAGTCTACGACTTCATCCAAACCCCCGTCAGCAGCACACACGAACGCATCTTATCTGGTTGCTCAACTAATGCATGTCTTGCACTTGCAAAAATGGGCCATGCAACCGCCTTAGTAGGACGAGTTGGTCCGGATTACGTCACTCAATTCCTCTCCGACACGCAACATTATGGGATAACGCCATTTGTTCAAACATGTGAACAGACTGGAGGCTTCCAACTCATTTATTCCACTTGGGCCGATCGTACGCTCGATATCCTAGGCATCGCAGCCCCAATTGAGCAAGTTCCCGACGTGTGTGCCGATTCGCAGGCGGTGATTATCGGGCCTATTCTGCAAGAGACACCCATCTCTCTGATCAACCAAATCCGTGCGGTGAGTGAGGCTCCTCTCATTCTTGATCCGCAAGGCTTGCTGCGCCGCGTTAATGAGCAGGGGCGGATTGAGCACTATTGCCCCGACAACTTCGCGCAAATCGCTGCATATTGCGACGTGGTGAAAGCCAATGAGTTAGAGACGAGGGTGATCACTGGGATCGATCCGCGCGTGGATGGTCGCGAAGCGCTACGACGTCTAAAAAGCCTGGGTTGCAAGATTGCGGTTGTCACCCTAGCGGAGGCTGGTTCGCTCATTGATGATGGCAAACATCACTACAAAATCCCCGTATATCCTGTCGAGTTATGTGACTCAACAGGCGCCGGAGATACCTACATGGCAGGTTTCTTGCACAGTTATCTTCAAGATCCCGAAGATATGCTGGCTGCTGGATGCTTTGGAGCGGCTACAGCCTCGATTTGGATCGAGCATATAGGTCCAAATGCTCCTGTGACATTGCAAGAGGTCGAGCGACGCGTAAATCACATCCGCGCCTATACGGAGGTTTTGTGATGCAGCCAATTCTTGCTCGTTTCCGCCAATTGTACGAAGAAACCACCATTCCACTTGGTTTTGTTTGCATACGTCTTGGCTTCACACCCAATATGCTCACCTTACTGAGCCTGCTGTTTGGTGGATTATCGGCGTTTGCCATCGCTCGCCGTGCTTTTTGGCTGGGTGTGGTCCTGATTTTACTGATGGGTCTTGCCGATATGCTCGATGGAGCAACGGCCCGCGCCGGTGGCACCGCAAGCTCATATGGCACCGTTCTTGATCACGTTGTGGATCGTTACGCCGAGTTTTTGCTGCTCTTGGGCGTTATGCTCAGCGATACTGTAGCACCAGCCTGGGTTATGTTTAGTCTGTTCGGGATGGTGATGGCGAGCTATGTGCGCGCCCGCGCCGAATCGACCGACCTGCTCAAATCGTGTAATGTGGGTTTCGCGGGCCGTCAAGAAAAACTTGCCTTGCTGTGCGTGGGCCTGCTCGCGCAGCCGTTGTTCCCTGCCTTAGCGTTGCTACAGTGGTCGGTGATCGCGATAGGCGGTGTCTCGCATATCACAGCGCTTCAACGCCTCCTCTACACACGCCGTATGATGCTCGAACGTGAGGGAAGCGCTCAACTTCGCAAACAGCAAGAGGTGGTATAGCTGTCACGGTGCCGCATAAAGCTGAACGAGTAATTTGTACTTATATACCTCGCGGTTTAACAAACGTGCTTTGATATATTGATACTCAGGGTCCTGCTCAACATACCCTTGCTCGTGGATTAAAGTGAAGTGCTCATTGAGCCAATCGGTGAGATCGTGCGGTATTTGACCGCGTGATCGATCACGACCGAACGTCAGCAACCAAATACGGCGTGGTTGCTGTTGCTCGATAAACTCCCGTGCAGTCGCAAAACGCGTATCGGAACTGAGCGGTATCGGCTGGGGGCCACGCTGATAATAAAAAGCGAACCCCGTGTCCGAATCGCTCAGTACAATATCGCCTGGCTGACTCGCTGCCACGATCTCTTGCACTACCTCGCGCATTGGAACCGCATAAATGGGGTTGTGGAACTGCTGTCCATTGAAGTAGTTCACGATGCCTAACCCACGCGGTACAAGCAACATTATCAGCAACAGGGTATTCCAAGCGCGTCGCGTTGGCTTGATGATGCCTGCGGCCAACAAGAGCATTGCAAATGGGAGGGCGAACAAGATGTGGTTCGGTAACGTGATGAAAGGCAGCACCGGGAACAAGAGCGACGTTAAAAGCGCCCCGCCCACACCGGAGACGACGATAATAATCAGCAGCGTCGCGAACGCCGATGGCCGCTGATCCGCGCGTCGCCGCCAGAGCAGCACCACACCGAGTACGCAGGCTACTATTGCGCCGCATAGGCCAACCAATGCGAGCGGCTTCCAAGGGAATAGCGTCTCCCCAATGCTGAATGAACTGAACAAATACCCCAACTTGATCAACACACTCGCGACACTAAAGCCACTCAACTCTGACTCGGCGGATGCGATGAGCGGGCCTGCCTGTGCGCTGGTCTGTAAGAGCCACGGCACGAACGTTATACCCGCTACACACTGCACTGCTAGAAAGCTCCTAAAACGCCGCCACTCTTTGGCGAATAAGAGCACAAGGTTTTGGCTGGCAACTAAGAACAATGGCGCGAAATAATCGGTGTAGAGCAGCAATATCAGAACGATACCGTACAACAATCCTGTACGGAGTGATGGTGCGCGAGCAAAGCGTAAGCCGCTGAGGATCAGCAACAGGCCGAACATCATCGTCAGCGCGTAGTATTTCTCGAAGCGCATATACAAAATGAACGTGGGTGCAGTGGCCAACAAAAGCGCGCCAGTAATACCAAGGCGCCAATCACCCCAAGCGCATCCCAGTCGATAGACGAGATACACGTTCAACAGGCCCACCAACGCCCAAGGCAAGCGAACCGTCAGATCTGTCTCGGGCACGATATCCAACCATACGCTCATCACAAAATGCGTCAGCGGTGGATGTCGATCGATGCCCTGTTGTAAGAGCAAGAGAATGGTGCCCCAGGAGCCGCGATCGATCTCTACATTGATATACTCATCGATCGATAGGCTATGCCTGCCCAGATCATAAAACAGCAATATTGCCGTAAGAACGAGCACTGCGCCAATAAGCCACTTCTGTCGCCACCACTTTGAAGTAGACATAATCATTTCTTGTTTAACCTTCGCTGTTGCTATCGTCTTTCAAGAACCGTCCCATAGTACTACCGATGGCTTGAATCTCCTAGAAACGAGCGTCCGATAACGGCGAACAAATGTTTCTTTTGGCATCCTAATGCGATAAAACGCGCTTTTGAAGCCGATGGATCATTGCCACCGTTTGCACGATATGGTACAATGCTGCCGTAAATCCGATGTCGAACGGTATCGCGGTTAGCAGTACATGTTGCTTGAACTCAATATTAGCGACTTCGCGATTATCGATCGTCTGCGCCTCACTCTCGGTAGTGGCTTCAACGTCCTTACCGGTGAGACAGGTGCAGGTAAATCGATCATCATCGACGCTCTAGGAACGCTGCGTGGCGAACGCACTGACCCGTCGTTTGTGCGGGCCGGAGCCGAGCGCGCACGCGTCGAGGGCATCTTCGCCGTAACTAATCGCCCCGATATCAAGGCTGTGCTCGAAGAGTACGGTCTCTGGGACGACGACGAGCAGATCATTCTATCGCGCGAGATCAACGGCGAGAGTGGTCGCAGCGTCGCTCGTATCAACGGGCGCGCAGTCAACAGTGCTGTGTTGCGTGAAGTGGGCAGCCGTCTGGTCGATATCCACGGCCAGCACGAAGGCCTCTCGTTATTCAACACTCGTACCCACGGCGAAATGCTTGATCGGTATGGCATGCTTTTGCCGCTACGCGACCAGGTAGCAGCAAAAGTTGCCGAGTTACGCCGTGTCCGCGAGGAGCTTGCCGCATTGCGCAAAGCCGCCGCTTCGCGTACCGAACGAATCGAAGAATTGCGCTACTTACGCGAGGACGTCGCTGCTGCCAAACTGCGTCCCGGTGAGGAAGCCGAACTGCTCCAAGAGCGCGCCTTACTGCAGAACAGCGTGCGCATCACCGATCTCACCACCACCGCTTACACGTTACTCTACGCTGGCACCGAAGGTGGCCGCAACCCCACTCGACCGATCGTTGAGATGATCGCCGAGGTGTGCGATGCGCTCACGGAACTCGCAAGGCTCGATCCGAGTGTCGAGAAAATGGCGGAGCCAGCCAATGAGTTGCGCTATATGCTTGAGGATCTGGTGGTCAATGTCCGTGCCTACCGCGATAATCTGGAGTTTGATCCAGCGCGGTTGGACGAGATCGAAGATCGCCTCACGCTGATCCGCGAGATGCAGCGCCGCTACCACGCAACCGTCGAGCAGATCCTTGAACGCGCCGCCTCCGCCGAAGCCGAGATCGAGCGGCTCACGCATAGCGATGAGCATATGGCCGATCTTATGGATCAGGAGAATCGGCTGCTTGCTGAACTCGGCGAACTGGTGACGGAGCTATCGCGTCGCCGACGCGAGGTGGGCGACCGATTGGCAACGGCAGTTGCCGGAGCGATGCGCGACCTGGCGATGCCACATGTGCGCTTTGCGGTTGCTCTCACGCATCAAGAGGACCCTCATGGTGTTCCGGTGAGTTTGGAGGTGCCCGAAACCTCGCAGCGCGAGACGCGCCGCTACGCCTTCGATAAAACGGGCATCGATCGTATCGAGTTCTTGCTTTCGCCGAACCCGGGTGAGCCACTGAAGCCTCTCGCTCGTATCGCATCGGGTGGTGAAAGTGCCCGGTTGTTACTGGCCCTCAAATCGATCCTCTCGAAGGTAGACGACGTCCCAACGCTTGTGTTTGATGAGGTTGATGTTGGGGTTGGTGGCCGCGCTGGTCACGTAGTGGGTGAGAAGCTTTGGGCGATCAGCGAGCAACATCAAGTTATCTGCATCACGCACCTGCCACAGGTGGCAGCCTTCGGTGATTCGCACTATGCGATTGCCAAGCTGTTCACTGAGGATCGCACCCGCACCAGCATCCAACAGATCGACCGGGATGCCCGCGTCGATGAATTGGCTGCCATGCTCGATGGCACGCCGATCAGCGAGCATAGTCGCCGTAGCGCGCAAGAAATGCTCGAACGTGCCCAAGCCTTTAAAGAGCAGTGGGCACAAGCATCGCAAGAACCTGCGCTCTCGCGCTAATTGAACACTTGTAACTTCAAGGATCGAGGATCGCAAATCGCGGAAGCAGATAGCATGGCTGAATGTGTGCTATCATCTTCCCATTGCTGATTTCTTGATCTTTTTTGTGTATAGCGCCCTCTTGCTTTCGCGATATATAGGAGAAATTCCTTGCAACGACAGACCTCCATCTCCGTCTGGTGCGAGCGAATAATCGAAGGCGGCTGGCTGCTTGCCTTGATGTTGATTCCCAACTACTTCAATCTGCTCTCATCGCGCCATTTTGAGCCTGATAAAGCTACGACACTCCGTGCTATCGTGCTGGTGATGGCCGCCGCCGGTATTGTGCGGGTGATTGATTTGTGGGAGCAACGCTCGCATTCGCGTAGTGATGCTCAATCCAATGCGCAACCCTCCGTTTCGCTCTGGCAACGTATTGTGAGTGTTCCCCTGCTTTTATCGGTACTGATTTACGTGGGTGTGTTTATCTTCACAACCATCACGTCGGTCGTGCCGTGGGTGAGCTGGTGGGGATCGTATCAACGGTTGCAAGGCACCTACACGAATCTCTCCTACATTGGGCTTGCCGTGTTGGTTGCGACTACGCTGCGTCGGCGCGAGCAGTTGGACCGCCTGATCACGGTGATGATCCTGTCGAGTTTAGTGGCGGTGGGTTATGGCTTGGTGCAACATCAGGAGATGGACCCGCTGCCCTGGCGCGGCGATGTGATCACTCGCGTGGCCTCGACGATGGGTAACTCCATTTTTGTGGCGGCCTACTTGATTATGGTGTTGCCCTACGCGATCTATCGCCTCATCGTCTCGTGTGCCGATGCGATCAGCGCACCTCGCGGTACTGATGGAGCAAGCGCCGATATCGGTTGGGCGTTTGGTTACATGCTGCTCGTGTTGGCTAGCTTGGCGATGGTGTTTGGTGCGCTCAAGTTTGGCGCATACGTCCGCACCGCCGATCTGCGCTACTGGTGGGTCTACCCCGGCTCGTTGATCGTGGCGCTTGGCTTCTTCATCGTGCCTACGCTGCGGCTGCACACCCAAGGACGTCCATCGTTCGCCCAATTTTTGCCCCTCTTTTTCGCGCTGGGCTATGTGCTGTTCTTGATGATGGCGTACAGCCTTGGCCAAGGCCCCGCTCAGCGCGAGGAGGAGTTCGCTGGCCGCGTCGCCCGCGATTGGGGCGTCTGGATGGGCTGTGGCCTGCTGATGGCCGTTGTAGCCTATGGCCTGTTCTATATGCTGCCGAGCCGCCCCGAGACGCCCTCGCGCACTGCGCTTGTGTTGCAGAGTGTGGGCATGCTGCTGGTGGTGCTTTTCAGCGTGTACGCCATTATCCTCACCCAGAGTCGCGGCCCCTGGATCGGTATGGGCATCGGCCTGTTCGTCTTTTTCACGCTCACCCTGATCTTGATCTGGCGCAGGGATCGGGCGGCGGGCCTTGCTCGACAACGGATTTGGTTTACTCTGCTGACGCTTGAGGTGGTGCTTGCGATAGCGGCGGTCGCCTTTGTGGTGACGTTTAACTTCAGCAATGCGCCGTTCTTCAACGAGCTGCGCACGATGCCCTACATTGGCCGCTTGGGCACCTTGCTCGATACGAGCGCTGGTACCACCGGCGATGTGCGCGTGAAGATCTGGTTCGGTGATGAGCACGCTGGCGGCGCCGTTCAACTGATCACAATGAACCCGCTGCGCACGGTGATCGGTTGGGGGCCGGAGAGCATGTTTGTGGCCTACAACCAGGTGTATCCACCCTCGCTCGCCAATATCGAGGCGCGTGGTGCCTCGCCCGACCGCTCTCACGAGGCGTATCTCGATGAGTTGGTTACCAAAGGCTTGTTGGGCCTGATCAGCCACCTGTTTGTGCTGGTGAGCTTTTTCTCGCTTGCCAGCCGTTTGATCCGCAGGATCGGCGATTGGCGCACACAACTGCTGCTGATCACCTGTATTTCAGCGGTGACCGCCCATATCTTTGAAGGTCTGTTTGGTATCCCGATCGTGTCATCGCTGATGATGCTCTGGTTATCGATCGCATTGGTGTTTGTGATCGGCGTTCTGGAGGGCCAGTACAGTATCAGTGCGCCTGTGGCTGTTGCGGAGGCCGAGGCCCAACCCGAGCAGGCTGCTGCGCCGTCTGCTGCTCCGGCTGTCAAGCCCGGAGCCAAAGGCCAGGGTGGTTCGTCGCGGCGGTCGCGCCAGAGTGCGGTGGCCCGTGGTACTCAGAGCCGCGCAAGCGGTGGCCGACGTGGACGCGGTGGCGATCCATCGCTGCGCGTCCTGTACGCCATTATCTTTGTTGCGGCGCTGTGGGGCGCTTGGTCCATGAATATCGACAATGTCTATGCCGATATGCGCTTCCAGCAGGGTCAGAGCTATGTCGATGCATCGAATGCCGGCTTAGAGCAGCAGATCGTCGGTATGAATTTCATACTTCAGGCGATTAGGATGGAGCCGCGCCAGGACTTCTACTACCTGAATTTGGGCCGCACCTTGATGAACATCACGGATATTCGGCGGCAAATGAGCGATACGGGGATCGGCCAACCCAAGGCGAATCCGCAACTGAGCGACCTCTTACGGTTGCAAGATGCGTTGGCGGTGCAAACCTTCGTGTTGCGCCAATCGCCGATGGAGTTGCTGAGCTACGCGCGCGTGGTGCTGGAGTACGCCCGTGATCTCAATCCGATGAACAAGGATCACTACGCGAACCTCGCCCGCATGTACAATTTCTGGTACACCCGCTTCGACCGCAACATCGAGCAGTTGCGTTTATCGACGGAATGGTACGAGAAAGCACACGCGGTCGCCCCGCAGGATGTGGTGATCCTGAACGAATATGCAGGCTCGTTCATGCTGCAAGGGAACGATGCGCAATCTCGTGGCGATACGGCTGCTGCCTCCGCCGCCTTCGCTGAGGCCTCGCGGCTGCTCGAACGCTCGAAGCAACTCGACCCGAACTACCCCGACACCGATTCGCGCATCGCCGAGCTGTTGCGCTTGCAGGGTAATGCCGAGGAAGCGGTGAATCGCTATATTGCCCTGATCGAGAAGAATCCGCACGCGCTGGATTCGCAGCTCAACGGGATTATGGATGGCTTGCGCGATCAACCTGCGCTGCTGCTGCGGCTCCGCGATGCGTACGACGTTGCGCTTGCAAAGACACCCGATGATCCCAGCCTGCTCTCGTTCGTTGGCACGCTGTCGATGTACGGCGGCGACCTTGAGCGGGCCACCGAGACGTACGCGCATCAAGCGCAGTTGCAGCCCGATAGCATCGAGGCGCGTCGCAATTATATGCTTGTGCTCAGCGATACCAAACAGTTCGCGCAGGCTGCATCTGAGGCCGAGGCGTTGTTGCAGATCTTCAACTCGCTGCAATCGACGCCCGAGCAGATCAGCCAGATTGAGGCGTTGATCAGCTACTACAAGCTGCAATCGATCAATCCGTAGCGCCACATTGTGTAAGAGCAGCAACGAAAACGACCTCCTGCAACCGCAGAAGGTCGTTTTCTTGTGTAGGCCGTGTCTCTGGCGAGAGCTTGGACGCCGCGTCACGATAGGCCAGTCACCGTTTGATCGCGCGGCTGCTCCACCACAAAGCCGAACTGGATCTCGCGCTTCTCTTGCGGCTTGAGCGTCAATTCCCAAGTGAGCACATTCAGATCGCTCTGCTCGGTCGGCTTGGGTGTCGCATCCAACAGCTTCACCTTGAGCGATTCGTGGCGCGAGACGGGAATCTGATCCATCACCCGCACCCGTGCGTTTGTCTCCAGCAGATTGGTGATGGTGATGCTGTAGTTCATCTGGGTGCGGCGCGTGCTGCCGATGAACGACTTATCGACGCTGCGGTTGATCAGTTTGTGTTCGACCTTCACGCGATCGTCGATGCCGAGTTGCGCCTCAAACTCCTCGTTCGGCGCGATGTTGTCGAGATACGTGCGCCCCACAAACTCATCGCCGTGGAAGATGTTGGCCTTGCCTGGCAACAGCACAAACGACGAGGTATTCGTGATCGTGGCGCGCAGGTACGCTTCTGCGGCGATCTTCGGTGCGGTGATGTGATCGAGTTGTGCGCTCAGGTTGAGCGTTGTGACAGTGGTGCGGTGCGGCGTGCCATCGGAGGGCACCGAGGTAGGCCGCACGATCCGATACGAGACAGCGGCGCCGCGACGCTCAACCTGTGCCTGCGCGATCTCGGCCTTTGCCATCATAAGTGCGCCGGGCCCGCCACCCGTGGTGGTCATATCCGCAGCCATCATAGGTGCAAGGGCTGGCATCGAGCGCGCCATCGGTGGAGGAGCGGCAGGGATTGGCCGCACAATGTCGATGTACCACGGATGCAGTTCGGGGATGGTGGCGTTGACGGCGGGTCGCGCTGTTGAGAGTGCCAACTGCACCTCCGGCCAATCTTCGCCTGTGTGTTGGCGAACCTGCGCCAGATAGGTCAGCACCACATCGCCCTGTTCCAGCCGGATGTCGTAATTCGGCTCCCAGGATGCCCCACGAGCCACGTAGATGACCTCCAAATCGATGGAAGTCTCCTGAGTGGCCTCTACACTCACCACAATGCTACGGCGCTCCTGGTGATTGCCATGCTGGATTTGGTCGAGGCGTGCTTGCAGCGCTTCGATTTGGCGTGCGAGTTCGCGGCGTTGCTTGGCGAGTTCACGTTTGCGGGCCTGAGCAGTCTCCTGTTCGCGGGCCAAGTAGCTGTTGAGGGCTTCGCTGGTCTCGATCGTGGCGCGACCATACGCGATGCCCTTGGCGAGCTCGCTGCTGCTTGTTGTGCGCAGTTTCGTGATGTATTCGATCTGTTGCAGTGTGGTGGCTTCGCTATCGGCGAGCGCGCTGTCTTGCTCGCGTAGCCCATCGATCTGCGCCTCTAGTTCGGCGATCTCCGCCTCGGGTGGGATGGTAATGAACTGTGTGGAGATCTCGGCTCCGAGTATCTTCAAGCCCGTACCGTGGCCGCTCGCGCGCACCGAATCTTCCTCGATCGTGGTGGGCAGACCACCGATCACCAAGTGGTGCACGCCAGGCGTGAGTTGGTGACTACCTCGCCGCGTAATCCGTGCGCGATCGGTATAGACAGTGACGGCGACAATAGGTGCATTGATTGCCAATTGCATACTCACTCCTTGTAAAGCGTTGTTTCAGCCTGTGTAGGGCTTCTGAACAAACGTGGCGGCATTGTACGGCCTATGGCGGCAAAGTTCTTGTGTGATGTCGATGCGCTGCGGCGAACAGCGCATCGACATCACTTGCTGTGGAAAGCGGGTATCACTTGGAATGCTGAAACTCGTTGTTCAGCAGATGCGCCTCTGACCCAAGAAATTGTGCGAAGTTGCTATTTGCTATGTTCGTGAACCACAACATATACGCAGGAAGGCGTTAGATGTTACGTTCAGCTTGGCTTGGCGCTCGAAAAGAGGAGGTATGAGGCCAGTGCTGCGACGGAGGAGGTCGACTATTCCAATCAAAGCAATAGCCGACCTCAGTTGTTGCTACAGACGAGACAACTAAGGCTGTTCCTGTTGGAGGGATGTGGATGGGAGCGAGAACGGCGTATGCCTGTGCTGTAGGTTATATGTAGTGAAAAGGCGCTCGATTGAACGCCTTTTCATTATTCAACGACTAGAAGGCCAAAGCGTTAGCTGTTGCTCTTCACTGCTTCCTTGAGCGTGCTGCTAGCGCTAAAGCCAGGGGTCTTGGTGGCCGCGATCTGGATCTTCTGGCGAGTCTGAGGGTTCACGCCCTCACGTGCCTGGCGCTGGCGAACCTCGAAGGTGCCAAAACCAGTCAAGGTGACTTTCTCGCCTCGCTTCAGCGACTCGGTGATCACTTCCAGCGCTGCATCCACCACTTGCTTGGTCTCCTTCTGAGAGACACCGGTTCGCTCGGCTACAGCTTTAATGAAATCGGTCTTCTGCATGAGCGCAGTTCCTCCTCGTGTACAAATGTGCGGATACCCTTTTGATATGCAGTATACTGCACTTGTCAAGCCCCTCCTGATTAGAAAGCCATATACAGCAGTAAGCGCCACGTTTCAAAATGATTTAAGGCTTTCTAATGCCTTAAAATACTATCTCCTAACTTGCATGAATCTGCTGGCGCGAGCGTAATCGCTTGAGCAGTTGGGTTGCTTGTTGAGCACGAGATTGATCAATTTGCATGCCAAAGAGCTGGGAAGCGTGTTCCGCGTAGCTTTGTGCGCGACTAGGTTCATTCTTGAGTTCGAGAAATTCAGCGTAGTAGAGGCTGTTGGCAGCGATGATCCACCGATTGGCGGTCTGTTCGCTGAGGCGCAGTGCCTCCTGCAGCAGCCGCTCGATCTCCTGCGGATCGCCCTGGTTGCGGGCCTTGTAGCGCTGTGTGAGCGTATGCCCTCGTCGCCCCAGCATCGTGGCCAGCCCCGCCTTATCGCCGAGCGAGATGTAGAGCGCCTCACTCCAGGCGTAATAATCGAGGGCGCGCTCGTAATCGCCGAGTTGATGCGCAACATTGCCGAGCCTGCCCATCACAATCGCGAGCCAATTGGAGCGCTGGCTATCCTCCCACAGCACTGCCGCGCGGCGCAGGTAGCTCGCAGCGGTCTCGAACTGCGCTATCGCATCATGGCCAGATTGTGAGGCCGTTTCGCCAAGCCTGATGAACAGCAGGCCGAGCGTCGAGCAGGCCAGGGCAATATTCTCCTGCCAGTTCTGCTGCTGAGCGCGTTCGAGCAGCCGCAGCAACGCACTTTGGGCCTCGCTGAATTGGCCGCGTATTACCTGCACCCAACAGACCGTGAAGATCTCGTACCAATCGGCTTTCTGCTCTTGTTGGAGTGCTCGCGCTGCCTGCACAATCGCCGGGCCGTAGGTTGCCGAATCGCGCCCCTGTGTATCGCTCACCGAGAAATGAGAGACAGTGAGCACATCGAATAGCGCTAAACTCAGGGCGAACTCCTCTTGCTCGAGCGCCCATTCGAGCAACGGCAAAATGTTTGGCCGATCGGTATACCATCCATGCTTCGCGTAGTACGTCGCAGCGCGCTTCAGCAGCTCGTTACGCTCTTCGAGAGGCACGCGCTGTTGGAGATAACTCCGTGCCAGCGCCACGAGGTCGTAGCGTGGCCCATCGCCATCCTCGCGCACAAGCAGCGAAAGCTGCTGTAGTTGAAGCAGCGCTTGTTGCACCACCGGAACGGGCAAGCTCGTGGAGGCGATCAACGGCTCGAACGGGATGGGCTTATCGAACGCGCTCAAGGCGTGCAGCACAAACTGCACATCCGGCTGATCGTTGAGCATCGTGTAGGAGTAATCGAAAATATAGCTGAGGATATCGTCGGGAGAGCCACGCCGCTGCTTCAACTCGGCGAGCGTGCGGGTTTGCGAATAGGGGCTAGCGCGCAGTTGGCCCAGCAACCAGAGCATCGCCAACGGAATTTGATCAGCTAGAGCGATGATCTGCTGTTTCACATTGGGATCGGTGACGATCGGCGGTATGTGTAGCGAGAGGAAGTAATCGAGGCAGGCGGCGGCATCCTCAGCCAGCATCCGTTCGAGGTGAATTTTGATCGGCAACACCAAGCTCGAGATCGTTGCTAGCAACTCCTCGTGGCGCGAGGTGATCAGCGCTTGGCTTGGATAGGGAAGATCCTCAAGAAGGAATGAAGCGATGCGTTGCTGCTCTTGGGGGTGCAGCGTTTCATAATTATCGACGATGATGAGAACGCCGTTTGGAAACTGTTCGCTATTGAGCAGATCGAGCACAAGGCGGCGGGCATCAAGATTGGCGGGCAGATGGCCCTTGTTGAGCACTTGGATGATCGTCTCAAACAGGTCGTTCAGCGAACTGAGGGCATCGTCGTACGTTTTGCGCTGGAGGTTCGGCAGTACCAGATGATCCTGCTTTGCGCTCATCCAGATCACCGCATCGAACAGGCCTTCTTCGAGCGCGCGCCAACCGACGTGTTTGGCCAAGGCCGATTTGCCCACCCCACCGATGCCACTGATCTCGAGGATTGGCATTCTCCGCCGCTGCAGCTTGGCGAGTAATTGCTCGACCTCGTTGCGACGACCGATAAACTCGCCTTTCTGCGGGAGATTCGTGAGGTGTGTTAAACGTTTATGAGGCTGATGCAGGCCAATGTTTTTATCCCGCTGGTTGAGAAGCGCGTTCTGTTCGAGGATATCGCTCAGTAAGCGCTGAAATGCGGGACGCTTGAGTTTGTTCTGGATATGTCCAGCCGCAAGCCCTACAATCTCGGCTACCTCGCTCCAGGAACGGCTTTCAACGAAGCGCAATTTGAGGATATGGGCATACAGTTGCACGCGGCTGGTGGAACGTTGGTTGGTCGCGGGATTCTCGGCGGAGGAGTCTTCGGCGTGCAACAGATAGTCGATTCGCTCGCGCAGTAGTGAGGCGAGCTCGTACCCGTAGATCCAAGGGAGTGGCAGTGTGGAGTAATCGTGGACGCGTCGCGCATGATCGACGCGGTAATGCACAACCTTGAGGGTTGTTAGCCTATTCGTGCGCAACATTTCAGGATCGTGCAAATATTTCATTGCTTTTTCGATCTCTGCAATTGTTGGCACGTAGTCTGGCATGAAACCCTCTGAAACGATGTTTTTCTATATCATAAGCATACCACAACCTATCCAAGAGATGAAATGTATCGAATTATTTACGATGCAAAAGACAGCAACATACGCACCGCAAAGCATATGAATGCTGGCAGATGCGAATGATTGCCGATCGTGGCAACGTCTATCGTCTATTGTGTTTCAGGAAGGGTAATAAACTCAGACCTACGAAGTGGATAGGCGGCCTGCCTCTCTATTGTTGTGTTACGTAGCAGTAACGTTCAGTCCGAGCCTACCGCTCGGGTTGCTGCCTCGGGTTGGCCATGTGGCCCCTTTAACATATGGCTCACGCATGACACAATGTCGGCGAGAGGAAGTGGTTGTTGGAGGCAGATCGCGACGCCACTGTTACGGGCTTGGGCTACCTCTTCATCGCTGTACGCCAGAGCGATGACGGGTGGGTGATAGCCTGTGCCATTGTGTTGTGAGAGCAACGTCCAAAGAGGCTCGCCCAATTGCGCATCGACGAGCACCAGCGCCGGTGGGTCGTTTTCGAGTCGGTGACGGAGCGTCTCCACATCGTCGGCCTCTTGAACCGGGAAGCTATCGCTTTGGAGCGTGGAGCGTAGCACTGCACGGAGCGAGTTATCGTCGCTGACAACCAGCACACCACGGTGCCGCGCGCTGCGCCGTTCGGTGACAGCGTGCTGGCGGGCCACGCGCTGATCGACTGCGTAGCTGCTGCCAGGCTGGGCCTTGGCGAACTGCTTCATCTCAGCGGCGATACGGGTGATCTCCTCTTCATCGTTGAATGTGCGACGCTCGGTTGTGACCACCCCGATCGACAGGCTCATCAGGTTGAAGCGTCGGAGGATACCGTGGCGATCCGCTGCCGTGAGGTAGCCTCGCCGACGGTCATCGGGATGATAGAGCTGAAGGACTTCGCGATCGAAGGTAACGATCAGGTGACGACAGAGTGCATCGACTCGTTGGGGTGTTGTGAGGATTGCGAAGTCGTCGCCACCGATGTGTCCTACGAAATCGTCTTGGTTGCCGTGAGTGGCCAAAGCGCTTTGGATGAGCCCCGCAACCAAGAGGATGGCTCGGTCGCCGCGGGAGAAGCCGTATGCGTCGTTGAACGCTTTGAAGTTATCGAGATCAGCGTAGAGAAGGGCGAGTGGCGTGCGACGGACGATCCGATGACGTAGTTCTTGCGCAAACAGGACACCGCCCGGGGCGCCAGTCAGCGGGTTGAGCACTGGTCGTTGTGCTGCGCGCCGCAGATGGCTTTTGACGCGGGCTAACAGTTCGGCGATGTCGAACGGCTTGGCGATATAATCATCGGCACCAGTTTCGAAGCCCACTACGATGTCGCCAGTATGCGATCTGGCTGTCAAAATCAGCATGGGGATATGAGCTGTGCGCGTATCGTTGCGCATCTGGCGGATGGCCTCGTAGCCATCCATCTGTGGCATGATCAAGTCAACCAGGATCAGCCCTGGCGCGCGCTCCTGAGCCAATCGCACAAGTTCATGGCCGTTTGAAGCACTAATGACTTCATAGCCATCATTACGGAGTGTTGCTTCGAGAAGCTGGCGAATACTCGGATCATCATCAGCGATGAGCACACGTTGGTGTGGAATTATCGCCTGCCCGGCGAATTCTCTGATTCGTTTAGTCCGTGTGTTCATTAGCATAGAACTCCGATTACTCTAACTAATGCGTTAAGGGCACAAAGCGCGGGCTTACGGATGCCCGCGCTTAAAATTAATCGTCTATATACCTTATCACAAAATATACCCAAAAAAATACGCGGATCATCATCTAATTGTCATCCTTGTTGTGAGTTGTTTATGGAGTTGCTGCGCTTTATATCATAATACGATTCGGAGCGCAGCATGTTCACCTCCATGCGCTATTCTTCTATTTTAAGCTAAATCTACTATGATTCATAGTAGATTTGTCCGGAAACCAGCGTTTGTTGTACTTGAATCTCCAGCAAGCGCTCCACAGGAACTGCGAGCGGGTCGCCGCTGAGTACTGTGAGATCGGCGATAAACCCGGGAGCAATACGGCCCAATCGGTCGGCCTGACCGCTGACGAGCGCGCTCCCCACCGTGAAGCACCACAACGCCTGTTCAACCGCGATATGCTGTTCTGGTGCGATCACGCGGCCACTGCGGGTTGTGCGCAGCGCTGCCGAGCGCAGGCCCAGGAGCGGGTTCACATCGCTGATCACCGGTCCGTCGGAGCTGAAGCCGACCGTCAGGCCCGCCTCGATCATGGCGCGGAAGGGATAACACTGCGGAACCATCGCGTCGGGCAGGTGGCTGAGGATGGTATCGCCAATATCGTACAAGAACGAGGGTTGCGTGGCGATCATCACGCCGAGTCTGCTGGTGCGCACGAGCTGCTCCGCATTCGGCAGACCGTAGTGCTCGATGCGGAGGCGCGGCCCATTGCGCGGATCGGGGCGGTCAAGCCGCTCGAAAGCGTCCAGCAATTCGCCGATCACCCGATCGCCGATCGAGTGCACCGCGACCGAAAGCCCCGCATCATAGACATTGCGCACTTCCTCGGCCAATTGCTCGGCGGGGAAGCGAGGTAAGCCGCAATCGTGACGGTTGCGATATGGAATGCTGAGCGCTGCCGTGCCGCTGCTGAGCCCGCCATCGCTGAAGAGCTTGACGGTATCGCACTGCGCGAGTTGCCCGTACCACGGCTTCGGCGGGGCGACCCGCTCGCCATTCGGCAGGATGGTCATCGCCATCACATCGCAGCGGATCGGCAGGCGTCCCTGTTCATCGAGGCGGCGGTAGACATCTACCGTGCGCGGATCAACGCCTGGCTCGCCGATCGCAGTGATGCCGAGTGCCAGACACTTGCGACCCGCGCCGATCAGGGCTTCGGCCAACGCCTCCTCGGTGGGCGGTGGCTGCACCGAGCGCACCAGGAACATCGCCGTCTCGCGCAGCACGCCGGTGGGTTCGCCGTGCTCGTCGCGGTCGATTTCGCCACCGGGCGGATCGGGCGTGTTGCTGGTGATGCCTGCAAGCTCAAGCGCTCGGCTGTTGGCGACGATGATATGGCCACAGGTGCGGCCTAGAATGACCGGGTGATGTGGCGTCACCTGATCGAGATCATGGCGAGTTGGGTGGCGGCGCTCGTCGAGGCGTGTTTCATCGTAGCCGCGCCCCTCGATCCACTGGCCCTCGGGCGTGCGTGCGGCGCGCTCGGCGTACGCCTCCATAATCGCTTCGATCGATGGAGCAACAGCGGGGCGCGCATTGACCTGCGACAGCAGCATGCCCTCTTTCCAGAGGTGAATATGGGAATCATTGAAGCCTGGCACCACGCATGCGCCTGCTAGTGCGATACGTCGGGTGTTGGGTCCTGCCAATGCCTCGATCTCCCGATCCTCCCCGACCGCCAAAATGCGGCTGCCTGAAATTGCGAGGGCAGTTGCGGTCGGTTGCTCGGGATTCATTGTATGAATGATGCCGCCAGTTAAAATCACATCGGGGTGCATACTGGTTCCTTATATCGCCTGCAAGGCCGTGGATGGCTCCTGTAACTCATTGTGTTTCGATGCACGGTGTGATGCGAATGTTGAGCTTTACGATCAGGTATTGGGATATACAATCCTAGCCATGGTTACCACGTTTTATGGCAACATGTAGCGCTGTGTTGCGGTAAAACGTTGTTGTGAAACCTTGAAACGAATGGCCGATAGTGCCAGCAACCGCTAGGTTGACACGGCTATGCGTGTTGGAGGGAATTCGTCTCTTGAACTCCACGAAGTGATCGGGGCGGAGTGGTCAAGAAAACGAAATCACTTCGTGGAGGATGCCACGCCAAAACGATTCTTGCCTATTGACCGTCGATGTAAACGGTTTTCACTTTGGTAAAGAACTCAACTGCGCCTTTACCCATCTCGCGGAACATACCCGAGCCGCTCTGCTTGAAGCCACCGAAGGGTGCCTGGATCGAGGCGCCAACCGTCGTCTGGTTGACTTTCACCATACCAGCCTCCGACTGCTCGACAAAGCGGATCGCTTTGCGCAGATCGTTGGTGACGATAGCGGCTGAGAGGCCGTAGACGGTGTTGTTCGCTATTTCGATCGCCTCCTTCAGATCGCCCGCCTCAAGAATGCCGACGACAGGGCCGAACACTTCTTCCTGCGCGATGCGCATATCGGGGCGGAGGCCGGTGAGCACGGTTGGCTGAACAAAGTAGCCATTCTCATAGCCTGTACCTTTGGGAGCCTCGCCGCCAACCAGCACCTGAGCGCCTTCCTCACGAGCGATCGAAACATACTCCAGGTCGGTTGCCTGTTGCCCTTTGCTCACGGCTGGGCCCATCTGCACACCCTCCGCCAGGCCGGGGCCAACTTTCAGCGCACGCGCCGCAGCGGCGAAGCGATTGGTGAACTCCTCGGCGACCGCTCGCTCGACGATCACGCGGCTGGCGGCGGTACACGCCTGGCCCGTCAACCCGAAGCCCGCAGCGGCGGCGATTTGCACGGCTTTGTCGAGATCGGCATCGGCAGCGACGATAATCGGATTCTTGCCGCCCATCTCCAAATGCGTGCGAGTCATGCGCACCGCAGTTTTCTGGTATAACGCATGTCCTACCGAATATGACCCTGTAAAGGATACGGCATCGACCCGCTCATCAGTAACAATTGCGTCACCGAGCGCGCCACCCGAGCCGATCACCAGGTTGAGCACTCCTGGCGGCAGGCCAGCATCCTGCAGGAGCTTGGTTAACATCGCCGCCATAATCGGCGTTGCGGAGGCGGGCTTGAACACGACGGTGTTGCCCATCACCAATGCCGGGGCGATCTTCCAAACAGGAATCGAGAGTGGGAAGTTCCACGGGGTGATGATCGCCGCCACGCCAACGGGCACGCGCACGCTGTAGAGCACGGTCTGCGGTGTATCGGCGGGCAACAGGTCGCCACCCACGCGCCACGCCTCACCCGCGAAGTAGCGGAACAGTTCGATCGAACGGATCACCTCGCGCTGCGATTCGAGACGCGTCTTGCCTTCCTCGCGGGTCAGCGCGACCGTCCACTCGTCGAGTTGGCTTTCGAGCAGGTTGGCGGCGCGGTGCAGCACGCGGCCTCGCTCGGGGGCTGTGAGCCCGGCCCAAGCGGGGAACGCCTCGCGGGCTGCGGCGATCGCCGCATTCGCATCTTCGAGGTTTGATACTGGCACAATGCCAAGGACTTCGTTTATATCGGCAGGGTTGCGAATTTCAGTTGTTGCGCCGCTTGAAGCTGGAACCCACTCGCCGCCGATAAAATTGCGATATTCCTGGGTCATTCGTTTCTCCAATCTGGATTATTCCAAACTATCAAGGTCGAGTCATTACCGAGTTCGCCAGCATCAATGTAATTGTACAATATACCGCGTAGCTCGAAGCCCGCCCGCAATTGCGGTGTCAAGGTGGGATCGACCAACTTCCCCTCGGCGACCGCCTGAGCGTAGCTCTCGACGCTCATCTGATCGCGATAGTTTTTATAGCCGGGGATCATGCCGCCCGCCACCATGCCGCGCAGGTTGAGATCGCGGCAGAGTTGTTTCCGCGCGTTGTACAGCAACCGCGAAAGCCCACGCCCTCGGTAATCGGGATGCACGCTCATATCCGCACCGTAGAGCCATTCGCCCTGCGGATCGTGCCGGGTGAAGTAGCTCTGGCCGAGAATATCCATATACTCGTGCTGATTGAGCGCGATCTCCCCACTGATGCGGAATGTGCTGCTCTGCCCGATCACGCGGTCGCCATCGAGCGCGACGTGTTGTCCTTCGGGGAAAAGCCGTAAGTGCGATTCGAAGTGCTCGGCGCGCATCCACTCCTCGGGTGCTAAGGTCGGGAAACAGATACGTTGATGGATCACCAACTGCGGAATGTGTTCGGGCCGCGTATTTGTGATAATAAACGTACTCATCAACCCTCTTTGATGAAGCTTGGCGTAATCACTCAACGTCCATTAATGGCGCAGTTACTTCGAGCTCACGGCGCGTAGGCCTTCCTCAAGCACATCGAGCCCTTCCTGCAACTGCTCATCGGTGATGACGAGCGGCATCAGCAGGCGCAAGCAATTGGCGTGCAAGCCCGCTCGCATCAACAGCAGGCCCCGCGAGGCACAGTACGAGACGACCTCAAGCACTTCGTCGGGGGCGGGTGTGCGCTTCTCGTGATCGCGCACCAACTCGATGGCGATCATCGGGCCGAGGCCACGCACATCGCCGATCAGCGGTATCGACTGCTTCCAACCGTTGGCTCGTTCCCGCACAATCTGGCCGATCTGCTGGGCGCGCTTGAGCAGTTTGCCATCCTCGAACATCTTGAGCACTTCGATACCAGCCACACAGGCCAGTGGATTGCCACCGTATGTACCGCCGATCCCGCCGACGTGTGCGCGATCCATAATTTCCGTGCGGCCCGTCGTGGCCGATAGCGGCATACCCGCCGCGATCGACTTGGCGCTCACCAAGATATCTGGCTCAACTCCGAACTGCTCCATCGCGAACAGCGTGCCAGTTCGCCCGAAGCCGCACTGCACCTCATCGGCGATCAGCAGGCTGCCGTTGTTGGAGCAGAAGGTGCGCAGACGACGCATAAACTCTTGCGGCACAGGGATGAAGCCGCCCTCGCCCTGCACGGGCTCGATGATCACCGCGGCGATCGCCTCGGGGCCGACGCCAGCCACCAACATACGCTCGAAGGCTTCCCAGCAGCGCTCGACTGCTGTGGCCTCATCGAGGCCCATGCGGTAGGCATCGGGGAAGGGCGCGCGGTAGATCTCGGGTGCAAAGGGGCCGAACGTTTTCTTGAAGGCGTATTTGCTGGTGAGGGTGAGCGTCATCAGCGTGCGGCCATGGTAGGCGCCCTCGAAGGCGATGATCGCCTGACGGCCCGTTGCGGCGCGCGCTATCTTGATGGCGTTCTCGACACCCTCGGCGCCGCTGTTGGCGAACAGTGTCTTGCAGGGGCCAGAGATCGGCACTGCGGCGTTGATGCGCTCGGCAAGCTCGATATACGGCTCGTAGGTACCCACGAGCGCCGAGAAGTGGATGAGGCGGCTCGCCTGAGCTTGGATTGCAGCGACAACCTCTGGTGGGCAATGCCCAGCGTTGAGTGTGCCAATGCCGCCAATGAAGTCGATCAGCACATTGCCATCGACATCGGTGACAAGCGCGCCGTTGGCACTCTCGATTGCGATCTGGTGGGCTTTGTAAAGCCCATTCGGGACAGCTGCTTCTCGCCGAGCGACGAGTTCGCGCGAACGTGGTCCAGGAATGGCTGTGCGGAGTTGAATACTTGGAGTTAACGTCGTTGTCATACATCCTCCGTCTGATCACACGGTTGGCTTGTGCTCCAATGAACGCATCATACCATAGTCATCTTAGCTGTGTGTTCGTCTTACGGCGATGAGAAGATGTATGCAACGGTGATATCGCCATACGTGATGAGCACGTTCGGTTTTGTGATGAAGCTCGTAATGATCAGAACAAGCAGTCGTTAGATATTGATAGACCCACCTTGAGGTCAACGACTGCCAGCGAAAGCAGGCAGCTTGCCCTCATCGCCCGCAGACGACAGGGCTTCAGGGCCGGTTGACAGCGGCCCACTGAGCCGTAGCGCAGTAGAGCGAAGGCGGATGTTCACCGCAGCATTGACATCCTGGTACACCGCACGATGCAGCGCGAGGGCCGACAACGGCTTGCCGTCGTTGTAGCACAGCGCCGAGATACGCTGTTGAACGCCCTGAAACCCTGCGAGCGTTGCCCGCAGATCGGGGTCATCAGCAATGTGTATCGTTACTGTGCGTTGTACGTCCATGTGTTCTAGTATGCCACTAAGAGTAACACAACGTAAGGCTTAGTGGGCATTGGAGGGCGGCATTCCTCCGCCAGCGAAAGCAGGCGGTCCCCTGCCGCAATTTTTATGGATTGCATACAATCGGCGATGAACTGCAAACCGTCGAATGGATCGGTCATCCTTGCCTAGAGCCAGATGTGGTTCATTGCCTAACCTTCTTATTGTACCACTGTCGAGCTGGTATCATAGTGATCGTAACTACACCTACGCCACAATACCCTGGTTTCCCAGGAAGATTGTGGCGTAGCTGCGAGTGATGTTCAATTTGGTTGGACTCTGCGGATCGAAAAGCTATAGTAGCCTCTGGCAGTGTTCGGCGGATGTACCTGCGCTCAGCCATCATCCGCATTCATGGTCATGCCGTTTAAGGCGTTGTAACCAGCGCGATAAAGACAACTCCTCCTCGTTCAAGTTGCAGCGCCTGCCCCAACTCGGTCTGTTCAATTGCTTCGGGCGTGGATTCGATTGGAACAGGCGCTGTTTCGGTCTCCACTGTCGTCTCAGTTGAAACAGGAGTCGTTTCACTCTCCACAATCACCTCCGAGACAATCTCGGTTGGCACCGGCGTCGTACTGGCCGAATCGGGCGTGGAGGTAGGGACGGCAGTCGTCGGCACGGGCGTGGAGGTGGGGACGGCGGTCGTTGGCACGGGCATGGAGGTGGGTGTTTCGTGGCTGCGATTCTCTTCGTTGGAAGCCGCCTGTTGGGCCTCAAATGCCGTCTCGTTCTTGCTCTCAAAGAATGCAATATTGCCGGAAGCATCGGTCGCGGTGAGCATCGAGATATGCACCGATTCTGGCGAAGCGGCAGGGATCTCAAACACAAACTGATTGGAGCCGTTCGGCGTCAACGCAGCAAACTGCCAATTCAGCGTATCGGTGCTGTAGAGCACGCCAACCTGCTGCACACGATTGCTATCATCGTTGACCTCAACCTCCAAGCGGAGGCGATTATTCGCTAGCCACTGCACATCGACCTGCCCAAATTGCGGCGGGACAGTATCGAGTTGCTGCACCAGATCGGCGGTGGTTGGGTCGAGATACGTGACCTCGAACACCAACTGGCTGTAACGGCGCCAATTGCCCGCAGTGGTGGATTGCGGCTGGAACTGCACCGGACTGACCTGCAGCGTATCGACTATGTTGTTGCCCGAGCCGATGCGCTGGTGAATGAAGAAGCGCTCGGGCAGCCAATCGCCGTACAACTGCGCGGGGAGCTCTGGCGTCACGTTTTGGCTGGCTAATGTCTCATTTGTAATCGTTGTAAGCAGCGCTTGATTGCTCGTGGGTGCCCCCTCAAGTTGGCTCTGGATGAGCTTCACGCTGCGAATCTGCGGCTGCATCTCGGGCGAGGTTGTACCGTTACCCTTCAGCGTCAGCGAGTAATCGAACAACGGCAAGGTTGGCAAGCCCACCAGCGACATATCGCTGCTTGTGAGAGAAGTGGACGTATTGGGCAAGAAGCTATCGGTGACGATGCTATGCGCCTGCAAGTGATTAGCGACGTTCGGATCGGCCTCGAACGTATTGGTGAAGGTGATTAACCGCGTAAAGCTCCCAGGGTTCGAGCGTTGCGAGGTGGGGATCTCCATGGCTGGCTCGCCAAAATCGGAGGGATTCGCCGGGCTAGGCACGCGCACACGCAGGTATGGCAAGCCATAGAGCGTCATCTCGCTCAGCACCTTCTCATCGAACACGCTGAAGCTCCCCGGCCCAGCGCGGCGCAGATACTCCTGCTTGGCCAGCACCAGCGATTCGCCGATCGAAGCGCCGACGTACTGATTGTTCTGTTGGACATCGCGCCCCAACGCTTGCGTCAGCAGCAACGAGAGGCGCTCGCTGTAGGCGATCAACTCGCTATCGCCGTAGCCAAAGCCCGTATTGCCGATCCAGTTGCCGCCCTGCTTGAGCACACCTTCGGCGAAATCGGCGTGATAGCTGCTTGGAACGCCCGCACGAACCTGCTGATTGATCACGTTCAGGCCCGAATGGCAACCCACCGAGTAGATCAGCGTTGGCACCAACCCGTGCGAGAGCTTCTGTGCTCCAAAGAAGGGCGGCGTCGGCGAAAGGTCGAGCAGCGGCGGCTGATGGGTGGGCTGGCGAAGGCGTTCGGCCAAGAATGAGTCTGCGTAGCCCTGTGTTGAGAAGATCTGATAGTGGGTGAAGTGCGCATTCAGCGACGCCAACTGGTAGTTCGTCTGCAGATGGCTGTAGCTATCCTTGAACTTGGATATTTGGTTATTCGGAAACCACGAGGCGATGAGATCCTGGCTCGTCCACGTATCGTTGATCAGAGTTGTATTCTTGGCCTGGTTGTTCTTGGGATTCAACTGGAAGCCGAGGGCTGCCAATTGCGAGCTGACAGCGTTCGCCTGGTCATCGAGGAAATCGTACCCGCTTACGAACGCTGACCCAGGATTGCTGCTCGTCGTGAGCGCGCTCAGCAGGCTACCCACCAACTCCAACAGCACGCTAAGCAGGTCGTTGTTTGTGGTGGTGAGGTAACGGTTGATGTCGGCTGGATGCTCGACCAAGCGCCCAATCGCGAGATCGGGAATGTAGAGCGCGCGGCCACGCCATGGCGTCGGCTGGCGGTCCGCATAGAAGTTGTCGGTCTGAATGAAGTTGTAGAACAGGCTACCGCGCAATGGCGTGTTATTCGCGAAGAGGCTGCCCTGATTATCGCGTTGCTGCTGGAAATATGTGCTCTCATTTGTGAGCGTCGTTTCATCGGGAACGCGATAGAACGGGATGATGTTATCGCCACCGACGATCACCAAATACTCAATTGAGGGAAACTTCTGCGTAATCAGCGCATCGATCATATACCAGATCTGCTGTGCAACCTCATTAGCATAAAGTGGTTGATCCGCATTGTTATCCCATTCTTGATAGAGTGTTTTGAGGTGATTAACATCGTTTCCTTGGAAAACGCAGCCGAACAGATCGATAATGACGTTATTGTTGCTGTTAATGAATGTTTGAGATTCTAAAGTGTTCTTTAGCGTAGTAACATCGTTAGTGTTATTGGGGTAAACGCTGCGCATCCGCTGATAATTGACCAACACTAGCGTGCGTCGGCTGGCATCCTGCGCAATACAGCCCGTTAGCCCGGCTACCGGCTGCGCGACAATGGTTGGCTGGCGTAGTGCGCTCGGCTGCAACGCAATATCGAGCTGGTAGCTCTGCGTGTTGCTGTAGGCGCCCTCTGGGCTGAACACAAGCACATAGTACGTATCGCTCTCGGGCAGGTACGCCTCGATCGTCTCATCGGACAGCCCGCTAAACGCCGAGATCGAGCTGATACGACCGATCGAGCTGATGCGTCCGATCGAACTGATGCGCCCGATCGAGCTGATGCGTCCGATCGAGCTGATACGACCGATCGAGCTGATGCGCCCAGTATCGGCGATGTTCGACAAATCGATATTATCGCTATGCTCGATCGAGGTGTTGGGATTGCGGATCAGCGCAAGATCATAATCCTCGGGCAATTGAGAGAGCTTGATGGAAACACTCGACCCGGCCTGCGCCTCGAAAGCGTACCAATCGCCCACTTGTTGTTCAACATCGTTTTGATCGAGCTTGCCGCTGATCGTAAGAGCGTTGCTCTCCAATGCTAGCTGCTGAGCACTTTCATACAGATTGTTTGGCTCTTGCTCCAATATGCGAACAGATTCTGCGGCGCTCGAGGCGGCAGACGCTGTAGGTAGAGACTGGGTTGGGCCGATAATCATCGTTGAAAGTATCATCACTATCAATAATACTCTGAAAGGATGATTCAATTGGTTGTAGAAATGATGCATACCTCTCCTCTGATATTTCTCTACATGTTTCGTTTATGTGTATGTTTGTACCGAGTTATTTATTTGAAAAGATATGTTATTTGTGTGAAATGAATGTATTTTTACGTGTTTGATGTTAAAAGTATGAAAAAGGTTAAATTGTTGGGTTATGCCATGGAATGGATGGTATCTGATGCGATTGAGGTTATATTGTGTGGAAGTTATGGTGTATTTGGAGGGAGAAATACAGTGGGCTTGAGTGTGTTTACTCAAGCCCACTGAAGAAAGATCTTCAATATGACAAATTCGTCATTTTGAGGATTCGTATCTAACTATCCGCTCATTACTACCGAAATAAGACGGGTAGCGAGATTTGATGATACGTATTCAACGCGCCTTTACTCGTGTGAGTAGAAGTATTTCCGGCTTGATCGCGCGCCTCGAACATCACTGCGATGTCTCTACCGATGGTAGGTCCCTTGACCATGGCCTGATAGAAGTTCCCACTGGTAGCCTGCAAGCGCAATTGCTTCCATGTCACCCCGTCGATCGTGTAGATCGCAGTTACCTCTGGGTTTGACGTCAGGTTATCGGTGACGCGCACCCGAATCAGGTAGTCGGATAGTCCACCTTGGGCATTCTGCTGCGTGATACTCGCTGAGTTGATCCGTGGCGGCTCACGGTCGTTCACCGCTCCTGGGGCGCTCGGGTTGAGGTAACTCACCTCAAGCACGATCTGGCTGAACTTGCGCTCAATACCAGTTCGCTCGTTTTGCGCGTTGAACTGGACTGGGTGCACTATCAAGGAGTCGAACGTCACTTCATCCCCATTCTCCTGGAGTACCATACGGTTATACGTGTAAGGCACTTCGGGCAGCCAGGCGTTCTGAATCACCATGGCTGGGTCCTGTCGCTGATGTGCATAGATCGAGTCGGTGATGATCGTCGTGACGTGAGGATCGACGTTGTGCTTGTCGGGCAGTAGGGTCGCGCTGAGCAGCCGCACACCCTTGGGCTGCGGTTTCGGGCCGATGCCATCGAGCGATTCAAGGGTGATATCGTAGGTGAGGGATGGCAGCACCGGCTTGCCCAACATCGTTTGTAGCTCACTGGTGAGCGCGATTGGGTTTGCTTGCGTGTGCGGTAAGAAGCTATCGCGCACCAAGCTATTCACCTGAGGCGGCAGCCCGGCACCCTGGTCGCTAAAGCTATTGGTGAAGGTAATGACACGGGTGAACACTCCCGCAACTTGTGGAGGTACATTGCCCGACATATCGATCGGCTCTGGCACGAAGGAGTTGCCGTAGGCTGGTTCCGTAGGATTCGGCACTAACGCTCGTACAAACGGCAGGCCATAGAGCGTCATCTCGAGGAGCGCTTTTTCATCGTAGACGCTGAAGCTTTGTAGCGCTGCCGTGCGAAGATACTCGCGCTTGGCGAAACTGAGCGAATCGCCGATCTCCGCGCCAATATAGTCTTCAGAAGTGTTGTAGAAAGCGCGCCCAAGCGCCTGCGTGAACAGCAACGCCAGCCGCTCGCTGTAACCGATCAACTCGCTATCGCCGTACCCATACCCCGTATTGCCGATCCAATTGCCACCCTGCTTCATCGCTGCGCTTGGCCAATCGGCGCGGTAACGCGACAGTGTGGCGCTGCCATCGGGCACATTCAAGCCCGAATGGCACCCCACCGAGTACACAAGCGAGCCGGAGCCATACAACGGCATCATAAAATAGGCGTGATAGGGACCTGCACTCAGATCAAGAGTTGGTGTCAAGAGCCGTTCGGCATAGAAGGTGGGATTAGAGTTATTGGCAGGGATCGCATCGTAGTGCGTGAAATGCCCATTGATAGACATAAAGTGGTAGCGTGTATTGGGGCCACTACCACAGTTACCAGGGATGCAGTAAGGATCTGTCAACTGCGGCAACTGGTTTGTAAACCAAGTGTCGGTTAGATCGTTGGTGCTCCAGGTATCGCTGATCAGTCTACTAAGCCGATTGCTCGTGCCCAAGATACCGGTTGGGTCGAAACCGAACTGCTCATACGTTTCGGCGATAGCATTGGCTTGATCGGTGAGGAAATCGTAGCCGGTCACGAGGGCCGCGCCTTCGGCTTCTGATCCTCGAATCGTATAGTTACTAGCTTGAGCATCGAGATACGCCATAATGTTGCTTGGCGTCTCGACCAAGCGTCCGATCGCGAGATCGGGGATGTACAGTGCCCGGCCACGCCAGGGGGTCGGCTGCCGATCCGCGTAGAAGTTGTCGGTCTGCACGAAATGGAAGAACAGGCTGCCCGCTAATGGGCTTGTGGTTGTCAGTGCATTGAGGCTATTAAGCTCGTTGTAGTAATCGCTCTCGTTGGCGATCGTTGTTTCATCGAAGACGCGATAAAAAGGAATGATATTATCGCCGCCAACAATGACGATATTCTTGGTATTGGGATAATAATCCTTGATCGCGACATCGAGGATATTCCAAATTTGCTGCGCAACCTCATTTGCAAGTAAGGGTTGTCGGGGTTGAGCATCCCACTGTGCATACAACGAGTTGAGATGGCTTGCAGTCGAATCTATGTGAGAGGAATCGCTAATATCGATGGTCACTCCGTGGCTTAGTGTGAGCAAACTCGAGAATGGATATGTTAACGTGTAGTCTAACAAGGATATCGCACTATCCGTTGAATATGTGTCGATGGTACGCTGCGAATGGAAGATGAAAATAGTTTCTATATTTGTATCAGGGGAATGGACACTCCCAAGCTCAGCGACTGCTTGTGCTTTGAGCGTCGGCTCTACCAAGGCGCCTTGCTGTAGCGAGAAATCGAGTTGATAACGTTGTGTATTGTTGAACTCGCCTTCTGCGCTATACACCAGCACATAATAATCGCCTGTAACCGGCAAATACGCCTCGATCGACTCATCGTTCGTCCCCGGATTGCTCGAAATCGAGCTGATACGACCGATCGAGCTGATACGACCGATCGAGCTGATGCGACCAATCGAGCTGATGCGACCGATCGAGCTGATGCGACCAATCGAGCTGATGCGACCAGTATCAGCGATCATGCCGAGATCGACCTGATCGCTGTTCGCTATCGACTGAGAAGGATCGACCAGCAGAGCGATATCGTAATCGGCCGGCAATTTCGTGAGACTGAGCGAAATAATTGATCCTGCATTGGCCTCGAAGGCGAACCAATCGCCGAGATCGCCGCTCGCATCGTTGGCAGAATCAATCGTGCCCGAGACACTCACTTTACCAGTTGAGAGATCGATTCTATGCGCTTGTGTATACGTATTATTCGGCTCCTGCTCATTGATCGGAGTCGTCGCTTGTTGAATCGGCCCAGCCTGGAGCGTTACTGGCATGGAAGCACAAAGTAACACGAATGCGAGGCTCAAACACGCCAGTCGGAGGCGATGGTGAAGATAACGGATTGTTTTCATCGTTGCTCCTATATGTTCGTGTAAATGTTTGGTATTCTACACGGAGGTAACAGTGGTGGAATGATACACTCTGAGGAAGGCTTAGAATATTTTAGAATGAAAGCATCCGCGTTGCATCTGCCATGCAGACTGATATGGCCTACGAAAATTGTTGGCCATAGCGTGCCGCGATCTCTTGAGCCGTATCAAGATCGCGTTGCGCCCCAACATCCCGCAGAATCGGCAATGCCTCTTGGAGTGCCGCTTGACCTTCCTCATACCGTTCTAACTCAAGCGCAAGCGAGGCGAGTGATACGAGCGATTTCGCGATCTCATGCGGGCTATCGGCTTCTCGAAGGATAGTGAGACTGTGGTGGATCTCGTTCCAAGCCCCTTCACAATCATTCTCCTGAGCCAAGATGTGGCTGAGTGTTCGGCGCGTAGCTCCCTCTTCAGCACGCGCTTCAAGACGAGCAGCATTCGCTAACGAAGATTCGCAGGCTAATCGGGCCTGGACGAGATCGCCATTGCGGAGGTGCATTTCGGCGAGATACCGTTCGAGCTCCGGCAGAAAGTCTTCCGCTCCCGCCTGTTCGAACAGTTGACCACTCTGTTGCAGATGATATTCTGCTTTCCCCAGATCTCCACGTAGCAGATAGGTTGCGCCCAGATTCATGTGCAACACGCCAGTGGCGTAGAGCGAACCAAGCTTTTCGAAAATCTCCTGGCTATGCTCGTATTGCTCGATCGCTTCGTCGAGGTTATCTTGCAAACGCAGCAGATCGCCCAGATTATTGGCGATCATGGCTTGGCCATACACATCGCCAATGGCCTGCTTGATCTCAAGACCTGTCTCGTAGTGCGGTCGTGCTGCCGCCAATCGCCCCAAATCGCAGTAGATATTGGCGAGATCGTTGTGGGCATCGGCCAGTCCCGAAAGGTCCTGCGTTTGCTTATACAACTGCACGCAGCGATCTGTGAAATCGAGCGCGCGGTTGTTATCGCCCAAATTGCGGTAGGTGCCGCCCAACAGCTTGTACGCAGCGGCTTGCAACAGGCGATCATCGAGCTGTTGGGTGAGTTGTAGGGCGCGCTCGCCCCAATCGAGCGATTGCGCGTATCGGCCTTGGCGACGGTGCAGGCCCGCGCCGAGCAGTAGACAGCGGGCCAACTCGTGGCTCTGAGGTGCGCCCTCCAACGCCATCGCCTGTTCGATATACTCAAACGCGCTCTCAAACTCGGCGCGTTTCTCGTAGACACGGGCGATCTGATAGTACAGGCCCATCCGCTTGACCACCGTCTGCGGCGACGGCTGCAGAAGGTCGAGCGCTTTTTGATAGTGCGACAAAGCCGCATCGTACTCGCCGATCAGAGCGTGCACAATGCCCAAACGCTCGTGGAGATCGATGATCTGCTCTGCGCCGTTGGCGGTGAAGAGCGTTTCCTCGCCGGATTCGAGGAAGGGCTGCGCAATCTGAAGGGCACGTTCGTACAGCGTAATCGCCTCACGGTTGGCGTATCGCGATTGCGCCTGCTTCCCGGCTCGTAAGTGATAGGCGAACGCGATCTCCCATTCCTCGGCGCTCAAGTAATGGTGGGCCAATAGGGTCAGTTGCTCATCGAGGCGTTCCGCGTAGTTGATCTCGATCTGCTGGCCCACGCGGCGGTGCAGTTCGCGTCGCCGAGCGTACAGAATCGATTCGTACGTGACATCGCGGGTCAGTGCATGCTTGAACAGGTAGGTCAGATCCTGGTCCTCGGGCAGGATCAGATCGCTCTTCTTCAGCCAGAGCAAGCGATTGAGCAGGTCTTCGTGGGGTGTGATGTTCGACAGGAGTCCATATTGAAAGCGCCGCCCGATCACCGAGGCGACCTGAAGCACCTCCCGATACCGCTCCTCAATGCGATCGAGACGCGCGGTAATGACGCCCTCGATGCTACCGGGCAGTGTCGTCTCGTTCAGCGTGCGCGTGAGATGCCACGAACCCTCGTGTTGCACCAAATTGCCCGAATCGATCAGTTCGTGCACCACCTCCTCGATGAAGAATGGGTTGCCCTGCGCTTTTTCGATCAACGTGTCGAGGCCGGAGGGAGGCTCGGCACGCAGCACTTCACGCAGCAGTTGCGAGCTATCGTTTGGCGTGAGCTCGTTGATCTCCAAGCGAATCGCGTGGTTGTATTCGCGCCACGGTTCTTGGATGGGCGGTTCGGGGCGGTAACCAAGCAGAATCAGCAGAGGATGCTGAGCGACCGCCCGAGTAATGCGAGCGAGCAGGTCGAGTGAAGAAGCATCGATCCACTGTAGGTCGTCGAAGATCAGCAACAGCGGCTGGCGTTGCGCTTCCGCAAGGAGCAGGGCTTCCACCAGGTCTTGCGCACGATCGTGGCGCTGCTCGGGTGTGAGCGCGCTGGTGAGCGGCGTCTCCTCGAACGGCAAGCCCAACAGATCGCCGAGCAGCGGTGTAAAACGCCCCAACTGTGGGGTGAGCTCTTGCACGCGCCGCGTCACCTGGCGAATCTCTTCAAAAGAGCCTACGTTTGGGCCGAGGTAGAAAAACTGTCGCAGCAACTCGCGGATGATCGCATAGGGCGTGTGTTGATTGTAGCTCTGACATTCGGCGCTGTACGGAAAGAACGATGGCAGTTGGCGTCGGCCCGACAACCGCACCAACTCCGCTAGGCCGTCCTCGATCAGCCGCGACTTGCCGACACCCGCATCTCCCACCAAGGTGATCACGCGGCCTTGGCCTTGCAGCGCCTTACTGCCCTCGTTGATGATCATCCCAATTTCGTGAGTGCGCCCGACCAACGTGGTGCGCGCCACGCTATGCCGTAGCTCCTGCGCGATGTTGTAAGCGTACAACACTTCGCTGATCGGTACTGGCTCATTGATGCCCTTGAGCGAAACGGCTGGAAGCTTTTGTAAGGCGATATGGCGCTCGACCGCCCGCGTTGTCGATGGCGAAAGCATGATCGAGCCCTCTTGAGCTACCGACATCAGGCGGGCCGCCAGATTCACCGGCTGCCCCATCACCGTGTACTCGTGGCGGCTGCTCGATCCGACCGTGCCCGCAAAGACCACACCAGTGTTGATGCCGATGCGCTGGCGGAAAAACTGGTCGTCGATCTGGAAGATGTGTCGCCAGGGATGCAGCAACTTCGTCACTTCCTGGTTGACTTCCTCCAGTGCGGCGCGCAGTTCGAGCGCAGCGCGTGTCGCACGGACGGGGTCATCTTCGTGGGCCACCGGAGCGCCGAACAATGCCATCAACTTATCGCCCTTGGTGTACATATCCACCTTGTTGACGATCCCGCCGTATCGGTGAATAACTTCCTGAGCGCGGCTGTAGTAGGCGTTGAGGATTTGTGCGGCAAGTTCGGGCTGATCTCCGATGATATCGAGAGCCATGCTGAACGGGAAGAAATTGGCGAAGAGCACCGTCACAGGGCGAAATTCGCCGATCTCCGGCGTGCCATCGGTGGCGAGGAAGCGGCGGGGTAAGTTGTACGGGAGATATGGGCGCAATCGCTCGATCTGTTCCACCAGATCGAGCAACTCTGCCATATCGCCGGAGCCACGGCGCAGATTCCAACGAGTAACGGACTGGGGCGGCTCAATGGGTGGTAAAGACTGTAGCAGATGAAAGCCCGATTGGCGCTCCTGAGCGCTCGTAGGCCCGAGCAGCCGCAGCGTATCGATGGAGACCACCACCTCGCCAGGCTCGGCGATCTCTTGGGCCATCGCAACGCGGTTGATGTTGCGGCCAGTGACGACCAGCTCGATATGTTCCTGATCGCCGACTTGTCCGGCGAAGACGCGCCCGCTATGAACCCCAATGCGGAGCCGCAACTGGAAGGAGCCCGCCCGCGTATCGAGCGAAGCAAAGGCGCTCATACGCTCCTGCATGGCCAGCGCCGCCCGACACGCGAGCCGCGCATGATCCTCGCCGAGCGAAGCGGCATCGAAGAATGCGGTGATCGCATCGCCACCGAATTTGAGCAGCACGCCTTGGTAACGGTGGATCTCGTCGAGCATCGCCCCAAACAGGCTATTGATGATCGCCGAGACCTCCTCCGCGCCTTGTTTGCCCAACGTGCTGAGTGTACCCGATAACGCAGTAAAGCCCGAGAGATCGGCGAACAATACCGAGCCCTCCCAGTACGCTCCGATAATGCAGCCCGGAGTTACCAACGACGTATCGCGGTGAATGAGCGCTGGGATATAGGAGGTGAGGGCTACGAGTTCAGAGTGAAGCCGAGCACATTCTTTGACTATCACCTCGCTCGGTAGCTTCCCTTGAACCTTCAACTCATTCAAGAGATCCTGAGCGAGATGATCATGTAACCGGGCGGCAAGCTGATTACCGACGGTGTCAAACGTGTTCACTATCGTCCCTTGTATGTTCGCTTGCTAAAATGGCGCTGGCGTAATAGCCGCCTTTTGTCTCTTGGGCACGGTTGGGGAGACCGAGTGTGTAAGAAGTTCCACATTTCATGATACCACAACCTCCCCGCAATCGCCTGAGTTTAAGGGTAAAGATAAAGTTGTAACTATCTCAACACGTTTTCTATTGTATGTTACTGAAATTACCGATAAATGGTATTACCAGATTGATTTGGCTATTGTGCATGGACATAAACGTTGTTTCTCAAGAAATTTTCCTACACGATAAAGACTGTGCGTCCTGTAACAAACTTGCTGAACTCTGGTGATATGTCTACAATAGAAGCAGCCACAGCAGTGCAATGTGCAAAGGGTAAAGGTTGAAATATGTTAGAACTTCAATTGGCTGTCGCAAAAGTACCACGGCATGGCGCAACTGAAAGCGGCGATACGCTTGAAGTGATCGAGCGGCCCAGTGGCGGCTTCTCAGTAGTGTTAGTGGATGGGCAAGGGAGTGGGCGTGGTGCGAAGACGCTCAGCAACCTTGTGATGACTCGAGCGATTACCCAATTGAAGGATGGCGCTCGTGACGGTGTAGTAGCGCGTGCTGCTCACGATTACCTTTACACGTATCGCATGGGTCAGGCCTCGGCCACCTTGAATATTATTTCTGTGGATTTTCAGTCCGGCAGCATCCTGATCTCGCGAAACAACCCAGCGCCGTTCTATGTGCTGGATCGGAGCGGCATGCACATCCACGATGAGCCATCGCTGCCGATCGGCCTCTATCCGATGACCAAGCCTCGCATCACCGAATTCCGGCTGCAGCCCTACACCTACGTGCTCGTGTTCAGCGATGGCTTGCTGAAGGCAGGCGAGCGCTATGGCGAGGACCTAGAATTGGTCAACTTCCTGGCTGGCTGGAATGTGACGGAGGGTGGTAGCGCGCAGGATCTATCCGAGGCGCTGCTCTCTCGTGCTCGCGAGCTTGATCGGGGCGAACCCGCCGATGATATGAGCATCGTGGTGTTGGCGGCGCTCCCCACACGCCATACCGATTCGGTGCGGCGGATGCTGGTCAACGTGCCAATCGAGCCTGTACCCGGCGTTGAACGGCGCGATGAGCCGTGGGACGAAGACCTCGGGTAGTGTCGCCTCCTCGGTGGTTTGCAAAGAGTCACAAGAGTGTACCTTTAGGCGCGGAAGCCCACGCGCTTCAGCCGTGGGTAGTTGACTCTTTTGGTGGAAGCAACCCAGCGTATTTGGCGATAATCCCTAGCATAATCTCATCGGCGCCACCCGCGATGGAGAGCAGCCGCGAATCGCGGAAGTAGCGCGCGATCGGGTATTCCTCCACGTAGCCCATCCCGCCGTGAAATTGCAGACACGTATCAGCGACTTGGCGCGCCAATCGACCTACCTTAAGTTTGGCCATCGATACGGGCAATGTGGCATCCTGCCCGGCCACAATCAGCTCTGTGCAGTGATAGCACAAGTGGCGTAGCGCTTCGACTTCACTGAGCAACTCGGCGAGCTTAAACTGTATCCACTGCTGTGCGATCAGCGGCTTGCCGAACGCCTGGCGTTGCTTGGTGTAGGTCACGGTCAGTTCGATGGCCCGCTCCGCCGCCGCAAGCCCCATCACCGAGGCGATCAAGCGCTCCTTCTGGAACTGCTGCATCTGTAGCGGAAAGCCCGCGCCTTCGTCGCCGATGCGGAACGCCTGCGGCACCCGCACATTGTCGAAAGACAGGATGGCGGTATCGCTGCTGTGCATGCCGAGCTTTTCGAGTTTGCGGCTCACGCTGAAACCGGGCGTGTCGGTGGGCACCACGATCAGCGACATGCCGCGATGGTCGTGGCCTGGGCTGGTGCGAGCGAGCACCACCACGAAATCGGCTTGGGTGCCGTTCGTGATCCACATCTTCGAGCCGTTGATCACGTAGTCGTCGCCATCTGGCTCGGCGCGGGTGCGGATGGCCGCCACATCGGAGCCAGCGTCCGGCTCGCTGATCGCAATGGCCGCGCACATCGTTCCGGCGATGGCGGGCACGAGGAAGCGCTGCTTGAGTTCTTCGGAGCCGTACTGCGCCAACGCTGGCGTCGCCATATCGGTGTGGACGCCGATCGCCATGGGCACGCCGCCGCACGAGCAGCGCCCCAACTCCTCGAACAGCACCACGTTGTACCAGTAGTCGAGTCCCGCGCCACCGTACTCCTCGGGGTACGATAGGCCAAGTAGACCGAGTTTGCCCATCGTACGCAGAAGCGTGTGGGCAGGCCAAAGCTGTTGGGCTTCCCAAGCGTCAACATACGGCTCGATCTCTTGCGCGACGAATTGGCGCACAAGTTGGCGGAACATGTGATGCTCTTGATCGAACATGTGCGGCATTGCACTCTCCTTCCGATGCGCTCGAACGATCGCCTAGCTAATCGGCGAACGGCGCCGCTGCCACGTGTCGTGTAGCAGCGAAAAAAACGCCGTATCGGTGAATCTCCCATCGACGCAGTAGTTCTCGCGGAAGTAGCCCTCTTGTACGAAGCCGAGTTTTTCGAGCACGCGGCGCGATGCGTGGTTGGCCGGGTCGATCTGCGCCTCGACGCTGTGCAGGCCGAGTTGCTCGAAACCGAACGTCAGAATGGCCGTGAACGCTTCGGGCACTAACCCTTGGCCCCAATACTCCGGCGCTAACTCATAGCCGATCTCGGCGCGCTTATGCTGCTTCATCAAGCGCCAAAACCCGCCACTGCCGATCATTCGCTGCTGGCCTTTCAGGCTGAACGCCCAACGGATGCCTTGGTGCGCGCGGAAATCGTCGATGATGCGGTCGATCTTCTGCCGTGCTTCATCGATCTCGGTCATCGGCGGCGAGCCCCAAAAGCGCATAGCTTTTTTATCGCTGTAAATGCGGAACATATCCTCGGCATCGTGCTCCTGAAAGGCGCGCAACACCAGCCGCTCGGTCTCTAATACGGGAAATATATCGAAAACGAGTTCATTGATCATTGTATGCCTCGTGAAATAGTCTTGGAAGTGTGGTGGAAGTGGATGCCCAAAGTATATCATCCTTGACGTGTGGCGATCGGGTATGGTGACATTCGCCCCGACATGGCGGGAGCATACGTGCTGCGGTACAATGAGGCGATACATCTCTCAGCAAGGAAGTACACACATGGATTGGTTGACTACGCCTGGTGGTATCAAACACCTATACATTCATATTCCGTTCTGCCACCGCCGTTGCGCCTATTGCGATTTCAACACCTACGCGAATATGGAACATCGCATGGAGGCGTATGTCGATGCCCTTTGTGCTGAACTTGCTGCGATGCGGCCCGCGCAACGGCTGCAACCCGTTCCCCTGCCCGAGCGTTTCCCCGCCGAACTGACCCGCGCCGACCTGTGCCCGACGATCTTCCTGGGCGGTGGTACGCCGAGCATGCTGCCGTTGCCGCTGATGGAGCGCGTGTTGGCCGCCGCCGATGCGGTGATCCCACTGGAACTGGCCGAGGTGACGGTCGAGGCGAACCCCGGCACGGTGCTCGGGCGCGATTACCTGGCGAGTTTGCGCAGCCTAGGCGTGAATCGCTTGAGCATGGGTGTGCAGAGCCTGCACGATCCGACGTTGAAGGTGCTTGGGCGCATCCACACCGCCGCCGAGGCCCGTGCGAGCTACATCGATGCCCGACGGGCTGGCTTCTCGAACATTAATCTCGATTTTATCTTTGGCTTGCCGGGCCAAACGCTGGAGCAATGGGAAGCGACATTGCGGGAGATCACGACTTGGGAGGTCGATCATTTCTCGCTCTACTCGCTGATCCTGGAGGAAAAGACGCCGCTCTACGCGCAGGTGATGGGTGGCCGCGTGACGGTGCCCGACGACGATGTGACCAGCGCGATGTACGAGATGGCAATCGAGCGGTTCGGCGCGGCGGGCTACATCCAGTACGAGATCTCGAACTGGGCCAAGGCGCAGGGGGACGAGGTGGCTGCTCAGAACCCTGTGGTGCCTGCGTTGGCTTGTCAGCACAATTTGGCGTACTGGCTGAACGCCGATTACCTTGCGGCTGGGGCTGGCGCACACGGCCACGTATTCCCGCGCCGCTACGCCGATGTGCTGGGCATCGACGAGTACATCCGCAAGTCGGGCGGGGGTAAGATGCCGATCGCGGAGATCACTGAGCTAGACACGCGCGATCTGTACGCCGAGACGATGTTTATGGGCTTGCGCCTAAACGTCGGCGTGTCGTTCGTGCACTTTCAGGATCGCTGCGGCGCTGATATGCGAGAGGTGTACGCTAGCGAACTGGATGAGCTCGTCGCCGAAGGGTTGCTGGAACGCGATGCGCTTGGGGTGCGGCTCACGGCGCGTGGCCGAATGCTTGGGAATCAGGTGTTTATGCGGTTTGTGTAGCCATCCATCAATGAAATGTATCCTTCGTTGACATCCATTTCCACTCGACTTATAATGCGTCGTCGCCAATTTGCCCGTATTCAACCATGTTTTTGCACTGGTTGCGTCAAGCCGGATGGCTTTGAGGAGCGCATTTCATGCGGTTAGACAAGTCCGCGACTCTTGGGTCGCGGGCGCTGTGGAACGATTGGTGGCCGCCGATTGTTTGTGTGTTCATTGCGCTGGCCATATGGTGGTTTGGAGATGGCCAAGTGCTTTTGTGGGCGAGTTCCGCTGCGATTGGCGCGCCATTCACCATCTTCACGCTGCTAGCGATGTTCCTCCTCCCTGGGTTCGCGCTGCTGCGCCTCTGCTGGCCCTCGCCACTAACTCCAATCGAGCGTTGGCCGCTCGCGATTGGCCTGAGTTGTGCCATCCTGCCACTGTTGTTTCTGATGAGCGAACCGATTGGTCTGCGTTGGAACACGTGGATAGGTTGGGGATTCCTCGTACTGTGTGGCGTGGTGGTGGTGTGGCCCAAGCGCGGTGAGTCGTGGCGGAGCCGCTGGCGCGATTTTATCCCCACTCGTCCCTCGCAACACCACGTGCTGCTGTTGGTGCTCACCATTGCGGCGTTGGCAGTGCGCCTGTATGTGATCCGCGATCTGCCGGTTGGCCTATGGGGCGATTCGTATCATCACACGATGATCGCGCAATTGCTCGCCGATAACGGCGGCCTGTTCACATCCTGGCGGCCCTACTCGCAGCTCAACACCTTTACCTATCACTATGGCTTCCATAGCTTGGTGGCGTGGCTCAATTGGCTGTCTGGCACGCCCACCACGCGGGGCTTGATGATCATCGGCCAAGTGGAGAGCGCGCTGATCGTCCCGCTGCTGTACGTGTTCACGCTGCGCTTGCTCAAGCGTCCGAACGCCGCGCTGTGGGCTGGGCTGATCGTCGGCTTTGTCAGCCTGTTCCCTGCGTTCTACATGAACTGGGGGCGCTACACGCAACTCGGCGGCCAAACGATCCTGCCGGTGGCCTGTGTGGCCTGGATGCTGTTGTTGGAGCAGGCGCTTGATCCGGCCACTCGGCGCAGCCATTTGGTTCAGATCGGCATTGTGGTGGCATTGGCGACGGCTGGCCTTGCAGTGACGCATTATCGGGTGGGCGTCTATTTGGCCTGCTTTGTGGCGAGTTTCTGTGTCGCTCTGGCGATCGGCACGTGGCGTCGGCCATTAGCGCTGGTGCGCCCCGCGCTGGCGGGCTTGGGTGCGGGCATCTTCGGGATCTTGTTGACATTGCCCTGGTTGCTGCGCTTGCGCGAAGGCAAACTGCTGCAATTGGGCAGCCAGTTCATTTCCAAAAATATCGGCACCGACCATACCAATTCCATCCCCGCGTTGAGTGTTATCATAACGGAGTACGCGAAGTCCTATCTGCTCGTTTTGGCATTGCTCGCCCTGGTGCTGCTGAGCGTGCAGCGACAGTGGCGTATCTGGGTGATCGTGGGTTGGGCCGCGCTCACGTGGATCGCGGCGAATCCGTACCTGATCGGCTTGACGGGCGCGGGCATCCTGACCTCGTTCGCGGTGCTGTTGGCGATCTACTTCGTGGTGCCGCCGATGGCTGGGGCTGGGCTCGACGCGCTTATCGAGTTGTTCTCGCGTAACGCGGTCGCATCGCAATGGGCGACGCGCTTGCAGGTGTTGGTCGGTATAGTGGCGGTTGCTTGGGGCATACAGTGGCAGCAGAATATGCCTGCTTCCGACTATGAGTTGTTTACCAAGGCCGATCTCGCCGCTGTGGAGTGGATCAAGGCTGAGACGCCACCCGATGCGAAGATCTTCGTGAACACGTTTTTGGCATACGGCGATTCGCTCTATGCTGGCTCGGATGGCGGGCTGTGGTTGCCGTTCTTGAGCGGGCGCGAGAGCAACTTGCCGCCGATGACGTATGGTAGCGAAGTCGGCGAAGATCCGCTGTTTTATCGCCGCACCAACCAAATGAATGCTGAAGTCCACCAGTTTCCGATTGGTAGCGCCGAGGCCGCGCAAGCGTTGCGAGAGGCTGGCTTTCAATATGTGTACGATGGGCCGACTGCCAATGGTGTACCCGCTGGCGAACACGAATACATCGATCCGGCTGAGTTAGCTGATTCGCCCTGGTTTGAACTCGTCTATGATCACGATGGCGTAACAATCTGGAAGGTGCGCTAGTGCGAATATGTGTTGTTGGCCCAACTTACCCCTACCGAGGCGGCATTGCTCATTACACGACGCTGATGGTCAAACATTTGCGCGAGGCTGGGCATTGGACGCAGTTGTACTCGTACACACGCCAGTACCCCAAATTGCTGTTCCCCGGCAAGACCGATAAAGACACTAGCGCCGCTCCCCTCAAAGTTGAGTGCGAATATATTTTAGACCCGATCAACCCGTTCACGTGGTGGAAGTTGTGCCGTCGCGTGCGCGCCGATGCGCCCGATCTGCTGATTCTGCAATGGTGGGTGCCTTATTGGACGCCGAGCCTGACGGCCATCTCGCGCTGGATCAAGCAGCACACCAAGACCAAAATCGTGTACATCTGCCACAATGTGTTGCCGCACGATGGTGGTGGCTTCTTCGATCGGCGGTTGGCGATGGCGGTGCTGCGACAGGGCGATGCGTTTGTGGTGCATAGCGAGCAGGATCGGCTGTGGCTGCACACGCTGTTGCCGCATGCCCAGGTGACGAAGGCCAACCACCCAACCTACGCCGATCTCGCGCAGCAATCGCAGAATCAGCCGCGACCGCCCAGCGACGAACTGCTGCCCCCCGCCTCAGATGTGCCCACGCTGCTGTTCTTTGGCTTTGTGCGACCCTACAAAGGCTTGGAATACTTGATCCAGGCGCTGGCGTTGGTGCTAAAGCAGATGCAGGTGCGCTTGCTGGTGGTGGGTGAGTTCTGGTCGTCGTCGGAATTTTACGAGCGCTACGCCCGCCAATTTGGCGTGGAACATGCGATCACGTTTGTGAATCGCTACGTGCCGAACGAGGAACTGAAGTTTTACTTCGACCAAGCCAATGTGGTGGTGTTGCCGTACATCTCGGCCACACAGAGCGGCGTGGTGCAGTTGGCGTTCGGCTTCGGTAAACCCGTCATCACCACGCGGGTGGGTGGCCTGCATGAGGTCGTCCACGATGGCGTGAATGGCTTGGTGGTGCCGCCGCAGGATGAGGAAGCCTTGGCGAACGCGATTGTGCGCTACTTCAAAGAGCAACTCCAAGAGCGCTTCGAGAGCTATCTGGCGACCGAGCAGGGCCAAAGCTCGTTCTCGTGGTCGGTGCTCGTCAAGACATTTGAGCAGTTGCACGTTCAACTCAACCAGCCCAAAGCCTAATTCGATAACTGTTATGCGGATTGTATTGCTGCTTACTGCGGGAGTGGATCGGCCAATTGGGGCGCGATATTTGCCGATCTGCGCCGAACTGGTGCGGCGCGGTCATCAGGTGCGCATTCTGGCGTTGCACCCCGATCTGCCCAATTGCCCGCAGCGGCGATTTACGCGTGATGGTATCGAGGTTTGGTATGTGGGCCAGATGCACGCCCGCAAACAGTCGAGTCTGCCGAGCAGGTTCTCGCCTCTCGAACTGCTCTGGGTGCTGATCACATCGACATTGGGCATGATCTGGGGCATCCTTCGTTCTCCCGCCGATGTGTACCACCTTGGCAAACCGCAGCCCGTCAACGGCCTCGCCGCACTGATCGGCGTGATGCTGCTGCGCAGACAGCGCTTCTACGTCGATTGCGACGACGACGAGGTGCTCAGCAACCGTCTGACTGCCAAGTGGCAGCGGGCCGTGTTCGGCTTTTGGCAGTGGCTGTTGCCTCGTTTGGCTGCGGGTGTTACGGTGAACACACAGTTCTTGGCCGAACGGATGCGCCAAGCCAATCTTGAACGAGTTGCGTATGTGCCGAACGGCGCGCGGTTCGTGCAGCTCACCGATGCGCCTGTGCGCGATGCGTTGCGGCGAGCACTTGGCCTTGAGCAACGCCCGGTGATCGCGTATGCAGGCACCCTGGCGCTGCAGAACCACCCCGTCGATCTGCTGATCGCTGCGTTTGCGATTGTGGCGGAGCGGCTTCCCAATGCGGTATTGTTGATGATTGGTGGTGGCGAGGATCTGCCTTTGCTGCGTGAACGGGTGGCACAACTTGGCCTTGCAGATCGAGTATACTTTACGGGGCAATTACCACGTTCGGTTCTACCCAATTACCTCGCGCTTGCTGATGTCAGCGTTGACCCGGTGCGCGATGATGTGGTGGCTCGGGCGCGCTCGCCACTGAAAATATTTGAGAGCATGGTGCTTGGGGTTCCGGTTGTAACAGCCGATGTTGGAGATCGGGCCGCCATGCTCGATCATGGTCGCGCTGGTGTGTTAGTACCAGCTGATGATCATGTGGCGCTTGCCGAGGCATTGATCGATGTGCTGCGTGATCGCGCTCGCCTCGAAGCATTATCCAAGGCTGCCATTGAACATAGTAAATCGTATACCTGGGATCAGCTTGTATCCCATTGGGAAGCGTTATATCACTCGTCCCCTTAGTTACCTCGCGTGTAGGAAGGTACAGCACTATTGTGGCAGAGACGCCCAGTAGCGTTGTATTTCTGCATTGAGATGCACAAAATCGTGTATCTTATCGAGCTACGCGAATAGGAAATTCATGCGTTCTGCATTTTCATTAGGGTCGCTCAAAAATGATTGGCGGCGTTATTTATCAAGCACTGTATTGCTTCATATGGTGGTCGCCGTAGGCGGTCTGGTGATCGCTCGTTTACTGAGCACTGTTACGCAGTTCGTCTTGGCGCGGCGCATGGGCGTTGCCAGTTTTGGCATTTATACAAGTGTTTATACGCTGCTTGGCCCTGCAATCATGTTCGCCGGATTAGGCTTGGATACGTGGTTGCTGCGCCAAAGTCACGATACAGAGACGCTCAAGACTGCAATCAGCGAGGTGTTGTGGCTGCGATTGTTTGTCACACTCGCCCTGATGGCCATCAGCATTCCGTTCGTGGTCTTTCTTGGCGATACAGGAATCACCCTCACGCTGACGGTGTTGGCGGCGGTGAGTCTCCTTCTTGAATTTTTGTTGCAAACCAGCCATACCATTTTGCGCGCCCAGTTGCGCAATTATGCCGCAGGATTCCTCCAGGTATTGGTCGCGGTTCTGCTCTTTCTGCTGATTTGGTTCATATGGAGCGATCAAGCGATGCCCGAGCGGGTCAGCACGTATCGGATGCTTTCCAGTATCGTGGGCATCGGCGTGATGGCTTGGTTGCTGAGGAAGAATCTGCGTTTTGTTTGGGATATCAAACGCTTTTGGTATCTGATTACGCAGGGGCGGATGCACTACGCCGCCGATCTCCTGGCGAACGTGACGGGCAAGGCCGACCTCACGATGATCGCGGCGATGTTGGGCGCGGTCGCATCGGGTATCTATAGTCCGGCCCTCACCATCGTCAACACCACCTTCCTCATTCCCACTGTGCTTTCGCAGGTGTTTCTGCCGATCTTGGCACGTCATCCGCGTGGCTCGCGCGAGTTCCGCTGGACGTTTGCCTTTCATCTAGCCACAAATGCGTTATATGGCATCTTCTGGGCTGTCATTCTGTTCTTCGGCGCCTCACCATTGATCCTGACATTATTCGGCCAAGAGTACTTCGATGCGATCCTCTTGCTCCAAATAATGAGCTTGATACCATTCTTTAAGAGCTTCAATTTCTGCTTTGCGTTGTATATGGTTGTTCGTGATCGGCAGGGATTGCGAGTGGCTATGCTCAGTGTGAGTGCGCTGGTGAATGTGGTTGCCAACCTAATTGCGCTGCCGTTGTTCGGCTTGATCGGCGCTGCGTGGGTCAACTTATTCACGGAAATTGTCACGTTCATGTGCTATGCCTATGGTGCTTGGTTAACCATGCGAGCCTCGAAATGAACATTTTGCTGCTTAATGCTCATTCGCCGCAAAATGCTGGCGATCTCGCTATTCTGCAAGAATCGTTGGCGTGCCTTCGGGAGGCGTATCCACGCTCGGAGATCACCGTCACCATCAATGATGATCGTGGCTCGCTGCCGCCCGACGCTACATTTATCCCTTCGTTGACGCGCTGGTTGGTGAGTCTCGATGACAATGGTGATTGGCACTGGCATAAATCGCTGGCAGTGCCGTACACTGCGTTATTGCTGGTTTGGGCGCTCTGTTATCGCTGGTTTGCGCTGCGGCTGTATCCTCGTCAGAGCAACCGCCGCCGATTGATCGAGGCGTATTACAATGCCGATCTGATAGCGGTGATTGGGGGTGGGCATCTCTATGCACGCCACAGTTTGAATATCGCCTTCCTGTGGCTATGGGTGGGCTTGGCGTTCGCCATTCTATTGCGCAAGCCGTTGATCTTTCTGCCGCAGTCTTTTGGTCCACTGCCTGGCCGATTGCAGCGCGGCCTGCTAGCGTGGTTGCTCAACCGTAGCCAGTTGATCGTCGCCCGCGAATATCGCTCGCTGGCCTTCTTGGCCGAGATCGGCGTGAAGCAGCAGGTGTTGGTGTTGCCTGATCTCGCGTTTCTGCAGGCTAACAGCACCCATTACGCCCTGCCTGTTGATGTGCAGCAACGGCCCCTGATTGGTCTCACCCTGATGGATTGGGGTCGACAGAACGCTCATTTTCAGAATCAGCGAGGCTACGAGCAAGCCATTATTGCATTAATCCTGCATGTGCGCCAACAGTACAACGCAAATATCTTGCTATTTGCCCAATGCACGGGGCCAACGCTCGAACAAGACGATCGGCATATCGCACGGCGAATCATCGCTGCGCTGCCCGATCCCACACGTGTTACCCTTGTTGATGCGGTATTATCGCCGACAGAGCTTCAATATGCCTACTCGCAACTCGATATGCTGGTTGCCACACGTATGCATTCTGCGATTTTTGCGCTCAACAACGCGGTTCCTGTACTGGTCATCGGCTATTTGCACAAGTCAGTCGGTCTGATGGAGGTGCTCGGTTTACCTCAGGCTGTGCTCGATATCAACGAAGTCGATGCCGTCAACATATGCGATACATTTGATCAGGTGTGGGGCAGCCATTCGTCCATCCACGACCAATTGATCGAACGCATTCCGGCGGTTCGTACCACACTCGCGCAGTTGCCCAATTTGATCCGAGAGAAGGTTGTATTGTCGTGATGTCTGCTCGTATTTCCGTCATCCAACTGGTCGATGGCTTTGCTACCGAAGAGCATGCTGGCGGTGCGGCTCAGTTCGGCATTCAACTTGCCCGTCATCTTGACCGCGAACGTTATGCGCTCCATGTGGTCGGTTTATGGAAGTATGGTACGCCATCAGAGCGACGATGGATGGAGCGATTGCGTGATGAGGGTATCGGTGCCACGATTTTAATCGAGCAGCCCCATCGTTTGGCGCTGGATCTCGTGCGTGCTGCAGGGCTGCTCAGCGAATTGATCGAGCGTCACAATGTGCGATTGGTTGGCAGCCATTTCGAGCGGGGCGACTTACTGGGACTTGCCAGCAAGCTACGGCGTTTTGGCAACCTTGCGATCGTACGAACGATGCACGCCGATCAGCAATGGCAGACACGCCCCTGGCTGGGGAGTTTACTGAACCTTGTGGCATTCCCATGGCTCTTCGATGCAGAGGTAGCTATTTCTCAGGCGACCCGCGAGGTGATGGATCGGCGTTTCGCAGCGCGTCTGCGAGGTCGCCGCGCCACGTTGCTGTACAACGGCATCAGCAGCCAACTATTGACCCAGCCCGCCCCAACACCGCGCGATGCGAATCAACCTCCGCGAATCGCTATTGTAGGACGTTTGGCGCTGCAAAAGGGCCACCGCTACCTCTTCAAGGCGCTGCCGCAGATCTTGGCGCGCTTCCCGACGTTGGAGTGTTGGGTGATTGGTCATGGCGAGCTTGAGCAGGAACTGATCGCATTGGCGGCTGAGTTGCGGATCGATCACGCGGTGCGGTTCTTGGGGCGGCGTAGCGATGTGCTCTCGCTCTTAGGTCAAGTGGATCTAATGGTTTCGTCCTCGATTTGGGAGGGCTTCCCAACCGTTATCCTCGAAGCCATGGCTGCTCGTACACCCGTGGTTGCCACCGATGTCTCGGGGAGCCGTGAGCTTGTGCGTGATGGTGAGACAGGGCGCCTCGTGCCTATGCAGCAGCCAGCAGCCTTAGCGCAAGCGATCATCTGGATGCTCGAACACCCCACCGAAGCCCGTTTTATGGCCGAGCGTGCGTGGCAGGAGATCCATCAATACACATTGGAGCATACTGCAGCAGGGTATGATCGCCTGTATCGTGAGCTACTTCGGCTAAACGACCCGCAATAACCCGAAAGTATTAGTGGTGTTATTGAGATGGATACCACTAAATAAGCGATGGCCTCAGCGGCATACCACACTGAGGCCATCACGGTGTTTTTATAGAGGATGCGTATTATTGACTACCTGTCCAATCCACCAGGATTGTTCCTACATCAAGGACTTGGTTGGCTGTAGTCTTCCACACTTTTGCGCGGGTCGTTTCATCTTGAACCACTTTGTTATAACCAATGGGATCGCCAACGACAATAACATATGACTTTGCAGGAACATCAACGAACATAAAGCGACCTTCTTGATCGGTTTCAGCGCCTGGGCTTGAGGCACCATTGAAAATAAAGACAGCATCTTCGCCTTCGCCCGTGACTTCAGCTAGAAACATGAGGGTCTCTTTGATTGGTTGGTTGGTCGATTTGTCGTAAACATACCCTACCACTGTTGTGCGCCCAGAAGTTGGTTGGGGTGCGTCTGATGGGAGCGGTGTAGCCGTTGGGACTAGAGAAGTATTAGGGTTTGAAGATTCGTTGGTAGTAGCAGGCGCCGGCGTAGGAGTTGGCGCGGCAGAGGAAGCACAAGCTGATAGAAGAACGACTAGCCCAAACATCAGGAGGATCTGGTGCAGAAAGCCTCGCGAATGGCTTAAAGGAAAGGGACGGAAATGCTTTTTGGAATGTGCTTCCTGCTTTGATCGCTTGCCAGATGGTTGCATCATTAGGAAACCTCACTTCTGAATATGGCTAGCGCAGTCAATGCGGGCTAACCTCTCAAACGTTTATTGAATAGTAGCATACCCGATGGGGCGGGTGAGCGCAATTACTCCTCTCGGTAAACGAAAATAATCCTCGCTTACTACCAAAGAGGTATTGTTCTCAAGCAGTTCAACGGCTATGATAGCCACATTGATGAACTGACAGAAGCAACTGTCTAGCACAATGTCTGAACGTTTTTGTTCGCATTAAGAAGGAGTTGGTTAGATGAAACTGAGAAAGTTTCTGGCTCTGATGCTTGCCTCATTAATGGCTCTTGGAGTGACAAGCATCTCGCAGGCCCAAATCGCCTATAATACAGCTTTTAGCACCTCTATTACTGTTGCAAACGTGGGTACGGGCCCTGCCAAGATCACGGTTACGTACTACGGTGAGAACAGCGGCAGTGGCACCTCGGTAGCGATGCCGGACCTGGCCGCTGGTGCGAGCACCTCGATCGTTGTGGGTAACGTTTCGTCGCTGAACGCCGGCTTCAAGGGTGCTGCTGTGCTGTCGTCGAGCCAGCCAGTGGTTGCGACGCTGGTGCAGGTGCCGCAGGGCAATGGTGGCGTGAAGAACCGCCCGCTGTCGAACGGCTTCCAGGCTGGCACCAGCCGCGTGCTGTTGGCCACCGTGTTGAAGAACCGCTTCAACTCGACCTCGCGCTTTGCAGTGCAGAACGCTGGTAGCGCTCCTGCTACTTTCACCGTGAAGCTGTACAACGCCGATAACCCCTCGGCGGCTCCCATTACAATGGCAACCGTTTCCAACCTGCCAGTTGGTGCTACCCGCTACTTCGATATGGGTGAGCAGACCAACGTGCCGAACGGCTTCAACGGTTCGGCTGTTGTCGAGGGTACGGGCGTCAGCTTGGTTGCTACTGTGCTTGAGTTGTCGACCAACGGTCGTGGCGCTTCGGCCTTCGAGGGCGTTGCAAGCGGCGCGAACAAGGTCTACATGCCTTCGGCTCTGTGTAACTTCAACATGTCGGGCAAGCCAGGCAACACCGCCTATGCTATCCAGAACGTCGGTACCACTCCTACCGTTGCTACTGTGAAGTTCAGCAATGGTCGAACTGTGACCACTGCTACCATCCCACCGAACGGCAAGGCTAGCGTCCAGGGCTGCGACGGTGGTAACCCGAATGCCTTCAGCGGCTCGGCTGAGATCACAGCCAGCAACAACGGCCAGATCGTTGCTATCGGTAAGGTTGTTGGTGAGAACGGCCCGTCGACCGCCTTCTTGGGCGAGACGGCTGGTGCTAGCAAGCTGGCTCTGCCGTACGTCCGCTGGACGACCAGCGATGCCAAGTACAACGCTGGTACACATCAGCGCACCTACATCGCTATCCAGAACATCGGTACCACCACGATCCCTGCTGGCCAGATCAAGGTCAACTACATCGACTCGACTGGTAAGCTGGTTGGTACCCACACCATCAATACGGCATTGGCTCCTGGTGCTAAGGCCAACTCCAATGCTGGTGACCTCGGCGCTGTTGCTGGCGACTTCGGCCACGGCCCGCCCGTCTACGGTGGTGGTGCTCAGATCATCGGTCCAGACGGTAGCCAGCTGATCGCGGTTGCTCGTGTGCAGACCTTTATGTCGGACTTGGGTACTGTCGCTGCTGAGGACTACAACGCAGTGCCGATCCAGTAAGCAATGACAGTGTGCTAGATATGTCGCTAAGGGGTGGTGCTTGCAGGCACCACCCCTTTTTGCCGTTTATTCCTCTGATACTTCACCCAGGTAACGGCAAATCCTGTTATACCTAATCTGGTTAGTTTAGTCTGTAGCAATGATACCCAACGCGGTTGGTTAGTATCACGATAGAACCAGTTTTAGCCTGCGGCAGCAAGGTAATTGTTCTTTTTGTGATGGCGAAGGGCTGCTACGCGCAGCCCTTCGCCATCACCTGTTTCGGGAGAAGTGAGTATCAATTGAAAACCAGCATCAGCCATAACAATCACAAGTCCCTCGTGTAAATAACCTCTCGGATGTGGTATCAGTCTACCTACAATCAACCACCTTCAGAACGGTGTGATTCTGCCTGTCCAGCGATAACTACCTCTCCTTGGCAAGTGATACGAGGCATTGCTATGTGCGGCGCCTCTCATAATGAAGGCGGGTTCGCAGCCCAACCTGCTACGATAGACTTATTCGCCAGCGCCGATATTGGGCAGAAAGAGGCGGTTGATGGCTTGGTATTCGCTCACCAACGAGGGTTGATCATCCTCTGAGTTACTGAACAGGAACACGCTGGTGTTATTGAACGAGGTTACTTGTACCGCATTGGGGATCTGCTCGGGGATACTGAGCACTTCCCAAGCATCCGAGGTGGTGTTGTACTGGAAGCCGGTTGGTTGGCTGGCTGCGAATATCAGGACGTTGCTGCCGATGCTGGTCTCGGCGGGCTGCGCCATAACAGTGGGCAATGGCGCGACGCTCTGCCATTGGCCTTGCTCGCCGATGTTAGGATCGTAGCGCTCATTGACGCGCAGCGCCCCGGTGTCGTTCTCGCCGCCGATCACGTAGATGCGCCCCTCGACTGCGGCGGCCCCCGCGTGACGGCGTGGTGTTGGCATTGCAGCGCCAGTTCGCCAGGTTTTGCTGTCGGGGTCGTAAATGAACACTTCGTTGCGGTAGGTGCTGCCATCCCAACCGCCGAAGAGATAGAGGCGCCCCTCCTCGCTCGCCAGGGCATAGCGGCTGCGCGGCTCAGGGAGTGGAGGGAGTTGCTCCCAACGCTGAGTGCGCGGATCGTAAGCCTCTAGCGTATCGAGCACGCTGCCATCGCTGCGTTCGCCGCCGGGCACGTAGATAATGCCGCGAACGACCGCTGCCTGAACGTGACTGGCCGCTGTTGGCTTGTCGGTGAGCGAAACCCATGTATTTGTATTTGGATCGTAGCGCTCAATCGCACTGCTACTGCCTTGAGCATTCTGGCCACCGATCACATACAACTTGTTGTCGTAGGTGGTGGCGCCGAAGTCGTAGCGCACAGAGGGCAGTTGCGTGCGCTGCCTCCAGTTGTTTGGCTGCGCGATTGGGGTGTTGCTCGGTGTTGGTGGCGGCGTGTTGGTGGGGCGATTCAGCAGAATGTAGACGAGCAAGCCCACGATGATCAACAGCGCGATGGCGACGATCGGCAAGAGATTGGGCTGCCGCGCAGGGATCGGTTGCGCTGAAGTGGTTTGGGCCTGAACAGGTTGTATCTGAGCAGGCTGCGCTTCGACGGATTGTACCTGAACAGGCTGCGCTTCGACAGGTTGTGCCTGGACAGGCTGCGCTTGAGCGGGCGGCTCCTGAGTGGACGCCTCAGGCACGCGCGCATCTACAGCAGGCGCTTCGTTTACTTGCACTGCACTAGTGGATGGCGCTGGAGGTTCACTCGGCGTCGTTAGCGGTTCAGACGCAGGCTCCAAAACCGTAGCAGGAGCCGATGGTGCGTTTGGTGCGGTCGGAGTAACAGGCGCAATCGGACTCGTTTGTTCGACATCAATAGAAACCAGACCCTGCTGGATGGCATAGACGGTTGCTTCTGTGCGTGAGGCAACGTTGATCTTGCCAAAAATGTTGCGCAGATGAACTTTAACGGTGTTGATGCTGATGTTGAGCTGATGAGCGATTTGCTGGTTCGTCGCGCCCATCGCCACAAGCCGCAGAATCTCACGTTCGCGTTCACTGATCTGGGAGGAATCGATCGACATAGTATCCGCCTGGCCCTCTCAATTGCAACTAGGATCATAGCATGACTAACGTTCAACAGCAAGAATGATCACGCCATCCTGATCGTATATTGTAGTGAAGCGCGGATGATCGGCGAACATATCGGCAGTAAGCGTTCCAGGATGATTTCCAAGGAAGATGTGGCTGATCTGATACTGATCGATGAGCGCAAGAATGTCGGGCAGGCGCTCTGCCGAGGCTTGCATAATCACCTGGTTGAGCGCGGCGATCTCCTGCACAAACTCCGGCGTGGCGTAGGTGTACATCACGGCTGGTGCGCTCACCCAGCGCTTGGCGAGCGGCTGCAGCCACCATCCACCATCCACTCCTCGCTGGATCGTGAGCCATTTGGTGGAGTTGATAAGGAAACGTGCATCCGTAGGTGTATGCTGTGCCGCCCATTCCACGGCGGCGATATCTGCCGAACTTGCGATGACCGTATTGGGATTGACGACGCTGCGCATATTCCACGCGCCCCACACTGCTGCCACGGCGAGCGCGCCAAGCACCAGGCTCGTGCGCACGTACGGGTGAACGCGCACAAGAGGCAGCCGCTCCAACGCATCGTAGAGCAGACAGGCGCCGCCACCAAGCAATAGGCTGGCCGGCAGGAACAGGCTGATGACAAGCACATCGTTGGTGATCAGCCAGGTGTGGGGCAAGCCGAGCAGATTCGGGTTCGCCATCAGTACGATCGCCACAAGCCAGATCAGTATTTCGCTCACAGCTTGTCGGTGGCGGTAGATCGCCCAGAGCGCGGCAACGAGGGCCAGCGCGAACAGCAGGCGGTTGTTGCTGGTCCAGAGCAGCCCTTCGTTGAGCGCGTTGTAGCTGCCGCCTGCGAGCAGTGTTTCGGGATTCGAGAAGGCTGGCTGAAGCGTGCGCTTGTACAGCAGCCACAGCCACGGGCCTGCGAGCGCCAGGCTGCCGAACACGCTGGCGAAGATAGCAGCACCACGCCGTAGCCCATCCCATCCCGCGCGGTAGAGCCAAACCGTGCCGATGCTGCCGAACAGCGCCAGGCTGAACATCAGGATGCGGAAGTGAATGAGGCTGAGACCCGCCAGCAGCAGCGCAGTGCCGACAAAGCGCCCTCGGCTAGGTTGATACAGCGCGCCTCGCCACATCAGCGCGAGGCTCGGGATCAGTAACAGGCCGGTGAGCTGTGTGTAGCGCCCCCAACTCAGGTAGTAGGCGGGCATAATCGAGATGAGTCCGACGAACAACGCTGCCACCACCCCCGCTAACGGTCGCCGCCAGTAGTGTTGCGCCAACGCGGCTGCGCCGAGCGCCATCAGCGCGTTGAGCACTTGCCCCGCCCACAACATCGTCGGCACGAGATCCAGCCCCGATAGCTGCATGGTCGCGGCCATAAACACGTGGTAGCCCCAGTGGTACGGCAACTGATCAACAGGAAGGTATGGTCGTAGCGATACGGGCATCTGGCCCGTCTCGGCTGCAACCCTGATCATCAGGGCGTGGTGCACCGAATCGACCCAAGGCGGCACCACCAGCGTCTTGATGTGCTCGAAGCGCACCCATAGCGTGAGCGCGAGGATGACGCACAGCGCCGCGCTCCAAGGCATGAACACGCGGAGCGCATTGTGGAGGGAAGGTGCGTTGAAGGGCGTGCGCAACACATTCCACAGGATCGCTAGCCCACAGGCGATCGCCAGGCCGCTCAGGATCGGCGTGGTGAGCGCGAGGCCGAAAGTACTGCTCCATTCATACAGCAGCGCTACGAGGCTCAGGCTGAAGCCAAGCCATACCGTAAGCCGTTGCGCGATGGTATGCCCGTCGCTGGCGCGCAAAGCGCGATCCACGAGGTAGCCAGGGCCAAACAGGAGCAGCGGCAGTACAATACAAAGGCGTCCGACTGGACCGCTCAACCAGACGAACACACTACAGAAGAGAACGACCACCAATACGCGGTGAGAAATCTGCATATCGATCCTGTGCGGGGCAGATGTGTAAGGTTGTGGAGCGTGCGGATCTATCCTGTGACGCATCTGCGTGATGCCTGCGGACGATCTCTCGATAGTATACCATTGGTTCAAACGCGCAGACTGTGCATTAGGTTGCTGTGGAGCGCCTAGCGTAGTTGAAAAGGCCTGAATCTTTACCCATTATGAGGCGACTTTCAAGCAAGATCGCAGGGTGGTGTAACTATCCTATTTCGCATTAGCATGGCTAGTATTGCCCTGAAAGCACGCCTTGCAACGCAGCATCGCGTGAAATTGCTTCTTGACGCTCCTGAACATTCATGCTATAGTTCGCACAATAGTTCGATACATGTTATATACACCTTTCGCATGTCGCGCTTGGCGTGTCGCATCACGTATTGAAACTATTGGGACGAATTCGTACAGATAAACACGAGGAGGATGTCATGGCGAAAGACCTGAACAAAGTTATGTTGACCGGCCATCTTGGCGCGGATCCTGAGATGCGCTACACCGCACAGGGCAGCGCAGTCACAACGTTTCGGGTCGCATCAGGTCGCACATGGAAGTCCGCTGACGGCACGCAGCACGACGACACCGAGTGGTTCCGCGTTGTCGCTTGGGACAAACTCGGCGAGATCTGCAACCAGTACTTGACCAAGGGCACCCGTGTGTACATCGAGGGCCGCTTGCAGACGCGCAAGTGGCAAGATAAGGACGGTCAGGATCGCTACACCTCCGAGGTGATCGCCAGCGATATGATCATCCTGTCGAGCCGCCAGGATCGGCAGTCTGCGCCGGATTACGATGCGCCGCTCGATGATGACTATGGTGCGCCAGTGCCGAGCCGCGCTCCGGCCCGCGCCGCTGCCCCCAGCAATGGCGGCTCGCGCTCAGCACCCCGACCAGCAGCACGTAATGTGCCCCAGCCGATCAACGATGACCTTGAGGATCTGCCCTTCTAGGCAGCGATACGTCGAAGAGTTCAAAAGCGTTTGGATGGCTCAACCCATCCAAACGCTTTTCTGTTAATTGATACCAAATCCGATTGGACTGTGTGGGTAACAAACCCGTTTTCGCCTGCGACAGCACCTTCCCTGAGAATGTTGGTATTCGTCTAATGCCGAAGAAATGTTATTCGGTAAGCGTACTGATCCTGTAATCAATCATTCGGATGTAGTACGAATTACGATTCGAGATATTGCCCAAGTGCGCTATTGTCCCAGATACTTAACCTCGGCTAACTCATCAGCGCCGTTGGTGATCAGCGTTCCAACATCTTCTCCATAACAAATGCGCCGCATCATATCGGGTGCATCGAAGTTGAAAATGTGGATGGGTAGGTTGTGATCACGAGCTAAAATCACGGCTGCCTGATCGAGCGCCCGTAGATTCTCGTGGATTACGGTGTTGTAGTCGATCGTGCGGTAGCGCCGTGCATCGGGATGACGGCGCGGATCGGCTGTGTAGAGTCCATCGATGCCGTGTTTGGCCGAAAGGAGCGCTTCAGCGCGCAACTCCAACGCGCGTTGTACGGAGGGGTAATCGGTGGTGACGTACGGATTGCCTGTGCCCGCCGCCAACACCACGATACAGCCATGCTCAAGGTGACGAATTGCCCGTAGACGGATAAACGGTTCAGCAACTGTATTGATCGGTATCGCAGTCATTACGCGAACATCGACATCGCCGCGCGATTTCAACACACCGCGCAACATCAGACTATTGATGACTGTCGCAATCATGCCGATGTTATCGGCCTCGGCTCGCTCGATCCCCCATTCCTCGCCTAATTCTCCACGAAAAATGTTGCCTCCGCCCACCACAACGCCAACTTCGACACCCTCCTTGTGGAGCGAGAGTACCTCATCGGCGATGTGGTTGAGCGATTGCGGATCAAACCCCCACGAATGACTGCCTGCGATCGCACCGCCACTGAGTTTCACCAGGATTCGTTGATAGCGCATAAGGCTGTTTTACCTCGCTATTGTAAGACTCCTGCTAGTACTAACGCCTTGAGGTGCGATTTTGATACACGCCCTGGTTAATGTGGAGACGCGGATTGTGCGATAACTGATTGTGTCGCGACTCGTCGCTCGTGCATGCGGTCGAGCAGAATCAGCCCGATAGTGGAGATGCTGCCGATGGTGAAGAAAATGATCCAGGGCAGCGCGGGCACACCGATTTGCTTGCCCAGATCGTCGAGCAGGCCGCCACTGAAGTTCCCAATGCCACCGCCGATAGCGAGCGCCAGTGAGGCGAAGCCGAAGAAGGAGCCGAGCGCGGCGGGGTTCGCCAGCGATGCAGAGACCGTTTGCTGGAGCGGCTGCACGAGCGCTGAGGCCAACGAGAACATCACCACACTCACCAGCAACGCCGGGTAACTATTGGCGATAATCGCACTTCCCATAGCCAGTGTCATCAGGCCGACACCAAGAATCAGCGCGAGCATCGGGCGCATAAAACGGGCCATGAGGCGGATGAGCGGGTACTGCAGCACCACCGCCGTAAAGGCGTTGATCGTGTAAACGATGCCGATCGTGTCGCTCGAATCGGTGATGCGCATCACCAGCAGTGGCACCGAGATCGAGATCTGCACCCACATAAACCAGTAGCCCATCATCAACAGGGTGTAGAACACGAACACGCGATCGTGCCACACAAGTTTAAGGCCATGCCCGAGAGAGCCAGGGTTCGTCGCGACGCGCACTTGCGGCAGCATGATCAGCATCTGAATCAGGTTGAGCGTGAAACAGCCCGCTCCGACTAATGCCACGGTCGCGAAATCGATATGCAACAGCAGCGAGCCGAGGAACGGTCCAAGCGCCATACCGATGCCGGCCAGCGCGCCGGAGAGCGAGTAGTAGCGCTGGCGCTCTTCGGGGAGTGTCAACGCGGCAACGGCAGCGAGCCGAGGCGCCTCGAACATTGCGCCGCCCAAGCCCGCCAGAATGGTTGAGAGGAGCAGAATGGGCAGAGACGAGGCCCACGCCATCAGGCCAAACCCAATGATGCGAATGACCAAGCCCATACAGATCAACTGTTTCACGCCGATTTGGTCGGCGACCATACCACCGATCAGCGTGAAGCCCTGTTGCACCAGTTGCCGAAGCGCCAACGCCAAGCCAATCGATGTGGCCGCCCAGCCAAGCCCATCGACATAGTGAACCGATATCAATGGGATGACCATGAAAAAACCGGTATTCATACAAATAACGTCGGTGAGCAGCGTGATGAGGCCGCGCCGCCGTTGTGCTGCGGTCAGTTGATTTGGTGTTCCCGCGGATTGTTCAGCCTGCATGAGAGGATACCTTTAGTTAGCCACGCATTTCGGTGAGATTACCAGATTCGTAGCGGCGGAGACCAAGATGAAAGACGATAATACTAAGCAGAAGAAAGCCAAGCGTGCCGCCAAGCGTAAATATCCCATCAAGCAGTGAGAGGTGACGCAATACTTGAATCGGAAAGTGAGTGACAAAGCCCGCCGGGATCAGGGTGAATAACAGGATCTTGACTAATCCCTCGAACAAGATCGATGGATACGTGCTGAATGTGATCAAACTGATGCGCCATTGTTCGGTGAGATTGGCCGCATTGCCCACGAAGAAGGCCAGGCTGCCCGCCAGTATGCCAAAGCCGATGAAGAGTGTGGCGCAGGAGATCGTCAGACAGATGAACATCAAGGCGTGGATCAGATCGGGCTGCACGAGCAGGAAGTAGACGCCGTAGCCAAAGAGCGCATCGCCCCACGCAGTCGCATTCATCTTGCCAAGCAGCATATGCGGTAGTAATGCGCGAGGGTAGAGCATCCACGCATCGAGTTGGCCCTGGATGATCAGGAACGGCAGGAAGATCACATTGCCGTAGAGTGCATGCGCCAAGCCGAATCCCGAGGCCGTCAGCGCCCAGATCGTCATCACATCCTCGACGCCCCAGCCGCGCAGCACCGGGAAGCGGGTGAAGTATAGCACCCAAAACGCGACCCACACGCCATCGTTCAGAATCATCGCCGCGATCTGCGAGATGAACGCGCCGCGATACTCCATCTGCGACTTCAGGTTGAAGCGGATATAGGCGACCGCCAGGTCGAGATAGTTCCAGAGCCTCGCAATCATCACCCACCGTGTGCATGAATGCGCTTGAGCGCAGCGCGATAGACCAACGCCGCAAACAGCGACAACACCATAATCATGATCGTTTGTCGCATCACTAACGGGCCGAACGCATCGAGATCGGGAGCGATCACCATCAGGGCTGGCCCGTAGACGATGTTCGCAAACGGCAGCCAACGCAGCACCGCCTGAAGAGCATCGGGAAACAGTTCGAGCGGCATCATCATCCCGCCCAGGATCATCGTTAAACGCGAGTAGATCAGAAAAATGCCACTGGTCTCCTCAAGCCAAAACGCAGCTAGGCCGATCAGCAGATAGCTCAAAAAATCGAGCACGAACGCGAGCGCTAACACAGGGATCCCCAATACCAACATCGGTTGCAGCGGGATCGGCCCCACGAGCACCAACACGATCAGCACGCCCACGCCGAGGTTGATCAGAAAGCGCACGGTTCGTTCGCCCAATGTCGTCCATAGGCGATACAGCGGATACGAGAGCGGTCGGATCAACTGAATGGCCAGCGCTCCAGTGCGCACATCCTGATCGATTTCGTGGGAAACGCGGGGCGCAGAGAGGATGATCGCTTCGGTGAGCGCCAAGTACCAGAGCATCTGCGGCAGCGTCAGCCCGCCCAAGCGCGTGGCCTCCAGCTCGCTGAACGTGACGCGCCACAGTTGCAGGAAGATGAAGAGGATGACCACCAAGAACAGCGCTCGGCTAATCACTTCGCCTAAATAGGCCAGATTCGAGCGGATGGCGGTCCAACCGATCCAACTGTATTTGCGAATGGCGACGATCATACGTTTTTCGCGCTAGGGCGCATTGATGTTGCTCGTTGGTTCTGGTCAACGACTGCCAGCTAAAGCAGGCAGCTTGCCCTCATCGCCCGCAGACGACAGGGCTTCAGGGCCGGTTGACAGCGGCC